>Ga0078972_1000001_pt2:0-607500 | contig 713006 bp, 583 predicted proteins | sample YelNatPaOPGAMG01_FD_67568 | JGI IMG/M metagenome (GOLD analysis project Ga0078972, IMG submission 67568) | Hot spring thermophilic microbial communities from Obsidian Pool, Yellowstone National Park, USA - OP-RAMG-01 (SPADES assembly) (version 2) | ecosystem: Environmental > Aquatic >... | reverse complement strand
TGGGGTAGGTGATGGGAAGCAGGTTTAATATTCCTGCGCCACTTGGGAACCGCTTGACCTATGGGGTGACGCAGAAGGGGCGGCCAGCCGGGTGATGGACGTCCCGGTCTAAGCGCGTAGGGGGGCGCCGTAGGCAAATCCGCGGCGCCATAACCCCGAGACGCGAATGGGAGGGCTTAGCCCACAAACTGGCCTCAACCACGCTGCCAAGAAAAGCCCCTATGGGAGGTTCCTAGGTGACCGTACCGCAAACCGACACAGGTAGGCGGGGAGAGCATCCTAAGGTGCGCGGGTGAGTCCTGGTCAAGGAACTAGGCAAAATGGCCCCGTAACTTCGGGACAAGGGGTGCCCCAAGTAGGTGAAGCCCCTCGCGGGCGGAGCTGAAAGGGGCCGCAGAGAATCGGCCTGGGCGACTGTTTACTAAAAACACAGGTCTATGCGAAGCCGTAAGGCGACGTATATGGACTGACACCTGCCCGGTGCCGGAAGGTTAAGGGGAAGGGTCATCCCGACTTCGGTCGGGAGAAGCTCTGAACCGAAGCCCCGGTAAACGGCGGCCGTAACTATAACGGTCCTAAGGTAGCGAAATTCCTTGTCGGGTAAGTTCCGACCTGCACGAATGGTGTAACGACTTGGGCACTGTCTCGACCAGGAGCCCGGCGAAATTGTAGCACCGGTGAAGATGCCGGTTACCCGCGACGGGACGGAAAGACCCCGTGAACCTTTACTGCAGCCTAGTACTGGGTTCTGGTATTGCATGTAGAGGATAGGTGGGAGGCTGAGAAGTGCCGACGCCAGTCGGCATGGAGCCGCCGGTGGAATACCACCCTTGCATTATCGGAATCCTAACCCAGGGCCGTGAACCCGGTCCGGGGACCCTGCTAGGTGGGCAGTTTGACTGGGGCGGTCGCCTCCTAAAAGGTAACGGAGGCGCCCAAAGGTTCCCTCAGCACGGTCGGTAATCGTGCGTAGAGTGCAAAGGCATAAGGGAGCCTGACTGTGAGGCACACAGGCCGAGCAGGCGCGAAAGCGGGGCTTAGTGATCCGGCGGTGGTGCGTGGAAACGCCGTCGCTCAACGGATAAAAGGTACTCCGGGGATAACAGGCTGATCGGGCCCAAGAGTTCACATCGACGGCCCGGTTTGGCACCTCGATGTCGGCTCATCGCATCCTGGGGCTGGAGAAGGTCCCAAGGGTTGGGCTGTTCGCCCATTAAAGCGGTACGTGAGCTGGGTTTAGAACGTCGTGAGACAGTTCGGTCCCTATCTGTCGCGGGCGCAGGAGGTTTGAGGGAGGCTGCCCTTAGTACGAGAGGACCAGGGTGGACGGACCTCTAGTGTACCAGCTGTCTCGCCAGAGGCACCGCTGGGTAGCTATGTCCGGTCGGGATAAGCGCTGAAAGCATCTAAGCGCGAAGCCCTTCCCAAGATAAGACCTCCCTCCCGAGCAATCGGGACTGAAGGCCCCTCGGAGATGACGAGGTTGATAGGCCGCAGGTGTAAGTCCCGTGAGGGATTTAGCCGAGCGGTACTAATCGGCCGTGCGTCTTAACCAAACATTTTTGCTCGCAGCAGACGGTCAGTAGCTTCCAGGCTGTGAGCCCCATACTGCGCCGACCCGGAGATGCAAACCTTCCGAAGTCCGAAATATCAAGACAGCGTTCCGTCAACGCGCGGATCGCGATAGATTTCCCGGTGACCATAGCGGAGGGGAAACACCCGATCCCATTCCGAACTCGGAAGTTAAGCCCTCCAGCGCCGATGGTACTGGGCTGGCGACGGCCCGGGAGAGTAGGTCGTTGCCGGGAAGCTCCGTAGGGGAGGTGAAGCGAAAACTCACCTCCCCTTTTTGTTTTCCGGGCGGGAGATCCTCAACTCCTCCCCCTTCGACCTCAGGAAGCGCTCCCGCTTATCCTGCCGAAGCCCCCCGGAACCCGTGGTTCCTCCCGATTCGATTTGGCCCGCGAGTCCTGGCGGCAATCCCCATAGCGGAAACGTTGAGGGCCCGTGCGTCTCGGCGCGACGGGCCCTCCGAGTTCGTGACGGCCACTCTTGTCGGCAGGATCGACTTGACTTGCCTCCCAGCTGCGGCGGAAACGGTCAGGGCGCTCCGAGGCCGGGGAGCTCAGCCGCGGAAGTACAAGTACATTGCCACGATCGCCAGGAGGACGATGGTGGTGGCCACAATGTCGCCCGCCCTGCGGCTCGCGCGGGAGCGGGCGCGATGCTCCTCGGAAAGCGTACCGTAGGTGAGACCGCTGATCCTCGCGTAGTCGGGCTCCTCCGTGAGGTAGCTGACGATCACCATCACCGCCACGCTGATCACGAAGATCATGAGACTGTAGTACTGGAAGTAGATGTTGTTGACGATCCAGAGGAAAGAGCCCTCCGGGTAGGAGAAGCCCTCGATCATCTTGACAGGTGTGTCCACCGCAAGCCGGAAGATGCCGAGCAGGAATCCGACGCCAAGGGCTGCAAGGCAGCCTTTGCTATTCAGCCTCTTCATGAACACCCCGAAGAAGAACACCACGAAGATGGGCGGCGCCAAATACGCCTGCACTCCCTGGAGATAATCGTAGAGCCCCTTTCCCCCGCGGATCACCGGGATCCAGGCCAAACCGATGAGCACCATGGCGGTCGTTGCGATCCTTCCCATCCACACCAGATGGCGCTCGGAAACGTTCGGACGCAGGCGAGAATAGAAGTCCATCGTGAACAGGGTGGAGGAGGCGTTGAAGACCCCGGACAGCGAGCTCATGAGCGCCGCCAAAAGCCCCGCCACCACCATCCCTCGAACCCCCACCGGGAGGACGTACGCCACGAGCAGCGGAAACGATTTTTGCGCACTGGCTCGGACGATGTTGCCCTGCGCATCAAGCAGCTCTTGCTGGATGATGGCCACCTTTCCGCTCTTCGCCAGGGCAAAGGTGATGATGCCAGGGATGATGAAGAGCCATACCGGAGTGAGCTTGAAAAAGGCAGCGGCAATCGCCCCGCGGCGAGCCTCTTGCTCATTCGGGGCGCCGAGCACCCGCTGCACGATGTACTGGTCCGTGCACCAGTACCACAGCCCGATGATCGGCGCGCAGAAGAGCATCCCCACCCAAGGGTAATTATCATTGAAATACCATGCCATGCGGGTGGCTTCCTTGACCGGAGCCCACGTCGCCTCGACTCCGTGCGGGACGAGCGGTTTCCACAGGTTAAACATCTCTGAACCGGCAATGGCCCGGAGCTCGCTCCAGCCGCCGAGGGCCTTCAGCCCGAATACGGTGGCGAGCAAGGAACCGAGGATCAAAATGATGGTCTGGATCGCCTCCGTGTAGGCCACTGCCCGGAGACCACCCAGAACGGTGTAGACTCCCGTGAAGAGGATCACCAGGATGGACCCGATCCAGAAACTGTCCATCCCCAAGAAGTTCACCTCCGGGAGCAAGACGCTGAATACGATCCCCCCGGCGTAGATGCCCACGGCGATCTTGGTGAGGACGTAAGCCACCAGGGAGATTGCGGAGAGCAGGGTGCGGGCGGAAGGGGAGAAGCGCCTCTCCAAGAATTCGGGCATGGTGAACACCCGCGACCGCATGTAGAAAGGCACCATAACCCACGCCAGGACCAGCAGACACCAGGCGTGAAGCTCGTAGTGGGCCATGGCTACGCCGTCGGTAGCGCCGGATCCGGCCAGTCCCACCAGGTGCTCCGAGCCGATGTTCGAGGCGAAGATGGAAGCACCGACGATGAACCAGCCCAGGTGCCTGCCCGCCAGGAAGTAATCGTCCGCAGTCTCCTGGCGTTTGAGCATCACCCACCAAGCAATCCCCAGCAGGAGCACGAAGTAGCCGGCGATGATGAACCAGTCCACCGATTGGAGCGCCTGCATGGCTCAACTCTCCTTTCTGGCCTAAAGTGAGAGAAGCTCCTTGCGCAGCCGGAACGGATCCTCACTCTCGATGCCCCGGATACGGCAACTCACCGCGTGGAAGAGGGCCTTCTGCTTCCGGTACACCGGCAGGGACTCGGTCCGGGGCTTCTTCCTGCGGGACTCATCGAATCGCAAGAAAGGTTGCACCACATCTTTGATCGGGGTCGGCTGGCCGCTGGCTTTCAACCAAACCCAGGCGGCATGAAGCGCGGCACCCAGAGCCGCTCCTTCTCCCTCGACGGGAACCGTTTCCGCCTCGAAGATGTCCGCAATCATCTGGCACCAGGCATGCGATCGCGTCAGTCCCCCTGTGAGACGGATCTCCTTGGCCTTCACCGGCATCTTCTGGAAGCCGTCGTACATGTTGAGGACGTGCCCCTCCAGCACGGCACGGCTCAGGTGCTCCGGGGTGAAATCATCGAGCCCGAAGCCGAAGTAAACCGGGGTGGCCCAGGGGAGGTCCGGCGTCCTCTCGCCCATGTACCAGGGCACCAGAAGCCTCCCCCCGTTTCCGGGAGGCGTTTTCTCCACCAGCTTCCCGAATTCCTCGTGCGACAAGCCGTAGGTGCGGAGCAGCTCGTTGTAGCCATTGGCCATGTTGGACACACAGAGCAACGGCAGGTAGTGGCCCGTGCTGTCGCAGAACAGAGCGATTTCCCCCGTCGGATCCACGTACGGCTCGAGCATGAAGGTGTATGCGGTGCCACTTGTGCCCAGGCTAATGGTCACAAGGCCGGGCTCCACATTCCCCGTGGCGATGGCGCCGTACATGTTGTCCCCGGAGCCCGCGTCGATGAGGCATTCGGGCGAAAAGCCAAAACGCCTGCACAGATCAGGGGAAATCTTGCCGATGGGTTCGTCGGAAGGCCTGACGGGAGGCAATTTCCCCAGCAGGTCCGGGGCGATGGCCTCGATCACTTTCTTGGACCACGTGCGCGTCTTCGGATTCCAAAGGGCCATCCCCGAAACGTCGCCCGGTTCCATCACCTTCACGCCGCCGGTCAGATACCAGTTGATGTAGTTGTGCACCAGAAAGAGCGTTTTGCTCTTGCGGTAATTCTCCGGCTCGTGCCGAACCATGTGGAAGATCTTCGCCGCGGTGTAACCGGGTCGCTGGCTATTGCCGACCTCTTCCAGCATGGCCTGCAAGCCACCGACTCTTTCCGTGAGGATTTGGCATTCCTCGGCCGTGGAATAATCGTTCCAAAGTTTGCTGGTGGGCCGGGCCAGTTGGTCCTTTTCATCGAGCGCCACGAGACCATGTTGCTGGCCCGACACGGAGATACACCGGATATCGGCCAGCGGTACGCCCTCTTTCTTCGCTCGTTCAAAGACGCCGTCCACCGCTTCCAGCCACATCCGCGGGTCCGCTTCTGAGACTCCCTCGGGTAGACCTTGGATCACGCCGTCTTTCGTCTTGTACTGGGGCAGATCCTGATCGTAATTGACGGAAGTCACGTAGGTCACCTCGGCGCGCTCGAGCTCGATCACCACCAGCTTGCAACTCTGGGTGGACACGTCCAGGCCTGCGAAGAGCTTGCTCATGGCTCTCTTCCTCCATGGGTGGTGTTTGCACATTTGCCGTCGGCTGTGGTTGCTCTCTCGGACTGGATTTGTGGCGGGGCGGGAAGGAAGTGAAGGGGAGCTGCGCTCCCGATGCTCTCAAGGCTTGCTCGGCCGATCCTCGATCCCGGATTCACCATGTCGATCCAGGCTTAGGACGGACGACGGCGTACATCACAGGTAGGATTCTTTCCGGGCGCTTCAGAAAATAAGAAATTTCTGCTCATTCAGTCAAGCCCAGCCAGCAATCACAACCCTCCTTCGCCGCTGAGGCTGTGGATTGCGTCTGCCGGCTGGAGGGGAAAGCCTCCCGTGAGCCCGATGCCGGTGGGCGAGGTCTCGGGCGGACGTCCCGTGGCCTCGCCAGTTGCGAGGGGAGTTCGGCCGTCGGTGGCCATTCGCTGAAGGGGGAAGGCGTCTCCCGCGGCGAGAATCGGACGCTGCCCCGGGCGCGGGTTTCGCGATCTCCGCCAGCGGACTTCATTCCCATTGTCCGACGCAAGGGCATGCCGGTACGGGTGGCCACGGTACGCTCGGACCATGCGCAGAGCCGAACGATCTCCAGCCCCCGTGGGAGCCGGATCGGCTACAGCTCCGGAGGCACTTCGATCCCGCGGCGCTCGAGGAGCGTGCCTTCCATCACGTACAGGTTGGTGAGGGCGGCCAGGTAATCGATGATCGCGCGCGCCTCCGCCAGCTGGCTGGCGATCAGATCGCGTTGGACCTGGAGCACGAGCAAATTGGTCGATCTCCCCACGCGGAATTTTTCCACCTCTGCCTGGAGGTTCTTCTCCTGCAGGGCACGGGCTTCCTGCGAAGCCTGGATCTGTTGGCGAGCACGGAGCACCTCGGCATAGGCGCTGCGGACGTCTTTCTCGACCAGCCGCTCCATGTTCTGAACCGCCAGCTCCAGTTGCTCTCGGCTCTTGAGAGCCCGCGAGTACTGAGCCCGGGACCTGAGGTCCACGGCCGGCATTTCGAAGGTGATGCCCGTCGTGACCACGTAGAACGGACTCGTGGGGTCCGGTTTTGCCTCCTCGAAAGTGCGGGAGTAGGAGGTCCTTCCCATGCTGATGAACAGGTCGAGGCGAGGCAGGAGGCCATTCCGCGTGCGCGCGACCTCCAGATTCCCCTGCCGAAGGGCCAGACGCGCCTGCGCCAGATCGGGTCGGTGGCGCCGGGCCAGATCAAGATGGACTTCTACCGGCTCGAGGGAGTCGGTGAGCACGGCGGGGAGGTCCACCGGCTGAGGCACCACATCCCAGCCTTTCCCCTCCGGATTCAACAGGAAAAGGAAATTGAGGCGTGCCTGTTCGTAACTGCTTTCCGCGTTGATGAGGTCGCTACGCCGGCGCGCCACCTCCGCCCGCACGGAAGCCAACTCCAGCTCCGAAAGCTTGCCAACTGCCACGCGTTCCAGCGATTCCGCGAGCTGACGCTCTGCCAAGTCCAGCGACTGGCGTCGAATCTCCAACTCCTTCTGAGCCAGGTAGACGCCCCAGTAGCTGGCCTCCACGTCCTGCACGAGACGCTCGGCTAGTCCTTTGAGCTCGTAGCGTGAAATCTCCAGATCGGCCCGGGCCCTGCGCAGAGCCGCCAGCGTCGCGCCGAAACCGAAACCGCGCAGAAGTGGCTGGGTCACGGTGAACCCGATGCTGCCAGCGTACTGGGGCAGGTAGATATTCGTGGTGGTTCCCGACATGGATGCCTCGAGACTCACGGACGTCCCGGTGGGGAGCATCATTCCCAGGGCCGCGTTGTAGCTTGTGCGACGGGTTGTCATCTCGAAGGGCTCCGGACGGGCGCCCAGGAAGCGCTGAGTGAAGCTTTTCTCCCGGCTGTAGGAGGCCGTGAGGGAAGGCTCGAAAGTGGCTATCTGCTCGGCGACGCTGGTCTTGCGGATCCCCGGGACGTACCTCTGGATCGTAAATTGGGGATTGCGTTCGAGTGCGGTGAGGATGGCCTCCTGGAGGCTAATGCGCAGGGTGTCCGAACCTGCAGCCGCAAGTTGGGGGAGCACTGTGCCGATCGCCGCAGCGCGGAGAACCGAACTCCACCGCCTCATCTTGCCTCCTTCGCGAGATTGAGACGTACACCGAGCCGCCGCACCGTAATGCGCAGATCCGCGAACGCACGGCTCCAGGCGATCCCTTCCTCGAAGATGGAGTACACCACCGGGACGAGCACCAGCGTGATCAAGGTGGAGGTGGTCAAACCTCCGATCACCACGCGCGCTAGAGGCGCCTGGGCTTCACCCCCCTCGCCCAGACCGAGAGAGAGGGGAAGGAGACCGAGGACCGTCGTGAGGGTCGTCATGAGGATCGGCCGCAGACGGCGAGAGCCGGCGACCCGGATGGCGTCAGGTAACTCAAAGCCGTGGAGCCGACGCAGCTGATTCGTGTAATCCACCAGGATGATGGCGTTGTTCACCACAATGCCGGCCAGCATGATGCAGCCGATGAAAGCCTGCATGCTGAAAATGGTGCGGGTGAGGATTAGGGACAGCGTCACCCCGATGAGAGCCATGGGGATCGAGAAGAGGACGATGAACGGATCGCGCAGCGACTCAAACTGTCCTGCCATGACCATGTAAATCAAGAGAAGTGCGAGGACGAACCCGACCATGAGTTCCCGGAATGCCTTTTGTTGCTCCTCGTACTCCTCGCCGAACTGGATCGAGAAATCCCTCGGGACCGGGATGCTGCGCAGCTCTCGCCGAATGTCGCGCACGATGGAGCCCATGTCGCGGCCGGTGAAGTTGGCCGAGATCGTGATCACTCGCTCCTGATCCTTCCTCTCGATCCGCACCGGCCCTGTGCGGGGCACCGACTGAACCACGTTGCGCAGCACGACCGGCTGTCCGCGGCTGTTGACGACCGTTAGGTCGAGGAGATCCGAGATGTCCTTGCGGTCCTCCTCGCTCAGGCGCACAAGGATTCGATACTCCTTTCCTCCTTCGCGATAGTACGAAGCATACGTCCCACCGAGAGCAGTCTGCAGAGCTTCGCCGATGGCCGAGACGGAAAGGCCAAGGTCGGCCGCCTTCTGCCGGTCAACGCGGATGATTTCCTCGGGGCTACCCTCCTCGCGACTGATCTGGGTATCGGTGATGCCATGCACGCGAGCTACGGCTTGCCGCACCTCCTCTGCGAGACGTCGAGAAACTTCGAGATCGTAGCCGCGCACGTCCACGCTGATTTGATCTCCCTGGGTGGTCCCCATGCGCAAGATGAACAACCCCTGGCCTGCGCGGGTGCGGATGGTGACGCCGGGTAGCCCCATCAAAGCCCTGCGCAGATCATTGGCCACCTGTTCGCTGCTCCTCTTGCGCTGGCTTCTGGGCACCAGCGTGACGCGAATCTCCCCAGTATGTCCCCCTGCGCTCCGGAAGCCGCCGCCTCCAATGGTGGAGAACATCGCCGTCATTTCCGGCACTTGTCGCTTGACGATCTCCTCCACGGCAAGGGCGATCTGATTGACTACTTCAGGCCGGGTGCCTACCGCGGCCTCTAGCGAGATCCGTACCTCGCTTTCGTCGGTCTGGGGCATGAGCTGAACACCGATGAGGGGCACAAGTCCCACGGACACGATGAAAAGCGCGGCCGATGTGAGAACGACCTTCCTGCGATGTGCCAGGGCCCACTGGAGCAACCTTCCGTAGCCAGCCTCGATGTTCTTGAAACTGGCCTCGCTCCTTGCGTAGAGCCGCCGCAGGAGGCTCGAACGGCCGGAGGAGGTGGAGCTCATCCTCAAGAGCTTCGTGCTCAGCATCGGGACGAGGGTCAGAGCGACGAGGAGCGAGCACAGAAGAGCAAAACTCACTACGTAGGCCATCTGCCGGAACATCAAACCGGAGATGCCGCGAATGAAGATGACAGGAAGGAAGACAACCACCGTGGTCAGGGTGCTGGCGATGATCGCGGCAGCGACCTCATCCACCCCGATTCTGGCGCTTTCCACGACGCCAGCGCCGGACTCGCGATGGCGATAGATGTTCTCCAACACGACGATGGAGCTATCGACCATCATGCCCACACCGAGGGCCAGCGCCCCGAAGGTCATGATGTTCAGGGTGAGGCCGGCCAAGTACATCAGCACAAAGGTCGCCACCACGGAGATGGGGATCGATGTGGCGATCACCGCTGTGGAAGAGAGGTTCCGCAAGAAGATGAGCAGGACGAGGACGGCCAGGATTGCGCCCAGGAAGGCGGAGTTGCCCAGATTGTTGATGGACTGCTGGATGTAGCGGGACTGGTCAATGATCGGGATCATGGTCAGCTGGGGAAAGTCGCGCCTCAGCCGCTCCAGCTCCGCCAACACCTGCTTGGCCACCGCCACTGTGTTGGAACCCGATTGCTTGTAGATGGCGATGCGCAGCCCCGGCTTGCCGTTCACGCGCACAAACTGCCGCACCTCTTGCCAGGAATCCTCGACGGTAGCCACATCCCCCACCGTCACCAAAGCGCCATTGCGCACTGCGACCGCCGTCGTGCGGATCTCGTCGAGGGAGGTGAACTCCCCCGCCGTCCGCACCAGTACCTCCGAACTGCCCTTCTCGTAAAGGCCGGCGGGAATGTTGCGGTTCTCCCGCTGGAGGGCAGCCAGGATCGTGCTGGGAGAGAGGTTGAGAGCTTTCAGCTTGTCGGCCTTGAGATTCACGTGGATCTCTCGGACCAACCCGCCGGACACATCCGCCGCGGCTACTCCTGGGACCCTCTCCAATCGATACTTGATCTGGTCCTCCACGATGCGGCGGGCGTCCAAGGGATTCAGGTCACTGGAGACCCCGATCATCATGATGGGAAAGGCCGAGACATCGAACTTCCGGATCATCGGGCGTTCGACGTCTTCGGGTAGACGCGACAGGACGCGGTCGAGGCGGTCCCGGATATCGTTGGAGGCCGCATCGAGGTCCGTGCCCCAGCTGAAGAGCACCCTCACCATGCTCTGCCCCTCGCTGGAGGTGGAGGTGATTTGCTCCACCCCCTGCACCGCGGCCAAAGCCTCCTCAATCGGCCGCGTCACCAGTTCCTCCATCTCCTCGGGGGCCACGTTGCCATAGCTCGTGATGACGGAGATGGTGGGGTAGCTGATCTCCGGCATGAGATCGATGGAAAGGCGGGAGAAGGAGATCAAGCCCACCGTGATGATGGCGAGGAACACCATCGACGTCAGGATGGGGCGAGAAATCGCCGTGTGCGAGATTTTCATCGTCTGCTCTCCTCGAAGAATCTATCGGCGTCCACCGCGAGGTCCCGCTCCCGCCGCGGGAGAGCTGGCACGAGGCAAGAGAACCGGGCTTCCGTCGCTCAGGAGGTGGTGTCCCAGGGTGACGATGAAGCCGGAAAGGGGCGGCGATACGACCTCCGTCGTGTCCCTGGTGACGATGCCAGGGACGATCGGGACGAAGTGGGCCACCTTGTTCGCCATGTCGACCACGAAGACCCCCTGCTGTCCGTCGCGGGTGGCGACGGCCGCGGTGGGGATGAGCTGAGTCCGGTCCCTCCTCTCGAGAACCACCTGCACGCGCGCGAACATCCCCGGCTTCAGGATGAGCGAGTCATTGGGGACTTCAACTTCCATCTCTGCCATCCGCGATTCTTCCCGCACGACCGGAGCGATGCGGCTCACCACACCTGCGAAGCTCCGGCCGGGGAAGGCGTCCACCGTGACGGTGGCCTCCTGTCCAGGGTGGATGCGCCCGTAGTCTCGTTCCGGCACGCTGGTGCGCACGATGACCTTGGCGATCCCCACGACCGAGATCACCGGCGAGTTGGCGGCGAGCAGAGCGCCTTCGTCCACGAATCGTTCTCCCGTGAAACCCGGTGCCGGGGCGGTGAGGAGCGTGTACTCGAGCCGGATTTGGGCCGATTTCAGCGCGGCTTCTCTTTGTTCCACTTGGGCCTGCGCAAGCTTAAGGCGAGATTGCTGGGCCTCGTAATTGGTGAGGGCGGCGTCGAGCTCGGCGGGCGAGGCGATCCCTTTCTCTTTCAGGAGCTGCACCCGCTCGAGCTCCTGCTTGGCCAGGGCAAACTGGCTCTGGGCCTCCGCCAAGGAGGCGAGGGCAATCTTGAGGTTGGCCTCGGCTTCTCGGACAGCCTGTTGATACTCGGCGTCGTCCAGACGCGCCACTACCTCGTTCTTCCGAACCGGATCTCCGATCCGCTTGCGGATCTCGATGACCCGACCGCTGACCTTGGGCGCCACAATGTACCGGTAGGCCGCGTACACGGTGCCCACGAACTGGCGGTTCTCCGCGATGGGACCGTGGCGCACACTGTCCACTTCTACCGCCACGGGGGGTCTTTGGGAACGAGGGGCTGTACTGCGGCCCTTTGTGCTCCCAAGCTGGATGATCCGAACAACGAGCAGTACTCCGACAAGTGCAAGAGCGACGTAGGCAATCCGTTTTCTTCTCATCGCAACCGTCTTCCCTTCTCCTTGACGCAGTCCGATCCGCTTCTTCCGGGCGGGAATTCCCCCGCGTTGCCGCCCCAGCCTCTTGGGACGGTCTTCACGCTCCCGGACTCTGGGGCCATGAATCTACGCGGGCAGGACACCGGCTCTTCGCGCATTAATACAACGTCCGCTGGCAAAACCTGCGCGAGGGAGACCGCGGTTCCCCCCTCCGCCGGTCGCGCGAGCGCTCGAGGCTTCGGTACCCGCGCATGGGAGGGCCAAGCGGCGAGAGGCTAGCCCGGTCCCCTCTGGATCGCTGCCGGTGCGCCAGGACGTGCCCAGGCTGCGGCAATCGCCCCCGTCCGCGTCGGTCGGAGGGGGCTAGGGGTACGTCCTCGCCCTTCCCTTGTGTCGCGTTGGAAAAGTCAGCCGCCTCAAGTGCCACACGGGCGGAACGTGACCACGGAAACCGCGGCTGCGGGCAGGTTCATTTGGATTCGTCCGGGGGCGGCGGGACGCTGACCTTCCTCGGGGGATTCTTCTCCAACTCCTCGAGCAACACTTCCACCGCCTTTTCCAGCGTAGGATCGTGTCCCTTCGCTACCAGATCGGGGCGATCGACGACCTCGATATCCGGAGCCACACCCTCATTCTCGATCTCCCATACCCCGTCGGTGCTCAAGAAGCGGAAGGTCGGAACGCTGATGGATCCTCCATCCACGAAGCCGGGATTCCCCGAAAGCCCGATGAGTCCGCCCCAGGTGCGGGTCCCGATCAATTTGCCAAGACCTCGCTTACGGAAGTAATACGGAAATGCGTCGCCTCCAGAGCTGGAATACCCATTGATCAGGCATACCTTGGGTCCTTGGTGGGAGATGGCCGGGGTTTGCCACGGTTCCAGCCCGCGGACGACCCAGTAATTGAGCAGCGGCCGATCCAGAAGCTCGATCATGCGGTCGGGGATGAACCCGCCGCCGTTGTAACGGACATCGATGATCAGGGCCTCCTTGGTGAACTGCGAGTAGAAATGCTTGAACAGCTCGCGGTTGCCCTCCGTCGAGGTGTTCGGCAAATGGATGTAGCCGATGCGGCCTCCGGAGAGACTGTCGACCATGCGCATGCGCGACATCACCCAATCCAAGTAGCGCAGGTTGGTCTCGCGCTTGATCGGGCGGACTTTGACCTCCCTCGCCCCCTCCCGGGTGGGCTTGCCGTTGACCAAAAGGGTCACAAGATGCCCTGCCTTGTTCTCGAGATACTGGTACGGGTTCTCACGGGTGCTCAGAGGATGTCCGTCGATGGCCAGGAGGAATTCTCCTTCCTTCACATCCACGGCAGGATCTCGCAGGGGGTTACGGAAGTCCTCGTGCCAGTTTTCGCCGGGGAAGATCTTCGCGATCCGGAAGTAGCCGGAAGGATCGGGCCGGAGCTCGGCTCCCAGCAGGCCGTTGTCGATGCGTTTCACGCGCGGATGGTCGCCCCAATTGACGTACACGTGCCCCGCGTTCAGCTCGCCGCCCATTTCCCCGAGCAGGTAGTCCAGGTCCGCTCGGTGGGCCACGAAAGGCACCAGCTGGCCATACTTTTCGCGCATGGCTTTCCAATCCACGCCGTGCATGTTGGGATCGTAGAACCAGTCACGCAGAATGCGCCAGCCGTCGAGGAAGATCTGCTGCCATTCGGCCCGGGGATCGATCTTCATCACCAGGTCATCCAGTTTCAAAAGGCCCTGATCCGCCTTTTGCCCGGGTTTGGCCTCGACGATGCCGAAATCCTTCCCCTTGCGAAAGAGGATCTTCTTCCCGTCGCGCGAAAGGTCGTAGCCGTTGATGCCTTCCAGGATGGTCTCTTCTTTTTCTTCTTCGATGTTGAAGCGCTTCAGGACGGTCCGGTCGTCCTCGTGGTAGAGGTAGTAGACCGTCTTCTCCCCCGCGTGCAGGTGGCTGTAGTGACCCGCCGGCACCGGGAGAGCGACGACGCGGTCCTCGAATCCGGCGACGTCGATCCGGATCTGCGGCGGTGTGGGGCTGGCCTTCCCTTTCTCCTCTTTGGGCTGTGCGGGCTGGGAAGCCTCGGCGCTGGGCTTTTCTTCGTCGCTCTTGGGAACCAGGAGTGGTTTCCCGGTCCGGGCAAGGGGTGCCGCGTACACCCGGGTGGGCTTGGTGAAGACGTAGTTGAACTCCCAGGAGCTGAAGGTCAACTGGAAGTCCCGATCGGAGAGGAAATACAGGTATTCTCCCTGCGGGTCAAAGGTTGGGTTGTAATTGCTCCGCGCGGAATCGGTGAGGCGGAAGGAGCGAGCCTGGTCGAGCGAATAAAGCCAGATGACGCCATTCCGGTTGGCGGCGGCTTTCACGTAGGCCAGCCAGCGGCTGTCGGGCGCCCAAGTATACTCGGTGATGTCGCGGTAGCGGCCGCGATCCACGTCAATGGTCTTTCCGGTCTGCACGTCCAGGATGCGGAGCCGGTGGGCCTTGTCAGCGAAGGCGAGCTTCTTGCTGTCAGGAGACCACACGGGGGCAAAACGCCAGACATCCCCGTCGTAGGTTAGGCGGCGCTCCTGCCCGGAGCCGTCCTGTCGACGCAGGTAGATCTCGTATTCTCCGCTGCGGTCGCTCAGATAGGCGATCCACTGGCCGTCCGGACTCCAGGCTGGGGAGAGCTCGCGGATGCCCTGCGAATTGGTGAGATTGCGGATCTCCCCGTGCTCGGCGGGCACGGTGAAGATGTCGCCGCGAGCGGAGAAGAGAGCTCGTACCCCGCTCGGGGAAATGGAAAAGTCCTCGATGAAGTCCCGCACGTTCTTGAAGTACGGCCTAGTGTAGGGGAAGTCACCGACGATCTGGATAGGCACGCGTTCGCTGCGCTCGGTCCGTGGATCGAAGCGGTAGATGTAGCCTCCGCACTCGTAGACGATGGCGTCGGCGCCAGCGCTGGGCCAGAGGACATCGTAGTCGGTGTGATGGGTCACCTTGCGCGTTTGCTTCGTCCGCAGGTCGTAGGCGTAGAGGTTCAGCGTGTGTTCCCGGTCGGAGGTGAAGTAAATGGTCTCACCCACCCAGACGGGCAAATTGTCCGTCCCGGGATAATCGGTGATCCGTTCCGCCGTGTTAGTCTCGAGGTCGTAGATCCACACGTCCTGAGCCCGTCCTCCGCGGTAGCGCTTCCAGGTGCGCCATTCCCTCTCGATGGGTGTGTAGACGATTTTCCGGCCATCGGGGGAGAACATGCCCGTGCCGCCCTCGGGGATCGGGAGGGGTTCTTCCAGGCCTCCGTCGATGGGCACCGTGAAGTAGCGACCCATGCGTTCGCTCCAAGGGAGCCGATTGGCGCGGAAGAGCACGCGTTTGCCATCCGGTGTCCAGTCGAGCACTTGGTAGTCGAATCCTCCCCTCGGCGGTAGCTCGCCGACGTCGTTGTAGTAGGTGAGCTGGCGGAGCTCCCTCCCATCCACGCTGATCACGAAAACTTGGCGATTCCCGCTGTACTCGCCGGAAAAGGCGATCCACTTTCCGTCCGGCGAGAACTTGGGGAAGAGCTCCATCCCCTCGTGGGAAGTGAGTCGAGTGGCTAACCCGCCACTGGCCGGCACGATCCAGATGTCCCCCGCGTAGACGAAGGCGATCTTGTCGCCGCAGATGTCAGGAAAACGGAGGAGACGAGCCTCCTGGCCCCTCGCGGCGCCCATCACCATGACCGCGACAACCAAGGCGAAGACTTGCCGTACCATGGATCCCTCCCCTACGGTTTCACCAACCTCCCGCACAATCGCCGGATGCGATGCCGACTACCTCTGGTTCAATGCCTGCCAGCGCAGGAAGCAATAAAACGACACCACAAATCCAACCTCGAAAGCGGCGTAGCACGCTGCCGAGTAGCGGTCCAGCTTCACGGTACGGTCGTAGAGCTGCCTCATGCGCTGAAGAGAGCCGGTCCGCTCGTACTCGGCGTAGGTTCGGTTTGCCTCATTTCGGAGCTCCACCGCCAGGATCCCAGCCGACAGCGTCAGTACCGCGGAGACCAGCGTCCGCTGCTGCCATCTCCCAGCAGAGGGATTGCGCCTACCCCCAGGCAGCGGCAGGGGATTCTGGGGGACCAGCGCGATGTCGACGATCCCTACGCGGTAGTTCGAGATCGGCACGGTGGCCTCCTCGAAGCCGGCCTTGCGTACGCGGAGGGTTTTCCCTTCCCACCAGGGCTCGGCGATCGTCCGAAGCGGCGTTTTACCGAGCAGCTCGTCTCCGAGCCTCACCTCCGCGTCGGCTGGGGTCGAGCGGATTGTGATCACCTCCGGGAGGCGGAAGGTCAGGGTATCGTCCGCTGCGAGGAGGGTATCGAATGTGCACCGATGAACCGGGGGCCAGACCGGCAGATTGCGCATCACGGTGATGCGGTGACGGCCGGGCGCGCAGCGGAACAGACCGGTTGAGACGGGCTCGGCGCTCGTGCTGTCCACCAGCACAAGGCCGGCTGCGGGCTTCCAACCCTCGACGCGGAAGTAAGCCCATGACTCCTGGCTTGCGCCGACGGCGACATCCCCAAGCTGAACCCACAGGACGGCGAGTATCGCACCGAGGGTATCGAGGGTGCCCAGCTTCACGGGTTCGTTTCCCCCTCCGAGTGGAGGCAGTACAGGTGGTAGTCTTCCGTGGCGACGAAAAGAGCATCCTTTGCCGGGACAAGCGTCCGAGGGATGCCCCTCAGCTTCTCCGACCAGACCATCCTGCCGGAATGGAGGTCGAGGCAATACAGGCGGCGGTCAAGCCCGCCGATCCATACGAAGGAGCCGAGGATCAGAGGGGCCGTACTCGCAGGCGCATTCAGCCGCGCGCGCCACAGAAGCACGCCATCGCTATACCTTGCACAGCTCACACTATGGTCATTCGCCGCATAGATGACCGCCGGCATGGAGGGTGCGACGGCCGCCGGTTGAACAATTCGTCCCGCCTCCCGCCTCGACCAGCGCAGCTCGCCGGTTCTTGCGATTAACGCGCCGAACGTGCTGTCCGTAGATGCGACGAAGACGAGCGTGTCGCCCGCTACGGGTGTGGCGAACACGCTGGCGCGGAAGCCTGCCCTCCATGCCACCCTCCCGTCCCGGCGGTGCAGTGCCAGCACCTCGCCTCGGTCTGTGCCAAAAATGAGATAAGGACCCGCGGCGCACGGCGAGGAGTGAACCTGCGACGGCACCTCGGCTTCCCAGAGGACCGCCCCAGTCTCCACCGCAAGCGCAAGCACACGACCGTAGGTCGAGATGACGAAGAGCGTATCCGCGACGGGCAGAGGTTCGGCATCCACGGGGCCAGCGGCATAATGCCACAGCCTTTGCCCGCGCTGCAAGTCATAGCAGCTGAGAGTAGCTCGTCCCGTGCCGCAGGCCACCACCAGCCGATTCGGGAATGGCCAAACCACGGTCACCGACGTCTTCGGCGCTTTGATCTTGCCAAGCTCCTTCCCCCGTGCGGTGTCGAGAAAAAACACCTCGCCCCGCGTGGTGGGGACGGCAAGTACGCCATCCCGCAGCGCTACGCCCTGGGTGATCCCTGCCGCGAGTCGTTTCCGCCAGAGCTGCTTCAGCGGAGGGCTGAGCTGAGCCTCGGAGCTCTGAGTCCGTGCTGGCCCTCCGAGGTAGACTGGCCACTCCGGTCGTCTCGGCTCGTCCATTGTCAGGCGAAACGGTTGGCAACTCACGGACAGGATCGAAGCGTAGGCCATGGGTCCAAGGAAAAGGGCGAATCGGCTGATGGCTCGTACCATGTGTTCTTCGCGTGTCAGGTTGTGAGTCGGTCCTACCCTCTATCCCGGTTGATTGGCGAAGCGGCTCTGCTTCCCCCGTCGTGCCCTCACTCCGCACCGGGCAGCGGCGAGCCGCACCCTTAGCGTGATCCGGGACGTGGGTTGGTCGGAGACGGCGGGCAGTCCGGGAGGGGCAAGCCCGGGATTCAGAAGTCGTAGCCGAAAAAGAACTGAGTGAACAGTCCCGATTGCACGTCGGGGGAGGTGTAACTCCGCAGGCGATCCGGGTTTGAAATGGAGAACTTCTTGCCCAGGTCGAATCGCAGGACGAGAACGCCTCCCAGTTGGAACCGGATGCCGAAGCCTGCACTCCCCAGGAGCCGGTCCAGGCGATGGTCCCATCCATTGCCCAGATCGACGAAGGTGGCGCCCCGGATGGCGCTGAAAGCGATGCCACCCACGGGGAATCGGATCACGAAACGTTCGATGAACGGAAAGCGCAGCTCCTGACTCACGAGAGCCGTTTTCGTTCCCCAGATGCGCCACAGTGGATATCCGCGCAGGTCCCAGCTCCCGCCGAGGAAGAACGGGGTGGCCTCCTTTCCGTCGTTCACCATCGTGGTGAAGCGGAGGGCGTAGGTGACCTGCCGGCTGAGGCGAAGGTATCGCCGGTAGTCCGCGATGAGGGTATAGAAGTTCACCCTCGAATGGGCGACATCGATGGTGTTCCCGAGCGTGAAGTCGTAGCGCTCTCCATCGAGGGGTCCCGTGGGTCCCCAGAGGGAATTGTCCTTGATCAGCGAGATGAAATTGGAAACCAGCAAGGCCTGGCGTCTGTACCCGCTTGCGAACCATTCTTTGTCCGAATTCCGGATGTTCAGGCTTCCTTCCACGCGCTGGAAAACGGAAAAGGGATAACTGAGGGCGATGAACCCGCCGTAGCGACGCTCCCAGAAGAAAAAGTCATACAGGCTGTAGTAGCGCCCGGCGAAGTGGTAAGCGCCAATGGCGTAATTGGTCCGGTGCGAAAGATCCACCCGGGAGACGGCCACATTGAAGCTTTCCAGGAATTCATCCCGGGTGCGCGCGTTGTTGTAGAGAAGGAAATAGTACTGGTGGTTCCCCAGCACGTCGCTGATGGCCACCTGCGCCCCGCCGGAGGTTCCGAAGATGGGGTCCTGGGTGATTTGCGACTGCGCGATGTCGAGGCTGAATTTCCGGCGGTACGGCACCTTGGTGGCGGCAACTCTTCCGGCGTAACGGGCGATCGGCCACGGCCCTTCGCTTGGGCCGAGCGAGTCCGGCGGGCAGGGTTCCGCTCGCTGGTAGCTTTCCTCGACCTTATCGAGGGCACGAATTTGGTACGAGTAATTGGCGAACGCCGCGAAGAGCAGTGCCTTCTCGTCCGTCCAGGCCGGATCAAAGGCGCCCGTGGCCAGGCTGGTAATCCGTCTCTGCTCCAAGACTCTGACGGCCACGGGCTCCGAAGAAGGAACCACGCCCGCCGAGCTGCGATCCGCCACTTGCCATTCCGCCGGCACGAGCTCCACCTTCGCCAGCCAGATATCGAACTGTCCGCCTCGGTCGGAGGAATAGGCCAGGTACCGGCCGTCGGGAGACCAAGCCGGCTGAAGATCGTGATGGGGTCCGCTGGTGAGGTAGCTGACATGTCCAGTTGCCGTATCCAAGACGAATAGGTTGAGGTAGCCATGTTCTCCGCTGGCTCCTCGGTCCGAGGCGAAAGCGAGGTGGCGTCCGTCCGGGCTCCAGCTGGGATCCTGCTCCTCGTAGAAGTCATTGGTGAGACGTTCTAGTCGTCCCGTCTCCACATCGACGAGGTAGAGGTCGCTCTGCCCACCGAATTCGATGGCCGTGAAGGCGATGCGCCGGCCGTCGGGCGACCAGGCTGGCGAAGCCATCGTCACGAGCTCTGGCCATTGGAAGGCGTGCAGGATTCTGCGTTGCGGAATGTCGAACACGTAGATGACGTCCCTGGGTCCCGATTTGGAAATGAAAGCCAGCTGGCCACGGCCACTCACCCCCAGCTTGCTCCGCAGGAGGTGGAAGCTCTCGAAATCGGCGGTCCGTTCCCCGCGGATGAGGACCTCGGCTCGCGGTCGTTCCGAGGCGGTGGTGTCGAGGGACTGAAGATAAACGTCCGTATAGCCGTTCCGATTAGAAAGGTACACCACGTGGGGAGAGCCGTTCAGTCGGAGGAAAGCGGGTTTGGCGCAGATGCCGTCCGTGGCAATCGGCCGCGTCACCGCCTGAGGCAAGTCGGCATGAGCGAGCACGGGATAGGTGCGCTTCTTCAGCCAGTAGAGCCATTCCTCATCCAGTCGCTCCAGCGGTTTCCGGGTCGTGATCTCCAGCACGCGGGAAAATCGGTCGGCTTTCCAAACGTTATCGATGAGCTGCAGGACTTTTTCCTCCCCGTACTCAGAAGCCAGAAAGCGGAGGAAGCACTGCCCTTCTTTGTACATGAGGAAGGAACCGTAGATCTGGTACATGGTGGCCAGCGGCACGAAGTACCCATTGAGCACGGCGTCCCGGACGAACATCTCCGCCTCGGATCCCCAGCCCTCCGAATAGTATTCCGCCAGGCCTTCCACGTACCAGAGCGGAAGATCCGCCCCCTCCAGCTTGCGATGCTCCTTCATGATCCGGCTGAACTTGCTGTGCGTGAAGACGTGAACGAGCTCGTGCCGGATGACGCGCTTGAACTTGTACATGGAGCCATCGGCCGGGACCACTACCCTTCCCTTCAGGAACTCGAAGAAGCCGCCCACCCCCTCGGGTACGAGGTAGGGGGTGGTGTTCGTCTGCTGGAAATGGAAGTGGTTCGAGTAGAAGATCAGCGGAATGCGACGCTCAATGGTGTGGTTGAAGCGGTCCTCGAGGAGGCTGTAGGATTCCTCGGCAAACGCTGCCCCGATCCGGGCCAGCTCCTCCATCTCGGGGTAGAAGTAGATGTCGAAGTGGTCCGTCTTCAGGACCTGCCAGTCGAAGTAGTTGTACTGGACCTTGTTGCGACCGAAATAGTACTGGGCAAGAGCCAGGTGCGCGGGAATGCCCGCGAGGCCAAAGAGGAGCAATGCCAGGCGAATCCCTCGCGCCATGCTGGATGTCTCCCATCGCCTCGCTCGTCCTGCTGTTCGCCTCCAATTTAGCAATGTCGCCGCCTGAATCAAGGAGAAACTGGCCGCCGGAACTCGAACCGGTCGGCGGCGTCAAAGGAGCGACGCGCGTCGAGTTCGGCTGCGTCTCGCCGCCGAAGATGGCGCATCTAAATGTATGCCAGCCCCTTCCGCTGGGGGCGACGGGTTTGCGGGAGAATCGTTCGGGAAGGTTCAATGATGCCAGGGAGAGTGAAGATGAAGAGAGAGACGTTCTACGTGGCTTCCGCGCTGCTTGCATGGACCGTGGCAACCTCGAACTTGCTGAGGGCGGAAGGTTCCCCTCGGGGCACCACATCCTCGCCAGTTGCAGGGCAGGAGTCTTCGAACGTCATGCGGGCACCGGATTTCCAGTTGAAAAGCATCGACGGGAAGATGTACGGGCTCTCCGACTTTCGGGGCAAAATAATCATCTTGGACTTCTGGGACACCTGGTGTCCTCCTTGCAAGGCTGAGATTCCGGACTTCGTCGATCTCCAGAAGCAGTACGGAGCCAGGGGCCTGCAGATCGTCGGCATCGCGTTCGCGCGCCAGGGGCTCGATGCAGTGCGGTCCTTCGCCCGAAGCTACAAGATCAATTACCCCATCCTCTTGGCCACTCCCAAGGTGGTGGAAGATTACGGCGGGATCGAAGGGATCCCGACCACATTCGTCATCGATCAGCAGGGCAACATCCGGCAGAAGCACGTGGGGTACCGGCCCCGCGAAGTCTGGGAGAAACACATCCAGGAGCTCCTGGGCGCGCAGAGGAAGTGATGCCGATGCGATCGCGAGCTGTGGAAAAGACGATCTCTCTTGAGGAACTCGTTCGCTTGTACCCCCAGACTGTCGGATTCCTACTGGAAAGGGGGATCCGGTGTCTGGCCTGCGGGGAGCCCCTGTGGGGCACGTTGGAGAGCGCTGCCCAGGAGAAAGGTTTTAGCCCCGAAGAGATCGACCAGCTGGTGGACGACCTGAACGGGTTCGTCCGCGAACAAGAGGGAAAAGGGGAAGGATGAAAGCGTACTTGCGGCAAATCGATGGCATGGCTCTGGCAGCTCGGGCGGACTCAGGGCACTGGGTTACGATGGACGGTCCCGAGGAGCTGGGCGGGCATAATGCCGGCAGCCGACCGATGGAGCTTCTTCTCATGTCCCTGGCCGGGTGCACGGCGATGGATGTGATCTCGATCCTCAAGAAGAAGCGGGCCCCTGTGTCCGACTTTGAGATGGAGTTGGAGGCGGAGCGCGCCGCTGATCATCCGAAGATCTTCACGCGCATCCACATTAAGTACATCGTCTACGGCCACGGCGTGAAGCAGGACGATGTGCAACGGGCCATTGAGCTGTCGGTGACGAAGTACTGTTCGGTCCACGCCATGCTTCACCACGCCGCCGAGATCACCACGGAGTTCGAAATCCGGGAGCCTCAGGCTGGCTGAGGTGACGTTGCATCCCCGGGTTGGACCCTCGGGGGAAAACGGGAGCGATGCCCTAGCCAGGTCCTCTTGCGGTCCAGACCGTCGGGGCGACGGGGAGAAAAGCTGGGGAAGTGGGCGCTTTCCGCGGCAGGAGCAGGCCAAGGGGCCGGGACTGCCCCGAGGGACGGCCGGTGGGAACGGTAGATCTGGGAAAGGGACGGCCGCCGTTTGGGTTGGGCATCCGATCGCCCGTGCGCCGGTCTAGGCTCAAGAATTCCTTGCAACTTGCGCCGCAGACGGGCGAGGGCCTTCCTTCGCAGCGTTGACCATGGTCATCCGCGCCGACTTGCATGTGCACTCCTGTTATTCGCCGGACGCCGTCTCGCGCCCCGAGACCATTCTTCGCAAGGCGAAGGAGAGGGGATTGGATCTCGTGGCCATCACGGATCACCATTGCACGGAGGGTTGGGAGGAGGCGCTCACCGCTTCTCGCGGATTGGATCTCCCAGTCATTCCCGGCGAAGAGGTCCGCATCCGGGAAGGCGGGATCCCGGTGGGCGAGCTCGTTTGCCTTTTTCTGAAGGAGCGGATCGAGCCTGGGTCCTTAGCGGAGGTCATGCGTCAGGTGCGCGAGCAGCGGGCGATCGCAGCGGTGGCTCATCCCTTTTCCCTCCATCGGTTCGCCTTCCGCAGGATCGATCTGCTTGCCCTCTATCCTGACCTGCTGATCGAGGTTCGGAATGGGCGGACCTACTCCCCGAGGGCGAACCGCAGGGCGCTCTTGCTGGCGCAGGGGCTCGGGCGCGGCATGACGGCGGGAAGCGATGCTCATCTGCCCTCCGAGGTAGGTTGCGTTTGGCTCGAAGTGGAAGCTTCCGACTGGAGCTCATTGCGGGAAGCGCTTTGCGGCGGGAAGGCCAGACCCTGTGGGGTTCCGTCCAGTCCTTTGCATTCGCTTTTTTCGGGGGTCTTGGGGAGAGCAGGCTTCCGGATCTGATGCGACCCCGCGGATGGCGGGAGGAGGCTGGGGGCCCTGCGGGGTAGACCCGCGGCGGGGAGGGGCTACTCCAACGGCCATGTCTGGGCTTTCCTCGAAAGGGGCCAAAGGGCTTGCATTTTATGGCCATATGGAGTATATTGGGCGCGCCTTGGGTCAGATGGTGAGCGTAGCTCAACGGTAGAGCACCAGGCTGTGGCCCTGGGGGTTGTGGGTTCGAATCCCATCGCTCACCCCGAAAGGTCCCCATCGTCTAGAGGCCTAGGACTCGGGATTTTCGATCCCGCAACGGGGGTTCGAATCCCCCTGGGGACGCCTCGAAGCGGACGCGAAGGTCCGCTTTCTTTTTTGCTGAGGGGCGGCGGGCCATGGACGTCGGCGAGCGCATTTCCCCGCACAACTCAGCTGCTCCGTTCCGGCCTGCGGGAGCCGTCCCGATTCGGATGGTCACCCGTGCCTTTCGGCCACGCTCATCTTGCGGAGCGTGAGCTCGCAAGGCTCCGGGGAGTGGCCGAGCGGTCCGAAGTGGCCATCATTCGGGCTGGCGCGTTTTCTCCAGCTGGCTGCGAAGCGCATCCAACTGCTTTTGGAGGGACCGGAGCTCTCGCCGCAGCGATTCGAGCTCGTCCCGCAGCTCTTTCCTTTGCCTCTCCAGTTCATCCCGCAGCTGCTCGAGGCGGGGTAATTCCGATTCCACCCAGATTCTCAAGGGGAATTCCCGATCCTCCGGTCCATAGCGGAACCAGCCGAAATTGCTCTTCCCGCCGAGCTCCACGGTGAAGCGTTTCTCGGAGCCTTCTCGGATCACTGTGAGGTCAACGGTGTCGCCCGGCCGGTAGCGTTTCTGGAGCTGGGTACGCAAGTCTTCTGTGTCATCGATGGGTATCTGGTCTATCCCCACGATGACGTCCCCCGCTTTGAGCCCCGCACGGTCAGCAGGGCCGTCTGCGTCAACGCTCGTGATCAGGACGCCCTTGGGCTCTTTCAGCCGGAAGTACTTGGCGAGATCGGGGTTCAGGTCCTGCACCTGGATACCCAGCAGCGTGCGCACAGGTGCCATGCCGACGAATACCTCGATATCTTCCCCGAGCTTTGGCGGGACCAGCGTCTCTGCCAGCCGCTTCGGTTTGCGGCCGAGGGTAGCGCTGACCACCAGCTTTTGGCTTCCCCGGATGACCTCGAAGGTGACGGACTGGTTGGGCTTTGCTTCCCGCAGGAAGTCGCGCAGGTCGTCGGCGTTGGCGATCGTCCGTCCGTTGGCGCGGATGATGACGTCGTGCCGACGTAGGCCAGCTTTGTCGGCTGGACTGCCCGACACCACGTCCACTAAGAACGCCCCCTTCTCCGCCTTCACGTCATATTGCTGTCGCAGGGAGGAGGTGAGGTCGTTCAACCAGGCTCCGAGCCAGGCTTCCCCGGAGTCGCTCGGGAGGGCTGGTCCGAGCAGGGGATCTGCGCCCGTCCTTGCGGTCGCCAATGGGGCCTTCATGGCGCTCAGCGGGCCGGCGGTGACCAGGAGTTGTAGTGCGATACCCGCAACGTAGAGCTGAAACCGGCCGAGTTTGCGATGGGGAGCATTCATGGTGCCACCTCAAGGATTTCGGTCTTCCTTCACCATTGCCATTGGTTCGACACCTGAAGGCGAGTGGAGGTTGCACAGAATCTGTGCACGGATCTACAGGCGCCGTTGCAAAGAGTCAACGTCCCGCGTCCGGCCTGTTGGATCCTTGCAACGATCCTCCTCAGGATGCCTTTCGGTGAAGATCGACCACGATCGCCGGCCGGGCCTCGCAGCGCAATCACGAGGGATTGTCGCTCTCAAAGCAGGGCTCAGCTGCGGTTCACGGCCCGCGGATGGCACGAGCATTGTACCTTGGAACATCCTGCTGGGGGGCAGTCCCACCACTCTTTTGGGGGGGACGCTCAGCAAGCGGGGGCACAAGGGGGAAAGGGGGGCTTGGGGAGGAATCCCTGGGACGTGGTTCCCGCAGGGATCCGGCTGCAAACTGGAGCGCGATGCTCTCCCTTCTCTTCGCAAGCACTCGGAGCATCAGTCCGACCGAACGAGATTCTCTCCGGATTTCCTTCCTGTTTCGTATCTTTGAGCTGTCCCCATTTGCGGCCGTCGGGCCGACGGACCCGCTTTCGCGACCGAACCCGGGCGCGGGCGTTTTCGCGTCGGCCGACGAGTCGCGGGGAAAAGCGTCGCCGGTCCCGGCGTTTGGGCGGAGGGCGACGCCGTGGTCCTTTGCCTCGAGGGATCGTCGTGGTCTGCCGATAACTGGAATGTCGGGCCAGGTTCGGGCGCAGCGCGCATCCGGATCCTGTGCGCTCTGCAGGAAGCCTTTCGACTAGGGAAGGAGTGAGTCGCGATGGCGTACATGTTCCGCTCATTTCATCGTCCGGACGAGCACAACCTCGGGCAGTGGGCCGATCGCTCCTTGCAGGGGGAACTGAAGTGCTGCGCGGAGCGGACAATGGCCTCCATCTTCGCCCGCTACCTACCTCCTCCTCCGGCGCGGGTGCTGGAAGCTGGGTGCGGACTGGGGGCGTGGGTGATCCATCTGGCCCAGCGCGGCTACCAGGCGGTCGGTGTCGACATCGAGAGGGAGGTTGTCATTCAGGGCAAGCGGGAATCTCCCGAGACACCGATTCTCGTAGCGGATGTCCTCGCCTTGCCCCACCCGGACGATTGTTTCGATGCATACGTGTCCCTCGGGGTCGTGGAGCACTTTGAGGAGGGCCCGCAGAAGGCACTGCGCGAAGCCTACCGAGTCTTGAAGCCCGGTGGGCTTGCCTTCGTCTCCGTTCCGTACCTTTCCGCAACGAGGAGGCTCATCTCCCACCCCCTGCGAAGTGCGTTTTTCTTCGTGTGGCGCCGTCTTCTCCGTCGGAAGGACTGGTTCTGGGAATACCGGTACTCGAAGCAGGAGTTGGCCCGATTCCTCGAGGATGCCGGCCTGAAGGTCCTGAGCGCCGAAATCGATGACTACGACCCGGCCGATAGGCGGCACCACATCGGACTCTACGCGGATTTCTTCTTCCTGAGGAAAAAGGGCGGGGAGATCTGGGAGCTGAACGGGCTTGGCAGGTTTTTGCTTCGCCTGGCCAAACGGTTTTCGCCGTGGGGTTACTGCTCCGGTCTCCTGCTCATCGCGAGAAAGCCCGACGGGGCACCCCTTGCCCACTAGCACAGGGGTTTTTCCGGGGACTGACCGCTTCAGTGCCCCAGGCGAGCGGCGAGAAAGGAGGTCAAAGAGGTCGAGATGCGTTGCGCCGTCTCGCGCTCGCTCCCGAGCACCCGCACGAGGAGGGCCTCCTGCCCCTCGCCCCATTCCACCGAAGCCCATGCGTTTCGGTCGTTCCAACTGAGGTACAAGCCTCGAGTTTGGCCGAGGTAGGCGCTCGTGCGGACGGTAGGCGCGTCGAGCTTGGCTGCGCCAATCTCGAGATCCTCAGCTATCTCGAGGGCCGAGGGTAGCGGGCCGCGGTCGGACCGGATGATCTCCTGGGCCTCGAATGGGACGTCCGGGCAGGGATCAAAGATACGCGACCCCGCCTGGCCCAGCAGAATCCCGACACTCAGCAGGCCGTCCCAAGCCGGGGCGAGTCCTGGCCAGCGGAGGCGTCCCCGGCTGCCCAGGACGACGCGGGATCCATCGAATTCGCTGGAGATGCCCTCGGGCTGTCGAGGCGGGGAACGGAGCCAGGAGCTGTCCAGGGGGTCGAGACATTCCAGGACCAGCCCCGTCTCTTCGGCCACCCTTCGCAGAGCTGCCACAAGCGGAACCCAGTCTCCGTTCCTGTCCACCAGGCCAAGACCGGAGGCATCCCCGGAGAGGAGGATCCCTCCGCTCCAGCGGCCGCGCTGGACTTGGGCGCCGAGCTCATGCGCCTCTTTGGGCATGGGGATCGGCGTCCGGTGGAAGAAGTTCGGAAGCGGCAGACCGTAGATTGTATGGAGGCGGTCCAATGCTGCCCCCAGGAGCGCTTCCAGCACTCGGTCTCCCAGTCCCCCACAGGCGTCGACCAACAGGCGAAGATGCATTTTTCTGAGGGAGCTTGCCCCAACCAGCTTCCGTGCCCATTCCATATAGGATGGGAGGAATTCCGCTCGGATGAGACTTGCGCCCCCGCTCGTGGCGGGAGCATCGCTTGCCGCCCGTTGGATCTTCTCCGCGACCGACTCGGGCGCCGGCGATCCGTCGGGAAGCAGGAAGCGGATGCCGACGCAACGGCTTGCCAGGGGGGAGGAGCAGAAGTGGAGTGCACCGGCTCCAGACAAGCGACACCCGTGGGCCACGACGGGCAACGCAGCGGGACTTTCCAACACGATGCCCCTCGTCTTTCCAGCGGTAAGCGCTTCTCCCGCCGCGGCCAGAAATCGGCTCCAGTCCTTGGTGTGGTCAAAGGCTAGGACGACAGCATCGCAATCCATTTCAGCCAGAACTTGGGCGAACCCGCGCGCCACTCGTGCGATGGCCTCCGAGGCGTCCGCGAACGCTTCCAGTACGAAATAGCCTTCCGGACTGAAATCGCCAGTCAGGATCTGCTTTGGCATGCGGGATCTCCGTGGTCCAACAGGTGGGCTCTGCTCATCGCCTGGACAAAGGTACGGGGATGACGGCATATCTGCAATCCCATCGCTGCGAAACCCGCGGTACGAACCCAAGCAGAAGCGTGTCCTCGTGCGGGAAAGTCCTCTTTCCTCGACCCCGGCGTGTTCAGGCGCGGTAAGCCTTGGGGGAATGGGCCGCGCTTCGTAGATTTGGAGCGACAACAGATGGAGGGAGCGGCATGCGCCGGCGGGCACTGGTCTGGCTTCTTGCGCTTGGAGCTGTGCTACTCTCGGCTGTGCCCATTCCGCGGGATCGGGTCCACAGCCAGCGTGTGGCTCCCGGCGTGGTTCATCGTTGGTGGGTCGATCCGGCGGGGCCCTGGGCCATTCATGTGCTGGAGGTGGAGCTCTCGGGGAGAATCTCCCTCATGACTGTCAAAGCCGAAGAACGATTGCACGCCCGGGAGACCGTGAGCGCCATGGCGGAGCGGAAGCGCAGGGCGGGTCTGCGGGTACTTGCCGGGGTCAACGGGGACTTCTTCTACGAGACGGGCGAGCCGGTGGGCATTCAAGTCTGCCAGGGGACGTTGCTCAAGAATCCGTCGCATCGGAGCGCCTTCGTGGTGACGGAGGCTGGTCGTCCCTTCATTACGCCTCTGGCCCTCCGGATGATGTTGATCGGCAGTTCCGGCGAGTCGGTGCGCGTGGCCCGCGTCAACGACGCCCCGCGCGCGGATGAGATGGCGTTATACAACCGCTACGCAGGTGCGTCCGTCGCCTTTCGCTCCCCGACGGCTGTGGCCAGGTGTCTTCTCCTGGATTCCCTGCGCGTCGGGCGGACGATCCGCCTCGTCTGCGTGGAGCTGGACACCGGCGTTGTGTCGGCATCCCTGTCGGGCGGGCAGGTCCTACTTGCGGCACGAGGCAGGGCGACGAGCCAGTTGGTGTCCACTTGCGGTGCAGGCGATACGCTCCGGTTGTGGATTCGCCTCATTCCCGATCTGGGCTCGCCAATCATGGAGGCAGTAGGAGGGCTGCCGCGAATCGTCCGCGACGGGGAAGTGTCCATCGAGGTGGAAAGAGAGGGTGGGAGCGGGTTCCGGGACGTGCGTCATCCCCGTACCGCGGTCGGAATCTCGGCCAACGGCCGAAGGGTTTACCTGGTCACTGTCGATGGACGGCAGGAGGGCTACAGCGTGGGGATGACCTTGCCCGAGCTGGCGCAGCTGATGCTCGAGCTCGGGGCCTACCAGGCGCTGAATCTTGACGGCGGAGGGTCCACCACTCTGGTCGTGGACGGACAGGTGGTCAACCGGCCTTCGGACCCCACCGGCGAGAGACCGGTGGCGAATGCCATCCTGGTCGTCATGAGGCCATGATGGGATTAGGGGGTTGCGACTTGACATTGAGAGGGGCTTTTTCTAATATGCCGGTGCCATGAAACGGATTCGGACAAGAAAAGAGACGCGCCGCGTGTGGGTGGGAAAGATTCCTCTGGGAGGTGGTGCGCCCGTCAGCGTGCAGTCCATGACCAACACCAAGACCGAGGACGTCGAGGCCACGGTGACGCAGATTCGCCAGCTGCGCGCCGCCGGCTGCGACATCGTCCGGGTGGCGATTCCCAACCGGCGCGCTGCCGAAGCCATCTCGAGCATCCGGGAGCAGATCGGCCTACCCCTCGTGGCCGACATCCATTTCGACTACCGCCTGGCCTTGGCCGCCATCGACGCGGGAGCGGACAAGATCCGCATCAACCCGGGGAATATTGGGGACCGAGCGCGCGTGGAGGCCATCCTTGAACGCGCGGCGACGAAGGGCATCCCCATTCGGATTGGGGTGAATGCCGGCTCGCTGGAGAAGGAGTTGCTCAGCAAATACGGTGGGCCGACGGCCGAGGCGATGGTGGCCAGCGCTGTTCGCCATCTCGAGCTGTGCGAGTCGGTTGGATTCCGCGACGTCGTCCTTTCCCTCAAAGCCTCCGATGTGATGACCACGGTCCGGGCCTACCGCATGATTGCTGCGGAGACCGATTGTCCCTTGCACCTGGGCATCACGGAGGCCGGGACGGCGCGGACGGGGGCCATCCGCTCAGCGGTGGGGCTCGGGATCCTCCTTGCGGAGGGAATCGGCGACACCATCCGCGTGTCGCTCACCGCCGACCCGGTCGAGGAGGTGAAGGTAGGCATCGAGATCCTGCGCTCGCTTGGCCTGCGCTCCAAGGGCGTGACGGTGATCTCCTGCCCAACCTGTGGCCGCGCCGAGGTGGATCTGGTTTCCATTGCGGAGGAAGTGGAGAAAAGGCTGGCGGGTATCGAGGCTCCCCTGCACGTGGCGGTGATGGGTTGCGCTGTCAACGGGCCCGGGGAGGCGAGAGCGGCTGATGTGGGGATCGCCTGTGGCCGCGGATCGGGCCTGCTGTTCGTACGAGGAGAAGTCGTCCGCAAGGTTCCGGAATCGCAGATCGTGGACGTGCTGGTGGAGGAAGTCCAGCGACTGGCCAGCCAGTGCGAGGGCGAGGTTCCGGCAGAGGATCTGGCCGAAGCCAAGGCCTGATCTTGCGACGGTAGCGGGGGCTCTTCGCTCGTTGGGCCGTCAGCCAGGGGCGACGGTGAGGAGAAGGGTAGGAGAACGAGCCAAGAGGAGCGTATGTGGCAAGATAGCACGGTCCTGATCCTGGGAGGGGCGGGGTTAGTCGGTTCCCAAGTGGCCCGGGAGATCGCGCGGGAGCTCAAGCCGCGCATGATCGTCATTGCCTCCCTTTACCAGCGCGAGGTTCGCGAGGTTCTCAAAGAGCTCAGGCGCGAGTTCCCGAACGTCACCTTCGACGGGTGCTGGGGCGACGTGTTTGTCCGCAAGGAATTCAGCGAGAAGGACCGGAGCGAGATCCTGGAGTCGCTGCAGAAAAGCCGGATGCTCTTCCAGGACGTCTTTGGCGACAAGGCGGAGGCCTACCGGCATTCGATGCTCGTGGACATCATTCTCCGCTATCGGCCGGCCATCATCGTCGATTCCATCAATACGGCGACGGCGATCAGCTACCAGGACGTATATACCAGCTCCATCGAGGTGGACAACATCCTGGCGCAGATGGCCTTGCCTCGCCCGGAGAGCGATCAGGCCCGCGCTCTTGGCAAGGTCAGTATCAAGAAGCTGGAGCATCTGCTCGTCAGCCAGTCCATCCCGCAACTGATCCGGCACGTCCAGCTTCTGTGGGACGCCATGGTCGAGGCAGGCGTGAAGATCTACCTCAAGATCGGGACGACCGGCACCGGCGGGATGGGGCTCAACATCCCGTACACGCACAGCGAAGACAAGCCGAGCGCCAAGCTGATGACCAAGACGGCCGTCGCCTTCGCTCACACGGGTCTTCTCTTCTTGATGGCGCGCACCCCGGGAGGTCCCATCGTCAAGGAGATCAAGCCTGGCGCAATGATCGGTTACCGCAAGATCGAATTTCGCACTGTGCGCCGGGGGAACAAGCCGGTCCCACTGTACCGCAGCCGCACCGTGAAACTGGGAGAGGAGCTGGATCTGGCTTTTCAGCCCGACTACGAGCTCAAGGGGGAGCTGATGGCGGCCGGCGTGGACACCGGCGAGAACGGATTCTTCACGCTGGGCGAGTTCGAGGCGATCACGGCCTTGTACCAGATGGAGTTCGTCACTCCGGAGGAGATCGCCCAGACCGTGGTGCTGGAGATCCAGGGCCACAATACGGGGAAGGACGTGATCGCCGCCATCGACGGAGCGGTCATGAACCCCAGCTACCGAGCCGGGATCCTGCGCCAGCCCGTCCTGGAGGAGTTGAGGGCTTTGGAGCGAAAGACGGGCACCTGGAGCGTGGCGTTGGGCCAATTGGGCCCGCCGGAGCTGAGCAAGCTCCTCTACGAAGCGCATCTGCTGCGCGTGAAGTATGGCACGCTGGAACGTGTCCTCGCCGAGCCCCCGGAGAAGATCTCTCAGACCATCTACAACTACCTGAAGCGGAACGAAATCCGCGATACGATCGTCTCCATCGGCGTCCCGATCCTAACCCCCGACGGCAAGAGCCTCATTCGCGGTCCCAAACTCAACATTCCGGAATACCAAGGGCAGTGGGTGTTGCCCGTGACCCCCGAGGCCATCGACCGCTGGGCCAGAAAGGGCTGGGTGGATCTTCGACCCAAGAACTTCGAGGTGTGGCAGCAGCGCTTCCGGCAGATGTTGCGCTCGGCAGCTGGGCTTCCCACGGAAGGGTCGGCGGCCATCCGGCGCAGCTCCTACCTCTACGACGAAATCCGCATCGGGGAGGTGGTGGCCTGGATCTTCAACAACGATCCTTCCATCCGCGGTTACCGAGTCAAGGCATTGTGAGGAGGATTGGCCAGCGTTCCGCCGGATGGGCTCGGAGGGCCGGGCTTGACGCGTCCAACCTCGAGAGGGGCAGGCGAAGCGAATGGAGCGGATCGTCGAGTGCGTCCCCAACTTCAGTGAGGGCCGCAATCAGGCCATTATTGAGGCGATCGCCAAAGCCATCCGCGAAGTGGACGGCGTGATGCTGCTGGACATCGACGCCGGGAAGGCGACGAACCGTACGGTGTACACCTTCGTCGGCGAGCCGGAGCCGGTGCTGGAGGCTGCGTTCCGTGCAATTCGCACCGCCGCTGAGCTCATTGACATGAGCCAGCACAAGGGGGAACACCCGCGGATTGGGGCGGCCGACGTCTGCCCGTTCGTGCCGCTCGCCGGCGTGAGCATGGAGGAATGCGTCCGATTGGCCCACCTTCTGGCTCGCCGGGTGGGCGAAGAGCTGGGAATCCCCGTGTATCTGTACGAAGAAGCCGCCACTCGTCCCGAGCGCAAAAGCCTGGCGGAGATTCGGCGAGGCGAATACGAGGGGCTGAGGGAGAAACTCCAGGACCCGCAATGGCGGCCGGACTACGGACCCGCGGAATTCAATCCGAAGACCGGAGCGACAGTCATCGGCGCCCGCGAGTTCCTGATCGCCTACAATGTGAATCTGAACACGCGCGACAAACGCCTGGCTCACGAGATCGCGCTGACCCTTCGGGAAACGGGCCGAGCCAAGCGAGATGCCCAGGGCAACATCCTCCGGGATGAGACGGGAAACCCGATTCGCGAGCCCGGGCGACTGAGGGCGGTCCGTGCCGTCGGTTGGTACATTGAGGAATATGGCTGTGCCCAAGTCTCGATGAACCTGATGAACTGGAGGATTACGCCGCCGCACGTGGCCTTTGAGGAGGTATGCCGGGAAGCCGAAAGGTTGGGCCTGCGGGTCACGGGAAGCGAGGTCGTGGGCCTCATCCCCTTGGAGCCTGTGCTCGAGGCCGGCCGCCACTTCCTCCGGAAGCAAGGGAAATCGGCTGGCGCACCCGAGGCAGAACTGGTCCGTCTCGCCGTCCGCAGCCTCGGCCTGAACGATGTCGCCCCTTTCGATCCGAGCCAGAAGATCCTTGAATACCGCATCCGGAAACCGGAGAATCTTCTCCGGAGCAGGCCGCTCGATCGTTTTGTGGACCTTGTATCGATGGATTCGCCGACGCCCGGAGGGGGAAGTGTCGCCGCGCTGGCGGGGGCCCTGGCGGGGGCACTGGGGGCGATGGTGGCGAACCTCACCGTGGGGAAGAAAGGCTATGAGCCATACTGGTCGCAAATGGACTCCGTGGCCGTAGAGGCCCAGCGCCTCAAGGATCGTCTTCTCCGCAGCGTTGACGACGACACGCAGGCCTTCGAGCGCGTCATGAGCGCCTACGGTTTGCCCAAAGGGACCGAGGAGGAGAAGGCTCGTCGCGAGGGGGCGATCGAGGAGGCGATGAAGGGTGCAGCCTCGGTTCCGCTCCGCGTGCTGCGGGACGCTGCGGAGCTCGTCCGGATCCTCGCCCCCGTGGCGCGGTTCGGCAACAGCAGTGCGGTGAGCGACGCCGGCGTGGCGGCAAGCATGGCGCTTGCCTGCGCGCAGGGGGCGTACTGGAACGTGGCTATTAATCTGACAAATCTCCGGGACAAGGACTGGGCGTGCGAGCGAGAACAGGAGGCTGCGCAGCTCCTTGAGCAAATACGGGCCGCGCACGACGAAATCCAGTCCGTGATCCGGGAGCGGCTGACTAGGACGGATTGACCGCTTGGTGAGAAGAGTACAACAGGGTCAGCGCGTAATCCCGCGTCAAGCAGGCGAGGTGGGCTATCTACTTCGCGTTCTGCCGTTGGCCATCCTCCTTGCCCTTCTGTCCTTGCCGCTCGTGATGGGCGCCCGGAAACATGGGAGGGGTGAGGGCGCTCGGCGCCTGCTGGTTCGAGTCTACCTGACTTCCCCGGGGGACCAGCAGAGACTGCACCAGCTGGGGATCGAGGACGTGGTCCTGCAGGGAGACCAGTACGTGGATCTGAACGTCACCGGAGAAGAACTCCTGGCCCTGAGGCAGGCGGGGATGGAGGTGGCTCTTGTGGTGGAGATTGACACCTCCGGCACGGCCCCCCACGACTGGCCTCAGCTGGAAGAGCTGGAAGGACGGCTGGAACGCTTGGCGGCGGCACACCCGGAGATCTGCCGGAAATGGCAGATCGGCACCTCGGCGTACTGGAATTTCCCGATCTGGGCCCTGAAGATCTCGGACAACGTGAACGTCGACGAGGATGAGCCGCGCGTGCTTGTGAACGGCGGCATCCACGCGCGAGAGCCTCTCTCCATTGCCGCTTGCATGTACCTGGCGGAACGGTTGTGCGAAGACTACCTTTTGGACCCCAAAGTCCGCAGCTGGGTGGATGAGCTCGAAATCTACATTGTGCCCGTGTTGAATCCCGACGGCTACCACTACGTCGTCAGCCAAGGGATCCGGTTCCCGTGGTGGAGGAAGAACCTCGCCGACAATGACGGCGACGGCCGCTTCAATCCGGAAGCGGACGGGGTGGACCTGAATCGGAACTTCGCCTTCAATTGGCAGAACGGGGGGAGTGACGATCCGTCCAGCTGGTTCTACCGGGGCCCTCGTCCGTTCTCCGAGCCGGAGACTCGTGCTTTCCGAGATCTGGCGCTTCAGGTCCGACCCGTGGCGGGAATCTCGTTCCACAGTTGTGGCGAGGCTGTGCTCTTCCCGTGGTCAAACTACGTGCGCCCGGTGGACCTCGACTTGCTGGAGCACATGGCTTTTCAAATGGCGAGCGTTCTGGAGAAGAGGGCGCGGGGCGAAAGCTACAGCGTGATGCCCCTGAATGGCCGCGTGGGGCAGAGTTCCTGCTGGCTTTACGCGGCTCTGGGTTGCTTCGATTTCACGGTCGAGGTTGGCGACGAGTACTTCCCGGAGATGGCTCGAGTTCCGAGGCTCGCTCGGACGGCGGTCAAAGCGGCCTACTTCCTCTTCGATCGCGTGCGAGGCTCGGGACTGTGGCTGCGCGTTGTGGATGCCGTCACGCGGGTGCCCCTTTTGGCGGAGGTCCGCGTGCTTGAGCTGGGCGAAGGGCCGGGGGCCGTAAGACGCACGGATCCTTTCCTTGGTCGGCTGCGCTGGTTGCTCGACCCCGGCAGGTATCGCGTCTCCGTCGCTGCGCTCAACCATGTGGGAGTCACGAGGGTAGTGGAGATCGAGCCGGGAAAGCCCACTGAAGTTCTGGTGGAGCTGGCCCCCTCTGCTCAAACCGTGCCGCTGGGGAACGAATGACTCGGCCGGGCAAGTACTTTGATTGCGCGGGGGTTGGGATTTGTGCGCTGGATCATTTGGCTTTGCTCCCTCACTTCCCGGCCGCGGATGAGAAGCTGGACTTGATCCGTTTCTCCATCCAGGGCGGAGGACCGGTGCCGACGGCCCTCGCGACGATGGCCCGGCTTGGAGCGCGCGTGAGCTACATCGGGAAGGTGGGCTCCGATGCCTGCGGACGGCAGATCCTGGTCGAGCTGGAGCAATTGGGCGTCGATATCTCGGGCGTGGTGATCGATCCGCATTCGCGCACGGCACGCTCGTACATCTGGGTCGATAGCCAAACCGCCAAACGTACGGTGGTATTGGACCGGAGCAACACGTCAAACCTGCTGCCGAGCGAGATCCGCCGCGACCTGGTCCAGGAAGCCGCATTCCTCCTGACCGACGCCCGGGAGACCGAAGCCTGCCTTCGCGCGGTGGAGCTGGCCAAAGAAGCGGGGGCCAGGATCATCCTGGATCTTGGCAGCGTCCGCGAGAAGACGGAGACCTTTCTCTCGCTTGCGGAGTACCCTGTGGTCTCGGAGGTGTTTGTCCGAAAATACTTCGGTTCGATCCCGCCGCAGGGGGCGGTCAGGAAGTTCATCGATCTTGGAGCAGAGGCCGCTGTGGTCACCTGTGGGCCGAACGGCGCCTATTTTGGGGAGAGGAACTCGGCAGTGTATCACCTCCCTGCCTTTCGCGTTGAGGCGGTGGACACGACGGGGGCGGGAGACGTCTTTCACGGCGCTTTCGTCTACGCCCTGGCCAGAGGGCAGGATCTGGCTGCGGCGGTGCGATTCGCCGGGGCGGCGGCGGCCCTGAAATGCCGGGAGCTCGGGGGGAGAGCGGGGATTCCTACACTCGCGGAGGTGCAGGAACTCCTGGAGCAACAGCGGGAAGTTGTCCCCGTCCGGCTCGCCTGAGGGCAGGCTCGGATCGGGAAGAGGGTTGGGACTGGCGAGGACCTAAGGATCGGACGAGCGCTGGGAAGAGCGGAAAAGGAGGTCGAGAGGAAAAGGGATGAAGAGACGGCGCTTTGAGGTTGCTTGTGCGGTGGGTCTTTTCGCCGCGTTGATGTGGCATTGGGAGGTTTCGTACGCCCAGGTGCCCTCGCGGCTCCTGTACGTGAAGGTGGACTCCGAGAACCTTCGCGATACCCCCCGAGGGCGCATCCTGGCGAAGGTGAACAAGGGGACGGAGCTCCAGGTCCTCGAGGAGCGGGACAACTGGGTGAAGGTCCAGATCGTGGGATGGATATGGAAGGAATCGACATCCCCCGTTCGTCCCGTCGATCTGGCGGGGGCGATGCGAGCCTTCCACATCATGGTGAAGACGCGCGCGGAGGCGGAGGAAATCTTGCGGCAATTGCGGGCGGGGGCGGATTTCGAGCAGCTGGCGAAGCAGAAGTCCATTGGGCCCACGGCGGCTCAAGGGGGAGATCTCGGGTACTTCTTCCCCGGCGATTTCGCCCCGCAGTTCGACGAGGCGATCCGGAAGCTGAAGCCGGGGGAGATCAGCGACATCGTGGAGACCCCGGACGGCTACCACATCTTCAAGCGCGTCAAGTGAGGGGTACGGAAGGCGGGCTCGAACGGGAGGGGGAGAGATGCTGGCGAGAGTCCTGAGCGCAGCAGTATTGGGCATCGATGCCTACCCCGTCTGCGTGGAAGTCCACAGGGAAGGGGGAATGCCTCTGTTCTCCATGGTGGGACTTCCGGAGGGGGCGGTTCGCGAGGCGAAGGATCGCGTGTTCGCGGCGATCAAGAACTCCGGGTTCTCCATCAAAGTCCAGCGCTTCACGGTGAATCTGGCGCCGGCTGACATTCGCAAGGAGGGAAGCGCCTTCGACCTGCCTCTGGCGATCGGGATTCTAGTGACCTCCGGCATCGTGCCCGATAGCTACCTGGACCAAGTGCTGCTCCTGGGAGAGCTATCCCTCGATGGGCAACTCCGCCCGGTGAAGGGAGTGTTGCCCATGGCCGTGATGGCCCGGGAAAAGGGGATCCGAGCCGTGGTGGTGCCTCCGGAAAACGCCAAAGAGGCCGCCCTCGCCGACGGGCCGGAGGTTTACCCGATGGCCTCCTTGGCCGAGACGGTGGAATTCCTCCGGGGCGCGCGACGGGAGCCTTTCCGGCTCGATCTGAAAGAAGTGTTCGATCAGAACCGACACTATCCCATTGACTTCACGGATGTGCGCGGGCAGGAGCATGTGAAGCGGGCCCTCGAGGTGGCGGCGGCCGGAGGCCACAACATCATCATGATCGGGCCGCCGGGATCCGGGAAGACCATGCTTGCCAAACGCCTCCCCACCATTCTTCCGGATATGACGCTGGAAGAAGCCCTCGAGACCACGAAGATCCACTCCGTCGCCGGACTCTTGCCCCCGGACACGGCTCTGGTGGCGACCCGACCCTTCCGGGCTCCGCATCATACCATCAGCGACGCCGGTTTGATCGGAGGCGGCCACGTGCCGCGGCCGGGGGAAGTGAGTCTGGCGCATCATGGCGTGCTGTTCCTGGATGAGCTTCCGGAGTTCAAGCGTAACGTGCTCGAGGTATTGCGCCAGCCCCTTGAGGATGGCAAAGTGACCATCAGCCGCGCCTCCATCTCGGTGACTTACCCAGCGAAATTCATGCTGGCGGCGGCCATGAATCCTTGTCCCTGCGGCTATCTCACCGATCCACATCACGAATGCACCTGCTCGCTCCCTCAGATCCAGCGCTACCGTTCGCGGATCTCCGGCCCGCTTTTGGATCGCATTGACATTCACATCGAAGTCCCTGCCGTTCCCTACGAGGATTTGGCCGGCAAGCCTACGGGGGAGCCGTCGGAGGTGATCCGCCAACGAGTGATCCGCGCCAGGCAGAGGCAGCTCGAGCGCTTCCGCAACTACCGCAACATCTTCTGCAACGCCCACATGCAGACTCGCGAGATCCGCAAGTTCTGCCAGGTCGACGAGGAGAGCCAGCAGCTCTTGCGAATGGCCATCACGAGGCTGGGGCTTTCGGCACGGGCCTACGACCGGATCCTGAAGGTAGCGCGCACCATTGCGGACCTGGAAGGGGAAGAAAGGATCCTTTCCGTGCATGTGAGCGAGGCGATCCAGTATCGCAGCCTGGATCGAGACGTACACCTTTGACAGGAGGTACCCAGATGCTGGGAAATGCCGGATGGGGACGCGGCACGGAAGCCGGCCTGCGTGCCCGCCGGAGAACGCAAGGATTGCGAAAATGGCCAAAACGGCATGCCTTGCGGTGTCCGCCTTCTTAACCTTCCTCGCCCCTCCGGGCCATGCTGAAGAACGGGCCACTCTCGATCGACCCTACGATCCCGTCGTCATCCCCTGCTCGAGCCTTCAGGGCTTGCTGGGGACGCCGGTCGAAGACATCCGGATCTGCGCATACCGAGCGAGCGAAGGCCGCTGGGAGGGGATCCCTTTCCAGCTGGATGAACGGAAGGCGATCGTCGATCCCTGGGATCCCCCGAACCTCCGCCTCAGCTATTTCGACCCCGACGATGGTCTGCTTGACGCCGACGACGAGCTCTGTTTCCTGTGCCGGGACGCAGGGGATCGAGCTGGCCCGTCCGACTGGCCGGATCTGCCCGGGTGTCGAGCTTTCGCCCGCGTGGAGCTGGAGCTGTACGACCCGCTAGACGGAGGACGAGCATGGGTCTACGCCTACCGATGCTCCGGCCAGGGTCCACCGATCCCCGCTCCCTACTGTCTCTCCTACGACGCTGCCCATGACGAGGTCTCTTCCGTCGCTTACCGCGTGCGGCTGGGAGCCAATACCGGACTGGTGGAGGACGTAGCCATCCTGCCGCCATTCGGATCGGGTGTGGATTTCTTCGACACGCAGAAGATCCGAATGGTTGGCCTGCTCACCGCGTTCAATCTGACCCTGCCGTTCGGGCGCGATTGGAGTCCCTACGCCGCCAACGAGCGGGACAACCTTTTCATCTACCCCGATTCCACCCGCTGGACGCTCCGGCCGGTGGTCCGGGTGGTTCGGCAGGCGCTTCAGGCCGTCCGTTTCGGGGCGTTCGTGTTCGGCGATGCCCGTTTTCCCGTGGAGACCAAGTTCTACCCCTTCTTCGGCCGGGTGAGCGGAGGGACGGACCTTTCCACCCTCGGCGAGCTTGTGGACGTGGAGGTGGACTTGCTGCGGCAGTCGTGGGACTTCAACGCGAACGCCGTGGGGATGCGCCTTTCGACGCGCCGTAACCGCGAGCTGCGCATCGATGGAGTGCCCGACGCCTTCGATAGCCGTGTCGATCTTCCGATCCGCGAGTGGTTCCTCGTGACCGGCGAACAAGGTTCATTATTCGTCCGACTGGCGCTCGTAGACACCATCGGCACGTCGCAGAGTTTGTACTACCGCGATGACCGGAACGGGGGTCAGAGCCACGGCACGCTCGTCCACGGCGGTGATACCGGTTACGACGGGGCATCCTACGGGGACGTCGGTGTGCTCGCCACGGGCCGTGTGGCCCGACCGAATCTTCAGCTGGATTTCGCAGCCTATTTCCTCCCGGCCGACCAGCCGCCCGGAGCTGGAGAAAGACTGGCAGCCTGGTTGGGTACCCCTGTGACGGTGGCCGCGACTACACAAGCGCCGTCGGGAGTGGCAGCCTCGGCAAGGGGAGTTCTTCTCCCCGATGCTGTGGAACTCAGCGCCGCCTTTCCGAATCCTTTCAGGGTTGTGACGAGCTTTCGGGTGTGGCTGGAGGGGCCTGGGGAGGTGGTCGTGCAGGTTGTGGATGTCGCTGGCCGTCGAGTGCGCCTTTTGCATCAAGGCTCCTTGCCGCATGGCGGGCGAGAGTTCCGATGGGATGGGCGGGACGACGATGGCGCTGCTCTCCCCTCGGGGCGCTATTTCGTGATGGTCCGCGCAGGGGGGCAGGTCCGAACGCGTCCGGTGGTGTTGCTCCGATGAGCGCTCGTGGAAAAGTCTTGCTCGCAGCGGCCGTCGTCCTCCTCTCGGGCTGCGGAAAGGACTACGGGATCAAGCCGCTGCCCGGGATGGTGCGGGGCAAGGTGATCTTTCGGGGGCAGCGGCCGGCCGATACACAGGGTGTTTATCTCATCGTAGCGCCCCATTTCCCGCCGCATGCCATCAATGAACTGTACCACAGCCCCAATTCGGTGGACACGCATCGGGACACGGCGTACTACGAAATGGAGTTGCCTTACGGCCGATACGAGGCCATCGGGTTATGGTGGTACGGCACGCGGACGCGATCGAACCTGGCCGATATCCTCGCGCTTCCTCTCGACCCCTTCCAGGAGTTTCGGCCCTTGGGATTCGAGTTGACGCCGGAGAATCCCGTGTGCGAGATCAATCTATACGCAAACTGGGCGGTGGTGGATCGGGACGGCGCCATCGAGGGGACCATCCGCTTCGATGGGCCCTACCCGGCGGACACCGAAGCCACAGCGGTAGCTGCCTACGCCGAGGTCCCGCAAAAGCCGAGTGACTACATTATCTTTCTCCGCAGTCTGGATTTTAGCGTGACCGGCAATCCTTTCCGCTACCGTCTACCGGTTCGACACGGCACGTACAAGTACATCGTCGTGTTCTGGCTGGGTAAGCGCATGCCCCTCTCCGAATTCCGCACGCTGGGCTTCTACGAGGATCCCACCCGTCCGGGTCATCCCGGCCGCGTCGTCGTCGGTGCAGGGCAGACGGTGCGAGGCATCGACATCTTCGCCCGTTGGGAGAACGCTCGGCCGTGAACCTGTGGCCAGAGGTCCGTCGCACCCCGCGCGTATCCCCCCGGCCTCGGCAACCAAGCGGCCGACGCCGTTTCCGTTCGCCGGGCCAGCGGGTCGGGTTCCGGCTTCTCGGACTCAGTTTGCTCGTTTTCTCCCTGGTGCCGGCGAGGCTCGAGGCGGGCGAGATCCGGGGCCGAGTGGTGGACGCTCGGACTGGGCTACCGCTTCCCGGCTCGAACGTGACGATCGTGGGCACGCAGCTGGGGGCTGCTGCCGGAGAGGACGGGCGATTCTCCATTCCGCGCGTTCCGGAGGGGATTTACGAGCTCCGCGTCTCGCGGATCGGTTACCGGGCGCGACTTGTGCGAGGGGTGCGCGTGTCTACGGGAGGCGAACCCGTGACGCTCGATCTGAGGTTGCAACCCTCGGCGATCGAGGTGGATCCCATCGTGGTCTCCGCCTCCAAGAGGGAACAGCTCGTGCAAGAATCGCCTGTTTCCGTCTCCGTGGTGACTGGGGAGGAGATCCGACGCCGCAGCCCCCTTGACCTGGCTCAGGCGATCGAAATGGCCCCGGGGGTCCATTTTGTGGGCAATCAAGTCAACGTGCGGGGCTCGACGGGGTTCAATCTCGGGGCTGGGAACAAAGTGCTGTTGCTCCTGGACGGCGTCCCGGTCTACGCCAGCGACACCGGGGAATTCAACTGGGATCTGATTCCGCCGGACGAGGTGGAAAGGGTTGAGATCCTGAAAGGGGCCGGATCCGCTCTGTGGGGGGCTGCTGCGCTCGGGGGAGTGGTGAATATCCTCACCCGACCCCCCTCCTCGGACCGTTGGGCGATCGGCATCACGACCGGCAAGTACGACAGGCCAGCTTACCCGCAGTGGATCTGGACCGACTGGGATCGGCTCCATTACGAGCGCGTTTACGTTTCCGCCACGAAGCGGATTGGGGCATTTTCGGTGCGTGCCGCATTGGGCCGCAGTTGGGATACCGGGTACCGGCAGCTCGGGGATTCGCGCAAACTGACGAGCACTGTCTACCTGCTGTATCAGCTGCGCAATGGCGGGCGGTTAGTGGGGTATGTTGCGTACAACCGCATTCGCCGTGGCTTCTTCATCCAGTGGAGGGGACAAAACCACCCGTACGAGGTGGATCCGGCAGAGCTGAACAATCGCGCGCAGGTGGATCAACTCTACGCGTACGCGAAGCTCACCCTCCCGTTGAGTCCGAAGCTCGCCGTGAGTGGGCGTCTTTCGATCGTTCGGACCTTGATGGGCAGCTACCTCAGCCGCCCGTCCGATTTCCGGCCGGCTTTGGGACAGGGCGCTGAAGTGCAGGTGGATTGGCTGCCGCGGCCTCGGCATAGTCTGACCCTCGGTGTCCAGCTCCAGCAGGACGGAGGGAGCGCGCGCTATTTTGGCCAGCACACAGGGGTCTTCTTGGCTCCCTATGCCCAGGATGAAATCAGTATAGGAGGAGGCCTGCGGACGACCTTTGGCCTTCGCTACGATGCCTATCGACTGGATTCCAGGAGGCGCGAGGATCTCCTGAGCCCTCGACTCGGCTTGAGCTGGCAAGTGGGGTCATGGGCTGTGCTGCGGGCGTCAGCGGGAAGCGGATTCCGGGCGGCGACGATTGTGGAGCGCTTCCTGGAAGTGCAGGTCCAGAACTTCACCGTCCGTCCCAATCCCGAACTCGAACCGGAACGATGCTGGACCTACGAGGTCGGCGGCCGGCTCTATCCGGCGGCGGATTGGGTGCTAGATTGGTCCCTGTTTCGCAGCGACTATCGGCAGCTCATTGAAGCGCATCTGGACCTGATCCGCGGGTTCATCCAGTTTCGCAACTTCCCCCGTGCCCGGATTCAGGGTATCGAATTGAGTTCCGAACTCAGCCGGCAATTTCGGATTCTCGCCTTCCATTGGACCGCGGCGTGGCGTTTTTCCCTGACGGCCATACATCACGAGGAACTCGAGTTTCATGATCCCCTTCCGTACCGGCCGAAACAACTGGCGAATTGCCAGTGGCTTTTGCGAGCCGGCGCGCTCGAGGCCCAGCTGGACTTTCGTTACGCAAGCCGTCTCGACCGCGTGAAGGTGTATCCCATCGCGGATCGGGTTCCGATGAAGTTTTGGGATGCGCACGTCGGGATTGCCCTCGGAGACGCACGCTTGCAGTTGGCTTGCCGCAATCTGACCAACTACAACTACGCCGCAATGGAGAGTAATCTGGATCCTCCCCGGCGGTTTGAGCTCACCTTGCAGTGGTCCCCGTGAGTCCCTGAAAAGAGATACCGATTGTCTCCGTTCCGGGAGATGGATGATTTCCGAGGCGTCGGCTTTTCGACGGAAAGCGAGAGAGTGGCCCCCGCGTCTCCAGAGTACCACTCTCCCGTCAGCTGAAGTCGTCACAGGATGAAGTTGAGCCCGGCTGTGGCGGAGTTGTACTTGCCGAAGTTGTAGTCCACGTTCAGGTTCACGATCAGCAGGCGGAAGCTGAGGCCCACGGTCAGGCGACTCTTGTTCTCGCCTTCGAGCTCGAACTGAATGTTCTGGGCCCGCGGACCCGCCGGGGTTTCCACGACGTAGTCGTACTTCACCTTCATTCTTGCGTTTTCGATCATGTAGCCTGCATAGGGCGTGACGTTCAGGAAACCTAGCCCCAGCCTCTTGCTGAGGTTGATGCCGTAGGCAGTCGTCCGGACCTTGAAGAGGTCGCCGAAGGTGATGCGTTGGGTATAGTATCCGGCGGCGAGATTGAATGGCAGACGCACCGTGCGAAGCCAGACCATGGGATTGTGCTGGACTCCGAAGCCGAAGTATTTCAGGTCTCCGAGCTCGGGCACTACCTCAGCCGTTGGGAAGTAGCGGAAGGTCGCCTGCGTTCCCAAGATGGTCCCGACGGTGAGCTGAGGCGCGGCCAGAGGCAGGAAATCCACCTCCGCCAAGTCGCCAAAGCCAGCGATGGGCAGCTCTACCGTATTCCCGGGCAGCGTTACCCGACCTTTCGATGTCTGGTACGTGCCGCCGGCGTAGCGCAGGGTGATGTAGTCGTCCGGCTTGCCGATCACCGTCGCTCCTTCGATCGACACCCGGGACGGGCTCGAAGTGAGGATGTTCACCAACTCGGAGCGAACTTGTGGATCCTGGACCGTGCTCACCAATTGTTGGGCCTGAGCCACGCTGAAAATGAATTGGCCCGTGCAAGCAAAGTGGGAACTTTCCTTGGGAAAGAGCGAGGCCATGCCTACGATCCCCAGCTCGAAATTGAAGCCCAGGATCTTGGGATCGGGCGCACGATGAAACCATCCGCCGTTCAGATCAGCGCCGAGCGCGGAGGAAATCGGAGCCACATACTTCCGAGCCGCATCCTGAGACAGCTTCTGGAGGGTTTCCTCCAGACTTTGGCCTTGCGTAGCTGCGGGCAACAGCGAGCATGCTGCAAGGGCGCACATGATGCCGATTGCGATGCTTTTCCCTCTCATGGTGTCTCTCCCTTGGTTGGGTGAACAAAACGCGGAAGTTTTGGGCCCTGCTTTGATTTGGCCCACCGTTCGTCACTGCGTTGCACTGCAAACCCAATACCAGCCGGCTCTTCGATGCGCCGGTTGGGTCCCTGCGCCGGAGTTGGCCTCGGCCCGGCGCTGACTGTACTCGAGACGGTCGGATGTGCGAAAACGGCCCACGCGAAGCCGAATAGCGTTCGCTGATCGCGTCCGTCGTTCCCCTTCTCGGCGAATTGAGAAACCAAAGTCGTTCGACCTCGTCTAAGAAGAGGCAAACCGGACCGGCAAATCGACATGTCGCCACTGGAGAGCAAGCTCTGGAGGTGTCCGTGAAGGAGGCTGACAACAAGATCATCGAAACGGACTGCGCGGCTGGCATCACGGTCGTTCGGGTTCTTCCGCGCCGGATCTTCCTCGAATTGGCCGACAAGTTCCGCGAGGAGATGCTCCGCGTGGTGCGAGAGTCGACGGGTCCGCTCGTGCTTGATTTGTCCCAAGTCAGCGTCATGAACAGCACGGCTCTGGGCACCCTTGTGGTCATGAGCGAGGCCATGAAGAAAGCTGGCAGGCCTTTCTACATTGCTCGGCCGGGCAGGGTCCTCCGCGAAGTGATCAACCGCATGCGGTTGGATCTGCTGCTGACCATCCGCGATGACCTCGAGGGAGTGTACCGGGAGCTTCAGCGCGGAGGAGGGGGGCAAACATCCGAGCCCTGCAATCCGCACAGGGCTGAGGCTGCATCGAGCCTCCCACCGCGCTCCTCTTCCGACCCCTTGTGACCGAAGTGGGGCGTGTCCTTACGAGCTTTCCGCCGGCGGGGGTTTCCAGTCCCATAGGAAGTCCAGAGCCGCGCCTTGGACGTAGCGCACTCAGCCATTGCTCTACCTCGTCAGGTTTGACCGAGCACGGGAATGGGGCGCTTGCGCCCGGGCTGGTGCTTTTCTGCTGCCCGATGTACGAGTTTCCGCGTTAGAGGTCCGCCGCGAAGACGTTATTAGCGGTTGGGTTCTGCCTTCGGGGCCGGGAGAACGGGGGTCCCTCCGCGGAGCGGATGTCATGGGAAAGCGGGGAGGAGGATGTGGATGGCGGCGGCCCGCGAAGATGCAGAAAACCCCGCCGCGGCGTGGGTAGCAAAGAACCCTCTTTCGCACGGTGGGGGCCGCCCGAACGGTTCTCGCTTCCTCCATCCCCGGCCGTGCCGGGAGGAGGCCTGCAATCCGCGCCCGGAGCTAAGCTCCCATATGATAGGTGTTGGCTCTTTCGCTTTAGTCCACGCACTTCCGGCGGGGCTAGCTCTATTTACGACAACGGCCCGAATTTGTCAAGGGGAAAGTGAGCCAACCGGCACCGGGCGCATGCCTTGTCTCGCGACCGTTTGATGGCTGCCGGGGCCAAATGCCAACAGCTCCCAGGGGAATCCTTTTGTTTTTGGTGGTATGCTGTTTAAATTGTGCGCCGTCGGGAAAGCAGGGCGAGGACACGCGGTGCGGAATCTTCTGCTCGGCCAGTACGTGCATCGGGGATCGGTGATCCACAGCCTGGACCCGAGGACGAAGCTCATCGGGGTGCTGGCATTGACTTCCGCGGTGATGGCCGTGCGCACTCCGATGGGGCTGGCTAGCTTTGCGCTCCTGTGGCTCGCCGCGGTGCGGCTCAGTCGGGTGGGCCTGGCCCTTGCTTTCCGCAATCTTCGCGCGTTCCTCTGGCTTTTGGCATTGACGTTCCTGGCTCAAGTGATGTTCTCCGATGGGCAAATCCTCTGGACGTTGCCCTTTCTCGGCCTTCGGGTCACGGCGCAAGGGCTGGAGAATGGGATCGTGTACTCGCTCCGGCTGGCCCTACTCATCGGATTCGCGACCATGCTCACGCTGACCACCTCTCCGATCGAACTCGCTGATGCGCTGGAAAGCCTGCTGAAGCCGCTCCAGCGGGTGAGGGTGCCGGTGCGGGATCTCGTGATGATGATTTCCTTGTCCTTGAGCTTCATCCCGATTCTTTTGGAGGAAGCGGAGCGAATTCGCATGGCCCAGCTCTCCCGCGGCGCTCGTTTCACTGGGAGCCTGGGCACACGCGCTCGCGCTCTGGTGCCGTTAGTGGTTCCCCTTTTCCTCTCGGCTTTCCGTCGGGCGGAGGAGTTGGCCCTCGCCATGGAAGCCCGGTGTTACCACTCCGGGGCTGTGCGGACTTCTTACCAGCAGCTTCGCTTCGGCATCCGGGATCTGTGGGCCGCCATCGCTGTGGTGCTCGTCTCGGCAGTCTCCTTTGCCAGCAGTCGTATCGCCATCGCATGGCCCTGATGCGCACCATCCGCCTCACACTCGAATACGACGGGACCGATTTCTATGGTTGGCAGATCCAGAAGGGCGCGCGCACCGTTCAGGGGGAGCTCGAAAGGGCGCTGGAGAAACTGCTTCACCAAACGGTGAGAGTGGTGGGAGCGGGCAGGACCGACGCAGGCGTTCATGCGCTGGGGCAAGTGGCCCATTTTCGCACCGAGCATACCATCCCGGCGGAGGGGCTGAGGAAGGGGCTGAACTCCTTGCTGCCCGACGATGTGGTGGTCCTCGCCGCGGAGGAAGCTCCGCCGGATTTCCACGCCCGTTTCAGCGCGAAGGGAAGGGTCTATCGATACGTGATCACGCGGCGACGGCGCGCCATCGGTCGAAGATACGCGTTCCTCTGGGAATCGCCTCTGGACGTCGAAGCGATGGAGATGGCGGCTCAACTGGTGGCAGGAGAGCACGACTTCCGCGCCTTCTGTCAGGCCGGGGCGGAAACCCCTCATTACCGATGCCTGGTCCGGCGCGCCGAGTGGAAGATTCACGGCGATGAGCTCTGGTTCGAGATCGAGGCCAACCGCTTCCTCCACAACATGGTGCGTATCCTGGTTGGGACGATGATCGAGATCGGGAGGGGGTATTGGCCGGTGGAAAAGATGGGAGAACTCCTGGCCGGTCGGGATCGCACGGAGGCCGGACGAACCGTCCCCCCCCATGGCCTGTATCTCGTGAGGGTGATCTACGACTGACGTCGCTCGAATTTCTTCCATCCCAAGAAGGACTGGGGAACGCGGCGGAGGTCTGGTAGTTTAGCCGTTGTACCGAGGGTACGGAACCTCCGGGGGCGAAGCGGTCTAGGAAACAACGAAGGATGAGGCGGAGAGGCGAAGGATGAAATTCTTCATCGACACAGCCAACCTGGATGAGATTCGGAAGGCCAAGAGCTTGGGCATCGTCGACGGAGTGACGACCAACCCCACACTCCTCTCTCGGGAAGCGGGAGACCCAATGGAGGTGCTGAAGGCCATCTGCTCGGAAATCAGCGGCCCAGTCAGCGCGGAAGTGGTCAGCCTGGACGAAGAAGGGATCGTGCGCGAGGGAAGGGAACTGGCCAAGATTGCCAACAATATCGTCATCAAGATCCCGATCACTGAGGATGGTCTGAGAGCGGTGCGGAGGCTGGAGGCGGAAGGGATCCACACCAATGTCACCCTGGTCTTCAGTCCCATGCAAGCCCTCCTGGCGGCCAAAGCGGGGGCCACGTACATCAGCGCCTTCGTAGGGCGGCTGGACGACGTGAGCCATGTCGGGATGGACACGGTCCGCCTGGCAAGTCAGATCTATGATACCTACGGATTCGATACGCAGATCATCGTGGCCAGCATCCGGAATCCGCTCCACGTGCTGGACGCTGCCCTTGCCGGTGCGGACATCGCCACGATCCCCTACAAGGTGATCACCCAGCTGGTCCAGCATCCGCTCACGGAGATCGGCATTCAGCGCTTCCTGGAGGACTGGAAGAAAGTGGAGGCTCGCAAGAAGAAGTGAGGCCAAACCATCGGGAGTGAGCCCGTGACGAGGACGCGTTCGGGTGCAATGCTCTGGGTGGTGGCGATCCTGGTCGCCTTCGCGGCGGGACGGATGACGAGCCCGGGCCCGCGCCGTGCGGCCGAGGGGGAAGTTCCGGAGGCTCGACAAGCCGGGGCTCAGGTCGCCAAGACGGACACGGCCTCCCTTTGGACTGAAGGTCGGAGCCCCCAGGAATCCCGCAGCGCCCTGGGCGCCGACGTCGCCAGCTCGCGCCGGAACGCGATCACCGAGGCGGTGGCCAAGGTGAGTCCGGCTGTGGTCGGGATCAATGTGACCCAGATCCGCGAGGTGACGCCCTGGAACCCATTCTTCGATGACCCCTTCTTCCGCCAGTTCCTGCCCCGCTACCAGCAGGTCGTGAAGAGCCTCGGATCCGGGTTCCTCATTTCGAAGGATGGCTACATCGTGACGAACGAGCACGTGGTTCACCAGGCCAGCGAGGTTGTCGTCACCCTCGTCACAGGGGAGCACCACAAGGCTCGCCTCATCGGGGCGGACTACACAACCGACGTGGCGCTGCTCAAGATCGACGCCAACCGGGAGCTCCCATACGCCCGCCTCGGCGACTCGGACGACGTCATCATTGGCGAATGGGTGGTGGCCCTCGGCAATCCCTTCGGCCTTTTCGAAATCAATGCGCAGCCCATCGTCACGGTGGGGGTCGTCAGCGCGGTGAATCAGGACTTCGGCCGACAGGTGAGCGATCGCGTCTACCAGGACATGATCCAAACCGATGCCGCTGTGAACAGCGGCAATAGCGGCGGGCCATTGGTGAACATCCTCGGTGAGGTGATCGGCGTCAACACCTGGATCATCTCGGCCAGCGAGAACACCGGCGCCAACATCGGCTTGAACTTCGCGATCCCCATCAACCGGGTCAAGCGCGTCCTCAACGATCTGCGCAGGTACGGCCAGGTCAATCGCAGTTTCTGGACCGGACTGGAGGTGGAGAATATCAACCCCGCGATCGCCCGGTACCTCGGCCTTCGCACCTCGCGGGGGGTCATCGTGGCCGATGTGAAGAAGAATTCGCCGGCCGAACGCGCTGGGATTCGGCCCGGGGACGTGATCCTCAAGATCAATGGGCGATCCATCTCGACCACAGACGACATCTGGGCCGTGATCGAAGACGAAGACTTGAAGCCCGGCGATAGCCTGGAGCTGGAGATCTACCGGGATGGAAGTACCCTGCGGACCCGGCTTCGGCTCGAAGCGCCACCCGAAGGATGACCTGCCAGCTTTGGAAGGGAGAGGGAAGTGATCGAGCGGTATACCCGCCCGGAAATGGGTGCGCTGTGGAGCGAGGAAACGAAGTTCCGGACCTGGCTTGAGGTGGAGATCCTCGCCTGCGAGGCGTGGAGCCAATTGGGCAAGATCCCGCCCGAAGCCGTCGAAGAGATCCGGCAGAAGGCCCGGTTCGACGTGCGGCGGATCCAGGAGATCGAGGAGACCGTCAAGCACGATGTCATCGCCTTCTTGACGAATGTGGCGGAGTATGTGGGTCCTGCCTCGCGGTACATCCATTACGGCATGACTTCGTCCGACTTGCTCGACACCAGTTTGGCGGTTCTCCTGCGTCGCGCCGGGCTCATGCTGCTCGAAGGGGCCAAACGGCTGCGCGAGGCCATCGGCAATAAGGCGCTCCAGTACAAGGATACCCTGTGCGTCGCGCGCACGCATGGCGTGCAAAGCGAGCCCATCACCTTCGGCTGGAAGCTGGCCGTTTGGTACGACGAGATGCGCCGGCACATCGAGCGCCTGGAGAGGGCCATCGACACGATCTCGGTGGGCAAGATCTCCGGCGCAGTGGGGACGTTCGCGTACGTCGATCCCTTCGTGGAGCGCTACGTGTGCGAAAGGCTGGGCCTCAAGCCGGCTCCGGCCTCCACGCAGGTGATCCAGCGAGACCGCCACGCGGAGTTCCTCACCACCCTGGCGCTGGTCGGGAACTCGCTGGAGAAGTTCGCCACCGAGATCCGGCATCTCCAGCGGACCGAGGTTCTGGAGGTGGAGGAGCCCTTCACCAAGGGGCAAAAGGGATCCTCCGCCATGCCCCACAAGAGGAACCCCATCACCTGCGAGCGGATTGCCGGCCAAGCTCGGATCCTTCGGGCGAACGCCTTGGCGGCGATGGAGAATGTGGCCCTGTGGCATGAGCGAGACATCTCCCATTCTTCCGTGGAGCGCGTCATCCTGCCGGATAGCACCATCCTCCTCGATTACATGCTTCACACGTTCACCCGGGTGGTGGAGAACTTGGTGGTGTATCCGGAAAGGATGCGGCAGAATTTGGAGCTGACCGGCGGCCTCATCTACTCTCAGGCCGTGCTCCTCAAGCTCACGGAGAAGGGCTTGACGCGCGAGGAGGCCTACGCAATCGTCCAGGGTCTGGCCATGGAAGCGAGGGACCGGGGGCTCGTCTTCCGGGATCTCGTAGCCCAGGATGAGCGCGTGCGCCGCTTCCTGACGCAGGAGGAAATCCACTGGTGCTTTGACCCGTGGAAGAACCTCCGCCACGTGGACGAGGTCTTCCGGCGGGTGGGGCTTTTGCCGCTGGGGTGATCGTCCCAGGCTGCGGGTTTCCCGCATCGATCTGGAGGACAGCAGAGGTTGAACCCGAAGAGGGAGTGAGGTATGAATGTGAAGAAAGGGGCCAAGCTCTACGAGGGCAAGGCGAAGAAGATGTACCTCACCGAGAACCCGGAGCTCTTGATCCAGGAATTCAAGGACTCGGCCACGGCCTTCGACGGGGCCAAGAAAGGAACCATCCGAGGCAAAGGGGCCATCAATAACCAGATTTCGGCTCACCTCTTTCGCTATCTGGAAAGCTACCACATCCCAACCCACTTCGTGCGGACCCTCTCCGACCGGGAGATGCTGGTGAAGAAAGTGGAGATCATTCCGGTGGAAGTGGTGGTGCGCAACGTGGTGGCCGGTTCACTGGCGAAGCGGCTGAATGAGGAAGAGGGCCGCGATCTACCCGAGCCACTCCTGGAGTTCTACCTGAAGGACGATGCCCTGCACGACCCGATGATCACGGAGGAGGAGATTCTGGAAAGAGGTTTGGCCACCGCTCAGGAACTTGAAAAGATCAAGCGCATGGCCCTTAAGGTGAATGCCGTCCTCAAGGACTTCTTCGCGCGGAGAAAACTGCGGCTGGTGGATTTCAAGCTCGAATTCGGTCGGCATGGGGGCGAGATCCTACTGGCCGACGAAATCTCGCCCGATACCTGCCGACTGTGGGACGCAGAGACGGGCGAGCGCCTGGACAAGGATCGCTTCCGCAGGGACCTGCCGGGGGTTGTGGAGGCCTACCGCGAGGTTCATGAACGCGTGCTGGGTGGGCCCGTGGTGTAGGGGTCCGAGCCTCTTCCTCCTGAGAACGGATGGCGGAAGCGCATTTCTCCTGGATTGCGGAGGAAAGGATTGATCCATCGGGAGGGCATTTTCCCCATTGTGGCTCTGGCATTGATGGCCGGGGTGGTCACGCTCGGGGCCACGTTGACGCCGGGGACGTTACTGAGGACGTTTGCCGCGCTCTGCTGGATCCTGGTGCTATTCGCCCTGTTCTTCTTCCGCGACCCGGAAAGGAGTGGTCCACGAGGTGAGGGGTGGATCGTGGCGCCGGCCGACGGCAAGGTCCTCGAGATCGTCGAGGTCCAGCCGGACGAGTACCTGACGGGAAAATGTTTGCGCATTAGCCTATTTATGTCGATCTTCGATGTGCACGTGAACCGCGCGCCCGTGTCGGGAGTGGTGGAGTATTTCCGCTACTACCGCGGTGAGTTCCGTCCCGCCCACCGGGAAGGGACGGGGGAGCGGAATGAACACACGAGCATCGGCATCCGGACCACGTGGGGCCAGGTGCTGGTGAAACAAGTCGCGGGGATTCTGGCCCGGCGGATCGTCTGTTACCTTCGGGAGGGCAGCCGGGTGGAGCAAGGCGAGAGGTTCGGAATGATCAAGTTTGGGTCGCGAGTGGAGGTGTTTATCCCTCCGACGGCCAGGGTTCTCGTGACCGAAGGGCAGAAGGTCAAGGGGGGCCGGGATGTGTTAGCTGAGGTACCAGTGCCATGAATCGCAGGTACGTTTTCCCCAACACCTTCACCGCGGGGAACCTGCTGTGCGGTTTCCTTGCGACGCTGAGCGCCGCCGATCACCAATACGTGACGTCGGCGTGGCTGATTATCCTGGCCGGCGTCTTCGATGCGCTGGACGGCAGGATCGCCCGGGCCTTTCGCGCCTACAGCCCCTTTGGTGTGGAGGCCGACTCCTTGGCGGATGTGGTCTCCTTCGGGCTGGCGCCTTCCCTGCTCGCGCATCGGGTTGGCCTGTTCAAGCTGGGTCACGTCGGGCTTCTGGTGAGCTTCTTGCCGCTCCTCTTCGCTTTGGTCCGGCTGGCGCGGTTCAACGTGCAGCTGAAGGATCTGGCGCACAAGGCGGCATATCGGGGCTTGCCGGCTCCGTCGGCGAGCCTGGCCATCGCCACCTTTGTCATCGCCTACAGTGGAAACGCCCCGTTACCGCAGCCCGATGTGTTGGCTCTGCTCGCGGTGGCGGTTTCCGTGCTCATGGTCAGCGACTTTCGCTACGAACCCCTGCCCAAGCTTTCCTTGCGGCGGCGAAAAAGCGCCCTCGGGGTGGGCTATCTGGCCATGTGGATCGGGCTGAGCTTGCTTTGGCCAAGGTACTTCATGTTCCCCCTGTGGCTGGTCTATGTACTATCCGGTCCGGTTCAGTACTTAACGAGCGTGCTACGTCGCCGTGCGGAATCCGAAGAACCAGCCCTCTCGGAGCGGAGCGAGAGAACGGATTACGGGGCAGATGTCCGTGCCTGAGCGCATCCGGGGGCTGTGGACGCTCGTCCGTGGGGGCGGATGAAACGCTGACGTGCCTGCTTCGGCCAGATGTACAGGCAAGAAGCGGCGGAGGGACCAGCGATGTTTGGCGCAATTGGAACGCAGGAGCTCTTGGTCATCTTCCTGGTGGTCCTGCTGCTTTTCGGCTCGAAACAGCTGCCGGAACTTGCCCGAAATCTGGGCAAGGGACTCCGGGAATTCCGAAAGGCAGCGGAAGACGTGAAGCGCGAGCTCGATCTGGACGACATTGATCGGGACTTGCGCGGCTGACGCAGCGACGCACCGATTCACTAGTTGGGAGGAAGAAGGCGATGGGACTGGGTTCCATTGGTTTTCAGGAGCTGTTGCTCATCCTATTCATCCTTCTCATCATCTTCGGTGGGAAGAAGCTGCCTGAGCTGGCTCACGGTCTCGGGAAAAGCATCCGGGAATTCAAGAAGGCGATGAAGGAACCGGACGAGGAGCCGAGACCGAGAGCGGAACTGAATCGGCCCCAGGCAGAGACGGGCCTCCAAACCGAAAGAGAAGCCAGCAAGCAGACGAACGAATGAGTCCGGCCGAGCTGGACTACAGGACGCTGCGGGCTCGGCTTGAGCGCGGGGAGTTGCGCGTCCGCGAGGTGGTTGAGGCATGCCTGGACATGGTCGAGCGGCGCAAGGAGCTCAACGCATTCATCAGCGTCCAGGCGGAAGCCGCACTGCGCCAGGCCGAGATTGTGGAGCAGAGGCTTCGGAAGGGCAACGCGGGGCGATTGGCCGGCATGGTGCTCGGGGTGAAAGACAACATCGCCATCGCGGGGGGGCGGACTACGTGCGGATCGCGCATGCTGGCCAACTACGTGTCCCCGTACAGTGCGACGGTCATTGAGAAAATACTAGCTGAGGACGCCATCCTCCTCGGCAAGACGAACATGGACGAGTTCGCCATGGGCTCGTCCAATGAGACGTCCTACTTCGGGCCGACGCGGCACCCGAAAGATCCCGAGCGGGTGCCGGGCGGATCCTCCGGCGGTAGCGCCGCGGCGGTGGCGGCATGCCAGTGCACTGCAGCGCTTGGTTCCGACACCGGGGGATCCGTCCGTCAGCCAGCCGCTCTGTGTGGCGTGGTGGGATTGAAGCCGACCTACGGCAGGGTCTCCCGATACGGGCTGGTGGCGTTCGCCTCCTCCCTCGACCAGATCGGTCCGCTGGCACGTACCGTCTACGATGCTTCCCTGCTGACCGAGGTGATTTGCGGTTACGACCCGCGCGACTCGACTTCCGTGAATCTGGAGCCGCCAGCCATCCTCCAGAAGCTGGAGAAGGGTGTCCGGGGACTTCGGATTGGGCTTCCGCGGGAGTACTTCGCGTCGGGTTTGCAGGAAGAGGTCCGGGAGGCGATCCTCTCGGCGGCGCGAAGCTTGGAAACACTCGGTGCCCACGTGACGGAGGTCTCGCTCCCGCACACGGAGTACGCGATTGCCACCTATTACATCCTGGCGACGGCGGAGGCGTCGTCGAATCTGGCGCGGTACGACGGAGCCCGCTACGGTTACCGCTCGCCCCGGTGCTCGACCTTGGAGGACATGTATTTCCGTTCCCGAAGCGAGGGATTTGGGCCGGAGGTGAAGCGCCGCATCATGCTGGGGACGTACGTGCTGTCGGCCGGCTACTACGAAGCGTACTACCGCAAAGCCCAGAAGGTGCGGACGCTGATCCGAAGGGATTTCCTCGAGGCCTTCGGAAAATGCGACGTCTTGCTGACGCCTACCTCCCCCACCACGGCGTTCCGGATCGGGGAAAAACTGGGCGATCCCCTTACCATGTACCTCTCGGACGTCTACACGGTGTCTGTGAACCTGGCTGGGTTGCCAGCGGTGAGCATCCCATTTGGGCGGGACAGTCGCGGGCTACCCATCGGAGCCCAGATCATCGGGCCCACCTTTGCCGAGGCCCTTGTGATGCAAGTGGCGGCCGCGTTGGAGCAGGAAGGCCGGACGAACTGAATGGCCACCTCGCGCGGCGCGCAGGTGCTCTGTAGAGGCCGGGCCCGGTGAGAGCGACAAGCCCCCAGCCCCAGCTGGGGGCTTCTGATAAGCCAGAACGCGGTGAGGCGATGAAGTACGAAGCCGTGATTGGCCTGGAAGTCCACGTGCAGCTCTTGACGGAGTCGAAGATCTTTTGCGGCTGCAGCGCCTCCTTCGGGGCTGCTCCGAACACGCACGTATGCCCGGTTTGCCTCGGTCTCCCCGGCGCGTTGCCCGTCTTGAACCGCCAGGCCGTGGAGTTCGCCATTCGAATGGGACTGGCCGTGGGCGGGAGGATCAATCCCCGGGCGGTCTTCGCGCGCAAGAACTACTTCTACCCGGATCTTCCGAAAGGATATCAGATCTCCCAGTACGAGGAGCCACTCGTCGTGGGGGGGAGGGTGGAAATCGAGGTGGACGGCAGGCTCAGGGCGATCCGGCTGGCACGCATCCATCTGGAGGAAGATGCAGGCCGATCGGTTCACGCCGAAGAGTACGTCGGTGCGAACGAGACGCTGGTGGATGCCAACCGTTGCGGTGTGCCCCTGATCGAGGTCGTGAGCGAACCGGATCTGGCGACTCCTCGCGAGGCTGCGCTCTATCTGGCGCGGCTCCGCCAGCTAGTCCAGTACCTCGGCATCTCCTCCGGGAACATGGAGGAGGGAAGCCTGCGCTGTGATGCGAACGTCTCCGTCCGGCCCGCCGGTTCCAAAAAGCTCGGCGTGAAGACCGAGCTCAAGAACATGAACTCGATCCGCAGCGTGGAGCGCGCGCTGGAGTTCGAGATCCGAAGGCAGGTGGCGATCCTGCAACAGGGCGGCAGGGTCGAACAGGAAACGCTGCTGTGGGATGAGAAGCGCGGCGTTGCCGAGCCCATGCGGACCAAGGAGATGGCTCACGACTACCGCTACTTCCCCGAACCGGATCTCGTGCCTCTGGTGGTGGATCCGGCGTGGATCGAAGAAATCCGGGCGAGCTTGCCCGAACTCCCTCTGGCGAAGAAACGCCGTTTCGTGCAGCAATACGGGCTTCCGGAATACGATGCGGAGCTCCTGACCGAAACGCGCCAGTTGGCGGACTACTTCGAGACGGCCGCCGCATTTACACCCCATACCAAGAAGCTCAGCAATTGGATCTTGGGGGAGGTGCTGAGGACGTTGAACGAGCGCAAGATCTCGTTGGAGCGCTTTCCGGTCCCTCCGCAGTACCTGGCCGAGCTCGTCAACCTGGTGGAAGATGGTGAGATCTCGGCCAGCGCCGGGAAGAAAGTCTTCGACGAGATGGTCGAGTCGGGCAAGCGGCCGGAGGCGATCGTTCGGGAGAAGGGACTGGCTCAGATCTCCGACCTGAGCCAGCTCGAGGAAGTGGTGGAGCGCGTGCTCCGGGCGTATCCGGGCGAGGTGGAAAGGTATCGGCAAGGCAAGGATAAGCTCTTCACCTTCTTTGTGGGACAGGTGATGCGCGAGACCTCGGGGAAAGCCAATCCGCGGATCGTGAATCAACTCTTGAAAGAAAGGCTGGGGGTGCGTAGGGGATGAGGAGAGAGCGACCCGCCGGCGAGATCTCCCGATCGAGGGCGGAGGAGATCCTGGCTCGCATGCGCGGGCGGAAGGTGGTTGTGGTGGGGGATTTGATGTTGGACCGGTACGTATGGGGGGTTGTGTCGCGCATTTCGCCTGAGGCGCCGGTGCCGGTGGTTGAGGTCACGGAGGAATCTGCCCGCCTCGGAGGGGCCGCCAATGTGGTGAATAACCTTCTGGGTCTCGGCGCGATCGCCTACCCCGTGGGGGTGGTGGGCCGGGATTTCAACGGGGAGCAGGTCTTGGCCCTCCTCCGCCAGCAGGGTGTCTCCACCCGTGGGGTGATTCCGGAGGAGGGGCGCACCACCACGGTCAAGACGCGGGTCATTGCGCACAGCCAGCATGTCGTCCGCGTGGATCGGGAAAGCCGGGCTCCCATCTCCGAGGAGACGCAGCGAGCTCTCCTTGAGGCTCTCGCCGAGCTGATCGAGGAGGCGGACGCGCTGCTTTTCGAAGACTACAACAAGGGGGTGCTGACCCTTCGGGTGATCGAGGAGGCTATGCGGCTAGCCAACCGCCGTGGGGTGATCACCAGCGCTGACCCGAAGTTCGAGAATTTCTTCGCCTACCGCGGGGTGACCCTGTTCAAACCCAATCGCAAGGAAGCCGAGGCTGCCCTCGGCCTGTCCACCAGGGGCCCGGGCCAACTGGAGGCGGTGGGCGCAATCCTGCGGCAACGAATGGAGTGTTCCTACCTCATGATCACCCTGGGCGAGGACGGATTGGCCCTTTTCGGCCCGGGGGATTCCTTCTTCCATGTGCCGACCCGCGCTCGCAAGGTCGCCGACGTGAGCGGCGCTGGGGACACGGTCATCAGCGCCGCGACATTGGCGCTCGTGGCGGGCGCCACGCCCGTCGAGGCTGCAATGCTGGCGAACTACGCAGCCGGCGTGGTCTGCGGCGAAGTGGGAGTAGTCCCGATCGACGCCTCGGCGCTGCTTGCGGCGGTGGACGGGAAGCTGTGAGGATCGCACCTTTGACCGCCAGCTCGGGAGCCCGGGAGCAAGTACGCAGTGGGTAGAAGCATGGCTCAAGATTCCTCTGCGCGGCGTGCGATCATCGGAACGGCCGGCCACGTGGACCACGGGAAGTCCAGCCTCGTGAAGGCCCTCACCGGCACCGATCCCGACCGGCTCAAGGAGGAAAAAGAGCGAGGGATGACCATCGACCTCGGTTTCGCCTACCTCGGGGATAAGGCGGCCATCGTCGATGTGCCCGGCCACGAGCGCTTCATCAAGAACATGGTCGCGGGGGTCAGCACGATCGACCTTGTGCTGTTCGTGGTCGCCGCCGACGATGGCGTAATGCCGCAGACGCGCGAGCATCTGGACATCCTGAATCTCCTCCGGGTTCGGCGTGGGATCATCGCCCTCAACAAGATCGATCTCGTGGAGCCGGAATGGCTGGAGCTTGTGGAGGAGGAGATACGCTCCTTGGTGCGCGGAACCTTCCTGGAATCGGCTCCCGTCGTCCGGGTCTCGGCCGTCACGGGGGAAGGGATTGAAGAATTGCGTCGCCAAATCGACCAGGCCATCGCGGAGCTCCCCGAGCGGGCCGACCGCGGCTTGTTCTTCATGCCCATCGACCGGGTGTTCCTCCTGAAAGGGTTCGGGACCGTGGTCACGGGCTCGGTGCTGAGCGGGCAGGTACGGGTGGGCGACCAACTGGAGATCCAGCCCAAGGGGATCGAGGTCCGGGTGCGTTCCATCCAGCGGCATGGCAAACCGGTCGAGCTCGTCCGAGTGGCCGAGCGTGCGGGGATCAACCTCCTCGGTGCAGAAAAGGAGACGCTCGAACGCGGCGACGTACTGGTCGAGCCCGGTTTCTACACCCCTACGGACCGGCTCGACGTCCAGCTCCAGTTGCTCCCGAGCGCGGGAAGACCTCTCAGGCGGCTCACTCGTCTGCGACTACACCTCGGTACGGGGGAATACCTTTGTCGGGTGTGGCTCTACGATCGCGAGTCCCTGGACCCTGGGGAGGAATGTCTGGCCCAGCTCCGCCTGGAGCAGAAGGTGGTGACGAATTGGGGAGCTCCCTTCGTTCTGCGCAGCTATTCCCCGCTGGTTACGATCGGGGGAGGAGTGGTCCTCGATGTGTATCCGGCTCGCCGCGGCCGAAAGGGCCCTTCCCCTCTGGCTTTCCTTCAGAGCCAGAAGGACTTGGACCTCGGGCGAGCCCTGCGCGCGCGGATCCAGCTTGCTGGCCTGCAGAGCACCGACCTCAAATCCCTCGCTTGTCAGCTTACCACCCATCCGGACTTGCTGAAAGCTCACCTCGGACAGCTCATGGCCTCCGGGGAGATCGTTGGCCTTTCGCGCGCGGGACGCGAAAGCTTCGTCCATGCCGAAGCCGTACGCCGCGTGGAGGAGAACTTGCTCGAACTCCTGCGGAGGTACCATGCCTCCTATCCCCTGCGAGAGGGGATGAATCGGTCGGAAGCTCAGGAATCCCTTCCGGAGAAGGTAGATCCCGGTCTGTTCGAGGCGGTGCTCGAGCGGCTGACGGCAAGGGGCGCCATTGTCCAGCAAGGAGCTCTGCTTCGGCTTCCCGAGCATGAGGTCAAGCTCACGGAAGCGGAGGAAACCCTCCGGGCCCGTCTGCTGGAGGAGCTGGATCGATCCGGATTCAGTCCGCCTGCAGTCGGTGAGCTATCCGCAAGATTGGGTGTCGGCGTCGCCCAATTGACGGCCTTGCTGAGCGCCCTCGACTCCAAAGGGGAGGTTCTCCAGATCGAGTCCGATTGTTACCTTACTCGGCGCCTGGCCAAACAAGCCGAGCAGTTGCTGCGGCGTCATTGCGAGGAGAGGGGGGAGATCACGGTGAGCGAATTCCGCGAACTTCTGGGGACCACGAGGCGATATGCCCTGGCTCTCCTCCTGCGATTTGACGAGCTCGGCGTGACCGAGCGGGTGGGGGACGTACGCCGGCTGAAGGCCGACCGGTTGAGCTGATTGGCGAGTGGGGACCAGATTGGAGCACTTCGGCTGAACAGGAAGGAAAACGCCTTGCTTTTCAAGCGACCGCAAGATACATTTTCGCGTTCCTCGGCGTTACGGCGCAGGGAATGGAAGGGCACCTGGTGGGCCCCGCGGACTTCAAATCCGTTGCCCCGGCGCGATGGCGTCGGGGGGTGGGTTCGATTCCCACACATTCCCGCCAAACAGGCGGTCCGAGATGCCAAACGGACCGCCTGTTCTTTTTCTTCGGCGCCCATTGCCCCCGGCCACCAGTTCTCCTCCTCATGGGCATCCTGACCCCTCGGCCTTGAACCCGGTTCGCAAAGCGGGACGGCTTTCTCCTTGACATTCAGAAGCCCTTGCTCTAAATTCGCGCGAAGCCGCGGGAGAAGGGAGATTGGGGCAGGAGGGTTGGAACGCGAGCCTGGGGAGGGAGAAGATGGCCAATCTATTTCTGGCAAGTGAGATCGTGGCGATGAACGTCACGGAGGAGCACAACGGCTACGAATTCTACCAGGCGTTGTCGCGAAGCGCGAAGACGCAAGAGCTGCGCGAAGCCGCCTCGCGCATTGCCCAGCAGGAGAAGCGCCACGAGGAGCGTTTCCGGAAGTGGCTGGCGGAATTGGAGCCGCACCAGCCGGTCGAAAGCTACCCCGGTGAGTACGACGCCTACGTGAAAGCCCTGCTCCGCCATCGCACCTTCCCCGATGAGGATGCTGCTCGGAAGATGGCACTCGAGGCCGAGACGGACCTCCGCGCGGTCGAGGTGGCCTTGCAAATGGAGAAGAACACCCTCCTGCTGCTGCAGGAACTCCGCAAGCACTGCCCGGAGAGGGACCTGGCCTTCGTCGACGCCACCGTGAGGGAGGAAGAGGATCATCTCATTGAGCTCACGGAGCTGCGCGATCAGCTTTCGAAGTAGACGGCCTTCTCCCTGGGCGCAGGTGGGAGCGAAGGCTCGACCCCGTCCGGTCCGGGGATCGGCGTCGAGGAAACGAAGCTACTGTCCCCCAGCCCCCATGCGGGGGCTTTGGCGTATTTTTGAGCGAGGGGAGGAGGAACCTGGGAGTTCAGCATGCGACTGTGGGTCATTGTGAATCCAGCGGCGGGGAGCGGAAAGGCGGCGCGCAGCGCACCAGGCTACATTCGTTGCCTCCAGAAGAACGGGCTCGAGGTGGAGGTCTCCTTCTCCAACTATCCGGGGCATGTGTACAGGCTCATCTCCGAGTGGCGGGGACCATCTTCCTGCGACGGTATCGTGGCCATTGGCGGGGACGGGACGCTCTTTGAAATCCTGAATGCGTTGATGCGCCGTTTCGGGGAAATCCGCGTGCCCCTTGGCCAGATCCCTGTGGGCACCGGAAACTCGCTCTCCCGGGATCTGCACCCGGATGGCGCAGCGTCTGCCATTGCCGCCATCTCGGCCCTACGCCGGCGCAGGATCGACCTGATTGAGTACGAGACGGAAGCAGGGAAGGCCTATTTCGCCAACATGATGGGCATCGGATTTGTTTCGGACATCAATGCGCGCTCCTTCCGGTACAAAGCGATCGGCAAGTTAGCCTATGCGCTGAGCGTCGTGCTGGAGACGGCTCGCCTCCGTACGGCTCGCACCACCATCCGACTGGATGGGCGAGAATGGTGCCTCGAGAGCCTTTTCGTGGAGATCTGCAATTCCCGCTACACCGCTGGCAACATGCTTCTGGCGCCGATGGCAGTGCTCGACGACGGCCAGCTTGATCTGCTGCTTTGTCGGCCCATGTCGGCCTTCCGCTTGCTGCGCGTTTTCCCGAAGGTTTTCCGAGGATCGCATCTGGGGCTGCCCGAGGTGGAGACCCTTCGTGGCCGGGAAGGGGAAATCGTGATGGATCCGCCCCGTCGGCTATCCCCGGATGGGGAGGTGATCGGGATGACGCCTGTCCGCTTCCGATGCATGCCAGCGGGCGTGGAGGTGTTCGCTTGATCCCGATTCTCAGTACCCTCTGGTGCTGGAGTGTCGGGCTTCTCGTCTTCGGGGCCCTGGCGGCGGCCGTGTTGCTGGCAGCTCTGACATTGCCCATGCGGGTTTACGACCCGTTCCTCAAGTGGGCGTGCCGGGCCTTGCTGAGCGTCTGTTTCGTGCGGGTGCGAGTGGTGGGCTCGGTGCAGAGCGGTACCCTGCCCTGCCTCTTCCTCGGGAACCATGTGAACATTCTGGACCCCATCGTCTACGGTGGCTACCTGCCGGGGATCGTGCGGGGGGTGGAGCTCGCCTCGCATTTCCGGTGGCCCCTGTACGGGTGGGTGATCCGACGGATCGGCAATGTCCCGATCGTGCAGAGGTATCATCGCGGCTTTCGGAAGAGCTACGGGCTCGCCCAGGAACGCCTGCGGCAAGGCGTTTCCGTCGTGGTCCTGCCAGAAGGGCACAGGACGCGCGATGGACGTCTTCTCCCCTTTGCCCGCGCCCCGTTCGCTTTCGCCCGCGAGGCCGGAGTGCCGGTTGTGCCCGTGGCTCTCTTCGGTGCCTATCGGGTGTCTCGCAAGGGATCGCTTCGGATCCAGCCGGGGACGGTCGAGCTGCGCATTGGATCGCCCATTTCGGTCTCCGAGGCCAGGTGCCTGGATGCCGATGCGCTACGGACGAGGGTCCGGCGGGCGATCGAAGCGCTGCTCGGTGAGTCAGCCACGCCGGCCGAGAGCCCCGGTGGGCACGCAAACGCTGGCTCGGCACGCGGCCGGGTTTGCCGACCCAGTATTCATGGCCAGTAGGGGGTGATCTTGAGGGATGATGGCGCTCCGAGTACCCGAGGACTGGCGGGCGGTGGCAGAACGGATCCTCGATGCTCCTGGGGTAGTCGTGGTGCTGGGCGGTACGGACTCGGGGAAAAGCACCTTCTGCGCCTACCTCGGCAAGCGGGCGGCAGAAAGGGACTTGAAGGCCGCGCTGGTGGATGCCGACGTCGGTCAGTCGCAGGTCGGCCCACCGGGCTGCATTGGCTGGGCCTGGATCGGACAGGAGGGAATGGGACGGGAGCAAGATCTTTGGTTCGTCGGGGATTTTTCCCCGGTCCGGTACTTGGCGGAGTGCGTAGTGGGAACGTTCCGGCTGGTGATGTCGGCGCTGGCGCGGGGAGCGCAACTGGTCATCGTGGACACCACCGGGCTTGTCCGCGGGCGGGAAGGGCTCCAGCTGAAAATGGCCAAGCTTCAATGCCTGAGGCCGCGGCACGTGATTGCTTTTCGCCGAGATCTGGCCGCCACCGCGATCATGCCGCTCGTCACCATGTCCAGCGATTGGCAAACTCACGTCGTCGAAGTGCCTCCCGAGGTTCGGATCCGCTCGCGGGAGGAAAGGAGGGCTTACCGGCTGGGTCTGTTACAGTCCTACCTGGCGGAGGCGACGGAAGAGGAATTCGGCCCCGAGATCCTGGTAACCCAAGCGGAGAAAGTCCTGTGGCTCGCAGCGAAGGGTTCCATGGCGGTCGATACTCCACACGGGGGCGAGGTTCTTCAAGGCGACCAGGCGGCCGGGCGGGAGATTCGCCCATTTCCCACTCCGTGGGAACGCAGGCTCTGCTCTTTGGAGGAGGAATACGGCCGTTGTCTGGGGGTTGGGATCACGACGGAGGTGGATCCGTGGCGGAGTAGGATTCGGGTGAGATGGCGCCGTCATCGGGAAGGGAAAGTGCGCCTGATCCGTGTGAGCGACGTCCCATTGGATCTGCTGGGGATGGAGTAGGGCCGAGCGGGAAATAGGTGAGACACAGCGGACGGGCCTTTCGATCGGGGCGTGAGATGACCAAGAAGATCCCCAAATTCAAGACGCGCGTGACAGAGCTCTTCGGGATCGAATACCCGATCATCCAGGGGGGCATGTCGTGGGTTGCGGATCATCATCTGGTCGTTCCCGTCAGCGAAGCGGGAGGCCTTGGGGTGCTGGGGGCGGGTTCCATGAGCCCGTCGCAGCTTCATGGGGAGGTGGCGGCCGTACGCGCGGGGACTTCGAAGCCCTTCGGTGTGAATGTGCCTTTGACCCGGAGCGACGCCCCGAAGCTCATCCGCGTGTGCATGGATTTGGAGGTGAAGATCGTTTTCACCTCAGCCGGTAATCCCGCCGTTTTCACGCCGGAACTCAAGGAGAAGGGGATCACGGTGGTGCATGTGGTGTCCAACGTGAGGCAGGCGGTACGGGCGGAGCGCGCAGGGGTAGATGCGGTCGTCGCCGAAGGTTTCGAGGCCGGGGGTCACATCGGACGCGAGGAGATCGGCACCATCACCTTGGTTCCCCAGGTTGTCGATGCGGTTTCCATTCCCGTGATTGCCGCCGGAGGGATCGCCGATGCCCGTGGATTCGTGGCCGCCTTGGCCTTGGGGGCGGAAGGCGTGCAGGTGGGGACGCGTTTCGCGGCTACGGTAGAAGCCAATTGCAGCATCTACTACAAGAACGCCATCGTCCGGGCCGAGGACGCGGCTACCGTGGTCGTGACGCGAAGCCTTCTGCCCACCCGGGTGATCCGCAACGCTCTGGCCGAGGAGCTTCTGCGCGCTGAGCAGCGGGGAGCGCAGGAGCCCCAGCTGCGCGAAATCCTCGGAGAAGGACGAGCTCGGATGGCCATTGTGGACGGCGAATTGGCCGAGGGGCTGATCGAGGCCGGGCAGAGCGCCGGCTTGGTCAAGTCCTTGCGCACGGTGGAGCTTGTGTTCCAGGACTTCCTCGAGGGATACGTCAAGGTGCTCAATCGCCTGCAGGGTCTGGTGGAGCGGAGAAGCGCGCGATGATTGCCTTCCGGGAGGCGGGCCCGGAGAACACCGATCGGGCTCTCGATATCGCGTTCGAAGTCGCCGAGCAGCGAGGGATTGGCTACATTGTGGTTGCCTCCACCACGGGCTGGACGGCGGAGAAGGCGGCGGAGCGGGCGCGGGGAAAATCCGCCCGTCTTGTGGTCGTCACGCATAACACCGGCTTCCGAACCCCCGGGGAACAGGAATTCGACACGCAGCTGCGAGAGCGGCTGGTTCGGGAAGGGATTGCCGTCATCACGGGGACGCTGCCGACCCGGGGCATCAACCGCGCCATTCGCGATCGGTTCGGCGGGAGCGAGATCGACCTGGTGTCGTGGACGCTCCGGCTCCTGGGCGAGGGACTCAAGGTTTGCGTGGAGATCGCTTGCATGGCCTGCGATGCGGGCGCCATCCCGCCGGAAGACGTCCTCTGCGTGGCCGGGACCGGACGGGGAGCGGACACCGTAGCCATCATCCACGCCCAGCCATCCAATAAGTTCTTCGACCTACGGGTGCGCGAGATCATCGCAAAACCATATTACACTTGATGGGCTCCGGGGTTGCGCACGAACTCCGACGGACGACGTAGGCGGAACTTCCCTCGAACCTCGGGGGCAGAGGTAGGATGAAAGGTCACATTCCCGAGAGGACATGCGTGGGGTGCCGTCGCAAGGCTCCCAAGGGGCAATTCGTGCGGGTTGCCCGAGCCCCCGGCGGGGGAGTTTCGATCGATCCCACGGGCCGAAGCCCTGGGCGGGGGGCGTACGTGTGTCCCCGGGAGGGGTGTGTCCGGCAGGCCAGAAAGCGTCGGGCCCTGAGCCGTGCCCTCCGAGTGGAGGTGGACGAGGGCTTCTACGATGAGCTACTGCGCTATGTCCTCAGGCTCCGCGGGCCACAAGATTGAAGCCCTGCTGGGCTTCGCGCGGAAGGCAGGACGTCTGGCTCTTGGATCTTCCGCCATCGAGGTCTCGTTGCGGAAAGGCCGTTGCCGCCTTCTGCTCTTCGCCTCCGATGCCTCCGCCTGGACGATGCGCCATCTTGGCAGCCGGGCCTTCCGGGCGCGGATCCCCGTGTTTGCCTACTCGACCCGGTCGCACCTCGGCGAGCTTTTCGGGCGAGGTTGGGTGGCAGCGGTCGGCATCGAGGATCCTCAGTTCGCAAGGGCTCTGCTGGACCTGCTCGCTGGCACGGAAGAGGCCCGCCGGATCGAGGAGCGGGAGCTCTTTCCGCAGCGGGGCTCCCGCACCGGGCGTCAAAGAAGGAGCCGGGATGCAGAGGGTGGACGTAGACCTCGACGTGACTCTGACCCAGCGCGTCGCAACGGCCGTGGCCAGGCTGGAGGAGGTGTTCGGTGAGCCAGTCTGGGACGGGCCTCGCGAGCCGGTGGACGTCCTGATCCGGACGATCCTCTCCCAGAGCACCAACGATCGGAATCGGGATCGGGCGTACGAAGAACTCCGCCGCCGGTTCGCGGACTGGGATGCCGTGGCCGACGCCGACCCGCAGGCCATTGCCGAGGCAATCCGGAGCGCGGGGCTCTCCAACCAGAAAAGCGTGCGCATCCGCGAGATTTTGCGCTGGATTCGCGGGACCAACGGCAGCTTCGACCTGCGGGGGCTTTGCCAGATGGACGTGCGCCAGGCCATGGAATGGCTCGGGCAGCTGAAGGGGATCGGGGTCAAGACGGTGGCGGTGGTGCTCATGTTTGCCTGCGGCCGGGACGTATTCCCCGTGGATACGCACGTGCACCGGATCGTCCGGAGGCTGGGCTTCGTCCCGCCGAGTGCCAGCGCCGAGAAGACCTTCTGGCTAATGGAGCCGCTGGTGCCGCCTGGCAAAGCCTATTCGTTTCACATCAACCTGCTGCGATTGGGGAGGTCCATCTGCCTCGCGCGCAAGCCGAAGTGTGAGATTTGCCCCCTCCGCTCGCTCTGCCCGTTTCCCGGTCTGGCTTGGTCGCCAAAGGGGACCGGCGGGAAGGCGGGGGGCAAAATGGGAAACAGAGTTTCCGAATGACGGGGCCTCTTGGGGCTTCGGGGAGGTGAGCATGACGCGAAGCGTGTTCCGCGCGTTCTTGAGCTTGAGCCTGCTGCTTCCCGCGGCTGCCCAGGGTCAATCGAGAGTCAGCTGGGAGCCGGCTTTCCCCACCCCGTATTCCTCGCTCACCATTCGCATCTCGCGCTGCACGATGGGAGGCTGGCTCCACTGGGGCGTGAATGGTTGGAAAGAACCTGTGCCGAGCTACTGGCCGCCCGGGACATCCCGGTGGGGCGACGGCGCGGCGGTGGAATCCCCCCTCCAGGGACCGGATGCGAACGGGAACTGCTCCATCACGCTGGGCCCGTTTCTGGACCCGTCGCAGCCGGTGTCGTCCATCGACTTCGTGATCCATTGGAGCAACAACTCCTGGGACAATAACAACGGCCAGGATTACCACATTGCGCTGCTGATCCGCGTCTCTTGGCGACCCTTGGAGCCCTCCGTGAACGATACCATCTGGATCCGGGTGAAGGATTGCACCCAAGGCGGGTACTTGCACTGGGGTGTCAATGCGGTGGGACGGCAATGGGAGGCCCCGATTCGGATGTACTGGCCGCCCGGTAGTCTCCTGTGGACGGACGGGGTGGCGGTAGAGACACCGCTTTGGGGGCCGAGCCCGGCTCGCGTGTGCTCGGTGGCGGTTGGACCTTTTCGAAGCGGAGCCCAGCTGATCGAGAAGGTCGACTTTGTGATCCACTGGGCCGATGGATCGTGGGACAACAATTCGGAGCAGGATTACCACATCCCGGTGGCTCCGAAACCCGCTGGCGGCGGCCTGGAGGTGCGGATTCTTTCTCCCTTGGCCGACTCTGTAATCCATGGCCCAGTGACGGTACAAGTTGAGGCCACCGGAAGCCAGGGGCTCGAGCTGTGGATCGACGGCGCCCAGCGCGCTGCGGCCTCGGGGACGAGTCTCACCTGGCTATGGCAGGCCTCGGGGGAACCCCCCGGCCGGCATCGGCTTGTGGCGAAGGCCGTGGCCGAAAACGGACTCGTGGCCTTCGCTCGGGCGGACGTGTGGACGCTCCCGGAAATCGTCGTCGCGGATCCGCCGCCGGGCACGCGACTGGGAGCCACGGATAATGGCGATGGCACAGTGACCTTCGCCTTCTTCGCGCCGCAAGCGCGTTTTGTGAGCCTCGTGGGCGATTTCAACGGCTGGAATCCCATCGCCGACCTGATGAATCGTTCCCCGGACGGACGTTGGTGGATCACGAAAAGCCTGAGCCCGGGTACGTATCGCTACCGCTACGTGCTGGACGGCCAGCTCGGCCTGGCTGACCCCTACGCGCGGCAGGTGGACTGGACGTTCCAGGGTCAGCAGGACTATCGGCCGGAAAACGCCCGCGCCGTGCTTCAGGTTGGGGCGTCGCCCTACCTGTGGCATGACCAGCAATTCCGCCGGCCCAGCTGGTACGACTACGTGATCTACGAGCTCCACGTGGGGGATTTCGCAGGCACGTTTGAGGGTGTCCGAAGGAAACTCGATTACCTGGCAGACCTGGGCATCAACGCCATCGAGCTGATGCCCTGCTACGAGTTTCCCGGGTCCAATAGCTGGGGATACAATCCCGCTTTTTACTTTGCGCCCGAGGCCAGCTACGGTACTCCGGAGGACCTCAAGAGGCTGATCGACGAGGCGCACCAGAGGGGAATCGCGGTGCTAATCGACATGGTGTTCAATCACGTGGATTGGTCATCCCCTCTGGTCCTGCCCTATCGGGACAATCTCGATGCCAGCCCCTACTTCCACTCTGCTGGCAATGACTGGGGCATGCCCGATTTCGACCACACCAAGCCGGCCACCAAGCAGCTGTTCCGCGAAGTGGTCGAGTTTTGGATCCGCGAGTATCATGTGGACGGGTTCCGGTTTGACGCTACCCGCTACATCGAGGAAGAGGGGATCGCCTCCTTTGCGGAGCATGCCCGGAACGTCGATCCGCTGGTGTACCGGATCGCCGAGCATCTGCCGCAGGACCCGACCTTGCTCGCGCGCGTGCCCATCAGCGCGGAGTGGCACGGCACGTTCCATGCGGTAATGAAAACCAACCTGCGCGGGTTCGATAGCGAAGGGACCCGGCGGGCCATCGACTATTCCGCCGATGGGTTCCGCGACCCGACGAACGTGATCAACTACACCGTGAGTCACGATGAGCAGCGCACGATCTACGAATGCGTGAACTTCGTGGGGACCGACTATGCCACCGCCGTCGCGTACGAGAAGATGACCGGGGCCGTGCTCCTGACGGCGGCGGGGGTCCCCATGCTCTACCACGGGCAGGAGTACGGCGAGGATCTGCCGAAGATCGTTGGGCGCAACCCGCTGGATTGGGCCAAGCTTGAGCGGGAGCCGTGGAGGGGGGTCTTCCAGTATTACCGCGAGCTGCTCAGTCTGCGGAAAGCCCTTGCACCTTTGCGGCGGGGAACCATCAGCGTGGTTCGCACCTACAGTTCGCAGCGGACGGTGGTCTACCACCGTTCCTACGGGGGAGAGACGGTGGTGGTGGTCGCGAATTTCCATCGCTCGCCTCAGACCGTGCAGATTCCCTTCCCGGCCGACGGCCGCTGGTTCGAGTTCACTCGGGATGAGACGCTTGAGGTGCAGGGTGGGGCGGTCCAGCTGACGCTGGCCGGCCCGGAGACGCGCATCTTCACCCAGCGACGGGTTTGGACGGGCGTCCGCTCGGATCAGGCACCGCGCCTGCCGAAGCGCTTCGAGCTCGCGGGGCCATTCCCCAACCCGTTCCGACGGGAGACGGCGGTCGAGCTCCACCTGCCCGGAGCCACGAAGGGGGAGCTTGCCATCTACGACGTTCTCGGCCGTAAAGTAGCGACCGTGGCCGCCGGCATCCTCTCCGCCGGGGTGCACAGATACGCCTGGGATGGGATCCTGCAGAACGGTTCCGCCGCCCCATCGGGTGTCTACATCGTGGAATTCTCCGCGGACGGGAGGAGCTTGCGCCGAAAGGTACTCCTGCTGCGTTGAAGTGGCCCGATCGATGTGACGAGTTCAACAGGACCTGCAGTTCCATCTACGGCCGAGGAACTTCGGAGGGGGGTTTTAGTAGGATTCCTTGGCACTTCAGGGGGTTCTAGGCTGTTCCCGCCCGACGGGATCAGGAATCGCGTGGGTCATTTTCGGATGGGAGAATCTGGATGAAGGGAACCGCCGCGGCAGTTGTGCTTTGCGCGTTTCTTGTTGGACCGACAGTGCGTGCCGACGGAACCGGGTCAGGGCCGCGTCAGGACGTCGGGCTTCGAGAACTGGCCGTGGCACGGGGGATGATGCAAGACGGCCTTTACCGGCTCGCGGCCGAGCAGCTCGCGCAGTTCCTTTGGGAACATCCGGAGAGCTCGCTGGCGGGTGACGCGAAGTTCTTGTTGGCCGAGTGCTACTTTCAACTTCAGGATTACCCGGAGGCGGTCCGGGCGTACCGGAGCGTCCTGACGGACTACCCCGCTGTCGCCTACCGGTCGCAAGCGAGGTTCCGGCTCGGACAGTGCTACTACCATTGGGAGCGGTTCGAGGAAGCCGAGCAGACATTCCGCACTTTCCTGAAAGAATACCCGGAAGACAAGCTCGCAGCCGAGGCGCACTACTGGCTCGGAGAAACGCTGTATCGCCTCGGCAAGGGGGACGAGGCGCTGAACGAATACGCTCTGTCCATCCGCCAGGACCCCAATTCCCCGGTGGCAGACTATGCGTTTTATTCCATCGGCTGGGTTTATGAGGAGAAGAAGGACTACGGAAAGGCGAGGCTGGCCTACGCCAGGCTCATCCGTGAGTACTCAAAGAGCCAGTTGGCTGCTTCGGCCTTTTACCGCGTGGGATTCTGCTACGCGGCGGAAGGCGACCACGCCAATGCCGCCAAAGCGCTGGCTTCGGCCCTTCAGCGATATCCCGGGCATGAATATAGCCTCCGGGCCCGCTTCCTGCTGGCGGAGTCGTACCTGAAGTCCGGCCTGCCCGATTCCGCCTTCGCAATATATCGCCTGCTCACGGATCCGGCCGTTGGCAAAGACATGGTGGACAGAGCTTGGTACGGGCTCGGGTGGGCCTATCTGCAGGCAGGACGGGCGGATGACGCCCTGTCCGCCTTGGCCAAAGCTATCGAGGTCAGTACGTCTCCGGAGGTGAAAGCCTCTGGGCTATACCAGATCGGGCGCGCGCACCGCAAGAGCGGGCGCCCAGAAGAAGCGAGGAAGGCTTTCAGGCTTCTCACCACGGACTACCCGCGGAGCGACGAAGCCCCGAGCGCCCTCTACGAACTGGGTGCCCTTGCGTTCGAGGAACAGAGGTACGATGAGGCGGTGGAGGAATTCCGCCGGGTAGTGGAGGAGTACAGGACCTCCGAAGTTGCTCCCGACGCCCAATTCATGATTGGGGAGTCGTGGTTGGCAGCGGGGGAGGTGGAGAAAGCCAGCAGCGCCTACCGGGAAGTGATCCAGGGATTTCCGAGCTCGGGGGCCGTCCCGCGGGCGCTTTTCAAGCTGGGTTGGTGCGATTATCTGCGGGGCCGGTACGAATCGGCCATCGAGAGTTTCGACGCCATGGCCGCCCAATTCCGCGACCACGAGCTGGCCGACGACGCCGCCTTCTGGAAAGCGGAGGCCCTGTATCGCTTGGGTCGCTGGCCTGAGGCAAGAAGGGCCTACGCCTTTCTCGTGGAGACCTATCCCGGCTCCAACCGTCTGGCGGAGGCCCTTTACGGCAAGGGATGGTGCGAAATGAAGATGGGCCTGTACGAGGAGGCCGTGCAATCCTTCGAGGCGGCCCGAGCGAAGAGCGATGACACCCGGCTGCTGAGCGATGCGGCGATGCGCGAAGGCGATGCCTACTTCAACCTCAAGCGCTACGAGGATGCCCGTCGCCTGTACCAGGAGGCGCACGATCGGGCGGATGATCCGGCCAAGAAGGCCGAAGCCCTTCTGAGCGTGGGGCTCGCGTTGTTCCGAAAGGAAGAATACGACCGGGCTCTGACCACGTTTCAGCGGGTGATCGACACCTACCCCGGCGCCGCCGTGGCCCCCCAAGCCCTCTTCTGGCTGGGACGCACCCAGTTCAAGCTGGAGCGATACGAGAATGCCATCCGCACCTTCCAGAGTCTCCAGCAACGTTTCCCCAGTAGCGATCTCGTGGACGACGCCGCCTACTACATTGCGGATTGCTACTACAACCTGGCCCGCTACCGGGAAGCTGCCGCGCAGTATCGTTTCGTGATCGACGCCTTTCCCGAAGGGCAGTACACGGAAGATGCCATCAGCGGGCTCCAGTGGTCGCTGCTCCAGCTGGGGCAGGTGGATAACGTACTGAGTCTGGCGGACTACTTCATCGCGCGCCATCCCGACCGCAAACTCGCTCCGGAGCTGATGCTGAGAAAGGCGGAGCTCTTCTTCAACCTGGGCCGCTATCAGGAGGCCATCGATGAGTACCGCAGGCTCCTGCGTGCGTACCCGAACTCGCCCCAGGCGGAATCGGCATGGCTCTGGGTGGGAGAGTGCTTCGACAAGCTGAATGATGACGCGCGGGCCGTGGACGCTTTTGTGCGGCAATGGCAGGAATTCCCGGAAAGCAAGGCTGCGCCCCAGGCTCTCTTGCGGGCGGGGGAAGTGCTGCAACGGGCGGGCCGCCCAGTCGATGCCCGGGCCTACTACCAGCGCGTGTGGGAAAAGTACGGGCAAAGCGAGCTGGCCCCCATTGCGCTGGTCCATGCCGGCAGGCTGGAACTGGAGCGAGGGCAGGTGGCGGAGGCGGCAGCACTCTTCGACCGCGTGCTCAATGAGTACGCCGATAGCCCCGCCGTCGCTGAGGCTCGCCTGGGGAAGGCCCGGGTCCTGATCGCCTCGGGCCGGTACGGAGAGGGCGAAGCGCTGTTGCGCGAGCTCGTGACCACGGCGGAGGGTCCCGTGGCCGCCGAAAGCCAGTATTGGCTGGGAGAATGTGCCCTCGCCAAGGGGGATCTGGAACGCGCGTCTCTGGAGTTCCTGAGGGTGAAATACCTTTACTCCGCTTACCCCGAATGGAGTATCCGAGCCGTTCTGCGTGCGGCGGAGGTCAACGAGCGACTGAAGAACTGGTCGGAGGCGAAGAAGCTCTACCGGAGCCTCCTCTCGGTGCAGGATCCCGAAGTGGTGCAGAAGGCCCAGGCCAAACTGCAGGAGTTGGCGAGCAAATGACAACACGCGGAGATCGGCGCATCGGGTTCGGCCTGCTGAGCCTGAGCTTAGTGTTCTGGTCATTGTTCCCTTCCTGGGTGAGCGGCCAGGAGCAAAAGCCCAGTCCGCCTCCGAGCCGCTCTCTCGCCATCCCGGACACGGCTCGGGCTGGGGAGAAGCCCGAAGCCCAACCAGCCGGAGGTGAACGGCCGAAATTGGAACTGCCGGACGTGCTGATTATCGGCCAGGATCGAAGCAGGCGTCAGGAGGGGGAGAAGCTGTACGGCGAGGCCGTCCCGGTTTCCCTTCAGGAGCCACTTGTGGACTATCCGCCAGTCCAACTGCGTCCCGAGTCGCCGGAAGCCAAGCATGTCACTGGGCGGGAACTGGCCGTGCGGGCGAAGGGGCTGGAAGCCATCGCCACTTACGGCGACTACCGATGGCTCAAGGGAGAGGCGATCCACTGGGCGCAGCATCCGAAACTGAATTACCAGGTCTCCGGACGGGTGGACCGAACTGACGGGCAGTATCCATTCTCCGGCTGGGAGAAGTGGAGATTGGGTGGCCGGATCGGATTCGGCCTAAGAGAACAGGGAAGGGTGCGACTTCATCTTGCGGCGATGGGTCAGGAAACCGAGATGAACACCCCGATAGTCTCGAGAGAAGGTTCGGGGATCGATCTCGGGGGCGAGTTCACGGGCTCCCTGGGTCGATTGCGGATCCGATTGGCTTCGGATGTCGGGATTGCCTCGTTCGACCAAGACCTCCTTTCGGTGGACTCCACCGTAGCTGCCGGTCCCGATCTGGTCTGGAACGCGGAGGCGCGGCGCTCGAAGCTCGAGGCCAGCTGCGAATGGGAAGCCACGCCCGTCGCGATCCTGGCGGGGCTCCGATACACGGGTGGCCGGTTCACGCCCGATCTGCCGGACTCGCTGCTGCCTCGTGCCCGCGACGACCTTTCCTCGCTGTTCCTGGAATTGAACATTCCGGTTGCGCAGCGGGCGTCGGTCGGGGGTGGGGTGTCTCTCGAGACCTTGAAGCAGCGAGGGGAGAATCGCCGATCCAGGCTGTTCGTCAATGCCCGGGCTGCTGGGACCGTCGCACCGCGGATCGGTCTATCCGCCGAGTTCCGCTCCGGGTTTCAAACCGTCGATCCCCTCGAGATCTGGACGAGCGATCCTTATTTCGATCCCCGGAACATGGACTGGCGCGCCGAGCGGCTTCGCTCTTCTCTTGGCTTCGGCGCGGAACTGAAACTGGTTTCCGGCAGTCGCATCCGCTTCCGCTGGAAGCGAGCTCATCTGAACGGAGCGCACTACTGGGAGGAGGTGGCCGATACCTCGGCGGGCGGGACTGGCACCTACTTGTTCCGATACCGCACGCTGGACCGATTGGAGAGGAACGAGTTGGCCCTCGGATTCGATGTCCACTCGGGGTCGGCCCTTTCGGCGAGCGTGGAGCTGGTTCAGCTGAGCGAAGAACTGGAGGCGCCGATGGCGAGCCTCTCGTACCCCGGGTTCACCCGACGTCCCTTCCAGGCTCACTGGCGCTTGCCCGTGCAGTGTTCGTGGAGGCCGATCCCCGCTTTGCGCCTTGGGCTCCTCGCCGCGTGGGTCGGCAGGAGGCCGAGGGATCTGGCGGGGGAGCACATGCTCAGCGCCTACACCTCGGCGGATCTGAATGCCGAGTTTGCGGTGACCAAGAACTTCCTGATCCGTGGCGAGCTACGCAACCTCACCAACCAGCGGATTGTCCCATGGACGGGCCATCCCCAATTCAACCGAACGCTGGCCTTGGGAATTCACGGGGTATGGTGACCGGGTTGAACGACTTGGGCGAATGACACGCGAGGAGGAAGTATGTCGCTGTACGAGATCGTGGCGAAGGGTGGGATTCTCATGCTGGCGATTGGGGCCTGTTCCCTGATCGCCGTTGCCGTCGTGATCGAACGGTGGCTGAGCCTGCGGAAGGTCCAGATCAACACGGCCACCTTCATCCTGCAGATTAAGAACCTCCTGTTGAAGAACCATGTGGAGGAGGCCATCGCGCTCTGCAAGCGGACTCCGGGGCCGATCGCCAAGATCACGAAGGCGGCCATCGAGAAGCGCGAAGGGACTCGCGAGGAGATCCGAGAGGCCATTGAGGACGCGGGCAAGATCGAGGTGTACCAGCTCGAGAAGAACCTGGGGGCGCTCGGCACGGTGGCTGCGGTGAGCCCCCTCATCGGATTTCTGGGCACGGTGACCGGGATGATCCGCGCCTTCATGCAGATCCAGCTTCACGGTGGGAATGTCGACGCTTCCGTGTTGGCGGGGGGGATCTGGGAGGCTCTCATCACCACGGCTGCGGGTCTCAGCGTGGGGATCCCCGCGCTGATCTTCTACAATTGGCTGGAGAGCAAAGTCCAACGGATCGTCTTCGAGATGCAGGTGAGTTCCACGGAGATCCTGGACATGCTTCTCGAAAAGGAGAGAGTGCATGGAATTCAGAGCGAATCGTAAGCTCATCGTGACCTTCTCGGCCATTTCGCTCACGGATATCGTGCTTCTGCTGCTAATCTTCTTCCTCTTGTCGAGCTCCTACGTGGTCCAGCCGGGCATTCGGGTCGAACTGCCCAAGGCGGTCAGCGCCGAGACTTCCACCAAGCCTCGGGTGGTGATCACCGTGACCCGGGAGCAAGAGATCTTCCTCAACGGCAGGCGGGTCCTGCTGGCCGATCTCGGCGCAGAGGTGCGCAAGCTGCTGGCGCAGCAGCCCGATCAACTGGTGGTGATCCAGGCGGATCGCGACCTCACCCTTGCCCGAACGATCGAGGTCGTGGACATGGCCAAAATGGCGGGGGCCAATCGCTTCCTCATCGCCACGAGGCCGGGAGTGTGAGGAATGATTCAGCTGCATACAGCCGTCCGTGAAGGCAAGGAGTGGCGCTACTCCTTGCTGGTCTCCATCGCTCTCCACGCCTTGCTTCTCCTGCTTTTCGCAGCAATTCGGATTCGCCTGGAGTTTCCCGTCCCGCAATTCGTCGAAATGACCTTCGTGAGCGGATCGCTGGAACCGTCGGGCGGCGCCGCCCTGACAGCCGCGTCCGCCTCCGCCCGACCTGAACCGCAGCCGGTCGCTTCGGCTGTGGACCTGTCCGGTCCGGGGAACCAACCGGTCTCGCTGCCTCGGCGGCGAATGGTGGAAGAAGAGCAGCCCATCCTGCGGGCCTCCGATGAGGGCAAGCTTGCGCCTACGGAAGCTGTGAGGCCGGCGGTGCCGGAGCCCCGTGCAGAAGGGATGTCGCGGGGGTTGTCGGAGGATCGACTTCGGAGCGAAAGGGGGGAAAAGGTTGGGCCAATCCCCGGCGAAGGTTCCCTCGAGGGCAAGCCCAGTGGGCAACTTCCGGGTTCCGAGCAAGCGGAAGGAGAAGGTGGTTTCACGATCCAGGGGGAGGCGGCGCAGCGGACGATCCTCTACAAGGTGATTCCCGAGTATCCGGAGGGCGTGAACAAGGATGCCGTGGTGAGGATTCGTTTCACCGTCCTACCTTCGGGGATCGTGGGATCCGCTGTGCTGCTGACGAAGGGCGGAGAGGCCACGCTGGAACGGCTCACGCTGGAGGCGTTCCGGCAATGGCGCTTCAGCCCATTGCCCCCGGATGTGCCGCAGGTGGACCAGGAGGGTGTCATCACCTTCCGCTGGGTCCTTCGCTGAAGCTCCGGATTCCGGAGCGAAGGTTTGGTGAAAAGGAGGGAAAGGAGGTTTGCCATGGCAAAGGTGCTGATCATCACCGGCGATGCCGCCGAGTCGCTCGAGGTGATGTACCCGTACCAGCGACTCAAGGAGGAAGGATTCGAGGTTCACATCGCTGCCCCGCGAAAGAAGGTGATCCAGGCCGTCGTGCACGACTTCGAGCCGGGATTCGAAACCTACACGGAAAAGCCGGGCTACCGCATTCCGGCCGATCTGGAGTTCGAAGACGTGAAAGCGGAGGAGTACGCGGGGCTGGTGATTCCGGGAGGACGTGCTCCGGAGTGGATCCGCAACGACGAAGCCCTGCCCCGAATTGTGAAGCACTTTTTTGAGACACAAAAGCCCGTGGCGGCCATCTGTCACGCCGCTTTGGTGCTGGCCGCTTTCGGGCTCCTCAAAGGCAGGACGATCACGGCTTACCCAGCCCTCAAGCCGGACGTGGAGAATGCGGGGGCCAGGTACGTGGATCAAGAGGTTGTGGTGGATGGGAAACTGGTGACCTCGCGCGCCTGGCCGGATCACCCCGCCTTCATGCGAGAGTTCATGAAGCTTCTCAAGGCGTGAGGCGAGGCGAAGCGCGTTCGGGGCCGCCCGGAGGGCGGTCCTGATCGTTTCGTGCCGGCGGCTTGGAACCGGAGGTGGTAGCGAGCACCGGGGACGAGACTCCCCGCCCCGAGCTGCATGCCCGGTGAGAACTTGCGCAGGGCCGTCGTCGCAGAGCCCTTTACTCCTCGGTCCGCGGCCAGTACGGGCTCATGGCTCGGTAGATGAGTTCCTCGATGCGGGCCACCTCGCGTCCAATTTCGCCCGGCACGGCAGGAGGGCGATCCTCGCGCACGGCTCGGGCGAAATCCTCGATGAGCGGAAGGTGGAGATTGGGATGGGGAGGGTGTCGTTCCGCGCGAACGGTACCGTGGCGGTGGAGACGGAGCGTCCCCTCATTCAGGATGGGTACGTGGATCGATCCCTCGCTGCCGAAAATGGCGAGCGTGTCCTGAGGCTCTTGGGCAGCGTGGCTCACGCTAAGCACGCCGCAAGCCCCGTTGGCGAAGCGGAAGGCGGCGATGGAAGTATCTTCGACCTCGCGTTGGAAAAGCGCGTTGCTGTGGACGGCGCAAACCTCCACCACGGGTCCGAGGAGGGTGAGCATGACCTCAATCCGATGGCATCCGAAGTCGAACATCGGGCCGCCGCCGGAAAGGGCCTTCCGTACGAGCCAGTAGCGGGGCTCGTACGGTGAGGGATTGAAGCGCTCGAAGGCGTTCATCTGGACGAGAATCGGCTTCCCGATCTCCCCGGCCTCGATCAGGTTGCGGATACGCCCGAGGACGGGGTAGAAGCGCCGGTAGTAGGCGACTCCCAACTTCACGCCGTTGGCCCTGCAGGCAGCGATCATGCGGTCGCAGTCTACCACACGTAAGGCCATGGGCTTCTCGCACAACACGTGCTTGCCGTATTCCGCTGCGCTGATGACCTGCTCCGCGTGGAGATGAACTGGCGTGGCCACGTAAACGGCCTCGATCTCGGGGTCGGCGATGAGCTCGCGCCAATGAGCGTACCAGCGTCGAGCCCCAAATTCGCGGGCGAAGCCTTCGGCCAGTTCGGCGCGAGCTCGGCTCACGGCCACGAGCTCGCAAAGGGGTAGATCCCGCAAGGCCGGAGCCACCCGTTTTCGGGCGATGTCGCCGCACCCGATGAGTCCCCAGCGAACCCTTTCCATCGCAACGTCCTCCCTTGCGAGCTCTTCAGTCCCAGAGGACTAGCCTAAGTCCCCAGCGCGCCCAGGCGGGCTCCGAATCCAGGCCGGGCATGATCTCACGGTGTCCCGGAGGCGCGTATTGAGCTTCCGCGTAAAAGAGCGCGTCGCGGAAGCGCACGTCGAGCCGGAGCGAGGCGGAGCAGTACGGGGCAGGTTTCTGCCCGTAGTTCACGAAGCCGAAATCGTCGAGCGGCATGGCCCCGGTCTTCCAGTCCCAAGCTTGGAGTTGCGTAGCAAGACGAATGGGGAGATCGCCAGAAAAGAGGGTATCCCGGTAACTGACCTCCACCAGCACGACCGCCGATGGGTAACCGGCGACGGGGCTCGAGAAATGATCGCCCTTCAGCCGGAACCCTAACCGTGAACCTTCGGTGTGAAGCCCGAAGGAAACGCTCTCGGTTACATGGTTTGTGCGGAGCCAGGCGACCGAACCCTCGCCCGATCGCTGCGGCAGCAAGAGGTTGCGGGCGTCCACGTGAGCGAGCCGCAAGTCGAGGAGCCACCGGCCGATCCTCCCCTGGCCGAGGAGAGCCGCCGCAGTGCGCGTGGCGAAGAAAGCATCGACCTTTGTGCGAGCCCGCGATCGAGCCAGGGCGGAGGGCAGGAAGGCTTCGTGCTCCACTGTCAAGCGGCTAATGATCGGCCCGAGCGGGGCGGCGAGTTCCAATCCGCCGACGGGTGCGACACGTCGCGGTGACACCCCGGCGCACCCGGCTCGCAGCTGCGCGCCGGCTTCCGCGCCAAGGGCGATCGATCGTTCCGCAGCGATCCGAAGTTCAGACCACGTCTCGTCGGGTTCTGCCGGACGATCCAAACTCAGCCGGCACAGGAGAGCAGCGAGGTCCCAGGATCCTTGCTGGGCCCGCGCCAACCAACGGAGTTCGGTGAGTTCCGCGGGATACCCGGTGACCACGGGCCGCGGGCGTGTTTCCCACGACTCTCGCCTGTATTCCGCGGCCGTACTCAAACTCCTGCCGCTGCCGCGCTCCCACAGGAGATCGAGCCGGTGGGCCGAAACCGTCAGTTTCTCATGATCAAGGAGCCGAGGAAGCCAGGGTTCTCGACCGATGGGGTGTGGGAGGCTTTCCTCTTCCATTGCCTTTCGCGAGGCGACTTTCAGCTGGAATGCGGGGGAAAATTGGTACCGTGCTCTCGCTTGGAAAAGATATCCTCGAGACTTGGCCCCGACCTCGTATCCATCGTACCCATTGCTGCCTCCCTCGAGCCACACGGAAAGGCCCTTCCCGAGCGGCTGGGCGTGCTGGAGCAACAGTTCGTGGAAGCCGTACCCGCCTGACGAGTAAGAGAGCTCGGTCCTGGGCCTGCGCGGGAAGCTCCAGGTCTGGCTTAGCGCCACGGATTGGGCAGAATATCCAGGCGCGACGGCGATTCGAGCGCGTTCGGGGCCGCCGAAGGACAGCACGGCTCCCGGCTGGCGCAGGTCGGTCAAACCGAGCCAGGTCGAGCCCTGGCCGAGACCGTCGACGCGGAGCGTGACGGGGAAGAGGCCGTCTTCCACCAGCCACCGCCGTTGCCCCTTCTCCGCGTAGGTAGCGACCCAAATGCCCGGCATCCACTGGGCGATCTCCTCCAGCGGCTCGGAGAAATCGGCAAAGCTCTGCATCGTGGGCGTGCCGTCCGGTTGCGTCCCGGCCTGCGGCTGCGCCGGTGCCGCGCCCGTCAGGCAAGCCCACAGGAGAAGGTGGCAGAACGTCCGTACCCTTATGCCGAGGACCATGGGATAAGGCCGGGCAGTTTCTTACCGAGGATCGGCACGACGGTGGCGAAGACGAGGGTGTTCCAGGCAACGTGCGCCACATAGAAGCCGAGGCCGAAAAGCAGAGTGGCGCCGAGGCGCTGAAGGGTGATGCCGCTGAACACCAGGAAGCTCGCGGTGGTGAGGAGATCGAATAGGACGGTGAGCGCCAAACCGATGACGGCCGTGACCATATGGCTTGTCGGTGGCCGGTGTGTCCGGTAGTAGTCGCGTCCGACAATCCCGCCGGCCATCCCTGTCACCGCCATGCTCAGCACCTGGGCGACGAGAAGCGGAGGCGCGGCCACACCGAAAGGGCTCGTGACCGAGTACAGGAGCTCGCTGAGAAGGCCAATGAGTCCCCCCAGGCCAGGTCCCAAGACCACTCCTCCGAGAAAAACCGAGGCCGTGACCAGCTCCACATTGGGGATGGCCGCCAGGAGGTGCCCCAACGCGACGACCCCTGCGATCCACAAGGCGGATAAGGCGAGGGTACGGGTACCCATTCGCGTCATGTCTCTGTCTTCCTCTTGGTGTCGCATCCCGCTGCGGCACGCTGAGGCCTGCACGAGTTCGCTTCCGGATCCGCCCGCCCGTGGAGAGCGATTCTTGCGGACGAAGGACGGGCGAAGCGGTCAGAAGATCTTCGTGATCTCGTCCTGATCGAAGCGGGGGAGAGGCATCGAGGTGCCTCTGTAAACCATCTGGACTCCCTGCTCCGGAGGCACCACCTCCCCGATCACGGCAGCCCGGATCCCTTCCTGATTCAGCGCCTTGACAATGGCCGGCGCACTCTGGGGAGGAGCGGCGATCAGCAGGGCGCCCGAAGCAATGGCTCCCATTGGATCGATGCCGAACTCTTCGCACAACAGCTTCGCCTCGGGAAGCATGGGGATGCGCTCGAAATCCACCCGGATCCCCACCCCCGCAGCCTCGGCCAGCTCGTGGAGGCCAGTAGCCAGGCCTCCTTCGGTGGGATCGTGCATGGCGTGAACTTCGCCCGAGGCGACGGCCACCTGCGCATCTTTCAGAACGCTGATGCCCGGGTCGTGGAGGAAGCGCTGCGCTCTCTGCACGAGCTCGGCGGAAAAGACCTTCTTCAGATGCTCCTCCTTCTCGCGCGCGATGATGGAAACCGCCTCAATGGCGATGCCTTTCGTGAGGATGAGCTGATCGCCCACCCGAGCACCGGAACTGGATACCAGCTTATCCTTGGCCACCTCGCCGAGCATCATGCCCACCACGATGGGCCGATCCAGACCGTGGGTGATCTCTGTGTGTCCGCCGCAAAAGGAGATCCGGAGTTTGCGGCAAGCCCGGTTGAGCTGCGAGAAGATGGAGTGCACCAGCCTTTCGTCGGTCTTCTTCTCGGGGAGCAGGATTGTGGCCAAGAACCATTTGGGCTGGCCGCCGGAGCAGGCGATGTCGTTCGCGTTGATATTAATCGCGTAATAGCCGATGTCCTCGGCCACGAAGGTGATGGGGTCGGTCTTCGCCAGGAGGTAGCGATCGCCAAAATCGATGGCGGCCACGTCCTCGCCCACGCGGGGGCCGATGGCTACCCGCGGGTCGAGAATGGTGTACTTCGCCAGTAGCTCGGCCAACAACGGAGCTGGAAGTTTGCCGAGCTGGAAGTAACCGCCCTCCTGCATCACTCCCTCTCGATCTCGAAGATCACCGTGCCGCCGCCCGTCAGCTCGCAGGGATCGAGGCACTGTACGTACGCGCAGCCTGGCTTAGGTCCGGCAAGTCCCAGCGCCGCCGGCTCGATCCCGCGCGAGAGGGCGGTGTAATAGGGGAGGATGGAGGCCAAGCCATGTAGGCAGAGACCGCCCGCGTTGCCCAGCTCCAGCACGTACCCATTGCGGATGCGGAACCACTGTCCTTCCCTGTACACAGGACATTGGCCACGGATCCCGTAGACGCGGATGCGAAGCGAGTACATGGCGTCCAAGCTGCATCCACCCCGTCAGCCGCAGAGGACGTTCCCGCCATTCACATTCACGATCTCGCCGGTGATGTACGAGGCCAGATCGGAAGCGAGGAACAAGATTGGCCCGGCGATCTCTTCGGCCCTTCCGGCGCGGCGCAACGGGATCTGGGAGGTGATCTTCTCGCCTTCCAGACGCAGCGCCTCCGCCGACATCTCCGTGTCCACCCAGCCCGGCGCCACCGCATTGACCAGGATGTTGTAGGGGGCGAGCTCAACGGCCAGCGATTTGGTGAAGCTGATGATGGCCCCCTTCGTCGCCGCGTAATGCGAGTGGAAGGCTTCCCCTCGCTGTCCTGCCGTCGAGGACACGTTGATGATCTTCCCGCCGCCCTGCCTTTTCATCACCGGGACGACCGCCCGGGTGCAATAGAAGACGCCGCGCAGGTTCACATCCATGGTCTCGTCCCAAACCTCGTCCGGCATCGTGTCGATCTCCCCGTAGGTCCAGATGCCGGCGTTATTCACGAGGATGTCGATGCGACCGAAGCTTTCCAGCGTCCGCTGGACCATTCGCTCCACGTCATCTCGGCGAGCCACGTTGGCCTGGAGGGGGAGGGCCTGCCCGCCCCTTTCTTGGATCGATCGGGCGAGTTGTTCGGCGGGCTGGCGGTGGCGGTTGAAGTTGATGACCACGGCAGCTCCTGCCTGGGCCATCATGGCCGCGGTGGCGTACCCAATCCCGCGCGACGCGCCGGTGATGAGCGCGACTTTCCCGTCCAATCGAATCATTGGCTCACCCCTCTCAATCTGGATCCGACTCTGCGAAAACGATTTGGGGACATGGCAAATCGCTCGCCTCCCAGCTTGCGCGCAATTTAGCGTTTGGAGGGCAAAATGCAAGGAGAAAGCCCCCTCGCCTGCGATCGGCGGTCCCGGCCCGGTTCTGGACGGACCGAAGCACGAGAGAAGAGCCGGAAGAGGCAGCGGGTGCCGGCTCACCTTCCCGCTGGCGACCGACTTTCGAAGAGAGACACGCAGCGGGCGCGTCGGATCCCGTAACCAGTTCGAATTCCTGGGACTGACGGCGGAGGCAGGGGGTTCTTGGCCTTGACATTGATCGCCCCGTTTGGTAGATTTTCCCGCGTGGTCAGAGGCAGCGGCGCCGAAGAGCTACCGGGAGATGGCGGTGGATGTCGTCTTCGTGGGGCTGGGCTCGAATCTGGGGAACAGGCTTGAATTCTTGAGGAGGGCGGTCCGGCTGCTCAGCTCCACGCGGGGCTGCCGGCTCCGGAAGGTCTCCTCGGTGTACGAGACTGAACCGGTCGGGGTGAGGGAGCAGGCCCCCTTCCTCAATGCGGTGGTGGAGATGGAGGTGGTGCTGGACCCGGCGGGCTTTTTTCGCCACTGTCAGGAAATCGAGGCCGATTCGGGAAGACAGCGAGGGGCGCGGTGGGGGCCGAGGACGCTGGATATTGACATCCTATCCTTCGGCGACCGGGTGATGGCGACGGAGAGGCTCACGATCCCGCATCCGGAGCTCCACCGGCGTCGATTCGTGCTGGTTCCGTGGGCGGAGATCGCGCCGCAGCATGTGGTGGCTGGTCACGGGAAGTCGGTGGCGGAATTGCTCCAGGATTGCCCCGACCCAGCGTGGGTGATCCGGTACGGAAGTCCACAACTTCTGCAGGATCCAGAACCCGAAGGGAACCGAGACCTTTGAGGAACCTGCGGTACCTGGCCATCGAGGGCGTCATCGGCGTGGGCAAGACCAGCCTGGCGAAGAAGCTTGCCGAACGCCTCGACGCACGGCTGATCCTCGACAAGCCGGAAGAGAACCCGTTCCTTCCCGACTTCTACCGGGAGCCGCGCCGCTACGCGTTCCAGACGCAGCTCTTCTTCCTGCTCAGCCGGTTCCGGCAGCAGGAGGAGATCCCCCAGTGGGATCTATTCCACAGCATGGTCATCACCGACTACTTATTCGAGAGGGATCACATCTTCGCCACATTGAATCTCGATGATCGGGAGCTGATCCTGTACAATCGGATTGCGTCGCTGCTGAGGAAGGAAGTGCCGGTGCCGGACCTGGTCGTCTATCTTCAATCGTCGCCGGAGCGATTGCTAGCGAATATCCGGAGGCGGAATCTCTCCTATGAGAAGAACATTTCCGAGGACTACCTTCGCTCCCTCTGCGAGGCGTACAACCGGTACTTCTTCCATTACAACCATTGCCCGCTGTTGGTGGTGAACGCTACGGAGATCGACTTCGTGAATCGGGAGAAGGATTTCGAGGACCTCGTCCGAGAGATCCTCCGCCCGCATCGGGGGATCGAATTCTATTCCCCGATTCCGGGGTAGGAGAGGCCATGTTTCGACTGCTGCTTCAGCTCCTCCTGCTGTACGCGATCTACAAGCTGGTGAAGGGGATGCTTTTCCCCGAGCGGAATCGGGTCTCGGGAGCCAGATCCGGCGGGCAGATCCGGGAGGAGGAGATCGAGGATGCGGAATACCGGGAGATCAAGGATTAGGCCTTCACCCGGGGCTGGGTTTGAGCGGCCGCTGAGCTGATCGGTAGCGGGCGAGCCGGTCCGCTTCCTCCGTGGAGGCGGGATCGGCTTAGGGTAGGTGTGACGAGGGACGGCGACGGAGATAGTCGCTGTTTTCTATTTTCGGGCTGGGAGGAGTCGACTTTGTGGCGGATCTACCGGAGAGTTCTCCGCTACGTATTTCGGTACCGCGGTTGGTTGGCGGCATCCGTCATCTGCATGCTGCTCTTCGTGATCTTCAGCGCCTTCTCCATCACGGTGGTGATGCCGTTCATCAACGTGCTTTTCCAGAGCGGCGAAGCGTCCCCTGCCGTTCACTCCACCCCAACGGCTCCGGCTTCCTCGCCCGTCCCGGTGCATTTGCCCAGCCTCCGTCAGAGGCTCGAACAAGAGCTGAACGGGTATTTCTTCCGGAAGCCGCGTCAGGAGGCCTTGCTTCTGCTGTGTGGCATCCTCGCTGGCGGCTTTTTCCTGAAGAATCTGTTCCGGGTGGGGCAGGCCTATTTCATGGCCCCGGTGGAGCAGGGGGTCATCCGCGATTTACGCAATGAGCTTTTCCGGCACTATCAGCGTCTCTCCCTGAGCTACTTTCACGGCGAGCGAGCTGGTCAGCTCATCTCGCGGGTGATCTACGACGTCACCGTGATCAATGCCTCCATCACGGCGGCCATCAACAGCGTCTTCCGCGACCCGCTGCAGATCGTCATCTACCTTGGGGTGATGATCTTCCTGAGCTGGAAGATGACGCTGCTGGTCCTGGTCGTCTTCCCTCTGGTGGGCTATGCCATGACGGAGATCGGGAACCGGTTGAAGAGGGATAGCCTGCGCATGCAGGAGCGGGTGGCGGATCTGGCGAGCGTGCTCCAGGAGACCATTTACGGGATCCGGGTGGTGCGAGCCTTCGGTGGCGAGGAGCGGGAGATCCAGCGATTCGAGCGCGAAAACCAGGACTTCTTTCGTACCGTGGTGCGAATGGCGCGCATCCGCAATCTGGGTCCCTGCGTGACCGAGTACCTCGGGGTCATCGTCGGCGTGCTGGTCCTCTACGTCGGCGGGCGGGAGGTCCTGGGGAACAGCACCTCCTTGAGCCCGGGCGGCTTCGTCCTGTTTCTCGGGGCGCTTTTCTCCATGATGCAGCCTCTCAAGCTTCTGGGGCAAGTTCACAACAGCCTGAAGGAGGGAATGGTCGCAGCCCAGCGGGTGTTCAGCATCTTGGACACGCCCATCCAGGTGGCCGATCATCCGCAAGCAGTGGAGGTCCGGGATCTCCAGCGCTCGATCCGCTTTGTCGACGTTTCCTTCTGCTACGAGCCGGGGATACCGGTGCTGCAGGAGATCAATCTCGAGGTGCGGAAAGGGGAACGACTGGCCATCGTGGGGCCTTCGGGGGGAGGGAAGTCGACCCTGGTCGATCTGCTGATCCGCTTTTACGACCCGACCTCCGGCCACATCGAGATTGACGGCATCGACCTGCGGCGCATTCGGTTGGACAGCCTGCGGAGGTTGATGGGCGTGGTCACGCAGGAGACCATCCTGTTCAACGACACTGTCCGTAACAACATCGCCTACGGGCTGGATGGTTCCGTGTCCGACGAAGAAGTCATTGAAGCGGCGAAGGCCGCCAATGCGCATGACTTTATCCTGCAGATGCCCCAGGGCTACGACACCGTGATCGGCGACCGGGGGACGAAGCTTTCGGGTGGTGAGCGGCAGCGGATTGCCATCGCGCGAGCGATCCTGCGCAATCCCCCGATCCTCATCTTCGACGAGGCCACCTCGGCGCTGGACACAGAATCGGAGGTGCTTGTCCAGCAGGCCATCGATCGGTTGCTCCAGGGACGCACCTCGTTCGTGATTGCCCACCGCCTTTCGACGGTGAAGAACGCCGACCGCATTGTGGTGCTCAGCGGGGGGCGGATCGTACAGGAGGGGAGACACGAGGAGCTCCTGGCTCAGGATGGTCTTTACCGAAAGCTTTATGAGATGCAATTCCGGTGGTGACATGCGGGTGAGCGGGCTGACGATCGTGCGGGACATCGAGATCATGGACTACCCCGCACTGGAGGCGATTCGTTCCGTGCTCCCCTTGTGCGACGAGTTCGTGGTGGTGGTCGGCCGATCGGAAGACGCCACCCTGGAGCGGATCCAGAGCCTTGGCGATCCACGGTTGCGCATCCTCGAAACGGAATGGGATCCGAGACTGCGCCGCGGAGGCGAGGTCCTGTCGCAACAGACGAATCTGGGATTGCAGCATTGTACGGGGGACTGGGTATTCTACATTCAGGCGGACGAGGTGTTGCACGAGCGGTACTTGGAGCGCGTCCGGGAGCGGATGCGACGATTCCTGACGGACCCGCGGGTGGAAGGGCTGTGGTTCCGTTACCGGCATTTTTACGGTACGTACTGGGCTTACCAGGACAATCGCCGCCGCTGGTACAGGCGGCAGGTGCGCATCGTGCGCCGCGACCCCAACATCGTGTCGTGGGGCGACGCGATGGACTTCCGCCATCGCGACGGGAGCAAGCTCCGGAGCCGGTCAGCCGGAGCCGAGATCTACCATTACGGGTGGGTCAAGAGGCCTACCCGCATGCTGGAGAAGAAACGCCGCTTGGATCGCCTGTGGTACTCGGACGAGGAGATCGAGAAACGATACGGCTCGCTCGTTTCGTACAGCTATCCGGACCGCTACTTCCTTGTCCCCTTTCGGGGTACCCACCCGGCGGTCATGCAAGAGCGCGTACGGCAACAGGACTGGGAGTTCGAGATCCCCTGGACGCCACTTCGCCTGTGGTCGGTGAGGAAGATCGCCGTTTGGCTGGAGCCGGTAGCTAAGCGGATCGCCCGGGCTATCGCGGGGTTGCGAGAGAAATCCGCTTCAGAGGCTCGGTCGCCTCAGTTCCTCAAGCAGGAGAGTGCACCGGAAGCGTCGTGAATCGCGAGGGTGAACAAGTTATCGCCGCCCGAAAGGCGGGAGCGTGGGATCGCGCCCTGGGATGGGCGGTCGTGGCCATGGGGTTCGGCTTGCCCTTCTACATCGCCATTAGCCAGAATCTTTTCATCTTGGCGGCGCTGATATGGATCGCGGATCAGGTGCGGAGGAAGCGCTGCGACGTCGCCCGCACGCCGATGGACGTGGGGTTCCTCGCCTACTTTGCAGCGGAATTGATCTCGCTTCCGTTCTCCACCAATCTCCCGCAGTCCCTCATCTACCTCCGGCGTTTCCTGCTGATCGGAATGGTGTATCTGATGGGCGCGGCGATCCGGGATTGGCGATGGCTGCGGCGGGCGCTTTGGGCTTTCCTCGGGGGCGCGGCGCTCTATTCCATCTGGGGTCTGGCCTTTTTCATCCAGCATCCCGATCTGCGGGTGCGGCACATCCACAACAGCATCACCGCCGGAGGCATCACCTTCCTGGCAGCCGGGCTCGCGCTGTCCCTCTGCTTTGCGCCGGGGAAGCGGGAGTGGAAATGGCTCTGCGGAGGCACGGCGCTACTCGCGTCGCTCTGTCTTTTCCTTACCAATACACGCGGTTCGATGCTGGGCCTGTTGGCAGCCGCTTCGGTCTTGTTGGCGGTCCGTCGGCCCCGCTTGCTCTTGGCTTTGCCGGTTGTGATCGCGCTCGCGTACGCGACGGTCCCGAGCAGTCAGAAGGAAAGGATCCGGGGCTTCTTCGATCCGAACTGGGAGAGCAATCGGAACCGGTTGACCTGGTGGAAGACGGGCTTGGAGATTTTCCGCGATCATCCCATCGTCGGCATTGGCGATGTAGGTACGGAGAAGATGTACATCAGGTACCGGCCCAACGCCGGGGGCAAGATTGCGGGACACATGCACAACAATTTTCTCCACATCGCGGTGACGTTGGGCACTATCGGATTGGCCGGGTTCAGCTTCATGCTGTGGCGGGTTTTTCAATTCCTGTGGCGGGCGTATCGCGCCGCGCACGATCCACTGGCATCCAGCCTCAGTCTTGGCGCTTTCGCTCTCTTCCTCGGATTCAACGTGAATGGCTTGTTCGAATGGAACTTCGGCGACCAAGAGGTGGTGACCATTCTCTGGTTCATCATTGGGCTCACCCTGGCTTCGTGGAGGATCGGGCTTTCCCAGCAGCCTGAGGCCGGCCAGCCCTCTCCCGAGCTCCCTGCGCGAGCGGGGGCTGGGGAGGTGGCGGCGTAAGGTCCGGGACTATTGGCCGGAGGCGAAAACGGCGATCCCGGAATGGACCGCAAGGGCAAAGGAGGCAATCGGAGGGTTGAGCACGTTCTCGGAAGAAACGCGGGACCAGCGGCTCGAGGGAAGTTCCCACCCTGCGGATAAGGCGGAGGAGGTCTTCGAGCGCGACTGGCTGGCCGTGTTCTACAAGGTGGCCCTGAGCATTAGTCGCGAGCTCGATCTGGCGAAGCTGCTGTGGCTGATCATGGACGAGGTTCGCTCCGCCCTGCGTGCGGATCGCTGCACCGTATTCCTGTTGGACGAGGAGAGGCGGGAACTCTGGTCGCTGGCAGCCCACGGGGAAAGGGAGATCCGCTTCCCAGCGGACCGGGGGATCGCCGGCTACGTGCTCCGAACCGGGCGCATGCTGAACATTCCCGATGCCTACCAGGACCCCCACTTTTACCCGGAGATCGATCAAAAGACGGGGTACCGGACGAGGTCGATCCTCACCGCTCCTCTGCGCAATCGGGTGGGTGAGGTGATCGGCGTGTTCCAAGTGCTCAACAAGGAAGGGGGGCCCTTCACTCGCGTGGATGAGCTCCTGTTGGACGCGATCTCCGGTTTGGCCGCCACCCAAATCGAGAACGCGCAGCTCTACGCGGAACAGAAGCGATTCCTGGAGGGAACCATCGAGGCCCTGGCCAATACCATCGATGCCAGGGATCCGCTCACGGCGGGCCACTCGAAACGAGTGGCTCTCCTGTGCGTCGACATGGCCCAGCGCCTTGAGCTCTCGGAGGCCGAACGCGAAACGCTGCGCATTGCAGCCTTGCTGCACGACTTCGGGAAGATCGGGGTCCGGGACGATATCCTCCTTTCCAAAAGCGATCGACTGGAGCCGGAAGAGCTGATCGTGATGCGGGATCACCCTGCGAGGACCCGCAAGATCCTCGAGCCGATCCGCTTTCCCAAGAGGCTCCGGGACGTTCCGATCGTTGCGTCCCTGCACCACGAACGCCTGGACGGCTCAGGCTATCCGGACGGGCTGAAGGGTGAGGAGATTCCCTTCCTGGCGCGGATATTGGCCGTGGCCGACGTCTTCGATGCGATGACTTCGCGTCGGACCTACCGCGAGCCGATGCACATTTTGCAGGTCCTGCAACAGATCGAAGCAGGAAAGGGGACCCTGTACGACCCGCGATGCGTGGAGGCTTTGGCGGGAATCTCGGCCCTCCGTTTCCTCGAGATCCACACCAACGGCCAGCCGGATTTTCTCATTCCGGAAGACCACCGGGCCGCGCTGGGGGCGGTGAGCATCGGCGAGTTCGCTCGCGGGATTGGCAGGCAGGGGGAAAATGGCGTCGGAAGACTGTTCGAGCATTACTATCGTGTGGCGCTGCAAGGAGAGCTGGCGGATGAGTGAGAAGCGGATTGTTGCTACAGACCGGGCTCCTGCCGCCATCGGGCCTTACAGTCAGGGTGTGATCGCCGCCGGCAAATTGCTTTTCGTGGCGGGGCAGATCGCGCTCGATCCCGCCACGGGCGAGCTGACCGGCGGTGACATCGAGGCTCAGACCCGTCGGGCGTTGGAAAACCTCCGCGGGATCCTGGAGGCGGCGGGTTCTTCGTTGGACCGGGTGGTGAAGACCACCGTTTTTCTGCGAGATCTGCGGGATTTCCCGCGGATGAACCGCGTGTACGCGGAATACTTCAATTTGAATCCGCCTGCACGTTCCACCGTCCAGGTGGCGGCTCTGCCGAAAGACGCGCTCGTGGAGATCGAAGCGGTAGCCCTGGTCGATTGATTCTGCCTGCTCGCCTCACTTCGTCCGGAGCTCAAGAGTCGCAAGATGCCCTGGTCTGCCGCCCGAGTCTTCGGAGGCAAAGATGTGTGGTCGCCAGCTCGTGAGGAGTGTGGTCGTGGCAGCGGTGGGCTTGGGTTTGATTGTCCCGTCGGCCCTTCCGGCTGAAGCAGGAAAGAGGGACTCCCTGCGGCTTCCGAACCCCACGGCGGCCATGATCCGCTCCTGGTTATTTCCGGGCTGGGGGCAGTGGTACAACGGTCGGAAGTGGAAGGCGGCCGTCTTCTTTACGGCGGAGGCGGGGCTCATCGGTTATGCGGTCTGGGAAAACCGTCGGGCAGCTGAGAGCACGACGGAGGAGGAACGCTTTCAGCATCAGGACCGGAGGAACCTGGCGCTGTGGTGGCTCGCTGGAGCCGCTCTCCTTTCCGGTCTGGAGGCCTACGTGGACGCTCATCTGGCCGGGTTTGATGTGAGCTCTGACCTTTCCTTGAGCCCTCTCCCCGAAGCGGCGGCTTGTTTACGCATCACGGTACGGCTCGACCGTATCGGCCGGCCCCGGAGCGGGGGGTAGTTGCGGGCCTCTTGAGAAGTGTGGAGATCTCGTCGCTACGGTCGGTCCTGGAAACATCGCAAGGGACGGAGACGCCATGGCGCAGACGGCCTCGAACGAAATCGAACGCGGTAGCTGGGGTTCGCGGATTGGGTTCATTCTGGCGGCGGCCGGATCCGCCATCGGATTGGGGAACATTTGGCGCTTCCCCTACGTGACGGGGGAGAACGGCGGAGCCATCTTTGTGCTCATCTACGTGGCGTGCGTGCTCTTCATCGGGTTGCCGGTCATGATCGCCGAGCTTACCATCGGCCGGCACACCCAGCGCAACGCCATTGGAGCCTTTGAAGCCCTCGCGCCGGGTTCGGCGTGGAAGCTCGTAGGCGTGCTGGGTGTGGTCACCGGGATCGGGATTCTTTCGTTCTACTCCGTGGTTGCCGGATGGACCGTGGGTTACTTCGTGAAGACGTTTGCCGGGGAGTTCAGCGGCTCCGTGTCAGCGGCGCAATCGGAGGCCATCTTCCGGGAATTTGTCAGCAATCCTTGGGTCGCCATCCTCTTGCTCGGGTTGTTCATTGGAGCCACGATGTACGTGGTGGGTGGCGGGGTCTCGGAGGGCATCGAGAAGTGGTCCAAAATCCTCATGCCCGCCCTGTTCTGCATTCTGCTCCTACTGACTGCCTACGCACTGACCTTGGAGGGAGCGCGAAAAGGCTTGGAGTTCTATCTCCGACCGGATCCGAGCAAGATCAGGGCGGCGACCTTCGCCAAAGCTCTGGGCCAGGCCCTGTTCTCGTTGAGTCTCGGCATGGGCGCCATGATCACCTACGGCAGCTACTTGCCCAGCCACCAAAGGGTCCCGCTCTCGGCCTTTCAGGTGGCGCTCTTCGACACGCTCGTGGCGCTTCTGGCGGGTCTGGTGATTTTCCCCATTCTTTTTTCGATGGGACTGAACCCTGCCGGCGGCCCTGGGCTGGTCTTCGTCGTGTTACCCACGATTTTCGGGAAGATGCCGCTCGGCTGGCTGTTCGGCACCCTTTTCTTCGTGTTGTTGGCGCTTGCGGCGCTCACTTCCACGATTTCCCTGCTTGAGGTCCCTGTGGCCTTCTTCGTAGACGAAAAGGGTTGGTCGCGGCGCCGTGCGGTGCTGAGCATGGGCTCCCTGGCCTTCGTGCTGGGGATCCCTTCGGCCCTGTCGCAGGGCGGGATTTCGGCGCTGTCCAGCCTTCCCGGCATTCGGATCGGCTTCCTGGATTTGATGAACGCCGTGTTCGGTAATTACTGCCTCACGATCGGCTCGCTATTCATCGCTCTGTTCGTGGGCTATCGGTGGGGTGTGGAGAAAGCGCTCGCGGAGATCGAACGAGGTGGGGGTCGTTTCGCATTCCGAGCGGTGTGGGCCGCTTTGATTCGCTACGTATGCCCCGTCGCTGTCATCGTGATTCTGGGCTACATCCTGGTCACGGGACAATACTTCTGAGGTCGCGATACTCCCGGCGGGAATCGAGCGAGGAGGGTTCGAAGGTGACGCGTGAGGAAGCTTACCAGCTGGCCAAGTCTCGTTTCACGAATCCGAATCTGTTCAAACACGTGCTGGCGGTGGAAGCGGTAATGCGCGGCCTCGCGATGCATTTCGGCGAAGACCCCGAGCGCTGGGGTCTGGCCGGTTTGCTCCACGACCTCGATTACGAAGAGACGAAAGAGACGCCCGAACGCCACACCATGGTCACCGAACAGATCCTGCTCGAGCGGGGATTCTCCGACGAGGAAGTGCTCCACGCCATCAAGGCTCACAACAACCGCGTCCCGCGTCAGACGCGCATGGATAAGGCCATCTACGCCACGGATCCCGTTACAGGGCTCATCGTGGCTGCCGCCCTCATGCATCCGAGCCGGAAGCTGGAACAGATCGACGTGCCTTTCATCCTGAGGCGCTTCAAAGAAAAGCGTTTTGCGGCGGGGGCCAACCGCGAGCAGATCCGCTCCTGTGAAGAGTTGGGGCTGAGCTTGGAGGAGTTCCTCGGGATCGCTTTGAAGGCGATGCAAGGGATCAGCGCGGAGCTCGGGCTTTGAGGCGGGTATACCCGGAGGCAAGAAGCGGCGGCCGATTCCCGCGCGGAGGGAATGCCGTGCGAGGGTTCCGGGCGCTCGGGATTTGGATCTTGCTCGGGATGGCTATTCCCGGCGCGCGGGGACAAAGCGCTGCGGGATTGGAACCCCTGGCTGTTGGGACGACCCCGCGCCCGAGGTGGGCTTGTACCGCGGGTGACTCCGTGCGAATTGCTGAGCCCGCGGACCCGTGGCTCAGTAGCGACAAAGGAGCTCACTTTGCAGCCAGTGCTTTCATCGCAGCCCTCGCTTACTACGCTGCACGGCGAGAGGAGCAATGGCGGGACGCCCCTTCCCAGCGCTTCGCCATCGGGATCTCGCTCTCCGCAGGGATCGGCAAGGAGCTGTGGGATTGGCTCGGGCGACACCGCAGGGTGAGCTGGAAGGATCTCCTGGCCGACGCCGTGGGGCTCACGACGGGCCTGGCTTTGGTGCGAATGCCTGACGGAACTATCCTGGAGGGTGGCCGTTGAAGTAGCCTCAGCGGCCGGCTGAGGATCTCGTCGCCGGCTAGGGCAATCGAGGGCGTGGAGACGCCCTCGGGCCCGGGAAGTGGGTTCGGGTAGGGAGAGGGTTCGGATGATGGGGTGTTTCGAGGATAAGCCAAGGTCGAATTGCGGGGTAGTGGGCATCTACGGCCACCGCGAGGCTGCCCGATTGGCCTACCTCGCCCTGTTCGCCCTTCAGCACCGGGGGCAAGAGAGCGCCGGGATCGTGACGAGCACTGGCTCGAAGATGCATCGGCACGTGGGTATGGGCCTTGTGGCCGATGTCTTCTCGGACGTGCGGGTGCTCGAAAAGCTCGAAGGCACGATCGCCATCGGCCACAATCGCTACTCCACCACGGGCTCCAGCCTCAGCATCAACGCTCAGCCGCTCCTCGTGAAGTGCAAAGAGGGCCCCATTGCCCTGGGCCACAATGGCAATCTCACCAACGCTGGGCAGCTCCGCCGGAAATTGGAGCAAATGGGTTCCATCTTTCAGACGTCAACGGACACGGAGGTGGTGCCGCACCTCATCGCGCGCTCCAATGCGCCCACCTTTGTCGCGAAGGTGATCGATGCCTTTTCGCAGGTCCAAGGGGCCTATTCCATGGTGATGATGACCCCGAAACAGCTTCTGGCTATTCGCGATCCGCACGGCTTCCGCCCGCTCAACCTGGGGCGGCGGATGGGCACCTACGTCGTCGCTTCGGAAACCTGCGCCTTCGACCTCATTGGCGCGGAATACTTGCGGGAGATCGAGCCGGGGGAGCTGCTGGTGATCGACGAGGACGGCCCACGGAGCTATCGGCTGCCCGAGGTGGCCGAGCGACACGCGTGCATCTTCGAGTTCGTCTACTTCTCACGGCCGGATAGCGTCATCTTCTCGGAGAACGTCGACAAATGCCGCCGCAAACTGGGGAAGAACCTGGCCCTGGAGCATCCGGTCGACGCCGATATCGTCATTTCCGTGCCAGATAGCTCGAATACCGCCGCCATCGGCTATTCGCGGCGCACCGGGATCAAGTTCGAGATCGGGCTGATCCGGAACCATTACATCGGGCGTACCTTCATCCATCCTTCGCAGACTCTGCGCGACTTCAGCGTGAGGGTGAAATTCAACCCCGTGCGGGGCGTCCTCGAGGGCCGGCGGGTGGTTGTGGTGGAGGATTCCATCGTCCGGGGAACCACGTTGCGGCAGCTGGTGGGTGTATTGCGGCGCGCCGGGGCGAAGGAAGTGCACGTGCGCGTCGCCTCGCCCCCCATCATTTCGCCCTGTTACTACGGGATGGATTTTCCCACCAAGCAGGAGCTGATCGCCGCCAACATGACGGTGGAGCAGATCCGGGAATTCATCGGGGCGGATTCGTTGGCTTACCTTTCCGTGGAGGGGCTGCTGGCGGCAGTCCCGCACGAGAAGGGAGGCTATTGCACCGCCTGTTTCACGGGTCAGTACCCGGTACCTCCGGAAGCCGGAATCGACAAGTACCAGCTCGAGGTCAGCGCGGAAGAGGTTTGAGTTTTCCGGGGGAGTTGCGCGATCGGGAGGCATCAGACCGCCGGGGAGAATCCACCGACCCTCCGCGGGATGAGCGACGGGGAAAACGATGCGGATCCTGGACTACCTGTTCGTGCTGCGCCCGACGCTTTATTTTGCCGTGTGGACTGTTTTCCTTTGCGGGGTGCGCGCGGCGCGCGTTTTCGGCGAAGCCCGGATCCACGGAGGAGCCGAGCGCTTCTGGCTTCTCGCCGCCGCGGCCTCCTTCACGATGGGCAGCGTCTTCATCGTGAACCAGCTCAAAGATGTGGCCACCGACCTTGCCAACGACAAGCTGTACCTCATCGCGCGGAATGAGATCCCCGCGCGTTGTGCGGCCATCGAGGCGGGGATCCTGCTGGCGGCCGGGCTGGCTTGCGCGGCTGCGGCCGGCATCGCGGCTTTGGTCCTCTGCCTCGCGCTCTTCGGAATCGGGGGTCTAGCCTACAGCTACGAACCTCTTCTTTGGAAGAACCGCCCTTTCCTCGGCTTATGGGTGAATGCAGCGGGGGCATTTCTGATTTTCGGGCTGGGGTGGATTGCGCTGTCTCCGTTTCGGCTTCCTCTTTTTCGATTCGGCTTGCCGTACGTGCTGGCAGTGGCGGGAGTCTACCTGCTCACGACGATCCCGGATGAGCCGGGAGACCGGCAGGCGGGGAAGGTCACCTTCGTGGTCCGGTACGGCTGTCGAGCCACGACCCTGGGGGCCATGATTGCGGTTGCGGCTGCCCTTGTGGGCGGCGGCGTGAACCGTGATCCCATCATTGGGATCCCTGCCCTCGGGGCTCTGCCCCTCTTTGCATTGGCCGCGGCCCGACGCGAGCTGCGGGATGTCCTTCGAGCCGTGAAGTTCGGGATCTTTCTCCAGGCCTTAACGGTCTGTGCCGTTTTCCCCGCCTACCTACTGTTGTTGGCCGTTGTCTTTTTTGGTTCGAAGCTGTACTATCGAAGGCGGTTCGGAGTGGACTACCCGAGCTTTCAGACATGAGGGAGGTCCGGAATTGAATCGGATTGTTATCCGCGAGGGCGTCTGCGACCTTTGCGGCACCTGTGTGGGGGTATGTCCGGTCGACTGCATGGAGCTCACTGAAACCCGGCTCCACATCGATGCGGACAGGTGCATCCTCTGCGAGATGTGTGTGGAAATCTGCCCGGTGGACGCTCTGGAGCTCTGCGATGGACGATCGGTATGATGTGATTGTGGTGGGTGCGGGTCCCGCTGGATCCACCGCGGCCCGCTTCGCCGCTCTGGGGGGAGCTCGGGTGCTGCTCCTCGAAAAGGATCGCGAAGTCGGCATCCCGGTTCGCTGTGCGGAGGGAATCGGGGACGAGGGTCTACGGAGCGTGCTGGAGCCCCGGGAGCGCTGGATCGCGGCCCGGATCGACGCCGCGGAGCTGGTGGCTCCCGACGGGACCCGCGTTCGCCTTTCGTACCCGAGCGCTGGCTACGTCCTCCATCGCAAGATCTTCGACTACGACCTGGCGCAGATGGCCGCAGAGGCGGGGGTAGAAGTGCGGACGAAGGCCTACGTCCACGGTCTCCTGTGGGAGGACGGGAGAGTGGCCGGCGTACGGGTCCTCCACTTGGGGGAAGATCGCGCCATCCGAGCGCAAATCGTGATCGGCGCGGACGGCGTGGAATCGCGCGTTGGCCGTTGGGCCGGTTTGAATACCGTCACCTCAATGCATGACATGGAAGCGTGCGTCCAGGTCACAGCTAGCCGGGTGGAAGTGGAGCCGAATGTCTGCTACTTTTACTTCGGCAAGGAGGTAGCTCCGGGTGGCTATGCCTGGGTTTTCCCGAAGGGGGATGGGGTGGCGAACATCGGCCTCGGCGTGTCCGGGGATTACTCCGGGCGGAAGAAGCCGATCGCTTACCTGCGGCAGTTCCTCGCCGAACGTTTCCCGAAAGCCTCCATCCTGACGTGGGTCGCTGGAGGAGTGCCGTGCGCTCCCACCCTCAAGGAGATCGTGGCAGACGGCGTGATGCTGGTGGGGGACGCAGCTCATCAGGCCAATCCGATCAGCGGAGGCGGCATCGCCACGGCTTTGATCGCCGGGAAGATTTGCGGCCGGGTGGCGGCGGAGGCGATCCGGGATGGCGATGTGTCGAAGAAAAGGCTCGCACAGTACGCCAAGGAGTGGCACAAGGCCGAAGGGAAAACCCACGAGCGCTTCTACCGGATCAAGGAGGGAGTGTACCGACTTTCGGATGAGGATCTGAACCGCACGGCGCACATGTTGGCCCAGCTCCCTCCAGAGGAGATCACCATCACCCGAGTGTTCCGGACGGCGCTCTTCCGGGAGCCCAGGCTTCTGCTAGAGGTGGCTAAGGTCTTTGTGGGTTGAGGCGGATTCGCCGAGAAGCCATGCTGCTAACGATTCCCAACATCCTCTCCCTTCTTCGACTTGGGGTGTTTCTCCCGGCAGCGTACCTGGCCTGGCTGGATGCCCCGGAGAAGAGGGTCGCGGCCGCGGCCTTGCTCCTGTTCATGGCAGCGACGGACGTTGCCGACGGCTACCTGGCCCGTCACCTCCGCCAGAAGAGCGAAATCGGCCGGATCCTCGATCCGCTCATCGACAAGATCTGCGTTGGCGGTATGTTCCTCGTGCTGGCGTTCAGGGGGAGGGTGCCCTGGTGGCTGGTGTCCCTCGTGGTGGGCCGTGACCTTTTGATCCTTCTGGCTGGGCTTGTGATGCTCGGACGTTTCCGCCGGGTGACGGAATCGAATTGGTGCGGAAAGGCTGCCGTTGCGGTGTTCATTTCCGCCTTGATTGTCTACCTCCTCGACCTGCGCATCCTGCTTCGTCCCGCTCTGGTCCTTTCGGTCGCAGCGGTCGTGGTGAGTGTTTCGGAGTACGGCTGGCGATTCGTCCGGATCCTGGCCGGGAAGGAATTGCCACCGCCTCCCGTAGAACCCCAGTTGGCCGGATCCCCCTCAGTGCCTGCGGAGAGAACGATCTGAACTCTGCCGGATGCGAGAAGGGCCGTGCCCGCTCCGTTGTGGCAGGGGCAGGACAAGAGGCGCGCGGCGGCCGCGGCCGGTGCATCGGGGAGTGAAGGCCTTGGAGGCTTTCTTCGAGTGAAGGTGTACCTGGAAAACCTCGGCTGTCCGAAGAATCAGGTGGATGCGGAGTACGTGCTCGCGGCGGTGGTCGGCGGCGGTGCGGAGGTCGTGGCTACCCCGGCGGAGGCCGATGCGCTCATTGTGAACACATGTGCATTCATCGAGCCGGCGCGGGCGGAGTCGATAGAAACGATCCTTGAGCTGGCCGCGTTAAAAAAGCGCGATGCGAAGCTCTTTGTCATCGGCTGTCTGGCGCAGCGTTTCGCCGAAGAGCTGCGGGCCAGCCTGCGGGAGGCGGAGCTCGTCCTCGAGTCCCGCGACCCCTGGCAGCTGGGTCAGCAGCTCCGGCAAGTCTTGGGCCTCCCCGGAGGTTGTGCAATCGTTCGGGAGGATCGGCATCTGCTGAGCCCGCGCCATTTCGCGTACTTGAAGCTCGCGGAGGGCTGCGACAATCGCTGTGCGTACTGCACGATTCCTCTGATCAAGGGCAGCTACGTCAGCCGGCCTCTCCAGCAGATCCTTTCGGAGGCGGAGAGGCTTGCCGCGCGGGGTGTGCGGGAGCTCATCCTGGTGGCTCAAGATACGACCTATTACGGCTGGGATCGCGGCGAGCGGGGAGCACTTGCGAGTCTGGTGGAAGGGCTGGCCAAGATCGCTGGGATCGAATGGATCCGGATCCTGTACGCCCATCCGGCTCACGTGGACGTTGACATGATCTGCCGGCTGATGCAGATCCCGCAAGTATGCCGCTACTTGGACCTCCCCATCCAGCACGCTTCCGATCGAATCCTGCGTTCGATGGGGCGGCGCACGGACCAGCGACAATTGAGAGAACTGGTGGAAACGTTGCGGAGCCGGGTCGATGGGATCGTCCTGCGCACGACGGTCCTCGTGGGCTTCCCCGGCGAGACGCCGGAGGATTTCGACCAGCTGGTCGAGTTCCTCACCTGGGCCCGATTCGAGAGGGTGGGTGTGTTCGGCTACTGGCGGGAGCCGGGCACGCGGGCAGCCAGGATGCGAGGGCATGTCCCGCCCGAGGTGATCGCGGAAAGGGTGGACACGATCTCCGACTTGGCCAACACCCTGGCGCAGGAGTGGTACGAATCCCAGGTTGGGCGCCGGCTGAAAGTGCTGGTGGATGCACATGCTGAGGAAGGTGGGTCTTTCCTCGGCAGGACCGAATGGGACGCGCCGGAGATCGACGGCGTCGTCCGTCTCGAGGGGGCAGCCGAGGCGGGCCGGTTCGTGGAATGCGAAATCCGCGAGGCGGCGCCCTTCGAGCTGCGGGGGGTGATCACGGGAACAGGCGTGGGCCGAGGTGGGCTGGCTGTATCGGTCAGTCCGTCGGCTTCTGTGGCGGTTCGGCACGGGAGGTGAGACCATGAGAAAATGGTTGGCAATGGGGCTGGCTGCCTGGGCTAGTCTCGGCCTTTCCACCGGCACGGCGCAAGTGGAAATGAGCGGCGCCCCGGCGGAGGAGGTGCCCGTATTTCATTTCGACGTGGTGAATGTGGCGTCCACCGCGGACACAAACCTCTCGCGTCTCAAAGTCTTCGTGAAGATTGCCTACGACGAGCTCTCCTTTGTCAAGACGGACAGTGGCTACCGGGCGGCCTACGAGGTTTCCATGGTCCTTTTCGATGAGCGTGGCGAGCAAGCCGCCGGCAAGATCCTCTCGCGACAGCTTGTGGTTCCGAATTATGACGCCACCAACTCCCGCACCGATTTCGACATCACCGAAGCGGACTTCGACGTCAGGCCGAGCGAGTATCGGCTGGCCATCGGCCTAATGGACATGGAAACCAGAAGGACCGGCAATCGCAAGGCGAAGGTGCTCGCGCGGGACTTCTTCCATTCGCCCCTCTCCCTGAGCGATGTGATGCTGACCTCGTTCTTCGAAGGGGATGCGCGTCGTTCCCTCGGGCCGCAGGAGAAGTCCGCCGCCGACGTGAGCAAGAGCCCGAGGAGCATCGCCGCCATCTTCGAGCTGTACAGCCGCACCAATTCCGACTCGGTGAAGATCGAATACACGGTTCGGAATGCCCGCAACGAGCGGGTCCTCCGAGGAAGCTACTGGAAGACGAAGAGCGGCACCTGCACGCCCGACACCCTGCGCCTCGAGTCCCAGAAGCTGCAGCCTGGGAGGTACTTCCTCCAGCTCACCGCCAGCGACGGGATTCTGAAGGATCACGTGGAGAAGCTCTTCAACGCCAGCTGGTCGGGACTGCCACCGACGATCTCGGACCTCGAACTGGCCATCGAGCAGGTTCGCTACATTGCCACACGGGAGGAATGGAGCAAGCTCAAGAAGGCCAAGCCCGAAGACAAGCCGCGGCTCTTCCAGGAGTTCTGGGCACGGCGAGACCCCACGCCCGGTACCCCCGCCAACGAAGCCATGGATGAACACTACCGGCGAGTGCAATATGCCAACGAGAACTTCTCCGGCTTCCAGGAAGGCTGGAAAACGGACATGGGGATGGTATACATCATCCTCGGTCCGCCCGATGATATCGAGCGCCATCCCTTCGACGTAGACAGCAAGCCCTACGAGATCTGGTACTATTACGGCATCAACCGTCAGTTCATCTTCGTCGACGAGAATGGCTTCGGTGAGTACCGCCTCTACAATCCCTACGCCCTGTGGGACTGGCAGCGGAATCAGCAGTAGGCTGGGGTACGAGCCAGATGGTCGTTTGGACCGGAAGGGAGATCAGTTGCAGCCTGCCGGCGTGAGCAAGATTTCCGAGGACAAGGGGGACGCGTCGAAGCCCATCATTCCCCCGGGGATCCAGCCCGGGGATACCATTGGCATCGTAGCTCCGGCGAGTCCCATGTTGCCCGAGCGCCTCGAGGCGGGGGTGCGGTATTTGACCTCGCGGGGCTACCGCATCCTGCTGGGGGAGCACGTGAGACGCCAGCGGGGCTACTTGGCTGGGACGGACGCCGAGCGGGCCGAGGACCTGATGCGCATGTTCGCCGATCCCGAGGTGAAGGCGATCGTGGCGGCCCGAGGGGGGTATGGAACGCAGCGGATCCTGGACGGGCTCGATTTCGGCCTCATTGCCTCCCATCCGAAGCTGCTCATTGGCTACAGCGACCTGACTGCGCTTCAGCTGGCCATTTGGAAGCATTCCGGGCTTGTGACCTACTCGGGCCCCATGGCCGCCATCGAGATGGGCAGAGGGATTCATCCTTTCACCGAGCGGGCCTTCTGGGGATTGGTCGAGAGACCGGGGATTGCCGGCAGGCTCGAGCTTCCCCCGGATTGCGCGGTACGATGCCTGCGGCCCGGGGTAGCAAGGGGGAGGATCCTTGGAGGCTGTCTTTCCGTCGTGACGACCCTGCTCGGCACCCGGCACCGGCCCGATTTTGCCGGCGCAATTCTCCTGCTTGAGGACATTGGCGAAGAGCCGTACCGTATCGACCGCTACCTGGCGCAGCTCTGTCACGCCGGGGTACTGGACGAGGTGGCGGGGGTCATCCTCGGGCAGTTCATCGACTGTGTGCCGGCCTTCAGAGAAACGCCGAGCCTCACCGTGGAAGAGGTGCTGGAGGACTACTTCGGCGAACTCCCGGTTCCGGTGCTGACTGGCTTCCCGTACGGCCACGGAGAGGTCAAGCTGACTATCCCGCTCGGGATCGAAGCCGAGCTGGATGCCGGGGCCGGGGAGCTCCGTCTGCTCGAACCGAGTGTGCAGACGGGGGATGTGGTCGCCTCGTGAGGCCACGCGCCTCCGGCCCGTCGGCCGCGTTTGGGATCACCGGAAAGATCCCGCCTGAGAGCTCCTCGTTTGCTGACCGTGCGAAAGTGAACTCCCTTCGAGAAGCGGCGTTCCTCACGACGCCCTCCGCGCTGTGGCATTCTGCCCGAGATTGGGTCAGGGGGGACGAGCCAACCACGCGGAGCGTGGCTGGAAACGCCTTGCAAAATGAGGCGGATTGTGGTACATTTTTCGCGATGCTCCTAGATCTTGAACGACTTAGGGGCGAGGCCATCCTCGCCCCGATGGCGGGTTTCGGTGATGCGGTCTTTCGCTCCCTGTGCCGGGCGGAGGGGGCCGCTCTTGTGGTGACGGAGATGGTCAGCGCCGAGGGGATCCTCCGGGGGGCGAGGCGCACGTGGGAGTTGGCGGAGTTCGGCGAGGAAGAGCGGCCCGTCTTGATTCAGCTCTTCGGCTCGGATCCGGGGAGGGTGGCGGAGGCGGCGGAGCGCATCCTCAGTCTCCGTCCCGACGGGATTGATCTGAACTTCGGCTGCCCGATCCCGAAGGTTGTGAGGAGGGGAGAGGGAGCGGCTCTTCTCCGGGACCTCGCGCGGATGGAGGGCATCGCGCGGGAGGTGGTGCGAGCTGTTCCCGTCCCGGTGACGGCGAAGATTCGGAGTGGTTGGTCGGCTGCGGAGATCGTGGCGGTGGAGGCGGCACAGCGCTTGGAGCAGGCGGGAGTGGCGGCCGTCACCATCCACCCAAGGACGCGGGAGCAGCGCTTCGCTGGCAAGGCCGACTGGTCCCTCATCAAGGAGGCCAAGAAGTCGGTGCGGATCCCGGTGATCGGGAACGGCGACGTCCGGGGAGCGGAAGACGCACTGCGCATGCTAGAAGAGACGGGCTGCGACTTGGTGATGATCGGACGAGGTGCGCTCGGGCGGCCGTGGATTTTCCGGCAAGTGCGGCATCTGCGGCAGGGTGCACCGGTCCGTGATCCTCTCCCGCGGGATCGGGTGCGAGCAGCTGTCCGCCACCTCGAGCTTTGCGCCGCTCGCTACGGGGATCCACGCGGGCTACGAATCGCCAAACCTCATCTTTCCTCTTACCTGAAAGGTCTGCCGGGGGCCTCGCAGGTCAAGGACAGGCTTTTCCGGGCAGCCAGCGCGAGGGAGGCGATCGACTATCTCCAGGAGTACGAGGAACGGCTCACCCACGGGCAAAGGTCTCCTGGAGAAGCTGGAGGGTAGGGGAGGCAGGGTCCATCCTGCCTCTTTTTTTGGCCATGCCGAGCTTCGCTTCGGTGCAGGGAAGCGGAATCGGAAGGGCGGAAACGGATCCCTATCCGAGGGGGCGAGTGTGGGCAGGTGAACCAATCGAGGGAGGACTTATGCGGAGGACGAGGGTGATCATCATGGGCGCAGCGGGTAGGGACTTTCACAACTTCAACGTCCTGTATCGGGACAATCCGGAGTACGAGGTCGTGGCTTTCACCGCGACGCAGATCCCGAACATCGACGACCGGAAGTATCCGGCGTCCCTCGCGGGCGAGCTCTACCCCGACGGGATCCCGATCTATCCGGAGGACGAGCTCGCGGAGCTGGTACGCCGGTTCGAAGTAGATCAAGTAGTCTTCGCCTACAGCGATGTTTCGCACGAGCATGTGATGCACAAGGCATCTGAGGCGATTGCCTCGGGAGCTTCGTTCCTTCTCCTTGGACCGAGGCATACCATGCTCCGGAGTCGGGTGCCGGTGGTGGCTGTCTGCGCGGTGCGGACCGGCTGCGGGAAGAGCCAAACTACGCGTCGAGTGACCGATATCCTCCGGGCGCGTGGGGCGAGGGTTGTCGTTGTGCGTCATCCGATGCCGTACGGGGATCTCGTGGCCCAGAGGGTGCAGAGATTCGCCAACCTCGAGGATTTGGATCGCTATCCGTGCACCATCGAGGAGAGGGAGGAATACGAGCCGCACCTGCGCCGTGGCAACGTGGTGTATGCGGGCGTGGACTATTCCGAGATCCTTCGCCAGGCCGAGAGCGAAGCGGATGTCCTGGTCTGGGATGGAGGGAACAACGACCTTCCCTTCTTCCGGCCTGAACTCCACATTGTGGTCGTCGACCCTCACCGACCCGGCCACGAGCTGAGTTACCACCCCGGAGAAGCCAATCTGAGGATGGCGGATGCGGTGGTCATCAACAAGGAGGACACGGCCTCGTGGCAGGACATCGAAGCGGTCCGGCAGAATGTCCTCCGTGTGAATCCCCGGGCGAGGATTGTGGATGCGGCGTCGCCGATTTTCGTGGAGGAGCCCGAGGTGGTTCGGGGTAGGCGAGTTCTGGTGGTGGAGGACGGGCCTACCCTCACCCACGGCGAGATGGGATACGGGGCCGGCACGGTGGCTGCGCGGCGCTTCGGGGCCTCCGAGCTGGTCGATCCGCGCCCATACCTGGTTGGGACGCTGCGCGATACCTTCGCCGCTTACCCCCATCTCGGTCGCGTGCTTCCCGCCATGGGATACGGCGCGCAGCAGATTCGCGAGCTGGAGGAAACCATCGCCGCAGTCGCGGCCGATGCGGTGGTGATCGCCACGCCCGTCGACCTGCGCCGGCTGATCAAGATCGAGAAACCCAGCACGCGGGTTTACTACGAGCTCCAGGAGATCGGTCGGCCCACCCTTGAGGAGATCCTGGAGCCCATCCTTCAGCGATTGGTGCATCCGTGAGGGAATGGGGGTGCCGGGCGTGAGTGTTCAACTGGGCAAGGTGGCGGTGGTGGCTCTGGGCGGCAACGCCATCACCCGCGAGTTTGAGGAAGGGAACATCACGCAGCAATTTGCCAATACCCGGCGAAGCCTGGTGGGTGTGGCGGACCTGATCGAACGCGGTTATCGCGTGGTGCTCACCCACGGCAATGGGCCGCAGGTGGGCAATGCCTTAATTCGGGTGGAGGAGACCCGCCATCTCGTTCCGCCGCTGCCGCTGGGCGTGATCGTGGCGGACCTCCAAGGTGGGATGGGCTACATGATCCAGCAGTCGCTTCAGAATAAGCTGATCAAGCGGGGCATCCAGCGGGAAGTCTGCACGGTGGTGACGCAGGTGATCGTGGATAAGAATGACCCGTCCATCTTGAACCCCACCAAGTTTGTGGGCCCATTCATCCCGGAGGACCGGGTGGAGGAGTTCCGCCGCACTCGTGGCTGGGTGATCAAGCGGGATCCGGGGCGGGGTTGGCGACGCGTCGTACCCTCGCCGTTGCCGATTGCCATCGTGGAGAAGGCAACGATCCGGATGCTTGTGGAGCAGGGGGTGGTTGTCATCGCCGCCGGCGGCGGGGGCATCCCCGTCTATGTCGAGGAGGACGGAACGTACGAGGGGGTGGACGGAGTGGTGGACAAGGATCGAGCCGCAGCGATTCTGGCTCGAGAGATCGGTGCGGAGGAACTCTACATTCTGACGGGTGTGGACAAGGTCGCGCTGAATTTCCGCCAGCCGGGACAGGTCGATCTCGATTTCATGACGGTGGCAGAGGCCAAGGAGTACCATCGGCAAGGCCACTTCCCCAAAGGGAGCATGGGGCCCAAGATCGAGGCGGCCATCGATTTCCTCGAACACGGGGGGAAGTTGGTGATGATCACCTCGGTCCAGCGGTTCCCGGAAGCGCTGAACGGTCGGACGGGGACGAGGATTGTGCCTTGAGGCGGAGAGCGAGCGAGGGAGGGAGAAGGTGAAGATCCACGAGTTCCAGGCCAAGGAGTTGCTGCGCGCCCACGGCGTGCCCACGCCGCGAGGCGCGGTGGTTTCCCAGCCCGAGGAAGCTCGGCGGGTGGCTGAGGAATTGGGGACGCCCGTCGTCCTAAAAGCCCAAATCCATGCCGGGGGTAGAGGCAAGGCCGGGGGCATCCGGTTGGCGCGCTCGCCGGAGGAGGCGGAACAACTGGCCTCGCAGATGCTGGGTATGAAGCTGGTGACGGCGCAGACCGGGCCGGGAGGCCGGATTGTACGCCGTCTTCTGGTGGAAGAGGCTCTGGACATCGAGCGCGAGTTGTATGCTGGCCTCGTGCTCGACAGAGCGGCTGAGCGGCTGGTTTTCATGGTCAGTGGAGAAGGGGGCGTGGAGATCGAAGAGGTAGCTGCCCGCTCCCCGGAGAAGATCCTGAAGGAACATGCCGACCCAGCTCACGGGTTGGCTGACTTTCAGCTGCGGAGGCTGGCCTTCGGTCTGGGGCTTCGAGATGAACTGATGAGACAGGCCTTGCGCCTATTCCGGGGACTTTACCAAGCCTACCTGGCCACGGACGCTTCGCTGGCGGAGATCAATCCCCTGGTCGTCACGCGAGACGGCCGGCTGCTCGCCCTGGACGCGAAGATCAACCTGGACGACAATGGTCTCTTCCGCCATCCCGAACTCCTGGCCTTGCGGGACCTGGAGGAAGAAGATCCGCTCGAGGTGGAGGCTTCCCGGTACCATCTCAACTACATCCGCTTGGACGGAAACGTGGGGTGCATGGTGAACGGCGCCGGCTTGGCCATGGCCACAATGGATGTCATCAAGCTCTACGGAGGGAGCCCGGCCAACTTCCTGGATGTGGGAGGAGGAGCCTCTGCCGAGACGGTGGCCAACGGGTTCCGCATTCTCCTCTCGGACCGCAACGTGAGGGCTGTGCTCATCAATATCTTCGGGGGCATCGTGCGTTGCGACCGGGTGGCTCAGGGCGTGATCGAAGCCAGTCGCCAGGTGGGGGCGAAGGTTCCGATCGTGGTGCGCCTGCAGGGGACCAACGCTGAGGAGGCGGCCCGTTTGCTTGAGGAATCGGGCCTGAACTTCCTCGTCGCGTCCGACCTGGCAGAGGCTGCGCAAAAGGCCGTTGCGGCAGCCTCCGTCGCCTGAGAGAGGGACAACCATCGGGAGCTTGCGGAGGAGGCTAACCGTGGGTATTCTCGTCGACAAGAACACAAGGCTGGTGGTTCAGGGCATTACGGGAGGCGAAGGTTCCTTCCACACGCGCCAAATGATGGAGTACGGGACTAACGTGGTGGCTGGGGTCACGCCAGGCAAGGGAGGGCAAAAGTTCGACGGCAAGGTCCCCATTTTCGACACCGTGGAACAAGCGGTTCGGGAAACGGGGGCCAACGCCTCGGTGGTGTTTGTGCCCCCGGCCTTCGCGCCGGATGCGATGATGGAGGCATCCGAAGCGGGGATCCCGCTGGTCGTCTGCATCACGGAGGGAATCCCCGCGCTGGACATGGTCAAAGTGAAGGACTACCTCGCCCGGCGCGGCACGCTCCTGGTTGGCCCCAATTGCCCGGGCGTCATCACCCCGGGCCAGTGCAAGGTGGGCATCATGCCGGGATTCATCCATCGGCCCGGTCCCATCGGTGTGGTATCGCGCAGCGGAACTTTGACCTACGAGGCTGTGTATCAATTGTCCCAGCTTGGGCTGGGGCAATCCACGTGCGTAGGGATCGGGGGCGACCCCATTGTCGGCACAACGTTTGTAAGTGTTCTGGAGCTCTTCCAGGTTGATCCCTACACCGAGGCGGTCGTCTTGATCGGAGAGATTGGGGGGACTGCGGAGGAAGAGGCCGCGCAGTACATCCGGACCTCCTTCTCGAAGCCCGTGGTGGCGTTCATCGCCGGCCAGACAGCTCCCCCGGGGAGAAGGATGGGCCACGCGGGGGCCATCATCGCAGGGGGGAAGGGCACCGCGAAGGAGAAGATTGAGGCTCTGGAGGAAGCGGGAGTAGTGGTTTGTCCGAACCCTGCCGAAATTGGGAAAACCATGAGATCGGTTCTCAGGAAGTAGAAAAGGGTTCGGGCGTTCCAGGAGGCGGAAGCATGGCAGAGACGCGAGTGCAGGAGGGAAAGGCTGCGGGGGCAGTTGAACAACCCAGTCCGGGGAAGTCGCTGCCCCGGATCGAAGTGATCGCGGATTTCTGCAAGGGATGCGAGATCTGCGTCGTGATGTGTCCGCGGAACGTGTTGGAGATGCGCGCCGACCCCAGCCGCTGGGTGGGATCGGTTGTGGTGGTGGTGCGACCGGAGGCATGCACGCGCTGCATGCTGTGCGAGGTCCATTGCCCGGACTTCGCCATCAAGGTATTCTGAGACGGGAGGGAGCCGTTGGCGAAGGAAGTGCGACTCTGGGAGGGTAACCATCTGGTGGCCGAGGCGGCGATCCTGGCGGGGTGTCGTTTCTTCGCCGGGTATCCCATTACGCCGTCCTCGGAAATTGCCGAGTACATGGCTGTCCGCCTGCCCCAGGTGGGCGGCACCTTCATCCAGATGGAGGATGAAATCGCCTCGATGGGGGCGATCATCGGGGCAAGCCTTGCCGGCGTGAAGTCCATGACGGCCACGAGCGGCCCCGGCTTTTCCTTGAAGCAGGAGAATCTGGGATACGCCTGTATGGCCGAGATCCCGGTGGTTGTGGTGGACGTGATGCGTGGCGGCCCTAGCACGGGTCTTCCGACCCACCCCTCGCAGATGGACGTGATGCAAGCCCGCTGGGGAACTCACGGGGACCACTGGATCATCGCCCTGGCGCCGGCCTTCATCCACGAGATCTTCTGGGCCACCGTGCGCGCCTTCAATCTGTCGGAAAAGCTCCGGATCCCTGTGATCCTGCTTCTGGACGAGATTCTCGCGCACATGCACGAGGGTTTCCGCCTGCCGGACAGCTCGGAGATCGAGATCGTGGATCGGGCCAAACCCACGGTGCCGCCCGACCGGTACTTCCCGTATGACGAGAGCCAAGGCGATGTCCCCCCCTTGGCCGCGTTCTTCAGCGGCTACCGCTTCAACATCACCGGCTTGAACCATGACAAATCGGGCTTCCCGACCACGAATCCGGAAATCATCCAGCGGGACATGGAGCGCCAGCGCCGCAAGATCGAACGCCACCTGGACGAGATCCTGTGGTGGGATGAACATGAGCTGGAGGGTGCGGAGCTGGCGGTGATCGCCTACGGCTCCATTGGGAGAAGCGCGCACGCGGCCGTGGACAGGGCGAGAGCGCTTGGCATCCGCGCCGGGCTGTTTCGGCCGATCACCCTGTGGCCATTCCCGGAGAAGCGGGTTGCCGCTCTGGCTGAGCAGGTGAGGACCATCCTCGTCCCCGAAATGAACATGGGACAGCTCGTGTTGGAGGTGGAGCGCGTCGCAGCCGGTCGCTGCGACGTGGTGCCCTTGGGTAAGGTGGGTGGCATCCCCATTGACCCTCCGGAGATCCTGGAAGCCATCAAGGCGAGGGTGTGACCGATGGCGTTCGACTACGAGAAGTACTTGCGTATGGAACGGATGCCGCACATGTGGTGTCCAGGCTGCGGCATCGGGATTGTGGTCAAAGCCATGTTGCGGGCCATCGAGAAGATGGGATGGTCCCAGGACGACGTGGCCGTGGTTTCCGGGATCGGCTGTACCAGTCGAACCCCGGGATATCTCGATTTCAACACGCTCCATACGACCCACGGGAGGGCGTTGGCCTTCGCCACCGGGCTAAAACTGGCCCGTCCGGACAAGCACGTCATCGTCATCTCGGGTGATGGCGATGCTGCCGCCATCGGGGGCAATCACTTCCTCCACGCTTGCCGACGCAACATCGACATCACCCTCATCGTGGTGAACAACTACATCTACGGCATGACGGGTGGACAGGCTTCGCCAACGACCCCCTTCGGGATGCGGGCTTCGACCGCGCCCTACGGCGCTGTGGATCCGGCAATGGACATCTGCCAGGTTGCCATCGCCGCCGGGGCCACCTATGTTGCGCGGGGCACGGTGGCGCAGGGGCTGCTTCTGGAGCGGTACATCCTGAACGGGCTGAAACACAAGGGGTTCAGCGTGATCGAGGCCATGTCCGATTGCCCGGTCCAGTACGGGAGGCGGAACCGCATGTCCAGTGCCGTGGAGATGATCCAATGGATCCGCGACCACGGGGTCCCGGTCACGCGAGCCAAGGAGCTGCCGCCGGAGGAGCTGGAAGGGAAGTTCGTGACCGGCGAACTTCACGTGGCCGAGCGTCCGGAGTACACGGAAGAATATCGTCGCCTTATCGAAAAGGCGCAGAAAGCGGCGGAGGGAGCGCACGGATGAAGCACTACGAACTCCGATTCGGCGGAGTGGGTGGACAGGGGGTCATCCTGGCCGGCGCGATCCTGGCGGAGGCAGCGGTCATTTACGATGGGCTTTACGCGGTGCAAAGTCCGACCTACACGGCCCAGGTCCGGGGCGGCGCCACCAAGGTGGACGTGATCATCTCCGACCGGCCGGTGATCTACCCTCGGGCGACGGAGATCGACTTCTTCCTCGCGCTGGCCCAGCGATCTTACGACGTCTTCCACCATCAGCTGAAGGACGGCGGAATCGTGCTGGTGGACGAGACGTTGGTCACCCGCGTGGATGAGGATCGCTACCGCGTGCTCCGGGTGCCCATCACCGATTTGGCCGAACGGGAGATCGGGCGGGTGGTCGTGGTGAATGCCATCTCACTCGGTCTGACGGTGGGCATCACAGGGGTTGTTTCCCGCCGCGCCATCGAACAGGCTGTGGCCGCACGTGCCCCGAAGGGCACAGTCGATATGAACCTCAAGGCATTGAACCTCGGATTCGAGCAGGCGGCAAGACTCGGTTTCCCGGTGGAAGAACGGACGGAGGAGGCGGTGTGAGGGAGCGGACCCTGGCGATCCTGAAACCCGACTGCGTGCGTCGCAAGTTGGTGGGAAAGGTCCTGGATCGGATCCTCGAGGCTGGATTCGAGATTGTGGGGATGAAGCTGGTGCAGATGACGGAGGCTCAGGCGAAGCAGTTTTATGCCGTTCATCGCGAGCGCCCGTTCTATGCCGACCTTGTGCGCTTCATGAGCTCCGGGCGGAGCGTGGCGCTCGTGCTGGAGAAGGAGAACGCCGTAGCTGCCTTCCGGGAACTGATCGGCGCCACAGATCCGAAAGAGGCGGCCCCTGGGACGATCCGGAGAGAGTTCGCCGAGAACAAGCAGGAAAACATTGTGCACGGCTCGGACTCGGAGGAGACCGCAGCCAAGGAGATAGCCTTTTTCTTCAGCGAAGCTGAGCTCATTGCTAACCAACTTCCGGAGTAACGAAATGGACGAGAGGGAGAAAGGGATTGGGCTGGAGGATCTGCGGGAGCTCCGGGAATTGGGGAGGAAGGCTGAAGGGGAGGCAATCCTGGATGTCGCGGTGGTTGGCGGCGGGACGATGGGGCGGGGCATCGCCCAGACGCTGGCGGCCCGTGGCATCAACGTGATCTTGGTCGAGAAAGACGAACCGGCCGCCGAACGAAGCCGCCAACTTCTGGAGGAGGACCTGGACCGCGAGATCGAGCGCTGGGCCCTGACGCCGAGCGACAAGCGGGCCATTCTGGCGCGCATCCGCATAGGGACGGATCTGGAGGAGTTGGAACGCTACAGCGTGGTGATCGAGGCGATCACCGAAAACCTCGAGGCCAAACAGGATCTCTTCCGCAGGCTCGATTCCATTTGCCCGCCGAAGACGGTCTTCGTGACCAATACCTCCACCCTGAGCATCACCGAGATCGCCGCCGCCACCCGGCGGGAAGATCGGGTGATCGGCATGCACTTCCTCAATCCGGTGCCGAAAGTGCCCTTGGTGGAGATCGTGCGCGGGCTCAAGACCTCCGATGAAACCTTCCAGATCGCCAAGAGGCTGGCAGAGCGCCTGGGGAAGACCGCCGTCGAGGTGTACGAGTACCCCGGCTACGTGACGACCCGAATCATCGTGACCATGCTCAACGAGGCCATGCACGTGCTGATGGAGGGGGTTGCGACGGCCGAGGGCATTGATACGGCCATGAAACTCGGCTTCAATTTCCCCATCGGTCCCCTGGCCCTGGCGGATATGATGGGCCTGGACGAGGTGATGACCTGGATGGAGACCCTGTTCCGGGAGTTGGGCGACATGAAGTACCGCCCCTGTCCCCTATTGCGCAAGCTGGTGCGAGCCGGCCATCTCGGTCGCAAGACGGGAAGGGGATTCTTCATCTACGACGAGTCCGGTAAGAAGATCGGAGAGGCTCGATGAAAGTTCTCGTGCTCAATTGTGGGAGTTCCTCGGTCAAGTATCAGCTCATCGACACTGACGAACGGAAGGCGCTGGCTGTCGGGGATGTGTCGCGGATCGGGATGACGGAGGCGGTTCTGTCGCATCGCCGCCACGACGGGGATGAGGTGAAGCTCACCGGCGAGATCCTGGATCACCAGGTGGCCATCGAATATGTGCTGAGCATCCTGCTATCGAAGAATCACGGCGTGCTCAGGGATCGCGGCGAGATCGATGCCGTGGGGCATCGCGTGGTGCATGGCGGCGAGCGCTTCACAGGGAGCGTGCTCATCACCCCGGAGGTGCTGGAGATGATCCGGGAATGCGTGGAGCTGGCTCCCCTGCACAATCCGCACAACCTGCGGGGCATCAACGCCTGCCTGCGGCTCCTGCCCGGAACTCCGCAGGTGGCCGTATTCGACACCGCCTTCCACTCTCAGATGCCGGCTCACGCCTACATCTATGGGATCCCATACGTCCTGTACAAGCGGTATGGGATCCGACGCTACGGCTTCCACGGGACCAGTCACCTGTACGTCTCGCGTCGGGCCGCGGAGCTCCTCGGACGTCCCGTGAAATCGCTCAAGATGGTGACTTGCCATCTGGGCAACGGCTGCAGCATGGCTGCCGTCAAGGAGGGGGTTTCCGTGGATACGTCCATGGGTTTCACCCCTTTGGAGGGGCTCCTCATGGGGACGCGCTGTGGGGACCTGGATCCGGCGGTGATCTTGCACATCATGGGGCGCGAGGAGATCGGGCTCAGCGAGGCCAACACCCTGCTCAACAAGCATAGCGGTCTGTTGGGGATCTCGGGCGTGTCCAGCGACATGCGCGATATCGAGACGGAGGCGGAGGCCGGCAACTACCGGGCGCAGCTGGCACTGGATGTCTTCTGCTACCGGGTGCGGAAGTACATCGGTGCCTACGCGGCGGCCATGGGGGGACTGGATGCCATCGTCTTCACGGCAGGCATCGGGGAGAATTCCCCCATCGTCCGGAGGAAGAGTTGCGAGGGCCTGGAGTTCCTGGGCGTCCGCCTCGATGAGGAGAAAAACCGGGTGATGGTCCGCAGGCGGGAAGGCATCATCAGCGCGCCCGATTCCCGCGTGGCTGTCCTCGTGATCCCCACCAACGAGGAACTGGTCATCGCCCTCGATACGGCCGAGATTGTCTCAAAGGCCGGCGTGCAGAGAGAGGTCGTGGCTCCGATTGGCGAATAATTCGGTAAGGATAGGTCCGCAACTCCGGTGCTTCTCCCCGGGGGCTCGGGATGGGTGCCCTCGGAGCGCATCCCAGCGGTCGCAGAAAGGAGTTTCCCATGCCAAGGATCGTGGCAAAAGAGGTTTTGGCACCCGGCATCAAGAAGTTTGTGATTGAGCATCCTCAGATCGCGCGCAAACGCCAGCCCGGCCAGTTCGTGATCGTCCGCGTGCATGCGGAAGGCGAGAGGTTCCCCCTGACCATCGCGGACGCCGATCCGGAGGGGGGTACGATCACGCTCGTGGTGCAGGAGGTTGGACATTCCACGATGGAGATGGGTCGCAAGGAGCCGGGCGAGGTGATCCTGGACGTCATTGGACCCCTTGGTCGGCCCACGCCGATCCGGCGGTATGGGCGGGTGGTTTGCATGGGAGGAGGAGTGGGGGTGGCGGAGATCTACCCCGTTTCCGTGGCGCTCAAGGAGGCGGGGAACGAGGTGATCGGCATTATCGGGGCCCGGACGCGCGAACTGGTGATCATGGAAAAGGAGATGCGGTCCGCCACCCATCAACTTATCGTATGCACGGATGATGGGAGCTACGGCGTCCATGGCCTCGTGACCAAGCCCCTGCAGGAGATGATCGAGCGAAAGGAGCGTATCGATCATGTGTTCTGCATTGGGCCGGTCCCCATGATGAAGGCCGTGGCGGAGGTGACGCGCCCCGTGGGCATCCCCACGAGCGTGAGCCTCAATCCCATCATGGTGGATGGCACCGGGATGTGCGGGGCCTGCCGGGTCACCGTGGGAGGCACCACGCGTTTCGCCTGCGTGGACGGGCCGGATTTCGATGCCCACCAGGTGGACTTCGACGAATTGATGAAACGTCTGGCTCAATACCGAAACGAGGAGAAGCTGAGTCTGCAACGGCTGCATGTCGGCGAGGAAGAGCCCAAGTGCGCCGCGCGGGCAGCCAGTTGAGCTCGCCGTTGCTCAGGAGGTAGGAATGACCAAAGGGGTGATCCCGAACAAGACCCCGATGCCAGAACAGGACCCCAAGGAGCGGATCCGCAATTTCCGGGAGGTCCCGCTCGGATACACGGAGGAGCTGGCCATTCAAGAGGCTCTGCGCTGCCTGCAGTGCAAGAAGCCCACGTGCATTGCGGGCTGCCCGGTGAACATCGATATCCCGGGGTTCATCGATCTGGTGGCGAAAGGCGATTTCCTCGGGGCGGCACGTCGCATCAAGGCTACAAACCTGCTACCGGCCGTGTGTGGCCGCGTTTGCCCGCAGGAAGAGCAGTGTGAGAGAGCATGCGTCCTCTCCAAGAAGTTCGAGTCCGTGGCCATCGGCCGGCTGGAGCGCTTCGTGGCGGACTACGAGAGGGAGACCGGAAAGATCCAGTACCCGAAGATCCCGCGCCGTACCGGAAAACGTGTGGCGGTTGTGGGATCAGGTCCGGCGGGACTCACGGTGGCGGCCGACCTCATTCAGCAGGGTCACGATGTCACCGTGTTCGAAGCGCTGCACGCTCTGGGGGGCGTGCTCGTGTACGGCATCCCGGAATTCCGTCTACCCAAGAGCATCCTGGAAGCTGAGGTGAACTACCTGGCCGCCCTCGGGGTCCACTTCGAGCCCAGCTACGTCATCGGGAAGACGGAGAGCCTGGACGAGCTGCTCCAGCGCTTCGATGCCGTGTTCCTGGGGTTGGGTGCTGGGCTTCCGCACTTCATGCACGTCCCGGGGGAGAATCTGAACGGGGTGTACTCGGCCAACGAATACCTGACACGGTCCAATCTGATGCGGGCCTACCTATTCCCGGAGTGGGACACGCCCATCAAACGCGGGCGGAACGTGGCCGTGATCGGCGGAGGGAACACGGCCATGGACGCGGTGCGCACGGCGCTGCGCCTCGGTGCGGAGAATGCCTACCTCATCTACCGCCGTTCGCGAGCGGAGATGCCCGCCCGTCTGGAGGAGATCCATCATGCCGAGGAAGAGGGGGTCCAATTCCGCATGCTGGAGGCCCCGGTGCGAATCCTCGGCGATGAGAACGGCTGGGTGAAGGAGATCGAGCTGATCAGCATGCAATTGGGAGAGCCAGACGAGTCGGGCCGCCGCCGGCCTGTACCCGTGCCGGGTTCTGAGCATAGGCTTGCGGTGGACACGGTGGTCGTGGCGATCGGCCAGGGCGCCAATCCCCTTCTGATCTCCACCACCCCGGGCCTGAGGACGAACCGCTGGGGCTACCTTGAGGTGAATCCGGAGACGGGAGAAACCTCGCTCGAACGCGTGTACGCGGGCGGGGACATCGTTCGCGGCGGAGCGACGGTGATTCTGGCCATGGGGGACGGACGGCGCGCCGCCAGAGCCATTCACGAGCGCCTTCGGTGACGGAAGGCCCCTCGCCCCCGCGCGGGGATTTTGTCCTTGACTAATTGGGACCTCGTGGTTAAATTGCCGACCAGCTGAGAGGATGAACGGTATTCAGTGATGAAGATCGCCATCGCCAATCTCGAGGAGGGGGAGCACGAGTATCAGTTCGATTTCGTGCGCACGGATGTGGAGCTGGAGGAGGGCTACGGGTACGACTATCCGATACATCTTGAGGTTCGCCTGACGAAGATGGGGGATGAGTACCTGGTCCGGGGTGAGCTTCGAACCCGGGCCAATTTGATCTGCGACCGATGCGCCGAGCCCTATGTGGCGGAGATCGAGGATCAAATGCTGATCCTCTACACGCTATCGGGGAAGGTGATTCCGCCCGAGGAAGAGGCTCAATACGAGGAAGTCCGGCGGATCAATCCTGGCGACATGGAGATCGATATCGGGGACGATGTGCGCCAGACGCTGATCCTGGCGCTTCCGTGGAAGCGTCTCTGTTCGCCGGAATGCCGAGGGTTGTGTCCGAGGTGCGGGGCCAATCTCAACGTGGAACCGTGCCGCTGCGCCGAGCCAGTGGTGGACCCGCGCTGGGAAGCTCTGAAGAAGCTTTTGGAAAGCTGAAAGGTCAGGAAAGGGACAATGGCTCTACCGAAACGACGACATTCGAGGTCGCGGAGAGACAAACGCCGCACCCACTGGAAGGCCGCCGCGCCGACCATCGTGGAGTGCTCCAACTGTCACCAGCCCAAGCTGCCTCATCGCGCCTGCCCCAATTGCGGGTACTACGGAGGACGTTCGGTATTCATCCCGAGGGACTGAGGTCCCGGGCGGAGGAGTGCTGAACCGTCCGTTGGCAGGCACGGCATTACGAAGGCCTCCCGAATCGGGGCGGTCTTTTTTTTGACCCAGAAAACGGGCGTCGAGCGGAGTCACAGGTGGCGAGACTGCGGATTGCCGTAGATGCGATGGGCGGGGACCATGCCCCCGCGGCGATTGTGCACGGGGCGGTGGAGGCCTGCCGCTTCGCGGCTGGCGAAGTGGGCATTGTCCTGGTAGGGGATGAGGCCGCCATCCGGGAGGAACTCGGGAAACACTTCCGCATCGGGCACCTGCCCATCGAGGTGGTCCATGCGAGGCAGCGGATCGAAATGGGCGAGACGCCCGCTCAGGCGGTTCGGCAGAAGCCCGACAGTTCCATCGCGGTATGCATGCGGCTCCACCGCGATGGGGAAGTGGACGGGGTGGTGTCTGCGGGGAATACCGGCGCCGTGATGGCCGCGGCTCTTCTGCATTTGGGCCGCCTCCCCGGGGTGCAGCGTCCTGCCATCGGCGTGCTCCTGCCTCGCGAGGGAGGCCGGGGCCTGCTGATCGACGCGGGTGCGAATGTGGATTGCCGGCCAATCCATCTCCTGCAGTTCGGGGTGATGGGCTCCGTGTTCATGTCGAGCTTGTTCGGGTTGGAACGCCCGAGAGTGGGATTGCTCAACATTGGAGAGGAGCCCGGCAAAGGCAACGAGCTGGTGCAACAGGCCTACCGCCTCCTGGAGGAAAGTTCCCTCAATTTCGTGGGCAACGTGGAAGGTCGGGACGTATTGCACGATGTGGCCGATGTGGTGGTGACGGACGGGTTCACAGGGAACGTCCTCCTGAAGTTCGGGGAGAGTTTCGGTGGGCTTTACACCGCCAGTTTGAGGCGCCGCATCGGCAAGCAGGTTTTTCGCATGCTTGGGGCGTGGTTGCTCAAGCCCACCTTCCGGCGTCTGCGCGAGATCTTCGATTACCAGCAGTACGGTGGGGCTCCCTTGCTTGGGGTACGAGGTACGGTCATCATCGGCCACGGCAAGTCGAGCCCACGGGCTGTTCGAAATGCCATCCGAGAAGCCCGGAAGATGATCGAGGAACGCGTGAGCGATCGGATCGCCGAACAGTTGGTCCAGTGGAACGGGGTGGATCGTGGCCAGACAGATCACATCGATGATCCGAGGGGTGGGGCTCGCCGTCCCAGAGAAGCTGCTGACGAACTCCGATCTTGAGAAGATCGTCGATACCACCGACGAGTGGATCAAGACGCGCACTGGGATGGAGGTCCGCCACATCGCCGAGGAGGGGAGGGATACGTCGGATCTTGCCGCCGAGGCGGTGCAGCGGGCTCTGGACGACGCCGGGATGACGGTCTCCGATCTCGACGCCATCATCGTGGCCACCGTCACTGGCGACATGCAATTTCCCTCCACCGCTTGCTTCGTTCAGGATAAGCTCGGCGCCAAGCAGGCGGCTGCCTTCGACATCGCTGCGGCGTGCTCCGGCTTCATCTACGCGCTCAGTATCGCCAATGGTTTGATCGCCTCGGGACAGTTTCGCCACATCGCCGTGGTTGGGGCGGAGATCCTCTCGCGCATCACCGACTACGAGGATCGGGCCACGTGCGTGCTCTTCGGCGACGGGGCGGGTGCGGCTATTGTGGCGCCCGCCGACGGCAGCGGCAGAGGCATCCTGGATACGTACCTCCGCAGCGACGGCAGCCTCCACGAACTGCTGTACATGCCCGGTGGCGGAACCAAGTACCCAGCTTCGCACAAGACGGTCGACGAGAAGTATCACTACATCAAGATGGAAGGCAGGGAGGTGTTCAAATATGCGGTGACCGCCATGGGCGAGGCGGCGGAGTACATTCTCGAGCGGAATGGGCTGAGCGGCGATGATGTGGCTCTCCTTATCCCCCACCAGGCCAACTCGCGCATCATCGAGGCGACGGCCAAGCGCGTGAAGATCCCGCCGGAACGCGTGTTCGTCAACATCCAGAAGTACGGCAACACCTCCGCGGCTTCGATCCCCATCGCCCTTGCGGAGGCGAAGCAGGAAGGCAGGCTCCGCCCGGGCGATCTGGTTCTGCTGGTGGCGTTCGGAGCCGGGTTCACTTGGGGCTCGGCGCTACTTCGGTTCTGAATAGCTTCCACCGGCGAGGAGAGGATGGCGACGGCACTGCTCTTTCCAGGTCAGGGCTCCCAGTACGTCGGGATGGGCAAGGATCTGGTGCAGAACTTCCCCGCGGCGGCGGAAACCTTCGCCCGCGCCGAAGAGCTCCTGGACTTCCCTCTCCGGTCCATCTGTTTCGAAGGACCGGAAGAGCTGCTCGTCCAAACGCGCTACACGCAACCAGCCATCTTTGTTCACAGCGTGGCCGCGCTGCGCGTGCTTCAAGACACGGGCTTCGAGTTCCACGGAGTGGCCGGACATAGCCTGGGCGAGTACACGGCGCTCGTGGCTGCCGGGGTCTTGGATTTCGAAACCGCCTTGAAGCTTGTGGCTGAGCGGGGACGCCAGATGCAGGAGGCAGGCCAGCGGAATCCCGGCACCATGGCTGCCGTCCTCGGGTTGGAGCCCGTAGAGGTAGAGCGGATCTGCTTGCAGGCGCGGACGGACACGGAGTGGGTGGGTCCTGCCAACTACAACGCTCCGGGCCAGATCGTGATTTCGGGTTCACCCGGTGCCGTCCAGAGAGCGGCGGAGCTGGCACGGGAGGCGGGAGCCAAGCGCGTGGTCATGCTCTCCGTGAGCGGGGCCTTTCACTCGCCGTTGATGGCCCCGGCCGCAGAGCGTTTCGCCAAGATCCTCGCGGAGGTGAAGCTCAGTCCGGCGCGCGTCCCTGTGTATTGCAATGCTACGAGCGCTCCGGCTCGCGACCCGCAGGAGCTTCGGCAGGCTCTGGAGAAGCAACTTTCCTCGCCCGTGCTCTGGGAGCCCGCCATGCGCAGGATGCTGGCGGACGGATTCGACACGTTCTACGAAGTGGGACCGGGCAGCGTCCTCCTTGGACTCTTCCGGCGGATCGACCGGGAGGCCAAGGGTGTTTCGGCCGGTAGGGCGGAGGAGCTGCGGCAGCTCATTGAGCAGATGGGCAAAAAGCCACCGGGAGTCTCAGCGTGAGAAAGTTGGAAGGCAAAGTGGCGGTGGTTACGGGCGCGGCAAGGGGGATCGGCAAGGCCATCGCGCTGCACTTGGCGGAGCTGGGTTGCCACGTGGTGGTGTCGGATGTCCTGTTGGAGGAAGCGCAGAGCACAGCGGAGGAAGTGCAGGCGAAGGGCGTCCGGGGAGTGGCGATCCGGGCGGACGTGTCCAATCCCCAGGAAGCGGACAATCTCGTCGAGCAAACGGTTGCGCAGTTCGGGAGAATTGATATCTTGGTGAACAACGCTGGGATCACGCGAGATGGCCTGCTGGTCCGCATGAAGGACGAGGACTGGCAGAAGGTCATCGACGTGAATCTGCGGGGGACGTTCAATTGCCTGCGCGCAGCGGCCCGCCCCATGATGCGCCAGCGCTTCGGACGCATCGTGAACATCTCCTCCGTGGTGGGGCTGATGGGCAACGCGGGGCAGGCGAATTACGCAGCGTCGAAGGCGGGGGTGATCGGCCTGACGAAGTCCGCGGCCAAGGAGCTGGCTTCCCGCGGCATCACGGTCAATGCCGTGGCTCCGGGCTTCATCGAGACGGAGATGACCCGTTCCCTGCCGGAGGAGGTGAAGAAGAGCTACCTGCAGGCCATTCCGCTGGGTCGACCTGGGCTGCCCGAGGATGTGGCGCGGGTGGTGGCGTTTCTGGTATCCGACGACGCCTCCTACATCACGGGGCAGGTGATCCAGGTTGACGGCGGCATGCTCATGTGAGGATGAAAGTCAGGGTGAAGCGAATCGAAGAGGAGGAAACAAGGATGGCATTGGAAGACAGAGTCCGAGAAATCATCGTGGAGCAGCTGGGTGTCGAACCTGAGGCAGTGACTCCGGACGCTTCCTTCATCGATGACCTCGGTGCTGACTCCCTGGACACCGTGGAATTGGTGATGGCCTTCGAAGAGGAATTCGGCATCGAGATCCCGGACGAGGAAGCGGAAAAGCTGACCACCGTGGGCAAGGCTCTCGAGTACCTGAAGCAAAAGCTCGCCGCCAAAGAGCAAGAATAGGGCGCGAAGTTCCGATCGCCATCGGTCACTACACAAGAGACCCGCGTGGTGAGGGGTGTGCCAGGACGGACACCCCCTGCCACGGGAGCCGAATCTTCGGCTCCCAACGCGCCGGCCGCATGGGGATGGCTGATGGCGATTCTGTTTGCGCCCGGCCTTCTCGGGGGAGGGGCATGCGCCTTTGTCCGGACGGCGGAGCGTGGAAAGGGGGGGCGGCTGTCGTCCGGAGGGCGGGTGAGTTCACGGGGCGAGAGGGGTCATCCGCGAGGAGCGGGCGGAAGGGTCCACAAATACGGGGACGGTGTATGATCCCAAGGCGCAGAGTAGTCATCACCGGCATGGGCGTGATCACTCCGGTCGGGAACACGCTGGAGAGCTTTTGGAGATCTCTGCTGGAAGGGCGCAGCGGGGTGGGGCCCATCACCCGTTTCGACACCTCGGAGTACGAGACGAAGATCGCTGCCGAGGTGAAGGATTTCAACCCGGAGGACTACATCGATCGCAAGGAAGCCCGCCGCATGGATCGTTTCTGCCAGTACGGCGTGGCAGCGGCGAATCTCGCCATCGAAGACGCCGGTCTCCTGAACGCCGATGTGGACAAGGAGCGGGTGGGGGTCATCATTGCCAGCGGGATCGGTGGCATGGAGACCTTCTCCGCCGAGATCAAGAAGCTGTTCGACCACGGGCCCCGGCGGGTGAGCCCCTTCTTCATCCCGATGCTCATCGCGGATATCGTGCCGGGGCACGTTTCCATCATGCACGGGTTCAAGGGGCCGAATTATTCCACCGTCTCCGCCTGTGCCTCCAGTTCCCACGCCATCGGGGAAGGCTTTCAGATGGTCCGCGATGGGAGGGCGGATGTGATGATCGTGGGGGGCACAGAGGCGGCCATTCTGCCGATGGGTGTGGCGGGTTTCAACGCAATGCGGGCTCTTTCCACTCGGAACGATGAGCCGGAGCGAGCCAGCCGTCCCTTCGATGCGGATCGAGACGGATTCGTGATGGGGGAGGGAGCGGGCGTCCTCGTGTTGGAGGAACTGGAGCACGCGAAACGTCGCGGGGCCCGCATCTACGCCGAGATGGCGGGCGCTGGCTACACCGCCGACGCGTACCACATCACTGCTCCGGCGCCAGGCGGCGAGGGGGCGGCGCGCGCCATGCTTCTGGCTCTTCGGGATGCGGGTCTCGAGCCCAAGGACATCGACTACATCAACGCGCACGGGACAAGTACCCCCTACAACGACCGGGAGGAGACGAAGGCGATCAAGGCTGTTTTCGGAGAACGCGCCTACGCAATTCCCGTGAGCTCCACGAAGTCCATGATCGGGCACCTGCTCGGGGCTGGAGGCGCCGTGGAGTTGGTGGCCACCGTGCTCACGATCCGAGATGGCATGATCCACCCGACCATCAACTACGAGAAGCCTGATCCGGAATGCGACCTGAACTACGTGCCCAATCAGGCCATTCGACGGGAGGTGCGCGCGGCGATCTCCAATTCCTTCGGTTTCGGGGGGCACAACGTGTGCCTGGCAGTGAAGCGGTTTGAGGGGTGAGCGGGGTTGATCGCACCAGAGGCGGACCACGGACCGAGGCGTGGAAAGCGAGCACGGCCCAGCACCGGCGGCGGGGGCCCATCTCGGCGGCCTCAAGGCCGGGACCCCTTCGGGTCGCTCCGCTTGTGGCTCAAGGCGCTGTGGGGAAGATGTTTCCGAGGCCGGCCGGCGAGTTCCGAGAGGTGGGTGCAGGAGCTGGGCTGGCTGATCGGGTATCGGTTTCGCGACGAGGATCTGCTGCGCCAGGCTCTGACGCACCGCTCCTACGCATCCGGGGGGAAAGCGGCTCGGCTGGTCTCCAACGAGCGCCTCGAGCTGCTGGGGGACGCCGTGCTCGGTCTGGCGGTCACGGAGTATCTTTTCCGGCGTTTTCCCCGCAAGCCGGAAGGTGAGCTGACGGGGATCAAGTCGCTTGTGGTGAGCCAGCAGGTGCTCTCGCGGGTGGCTCAGCGGATCCGCCTGGGACGGTTCATCCGGATGAGCGCGGCGGAGGAGCGGAGCGGCGGGAGGGAGCGTCCGTCCATCCTGTCCGATTGCCTGGAGGCCCTGATTGGCGCCATCTATCTGGACGCCGGCTTCGAAGAGGCGATGCGCTTCGTGCGGCGGTTTGTCCTTTCCGGGATGAACCAGTTCCTTCAAGAGGAGGTGTTCCGAAACTACAAGAGCGAGCTGCTGGAATTCGCCCAGGCGCGCAGCTGGGGCAATCCCGTCTACCGGGTGATCCGGGAAGAGGGTCCCGATCACGATAAGATGTTCACCGTGGAGGTCGATGTGGCGGGTCACGCGCGGGGGATCGGGCGCGGCCGGACCAAGAAGCTCGCGGAGCAGCAAGCAGCGCGGGAGGCCCTGAGGCAGCTTCAGGATCAACGCGAATGAGGGAGGCGATGGACTACTTTCTGACGGACGAAGAAAAGGAATTGCAGCAGCTGGCCCGGCGGATCGCTGAGGAGAAGGTGAGGCCGGTGGCGGCCAAGTACGATCGTTCTGGGGAATTTCCTTGGGAAATGGTCCAGGTATTCCGGGAGGCGGGTCTGTTCGCCGTGGCGATTCCGGAGGAATACGGGGGCCTGGGGATGGGGATCATGGGCTTGGTGCTGGTGACGGAGGAGCTATCCCGGGCCTGCGCTGGGATCGCCCTGGCGGTGGCAGGCACGGCTCTTGGCGCCATGCCCATCCTGATCGCCGGATCGCCCGAGCAGAAGCAGCGTTACCTCCCGCGCATCGCCGAGGGGGAGATCCTCGCTGCCTTTTGCCTCACCGAACCCGAAGCGGGTTCGGACGCCGGAGCGCTCCGCACCACTGCCGTCCGCGACGGCGATTCCTATGTGCTCAATGGGACCAAACATTTCATCACCAACGGGGGCGTGGCGGGCGTGTACACGGTCATCGCCCTCACCGACCCGAGCAAGGGAAGCCGGGGCGCCTCGGCCTTCGTCGTGGACGCGGATACGCCGGGACTGATCGTGGGCAAGAAGGAAGACAAGATGGGGATCCGCGCCTCAGCTACCGCGGAGATCCACTTCGACAATTGTCGCGTGCCGAAGGAGAATCTCCTGGGTCGCGAGGGGCTCGGCTTCGTGATCGCTTTGCAGACGCTGGACCAGTCGCGACCCGGAGTGGCCGCCCAAGCCTTGGGGATCGCTCAGGGAGCCTTGGACCTGGCGCTCGAATACGCGCGCCAGCGGAAGCAGTTTGGTCAGAGCATCGCCTCGTTCCAGGGCATCCAGTTCATGCTCGCGGACATGGCGACCGAGATCGAGGCGGCGAGAGCGCTCATCTACGCCGTGGCGCGCTACATCGATCGGGGCGGGAAAGACTACGGGAAGGTCTCCGCCATGGCGAAGCTCTTCGCCAGCGATGTGGCCATGCGCGTCACGACCGACGCGGTACAGATCTTCGGCGGTTACGGGTATATGCGGGAGTATCCGATCGAGAAATACATGCGCGACGCCAAGATCACCCAGATCTACGAAGGGACCAATCAGATCCAGCGGAATGTGATCGCCCGCCATCTGATCAAAGAAAGCGCAGCCCGAGGGAAAGCGTAGGGTCGAGCGGGCTCTGTTATCCGAATCTTCTGCCGGCGGACAGTGGGGAAGAAGGGGGGCCAGATGTCGGGCCACGCCCGAGTGACGGGTCTTCTGCGGCGTGCGCCCAGGGGGTGCCAAGCGTGAGGGTTGCCCACCCGAGCTGTCCAAACCTGCCCCTCAGCCTTGTGCGGCGCCGTTTGTTCCCGAAAGCACGCGGCGAATTCCGTCTCCCCGCGGGATCAGGATCTCCTGGGGCCGACTTCGTTCTGAAGCCGAGCTTGCTTTTGAAAGCGGCGCTGGATATTTTGGATGGGGCGTTTCGACCCTGTACGGAAGTTCCGGCATTTCCGACGGAGCCTGCTTCGGGGAGGAAAGAGGTGGGTCCACGCCTTGAGCCCGGGCACAATGTGGTGATCCACGAAGACGCGGAGGTGGTGGACTTTCGCAACGAGACCGTGCTGCTGACGCTCGGTCCGGAGAACCTCACCGTTGCCTTGGTGAGTCTGGCCGAACGGAAGCTCGACTTCGCCCCGGGCCAGGAGGTCCATGTGACCTTTGTCCGTCCGGACGCGCTTTACCGCTTCGCCGCAGTGGTGGTGAGAGCGGATGAAGCGCAGGGGACGCTCACGTTGCGCCGAAAGGGTGAGGAGATCGCCAGGATCCAGCGCCGCACGCATTTCCGCATGCCGGTCCGTCTCCACGCTCGGGCAAGGCGTTGTCCCGGATCGGGGGATAGCCGCAGGATTGTGGTGGAGCAGAGCGCGGTGGCTGTGGATCTCAGCGGCGGCGGTGCCCTTCTGCGTCTTGACGAGCCTTACCAGCAGGACGATCTGCTCGAGCTGACGCTATTCCTTCCAGACGGGGAGGCCCCGATCTCGGCGCTCAGTCGCGTCGTGCGCGTGGAGCGACACGAGCGGGAGGACGGCGTCAGCTTCCGCTGCGGGGTGGAGTTTGTCCAGATTCGGGAATCGGATCGCAGCCGGATCATGCGCTTCCTCTTCCTGACGCAAGCTCGGCGTGGGGGGTGAGGCTGACCGTGGAGTTCCAGGCCTACCGTACGGTTTCGAGACTCGGAAGGGCGGAGCTGGAGATCAAAGGTTCCCGTTTCCTGGCGCAAGCTTTTCCGGTTTCCTCAGAGGAGGAGGCGGAGGAGAAGATCCGGGTCGTCCGCGCCCACTACAGCGATGCTACCCACAATTGCTCCGCCTACCGGTTGGGACGAGGTGCCAACGTTATCTACCGCTTTGATGACGACGGTGAACCGGCAGGGACGGCTGGCAGGCCAATTCTCCAGGCGATCGAAGGCAAGGGGCTCACCGACGTGGCCGTGGTGGTGACGCGGTATTTCGGCGGGGTCAAGCTGGGGGCGGGCGGATTGATCCGAGCCTATTCCGCCGCCGCCTCCGCGGCACTGGAGGATGCCGTCCCCGTGGAGCGGTACCCCCAGGTGGAGCTATGTGTCTCGGTGCCCTATGGCTACTACGGGGCCGTCCAGGACGTGGTACGAAAGTGCGGCGGTTCCTTCCTTCGCACCCAATTTGCGGAGCACGTCACCCTCTTCTTGCTCATCCCGGTGGCGATGGAGGCGGAATTCGTCCGGCTTGTGGCGGACGCCACTGCGGGACGGGCGGAGATCCGGCGATGAGCAGCGAGCTGCTGATCGTCCTTTCGCTGATCCTTTCGGCCATCTGTTCAGGGAGTGAGACGGTGCTCGTCTCCCTGAACCGACTGAAGTTTGAGGCTCTGCAGCGTTTGGGGGTCTCCGGGGCACGCCTGGTGGTGAGCTTCCGGGACTCGCCCGACCGATTCCTTGCCACCTGCGTGGTGGGCAACGCCATCGCCACAGTGGCCTGGTCATCTTTGGTGGCCCTCAGGCTTGAGCCCTACCTCGACGCCACATGGATCGCTTTCTTGTCCACGGCGACGATCCTCCTTCTTGGCGAAGTGTTCCCCAAGTCCCTGGGTAGATCGGTTGCCGATCGGGTTGCGATCCCCACCTCCCGCATGGTCCTTGCGCTGGAGGTAATGCTGTACCCTCTCGTGTGGCTATTGCGAGGGACCGGACAGGTCGCGCTGCGCCTGACCGGGGCCAAGGCCCGCGGGGAACGGATCCTCGTCACGCGGGGGGATCTGGAGCACCTGTTCGTGCTGGGCGAGAAGTCGGGTGTCCTGGAGCGCCAGGAGCGCACCCTGGTCGCTCGCCTCTTCCGCATGCGTCACCAGCGGGTTCGCGACGTCATGATCCCCCGGACGGAGATCGAGGCTGTCCGAGTGGACGAGCCATTGTACGCGGTCCGGAAGAGATTCGAAGAGACCGGCTTCTCCCGCCTCCTCGTGTACGGCAAGGATCTGGACGATGTCAAGGGGTTTGTCCATGTACTGGATCTTCTCCGCGAGGTGAGGGAGTGGCAGTCGGCGATCCGGCCGGCCCTGGCCGTGCCGGAAAGCGCGCGTGCGGTGCAGGTCCTGCGCCGGATGCAAGCGCAGAAGATCAGCCTGGCTGTGGCGGTGGACGAATACGGGGGAACCGAGGGCCTCGTGACCTTGGAAGACTTGGTGGAGCAGCTGTTCGGTGAGATCCGAGACGAGTTCGATTACGACGAGCGTCTGGTGCGTCGGCTCGGAGAGAGGACGTTCATCGTGCGCGGCCGAGCGGAGATCAGCTACCTGAATGAAGCGTTCGGACTGGACCTGCCGACCGGCGATTACGCCACGCTTTCCGGCCTGCTCAATGAAGTGGCAGGCCGAATCCCCCAACCGGGGGACGTATTCCGGATTGGGAGATGGCAGCTCCGCGTGTTGAGCACGGAGCGCAAACGCGTGGAATGGGTGCGGGTGGAACCTCTCGCCCCGGGACAGACCCAGGACTCTTCGCCGGCCGGCTCTCTACCTTGACCGAGGGAGTTAGACGGACGGAAGGTCGCTATTGGACGGCGAGGGCGTGCGGTGTTTGGGACGGGGGGATGCGATCGGAAGCGCGGTCTGCGGGGCGGGGGTAGATTCGAGCGGCGCATTTGCGACTCCAGCGATGGGGTAGGCAGTGCAGATCTTGCTCCTCACCGTCGGAAGGCCCAGAGAAAGATGCTTGGCCCAGCTCGTGGAGGCGTACCTGGCTCGCTTGGGCAGCTGGAAAGCGGAGTGGTGCGCTGTGCGTCCGTCGCATCGGGAGCCCGTGGACGCACGTCTGCGGGAAGAAGCTACGCGGCTGCGCCGCCACATCTTGCCGGATGATTACGTGGTGGTTCTCGACGAAAGGGGGGAGGAGTTCGACAGTGTTCGTTTCGCGCGATGGCTGGGGCAACGAATCGAGGATGCACGGCGTTTGGTGTTCGTGGTGGGAGGAGCCGAGGGCCTGTCGCCCGAGCTCCGAAGCGGAGCTTCCCTCCAATTACGTCTTTCCGCTCTCACCCTCCAGCATGACCTGGCGCTGCTTCTACTTTCGGAGCAGATCTACCGCGCCTACACCATCCTCGCCGGCCGTCCGTATCATCGGGGCGCTTGAAGAAGAGGCTTGGCCGGCGCGAGCCGGAGGGTGTCGGTCAGATCCGGCCTACTCGAGGATCTCCAAGGTGGCGTGTTTGCCCGATTTCCTGGCGATGGCGTTGAGAAGCACCCGAATGGCCTGTGCGGTGCGGCCATTCTTGCCGATCACCTTTCCCATGTCGCGCTGGGCCACCCGCAGTTCATAGACGGTGGTCGTTTCCCCGAACACCTCGGAGACCCGGACCTGATCCGGATGGTCCACCAGATGCTTGACCACGTACTCCACGAATTCCTTCATCCCGTTTTCCATGTCTGACTCCTCTCTGGTCCGATCAATCGGATTCCTCGCGAGGCGCGCTCAAGAGCTTTGGTTGTCGGGATGAGGTGGAGAAGCGACACAGGTGGACCTGAGGGGGACACGATAGCTCACCTCTCGTTGGTTCGATTCCCCCGTGTGGCTTACACCCGCGGCTCTCCTTCCCTTAACCTCACGTTCCTCACTGGGCACATGTCCACCGCTCATGGAGCCTTCAAGCGGCCGCAATATATCTGTGGCAGGAGTTAATGTCAAGAGGAAAATGATTTCCCCTACCGGGTCTGGCCGATTGCCCCGCCCGCTTTTCCCTCCTTGTCCCGGATTCGGGCCGAAAGGCGGGATGCCGGATCCGCAAGGAGGAGCAGACAAGCCCCTAGCCTCGGCTCCGGCTGGGCAGCTCGCGAAGATGGTATGTACATGGATCCCCGGCTTGGTATCCCGAAACGTGCTCTTGTGGGATGCGGTGAGGCTTGATACGAAGCGGATTGCGAAAGGACATAGCACCATAAGCCTTTTCCCCCACCCTCATAGTGTCTGACCAGGCACTCCTGCCCTTTGGCTCAATTGAAGCAGAACTCCTTCACCCTCTCCTTTGAATCCCTCCATCTACTCAGCGGCGATCTCCAAATTGTCTGTTGTGATGTCGTAGTGGCTCATCTTGTTGGAAACGTTAACGAGGCAGTAGAGATCGTAGGCATAGTCAAAGGCTTGCTTGCGGTGAGGGAAGGCATCCATCGCACGAGTCTGTCTTTTTTCGCCTCCGGTTGTTTTCCTACCGCAGCAGCGGACAGCTTTGACCAACGTCATCTTTTCGCCGATGGCGTTGATGTGGGCAAGGCCCTCAAGGATACTGCTTTCTAGGGTTTTCGTCCTGGATGGTATCAAGCAACCTGTTCACGGAATCCCAGTGGAAGGCCTTGAGAGAAAGGGACGCCCCACCTTCAACGTTCCGCTTGAAATACTCCTTAAGCACAGGCTCAGGGATTGAGTCAGTAGGTTTCTTCAGATGTAGGCTTCAGTGTGGGGGCTTCGGTTCACATCGGTCAGTTCCTGGTCGGCTGGGAGAGCCCCGATATGCGCCTCCAGCCTGGAGATGACGAGAGCCCGCTCGTAAACAAAGAGCGAGGGGTTCTCCTGCTTGTAGCTCTGGGACTGCGGGTAGGCCGGCTAAATCCGAATGCCGCAGAGTGCCTCGACCTCCTTTGCCAGAACGGTTCTCAACCGCGCAGGGTCCTTACAGAGAGCGAATGCCCAGCGACCCAACCCGCCGTGGTGGTTCACCGCCCTCACCCACCGGCGCGCAGCGGCCCTGGGGATTGGCCAGCTTGTTCAGCACCTGCCAGGCGACGACGATGCCCATGACGACGGTCTTGCCGGAGCCGGTGGCCATCTTGCAGGCGTACCGGGTGAGGTCCTTATCTCTGGGGATGTCGATGCCCTGCTTTTCCGCAGGCGAGGCTTCGAAGAGCCAGATTAGGGTCTCGACGGCTTCCCGCTGGCAGAAGAAGAGCCTGCGCTGCCGCTCAGGATTGTTCCAGTGCTGGAGGAGTTGGGGGGTGATGGGTGTCACACCGGGGTAGCCGCGCTGCCGCCACGCTTTGACACGCTCGCGAATGGTGTTCACCAAGTCCAGCGGGACGAACTCTTCCTCCAGCATGGCCATTTGCGGCCCGCGCGTCCGGGCCTTGAGGTAATACCCTGCAGGCCGACGACCTTCCTTGAGCACCGGCTGGCCTTCCTCGTAAGCCCAGTAGCGCGTGGGCTCTTCGAAGGGGGAGTTGATGATGGGGTTATCTACCAGCATTGGGTTCTCCGTTGCTGTCTTTGCCGACGCTGTCTAGCCATGCATCAAGCTCATCCATCCCGACTCGATGCGGGTTCTCCCGATCCAATGCCCAGCGCATCGGGTTGGTTAGAATGTATTCCCGAATGCGATTGAGGGATCCCTCGTTACGGATAATGTGTTCGTAATAATTGCGTTGCCACAGGCGGCCACGAAACGGTTCCCACCCCAATCGTTTCACACCGTCGGCGTAGCGTTTGGTCGTCATGGTTTTGAACCGATGTACAACATCCGGCAACCCCAATGTAGGGGCAACCCCCTGTGGTTGCCCTGGGCAGACACGGGGTCTGCCCCTACGAGGATGATGATGCCGTGAATACGATTGGGCATGACGATGAATGCGTCGGTTTGCACGCCAGGGTAAAATGCCGGCAAATCGTTCCATACGTCGTACACCATTTTTCCTGCATCGTTCAATCGCATCTCACCATGCACCATCTCGCCAAATAGAAACGACCGATCCTGCGTGCAAACGGTGACAAAATACGCCCCCGCTTGGCGATAATCGTAGCCTTTCAGCCGAATGCTGCGGCGATGATGACGCTCGGGATGAAACCTCATCGGTATTGCTCCGCATTCAAGGGCATCACCCTCACCACCTCATTCCCCCGAAAATCAATCACCTTCACCGCAATTTGCCTGTGCTCGCCGGGCTTGAACGGAAAGGACACCTTGCCGCGCATCCGGCCGAAGGTTTCAGGGTCAATTTGGGCTTTCAGTGCCCGCCTGAGTTTCTCTCAAGCATCAAGGTCGCCGGGGAGGAAGGCCCAGCGAGAGGTCGAACAGGTAAGCGAGCGCATCGCTTTCTCTTGCCTCGGTCCCACCTCACTGGTAAATCTCCTCCACCACCTCCGCACCGATTTGACGGAGCGTTTCCTTCACCTTGTGCTCCAGCGTCGTTGGCTTGATGCCACCGGATTCTGATCGCGCTTGAACCAATACTTCCACATCCAGCTCCGCCCCATCGCTGCGTAGCGGCATGATCACCCCGCGGACGAAATCCGACAGCTTGTCCCACGGCACCTTGACGCGCAGCTTCAGGCGACGCCCGCCAGCTCCCGGCGAGGGTGCAGCGGAAGTTGGCACCTCTACACCTGCCTCAGGAGGCACTGCAGGAGTCGGTTGCAGCGCTTGAGGTGGAGCTTCGGCCACAACTTGCCGGGCAACCAGTTCCTTTCTCACCAACACGGCATCGGTCTCGAGGAGTGTGGCGGGCGGTGCTTCTCCAAAATACACTTGCTCGCCGATCTTTACAGCAAAAACACGCCCGCGAACCCCCTCGCTGATCGCTTGCTCAATGACCGCCACGCTCTCAACCATCGGCAACTGCGGATACCGCAAGAACGCTTCGGCAATCTGAGACACAGGCTTTTCTTGCTCGTCCCCCCGAAGCACTTTCTTGAGGAGGTTGTGTGGCGAGATGCGCTCCAGCAAGAGTTCCTGGATCTTCAGGTGCTCGCGCACGCGCTCGCCCAGCGAGCCCTTCTCGCCAGTGGTGGGTAGCCCCAGATCGACCCATTCCATGCCGCTTTCGCCAAGCTTTGCCAGATGCCGATACGCGGAGAGCAGGCCAAAAGGTATGCCGCCCTCCAAATCCTTAACCTTGCTCTCCAGCGTTTTCTTATTTTCCTCCGCCAGCTGGCGCATGAGCGCTTTGTCATCGCGGATGGCGTGCAAAGCGAGATACCGCTTGAGATTCTGGCGCAGAGACGATAGCTCACCCTCGTCAGTAGTAAGCACAAGGAGCGTATTCTGGTAAGTGCGAAATGTTTTGCCGCACTTTTTCAAGAGCTCCTCCACGAGCTCACGGGTCGCGGGGCTCTGCTTTGTGTGCTCGGGCGCAAGGATCGCTAACTTCAGCTCTTTCGTATCGGGCACATCCTGAGAGACTTTCGGCCAGAGCGTCACGCGCAACTCACTGCCCACAAGTTTCTCCAGCCGGGAGCGGATCTCTTCCGTAATGAGCTCGTCGCTGACTGCCTCCTCCTTCTCTATGATGACGCGGTTGAGATTGGGCTGACTGGAGAACGAATAAACGCCCCCTTCCACATGCAGATACCACAGCTCGTCCTCAAGACGGCGGAGCGCATCGCCGACCAGCGCCGGCTGAATGCCCTCGCGCAACACCGCCATGCGCAGGCGCTGAATACCCAGTCCCTTCTTCTCGCTCCCGCTGAAGGAGCCGAAGAAGATGGCGGTTGCCAATCCGCTGGCAACCCTAAAACGGGAATATTCTGAACCCAGCTCACGGTCTATCTTTGGGGCTTTTGCGTTCCCATCAGCGATGTCCGCGGCGATGACGCCCTCATACTCGTTCCCGATATGTTTGAGCAGTTCGCGGCGAATCTTCGGATTGGCCAGGTTGATGTGCGCCGGCTGAATGAGCGGTGCAGGATGCTGGTTTTTGTATAGGTCTGCCACCACCTCGGCCAGAAACCTGAGCACCCCGCGAGTGCGCTGGAATGTGGGGTAGGTGCTCCAGCGCTCAAACAGGAGGTCAATTAGCTCTGGATGGAAGGGATACGCCTTGCGCAACTTGTCGCGATACGCCGTCTCGCGCGCCTCACGCGGCACATCGTCGCCAAGCCGCTGATAGATCTGCCAATAGCTCTCGGCTACTCTGCGCACTTCGGTAGGGTCCGGCGCATCCTCAAACAACCGGCGGCGGATGATCTCGTAAGTCTCTTCGCCCTCAACGGGCGTGTAGATCGCCTCCACGCGCCCAAAGACCTGCTGGAGTTGGAAAAGCACCCGCTCGCCATCTTCGCCGTAAGGCGCACTGGAGGGCAGGGTCACCACAAGAACGCAGTGCGGCAGAACCTTCACCGTTTCCGTAAGCTCCTGGAAAAAGACAATCACCTGCTCGCGGAAATCCCTTGCTTTTACGGCATACTCCGCCACCTCGTCCATCAGGAGAAGTGTAGGCTTGCCGCCGAGGAGCTCGTGGAGCAGGTCCTTGCCCGGAGAGCGCCGCTTCTGGTCGTGCTCAGATAGGGAGGAATATTTGCCCAATTGCTCCGCAATCTCTCCCCAAGGCGTTTTGCCAAGCGGGTCGGCGGCGGTGCCCACAAATGTAGCCACCCGGACGGATGGGACTGCCCCCAGTTTGGTTTCCTTGAGAATCTGCGAGACTACTTCCGATCCCTTCATTGCTTCAGGGTCTTTGAACAAGTGATACAGCGCAATCAGGCTGTGCGTCTTGCCACCCCCAAATGGAGTCTGGATCTGGATTACTGCTTCGCCCTGCTTTTGGCCAGAAAGGCGCAACGCGACAGACGAAAGCAGCTTCACAAGTCCTCTGGTCAGATAAGTTTTGCGAAAGAAGGTCTCCGCATCCCTATATTCCAAAGGTCCACGCTCAGCGATCACATCGGACAAATCCGCCGCAAAGACGGATTCGTCAAAATTGCCCGCTCGGATGTCCTGGTGCGGCCTAATGACTTCATACCACGGCGTCATGATTCACCTCCATTAAAAAGATCTGACTGCTGTTGAGTATCTTTCTGAAGGCTCCTGCGTCCATACAGCAAACCTTGCAGGAGCTGCTTTTCCTTGTCCCCTTCTGGCAAGACCTCCGCAATTGCCTGGGCTACTTGCCAGAAGGTTTCGTTGTTGCCATAGCTAGCCGCGAGGTGCTCGCGCAGTTTCTTCTGGTTGTTCTCGTTCCAGAGCCAGATGGCATAGTGCAGGGCGTCTATCATCGTGTCAAAGCGGCCTTGGCTTGCGAATTTAGCGTTTTTGGCGCGCTCCAGCGGCATGGGCAGATATACATAGTCTTTTTGCTTTTCAACTAGCCCACCTTTATCCCAGAGTGCGGTCAGCTCCAGGCCGAGTCCCTGCGCCAGCTTGCGCGCATCGTCAAAGAGCACGCGGGCGTGATTATAAGTCCAGCGATAGAGGAGATAAAAGCGGGTCGGAGCGTCCACGCCGCCCAATTGCGCTGAACCCAAGACACGCTCCAGCGCGAACTCGCTCACGACTTTGCGCACATATTCCAGCAGCTCCGCAACGCTGACCAACTCCCCCGAAAGTTTTTCCACGCGGGCATACTTGCCGAAGGCTTCCACTGCCGGGCCGATTGCGCTCATGAAGAAATCCGCGCCGCGAATCCCCTCGTCCCAGAACTGCGCCAGCTTTTGCCGCACGCGCGCGTCAATCTCTTTGCGCACTTTTGGATACTCGCCCACTTCGCTCGTGGTGCGCTTGCGACAGACCATGTAGATGGAGGACGCTAGCGCGGCAGATTCCTGGGCGCGCAGTCGCGCCCGCATCTCGGTGTGGATGGGCCAGGAAGAGGTCATGTAGAGGCCAGCCTCAAGTAGGGCGTTGATAACAGTTTCCCAGGCCTCGGTGGTCTTGTGGGCGAAGACGATGACGGCGATGCCTTCGGGCTTGAGCACGCGGTGGATTTCGCGAAACGCCTGGGTAAGCATCTCCTCGAAGCGCCGCATGGCGTTTTCCATGCCGCCCGCTTTGCTTGCATCGGCCACCATTTCCTCGGATTTCGGCGTAAGGGGCGTAGCAAAAAGATCGGGATAAAGGTCGCCAATTGTGCGCTTGAGCCAGACATAGAAAAAGTCAGCCAGATCGCTGTAGGGCACATTGTCGTAATACGGCGGGTCGGTCAGCACGGCATCAAAGAAGTTCTCCGGCCAGGGGAGGTCGGTAGCGGTGCCGTGGTGAACCTGAGGCAAATCCTCCACCGGCGAAATGCAGGTTAGGTGAGCAATGTTTGAAATTGAGTCTTCCAGTAAGGCAGACCAGCCACTCGGATGGGTTAGCGGGTTCATTTCGATGTAATCCCAAAGCATCGGCAACGCTTGACGCGTAAATGTAAAACCTATCGCTTCGGTTTGTGGAATGACGCGGCATAAAACTGAATTCCTGTCCGTGATACGACTGATCCCCAGCGCCAGATAAGTCACCACCGCTTTCGCGAACTCCGGCTCGGTGCCTTGGGCGAGGATGTGGGCGTGCGCCTGGCGGACTTTCTCGGCGAAGGTGATGAGCGCCAGCTTCTGCCGCGGGTTGAACAGGTCGCCCCAGCGAGTAAGGCCATAACGCTGGACACGGAAGCCGAGTGTTTCTAAGGGCGGCAGCGGCTCATCCGGCACGGGGTCTATGCCCCATTCTTCGCGTAGCCTGGCGCGTTTCTCTTCCAGCGCGGCTTCGGCGGCGCGGTAGGCTTCCAGGTCGCGCTCGGTGGGCAGGCGGTAGGTCTTGCCTGGGCGGTTCGGGTGGTGGAGCACTACGGCCATCAGGCGCTGGCCCGATTTGCCCTCGCGGAAAAGCCTTCGGGTGGTCTTGTCGTCAATCGTTCCGCCGCAGAGCGGACAGCGCACATGGGCGCGCGAGACGGTGCCCTCTTCGGGGTCAAAGTCTATGGGCTCTCCATTTGCCCCAACGATTTTGACCTCCACGCGCCGGGCTCCCCGGTTGGGGATGAGCTTGAGGGCGATCCTCCTTTTGTCTTTTTTGGCGAGCCAGGTTTGGCGCATGAGCGGGATTTCAGCGCCGCAGGCGGGATTCTGACAGGGTAGCGTGCGCGCCCAGATGTAGCCAACAGGAATAGAGCCGTCGGGGTCTTTGGGGTAGAAGCGCTCTAGCTCCTTGCGGGCTTCTTCAAGCACCCACTCTCCCCAGGCGGAAACCGCATCCTTCAGAGGATTTTCGGAACGCTCTGTCGGGAGCGCTAACGAATGGTTTATGGGCTGAGGGAGGCTCACGCTCTTTAGGGAGCCGGGCTGGCCGAATCTCTGCGGGAATTCAAGCACAGCGTTATTCAGTAGGACCGCGACGGGATTATAATCCAGCGCGTAGGTCTCACAGCCCAGGCGGAGAGCCTCAAGGGGAATGGCACCGCCGCCGGCGAATGGGTCCAGCACGCGCGGGGCGCGCCCGCCGAAGGCTTCGCGGATGAGCCGGCGGGCTTTTTCAATCTGCGGGGCGTTGCCGTTAGCGACGGCCTCCCAGGGCGAAATTTCGCGCACTAGCGCAAGCAGTTCCTCGCGGCGCCGGGGATCATCGGGCAGGAGCGCCGCCAGCGCTGTCGCACGGGAGACAGCCAGCGGACGCCGCGCCCACCAGATGTGGAGCGTGGAGATGTGTCCGTGGCGGATGTTCTTCTCGCGCACAGATTCTTTAGAGACCCCGCGCAGTGGGAAATCTACTTCGATAAGCCGAGGGCGCAGAGCGTTGCTCATACTTCTAAGACCTCCACAAGTGATTCAGGTTTTGATGGGAAGAAGCCGCTGGCATTTGGCGAGAGATGCCATATCTCATCTTCTTTGACAAAAATCAGATGCAGTCCTAATCGCTGGATGGCCGGCAAGATCTTTCTAGCGAGTTTCTTATAGCTCTCGGTAAGCGGCAATGCAATTCCGCAAACAGCCTGTCCATCATAGCGGGTGAGGATTTGGTACAGTGCAACTCCTATCGCCGAGTCAGGCGCTTTTACATCGCCTTTCGCCTCAATGAACAACAACCGACGGGAGTTGGGCAATCGCGCCTCTATATCGGGACCGTGCTCCCGACCATAGCGCACCTGCAAGCTCAGGATACCTTCACACTTCAGCCGTTCGACAACTTTTCTTATCACTTCACGCTCACGCATGGTTGGTTCTTTCGAGAAATTTGCCAATCGGCACGCCCTCGTGACTTGCGTTGATGAACAGAGGACTTTGACGCTCCCTTACCCATGTTGCCGGGACAGGATAAGTGGCTATGAGCACATCATAGCGCAAACATATTTCTGATATAAACGAGATGAGCTGAGCGATCTCAGCACCGGGCTTCACCTCGCCCTTGAGCGCTATGAACACATCTATGTCCGAATCTTCAGCGAGATAGCCTCGCGCGTAGGAGCTGCAGAGATAGACCCCTGCCAGGCGCTCGCCATAGAGCCCGACGAGCCCCGCATTGAGTTCTTCCAGCGCCAGACTCACCGATTCGGGTGTCTCACTTGTTTTCATCGGTTGCCTCCTGCCAGCCTTTTACCACATACCGCACGACATCAACCACCTCTTCGAATTGAAGTTTGGCGGCAGGGTTTTGGATGGTGTGCGGACGGGGCTGGCTGGCAGCATTTTCGACGATGTAGAGCCAGTACTCCTCGCCGAGGCGCTGCGCCATCAGCCGTTCATTTGGGGTCAGCGCAATGGGGCCGGTGGCGGCGCGGGCTTTGACTTCGATGTATCGCACTTCGCCGTTTGGGCTGGTCGACCGGATGTCGTAGCCCAAGTTTTCGGCAGAGACATCCTCGGGCAGGCGCCCATGCTCGCGCTCGTATTGCATCGCCACCTGCATGCCGATGGCTTCGATCTCAGCGTCGGAACGCATGCTCTGATCGGCAGCCGGTTGTGGGAGGACGCGCACCACGCCCAGGATGTTTGGCGTGGAGGGCAAGAGGCTGGTTTCGCGGCGGATCTCCTCTTCAAGCGCCTGTTTGCGCGCCTCTAGCTCTTCTTTCCACCGCTGCTCATTCGTGAGCTGCATCTCGGAGAGGTTCTCCCCCTTAGCACGGCGCGTCTCGTATTCAATGAGTTTGGCTTCTGATTCAAGGATCATCTGCTCGAGCGAACGCAGGCCGTATTTGCGCTTGATGGTAGCAATCCGCTCACGCTCTTTCAACAATTCCGTGCGATAGGACTCCAGAACGTGTTCGACGGCGTACGCGATGACGTCATTCTCCGGCACTTGGCTCTCAATCTCCTGTTGTTTGGCATACGGCTTCAAGTCCCAGAGAACGGATGGGTTGATAAGCCTTACATCGCCGCCAACGGAGCGATAGATGGCAAAGATCCGTTTTCCCGCTACCTGGTTTGTGCCATCGCGGAGTTCGCCCTCCAGAAAGAAGAGCCACCCATCCAGCCGTCCGTCGGGATCGGCGAAGACAGCGCCGCGGCGAAGGTCTTCTGCGCACGCCGCAAGAAGCCGTTCGATCACGGCTTCCAGCAAAGCGTGCCCGGGCGCTACGAAGATCGCTTCCTGGCGGCGGGCAGTCGCTTTGTCGAAAGCCAGTTTGCTGTATTCTGGGAAGACCTCGCCGAAACGATGTCGGAAGTCGTGGGAGACATGGCGAATTTCATAGGGCACGCTGGGCACCCGCCACAGTCCATCACGGCGGCGTTCGAGGGGAATATTCAGGAATTTGCAGGCGCGTTCAAAGAAGCGCTCAATGTATTCGGGCACGAGGCGATTTTCCCGTGCGCGGCGATCTTCGCCCAGCACGCGTTGTAGGTCGATATGCCGAACGGCTAAGCCTTCAGATTCAGCCTCTTGCACCTTGCGCACCGCCTCTTCGTCGCGCACCGCCTCGATCTCGGCGATGATCTCTTCCAGAGTGCGGCGATTGGCGATGGCTTCGACGATCAGCTCTTTGAGGCTGCGACCGGGCATCACTTCGCCGACGACATCAAAGACCCGGTCGCTACCTAATTCAGCCTGTATTCGCTCTAGCTTGCGAAAGAGTGCTTCGAGAACTTTCCCTTCGCGTGTGTCAGCAGCAACCAGGTTGTAGGTGCGCACTTCTTTTTGCTGCCCGTAGCGGTGGATGCGCCCCATGCGCTGTTCCAAGCGGTTGGGATTCCAGGGGATGTCGTAGTTGACCATGAGGGAGCAAAACTGCAAGTTGATCCCTTCGCCGCCCGCCTCGGTGGAAACCATCACCTGGGCATGTTCGCGGAATTCATGCTCAGCACGGATGCGGTCATCCAAGCTCATCCCGCCATGCAAGGTGGCCACGGAATACCCCCAGCCCCTGAGTTTTTCCGCCAAATACTCCAGAGTCTCACGCGACTCGGTAAAAATCAGAAGTTTCTCACGCGTTTGCTGGATGTGTTCATCCTCCATAACCTTCCGCAGCTCAGTGAGCTTGGTCTCGAGCTCGTGCCGTTCGGCTTCACGGGCCAGGCGAATAAGCTCGGAGAGCGTTGCGATCTCCGCCTGCAATTCTTCGCGAGTTTCGGCTGCTGTAAGCCGCTCAACCAGCTCTTCTTCCCGCTTGAAGCGTTCGGCCTCGGGGGCATCTTCCAGCTCCTCCTCGTCCACCGTGCCCCGTTCGGCGGGCCGCTCGCCCAGTCTCAGGAGCTCCTCCAGGCGTTCTTTCCGGCGTTCCAGCGACCGGCGCACGGCCCTGACGCTGGATGCCAATCTGCGCTGCAAAATGAGGAGAGCAAAGGCGACGTTTCGCTTCTCGCTCGCGAGGGCTTTGTTGTAGTACTTTTCCACGTAGTCGGTCACGGCGTTGTAGAGCCGCTTTTCATCGTCGTTGAGGCGGTAGGTCTTTGTGACAACCCGACGCGGTGGGAAGAGCGGGCGTCCCTCAAAGTCCTTCAAATCTTCCTTCAAGCGACGCAGGAAAAGCGGGTTGTCGGCGCTCCTCACCGATTCATTGAGCAGGTCGCTATTGGCGAAGAGTCCCGGTTGTAGCAATTCGAGAAATAGGCGGAAGTTTTCCGGGTCGCCGCGATGGGGGGTTGCCGTCAGAAAGAGCAGGAAGTTACTCGTGCGCGAGAGGAGTTCGCCCAGGCGGTAGCGCTCGGTCTTGCTTGTCTTTTCTCCATAGCGATAGGCGGCCATCTTGTGCGCTTCGTCCACCACGACCAGGTCCCAGCGGGTTTCACCCAACGCAGCCATTACATCGTCCTGTTTGGCGAAATCCATCGAGGTGATGACTTGGGATTGTTCCTGCCAGATGTTGCGCCCCCAGGTGGCGTTTATGAAGCTGCGGTCGACCACTGTGAAGGTTTCACCAAAGCGTTCTTTCATCTCGCGCAGCCATTGGTCTTTGAGATGCCCCGGCACAACGATAAGCGTGCGTCGTACAAGCCCTCGGTACTTCAGCTCCTTGAGCAGCAAGCCGGTCATAATGGTTTTACCTGCGCCAGGGTCGTCGGCTAGTAAGAAACGGATGCGAGGGTTGCGCAGGATGTAGTGGTAGACGGCTTCGATCTGGTGCGGCAGGGGGTCAACCTGCGAGACATTGACAGCAAAAAGCGGGTCAAATTGATGTGCGTAGCGGATACGATTCGCCTCCATTGCCAAAAAGAAGGCTTCGCCGCGCCCGCCGAAGTCGCGCCCCGTCTCGCTAGCAATGCTTACGCCTGCCAGATCCTCCGCACTGAGGATATTCGAATAAAACTGCTGGGTCTTGGTGCCAACCGCTTCGATCTTAGTGAGGTTCCCAAGCCGGTCAACCGTTACAATGCGCACCGGCTCGCGCCAGAAATCCCCCTCAAGAATAACCCCAGCTTTCAGAATATCATCGCCGCTCCGCTCTCCTTCCATCTCCCATCTCCAGATGGAGGTTGTTCTGGCAGGCAAAGGCATTGCCCTTCACGTCGCGGCGGTCAATGCGCGGCTGGAAATTGGAGGCGTACTTGATGCCGTAGGGCGGGTCTATGTAGATCATCTGCACCCTGCCGGCCATGCCCTCTTTGACCAGGAGCGAGTTCATCACCAGGAGCGAATCCCCCAAGATCAGGCGGTTCGCCCAACCGACCTCGTGACGGTAGAATTCGATTTGCTTATCGGCGGGCAAAGGCGTTTCGCCGAAGAGGTCGGGTTGCAGCGGCTGGGGTCGGCGCACGGCGTCCAGGATCGCTCGCGTTGAGATACGCTCGTGGATATGGAGCGGGACCACGTCCACCTCGAACGAGGTGTGCTCGGCTTTGCCAGCCCAGATGAGCTGCGGGTCCAGGTGCGGGTCATAGGTATATTGCCTGGTCTGTCGCTCGCGGACTTCGTAGGTTGGCGCAATGCCGGCGGGCGGGTTGTTCCTCCGCCTTGCAGAATCATGACGAAAATCTTTAATCCCGTTAGCTTTACTTCCCGCCTGTTGCTTGTTCGGAGACATGGCCAGCCTCTTGCTCTTTCTTCGTTTTCTTCCGCTCCCGGCGGCCTTTCTCAAGTCGGTCCCGGACAAGAGACGCAATGGAGGCGTTCTCGTTCTGCCTCTGAAGCTCCAGGGTCTACCCCTTCAAGAAGAGTACCGCTCCTCGGTAAGCTCAGTGGAGGTCTTCCCCGTATTCGCTTGACTCCCGGCTTGCACAACGCGGTTTCTCTGTTTAGCTATATCGGCATAATCATATGAGTATCACCTCAAAAGATCAAGGGGTATTCTTCGCACGCCTGAAAACCGGGGGGCGGGTCCGGGGACGCTTTCCTTCGTATTTCCGGGTACGGTCGGTTCCGCAGGGGTTTCACGTGGGGCGTGCGGGCGCCAGAAGGTTGCGCGGCTCCCGGAGGCGGCTGCCGACCACGGCGATGCTGGGGCGTGCTGCAAGGAGATCGGAACCCCTTGGGTGAGCGGACCCGGCAAAATCCTCTTGACTATTTGAGGCTGGATATTATATTTGGTTTTAGCACTCTCCGAAAGAGAGTGCTAACAGGTTGGTACGTTGGGTTTTGGATACGGGACGAAATACAAGGGAGGGAAGTCTATGAACATCAAACCGCTGGCTGATCGTGTGGTGGTGAAACCGATTGAGGAAGAGGAGAAGAAGCAGGGCGGGATCATCATTCCGGACACCGCGAAGGAGAAGCCTCAGAAGGGCGAAGTGGTGGCGGTAGGTCCCGGCAAGGTGGATGATAATGGAAAGCGGGTGCCTATGGAAGTCAAGGTCGGTGACAAGGTCCTGTTTGGCAAGTACGCCGGGACTGAAGTGGAGATCGACGGCGAGCAGTATCTCATCATGCGAGAATCCGACATCCTGGCCATCATCTAACGCCATTGCAACGGGAGCAGTCAGCAGGGAACCAACCGAAAGGAGGGTGTTGAGATATGCCCAAGCTCTTACAGTTCGATGCAGAAGCACGAGCGAATCTCAAGAAAGGGGTGGACATCCTCGCCGAGGCGGTCAAGGTGACCCTCGGCCCGAAGGGACGGAACGTCGTACTGGACAAGAAATTCGGTGCGCCGACCGTGACCAAGGACGGCGTCACGGTGGCCAAGGAGATCGAGCTGGAGGACCCATTCCAGAACCTGGGCGCTCAGATGGTGAAGGAAGTGGCCTCGAAGACCAGCGATGTGGCGGGTGACGGGACGACCACCGCCACCGTGCTGGCTCAGGCGATCTTCCGCGAAGGCCTGAAGAACGTGACCGCCGGGGCCAACCCGATGCACATCAAGCGCGGCATCGATGAGGCGGTGAAGGCGGTCGTGGAGGAGATCAAGCGCCTCGCCAAGCCGCTCCCCGGAAAGACCGAGATCGCCCAGGTGGGTGCCATCTCCGCCAATAACGACAAGGCCATCGGTGAGCTCATCGCGGACGCAATGGAGAAGGTTGGCAAGGACGGTGTGATCACCGTCGAGGAGGCCAAGGGCACCGAAACCACCCTCGAAGTGGTGGAGGGAATGCAGTTCGACCGCGGCTATCTGTCGCCCTACTTCATCACCAATCCCGACACGATGGAAGCCATCCTCGAGGAGCCGCTGGTCCTGATCCACGATAAGAAGATCAGTGCCATGAAGGACCTGCTGCCGATCCTCGAGAAGGTGGCGCAAATGGGGCGGTCGCTGCTGATCATCGCCGAGGATGTGGAGGGCGAAGCCCTGGCGACCTTGGTCGTGAACAAGCTCCGCGGCACGCTGCGTGTGGCCGCGGTCAAGGCCCCCGGCTTTGGTGATCGTCGCAAGGCGATGCTCGAAGACATCGCCATCCTCACCGGTGGCCGGGTGATCTCGGAAGAAGCCGGCTTCAAGCTGGAAAATGCCACCCTGTCGGACCTCGGCTCTGCCAAGCGCGTGGTGATCGACAAGGATAACACCACCATCGTCGAGGGCGGCGGCCGGACGGAAGATATCCAAGCCCGCATCGCCCAGATCAAGAAGCAGATTGAGACCACAACCAGCGACTACGACCGCGAGAAGCTGCAGGAGCGGTTGGCCAAGCTGGCGGGCGGCGTCGCCGTGATCCGCGTCGGAGCGGCTACCGAGGTGGAGATGAAGGAGAAGAAGGCCCGCGTGGAGGACGCCCTGCACGCTACCCGCGCTGCGGTGGAGGAAGGCATCGTGCCGGGCGGCGGCGTGGTCTTCATCCGTGCCATGAAGGCCCTCGACAACCTCAAACTGGAAGGCGACGCCAAGATCGGGGTGGACATCGTCCGTCGCGCCCTCGAGGAGCCGCTGCGGCAGATCGCTGAGAACGCCGGCTGGGAAGGGTCCGTCGTCGTGCAGAGGGTCAAAGAAGGCAAGGATGGGTTCGGCTTCAACGCCGAGACGGAGACCTTCGAAGACCTCTACCAGGCTGGCGTGATCGACCCGGCCAAGGTAGCCCGCGTGGCCCTCGAGAATGCCGCCAGCGTGGCGGGTCTCCTCCTCATGACAGAGGCCACCGTGGTCGAGAAACCCGAAGAGGAGAAAGCTACCACCCCGCCGAGCAGCATGTATTGATCTGGATCGAATACGATCCCAAGGGAACCCCGGCGACTTCGGTCGCCGGGGTTTTTCCTTTTCACCTCAGGAGCACCCGCCAGCTTCCCGAGCGGGTGGCTTCGCGGCTCTCCAGTACCTGCGTTCCCGTTGGGACGAGGCTTGCCGTCCCCGATACGACGCACAATTCCTCCCCCGACGAGCGGACAACCTCCGCAGCCCCCGCGCCGCCCTCAGCGGCACGCCCGGAGCCGCCCCGTTGCAGGCGGAACCTTCGGGAGCCTCGGGATCGCGAGGGGCCCTCAATGTCCTTTTCCGTACCTCTTCTCCCCGGCTGTGACCCGGAGCGGCAGGAGATTCTGGTCCGGCGGCAGGGGGCAAGTGGCGTACGGGGTGAAGGCGCAGGGCGGGTTGTACGCTTTGTTGAAGTCGATCCAGGTAGTCCCGTCCTCCTTGGGTAGGTCTACGTAGAGGAATCGTCCCGCCCCGTAGGTCTCCTTGCCGTTCGTCCGGTCTCCGAACACGAGGAAGAGCTGGTCTTCGCCTTCCTCGCGGAAGGCTTCCAAGGAGTAGGTCTTGCCTGCGATCTGAAATACCAGCTTCCCCGGGGAGGTCATCGTCTCCGTCGTTCCCACCACGGTGGCCACGAAGATCTTGTTGGGCTCCGGGTAGGCCTCGAAGCGCGCCTTCACCCGCCATCGTGCGTCAATCGGGAACCTGTCGATGCCGGTGAATCCGAGCCGCGCCGGACTCTCGCTGTCTTTGAGACGCACGGCATACTTCCCGCCCCGTTCGATCACATACCAGCTCAGGGTCCCCAGTCGGAGGATCGTGGGGGAACCATCCCGGTCGGTCTGCACCTGCATCTCCCTCACGAGGGAGTCGCCGGACCGTACGGGAACCCCCTCCCGAACGCGAACCGTGATGATCGAGTCTTGCACGAAATAGGAGCCGATGAACGCAGGTGCCTTCGCGGGGAAGACCAGATCGTTGGAGGGGTCTGAGCCGAAGCGGTTCTCCCCCGGCTTCATCCAGAAAAGGCCCACAAGCGACAGCCATCCGTCCGGCTGCTTCAGCCGTTCGATCCTCCGCTGATGCCACTCCTGGACCTCTCGGACATAGGCGTCATCCTTTGGGGCTCGGGAGCAACCCGAAGCGGATCCCAAACAAACCAGAAGCGCAGCCGCAATCCAGGCTTTGGACTTCATTCGCTCCCTCGAGGTTGTTGGACTGGCTATTCGACACTTTCCCAAGCCTTTCTCGGTCATTCCGACCAGGTGGGGATGAAGCGAACGGCACAGCCGCCGCCCGGGGCCAGATGGACGGAGAGCCTATCCGCAGGTGTCACCTCCCGGAGCTCAGTCTTGACCTGCGTGGGGGTTTTGTCCGCTTCGTCACCATCGGCGTAGATTTGCGCCATGAACCGTCCTTGGCCCAGGAAGTTGAGCGGGATCGTCAGGTCACGCGCTTCCCAATCGGTCATGCAGCCAAGGTACCAGTCGTCGCCATGCCGGCGAGCGAGGACGATGTAATCGCCCACTCGGCCGTCGATGAAGCGCGTCTCGTCCCAGGTGGTTGGGACGGCCCTGAGGAATTCGAAGCCCGGCTGTCCCCAGTAGGAGGCAGGATGATCGACCAGCATCTGGAGGGGGCTGTAGTAAACCACGTACATGGCCAGCTGATGCGCGCGCGTTCCTTGCGCCATGGGGGGTACACTCCGCGGATTGAATGACTCGCGGGTGGCCACATGGAAAGCCCCGGGGGTGAAGTCCATCGGTCCTGCCAGCATGCGGATGTAGGGGATCGTCACCTCGTGTTCAGGGGAGCAGCGGTCGCTCCATCGGCTGTACTCGAGACCCAGGACGCCCTCCACCGTGAGTAGATTTGGGTACGTGCGGGATAGGCCTGTGGGCTTGAAGGCGCCGTGAAAATCCACGACCAGGTGGTGCTTGGCGGCGCACTTGACGACCCGTTTGTAGAAGTTCACCATTTCCTGATCGTCGCGGTCCATGTAGTCGACCTTCACTCCCTTTACGCCCCATTTCTCGTAGAGCGCAAAGGCTTCTTCCATTTGCCGGTCCACGCACTCCCAGTTGAGCCAAAGGAGGACTCCCACTCCGCGGAGGCGAGCGTAGCGAAGGATCTCGCTCATGTCCACTTCGGGGATGGTTTTCGTGATGTCGGCCTTCGGATCCCGGTGGTTCCCGTACCAGCCCGCATCGATCAAGAGGTATTCCAGACCCGCGTCGGCGGCGAAGTCAATGTAGTACTTCATCGTGGCGGTGTTCATCCCTCCCTGGAAGCTGCGACCGGCCACCGTGCTGCGGCTCCACCAAGGCCAGGCCGCCTTACCGGGGCGAATCCAGCAAGGGTTTTCAATTCGGGATGGTTCGTTCAATGCCAGGATGACATCCGATTCGATCATCCTGCCGGGGTGGTCGGCGATCAGGAAAACTCGCCACGGGAGATCGTGCGGCGTTTCCAGGCGGGCCCGAAGGGACTCCTCTTTCGGCAAAGGCGCGAGCCGGCTCACGAAGCTCCCGGGCTCGGGAGCGAAGGGAACGAGGTACATGCCGGCATAGTCGTCCAGGCCGGCCTCGGTCACGCAAACCCATGGCCCCGAGGACAGATTCACCAGGAAAGGAAGTCCGATCAGTCCCTCCCCCGAAAGCTCGCGAGTGCGGGCCACGGTGTAGTTATTCTCGTAGTTCGTGCGGAAATTCCGAAGCTGAAGAGCGTACGCAATCCCTTCCTCCAGGCGTACGAAGGTGTTTTCCTCCCGGATGGCCAGCTTCGTCAGCTCGGGTTGGCGGGGAAGGTGAAGCCGGAAGGCAACGGCATCGTCGTAGACCCGCGCACGTAGCTCGAACCAGCGCCCTTCCGGCCCAGGTTCGCTCAGCAGGACTGCAAGCTCGTTACACCGGTCCTTCAGGATCCGGTTCTTGCCGTACGGAAGCTCCGAAGATTCATCGATCGCGCGCACGTACCAGTCGACGACTTGCGCACCCGGGCCCAACGGAGGCGCTTGGTCAAGTTCGAGCCAAATCGGGGAAGGGCGGACAAGCATCTTGCCTTCCCAGCGGATCGAGTACGCCAGGCACTTCCTCTCCCCGAAGGGGGCTGTGAACTCGCGCGCTTCAACCTCCAGCTCGATCTTCCCATTGGGCGAAGCCACCTTCACCGCACACGGAGAGTGGGCGGGAATCAGAAAAAGGACGGTCAGTGCCAGCCAGCTGCGACGCATCCCTTCACCTCCTCTGTTGGGGCCAGGGGGGCTTTCTCGCTCGGACCTCGGTCTTTCCGGCGCGCACGGCTCTCCCGCCGCGTGTCCCGCAGCTCATGCTTCACCCGTGAATATTCTGGAGCATCACGGGTCCAGGTTGGCCAGGCGGCGACGCCTGGACGCCTGAGAATGACCGCGGGTCGCTCGGGCTCCGCAATGAGAAGCGATGGGGAGGAAGCTATTCGTTCAGCGGCGTCACCTTGATGTTGCGGAACCAGATGCGCGTGTCCCAGTCGTGGTTCTGAAGGCCGATGTAGCCCTCGAGGGCGAAGTCTTTGATCTTGCCGATCGGCGCGACCATTTCCCAGTCGTTCACGAGCTTTCCGTTAAGCTCCACGGTGATGCGCTTGCCGATGCACGTGATCTTGTAGTGGTTCCATTCGCCGGGGGGCTTGGAGGCCAGTTCCGTTGGGGCGTGGGCGTCGTAGATGGCGCCCGTCTGATGGATGCCGCCCTTTTCTGTGCCGGGGTCGTAGATCTGCACCTCAAAGCTATGGTAGATGTAGTCATCGCTGGTGGGGACGTCGGGCACACGCACAAAAATGCCGGAGTTGGCGTTCCGGTTCTCCACCTTGTAGTCCAACTCCAGGATGAAGTCCTTGAACTTCCGGACGCTGTACCACAAGAGTCCCATGCCGCCATGGGCTTCGAGTACTCCCGTCTCAGGGTCGAGAAGCCAGTAGCCTGGCCCGTAATGGTTCCAGCCCGCCTTGGTGTACTTGCCTTGCGCATCTCGAGACAGAAGCTCAATGGTCTGGCCCTTGGTCTGAGCGTGAGCAGCGACCGCAGCCAGGAGACACCCCATCAAGCCGGCGTAGAGTGCTTTTCCTCTCATCGTCGCCCTCCTCACTTGGTGCCTGTTGCCTCGACCTCGTTATTTAGCCAAGGGAAGGATGAAATTCAATGGAATTCTTCGCGGGTTAGGGTTCGGAGGGGCCTGCCTCCGTGCTGAGGGAGATGTGCCAGCGTTCGCCGCCGAAAGGGTCGTGTACAGGCAGGGCTGGCGATTTCTGTGGGCGGAATATTACGGGGTGCATCTACGGGTCCGGCGGTCGCCCGAGCGAGGGTCTGAGCCCTGCGCCGTCATTGGACCTCGGGCCAGGCGGGCCTGCGTCATCCCGGATCTGTCGAGCCGTTGGTGCGCCGCGGTAGAAATCGACGACGAATCACTCCGACTCTTGCCCCCTCTTGACTTTTTCGAGCCAGTGTCACTACCTTAGCACACGTTGGGAATGGCGGGTGGTTTGCGGGTGGGCCGGGAACCTAGCTCGCCAGCCTGAGAGAGGGCGGTGAAGTTGAGCCTCGCGGACAGCGAAAACTGCAAGAATCATCCCGACCGCAAGGGCCCGTACCGCTGCGCGGGTTGCGGTGCCCGAATATGCTCCGAATGCCGTATCAGCTCGCGAGGGCGAAGCTTCTGCAGCGTTGGTTGCCTTTTCCGGTTCCTCCTTCGGCAGGCATGGGCTGCGATCTCGCCCTCCCGCTCGGTGAAGCCGAGTCGCAGGAGCCGGTCGCCATACCCTGCGTGGCTCGGTCTGTTGCTCCTCGCGTTGGGGGCGTCGCTGCTGGCGATCAACCTGTGGACCGCGCTCGAGCTCCGGGCCTTGTTGCGCGACGTTCGAGGGGGAGCTTGGCGCCGGGAAGGGGTCGCTCGAGCTGTACGGCCCGGGCCACAAGGTCCACGGAGCGAGCCCCAGGCTACGTTGCTCCAGGGTCGATTGCGCCTGGAGGGGGAAACCAGCTCCTCCTGCGCTGTGGTGGTCGTCTCGGAAGGCGAGGTGCTGGAGACGAAGGTGGCGCGCGGCGGCCCCTTTGTACTCGAGAATCTGCCCGTCCGGCGGGGGAGGAACCGGCTGATCATCCTGGCCGTAACGGCTCGGGCCGGCGTGGACACGCTGGGCATCGTGGAACTCCACTACCGGCCTCCGGGATACCGGGAACTCGTCCGCAGCCTTGACCGCGGGCCAACCGACAGGCGTTGCGTCGCGCTCACGCTCGACGGCGGTTCTCTCAACAACGTCGGGGAGGAGATCCTGGACTTTCTCAAGCAGGAAGGCGTTCGAGCGACGTTTTTCCTCACGGGCGAGTTCATCCGGAGGTATCCCAGTACCGTGCGGCGGATCGTCCAGGAAGGGCATCAAGCGGGAAATCATACCTGGAGTCATCCGCACCTCACGACGTGGGAACTGGACCGACGTCACCTCACCCGCCCGGGCGTGACCAAGCAGTTCCTTCAGGAGGAGCTGGAGAAGACCGCCCGTCTCTTCCGCCAGGTGACCGGGCAGGAGATGAGTCCCTACTGGCGTGCCCCGTACGGTGAGCACAACGAAGAGATCCGCGCCTGGGCTGCGGAGCTCGGCTATCGGCACGTGGGTTGGACGGTCGGCCGGGATAGCGAGCACAATCTGGACACAATGGACTGGGTGGCGGACGCCGGGTCGCCCGCTTATCAGACGGCGGAAGAAATCGCCGGCCGCATCCTACGCATGGCCCGCGAGGAGCCGGATGGGATTTCCGGCGCGGTCATCTTAATGCACATGGGATCGGAACGCAATTCGGATTTCCCGCACCGAAAGTTGCCGGATATCCTGCGGGGACTGAAAGAGCTCGGGTACCAGTTTGTGACCGTGGAGGAGATGTTTCCGTGACAGCGAGGAGGGCCACCGCGTAAGGGGAGGAGTCATGCTTTGGCTACCGCACGTAGCCGACGAGAAGATCGACATCGGGAGTGCCTTCTATCGGGAGTGGAAGTTGCGGCTGGGAGGAGCGCTGCATTTCCAGACTGTCGAAGTCAGCGGGCTGGAGAACATCCCTGTGAAGGGGCCCGCTCTCTTGGCTCCGAACCACCTCAACTGGAAGGACATCTTCTTCACGGCGGCCGTTGTGAGCCGCCAGCTGTATTTCGTCGGGACGCACGAGCTGTTCGACTACCGGTTCTGTCGCCACATGATCTACAAATACTCGATGCGGACGGTTCGTCCGAAGTTCACCAAGCCGATTTTCAAGTGGTTGGCCACGTATCTTGCGCGCGTGATTGTGCTCCGAGTCCGGCGGGTGGGCACGATCCCTATCAAGCGAAATGATCACGATCGGCAGTTCTTCGAAGTCTCCAAAGAGTACTTGAGAATCGGCCGTGCCATTTGTATTTTCCCGGAGGGGAGGATCGGGGACGGCAAAGTCCTTCGCCCCTTCAAACTGGGGGCGGCCAAGATTCTCCTGGACCTGTATCACGAGGGGAGGCGTCGGATCCCGGCGATCCCGATCGCCATCAAGGGGACCGAGAAACTCTTCCTGCCGTGGCGCAGGTTGGTGTTTCGGGTAGGGAAGCCGATTTACATCGACGATTTCATCGAGCCGCGGGACCGCGCAACGCTGGTTGGATTCACCCGCGGGCTGCAGGAACGAGTGGGGGAATTGTTTTACCGGCCGTGAGGAGGATGGCCCGAGGGAGGATGGATGGAATGACGGAGCGACCGGAAGGACAAACTGGGCCGCGCAAGAGCGGCCCTCGGGTCGATAGGCCCTGGAAAGTGATCCTGTACAACGACGACGTACACAAGTTCGAAGACGTGGTGCGCCAAGTCCGTAAGGCCACAGGCTTTTCCCTGCTCCGCGCAATGGAGATCACGTACGTGGCACATAACGTGGGCGAAGCCGTGGTCTACGAGGGGGCGTTCATCGACTGCGTTCAGGTGGCGGATGAACTCCGCAAAGCCGGCCTCTCGGCACGCATTTTCGGATGACCCCTATCCCCAGCCGCGACTCTTCCCGTAGGCTTCGTGTCCAGATGAATGTTAGTCTCGACAGTGGGATGTGGCCACCGACCCTCGAAGTTCCTAGCTTTGCCCCTGAGCGTGGACGCCGCACGAGTCGAGGCTTGCAGAAAGCAGTGGGTCCGCAGGGCTGAGAGCCATGAGGACGGGGATCGGTACGGGCGAAGCATCTGCGAGGGTGGGATCGCCTCCCCAGGCGGAAGCTGAGGAACGGGTCTCGAAGAGGCGACTTGTGCCCGTGCTGCTTGGCGGCGTGGCGGCCATGTCCTCCGCTTCCATCCTGATCCGCCTTTGCGGGGCTCCCGTCCTTTCCATCGCCGCTTATCGGCTGGCGCTGGCGTCTCTGGCCTTCATGATCGGCGCGGGCTTCGAGAGAAGGGAGCGCGAACCATTCCTGGTTCCGAACCGCTGGACGGTAGCTTCCGGTCTTTTCCTCGCTGTGCACTTCGCCGCCTGGATCCAATCTCTTCGGCTCACGAGTGTGGCCAGCTCCGTTCTGCTGGTGCAGATGGCGCCCATCTTCGTGGCGATTGCCTCCGCCCTCTGGCTTTCCGAGAAGCCTTCCGGTTTGCAGGGGATGGGTATTTTGCTGGCGACGATCGGGACACTGGCCACCGCCGGTCTGGACTTCGCCGCTGGGACCAAGCCCCTTCTCGGCGACGCCCTGGCGCTGGTTGGAGCGCTGGGGGCCGCGGGCTATTGGATTTTCGGCCGGATCGCGCGGCGTCAGTTGAGCACCGCCGCGTACGTGCGCACGGTCTACGCCATCAGTGCGGTGGTGCTCGGAGCAGTGGCGGTGGCGGCGGGAGCCCCTTTGGCGGGCTTTTCCCGCCGGGACATGCTATTGCTCCTCCTCATCGCATTGGTCCCCCAGTGCATCGGCCATACCACGTTCAACTGGGCGCTTCGGCACCTTTCGGCGACGGCGGTCTCCGTCTTCGCGCTTGGGGAACCCGTGGGGGCCGCGGTTCTGGCTTTCTTCATCCTGCACGAAAGGCCCCCGGCGCCCAATCTCGTGGGAGCCCTCGCTGTGCTCGCGGGCATCTATCTGGCGCTTCGTGGCGAACCGAAAAGACGGTGAACGGAACACCCCAGTCGGAGCGAGCGATGGATCCGCGTTTCGATCTCTTTCTGGGACCGAAGGCCGAGAGTTTCGAGCTCCTTCGTGAGCTCGTGCTGCAGGTGCTCTACGCGCACGCTCGGTGGAGAAGATCGCAGTACCCGGAGGATGGCAGTCTCTACCCGTCGGGGCTGCCCTCTTCGGACGCCCTACCTGCCCTGCAGGAGACCCTGGCTGAGTTCCTCCACCGGCTGGAGCGCAACATTCCCTTCTCCCACCCGCGGTATGTTGGCCAGATGCTGAAGGATCCGGCCATCCCGGCCATCGTGGCGTACCTGGCCACCTTGCTGGTGAATCCGAACAACCACGCCTACGAAGGTGGGCCGGTGACCACCGAAATGGAGCTGGAAGTGGTGGAGGATTTGAAACGCATGCTGGGCTTCCGCGGGGGATGGGGTCATCTCACGAGCGGAGGGACACTGGCCAATATGGAGGCCATGTGGGCGGTGCGCGATACACTAGAGGAAGGCGCGGTCGTGTTCAGCGCGGGCTCCCATTACTCGTGGAAGCGGCTCTGCTCGATCCTGCGCATCGGGAAGTGGCGGGAAATCCCCGTGGACCGATTCTACCGGATGGATCTGGACGCACTAGAATCGGTGCTGCGGTCCGAGCGGGTGATGATGGTCGTTGCCAATCTGGGGACGACGGGAACGGGCTCGGTGGATCCCCTTCCGGAAATCCTCCAGCTGCGAGAAAAGTACGGCTTTCACTTGCACGTGGACGCGGCGTACGGTGGCTACGCCCGCTCGCTGCTTCTGGACGAAGATGGGAGGCTGAGGGACCGGGCGGAGCTGCAATGGATGTCGCAAGAGCTTTACCGCTCGCTCTTGGCCCTTTCCGACGCGGACTCCGTGACCATCGACCCTCACAAGCATGGCCTCGTGATGTACGGCGCGGGTGGACTCGTCTTCCGGGCGGAACGTTTCCGCCAGACCCTGCTGAACACCGCGCCCTACACTTACCACGTGCGCCAGCGGCCCAATCTGGGCATGTTCACGCTGGAGGGATCTCGCCCGGGAGCTGCTGCGGCGGCCACGTGGTTCACCCATCGGTTGATGCCACTTCATGCCAGAGGCCTCGGGCTCATTCTCCAGGAGACGCTGCTTGGGGCGCGCGAGTTTGCCGAGCGCCTGCCGAAAGAGACGGATTGGGAAGCTCTGGTGCCGCCTGAGCTGGATATTGTTTGCTTCCATCCCAAGCGCGAGGGCCGAACACTCGCTGAACTGAACCGATTGGCCGAGGCCTTGTACGCGGAGATGTCCGTCGAGGCGGAGGAGCCGGAGTTCATCTTCTCCAAATTCGTCGTTGACCCGCAGACGGCCGGCCGCCTGTTGGGTCAGCAGGAAGGGATGGATAGCGGCTGGATCACTTTGCGGGGCGTGTTCATCAAGCACTGGCTGCGTCTTGGCGCGAAACCGACGTACCTCGACCGGATGATCGCTGCCCTCGGGGCATGGGGGGAGAAGCAGGGCGTCGGCAAGAAAACCCGTCGCCCGGAGCGCTGAATCGGGCGCCGGCTACGTCGGCGGAGTCCATCGTTTCGAGCGGAAAGGATCCTCCTCGGCTTTGCAAGAGCGCCGAGGGGAGCACGTTCCTTCTCCCGCCGCTGCGGGCGCTCGCGTGCGGGAAATTTCCTCCGCGGCTATTCAACGAAAAAGCCCACCGGAGGGTGGGCTTCATAATATTCAGGCGCAGGCAAGTTCATCTGAACATGGCTTTGATGCTCCCCCAGGTGTGCCGGGCTGCGGAAACGTGAGCGGACACGGAAACTACGTCGGAGTACGAGAACCGCCCGTTCGACTCCACGATCCGGAGTCGGTAGTAGTAGGTGCGGTCCGTAGTTTTGAAAATGGTCTTGTCCACGTAGGTGTAGGTACGGATCATCTCCGCCGTTGGAGTTCCTTCCGCATCCACTGTACCGATGCGTTGAAACCCTTGCTGCGGATCCATGCTGCGCTCCACTTCGTACGCCTCGATGCCCTGTTCGGCACGAACCCGCCAGGTCAACGTGACGCGATTGAGCCCTGCCTCCGCCTTGAACTCGATGAGGATGACGCCGGCGTGGAGGGAAAAAGCTACCAGCACTCCAGCCGCTGCAAAAAGAAGGCTCACTCGCCGCATAGCCTCTTCGCTCCGGTTTGACAACCCGAAAGTATAACACCCCATCTCAATTGTCAAGGCCTTTTTCCGGTTTACGCGGAAAGGCGCGCCCCGTTCGGTACAGGGCTCAAGGCGGAGCAACAGTCCGCGGGTGGTCTGCAGGTTCTCCTTGCCCGCTCTGGTTCGGATTCGTAGTTTTCGCTACCGCAGCTCTTTTGCCCTGCATGATAGTGGTGAAGCGCGCTACGAGGGAGGAGGAAATCTCGGTGTTTCCGCGAAGATGGCTTTCGCTTTTCGCCGCGCTGGGAGTTGTGCTCGTTGCCGTGGGCTGCGTCCGGAAGCCGACGAAGCCTCGCTGGCTTTGGGTTGACGCCTTGGCCAACTGGGAATCCATCGTCTCCCCGGGCGATATCGACCAGCTTGTGAGGAAGGCCAAGAAGGCGGGCTTCACAGGCCTGGTGGTGGATGTGAAGCCGGTCACCGGGCACGTGATGTACCCAAGTCGGGCGGGGACGCGCCTCACGGAATGGAAAGGGGCTGTGAGCCCTGGCGGTTTTGACTATCTCGATAGCTTCGTGCGCATGGGTCACGAGAATGGGCTTCAGGTCTACGCCTCCCTGAACGTCTTCGCCGGAGGGCTTCGCCGCTTTCAGAAGGGGCTGGTTTACGAGGGCCACCGCGACTGGCAATGCCTGGCCAACACGGCGGATGGACTGATCCCCTCAATGGACCTACCCCACGCGGAGAGCGTCTTCCTCCAGCCCAGCCGGAGGGCTGTTCAGGAGTACAACCTCTCGATCTTGGATGAGGTTGTGCGCCACTATCCCGTGGACGGTGTGGTGCTGGACCGGGTCTACTACCCGGATCTCAGTTGCGACTTCAGCGACGCCGCTCGCGACGCCTTCGAGCGGTTCTTGGGCCATCCCGTGCGCGATTGGCCGAACGACGTCTACTCCTACCGACAGAACGGGCAGCGAGTCCCCGGCCCCTTGTTTCGGGACTGGCTGTATTTCCGTTCCAAAGTCCTGTACGACTTCGTCGCGGAAGCGCGGACGCTCGTCAAGCAGGTGCGACCGCGGACGCAGTTTTGTCTCTACGTCGGGGCCTGGTACCCCCAGGCGACGGATGCGGGTTTGAACTGGGCTTCGAAAACGTCCCCGCTAATCCGATTCTGGCCGGATTCCCTGTTTCGCGATGTGGCGGTCGGCGACCTGTTCGATGCCGTGTTCGCCGGGCTCCTGTACGAGGCGCTGGTGCCGGAGGAGGTGCCGAAGGGCTTGCCTCAGCCCTGGGCGGGCTGGTATTCGGTCGCCGGGGCAGCGGATAGCATGCGAGTGGCCTTGGGGGCCAATGCCCGAGTGTTCGGGGTATTGCTATTGTCCCGGTACGCGAAGGATCTGGGCAAGCTCTGCCAAGCTTCCCAGCTCTGCCTGGAAAGGCTTTCGGGAGTGGCCATGCTCGACGCCGCCTACGTCGAGAGGCTAGGGCTTTGGGGTCGGCTCAGATCGTGTTTCTCGCGGCGTCCGTAGCGAGGTGGAGGTCCGGGATGTATCTCCTTGACATTCCTTGAGGGGATTGATATATTGGCCCACGCCTGGGAGGATTTCGCCACAAGGTCAGCCGAGGGTGGCGCCGTGCGAGGGAGAATCGGGCTTCGGAGTGCAGGGGGGGTGGTTCTCGTCCTGGCCTTCTGGGGGCAGCTTTTCGGAGGTACGAGCGGAAAGATCGCGGGGACGGTGAGAGACGCCAAGTCGGGGGAGCCGCTTCCCGGGGTCAATGTGCTGGTGGAGGGGACGACGCTGGGCGCGGCAACCGGCAGCGACGGGTCCTACTTCATCCTCAATGTGCCGCCCGGAACCTACAGCGTCCGTGCGCAAATGATCGGCTACCGCCCGGTCGTGGTGGCGGGCGTTCTGGTGCGCGTGGATCTGACCACCGAGGTGAATTTCCAGCTGGAGGAGACGGTCCTCGAGATCACCGAGGCATTGGTCGTCGAGGCGAGGAGACCGCTCGTTCAGAAGGACATCACCTCGGGTCGGGCCATCGTCACGGCCGAGCAGATCAAGTCCCTTCCCGTGGAGACCTTCACCGATGTGCTGAAGACCAAAGCCGGGATCGTGGAAGGCGCAAGCGGGGCAATCCATATCCGAGGGGGGAGGGCCGGTGAGATCTCGTACATGATCGACGGCGTTCCGGTGGACAACCCCTTCTGGGGAGGGATGGCGCTTCGTGTCGAGAATAGCGCCATCCAGGAGCTGCAGGTGGTGAGCGGGACCTTCAACGCCGAGTATGGAAAGGCGATGTCCGGCCTGGTGAACATCGTGACCAAGGATGGCGGCCGGGACTACCATGGCGAGCTATCGGCTTACTTGGGCGACCGGGTGAGTGCTCACCGCCGCATATTCCCGAACATCGAGGAGCTCGACCCGCTGAATGTGCTCAATGCGGAGCTCAGTTTGAGCGGGCCGATCCCGGGAACGGCCGACAAACTCACCTTCTTCACCAGCGGACGCTACTATGATGACCGCGGATACCTCTACGGGATCCGTGAGCACACGCCCGCGGATGTGCTTTTCCTGGATTCTCTCACCGTCCTGAACCTCGCGCAGAGTCCGTACGGTACGCGGCTCAACTTCCTTGAGCCCTACACCGACGCCAATGGAAATGGCCGATTCGATTCGGGGGAGCCTTTCCTAGATCTCAATCGGGACGGCCGGAGGAACAACGGGTTCTCCGGCGATAGCTCCTACGTGCCCATGAACCCGAGTCGCAGGACCTTCTGGCACGGCAAGCTGACCTACGCCTACCGACCCGGGACGAAGCTCCGCTATTCGCTGATGTACGAGCGCTCTTTCGACAAAGACTACGACCATTCGTTCAAGTACAATCCCGACGGCATCCCGGCGCATCGCTCTTGGTCAGCGCAACATACGCTGGATCTGACCCACACCTTGTCGGCTGCTTCCTACTTCACTCTGAAGCTGTCTCAGTACAATTACGATTACAAGTCCTACCTGTACGCCGACTGGCGCGATCCTCGCTACCTGCCCAACGAGCTGCTGAATACCCCCGGGTACGAGTTCGTAGCCGGTGGTCAGTCGAAGACGCACACCTACCGGACCTCCCGCACTCGGGTGCTCCGCCTGGATTTGACTAGCCAGATCAACAAGACGCACCAAGTGAAGACCGGCCTTGAGGTTCGGGCTCATCGGCTCACGTATCACACGTTCTACGTGGACATCCGCTCCAGCTACGACTACGTCGCCACCATCCATACCCCCGAGACGAGCACGGCCAACAACCGCTATTTGCGACAGCCCTACGAAGGGGCCTTCTACCTGCAGGATAAGATCGAGCTCCGAAATCTGGTGGTGAACGTGGGGCTCCGCTACGACTATTTTAATGCGAACTGGAAGATCCCTGCCGATCCCCGGGATCGCAAATTGATCGCCGGGAACCGCCGTTCTCCGAGCGATCTCAAGCTTGTTCCCGTCAAGGCGAAGACCCAGTGGAGCCCTCGATTGGGCATCGCCTACCCGATCACCGATCGCGGGGTGATCCACTTCAGCTACGGGCATTTCTTCCAGATGCCTGGGTTCGCGTACCTGTACGCCAACCCGGAATTTGAGGTGGTCAGCGGGAGGTTTCAGAGCATCCTGGGAAACGCCGACTTGAAGCCGGAGCGGACAGTCCAGTACGAAGTCGGTCTCCAGCAGCAATTCGGGGAGGACGTGGGTGCTGAGCTCATCCTTTTCTACAAGGACATCAACGATCTCCTCGGGCTGGACTACTTTGAGCTCTATTCTCGCGGCGATTACTACATGCGCTACGCCAACGTGGACTACGGCCATGCGAAAGGGATCACGCTGTCGTTGGAGAAGCGACCCACCGGGCTCCTTTCGGCGACGCTCGATTACACCTATTCCATCGCCGAGGGGAACTCCAGCGACCCGTTGAGTCGCTTCTACGACATGCAGACGGTCCCGCCGCAGGAGAGCCCACGGCGAGCCTTGCCCCTGGATTGGGACCAGCGCCACACGCTCAACGCCACGATCTCCCTTTCCCGTCCGGGGCGCTGGGGTTTGAGCCTTCTGGCCCGGCTGGGTTCCGGACTCCCCTACACTCCGGAATTTCAGGGCATGAGGCTCGATGTGATCAACTCCGGGCGCAAGCCGCCTCGGTACAATTTCGATCTCCAAGCGTTCCGGGAGTTTCGGCTGGCGAAGGCCCTCCGTCTCACTCTTTTCCTCAAGGTCTACAATCTATTCGATCAGCTGAACGAGAACTACGTCTACGACGACACCGGGCGAGCCACTTACTCTCTGATCCCCACCTACGTGCCGGACCACGGGGACCAATACGGCCGCCATCATTTGGCGGACTATCTGAACCGTCCACATTGGTATTCCCAGCCGAGGCAGGTCTACGCCGGGGTCGCCCTGTCGTTCTGAAGGCGGATCCGGGGATACGACCGGGCCGGGAACAGGCTGGCGCGGAGGGTAGCTGTGCTCGGTTGGATCGGCGGAAAGGCGGGCATCCTCCGGACCGGTGAGGCAAGGTAGGGAGCTGTTCGATGACGATTCGCAGGGAGGATGGTAAGGTGGCGCGGCGCATCCTCATCGCGCTCGGGGCGGCGTGGCTCCTCTGCGCCTGGGATGTCAAGATTGGCTTCTCGCAAGCCAACCCATGGCCTGACAAGTCGGCGAGCCAGGCGGAATGGGACGCCTACCACCGGCGACAGGAACAGATCCTCAAGAAATACAAGACGCCTCCAGGTCGGCACGGGAGCCACGAATGGCGCAAGCAGGGCCTCCACAATGGCAATCAGATCGTCACCCTGTTTTACAACTACGGGTCGATCGGTAAGCCCCGTACGGAACCTTCGCTCCAGTGGCCGAAGGGTAGCGGCCACGGCTACGGGTTCGAGTTCGGCATCCTCGTCGCCGGGGAGGTCCGAGACATCCAAGGTTTCCGGCGGCACATCGTCTCGGATGGACTGGACGTGGGCGGGGATCGGGCCCCCGACGGGCTTCCCTGGGGATGGGAGCCCCTGCCGGGATACGCCGATTCGGCGCAGGAATTCATCGCCATGAGCGATCGCCCCTCCACCTGGCCTCCCTATTGGCCCAACAAAGGGCCCGAATGGGCGGGGAAGTGGATCGGCGAGTACGGACTCGGGGTGGTCACCGCCGACCAGGAGAGCTACTACGTGATGGACGACTACTGGAACCGGGAATTCGCCTTCATCCCGGACCCGGTGAATGATCCCGATCGGCGGGGACTCGGGGTGCAGGTGGAAGTGCGCGGCTACCAGTGGACCCACACTCTGGCGCAGGATTGCATCTTCTGGGTCTACGAAATGGAGAACGTGGGGATTGATACCCTTCCGCGTGTCTACCTCGGCATGTACGGCGATCCACACGTGGGAGGGGCCGACGACTACAGCGATGACGACGGCTACTACGATACCAAGCTGGACATGGTCTTCGCCTGGGACCACGACTTCCGCGGCGAGCACACCGGCTGGCGTCCAGGCTACCTCGGCTACAAGTTCCTCGAAAGCCCGGGTGAACCGTACGACGGCAAGGACAACGACGAGGACGGGATCGTCGACGAGAGCATGCAGGACGACATTGATAACGATGGCGACTGGAACCCGGTCGTGGACGACGTGGGTGCCGACGGCCTCGGCCCCAACGATCCGGATTATCCCGGCCCGGACAAGGGGGAGGGAGATGGCGTTCCCACCCATGGCGAGCCCAATTTCGACGAGACCGACCTGGACGAGGCGGACCAGATCGGCCTCACCACCTTTTCCGTCTTCGAGTACGGTTCCGTTTGGGCCTCGCAGGATGAGGACATCTGGCGCATGATGGCCTCCGGCATCGTCGACTCCCTTTTCGACCAGACTACGGACAACATCTTCATGTACGCCTCCGGGCCCATCAAGGTAGCTCCGCATGACCTCAGGCGCTTTTCCATTGCCCTACTTTTTGGCTATGATGAGGCCGATCTCTTCCGGACCGCCAAGATTGTGCAGAAGATCTACAATGCGGGCTACCGCTTCGCTAAGGCTCCCCTCAAGCCGCATCTGACCGCTGTTCCCGGGGACCGCCGGGTGACCCTCTATTGGGACGACATTGCGGAATACTCCCGCGATCCGGTGCACGGCTACGACTTCGAGGGCTACGCCATCTATCGGGGCACGGACGTGGGGTTCAACGACGCCCTGGTGATCACCGATGCCCAGGGCAATCCCAAACTCTGGAAGCCGATCGCCCAGTTCGATCTCAAAGACGGAATCAAAGGCCCGCACAAGGTGGAGCAGGCCAATGGGATTCATTACTACATGGGCGACGACACCGGCCTGCGCCACTCTTTCGTGGACACGAACGTGGTCAATGGGCAAACCTATTACTACGCGGTGGTCGCCTACGACAAAGGCGACACGGTGGAGATCCCGCCGACCGAGTGTGCGAAGGCCTTCATCGAAGATCCGCCGAATTCCGGACACTACGTGCCCGACGTGAATACCGCCATTGTTACCCCCCAGGCGCCGAGCGCAGGATATGTACCCGCTCGGGTCTTCGGGGGCCAATTGGCGCATCAGGGGCCGGGGACGGGTCGGGTCCTGGTGGAGATCATTGACCCCAGGCAGGTACGGGACGGCCACACGTACGAGATCATCTTCGAGGGGACCTGGCCCGCCAAGGTCACCTACTCTTTGCGCGACACGGACGAGGTGGTAGTGGATACCCTTTCGGTGAACACCCGGTACTACTACACCGCATGGGACAGTAGCGTCTTTCCGCCCGTGCCGATCGACTCCGTGCTTGTGGCCCGGCTCAATCCCACTAAGAAGAACCTCATCGCCAGCAGTGTGGTGGTGAGAGGATTGAGGGATGGGCGGACCTACGAACGGGGTCTCCACTTCCAGCCGGACGAGGAAAAGAACTGGATCCTCCTGAACACGGATTTCATGCCGGTTGACCAGAGGTACGTGGTCGAGTACCGCAGGTACCTATTCCGCAACTCGCCCTATCTGGACGGCTCGGACCTGAACCCCTACGAGCATGGTCTCAAGGTGACGGTGGTGGATGACCCCCTCGAACCGGATCAAGCCAGGAGCCGTTGGCTCCGAGGCTCGTGCAACTTCCGCTACGTGGTTCAGAAGTATCCGGGCGGAGGAGTCGCCTATCCGGCGGACTACGAGATTCACATGGTGAACCGCGTGGTCAAATCGTACAACAATCGCCCCGCTCGCTTCGTGGTGCTGAATGTGACCAGGGGCGATACCGTGGATTTCGTCTTCTTCGACACGGATGCGGACTCCACCATCAGCCCGCAGGACAAGGTGGTGCCCCTGGAGCGGGGGATCCAGAGCAAGCCCGTGGGCACTTGGCAGGTGTTCTTCCTTGCCCCTTCGGATTCCATCGTGTACGATCCCTTGGGCAATCCCGTGGACACGATCCGGGTGCAATGGAAGAAGCCGCAACCTGGGGATGTGTTCCTCATCGCCTCGAAGAAGCCGTTCAGCGGTTTGGATCGATTCACCTTCCGCATGGAGGGGCCGAAGGTAGACCGGCAGCGCGCCAGGAGCGAGCTGGATCGAATTGCCGTGGTGCCGAATCCCTACGTCGCCGCGGCCGAGTGGGAGCCGAAGCCGGACGTTCGCTCTGGGCGCGGCGAGCGGCGGATCTACTTCATCCATCTGCCGGCCCAGTGCACCATTCGGATCTACACCATGAGCGGGGAATTGGTCCGGACCATCCACCACTCCAGCCCCATTGACGACGGGGCTGAGCCTTGGAACCTGCTCTCTCAGAGCGGGATGGACATCGCCTACGGGGTCTACCTGTATCACGTGGAAGCGCCGGGGATCGGCGAGAAGATCGGCAAGTTCGCCATCATCAAGTGATGAGAGTCGAGGGCATGGGACGGAGCAAGGGCATACAGCCTTGGGTGGCTTCGGCGCTGATGCTGGCTGTGGGGTTAGGCGCAAGTGTACCCGCCTACTCCGTGAACAAGGTTGCGACGACGGCGGCCCAGTTCTTGAAGGTCGGCGTGGGGGCCCGCGCCATTGGAATGGGAGGGGCTTTCGTGGCCGTGGCCAACGACGCGACGGCCCTCTACTGGAATCCCGGCGGGATTCCGCGTCTGCCGCAGAATGAGCTGGTGATGCTCCACACGGCATGGCTGGCCGATGTCTCCTACGACTTCGCCGGCCTGACCTTAAATCTCGGCAACTTCGGGACCGTGGGGGCCAGTCTTGCCACGCTGAACATGGGCGAGATGGAGGTGCGTACAGAACAGAAGCCCGAGGGCACGGGTGAGTACTTCGATGCCGGGGATTTCGTCGCCGCCGTGTCCTGGGGCCGCAGCCTCACCGACCGGTTCTCCATCGGGTTCAATTTCAAATACATCCACCAGAGCATTTGGCGAATGAGCGCCTCGGGCTTCGCCTTCGACATCGGCACCCTGTTCACCACCCAGTTCCACGAGATGAAGATCGGCATGTGCATTTCCAACTTCGGCACCGAGATGCAGATGCGAGGGCAGAACGCCCGTCGCTACTACGACATCAATCCGGAGGCCTACGGCAGTAACGATCGCATCCCCGTATATCTGGAAACCGACAGGTGGCCTCTCCCGCTGCTCTTCCGCGTGGGCGTGGCGATGGATGTGCTGCGGACGGGCAGCCAGCGGTTGACGGGGGCGATCGATGCCGTCCACCCCAACGATAACGTGGAGCACGTGAATGTGGGCCTCGAATACGCCTGGTACGACGTGGTCTTCCTCCGCGTCGGCTACAAGTCGCTTCTCGACTCTCAGAGCGAACAGGGTCTGACCGCGGGCGGGGGGATTCGATACGCCCTTGGCGCGAACGCGGGAATTCGCTTGGACTACGCCTACGCCGATTTCGGACGTCTTTCGACCGTGCACAGGTTCTCACTAGCTCTGGAATTCTGAACACGCTCCACGAAGGATTTCGGGGCTGATCCCCTGGAGGCTGGACCAGGGGGCGGCGAAAGGGGGCCAAGGGCGCTACCTGCGGTCTTGTGCACGCCGGAGCTTGTGCAGCAACAGATGGCAAGCGCGCCCCGAGTTCCGCCACCGACGGCGAGTCCGAGCGCGGTCGAGGCTTCCGCTTGGAGTGGACTCTGACCGCTACGGGCAGGGGCTTGCGGGCGGAGATCCGCGCCCGGCGGTGAATTGGCTTTGTCCGAAGCGAAGGAGCGATTGGAGCGAGGGATTTCGGCAATGAGAAGAGGATGGCTGAGTGTCGTTCTCCTCACGGGCCTGGCAACGATGGCTCAGGCGGGCACCACGGGCAAGATCGCGGGGAGGGTGGTCGATGCCGAGACCGGGGAGCCCTTGCCCGGGGTGAATATCGTCATCGAAGGGACTACCCTCGGGGCTGCCACGGACATCAATGGGGAGTACGTGATCCTGAACGTGCCACCGGGCACCTATTCCGTTCTCGCTTCGATGATCGGGTATCAGAAGATGCGGCAGGTTCAGGTCCGCGTGCGGGTGGATTTGACCACGCGACTTGACTTCCGCCTCCAACAGACCGTGGTGGATCTGGGCCGGACGGTGGAGGTGGTGGCCGAGCGGCCATTGGTCCAGCCGGACATCACCTCCAGCCGCGCCATTCTGAGCAGCGAGCAGATCCAGGCCATGCCCGTGGAGAATTTCCAGCAGGTGCTCTCCCTTCAGGCCGGCGTGGTGCAAGGGGCCGGCGGAGAGCTGCACATCCGGGGTGGCCGTGCCGGAGAGGTGGTGTACATGATCGACGGGATCAGCGTCACGGATCCCTACAGCTCGGGCATGGCAATCTCGATCGAGAACAGCGCCATTCAGGAGATTGAGCTGGTCAGCGGCACATTCAACGCGGAGTATGGCCAGGCGATGTCGGGGGTGGTGAACATCATCACCAAAGAGGGGAGCGATCGCTTCACCGGCAGTCTGCGGGGATATGTTGGCGATTGGGTTAGCACGCACGACCACATCTTCTACAATATCGGGCAAGTCAGCCCCACCGCTGTGAAGGACCTCCAGGCCAATCTCAGCGGCCCAGTTCCCTGGGTGGGGCGTCGGGCTACGTTCTTTTTCGACGGGCGCTTTCTGGACAGCGAGGGCTGGCTTTGGGGCTTGAGGCGCTACTCGCCGCAGGATTCCAATGATTTCTCGAACCCGGATTCGACCCTGTGGCACATCGAGGAGACCGGGGACCGGAAGCCCGTACCCATGAACCCGTATCGCAAGTGGAGCGGATTGCTCAAGCTCTCCTACTCCATCACCCCAGGGGTCAAGCTCACCCTCACCGGCATGATGGACGATAGCTGGTCCAAACCCTACTGGCACAAGTACAAGCTCGATCCGGATGGTGTTCCAAACTACTACAAGCGCGGCTACACGGGGATCCTCACGTGGACCCATCAGCTCAGTCCCCGAACTTTTTACACGGCCAAGTATTCCTACTTCTACACGGGGACCAAATCGTACGTCTACGAGAACCCTTACGACTCTCGTTACGTGAGTCCCGATCGTTTCAAGGCGTGTTCAGGGTATCGTTTCTATGCGGGCGGCGTCTACATGGGGCATACGCGCCGGAGCACAACCACCCACGGGCTGCGCTTCGACATAACTAGCCAAGTCACGAAGATCCATCAGGTGAAGGCTGGAATCGAGTACCATCGGAATCGACTGTGGTACGAAAGCTTCTCCATCCTGGTGGACGAGCGGTCCAACTGGAAGCCGGTGGTACCGTATCCATGGGTCCCTGGGTTCGAAAGCTCGCCCAACTACGACGCCTACGTGCATCATCCGCAGGACGTGGCCGCCTACGTGCAGGACAAGATCGAGCTGAAGGACATGATCGTCAATCTCGGCATCCGGTACGAGCGCTTCTGGCCGGACGGCCGTTTTCCCGCGGACCCACGGGACCCGGATGTGTACAACCCCATCCGTCCCTCGCACCAGTACAAGAACTGGGACGTGAGTCTGCCTCCCGAGCAACTGATCCCCTACACCCTGGAAGAGCGGAAGTCCTTCTGGTATCGCTCGAGTCGGCCGAAGGATCAAATCAGCCCACGGATCGGCGTCGCTTACCCGATCAGCGATCAAGGCGTGATCCACTTCTCGTACGGCCACTTCCTGGAGATCCCGGAATACGCTTACCTGTACACCAACCCGGATTTCGAGGTGGGGATGGGGCTGAGCACGACGATGGGCAATCCCGACTTGGAGCCGCAGCGGACGGTGAGCTACGAATTCGGTCTTCAGCAGCAGCTGACCGAGGACATCGGGATCGACGTCACGGCGTACTACAAGGACATTCGGAATTGGCTCGGGACGGAGATCCACGAGACGTACATTGCCGGAAATCGGTATGCGCTTTACATCAACCGGGATTACGCCAACGTGCGGGGCATCGTCTTTTCGCTGGAGAAAAGGCACAGGGGATGGGTCTCAGCCAATGTGGATTACACCTACGGGGTGGCGGAGGGAAGCGCCTCGGATCCGGCGGCCGCCTTTTACGATGAGGCCAATGGGCTGGAACCGGAAAAGCAGTTCGTCCCCTTGGACTGGGACCAGACGCACACCCTGAACGCGGTGATCACCGTCGGTCGGCTCCCCAAATGGAGCATCAGCGTGGTGGCGAGCTACGGTAGCGGCCTCCCCTACACGCCCGAGTACCGGGGCTATCGGGTCGCGTTTGAGAACAGCGAACGCAAGCCCGTCCGCTTCAACCTGGATTTGCGCCTGCAGCGCACGTTCCGCATCGGCGGGATCAGACTGGCGCTCTTCGCTAACGTGTACAACCTCCTGGACCGGCTCAACGAGGACTTCGTATACACCGACACGGGGCGAGCCGGGTACACCCTCATCCCGCGGTATACGGGCAGAGTGTACGGGCCGAACACGTTGGAGGAGTACCTGTTGCGCCCGGACTTCTACTCGGAACCGCGGCAGATCAAGGTGGGATTGGAGGTCGGTTTCTGATATTCGGGAGGCCGTGCCCGAATGGCGCAAGAAGCTTCTCCCGGGCGATTTGGAGGAAAACAGGTGGGAGACCGGATGAGAGGAGGTCATTACGCCATGGGGCGGCGCGTTCTTGGGATCGCTTTAGCCTTGGCGGTGATGATGGCCGCGGGTGGAGTGCAAGCCGGCGGTCCTGCGACAAAAGCGTGGCTCAAGAAGTCCGCGGGCGATCCCGCCTTCAAGAAGAAGGGGATCCACGACGGCAATAAGATCTACACCATCTTCTACAACGACGGAGGGATCGGGGACTGGGCCACGGCGCGCATCGAGTCCGGCGTCTATCCCAAAGGCTCAGGGCATAGCTACTTTGCGGAATTCACCCCCGTGATCGGCGCGGAGGTTCGGGACAAGTGGGGCCAAATCCGGCACATCTTCAGCGACGCCATCGTCTACCCGGGCTCGGCGGATCTCAACCCGCGCACCGGACTTCGTTGGGGCTTTTGGCCTGTGCCAGGCTACGCCAATCCGGATCAAGACAAGGTGGCCATGAGCGACAAGCCCGAGACCTGGCCTCGCCATTGGCCCAACAAAGATGCCAGCTGGGATGGCTTCTGGAATGGCCAGTACGGGAAGTACGCTCGTGCCGACCAGGAATCTTACTTCCATATCGACGACTACCTGAACAATGAGTTCGAGTTTTATCCCGATCCCGAAGACAGCAGCAAAAGGGGCTTGGCCCTCGAGGTGGAGGTGCGGGGATACCAATGGGCCCATCCGGCTGCCGAGGACATCATCATCTGGACCTACTGGATCACGAATACGGGCAAGACCGACTACGAGAAAGTCGTCTTCGGAATGTACGGCGATGCGGATGTCGGGGACGACGGTGACCAGAGGGATGACGACGCCTGGTTCGACACCCAAAACGACATCGTCTACCAGTGGGACCACGACAACCGCGGGGCCTGGGGCGGGCCCTGCGCCTACTTCGGCTTCAAGTTCTTGGAATCTCCCGGCGATCCCCTGGACGGCAAGGACAATGACGGAGACGGACTGGTGGACGAGAGCCAGAGCGACGGCATCGACAACGACGGAGATTGGAACCCGGCTCTGGACGACGTCGGAAGCGATGGCATCGGTCCCGAAGATCCGTACTACCCCGGTCCGGATTGGGATGGGACGGAAGGCAACGGAAAACCTGACCCGGGGGAGCCGAACTTCGAGTACACCGACAACGACGAATCCGATCAGATCGGGCTGACCAGCTTCAACGCGGCGGCCTGGCCAGGCATTACCATGCAGAACGACGAGGATCTCTGGCGGCGTCAGGTGCCGGGCAATTTCAACGAGATTCAGCAGACGGTGGATCTGACCTTCATGTACGGATCCGGCTACTTCCCTCTCCCCCACGGGCAGAAGCGGAAGTTCGCCATCGCCCTTCTCCTCGGCGAGGATTACGATGATATCCTGCGGAATGCGGTGACAATGCAGCAGATCTACGACGCGGACTATTCCTTCGCCAAGCCGCCGGTGAAGCCCAATGTGGTGGCCGTGCCCGGGGACCACAAGGTCACGCTCTACTGGGATAAGACGGCGGAGCTTTACACGCGAGACCCCATCTACGGGCGGGACTTCGAGGGCTACCGGATCTACCGCGCCACGGACCCCGCCTTCTTGGAAAGCTGGGTCATCACCGACGCCTACGGGAACCGGACGTTCAACAAGCCAATCGCCCAGTTCGACAAGATCAACGGCCTCAAGGGCCCGCACCCCATTGCCTTTAATGGGATCCAGTTCGACATGGGGCGGGATACGGGCCTGCGATACTGCTGGACCGACACGACGGTCGAGAATGGGCAAACGTACTACTACGCCGTCTGCTCGTACGACCAGGGGTACGACAAGGACTTCTACGAGCGGGGAATCTCCGAGCTTCCCAATCTGCAGCCCATCGCCCCGGCTGAGTGTACGAAGCGGATCGTGACCGACGCTACGGGAAGGGTCATCGAGACCGACGTGAACACCGTGGTCGTGACGCCCGACGCCCCCGCGGCCGGCTACGTGCCTCCGCCGGAGCGCAGCACCGAAGATGGCAGCATTCGGCACATCCGAGGGACCGGGACGGGAAGGATCCAGGTGGATGCCATCGATCCCGCCCGCGTCCTGGACGGAGCGCGCTACCAACTCACCTTCGATGACGCTACACCCGACGGGAAGGTCTTCACCGTGGAAGATCTCCAAAACCGGCTGGACACGTTGAAGCTGGATACTTTGTGGCATCGGCTGCCGGTGGCGCATCTCGTCCCGAGTTCCGTGACCGTCCGGGAGGTCGGAAGCGGGCGCACGTTCGAAAGAGGCCTGGACTACGAGGTGGATTTCGACCGCGGGATGATTCGAGCCATCCGCGGGGGGAGGATTTCCCCGGAAAGCTGGCTCGTCATCTCCTACCGCTACTACCCGATTTACCGCAGCCCCTACCTTGCTGGGCAAGACTTCAACGACTACTTCGACGGATTGCGCGTGCGGGTGTGGGACGATCCCTTGGCGCCGGACACGGTACGCAGTGGTTGGCTGCAAGGAGCAAAGCTCCGCGACGCGTTGGAACGATACGGCTTCATCCCCGGCGGAGATCCACTGCCTTCGAGATACCGGCAAGTGAGCGACCTGCGGGGCGTGATCCAGCTTTATCCCAATCAAGGCCTTGCGGTACCCTATGACTACGAAATCGTCGTCTACGATCGGGTCATGGCGTACAGCGTCAACGGGCGGAAGCCGGCCAAGTTCCTAGTGTTCGACGTCACACGGGGCGACACCGTGGACTTCGTGTTCATGGACGTGAACGGCGACAGCGCCTTGGGGGACCAGGACGCCGTCATCCCCGCCGAACGGGTGGGGACCCGATATCGTGGGACATGGCAGGTGAAGTTCTGGGCTCCCGCAGGAGGAGGAAGGAAGCCGCAGCCGGGGGAGGTCTTCCACCTTGCCATTCGCAAGCCGTTCACCGCCGCGGATGTTTTCGAATGGGAGACGGAGGGGGCCAAACTTCATATCCCGCAGACGAAGGTTGGACGGGATAGCCTCCTTTCGCGCATCGCCGTGGTGCCGAACCCGTACGTGGTGACGGCCAGCTGGGAGCCGCAGCACGTGTACAAGTTCGGCCGTGGGCGGCGCAAGCTCGACTTCATCCACTTGCCCGCCAAGTGTGTGATCCGCATCTACACCGTGCGCGGATACCTGGTCGACACGCTGGTCCACGACGCCCCCATCGATGACGGAAGCGAGAGCTGGGACATGCTGTCCAAGGACGGGCTGGAAATCGCCTACGGCGTGTACATCTACCATGTGGAGGCGCCGGGCATCGGGGAAAAAGTGGGCAAATTCGCCGTGATCAAGTAGCCCGCGCCGCGTGAGCAGGAAGACCAGTATCAGGCTCCAGCGGAGGAGACTCCATGAAGCGGTACTTGGCTCTGGCGCTGGCGGGTGCCTTGTGTGGAGCCGGGCATCGGGCCGAAGCGCAGTTCGTGCGGAATGTGTCCAAGGTGGGGACGACGGCCGCTCCGTTCCTAGAGATCGAAGTGGGAGGCCGCGCGTTAGGAATGGGCGGCGGCTTCGTGGGACACGCGAACGATGCCTCCGCGCTCTACTGGAATGTGGGCGGGATCTCCCGGCTTCCCCGGAATGAGCTCCTGCTGAGTCATACCGACTGGCTCGCTGACATCAGCTTCGATTACGCCGGCTTCGTTCTGAAGCTCGGGCCGGATCGAGCGCTGGGCTTCAGCCTCACCAACCTCAGCATGGGCGAGATGGAAGTGCGAACCGTCTTCTACCCTGAGGGAACCGGAGAGCGGTTCAGCGCCAGTTCCTTCGCCCTTGCCGGAAGTTACGGGTGGAGCATCACGGATCGCTTTTCCATGGGCTTCACGGCCAAGTATGTCCATGAGACGGTCTGGCACATGCGAGCCAGTGGGTTTGCTGTGGATGTGGGCACGCTCTTCACTACCCAGTTCCACGGAATGCGCTTGGGGATGAGCATTTCCAACTTCGGTACGAAGATGCGCCTGGAAGGCAAGGATACCCAGGTCACCCATGATATCGATCCGGTGAAGAGCGGCAACAATGATCGGATCCTCGCCCATCTCGACACCGACCGCTGGCCCATGCCGCTCATCTTCCGGGTGGGGATCGGAGCCGAGCTCCTACAAGACAACTGGAACCGGCTCTCCATCGGCGTGGATGCTGTCCATCCCAACGACAACACGGAGTACATGAACCTCGGGTTGGAGTACGCGTTTCGGGGCTACTTCTTCGCGCGAGCTGGCTACAAGAGCCTATTCCTGAGAGATGGGGAGGAGGGTTTCACCGCCGGGGTGGGACTCCGGTACCCGGTGACGGCTTCCGTCGTCGTCAAGGCTGACCTCGCTTACTGCGATTTCGGGCGGCTGGACAACGTCCGAAAGATCTCGCTATCTCTGGAATTTTGAAAGTGCACCCCCGGACGAGGTGGGCGAAGGTACTTCGGTACGCCGCGAGGCCGATTTCGCGCCGAGGTACGGCGGCAAACGTGCAGGGGCGTGACCGGGTCGTGCGGTGCGGGACAAGGCGAGGGGGCAGCAGTCTCCCGAGCGCGCTGAAGCAAGGGCTGCGAGCGGCAGCGCTGCTCACCGCGTGCTCCTCATGGGCTCAGCCATCGGTAAACCCTTGGATCGAGCTCATTTCGAGGGAAAGGCTCTTACAGAACGTCGAGCTTTTGGCCTCCGCTGGGGGGCATGGATCCCGCGTCACCTTCACGGCGGGGAATGACAGCGCGGCCAATTGGCTCCTTCGGGAGCTTCGGTCCGTGGGGCTCGATTCCGTGTGGGTCGACACGTTTCGCGCTGCCTCGGCCGTCCCGCCTCTCAATGAGTATCCGTTGAGGAACGTGTTGGGCCTTCTCCGGGGCTTCGAGCTAGCGGGTGAGGTGATTGTGCTGGGGGCCCACTACGACTGTTCGGCGAGCAATGAGCCAGGGTGGGCTACTTCCTGGGCCAGTTTGAGGGCACCCGGTGCCGACGACAATGCGTCGGGCGTTGCCGTGGTACTGGAAGCCGTGCGTGCTTTGCGCGAAGGGGGCCTTCGGCCCCGGCGCACACTTCTCGTCGCGGCCTTCGGGGCGGAGGAGACGAATCCCGCCATCCCCACCAGCGTGCCCGACAGCTTGAGGCATCACCTCGGCAGCGCCTCGCTCGCCCGCCGGCTACAAGAGGAGGCTTGGCGGGTAAGGGGCATGGTGAACGTGGACATGGTCGCCTACAACCCCATTGGGTGCTACGTGGAGTTTGTGGCGGATGACCGCTCTCAGTGGCTTGCCCATTTGGGGCGATCGCTGATCAGAGAGCTCGGCCTCCCTTTGGAGTGCAATGAGCCCCCCTTCCCGTACCGCACCTACAGCGACCACGAGGCGTTTGCGCGACGCGGAGTCCCGGCTCTCCTTCTGATCGAGAACGATCCTCCCTGGCAGACCAAGTGGCCTTTCTACCTTCGCAACCCCTTTTACCACACCTCAGAGGATGCTCCCTCGAGACTCAATGGGGATCAATTGGAAGCTGTGGCCAAGTTGACAGTCGCCCTTGTGGCTCGCCTACTGGAAGGTGGAGAGGAGCCCGAGGCCCGGCTGTTACCTTCGCCCACCCTGCTGTGGGCCTCGAGTCTGGGCGACGGTCTCCGGTTGCAGTTTCGTGGGGCCCTTGCGGAAGAAGGTACGCACTATTGCGTCTACGAGCCTGGAGAACCCTGGCGGCTGCCCCCGCAGCCGGTCGCGGTCCTGTCTCCCCACGAGACCCAATGGGACGTCCCCCTGCGCGACCACTACTCCCAATTTTGCCTCACGGCGGAAGACAATGCTTCGCCCCCGAACATCAGCGTCCGTTCGGATGTGTATCCCACAGCTCGGGGTGAGCGAGGACGGATTCTGATCGTCGACGGGTTCGATCGTTGGGGAGGGTCCGGGAGCTGGGGGAGGCCGTACCACTGGTTCGCCACCCTCTACGCGGAGCCTCCGTACGAGCTGGGGTTCGGATTCGACACCTGTGCCAATGAGTCGATCGAGGAGGGGGTTGTCCCGCTCGAGGCCTACGACGCCGTATTCTGGCTGCTGGGAGACGAGTCGACGGAAGACGAGACCTTTAGCGTCCGGGAGCAGAGTCGTGTGCAGGCCTTCCTGCGTGCCGGTGGCAGGCTTTTCGTCTCGGGCTCGGAGCTCGGGTGGGACCTGGGGGCCAAAGGATCAAGCTCCGACAAGGCCTTTCTGCGCGATTTCCTCCGCTGCACGTATGAGGCCGATGACGCCGAATCGTACGAGGTAGAGGGAGCCCGCGGCTCGCCCTTCGAAGGGCTTTCCTTTGCGTACGGCGAGATCCCGTACTTCGAGGACTACCCGGACGTGCTCGTCCCAACTTCCGGCGCCCAGCTCGCCCTGCGGTACGCCAATGGGAAAGGGGCGGGGATCTGCTTCGCCGGCACCGTGCCGGGGGGCTCGGCCGAATGTCGCGTCATCGTCTTCGGTTTTCCCTTCGAGACCGTCTCGGACGCTTCCGTTCGAAGGGAGCTCCTCTCAAGGTGCCTGGCCTTCTTCGGCCTGCCGGAAACGGCTGTGGCCGAAAGACACGAGTCGCCGCTGGGTACCCCGTTCCCGCTTGCCGTGGATGTCTTTCCCAATCCGTCGAACGGGGCCACGAGGTTGATCATTCAAGCCCGCGCGGGCGAGCCCCTCAAGGTCCTGATCTGGAATGTGCGGGGGCAGCTCGTGGAGACCGGGTACGAGGGTGTGGTCGGAGCTTCGCCTGTGAGTGTGGTGTGGAAGGGCGAGGGCCATCCCAGCGGAACCTACCTTGTCGAAGCGATTCAAGGCCATGAGCGGGCAGTCCGGCGAGTGGTCCTCCTCCGGTAAGGGAGATGGATGGCGGAATTAGGCCGCAAGCTCGGGCTTGGCCACGCAGTGGCGCTCATCGTCGGCACGGTGATCGGCTCGGGCGTATTCATCACCTTGCCCATCGTGGCGAAGGTCACGGGCAGTCCATTGCTCGCCCTTGCCGCCTGGTTTGTGGGGGGCCTCATATGGATCCCGCAGATCCTACTCCTCGCCGAGCTGGGCACGGCCTATCCCGAGAACGGGTTCGCCTACTTGTACTTGAAGAAGGCAGGGAGTCCACTGCTAGCCTTCCTCTACGTTTGGACGGTCTTCTGGACGAGCGACACTCCGTCCATTAGCATCATTGCGCTCAGTGCGAGCTCGGCCTTGAAGGTATTCCACCCGCCGCTGGGCACGACGTGGGAGGGAAAGGCTCTGGCCTCGTTGCTGATCCTGGCACTGACCTACCTCCACGTGCGGGACGTGAAGCTGGGCGGGAACGTCCAGATCGGGCTGACGATCGCCAAGCTTTCTCCCCTGGTCCTCCTGATCTTTCTCGGCCTCTTCCTACTGGATCCCTCTGATCTCTCGGGTGCGGCGGATCAGGGACATGCTCTGCGGCGGTTGGTGGCCGGGGTGGCTGCCACCACCTGGTCATACGCCGGCTTTCCGAACATTCTCTACATGGCGGGTGAGATACGGCGGCCGCAACGCACATTGCCCGTGGCGCTAATCGGGAGCGCCTTGGGCATTACGATCTGCTACACATTGATTGCCCTGGCCACGACCGCCATCGTTCCCTTCGGAGAGCTAGTCGCTGCCGAGGGGACCTTCGCCAATCCATTTGGCTACCTGCCGAGCTTCGCGTCGGTTGCGGCGGGCTCTTTGGCCATCTCCGCGTTCATTTCGATGATAGGGGCTGCCAGCGCATGCATCATGGTCCAGCCGCGGATCGAATACGCCATTGCTCGCGATGGATTGTGGCCGCGCCCGTTCGCCGCCATACATCCCAGGTATGAGACCCCGTTTTTTTCGATTCTGGCGCAGTCAGGAGTCGCGGTAGCTTTGGTGCTGGTTGGAGGCATCGAGAACCTTCTCGGCTACTTCACCCTGTCCTACCTCCTGCAGAATGCTTTGGTCTACGCCGCGATCCCGTGGCTCCGGAGGCGGCGGGATTATCAGCCGAGTTTCCGCTCTCCCGGCTGGGCTACAATGATTGTCCTCTCCGTGGGAACGCAGTTGTATCTGGCGTATGGGGCGTTCGTGGCGTACCCAACGGCGGGAGTCCTCGCCGCCGCTGTATTGATCGGCACGGGGTTACCGGCTTACGCCTTCTTCCGCCGCGGACGGCGCGCCGGGGGGATTGATCCGAACGGGACGGCGGCGGGCTGATAGCCGAACCTTTTTCCGGCCGGATGCCGGGCAGAGAGAAGCGGCGAGTTGCCGGAAGATGAGGAAGAAGTCCGTTGCCCTCGGAGGCTATGTTTCCTATCTTCCGGCGGAAGTGTTGTGGCCGATGGGGCATGACGTGAAGTCGGAAGGGCGGATGAAGAGCGTCGGTGAAGCGATGGACTCATCGACCAATAATCGGAAGCTGCAGCACATCCGGATCGTGCAGAGCGACTTGGGCGTCGATCGGCGCAAGCTGTATTTCGACGGAGTGCTGCTGAGGCACCGGGCGCTGCCGGAGATCAATCTGGCGGATGTGGATCCTTCGGTGGAGTTTCTGGGCAAGCGGCTGTCCTTTCCTTTGATGATCACGTCCATGACCGGCGGGGATCATGAAATCCTGCGACGGGTAAACCGCAATCTTGCGCGCGCGGCCGAGGCCACGGGGGTGGCGATGGCGGTGGGTTCGCAGCGCGTGATGTTCAGCAATCCAAGCGCCCGCGACAGCTTCGAGCTGCGAGAGGTGGCTCCGACAACGGTGCTTTGCGCCAATCTGGGCGCGGTCCAGCTGAATTACGGCTTCGGTATCCAGGAATGTCGGCGGGCTGTCGAGGTCCTGGCGGCCGACGCGCTTTGCCTGCATCTGAACCCGCTTCAAGAAGCTGTGCAGCCGGAAGGCGACACCAACTTCGCAGGTCTTGCCGAAAAGATCGGCCTCGTGGCCCGGGAGCTGGAGGTTCCGGTGATCCTCAAGGAGGTCGGTTCGGGGATGTCGGCGCCAGATGTGGAATTGGCCCTCCGTGCTGGCATCCGGATCGTCGACGTGGCCGGAGCGGGAGGGACCTCCTGGAGCCGGGTGGAGCATCACCGGCGGCGGGACTCCGCAGCGGAAGGATTGGGACTCGTCTTCCAGGACTGGGGTATTCCCACTCCGTTGGCATTGTGGCTTTTGCGACCATACCGGGATCGCCTCCAGCTGATCGCCTCCGGGGGGATCCGCACCGGGTTGGACATGGCCAAAGCCATCGTCTTGGGCGCCTCGCTTTGCGGGATGGCCTCGCCGTTTTTGGAGCCAGCGCTGGAGTCGGCCGAGCGCGTCATCGAGAAGATCGAGCGGCTCAAACGGGAGTTCGTGACCGCTATGTTCCTCCTGGGCGTCGCGAAGGTGGCTGAAATGAGGGGGAACGATTCCCTGCTCCTGGAGCCTTTGACGGGTCGCCGTTCCTGGTGAGGGGGAGGTGTCCCGCGGTTCCGTCTCGCAGTCCCGGTAAGTGGGGGACTCGCCTCACTCGTTGCACACAGCAAAAAACCCGCAGAGGAAAGGCCGAGGTGTTGTCGGGGAACAGGCCTCCGCGCAATACGGGACTGCGGGGACAAGCTGGCTCCGCCACGATGGGGATTATCCGCTCGCGGATGCTTGCCCAGTCCCGGCTGAAGGGGAAAAGGCGCGGGCCCTTGGGCTTGCTGCGAAAACAAAAAAGCCCCCAGCTTTCGCCGGGGGCTCCGGAGGGAGGAAAATGAGAGCCTAGACGAAGCGGTAGCCGGTGCCGTGGATCGTCTCGATGTACTTCGAGGGGTACTTCTGCTCTCCGAGCTTTTCCCGCAGACGCTTGATGTGCACGTCCACCGTACGGCTCGTCACGTAGACCTTCTTGCCCCACACGCGTTCGAGAATCTCCTGCCGCGTGAAGACGTTTTCCCGATGAGACGCGAGCAGGTACAGGAGCTTGAACTGCGTGTAGGTCAGGTCGATAGGCTTGCCAGCCTTGTAGACCCGATGTTCGTCCAGGTCGATCTCCAGGTCCTTCACCTTGATCCGGCGGGAACCAAGCTCGCGGACCCTGCGGACGATCCCCTTGATACGTGCGACCGTCGCACGAGAGGGAGTCGGCCGGACGATGTAGTCGTCAGCTCCTTCTTCGAAGCCGCGCACGATATTGGCCTCGTCGTCGTACGCCGAATACAGGATGAGAGCGATACGGCGCGTGTCCACATCCTCCTTGAGCTGACGGACCACGGACCATGTATCCGAGCCGAAGGTGTCCACGTTGATCAGCACACCCGCGGGGCTTTCCGCTCGGATCTTTTCCGTTGCCTCTTCCAGGCTGTCCGTGTGGACCAGTTCGAAACCCTCCTGCCTGAGCCGGGCGAAAAGCTCATCTTCGCCCGCCGCGGCCTTGTCGAACAGCATCAGCTTGTTCTCGTTGAGTTCCATCATCCCATCATCCCCTAATCGTTTGGTTTTACCCTCGAACTCTACAACCCGCCGTTACGTCGGGTGCGGTGATCTTCCTCGACCACCGACACATTCTACAACCTCCATGCCAATTTGTTCCCGATGATTCACAGCCGGGGCTCTTTTTTCCAGGCGACTAGCCGACTCAGTTGGCCCCGGTAGGGTGCTGTCGCCCCCGAGGTATGTGCGGATGAGAGAATTTCGGCCACTGCTTTCCCAACGCGTCCGAAATTCGACCAGCTTCCCCGGCCGGCGTTCGGAGCATAACTACGCCCCCCGGAATCAAAAGTTCCCGTGAAGCTCACACTGTTTTCCTGGCGACGCGACCAGATCCGTTCCGTGACCAATGGCTAGCCCTGGCGGGTCCGGAGAGACAGGGGATTGTCCAGTTACAATCTGGGTTGACGCGGGAGTTCCGGCCTACGGGTGGTTTCACAATGCGCACGGAAAGTGGAGAGGGAAACCTTCGCTTCCCCCCGAAGGATTCTCTTTGCGCCTACTGGCTATCCCTGATGGGCGGATTCATGTCCCCCAGCATTGTGCGGGTCGGTCTTGGGGCATTGCGGGCTCTGCGAGCCCCTGTCGTGTTCACACCAGCGGCTTATCGTAGATTCGGTAGCGTTTGTAGACGCGAGCTCCGAGCGACTCGGCGGCCCGGTTCATCATCACGTTGTCTTCCAGGATCCAGGAGAATTCACCCCAGCGGTGACCCTTGGCGACGCCCCTGCGGTACGTCTCCACGTAAAACAGAGAGTCGATGCCGCGCTTTTGGTATTTGCGCACGACCCCCATGGTGAACACGCGGATCCCGTTGATCTTCCGCATGTACCAGAGCAGCTTTGGCAATCCGAAGGGGAAGAGGCGGCCATTGCGGATCTTGATCAGGGCTTGGTTGATGTCGGGAAGGGCCAGGGAGAAGCCGGCGGGCTCTCCGTTCACCAGCGCGATCAGAACCAGGTCAGGATCGAGGATCATCTTCAGCTGCTTGGCGATGTGATCGATCTCTTCCCGGGTCAGAGGGACGAAGCCCCAGTTGAGGCTCCAGGCGTCGTTGTAGATCTGAAAGACCAGCTCCACCTCCTCCCAGAAGCGCTTCATGTTCACCGTGCGGAACTCCACGTTCTCGCGCCGCTTGAGGGACTCTGCCACGCGGATGGCCTTTTCCGGCAGGGGCTGGTCCGACGTCATGAGGTAGGCGTACAGGTCCTTGGCCTTCTGGAAGCCATACCGCTGGCAGAAGTCCAGGTAGTAGGGGGGATTGTAGGTCATCAGCACAACCGGGGGTCTCTCGAAGCCTTCCAGCAAGAACCCGACGGTGTCGTTGGTACTGTAGTTCGCGGGGCCGCGCATCACCTCAAGGCCCCGGTCCTTGAGCCAACTGGCGGCCGCGTCGAAGAGCGCGGACGCAGCATCGTAATCCCGTAGCACCTCGAAAAAGCCGAAGAAGCCCGTCTTCTCCTTGTGGAACTCATTGTGACGATTGTTCTGGATGGCCGCGATCCGTCCCACGACCTCCCCATCCCGCCGGGCCAGGAAGAATTCCGCGTCCGAATGCAAGAAGAAGGGATTCTTCTTCTTGTCCAGCATCTCTTTCATGTCGACGATCAGGGGCGGTACCCAATTCGGGTCCCCCTTGTAGACCTTCCACGGGAAAAGGATGAACTGTTTGAGCTCGCGCCGGTTCCGAACGGGATGGACGGTCAGAGTTCCCATGACTAGCCTCTAAGTTTCAGATTACGCCGAACTGCCGGCCCACTTTCTCGAAAACCTCGAGCACGCGATCGAGCTCTTCGTCCTTGTGCGTCGCCATGTACGAGGTGCGTATGAGCGACATTCCCGGAGGGACGGCCGGACTGATAACCGGATTAGCATAGACCCCGTTCTCGAACAGTGCCTTCCAAAAGGCGAAGGTCTTCTCGTCTTCGCCAATGATGATGGGGATGATGGGGGTCTGGCTGTTGCCGGTGTTGAATCCGAGCTCCCGAAAGCCGCGCCGCATCTTGTTCGTGATCTCCCAGAGCCGTTCGCGACGCTCCGGTTCCTTCTCGATGATATCCAGACACGCCAGCACCGTAGCCACCGCCGCCGGCGGCGGACTGGCCGAGAAGATGAGGCTCCGGGAGTGATGCTTGATGTAGTGGATCACCGGCTCGTCCCCGGCGATGAATCCGCCAATGGATGCGAACGACTTACTAAAGGTCCCCATCACGATATCGACCTGGTCTTCCAGACCGAAGTGCTCCGCAGTGCCCCGACCGTGTTGCCCAAGAACCCCAATGGAGTGGGCGTCGTCGATCATGATCCGGGCCCCGTACTTCTTAGCGATGGTGACCAGCCGTGGGAGGTCCACAATGTCGCCTCCCATGGAGAACACGCCGTCCGTCACGATCAACTTGCCCCCGTCGTCGTCGGCGTACATCTTCAGGACCCGCTCCAGGTCCGACATATCATTGTGGCGATACTTGACCGTTTTGCCGAAGGCCAGGCGGCAACCGTCTACGATGCTGGCATGATTGTCCCGATCGGCGAAGATGAGATCGTCCTTCCCGACGATGGTGGCAATTGTTCCCAGATTCGTCTGGAAGCCGGTGGAGAATACCAGCGCCGCTTCCCGTTTCATGAACGCCGCCAGACGCTCCTCCAGCTCCTCGTGCAGGGTCAAAGTCCCGTTGAGGAAACGGGAGCCCGTGCAGCCCGAGCCGAAGCGCTCAATGGCCTCCTGTGCTGCCTTTTTCACCCGTGGATCCTGAGTGAGGCCGAGGTAGTTGTTGGAGCCGATCATGATGACCTGCCGCCCATCGATCACCACCTGGGTGTCGGCTCCAGACTCGATGGCCCGGAAGTAGGGATAGATCCCCGCGGCCATGGCCTCTTTCGCTCTCGTGAAACGGTAGCATTTCTCGAACAGATCCACCTCAGCGCCTCCGTGTGCAGTCCAGACGGTCCTCAACCGGCACGACTGACCTTGACTCCCCACACATCCGGACGGTCTCTTTCGCTGCTTCCGTCAAAATGAATCGCGCTCAATATAACCAACGCTACCCCTGCAGTCAAGGCGAAAACTGGCATCGCGTTAATCGGGTAGCCCGATGCTGGCTCAGGCTGGGGAATCCCCTGGAGCCTTGACCGGCCCTACGGCTCCCTGAGCCTACGGCCACACCGAATGGCCCCTCCTTCACATCGCATGGGGATTCGCCCGGAAGTATTCGATCACCTCGCGCAGGATGTCCTCCAGCGTGTACTGGGGTTCCCAGCCGATGGCGTTGCGGATCTTGCTCAGGTCCGGGATGCGGATGCGCATGTCTTCGAATCCCTTCTCGTAGGCTTGCTCGTAGGGGATGTAGACGATCTCGGAGGGCGAATTGGTCATCTCTTTGATCTTGTGGGCGAGTTCTTTGATGCTGATGGTATTGTGGCTGCCCACATTGTAGATTTGCCCGACGGTGCTGGGCGAGTCCACCAGCGCAATGAGGGCGCGAACGGTGTCCTTCACGTAGGTGAAGGAGCGAATCTGGTTGCCACTACCGTACACGGTGATGGGTTGCCCGCGAAGGGCTTGAGTGACCATTCGCGGGATGACCATCCCCCAGCGGCCGGTTTGCCTCGGTCCCACCGTGTTGAAGAGGCGTGCTACTGTCACCTGAAGGTTCTTCTCCTTGTGGTAGGCGAAGGCCAGATACTCGTCGATCGCCTTGGAGTCGGCATAGCTCCACCGGCTCCGGGAGGTTGGGCCCAGGATACGGTCGTCGTCCTCGGAGAAGGGGACCTTCTCGCTCTTCCCGTAGATTTCCGAGGTGGAGGCGATCAGTACCCGTCGCAGGTAGCGATTGGCCAGCTTCAACACCATGTGTGTGCCCAAGATGTTGGTCTCAATGGTTTCCACCGGGTGACTCACGATGAGCTCCACGCCCACCGCGGCCGCCAGGTGGAAGATCACATCGCACTCGCTCACCAGACGGTCCATGACCGTTTCGTTCAAGATGGTCTCCACGGCGATGCCGAAACGCGGGTGACTGCGCAAATGCTGGACGTTTTCGAGACGCCCGGTGGAAAGATTGTCGATCACGTACACCGAATCCCCGCGCTCCAAGAGCGCCTCGGCCAAATGCGAGCCAATGAACCCTGCACCTCCCGTGATGAGCGCCCTCATCCCTACCTCCCAGCTTGGCTTTCCTTCGAGTTGCCTTCCCGATTCTTCCGAACGGTCATCAGAATGGTTAGGAGCCCGTACAGAACTGCGGTCTGCACGAAAACCACGAGGCAACCGGCCCAGGTGAGTCGCGGGAGCAGGAGAGCTCCCATGGCCACGCTGGCCTCAACCAGATAGATGAAGAAGACGGCTTCCTTTTCGCTCATCCCAAAGTCGACCAGTCGGTGCGAGAAATGCCTTCGGTCGCCCACAAACAGCGGTCGGCCTTCGCGCCAGCGAATGTACAGCACGGAGGCGCAATCGAAAATGGGAACGCTGAACACGAGGACCGGCGCGATCACCGGTACAAAGGTCGGACTCTTGACGTCAATGTACGAAGCCTGAATCGTGCTGCACCCCAGAAGAAAGCCGATGGTGAGGCTCCCGGCATCCCCCATGAAGATCTTCGCCGGATGAAGATTGTGCGGCAGAAACCCAGCGCATGCTCCCACGAGGAGGGCCAGGGAAAAGGCCACGTAATCCTGGTTCTGCGAGATGGTGAGGATGCTCAAGGCAAGTCCCGAAATGGCCGCCACCCCCGCCGCTTGCCCGTCCATATTGTCGATCAGATTGAAGGCATTCGTTATGCCGACGATCCAAAGCAGGCTTACAACGACGTCCAGCAGCTCCCCGGGCATCAGCTGGGTGCGGATGCCCGAGGCCACGGCTACCGAGGCGGCGAGGAATTGAGGCGGAAACTTGGACCGGTAGTCCAGATGGCCTTTCCGGAGGTCGTCGATCAACCCGAGGGCGAAGATCAGCAGGGCGCCGACCAGGAGGCCGATGAGCTTCGGCGAAGCGGCCTGGAGGCGGGAGCGCCAATCTGGGTACGAGGGGAAATGGGAAGCGACGGAAGGAATCCCGCCGAGCAGATGGAGGGCCACCAGGGCTGCGACCAGGCCCAGTAGGACACTCCCCACGATGCCCACGCCGCCGAGGAGGGGTACCGGCCCGCGGTGGATCTTTCTACCCCCGGGGAGGTCCACAATGCCGCGTTTCAGCGCAAAACTCCGCAACCAGTGGACGAGCCCGTACGAAATGCCGGCCGAGGTCAGCGCGGCAGCGGCCAGGAGCGCGTATTTGGACCACCCCACTTCGTTCGCACCTCTGAGGGGATTCCGCTCAGCGCATGATCACCAGCTTGGAGAGAACCCTCGCGCTTTCCGTCCCGGAGCGGGCCTCCACCGAGTAGAGGTAAACGCCATTGGCCAGCGGGTCTCCGTCCCGATCGCAGCCATCCCAGGAAAGGGAGTTGAATCCCGCATTCCCGGGCGCGAGGCTGGAATTCCACACCTCACGACCCGACAGCGTGAATACCCGGATCGTCACGCGGTCCACGTCCTTGCTGAGAAAGTAGGTAAAAGCCGTTTCATTCGCAAAGGGATTGGGGTAGTTCATCACGTTCTCAAGAACGAGCCCTTTGGCAACTTGGAGGAAGAGCGAGAGTTCCGCGCGGTTGCCGGATAGATCCCATGCGCTTGACTCCAGCAAGTGGCGACCCGGCTCAAGACGAAGGCGGAACTGCACAGCAGCTCCACCCTCCAGCCGCGGGAGGAATTCCACATCCCCCGGGGCGAGCTGCCGGACGTCCACGCCGTCCACGGCAATGCGTATGCGAAAGCTGTCTTCCGCGGCATACTGGCTGGCATCCTGAACGCGGATCTCGTAATCGGCCTCCCAAGGTACGTAATCGCCGTCGATCACCTCGCGGCCATCCACGAAAAGGGCAATCCCCGGCCCGACTGAATCCGGGCGAATCGCCAGGGTGAGATGGGCCTCGTTGTTCCATTCGCACAGCTCGGGGACCCGGTCCTCCGGATCGAGGCGCAGCCGGATCGTGTAGCAACCGGGCCCTTCCCGGGGGTGCCAGCTCCAACGGACTGCACAACTATCCCCGGGCGGGAGCGCAGGAAGGATGAAGGACGAATCGGCCTGTCTCGATTCCCCGGAGGCATCTTCCCATTGCCAGATGGCACGCGCTTCCGGCGAGCTACCCGGGCCAAGGTTGCGAACCACAGCCGTGAACTGCACGCGCTCGCCGGTTAGAATGGACGCGCGATCTGGTCGGAATTGAGCGATCTCCAGCTCGCAGGGTGGAGTGAGCCGGACCGCCCACGCGCGCAACCCCCAAAGGCTATCCGGCCAGAGGATGGTGCAGGTCAATCGCAGGTAACGCGCATCGACCGCTTCGAGAGAGAGCGAATGCGAATCGGTCGGGGCTTCGCATGGAAAAGTGCTCAGTAGGCGCTCGGGCCCCGTCAAAGACGCTTTTCCGAAGAGGGACACTGTGGCCTTGCCACTTCCGGCCAGCCAGAGTAGGAGCTCGTGCCAGGAGCCAGCCGGACCTATCCAGGGGCTGACGATCTCCGCCCGCTCGGCGAAGACCTTGATGCTGTCCACGAGGCTTGCAACCCCCTCGCCCCGTCTTCTCAAGACCTCCCGCACGGAGGAGGGATCGCCAATCCGGGCGAGGAAAGCCCAGCTGTCACGGTAGCGGAGTTCCCGGCAAAGTCGGCTGCCGAGCATTTCCAGCTGCTGCAGGACCCTTTCCGTCAGGCCTGTGGCTCCGTCTCCGCAGATGGCGATCAGGAGGTGATGCCCCGTCGGAATCCCCGCGAGAAAGGTGGCCAGGCTTTCGGCCGCGACTGGCGCAAGGGGGGTCGGAAAGCTCCGGCTCCGGGTTGCCCCCCACGGGCTCAGCACCACCAAGTTGTAGCCAGGATGCGACTGGGCGACGGAAATTGTGTCCACAAGGATCCGGGCGAAATTGCCGTCATCGGCCCCGGCGGAGGTCACCTCGAGCCGGAGCTTTCGTGAGCCTAAGCTTACACCCGTGGGGCCCGCGGCGAATCCGCTCCCCGAACTGAACGCCAGCTCCGAACCGCGCTGGCCCCATCCGCTGCCGCTCATCCTCGCCACGACTCGGAACTGCGTGAGCACTTCGGCCTCCACCTCAGAGCCCCGGACCGCACGGATCCGGCAGTGGAAAGTGGCGGGGAAAAGGCGGCCCAGGCATACGCGCAGGAGCGGCGGCGAGCCTTCCAGCGGAAGGGAGAGCTGACGCAGGGGATGCTGGAAAGCCGAGCTCGTGTCCATCTCGATCGAGAGATGCGAGCGTTCCTTCCACCCTTGCCCCGGGGCCAGGAAGAGGGCGATCGAATCCGACGCACTCAGTTCAGCGAAAGGCGGCGGCCAAAGGACTTCCACGGCTCTGCCTTTGATTACCAGCTCCTTCTCCGCGGAGTTATTCATTCGATCCGCGTCCGGCACCTTGGCCAATGGGTCGACGGTAACCGTGAGGAGGTAAGTGCCGGGCCTTTCCGGCGTCTTCCAGGTGCACTCCAAGGAGTCGACGAACCCCACAGGCGGAAGCCGAAGCTCGCCGAGCGCGATTTCCCCGCCGTTGTCGGGACGGACAGTGAACAGGACGTCGGAGCTTTCGGCGAGCGCCAGCCCGTAGTTCCAGATGGTCGCGCGGATTCGGATCGATGCGTCGGCGGCCGTGGGCTCTTCGGGGAGGATGCGAATGTCCTCTCCCGTCAACGCCAGGTCGGGCTCGCGGGCGAGCGCGAGATCGGCGGTGGGATCGCCAAGCAACGTGTACTGGTCGAGGATGGTCTGGTCGAGCAATCCATTGCCGCTGCTCGCCCAGTAGCGTAGCTTGGCGAGCCAGATGGCCTCGCCCAGCTCCCTCACCGTGTCGCGGAGGACCACGGAGAGAAGCTGTCTCAGAAGCAGCTCATCCTGATAGGCCAGGCCCCACCCAGTGGTTCCGAAAAAAGCGATGGCTCCCTTTTTCGGAGCGAGCAGGAACCGCTCGCCCAGGCTCTCCTGGTAGGGATTGGCGAACCGGGCCGTGTGGCAGGTCATGCTGGTGACGAACGGGTAGTAGGGACGATTCCGCAGCGCGTCCACGTCGCGGTTACCGAACATGAGATCCCAGGTGTGGCTCCCCGCGTGTCCGATGAAGTTCACCCACAGGACTCCCTTGTTGATGCCTCGGAGGATGTCTTCGCGCCCTTCTCCCTCTAGGTACCCGGTGGATTTCTTCGAAATGAGATCCCACCGCATGGCAGCGGGCGGTGGGGCGATGAACGCCTGAGCCGCATCCGTGCTCTGCCGGACGAAAAGGCTCTGTTCGTACGGGTCGTACCCGCCGGTGATGAGTAGGAACCGCTTCAGCCATCGTCCTCCCCGCAGTGCCCGGTATTCGAAAAGCTTCTCCACGATCTCTTCCGCTTCCTGCGGCGTTTGCGCAGGGATTCGGCCTACGGGAAGATCGGGCAAGAGATCGCCGGGCCCGTCCACGCAGACGAGTCGGCTATCGGAAACGGGTTTGCCGTACGTCGGGACGAGGTCTTCGAACACTGCCCCGGGGGAGCGTTTCCGCGGATCCCAGCTCGCGTCGCCCAGGAGTAACACCGAGCGGAGGCGCGGGGGAGGCCAACGCCAGAAGGCGTAGGTCACGAATTCCCGGATCGCCTCCGGCGACTTGAGGCCGTAATGGAATTCGTCGTACACATCCTGCACGTCCACCACGATGCCGGAGCACTTCTTCCCCCGGAGGAGCCTTTCAGCTGCTGGGTGCAGCGCGCGCGGTGCAATCACCACACACTCGGCACCTGCTGAGCGGGGCCCGACAAGATTTGCGGGCTCATCCAACTCCAGCTGAGCCGGAGCAGACGGCGCCGCCGGATCCGCCGCCACGAGATGCTTTGCGGAGCGCAGGGTGTCTGTCCAAAGGTAGCGCACTGGTCCGCCCTCCGGGAACAGGACAGACGTTCGGAGCTCGGCCGGTCCGTGCCCACGGAGTGACCATGCTTCCAGCGCACTCCCCGGGGAGGATCCCTTCCGACCGATCAGGCACCAGGAGTCGCGGTAACCGAGGCGTCGGATCTGGGCGCTCCCGAGGGATTCGAGGGCTCGGTAAGCCCTCTCGGTCATGCCGGCCGTGCCTTCGTCCCGGATTCCAGCCAGCACTACGCAGCTTTCCGGGAGGGAGTGGATGAAGTCGGCCAGCGCCGTCGCTTGCGTCGTGTCGCGATGGGTGTCGAAGGTCCGGGCAGCGAGCACCTGTCCCGTTCGGGGATCCAATGCGACGACATTCAGCCCTCTGCCGCCGCGCTCGACGACGGGCGTTCCGCGCACGAGGATTTGGCACCGATCCCCGTCTTCGAACCCGGCCGAGGAGATGAATAGGCTGTCGGAGTGGGACGAATCGGCTCGGGCCGGGCGCAGCAAAACCCCGCGATCGACGAGCAGCAGGAGCGGGGGTCGTGGCGAGTCGGTGCGAATGGCCCATGTACGTGGCGAGCTCGAGGGCGGAAGGAGCACGTCCAGTACCTCACCGCCTCGCAGGACAAGCCGCCTGGGGAAGCTCACCTCCAGCCAATCCAGGTTCCACTGGTTCTGGCCGCCAGCAGGTGGCGTTTCGCTCACCAACCGTACTTGATTCTTCCCTTCCCGAAAGTAGGCGGCTGGGAAGCTGACCTCGAGCGTCCGATCCTCGCGGTTCGGGAACTCGAGCAGGCCCAACACTCGGCCATTCAGCTCAAGGCGGAGCCTGGAGGAAGATCCGGGGGGCGACACCCCACGCACGCGCACACGGATCTCGCCTGTGCCTTCGCGCCGCAGGTCCCGGAGCACGAACGTCACGGTATCTTCGTCGCCAGGGTAAAAGCGACGCCAGATCCAGCCCTCTCCTGGCACGGGGTCCGTGCGCTTGATCGAGAGATCGTCGTCCCCGTCATGGTAGACCAGTTCTCTCTCGAAGTGAAGGCTCACCACCACCACGGAGTCCACAGGAGCAGTCCTGTCCACGAGTGCTTCCTCGGGCAGGTACCAGCGAGCGTGGCGTTCCTTCCCCCAGTCGAGCCAGAAGACATTGGTGTCCGAGTAGGGATAGGTGAAGCTCGTATCCCCGTGGAGAGCCTGGGCGTAGAAGATCAGGGTGTCGTCGGCATCGAACTTTCCGTCTTCGAGTCCGGAGGCCAGGACGGGAAGGACCTCATCCCGGTGCACGACGACGACTTGTGTGGGGTCGATCTCACGGGGTTCGATTCCTCTCGAGACGAGCTCGGAGCCTCGGATTCGCACCAGACCGGAATCTGCCACGCGGATGCGCAGCCGTCCCGGCTGGCCTGGTGGCTCCCGAAGCTGCGGCGGCGCAGGGTCGAGCCAATCGGGGTTCAGCACGAGTTTGCGAAGCGACTGGAGAAGATCCGCCGCCGCGCCCATCCCAATGGGTTTCAACCCATCGATCCGGAGCAGGAGCCGCGCCTCGCGGAGTTGAAGGACCCTTTCCCCGGTGCTGGGCCTCGCGACGGGGATAGTCAACCTGGCGAGGCGACATCCCCTCAGAACTCCCGCCTCGCTCAGGTACGGAGTCAGGTCCGGAGAGCCGCCGATGTTTTTCTCGCGGGAACCCCCTGAGTTGGAGTCGGTCAAGGCAGCGAAGGGGGCCAGTTCTGCCCAGCGGAGGGAGAGCGTATCGTAAGTGGCCGAGAGCAGGATGCAGTGGGCCTGGCCACGCCTCGGGAGGGCGACGAGGGTGCCGATGGCGGGGACTGCTGCGGCTGAAGGTCCTTCGAGCCAGAAACAAGAGCTGGCGGTAAGCAGTGGACCCGCGGCTGTGGGGCGAACTCCTAAGGGCGGAACCGAAACCGAGACCAGGAGCCCGTCGGCCGTTTCGCTGGCCGTGATCTTTGGCTCGGCCGAAAGGGCGGGCTTGCGAAACCTCGGATCATCGGGGCTCCATGCGAACGTCAGGTCGAAACTGATGAAGAGAAGGACCGCAAGGATGAAGCCCGCGCTCCTCGCCGTCTTCAGATCCGCTCCGAGGTGGCGGCTGGATCCGCGTTGGAGCCGGGAAGTGGGCTCTGAGTGCGGTTTTCCAGCCCGAAGGTTCGCACCCTTTACCCGCACGGCGAAACCCGCGGGGGGAATCCTGGCCAAATGGGGTGGCCAGCTCATGCCATGCTCCCACGAGGTCCAGGAGAAGCGCCGGCGGACAAGATCTGCTCGTACAGCTCCTGGATCCTGGCCACCATCTGATCTTTGTCCCACTGCCGGAGGTATTCGGCGTCATCGTAGCGCGACAGACGGTCCGCAAGCTCGGGGTCGCGCAACAGACGGTCGATCGACCCGGCGAGGGCAACCACGTCCTTGCTGGGGACCACGAAGCCGTTCCGCCCGTCGCGCACGACTTCCCGCATGCCTTCCACGTCGAAACCGACCACCGGGAGGCCGACGGCGCGCGCCTGCACGACGGCACGCGGCAGCCCCTCCCAGAGGGAGCTCAAAACAAAGAGATCCAGCCCCGCCAGGTAGGCATGAATCTCCTCCACGTGACCGAGGAAGTGGACGCGATCACCGATACCCAGTTCGGTGGCCTGGCGCTGGAGCCAGCCGCGGTATTCGCCTCTTCCCGCTACGGCAAAGTGCACGTCGGGATGTTCGTTGGCAAGCTGGGCCGCCGCTTGGAGGAGGAACTGCACGCCCTTCCGCGGTTCCAGTCGTGCGGCTGTGCCGACGATCTTGGCATTGGCGGGGATGCCGAGGCGTTCGCGCAGGGCCCTGCGGTGCAATGCGCGCTCGCGGGCGGCCTGTCGAAAGGGACAGAGGTCGAAGCCGCTCCGTACCACCACAAAGCGTTCCGGGTCCGCCACACGGCTCCGGATGTAGGTGGAACGAAGGTCGTCCCCAACGCAGAGGAAAAGGTGAGTCCATCGACCCACCAGGCGCTCGAGAGACAGGTAAAGCATCCGTGTCGCGGGCGGGAGATGTCGATGGAAGGTGATCCCGTGCAGGGTGTGGACGATGAGCGGCACACGGCACCACCGGGCGGCGATCCGGCCGATGATCCCCGCCTTGGCCTCGTGCGTGTGCACTAGCTGGTACCGGCCCTTCCCAATGAGACTGAGGGTCTCGCGCAGGGCCAAGAAATCCTTCCTCGGGCGGAGCTCGCGTTGGAGGTGTGGGATGCGGAGAAATTGGGTTCGGCGCAACTTCGCAATGATATCTGGCTCGGAAGGCTCGCCGGCCGCCAAGTGGACCTCGTACCGGCTGTGGTCCAGTCCTTCGACGCTGAAAATGGTATTCTCATCGGCTCCGCCGGAAATCAGGCGAGTGATGATGTGGAGCACGCGCACTCTCTTCATGCCGATCCCGCCATTTCGGCAACTTCCCGGTAGACTTCCAGTACCGAGCGCGCAGAGCGCTCGCCGGAGAAAAGGGAGGAGCGGTCCAGCGCCCGCTCCCTCAGGGTTTGCCGGAGCTCGGGTTCCCGCGCGATGCGGATCATTGCCTCCGCTAGAGCTTCGGTGGATAGGGGATCCACGATGAGCCCAGCGTCGCCCACGATTTCGGGGAGGGAGCCCCTGTCTGAGCTGACGATGGCCAGCCCGAAATGGAGGGCCTCGGCCACCGGGTAGCCAAAGCCTTCCAAGAGCGAAGGGACTACGAGACACAGAGCGTTGCGGTAGAGGGAGCGGAGAAGCGAAGGTTCCGTCGTCCCAAGCAAGAACACCCTGTCGGCGAGGCCGAGTTCTGCGACCCATTGCTCCGGTTCCCGGTATCCCCGGTAGGGTGGGCCTGAGAGGACCAACTGGTAGGGACGCAACTCCGGGGTGGCAAAAGCCCGGAGCAGTCGGACGAGGTTCTTGTGGGGGCGTCTCTGCCCCACGAACAGGAAATAGCTTCCTGCCCGAATCCCGGGTGGAAGGGGGGCTTCTTCCCTCTCGTCCAAGAGATCCGACGGCGGAGGATAGATCGGGATGATCCGCTCCGCATGTCCGAACCGTTCGATTAGCTTCCTTGCCGTGTAATGGGAGACAGCGATGGTCCTCCTGGCGCGTGCCACAGCCCATCCGATGCTCCCGACCAAGAGCGGGTTGAAGATCTTGGCCGGTCCAGTGGAGATCCCCGGCTCGGGAAGGTGGTGGATGGTGACCACGGTCCTCTCCTCAAGCCCGAAGGGGAGATCGTGGTGCGGGTAGTGGTACACGTCAAGGCGCAGCGGCCGAAGGTACCTCGCAGCGAGGAGCTTCTGCTTCGGTCCCATGGGAGGGAGCGGGCAGCGGGCGAACCTCGCCGACGGCCCCGCAATGGCTTTGAGGGCCTCGGGCACGCGATCCCGGACGATCAGCACGTAGTCATTGTCCCCGTCGAGGCGAAGGAGGTCGCGGAGGAGGCCGAGGATGTACGTCCCGATCCCGGTGGGCTTGTCAAGGACGAGTCGGCAGTCGATCCCGATGCGCATTCCGTGCTCCGCTTGCGTCAGCCGTCGGAGACGGCCCGCTTCAGACCTGCCAGAAGAAGCAAGGTTTCGCCAAAGGCCAGCACACTGTCCCGAAAATACCCCAACCCATTTCGGAGAAGGAGGGGGGCGGTTGCTAGCCGCGCGAAAACGCCGATCATCAGAACCAACCGAACGCACAGCTGCCTGGCCGGGGAGCCATGTTTGCGCCAGAACCGCAGCAAGCTCCGATGGGTTTGCACGAAGGTGAACCGTCGGCGCCGCTGCCGCAAGGGATCCTTCCAGTGGAAGATGGTCACGCCCGGCTCGAAAACAACACGCCATCCCAAGCGGCGAAGTCGGTAGCAGAGGTCGGTATCTTCGCTATACAGGAAGAAACCGGCATCGAGCCCACCGACCTCCTCGAGCGCTTCCCTCCGCAGCAACATGAAGGCTCCGGAAACCCAGTCGACATCGATCACTTGGTCTTGACTCACGAAATACAGTCGGCTCCGGCCAAAGAGACGAGAGCGGGGAAAGAGCCTGGCGATGCCGATTTGTTCCCAGAGAAGCACGGATGGATAGGGATAGCAGCGAGCCGAGGATTCGATCCTCCGGCCCGGTCCCACCATCCGAACGCCCAGAGCCCCGATCCTCGGGTCTTGCTCCAACGTCCTCACGGCTCTTGCCACGCCTCCCTCCGGCAGGCGGGTGTCCACGTTGAGCAACAAGACGTACGGCTCTTGCACGAGGGCCAGGGCGTCGTTCACGTTCGCGGCAAAGCCCTTTGGCTCGGGCTGGTGCAGCACGTGAAGGGGCAATCGTGTTGTGCGGGTTTGGGCTTCTCGGCTCGTGGCTCCATGCCCGTCGTTGTCGACGATCAAGACGCGGAATGGCACGTCGGCGCAAGCGGCCGGCAGCGTGTCAAGACAGGGCCCGAGGAAGGGGGCTAGACCATTCGTACCCACCAGAATGACCGCGAGCTGACAAGCAGGATCGTCGCACATGCTTTCTCACCTCTGGCGAGGGCGGGCTGCCCAGAAAGCGAATCCCAAGATCGCCGCGGTTTCGAGCAAGCTCAGCGCGGTCTGAGCAAAGGCGAGCCCCCGCACCGAGTAATGGGCCAAGAGCCAGTTTCCGGACAGCAGGAAGATTGCCAGCTTGGCGGTGCGAATCCAGAAGACGGAGGCTGGCGATCTCAGGGTGAAAGTGACGATGCCCACCACTACCTCCACGAAAAGCGGAAGAAGGAGTCCGGGCATCAAGATGTCGAGGTAGGTGACCGAGGCCCGGTAGGAAGCCCCGAAGAGTAGCGGCACCAGCCAGCGTCCCGGTAGATAGTACAGAGCCAGCCCCACGGCCAGGGTGAACCCGCCGGTGCGCAGTACGTCCGCGAGCCAACGCCGCGCTTGTTGAGCTCCGGGACGTTGGGCAAAACGGGGGAAAAGGGCTGCCGCCGTGGACTGCGCGAGGAGATTGATGCTCCGCCCCACGCTCATCGCCACATCGTAACGAGCTGCTTCGGCCAGCGCGGCTTGCGATCCCAGTAGCAGAACCCCGTAGCGGGAGAAGGCCTGCACGGCAATGGAGGAGAGGCCCACCCACTTGGCAAAAGGAAGCAAGCTTGCCAGATAGCGTAAATCCTCCTTCCACGAACTGTATGAGGCTTTGTCGACCGTCCGGCGTATCCGAGTTGCGAGCAAAGGAAGAGGGGCCCATCCCGCCACTCCCAGAAGGAATAAAAGGAGCGTCAGCCGGAACGGAGAGACCAGGTAGGCGCCGGCCAAAACCGCTACCCATGCCAGCTGCAGCAACGCCATGAGAAGACTCACGCGCGCGTATTCGCGGAAGTCCTGGCGTACCTGGGAAAGGGTCAGGAAGGAGTTGCACAGGTTCTGTCCCGTGCCGTACAGGAGTACCGCAAGGGTCATGAGAGTCAGGTTCGCTCCCGCGAGGGAAAGTGCTGCCGTTCCGCCCAGAAGTCCAATCCACAGGCGAAATCGGCCGAGGAGCAAGGACAGGAAATGCCGTTCCTGACGGCGCACGTCGGGTGTCAGGCTTTCCTGCTGGATGTACGCGGCACCCAGTCCGAACTCCAGCGTGGTGGAGAGGAGGAGCCCGCTGTTCAGGAGCACAGCAGCCAGGCCGTATTCTTCGGGCTTCAGGACGCGGGCGAGAAGCACCACTACCCCGAGCCGGAGCACGCTCGCGCCCGCTCGCCCGAAGAAAGCCGTACCGATGTCCCGGCCTATGCCCTTTCCCGTCACGCTGCCGAAGTTCAGGGCACCCACCTCCCGTGCGGAACCGGACGAAGTCCACCCGTCTCGGACCCCTTCCCGGACAGTTCCTGCCACTGTCTGGCGCTACCGGGTCTCACCCTGGCCCCAAGACTTGGGTTCTGCCCCGATCCCGCCCTTTCCATCGAGGGCTCCTTGAGCCGCCGGGGCTTTCCCCCTACGGGCGGATCAAAGTTCCCGTAGCAGGATCTCCGCAATGCGCTCGCTGGCATGTCCGTCGCCGTAGTGATTTTTTCTCGGGCCGGCAGGCCGGAAGTCCTCGATGGCCTCCAGGATCCGGCCTTTGTCGGCTCCCACAAGCCGGTTCCAGCCGTCCTCCACAGTTTCCACCCATTCGGTTTCGTCGCGCAGCGTTACGCAGGGGACGCCGAAGAAGTAGGCCTCTTTCTGCATGCCCCCGGAGTCCGTGGCGACGCATCGGGCATGGCGAAGCAGTTGCAGCGTCTCCAAGTAGCTGAGGGGAGGCAGGTCGAGGACGTTCGAGGCGCGGCTCAGCTTGTCGCGCAGGCCGAGCTTCCTGAGGGCCTGTTCCGTGCGCGGGTGAATGGGGAAGACGATTCTGCACCGGCTGGAGGCAAAGGCCTCCACGATGGAAGCCAGCCTTTCCGGATCATCCGTGTTGGCGGGGCGATGGACCGTTGCCAGGACGTAGTTCCCCGGTTCTAGCCCGAGCCTTCGGATCGCGTCGACGCGCCTTCCCGCCAGCCGCACGAAGTGCTGCGCGGCATCGAACATGACGTCCCCCACCAAGTGGACCCCTTCAGTGATCCCCTCTCTGCGTAGATTGTCCACGGCCAGCTGAGTGGGGCAGAAGAGGAACCGGGAGACGCGGTCGGTCAGCACGCGGTTGATCTCTTCCGGCATCCTGCGGTTGAAGCTCCGCAGCCCCGCCTCGATGTGGGCGATGGGGAGAACGAGTTTAGCCGCCACCAGCGCTGCGGCGAGCGTGGAATTGGTGTCGCCGAAGACCAGGACGGCGTCCGGTTTGATCTCGGCCATGACCTTCTCGAGCCGGATCATGATTTCCCCGGTCTGTTCGGCATGAGTGCCGGAGCCGACGCCGAGGTGGTAATCGGGCTCGGGGAGCTCGAGATCGCGGAAGAAGATGTCCGACATTTCCGGGTCGTAGTGCTGCCCGGTATGTACAAGCACCTCGCGGAAGTTCCGCCGAAGCGCCTTGGAAACAGGGGCGGCCTTGATGAACTGCGGCCTCGCCCCCACGACGCTGAGGATCGTCTTCATCAGTCCCAGCCTTGGTTTTCGAGAAGCTGTTCCACGGGAGTGTCTTTCATGTACCGAGCTGGCACGCCTGCCCAAACCTGTCGCGGCGGGATGTGCTTGGTGACCACGGCCCCGGCCGCCACCACCGCATCCTCCCCAATTTCGATCCCAGGCAGGATCACTGCTCCGCCCCCGATGCGGCCTCCGCGCCGAAGCGTCACCCCTTTGAAGTGCTTGAAGCGCTCCTCGGTCCGCCCGAGGTAATTGTCGTTGGTCGTCGTGACCTTGGGAGCTACGAAGCAGTAGTCCTCGACCACGGAGTAGGCGGTGATGTAGCAGCCCGTCTCCAGCTTGCACTTCTTGCCGATGCGGGTGAGATTCTCAACGGTCACACCGCGGCCGACGATGGTGTAATCCCCGATGGTGACGTTTTCGCGGATCGCCGCCGTATCGGCCACGAGCACTCCTTGGCCGATCTCACAACCCGCGTAGATCACCACGCCCGCGCCAATGAGACATTGGGAGCCGATTCTTGCCGGGGGAAGGGGTTTGGTATCCTGAAAGATGCTGCGCTTGGCGCGCATCGGCTGCTTGCCAATCACGGTGTGATCGTCGATCCTTACGTCGTCGCCGATGATCGTCCCCTCGTGGATGATCACGCCGTGGCCAATGGTGCAATGGGATCCAATCTTCACATTCGCCTCGATCACCACGAACCGCCCGATCTGGGTGCCTTCCCCGATCTGGGCGCTGGGGTCGATGTAGCTTTCCATGGGTCTCCTCCGAAGTTGGGGATCCGTCCGGGTCCGTCAGTCCAGGGGAACCGGTTTTCCCCCGTGCTTCAGCGACTGCTGGGCGCATTCGAGCACGCGGACGACCCGCAGCCCGTCCCGACCATCCGAACGGGGCCGGCTTCCGGTGCGGATGCATTCCACGAAGTGCTCCAGTTCCGCGCGCAGAGGTTCGCGCATCTGCACATAAGGCACCCAAATGTCGCCGAAACGGAGGGAGAGATCTTCTCCGTATCCGAGATAGGTCCCTTTTCCGACTCCCTTGTCGTACACGCGGATCTTTTCCATGGCCTCCATGTCGTCGAGCACTGCCATCTTACGAGAGCCAACGAGGGTGAGGCGGCGGATCTTGTGCGGGTCAAGCCAGCTCACGTGAATGTGGGCGAGGCGACCGGAGGGGAAGATCAGGTTCAGAAAGGCTACGTCCTCGATGTCCGGTTGCAGGTATGCCTGCCCGCTGCACTGAACCTGCGACGGCGTTTCCCCGAAGAACCACAGGATCACGGAGACGTCGTGGGGCGCGAAGCTCCAGAGGGCATTTTCGTCCCGCCGGACCACGCCCAGATTCACGCGGGTAGAATAGGCATACAGGAGTTCGCCCAGCTCGCCCGCGTCGATCATCTCCTTCATCCTCAGGAATGCTGGGTGGTACTCGAGGATGTGGCCCACCATCAGGACCAGTCCGCGCTCCTCGGCCTCTTGCACGAGCTTGGCGGCGTCGGCAGCGAGGAGCGTCAAGGGCTTCTCCACGAAGGTATGTTTGCCGTGCATCAGGGCCTGTTGCGCAAGCGCGAAATGCGTGCGCGGCGGCGTGGCGATGACAACAGCATCAATTCCGGGATCGCCGGTGACCTGCTCCGCGGAATCGACGACGCGCACCCCGGGGTACTGACGGGCCGTCGACTGACGGAGGGTCGCGTCGGCTTCAGCTACCACCGGGACTTCCACCCCGGGCAGAGACATGAGATTGCGCAGCACGTTCTTCCCCCAGTTCCCCACACCCACCTGCGCGATTCGTATCGTTCTCTCAGTCATCCCATTGCCCCAAAGCGTCGGGTCCATTCAACTGCCGTGTCTGCTCAGGCGCGCGCGTGCCCCGAGGACCCAGGTCCTCCGGATGAATCGAATCTCAAGGGGCTGGCCCTGCGCGCGCCTCGTTCCGGGTTGCCCAAAATGTACGACCCTCATCCGTCCTCTCCAATACGAAAGAGCCAGAGGGGGAACGGTCCGGCTTGCCGGGTTGGGCTTAGGGCACATACGCGGGCGATGCGATGCGGAGATCATTGGGCGGCCGGTTGAGGCCGAGGTAAGACCCGGGGCAGGGCGAATACACGGAAGCCGCCAGGGAGAGCCTTTCCCGCTCCCAGCTCTCCAACTCGGAAACGTTCCTTTGCTGCAGCCGTGTTGCTCGTCCGTCCGAGAGGATACGTGCGCTGACCTGAAGTGCTCGGGCCCCGGGTTTGTTCAGGCAAGCGAAGGTGGAGCCCCCTTTCCCCCGTCCCCGTGGGCCCAAGCGGCCCGAACGGGCTCACCGCAGGTAGATCATCTTCCTCGTCGCACTCCAGACGCTAATGGGAACCTGGAGGCCCTGATTGTCCGCATAGCGGATCGCTTCCACCCGGCAGAGGTAGGCTCCACCGGGGACGGGCTCCCCGTTGTCGTTCCTGGCATCCCAGTTGAGCACGTAGTGGCCCGGGAGCAGATCGGCGTCTCGGAGCAGGCGGACTCGCTGGCCAAGCATGTTGTAGACGGCGACCACCACATGCCGGGCCTCCGGCAGGTCGAACCGGATCTCCGTGGTTGGGTTGAACGGGTTGGGATAATTCTGGTACAGCTGGAAAGTGGATGGTGCACCCGTCGCGAGCGGATTCGGCGGAGGCGGCAGCTCCCGCTCTTCCGGTTTCGGGACAGGTGCGGGCGCCGGTTTCACGAGCACCACGTACATGTCCCTCGGTTCCCTGGCTCCCGAAGCACGATTGCCGCCAAGAACGACCACCCCCGCAGGAAAGTCCGCCCGCCACACGATCAGAGAGTCGGCGGGACCACTCACGTCGATGGCGAGGCGGGTGCGGGTGAACCGGGATACCAGCCAATTCGGGAAGCTTGTGGCGCGCCGGTCGTAAGCGACATACACCCTGGCGTCTTGCTCCACACGGAAGACGAGAAACAGGGAATCTCGACCATCCTTGTCGGACATGGCGGTGAAGATCCACTGGGCGTCGCGCAGGGAGTCGGGGATGCTCTGGATCACGTAGTCTCGGTCCAGGTAGTACCGGTTCCCGGCAGTGGGACGACCAGTGAGGAACTCCCCAGTGGAGATGATCCGCAGAGACACCGCTTGCGAGGGCTGGTTGGGTTGCTGAGGCTGAGCCGGCTGCTGCGGTTGACTTGGCTGTTGGGGCTCGTGTGGCTCCGTCGGCTGAGCCGGTTGCTGGGGCTGCCCCGGTTCGGTCGGTTGCGCCGGCTGTTGCGGTTGACTGGGCTGTTGAGGTTGCTGCGGCTCGGCGGGCGGGCCGGGCTCGTGTGGCTCCGTCGGCTGAGCCGGCTGTTGGGGCTGCCCCGGTTCGGTCGGCTGTGCCGGCTGTTGCGGCTCGCTGGGCTGTTGCGGTTGCTGCGGCTCGGCGGGCTGGCCGGGCTCGTGTGGCTCCGTCGGCTGAGCTGGTTGCTGGGGCTGACCCGGTTCGGTCGGCTGTGCCGGCTGTTGCGGCTCGCTGGGCTGTTGCGGTTGCTGCGGCTCGGCGGGCTGGCCGGGCTCGTGTGGCTCCGTCGGCTGAGCTGGTTGCTGGGGTTGCCCCGGTTCGGTCGGTTGTGCCGGCTGTTGCGGCTGCTGCGGCTGAGTCGGCTGCTGCGGCTCCGTCGGTTGCGCCGGTTCGATTGGCTGGGACGGGGTCTCGGGCTGCGTCGGGGAGTCGTTTTCGGTCGGCTCCGGGTTGGCGTTCGGGTTGGGCTGGACCAGCACGATGTACATGTCCCGGGGGCCTTCGGCTCCCTCGGCGCGGTTTCCGCCGAGCGCGATTCTGCCAGGGGCAAAGTCCCGGCGCCAAAGGGTCAGCGAATCCGCCGGCCCAGAAACTTGGATGGCCAACGAGGTTCGGACAAACGCGCTGGTGAGCCAGGTCGGGAAGGTCTGAACCCGCCCGTCGTAGGCCACGTAGACGGAGACCGTCTCGTCCACTTCGAACTGGAGGAAGACGGGGTCGGAGTTGTCCTTATCCCGCATCGCGGTCAGGATCCACAGGGCGTTGCGCAGGCTGTCGGGGATGGACTCCACCCGATAGTCCCGATCGAGGTAGTAGGGGTCGCCTTCCCTGAGGTACATCGCCTCGTAGTCTCCGGAGGTGAGGAAGCGGAGCTGGATGAAATGGGGTGCAGTGTAGGACGCCTCCACCGGGCCTGGCATCTGATTCGGGGGATTCGCCCGATCTCGAATGCCCTGTACCGTGAGCGTATAGGTACCGCCGGGCGTGTGCGCTTCCGTCACCAGAACGACCCCCGCGCCTGAATCGTCCAAATGGGCGGAAAGGATGCGCAGCGACGGAGCAATGGCATAGTTGGCTAGATCTGTCGCGCTGGCTTCGTCCACCGTCTCGGAGAAGGTGAGGCGAACGTGCTCCGGATCCAGGAGGATGACGCCTGTGACGGCCGGGGGCGTTCGGTCGGGCGCCACGTAGGTGTAGCGGAGGCTAGTGCCGCTCGCAATTCCATTGGGGGGATTGGCCCGATCGGTGACCCCGGACACGTAGACTGTGTAGGTCACGCCGTTGGTGTGCGCGGTTGTTTGGAGATGGACGGTGCGCCCATCGGATGCTAGCTCGGCCTTGAGTACGGTTAACCCTGGCTCAATACGGTAATTGGCGACGTTTTCCGCGCTGGTGCGCTCCAAAGGTTCGCTGAACAGGAGATCAATACCGTTTTCCTCGACGCTCGCGACGGCCACCAGCGTGGGCGGCGTCTGGTCGGTGGGATAGCTGGAGACCTCGTCGGAGAGTTCGCTCTCATTGCCCGCAGTGTCGTAGGCAGTGACAGCAAGGTAGTAAACGCGGGATTCGTCGAGGTCGCGGATGGTGTAGCGAGTCACGTTACCGACATCCACCGTCACGGTGTACTGCCGTGAGGAAGTCCCGTAGTAGATCTTGTAGCCGGCCAGGTCGGGCTCCGTATTGGGATCCCAAGCCAAGGTGATGGTCCCCGCAGAAGACCACGACGCGCCGACCAGAAGCAAACAGAGAAACGCTACCAAGCTCCTGGGCATCGGCTTTTCCTCCTTGAGGTTCGGTTCCGTAGTCCTGCCCGTCGAAACGCAAGCCAAGTGCCAGGCGACAAACGATGGTGGGGGAGCTAAGCCTTTGATTTCCAAGAGCCCTTTCGGCACTCGACCGGCCGACTGGATCGCCGATTACAATTGCGAATTTCGCTCCCTGTGGCTGGCGGCGGATTCCCCCTGCGCCTCCCGGTCGTCCGTCTCTTCCCTCCCCCAGGCACTCCCTCGGGAGGAACGGGCTATTGGGCTACCGGAGCAGGCGGACATGGCGCAGCTGCGTGGCCTTTCCCATCGTCTTCGGCGAAGGCAGTTCGCAGGGACGGATTCGTCGTACAGTCGCCTGGCGGGAAAGCTCGGGAAAGGTCCTGAAAAGCTCGAATCTCCGTCTGGCTTCAAGCGGGAGGCTGCGGAAAGGCAATTAGCCGGCAACTAGGCAATGGTTGCCAAGGGTCCGACGGATAAGCCCTCGGATGGCGGGGAGAGCAAAGGGGTCTGGTCCAAATGGAGTCGTGGGTCCCGGGGTGCAACAGTGGCTACCCGGGCGAGGTCGCCGGCCCTTTCCGGGCATTGGGAGCCTTGTTCCACCGGCACGGACGAGGACGGCGCCGGCGGGGCTACCGAGCGGAGGGATCAGTCGCGAAACTGGACGATCCGGTCCTTTGGGGCGCGCGGCCGCGGCGCGGGCGATTCGGCCGGCTTCCCGATGGGGATGATCACTACAGGGCGAAGGTGGGAAGGCAACCCCAGAATGCTGTGGACGGCCGCCTCGTCAAATGCGCTCACCCAGCAGCTTCCGAGGCCAAGCGCGTGAGCAGTTAGCAGCACGTTTTGAACGGCGGCGGATACGTCCATGACGCTGTAGAGCGCGACCCCCCGGGTGCCGTAATGCGCCTGAATGCGCGTGTCCACGCAACCGACGAGCACGAGGGGAGCCTCGGAGATGAAATACTGCTCCCATGCGGCGCGCGCCAGCTGCCGCTGGAGCTGCTTGTTGGTGATGAAATAGAAGAAGCGGCTCTGCAGATTGCCCGCACTCGGAGCCCAGCGTATGGCCTCGACCAAGGCCTCTATTTCGGCTTCGGAGAGAGGGTCGGGCAAGAAGGCTCGGATGCTGCGCCGATTTCGGATCAGTTCCAACAGCTCTTCCGCACGCATAGGTCCCCTTTCGTTGGATCAACCGGTCAAGCGATCCCGGCCGCTTCGGGTAGGCGGGAACCCTCGAGCACTTCCGCCAGGATGCTTGCAGCTACTTCCGCCCCATTTGTCGGGTAGGTTTTCGGCGGATGTGCCAATTTGGCCTGGATCTTTGCCAGGAAGGGCAGCCAGTTTCCGGCCAGGAACTCCGCATGAGGTATGCAACAGGACCACCCGTATTCGTCCAGCGCTCGGACGAGGACCTCGTACTCGCGGAATTCGAAGCGTTCGGTGTAGAGCAACGGTTTCCGATTCGCGATGCACTCCGAGACAATGCCATATCCTGGCTTCGAAAGGACAATGTCCGCGGCGTTCACCAGCTCCTGGAAACGCATGAGGTCTGGGGGAAGGCTCAGCACTTGAGGCAAGGGGACGGGATGGAAGGTTACGAAACGGTATGCCGTAGAAGCCTTCTCGACTTCTCGCCAGTTTACCCTAGCCATGTCTTCGCCTCGCAAGGCGATGAGCACGACGGGCCTGGTTTCTTCCACCAGGCCGATTTGATCTCGGACCTCCTCGGGATCCCGCTCCGCGTGCCGAGCGACGAGAGGAATGTCCAGCCAGCGAGGGAAGGCCTGGAGCCCTCCGTGGAAGGGGAGCCGGAGGAGCAGGGGGCAGCGGGCATACGCCTGCTGGATCCTCGCCACGACCCACTCGTAATCGGGGAATTCCTCCGCGTAGGGTTCGTAGATCCAGTCCCAAGAGAAGTTCCCCATCCCGACGGCTATGACCTCGGCCTGCTCCGCGATCTCGAAAGCCAATGGAGGAAGGTCCGCCAGGACCAAGCGAGTGCCCTCGGCCCGCAGAGTCTCGGCCTCCCGCCGGACAAGTTGTTCGCTCGATCGCCAGAAGGCTGCCGCCACTTCCAGGGTGGCGCGCTTGTCCGGAAAGTAGCTATCGGTCTGCTTGACGCCCGTGTCGATCTCCAGAGGGAGGTGCTCAGCGTATCCATCCAGGTTCAGGCGGATAAGCCAATCGGGAATCCGACTGACGATGCGGAAACGGACGTCCGGGCGGAGCGCCAGCAGGCGGCGAGCCACCTCCATCACGCGCGTGCCGTGTCCGTAGCCGTGTCCGCTGATGTAGAGAGCGACTTTCACCACCCGCAGCTCCTATCGGGGTCAGGCCTAACCCTGGCCCCTTTTACCCTCAAGCCCAACATAGGCTATCGATCTTTGCGGCGCCTTTCAGGCTCGCGGCGCACGAGGCGGTCCCGACTCAGCTTGCCTGATCATTCGGGGTCCGGCTCTCCTTCGCCGCTCCTTTCGCGTAGTGGTAGGTGAAAAGGCAAAGGAGCGTGAAAAGGACAATGCTCAGGATTTCGCCGATCGGCTTATCGGCAAGTCCTGTATTCAACGCCCTGCCGAAGAAGAGGGCCAGGAACGCGCTGACCACGCCCATGATTGCGCCGCCGGCGATGAAGCCGGAGGCGATGAGCGTGCCCCGTTCCCGGCGGGCGTGATTGACCTCTTCGTCCTTGCTGCGCGACGAAACCAGATGCGCGATAAGCCCACCCACCAGGACCGGGGTGTTCAGCTCAATGGGCAGGTACATCCCCAAGGCGAAAGCTAGGGGCGGTACACCGATCAGTTCGAGAGCGAGGGACATGAAGATCCCGGCGGTGTACAGTCCCCACGGAACTGACGAGGTGGCGAAGAGGACGTTGAGGACGGCGGCCATGGCGTTGGCCTGAGGCGCCGCCATCGCTCCCGGTCGGTCGGGGGTGAACCCGTAGACCTCATTCAGGAGAAGGATCACCGCTCCCACCGCCAGCGCAGCGACGGTGGTGCCGAGAAACTTCCACCGCTCCTGCTGGGCCGGGGTTGCCCCGATCCAATAGCCGATCTTCAGATCCGTGATGAACCCGCCGCTCATGCTCAGGGACGTGCATACGACCGTGCCGATGATGAGCGCGGAGACCATGCCTTCCGGGCCCTTCAGCCCCAGCTTCACGAGGATGACGCTGCTGAGGATGAGGGTCATCAAGGTCATCCCCGATACCGGGTTCACACCAACGATGGCAATCGCCCGAGCAGCCACGGTGGTGAAAAGGAAACTGACCACCAGGGCGAGAAGCGTCGCGGCCAAGGCGAAGAACCGCCCGTCGACGACGCTCGTCCCAAAGAAAACCAGGATCGCCACACTGCAGACGGCGATCAGCGCCACGAGGACGGACATGGGGATGTCGCGCTCAGTTCGCTTGGCTGCCGGTTGCGCTGTGCCGGAAAAGATCTGCCGCAGTCCGAGCCCGAAGGCCTGCACGATGATCTTCGCATTCCGGATGATGCCCAGAATCCCGGCCATGGCGATGCCGCCGATGCCGATGTGCCGGACGTAGTTTTGAAAGATCTCCTCGGCGCTCAGCTGCGCCAGGGGCTTTGTGGCGGGAAGAATGGCCTGATCCACATGACTACCGATATACCAGATGGCCGGGATTAACACCAGCCAAGAGACGAAGCTGCCTGCCGCGATGATGGAGGCGTAGCGAAGCCCGACGATGTAACCCAGCCCCATCACGGCGGCGCCAGCGTTCAGCTTGACCACCAGCTTGGCCTTGTCCGCAAGGGCGGCGCCCCAGGGGATCACCCGTGTTGATACCACCTCGCGCCAGAGCCCGAAGGTGGCGACGAGAAAGTCGTACAACCCGCCCACGGCGGCGGCCCGGAGCAGGATGCCAGCCTGTTCGCCGCCGGCTTCGCCCGTCACCAGGACTTCCGTGGTGGCCGTCGCCTCGGGAAATGGCAGCAGCCCGTGCTGTTCCGCTACAAAGTACCTCCGCAGGGGGATCAAGAAGAGAATCCCGAGGAACCCACCGAAGAGGGAGGCCAGAAAGATCTGGAGAAAACTCGTGTCCAGCTTGAGAATGTAAAGGCCCGGGATGGTGAAGATGGCGCCGGCCACGACTACCCCCGAGGCCGCCCCAATGGACTGGATGATGACGTTCTCCAAGATCGTGCTTTTCCGGGAGTACATCCCGGCAATTCCGACCGCGAGGATCGCAATCGGGATCGCTGCCTCAAAGACTTGGCCGATCTTCAGCCCCAGGTAGGCAGCCGCCGCCGTGAACACAGCCGCCATGATTAATCCCCAAGCGACGGAGCGCGAGGTCACTTCCGGGAGAGGTTGATCGGGCGGAACGAAGGGTATGTAGGTCTCTCCAGGGTTCAGGGGACGGTAGGCATTGGCAGGAAGGCGCGCCGCATTCTTCATCTCACCTCCTCGCTCGAGCTGTCGCACCGCTTCCGCTCTGGAGGGATTTCCCGGCAGACACGAATCCGTGTGCCCCCTTCCTAAGGGCTTCCGAATATAGGAATCTCGCCCTGCGCGGGCAAGGGGATTTGCGCTCGCTCGGCCGTCGGAGCTGTCGCGCCCGCCAAGCCTTGCCAGTCCATCGCCTGTAAGAGCCGCTGGCCTTGCGGCGCTACGGTTTATGTTCCGTGTTCGCTGCGCTCCGGGATCCACGGGTCGGCGCATGCGCTGGAATCCCTGTCGGGTCAAGCCGCCCCGAGGCTGCCTTCGGATGAGCCATTCCGAGAGGGCCAAGTGGCTGAGAGGAACCCCCTCCGGGAAGTTCGGGATCGGGTGGGAAGAGCGAAAATTTTCCTTGACAGCCACGAATTTTGTTGCTAAAATAGGACGGATCACATAAGCTTCTGAAGCGATCGGCCGGACTTGGTGTCTGAGGGGGGGTAGCTCCGGGCCGAAAAAAGGCCGGGGCAGGACATGCGGTACATCAGGGAAGAGTCCCTCCATCTCACCCAGAGTAAACGAGGGAGACACATGGTTCTGCGGTCCGGTTGTACGCTTGAGGATTCGGCCTTTCCCTCCGTCGCCGGCTCATGTTTGTCACCTCTGCTGTCCTTTGATGCAGCCTCTGCGGTTCAGACGCTTTCCGATCCATGGTCGAAGCCCTGTCTGTGACAAGCGGCCTACGGTACCGAGCATCGGGGTCTGGAATTCGTCGTTAGTTCCAAGAAAGGGTGTGGGACATGATGCGAATTCTGCGATCGACGGTTGCCCGTAGTCAGTTCGGGGGGGTGGGGAAGCTGGTGCTCGTAGGAGCAGTGGTGGTCTTCCTCCTGGCGGAGGCGGCCTTGGGGGCCGGGACCATCAAAGGCAGGGTGTACGACAAAAGTACCAAGGACGGTCTCCCTGCGGCGAATGTGTACATCCAGGGGACCACGATCGGAGCGGCTTCAGACCTCAATGGTAATTACGTGATCTACAATGTGCCGCCTGGCAAATACACGTTGGTAGTGTCATACATCGGCTATGCTCCCATGAGCGTGGAGGTGCTGGTGGTTGAAGGCCGCACCGTGACTCAGGATTTCGCCCTGAGCCCGGTTGTGCTGCGAGGCCAGGAGGTGGTGGTGAGGGCACAGGCCCAGGGTCAGATCCAGGCCATCAGCCAGCAGCTCGCGGCGGACAAGATCGCGAACGTGGTTTCCGAGGCCCGCATCCAAGAGCTCCCCGACTTCAACGCCGCGCAGGCCATCAGCCGCTTGCCCGGCGTCTCCACCCTGCAGAGCTCCGGGGAAGCCAACAAAGTCGTGATCCGTGGGCTTGCCCCTCAATACAACGCGGTCACCCTCGAGGGAGTGCGGTTGACTTCGACGGGAAGTACCCAGATCGGCGTTACCTCGCAGCCGGGTCTGAGCGGCAATCTGGCCACGGACCGGAGCGTGGACATCTCGATGATCTCCCCCTACATGATCAAGACGATCGCGGTGTACAAGTCCCTGACTCCGGATATGGAGGCCAACACCATCGGCGGTACGGTGAACATGGAGCTCCGGGAGGCTCCCTCGGAGCTTCATTACGATCTCCTGTGGCAATCGGGGTACACCAAGAAGAGCGGGCGTTACGGGAACTACCGCGCGGTGGCTTCGGTGAGCAGGCGGTTTTTCGGCAATCGGGTGGGTGTGTATTTGCTGGGGAACGCCGAGAAATACGATCGTGACGCCGATAACATGAGCGCCTCCTATGCGACTGCGAGCAGCACGATTGATACAACCACTGGATATCGACCTGTACGTGTGAATAGCGTGACTCTGAATCGCCACATTGAAACGCGCAAACGCTATGGCGCCAATGCGATATTGGACTATCGTTTGCCTTCTGGTTCGATAAAGTCCGTGAACATGTATGCGCGCTTGAACTCGGACTTTGGTGACAACAATACAGTTTTGAACTATCTTGACCGCCGTATCGATTTCTCCTACCGTGGCGGAACGAACACCATCGACATGCTGATGAATTCCCTCGACTTCAACTATGACCTCGGCTTCATCTCAGCACAACTGAAATTCGCAAACGGATACTCCAAGAACCAGATTCCTGAATACCCCTATCTTATTTTCCGCCAGACGGGTGGGACCGGAGGTGAAGTTCCGATTAATACGATCCCGGAGAGCCTCAAGACGCGCGTGCAGTTCTACGGGCCAGAGAAAACGTACTTCTTCAATCTGAACTTGTTCAGGACCGTGTACAAAGAGGAGAAGCAGGATTATTACGCGAATTTCCGCATGCCGTTCAGCTTCGCTTCCGTGCTGAATGGCTATCTCAAGTTCGGCGGGCAGTACCGTCGTTCCGATCACATCAATGATCAGAATACGGCCTACGGAGAGCTCAGGCGCGGTAGTGAGATCAACAACGCCATGATGGACAGCTTGGTGAGCCGCTTCGGTGTGCCTTACGACGAGTCGACGGGCATGTTCACTGCCGCGAACTTCCTCGGAGATCCCAAGTTGATGGGGCCTTTCCTCGACAACCGTTTCGGTGAGATGTACTATGTGTGTGATCCGACGATTCCGCTCAAAATGGCCCATTCGCTTCGGAACGATACGAATTTCGTGAACAAATCGACTGGCACAAACGCCGGCGGATGGTTCGACGGCTTGTTCCAGAGAATAGCCAACGATTACCACTACACCGAGTACTACTCGGCTGGTTACCTGATGGCGGAATTGAACCTCCACCGCTTCTTGACCGCGGTCGGCGGCGTTCGGTACGAAAAAGTGACCTCCACTTATACCGCGTACAACATGCGCGACGCCCGAAGCCCGATGGACCAGGAAGCCTACTGTGACACGGTCACGGCCCACCCAGGAAGCGAGTTCTGGCTTCCGATGGGGCAATTGAAGTTGCGCCTCGCCTCCTGGTTGGACATACGCTACGCCTACACCCAGAGCCTGGCCCGGCCGGACTATCACCAATTCTCGCCCAAATTCACGATCAGCTATGACGGCGGTGCCGTCTGGGCCGGCAACCCCAAGCTGAAGACGGCCAAAGCCACCAACCACGATGTGCTGGTTACATTCCACGGCAGCAAGTTGGGTCTTCTCTCCGTCGGGGCTTTCCACAAGAAGGTGGAGAACTTCACCTACTACACCTCCTACAAGCTCCACAAGACCGCCCCGGCTGGTCTTGATTCCGTAGGTTCCTATCGTATCGTATTCCCGGGAGGAGGGGTATCCGAACCGAAGGATGGGGCTTGGCTCTTTACGTATGTCAACGGTCGCCAGCCGGCGTACGTGAAAGGGATCGAGTTGGATCTCCAGACCAATTTCTGGTACCTGCCTGGGCCTTTGGCGGGATTGGTGCTCGGCTTCAACTATGCGCACATGAAGTCGGAAGCGGTCTATCCCCTCCGAGACGATGTGACCAAGCCGAACCCCAAGTGGCGGCCTGGATCGCGTGAGCCTCGTTACATCGTCACGGCCGTAGACAGCACCCGGAAGGGTCGCTTGATCTATCAGCCCAATGATGTGGCTAATGCCTATATCGGGTATGATCACCCGATTGGTTTCTCGATCCGGCTGTCCTTTGTGTTCCAAGGGAATTCCGTGAGCTATGTGGGGGCATTCCCGGAGCAGGACGGATTCACCAAGGATTACTTCCGCATCGACCTGTCCATGAGGCAGAAGTTGCCGTGGCGGGGGATGGAGCTGTTCTTTGACGCTGTGAACTTGAACGACCGGCGCAACCAGTCGGCACAAGAATCGATCGGAGGATTCACCAGCATACAAAACTACGGGCTCGTGGCCAACCTGGGGATCCGGTACAGGATATAGGCGCGCGGCAATGGGAGCTTTGGCGAGAGGCAGTGGTCACTAACCCACAATGAGGAGGGCAGGGTCATGAGAAGATGGCTACTGGGGCCGGTGAGTGTGCTCGTGTTTTGCGCTGTGGCTGCCGCGCAGCGGAAGGATACGGTGTACGTGGCAAGTGACCTGACGGGAGAGGGTAATCTCAATCGGGCGGTTCAAGAGAAGATCGACGCCGGCACCCTCTCGAACACCGTGTTCAAGTTGGAGCGGCTGGGGTATTACATCCTCACGGGGACGATCACGGTTCCCCAGGGACAGCATTTGGAGATCGTGGGGCCGCCGGTGGGACGGGTGCAGGAAGAAGGCCCGCCGCAGATTGTGTGGACTTCGAGCGGTGGCGTCCAGATGAACTTCATGTTTGACTGTTTCGGCGATTTCACGCTGAAGAACGTCTGGCTCCGGTATGCGAATACCGCGGGCAACCAGGTGGGCACAACCATCCAGTTTGAGGACGACGAGGTTGCGAACCAGTCGGGCAAAGGCGAGGTAGGGATCTTTGAGAACGTGGTGTTCGAATACGCTCCCTGCCCGCCGAACGCTGGGGGAGCGGTGACGGTCACGGCGAAGCATTTCAAAGGCACCTTCCGGAACTGCTATTTCCGCAACTGCATTGACACGCACCTGCGCTACTACGGGAGAGCCCTGTCTTTCCCGTATGCCACCACCGGATGGCACAATGATTACGTCTTCTTCGAGAACTGCACCTTCGCCAACATCGGATATGTGTACATGCAGGAAGGGGGCGAGTACGGCGACGAGGTGTACTTCAACCACTGCACCTTCATGAACGTCGTCATGTTCACGCTCGAGTCCGGCTGGTGGTACAAAATGTTCGTGACGAACTCGCTGTTCGTCAATACCTACATGTTCGGATATGTCCCTGCGCAGTTGGGAGGGGGCGTGCCGTTCGGCGGGACAATTGCGATCTCGAAGGTTGCTGATTTCGGGTTCTCCGTCCCGTTCACGGAGCAGGATCGCCACATCTTGTTTGCCTACAACGCCTACTACCTCGAGGATTGGCTGACCGATTGGATGTTCAACTGTCCCTACAGTAAGGAGAAGAAGAGGGCTCGTGAGTACGACATGGTGGTCGTCCCGATGCCCATGCTCAACGATTCGACCATCGCATTTTTCAATGACAATAGCCGCTTCCCCTACATGGAGATGGCCAATCTCTACAATGGGCTGACGTACGAGAAGGATAGCCGGACCGGAATCCTGGTCGGCAAACCGGTGGCAGCTTTAAACCCGCGGCTCGTCGTTCCGCCGACGAACCTGGAGGCCGTCAAGGTATTCATGAACTACAAATGGAGCACGAACGCGGACACCAACTGGGCCTACCAACCGGAGGCGGGGCTGTATCAACAATGGCCACTGCCTGAGAACTTGGCTTACGGGAACGACACGCTGAAGACCGCGGCCATGGGCGGGTTCCCGCTGGGCGACCTCTACCACTGGTGGCCGGAACAATACGCTCGGTGGGAAGCGCAGAAGGAGCAGGAATACCAGCGCATTTTCACCTGGCTCCAGACTGCTCAAGATCCGGCTGTTGGCGTGAAGGAGCTGGTGGAGCGGACGCTCCCGAGGCGGGTGGCCCTGTCGCAGAACTACCCGAACCCGTTCAACCCAACAACGCGGATCGACTTCTCCGTGCCGAAGGCAGGCCGGGTGACGCTGAAGGTGTACGACATCCAGGGACGCGAAGTGGCCACGTTGGTGGATGAATTCCGTCAGGCCGGAGACTACAGCGTGACCTTCGACGGGTCCTCCCTGCCCGGCGGCGTGTATGTATATCGGCTCCATTGCGGCAACACCTCCGTGGCTAGGAAGCTGGTCCTCGTGAAATGAGCTCCGCGGTGCCCTTTGGGGGAAGGGGGGAGTTGTTTGCGTCGTGGGAGAGCTATCTTGGGTGCAGGAGTGGAGACGTGAGGCGAGAGAAAAAACTCAAGAGGGAGGGCGCGAACATGAAGACCTGGCGCTACGTTGCAGCAGCCGTGGTGGTGATGGCGTTTGTTCTGGGCGAGGTAGGAGCGTTCGCCCAAACGCCGGTGTCCCAGTGGGGCTTTATTGGGAACAAGGGGCGGACGCGGACGGCGGGCTGGCGGTTTGTGCCCGGGACGGTGCCGGGCGAGGCCGGCGTGGCTGGGGACGGGCCCTTGGCGGCTAATCAGTGGAGTGCGATTCGAGGCGGATTTGACGAGCCAGTGACGGCGACGATGGAGCAGGCGGTGCGGGTGACGGGGAAGATTGAGTTTGTGGGGGGAGATCCGAAGTGGTGGAGTGCGTTGCGCTGGGGACTGTTCTACCACGATAGCGCGGGGGTGTTGGTGAACGTGGATACGGACTCGGCGTATTGGACGGGGTATGAGAACTATGCGAATGGGTACTTGTTCATTCCGCACAATGGGGTAGTGGATCGTCCGAATTGGGCGAATGGGGGAGGTGGGGATATAGGGGTGGTGCGGTACAGTACGTGGTTGAGCACGTATGGGAACAATTTGTCGTTGGGTTTTGTGGATCAGAAGCCGCGGCGTGCGGAGATGACGGCGGGGGTGTACAATTGGGCGGTATCGGTTCGGGTGTTGCCGGATGGGAAGAAGGAGCTGCGGTTTTATTTTGTGAAGGAGGATAACAGTTACTGGTTTGCGGCGACGCGGATCGACACGACGTCGATTGCGCCGGTGTTCAATGGGGTGTGTTTTGCGATCAATGGGGGACAGGGAGGGAGCGAGTCGTCGGTGCGGGGGATGTATGTGCGGGAGGTGTATGTGGATCGGGGAGCTCCGATTGAGATACCGGAGGCTCCGTTTGTGCCGTTCTATGTGGGTCAGTGGGGCTTTATTGGGAACAAGGGGCGGACGCGGACGGCGGGCTGGAAGTTTGTGCCGGGTGAGTTTGTGGGGGACGCTGGGGTTGCTGGGGACGGGCCCTTGGCGGCTAATCAGTGGAGTGCGATTCGAGGCGGATTTGACGAGCCAGTGACGGCGACGACGGAGCAGGCGGTGCGGGTGACGGGGAAGATTGAGTTTGTGGGGGGAGATCCGAAGTGGTGGAGTGCGTTGCGCTGGGGACTGTTCTACCACGATAGCGCGGGGGTGTTGGTGAACGTGGATACGGACTCGGCGTATTGGACGGGGTATGAGAACTATGCGAATGGGTACTTGTTCATTCCGCACAATGGGGTAGTGGATCGTCCGAATTGGGCGAATGGGGGAGGTGGGGATATAGGGGTGGTGCGGTACAGTACGTGGTTGAGCACGTATGGGAACAATTTGTCGTTGGGTTTTGTGGATCAGAAGCCGCGGCGTGCGGAGATGACGGCGGGGGTGTACAATTGGGCGGTATCGGTTCGGGTGTTGCCGGATGGGAAGAAGGAGCTGCGGTTTTATTTTGTGAAGGAGGATAACAGTTACTGGTTTGCGGCGACGCGGATCGACACGACGTCGATTGCGCCGGTGTTCAATGGGGTGTGTTTTGCGATCAATGGGGGACAGGGAGGGAGCGAGTCGTCGGTGCGGGGGATGTATGTGCGGGAGGTGTATGTGGATCGGGGAGCTCCGATTGAGATACCGGAGGCTCCGTTTGTGCCGTTCTATGTGGGTCAGTGGGGCTTTATTGGGAACAAGGGGCGGACGCGGACGGCGGGCTGGAAGTTTGTGCCGGGTGAGTTTGTGGGGGACGCTGGGGTTGCTGGAGACCAAGCCCCTGTGGCTGGCCAGTGGGCGGCGATCCGAGGCGGGTTTGAAGATGAAGTGACGGTGACGACGGACCAGGCGATTCGGGTGACGGGGAAGATTGAATTCGTGGGTGCGGATCCGAAGTGGTGGGGAGCGTTGCGCTGGGGACTGTTCTACCACGACAGCGCGGGGGTGTTGGTGAATGTGGATACGGACTCGGCGTATTGGACGGGGTATGAGAGCCGTGCCTACGGTTATCTCTTCCATCCGCATAGTGGGGTTCTAGAGAGCCCGAACTGGGCGGCCGGAGGCGGTGGCGATCTGGGCGTGGCTCGGGGTGGAACGTGGCTCAGCACGTACGGGGTGAATCATCTTTCGATGGGATTTGTGTCCCAGCGGCCGCGGCGGGCGGAGATGACGGCGGGGGTGTACAATTGGGGCATTTCCGTACGGCCGTTGCCGGATGGGAAGAGGAACGAGGTTCGTTTCTACCTCGTGAAGGAGGACAACAGCTACTGGTGGGCTGGGGTAGTCATTGACACCACGCAGATCACCAAGCGCTTCAACGGGGTGTGCTTCGCGACGATCGGGCCGTCGGGAGACCAGTTTGCGGGATACCGCGGGATGTATGTGCGGGAGGTGTATGTGGATCGGGGAGCTCCGATTGAGATACCGGAGGCTCCGTTTGTGCCGTTCTATGTGGGCGAGTGGGGCTTCATCGGTGGCAGGACCGGTGGCTGGAAGCTGACGCCGGGTGAGTTCGAGGGGAATGTGACCATCGGTGGGACCGCCAAGCCCGTCGGCTGGGCCGCAATCCGGGGCGGCTTCCTCGATCCGGTGAAGCCGAGCGCGGACAAGGCGATCGTCGTGACCGGACAGATGGAACTGGTGGGCGGCGGTTTCGAGGGCGAATCGTCCCTGCGGCTCGGGATCTTCTACAGCGACAGGGCTGGCCAGGTGCTCAACGCGGAGACCGACAGTGCCCGGTGGTCCGGCACCGAAGACCACCACAGCGGCTACCTACTCGTACCGCGCAGCGACTGGAATGCAAGTCCCATGTGGGGCAACAACCAGGTGGGCATGGCGGGTGCCGTCAAGGACTGGGTGTGGTTGGATCCGCAGGGTCCGGCCAACCGCGCGCTGAGCCAGAGAGGCCAGTACCCGAGCGGAGCCGTAGCGGGTCCGGGCATCTACGACTTCAAGATCTCCATCGCGCGGGCCCAGGGTGCGGGATACGAGGTCCGTTATTGGATCTCCAAGCCGGGATACCACTTCGCCGGAATCATCGTGGACGACACTCCGCCGACAGAATCGTTCAACTCGATCAACTTTGCGTTGAGCAGCCTCGCGGGCGCCACGACGCTGAATCTGATCGACGTGCACGTGGACAGGGGCGCGCCGATCGAGATCCCGGACAGCATCCTGACGGCGGTGTCCTTCAACGTAGCTGAGAACTTCGTGCCCGCCAGCTACGTGCTTGGTCAGAACTACCCGAACCCGTTCAACCCGACCACGTCCATCACGTTCGGTCTGCCGAAAGACAGCGAGGTGACGCTGGAAGTGTTCGATTCGATGGGCCGAGTGGTAGCCACGCTGGCTAAGGGTCGCTACCAGGCCGGTTTGCACACGGTGACCTTCGATGCGAAGGACCTGCCCAGCGGCGTCTACCTCTACCGGCTCAAGGCGGGTGACTTCGTCAGTGTGAAGAAGCTCGTGCTGACGAAATAGGCCTCGCTCGCTGTACAGTTTCCCCGTAGGTAAGAGAGGCAGCCTGTCTACGGTGTAGGCAGGCTGCTTTTTTGGCCGGACCTGGAGCGAGGAAAGGAGCGAGAAGAAATGGACAAGCTGCGCCCCCGCAGAGGAATCGGGATCGTTCGAATCGCGCTGGCTTTTTGGGCTTTCGCGGAGATGCCGGTGGTGTGGGCTCAGGTGGATACGATTCAGACGAACGTGCCCGCCCTGAAGGACGTCTTCCGAAACGACTTCTACATCGGTTGCCTTCTGTCGTACCGGCACATCGGCTTTCCAGACGATCCCTACGTGCCCGGCCAGTCGCCGGTGGTGGCGCCCCATGGCGGCTACCTCGTCAAGTTCCATATGAACAGCATGTCGCCTGGGAACAACATGAAGCCTCAATACACCGTGGATATCCAGGCGAGCGCTCTGGCGTACCGGAATGCTACCACGCAGGCGGAGCGGGACTCCATCGATGTGCATCCGATCGTCCGGTTCAATGGAGATCTGATCGCGCAGCTCAACTGGGCGCAGCGGCAAGGATTCACCTTTCGGGGACACACCCTGGTCTGGTACAGCCAGACTCCGGCCGCTTTCTTTCGCTCCGGATACACGGATACGGGCCCACGGCTGACGAAAGAGAAGATGACGCAGCGTTTGGAAAACTACATCAAAGAAATCTTCCGGTTGATCCACGAAGGCTGGCCCGGGCTCCTTTCCGCCATGGATGTGGTGAACGAAGCGGTGCTGGACGATGGGCGCGACCGAACCGACAGCGAATGGTTCCGGACGTTCGGCGACAATAGCTACGTGATGAAGGCCTTCGAGTTCTCGCGGAAGTACGCACTTCTGTACGGCGAAAGCCAGATCAAGCTGTACTACAACGACTACAATACCCACATCCCGGCCAAAGCCGACGGGATCGTACGCCTGTGTGAGCCCATCTACCGGGCCGGATACCTCGATGGGATCGGCATGCAGGAGCACGACGGGCTCAGCTACCCCACGGCCGAGCAGTGGATTGCTTCCTACGACAAGTTCTTCCCCATTTGCGATGAGATGGCCGTGACGGAGCTGGATGTGGCGACCGGCTACGCCTCCCCGCCCCCGGAGATTCTGCAAAAACAGGCCAATCAGTACGCGCAGTTGTTCAAGTGCTTCGTGGAGCGCAGCTATTTCTCAGGTCGAGGGAAGATCATCAACGTTTCCAAGGATGGCCTGAACGATCAATACACTTTCAAGGTGAATCAGTCCTCGTCGCTTTGGGACGCCCAGAACCAATGCAAGCCGGCCTTCTACGCCGTGGTGGAGGTCGGCATCAACTACAATCGGTTGGACTCACTTCTCGCGCTGGTGTCCGGTTTAAGCCAGGAGGAATACACGCCGGAATCCTGGCAGCGCCTTGTGGCGGCGGTATCCGCGGCTCGCGCCGCCATGGGCCGGAACTATTCGGTCAACGAATCTGCCGCAGAGGCACTCCGGCAAGCCAGAGAAGGGCTGGAAGACGCCATTCGCTCTCTGGAACGGAGCGCGACGCAGGTCGCATCTTCGGGCGGACGGAGTCCGGAGGGATTCCAGCTGGAGCAGAATTACCCGAATCCCTTCAATGCGAGCACCACGATCGAGTTCAGCCTGGACGAAGCGTGTGAGGTACAGCTCTCGGTGTACGACCTACGGGGCTCCATCGTGTGGCATATGAGCGGCGGCCGTCTTCTGCCAGGGCGTCATCGGCTGGTTCTGGATGGCACATCTCTGGCTTCCGGGACCTACGTGTACCGGATTGTCGCCGGAAACCGGGAGCAGGCGCGAAGATTGACCGTGGTCAAGTAGTCTGCTCGGCGGGCGGGATTCTCCACCTCAGAGGTCGCATCTCCGAAGCCGGGTGAGCCGCGAATGTTGCAGCGTGGGAGGACGGAGGAGGGATCGATGCGCAGGGTAGCCTATGCCAACCGTTTCCTGACCTGTTGGGCGGGATTTGGGCTTTCCCTTCTCTTGGCTTGCGGGATCGTTGCCGCTCAGCCCTCCGGTGGCCCGTACGGACCGGTGAGGCAGGTCTACGAGATCCCGAAGGTGAAGGGGAGGATCTACTTCGTGGCGCCCGATGGAAAGGCGGAGAACGGAGGCGAGTCGATCGACAGGCCTACCACGCTGGAGGCAGCCGTGGAGCATGCGCGCACGGGCGATGCGATTGTCCTGCGAGGAGGTGTGTACCGCACCGGCAACTTGGTGTTCAACCAAGGCATCCTCTTCCAGCCGTACAGGGATGAGAAGCCCGTCCTGAAAGGGACCTTCGTGGCGAGGGAGTGGAAGGCCCTGGGCAACGGCCTCTGGAAGACGAAGTGGCAGCGCTTGTTTCCGGCCAGGCCGGCCGACTGGTGGCTGCGGGACCGGGAGGGGAAGAAGACCCCGCTGGTTCGATTCAACAACGACATGGTGTTCGTGAACGGCAGATTCCTTCAGGCCGTCGGCTGGGAGGGCGAAGTCAATGCCGACACCTACTACATCGACTACGAGTCCGGCGAGGTGTACATTGGGATCGACCCGTCGGACAAGCTGGTGGAGATCACGGCCTATGACGTGGCTTTTCTGCGGACAACGAAGGAAGTGCACGGGAAGAAGCCAGACCGGAGGGGACCGATCATTCGGGGCATCACCTTTACTCAATATGCCTATCGCGCTCTGGAGATCGAGGGCGCCTTTCCGGAAGGGCTGGCGGATGAATCAGTTTTCGGGAAGGACGTGGTGGGCACGGTTCTGGAGAACTGCACCATCAGCTTCTGCTCGCGTGTGGCAGCCTACCTTCGGGGGGATTCGCTGGTGGTGCGGAACTGCCGCATCTCCGACACAAGCACCGAAGGGCTCTACATCATGAGCTCCAACGACGTCCTGCTGGAGAGGAATATCTTCGCCCGCAACAACATCGAACGCATCACCGGATACTATCCCGCCGCCGTGAAGATTTTCAACCAGTGCCACCGGGTGATGTGTCGGGACAATCTGGTCATCGATCAGCCCTTCTCGAATGGGATCTGGTACGATGTGGGCAACGTGGATGGCTATTTCCTGAACAACTGGGTGGAGGGCGTGGGAGGCGGCATGAGGCCGTTTGAGACGGATCCGCCGTGGCGGAATGAGGCCGGATTCTTCTTTGAGATCAGCAAAGGTGCCCTTTGCGCCGGCAACGTGTTTGTGAACTGCCGGCTTGGGGTTCACGTCCTCAATAGCTCGGATGTGACCATCGCCAACAACACGTTCGTGAATAGCCCGGTTTGCATCGCGCGGACGGAGCGAAGCGCCACCAATGACCGATTTGGCTGGCACGCAAGTACGGGACCGGATGTGGAGCATAGAGTGGGTCACGTGCTGGTGAATAACCTCTTGTGGGCGGCCCCTGACTTTGAGCCACCCTTGCTAGTGGTGTGGCAGTCGCCAGCGCTGTGCGGGCGACTGACCGCCCCGCAGCTTGTTCGGATGGACCACAATGTCTACATTCGTTCGTCCGAGGAGCAGGGTGCTCCGCTCATCCTATTTGGTCCGGAGGGAACGGAGAACTGCCAGAGAAGCTACGGCTCTCTGGCACAGTTCCGGGAGCAGCATGGGGAATTCGAGGCGAGAGGTGCGTACCTGCTCGGCTACGATGGACCGCTCTTCAAATCCCCGGAGCTGGGGGATTACCGCATGTTGGAAGCTTTCCCGTGGGGACGATCGGGTACGCGGCTCCGCTTCCGGGTCGGAAGCTTTGGCCCGTACGTCGGGGCCTACCCACCGGGCCAGTGACAGGCTCACGCGGGCCCTCGGGGACTGCGCGGGAGCGCAGGAGGAGGTGCAATGCATCGAATGGGCGGGTTTGCGAAGACGATGCTCGTGGGCGCGATCGTGCTGGCAGCGGGGGAGATCCCCGGTTGCGCTCATCGAACCAGGCAGCCGGAAGTGGCGCTGGTGGCCTTCGAGTTCGAGGGTCAGAAGTACCGGCTGCGCTCAATCTATTGGGCGGGCGAAGGCGAATCCTTCAACGAGCTGATCGGGCCCGGCTTTGTGGCCAGGGACCAGAATCAGGATGGAGTGATCGACGCGGTCGTGCTTGGAGAATGTAGCCTCGCCGAAGCCCAACGGATCTACGAGCATGTCATCTCCACTTTGGCTTCCCAGAATCGCGTCCGCCGAGTGGAGCCCGGAAACTTCGTGTATCAGTACGAGGCGGAAGGACTGCGGTACCAGATCAAGACGGTAGAAGTTGTTGGCAAGGGCTACGTGAACGAATTCAGGGTGACAAGGGCGGAGCTGTTGGCCGCTCCCGAGTTGACCGTGGCTCTTGACGCCGGCGCCGATGGGCAGTTGGATGAAGTGATCAAAGGATCCCTGCCTCTCTCCGAAGCGCAGCGGATGTACGCGGCCTCGGTCGAGCGAGGGGTGCGCGAGAAGAGGCTGGTGCGGGCGGATAGCCTGGTGCTGGTGAGGAAGTGAGCCCACCTCGGGGGCATGGCGAGCTGGTGATCAGGCGAAATGGAGGGGCGTATGCGGAACCGGCCTCGGCTCTTCGAGCCAAGGGTGAGTCCACGCAGGAGGTACGGGAGGATCTTCGCGGCTGGGCTGGCGCTGACTCTGGCTCTTCGGCCACTGGGGAGCGTTGCCCAGCCATTGGCGGCGGGGAAGAGCAAATTCTTCGGGGCCGCCAGCAAAAGCGACGTCTTTCGCTATTTCGACCGGTACTTCAATCAGATCACGCCGGGCAATGAGGGGAAATGGGGCTCAGTGGAGGGCTCCCGGGGCCAGTACAATTGGGCGCCGCTCGACCGGATCTACGAATATGCGGTCAGCAAGGGGATCCTGTTCAAGGAGCACACACTGGTTTGGGGTAGCCAACAACCTTCCTGGATCACCTCCCTCGATTCGGCGGGCCAGAGGCAGGCAGTGGAAGAGTGGATCCGCCGCTTGGGTGAACGGTATCCGCTGATGGCGCTCGTGGATGTGGTCAATGAGCCTTTCCACGCCCCACCTCCCTACAAGAACGCCCTCGGCGGGGATGGACGGACTGGTTGGGACTGGGTGATCACCGCCTTTGAGCTGGCGCGGCGGTACTGCCCGCCACAGGCGAAGCTTCTCGTCAACGAGTACAACATTCTGCACTCGAATACCGAGACGAGCAGATACATGGCCCTCGTCGCCTTGCTCAAGGAACGCGGGCTGATCGACGGGATTGGGATTCAGGGGCATTACTTCGAGTTCCGGGGGGATATCTACCGGGGCAGCACTTACGTGTACGACATCAATACCATCAAAGCGAACTTCGACCGGCTGGCGAGCCTGGGCCTGCCGATCTACATCACGGAGTTCGACATCGACGAGCAGGACAACGATGTCCAGCTGCAGCAGTACAAGATCTACTTCCCGATCTTTTGGAATCACCCCGCCGTGCGGGGCATCACCCTTTGGGGCTATTACGAACTGGATCTCTGGAGCGCCCATCCCTACACGTTCATCATTGACTACACGGGGCGAAGCCGGCCGGCGATGGAGTGGCTGAAGACCTACGTGCGGAGTCCTTTCCAGCCGGTTGTGGTCGGTCCCAATGGGGTAGTGAACGTGGCTCGCAATCCGGTTCTCCTTTGGCATCCGTCGGAGACGGCCTCCCAATATCGGGTGCAGGTGGCGACGGTGAGCACCTTCGCGCCCGCTACCATCGTGGTGGACTCCGTGGTAAGCGACACCTCGTTGCAGCTCACCCCACTGGCGGCGAACCAGCGTTACTTCTGGCGAGTGGCCGGGCTCAACGAGTACGGGAGCAGCGATTTCTCCGCCACCGCCAGCTTCGTGACCGGCGACTTTGTCGGCGTGACCGAGCGGGAAGAGGCGCTTCCAAGAGGTTTCGAGCTCGCCCAGAACTACCCGAACCCCTTCAACGAGGCCACGGTGATCGAGTTCTCGATCGGGACGGGCTGCCACGTCCAGCTCAAGTTGTTCAACCTGCTGGGGCAGGAGGTAACTGTCCTTGTGGATAAGTGGTTGCCCGCCGGGATATACAGGACCAGATTGCTTTCGCAGGCGCTTAGCCCGGGTGTGTACATCTACCAGCTCCGCGCTGGCCAGTTTTCCAAAGTCCGAAAGCTCGTCGTCGCGAACTGACGATCGATGGGCGAGGATTCAGGCGATCCGGGCCCGCGCAAGTTAGGTGATGGCGGGACGCGTGTACTTGCGCGGAGGTTTGCCGAGGGACGCACGGCGTGAGGGACTGGATCCGTCCGAGGAGCTCCTGCGAGGTGGTAAGGCTTCCGAGGTGAAAGCGGTCCGTTTCCGAGGAGGCGATGCGATGAGGCGAAATCCCTTTGCTCGCTGCTTGACGAGAATCGGCTGGCTCGCGGCGTCGGGTCTCGGTGCGGCGGTCTTGTGTGTCGCTGCGGCTTTCGGTCAGGGCCCCACGCGCCCGGCGGACCCGTGGCTTGACTACGCGGCGGTGGAGTACGACATCCTCCCGAACATCACCTACGCCGTGGGGAACAATGTGGAGCTCAAGCTGGATCTGTATCTGCCAAAGGCGCGGGGGGCTCCGAAACCCGTGGTGATGCTTTTCCACGGCGGCGGTTGGGTTGCAGGCCAGAAGGAGCGAAACGTACTCCAGCTCTTGCCCTACCTGCGGCTTGGCTGGGCCGCGGTGAATGTGGAGTATCGCGTGGCAAGGCAATCTCCCGCTCCGGCCGCAGTGGAGGATTGCCGCTGCGCCCTCCGGTGGGTCTATACCCACGCGCAGCAGTACGGTTTCGACGTGGGGAAGATCGTCCTCACGGGTGGGTCGGCCGGCGGGCACTTGGCGCTGATCACCGGCTTCCTGCCGGAGCGCTCCGTGTTCGACCGGCAATGTCCGACGGACGATGCGGTGCGCTGGCGGAGCGATCAAGAGCCTGCGGTACGTGCGGCGGCCATCGTGAACTGGTATGGGATCACAGACGTGGCGGATCTTCTCGAGGGAGCCAACGCGAAGCACTACGCCATTGAATGGTTTGGGAGCATGCCTAACAGGCTGGAGCTGGCCCGGGAGCTTTCCCCCATCCAATACGTTCGACCTGGCCTTCCCCCGGTAATCACGATCCACGGCGACCAAGATGACATCGTGCCGTATTCCCAGGCGGTGAGATTGCATCAGGCGCTGGACAAAGCAGGAGTGCCGAACAAGTTGGTGACCATCCCCGGCGGGAAACACGGAGGCTTTGACAAGGAGACGATGGTGCGTGCCTTCGAGCAGATTCGGGGCTTCTTGCGTCAGAACGGATTCCCGGTGGAGTGAAGCGCAGTGCCGGTGCCGATCAACTGGAGGCCGGGGCAGCGGACTCTTGCCCTCCTTGTCGCTTTCCTGCTTGGGGCGCCGGGCCAACTCCTGTCTGGTCCGTCGTGGAACGGAAAGAAATGCGCGGTCGTCCTCACGTACGATGACGCTCTTGAGGTGCATCTCGACAGGGTGGTCCCGCTGCTGGACTCGCTGGGGCTTCAAGCCACATTCTACATTCCCTGCGGCTTCTCAGACTTCCAGAAACGATTGCATGACTGGCGCTGGGTGGCCCGGAAGGGACACGAGCTCGGCAATCACACGATGTTCCATCCCTGCGAGGGCGGACGAGCGGGGCGGGAGTGGGTGCGGCCGGAATACGATCTGGCTTCCTACAGTCTGGGACGATTCGCGGATGAGGTCGCTGCTGCCAATGCCTTTCTCGAGGCCATGGACGGGCGGAAGACGCGGACGTTCGCCTACCCCTGCGGCGACACCCTGGCCGGGGGTGTCTCGGTGGGCGGGGTCGTGCGGCGGCACTTCCTCGCCGCGCGCGGCACCGCAGCCCGCATCGAGACGCTGGACAGCGTCGATCTCTACCACATCGGCGTTTACCTGGTGAATGGCCAGACAGGCGAAGAACTCGTCCGCGCTGTGCGAGAGGCAACGGGCAAGGGGGGACTTCTGGTCTTCGTGTTTCACGGTGTAGGAGGGGGACACAGCATAAACGTCAGCGCCGAAGCCCATCGCCAATTGCTCTCCTACCTGGCTTCGCAACGAAAGGAGATTTGGATTGCCCCCCTGGTGGAGGTGGCCCATTTCGTGCGAGAGCGTAGGGGCATGGCTGCCGGCCCGGTAGCCCGTTGAAGAGGGAACGCCAACCCCGGCTTGCCGTGCCTCTTGTTTCCAGAAGGCCGGGAGGGACGCGCGTGAGACTCGGCTGGGAGGCCTACGGCTGCGCGGGATCGCCCGGGGTCGAAGGGGAGGAGGAATCAGGCCGGGGAGGCGGGTCACAGGTCGGGCTCGGCTTGGGAGAAAGCTCCAGCAGAGTCCACAAGCGGACGCGGTCCGTGTCCCTGAACTTGGACTGGAGTTCCCCGAGGACGAACTCCCGGTTGATGCTGAATAGGGTGGCATTGATCTGTTCCATGTCGAGCACCTGCTCGGGACGGAATTGGGCATGCGGCCAATCGCGGAAGTTGAGCGGACAGAAGCTCACCGTGGGCTGGTCGCGGACAATGTAGAGCAGGGGCAAACCGTGCGTTCGGCAAAGCACCGGTCGGGCCGGGTAGAGCATGCAGCGATGGTCGAGCAGGAGGGGGCATTCCCGTCGCCTGGGACGGGGCTTCGACCATCCCTCGGGCATTTGCTGGAGCGCAAGCCATAGCCTCAATGCCTCGATGGGCAGCACGGTTCGACTCACCCGGCAGCAAGTATCGCAGCCCGGCGCGCACCGGAGATGCGCCCGGTGGCGCTCCTCGAGCAGGTGCACCTCGCGGTCCACTTCCTGCAGGAAGTCGACGTAGCGCTGCAGGGATCGGAAAGCCGGGCCGCGAGCTTCGAATTGCGACACCAGCGCTGCGGTTTCCTCCTCGCCGAGAACCCTCACTTGCGGCCCTTCCTCTTCCGGCTGGCGTGAAATGCGAAAAGACTGACCAGAGCGGCATAGTTGACGAGTAGAAACCAGGGGGTGGACCACGGAATGCCATCCACCCGGTAGTCCAAGAGGGGCCAAAGGAAAGGAGTGGGGAAGAACAGCCTGCTATGAGTGGGGATATCCATCGCAATGTGGAGAGGCCAGGCGAGGAGGAAGGACGGGACGCGCCTCAGGATCAGGTAGAGCAAGGCGAAAACGAATCCGGCGATCAGGAGGCTGTGCGAGATATCGTAGAGCCGGAACACATAAGTCGGGATAACCACCGTCTCTGGCTTGCCTACAGCGAGCTCTCCACGCACGAGCCTTTCTGTGACGTAGGGGGCGAAAGCGAAAAGGTCGGGGGCAACGCCGCTAACGACCGCCGGCCAGATCCGCGATCGGCGTCCCACCAGCTGGTAGCTCCACAGACCGTGCGCGAAGATGTCCACGCTCTACCCTCCCTACCTGATCCTGCCATACCGGCGCAAGATCTCCAGCACCCTCCCCGTGGGGATTTTCTCTACCACGTGCCCGTCACGGCCGCGCGTGGTCTCGGCTTCGAATAATGAGTGGTAAATGGCCTCTTCGGTGGCTTCGATCACGGCGAGGAACAGGGGACTGAGCTCCTCGTCGCGAAGCAGGGTTACCGTCCGGACTCGCTCGGAGGTCCGATGGGGCACGAGATTGCCCGCATAGGTGCTGAAGGCGATTACGTAGTCTCCGCTTCCGTGGCTGGAAATCCCTCCCGTCCGGGCCAGTCCGTACAGGGCGCGGGAGGCGAGTCGCCGCAATTGCCGGGGGTCCAGGGGTGCGTCGGTGGCCACGACGATCATGCAGGAGCCGTCGCTGCGGCTGAGCACGTCGTGAAGATAGTAGGTGCCGAGTTCCTCCCCCACAGGTACCCCGGCGATTTGCAGCACCCCTCCGAAGTTCGTCTGCACGAGGACGCCCACCGTGTACCCGCCCAGTCTCGCCGGGAGCTTCCGGCTCGACGTCCCGATCCCGCCCTTGAAGCCGAAACACACCGTCCCGGTGCCGGCGCCGACGCATCCCTCCGCCACCGGCCCTCCGCGGGCTGAGTCGATCGCCTCCCACACGTGCTCCGGGCGCACGGAGGGCCGGCGGATATCGTTCAGATACCCGTCGTTGGTTTCCCCGACGACCGGATTGACCGACTGCACATCCTCGTTCCCGGGTTGGCGCAGGGTCCATTCAACCACGGCGCGCGCCGCCACGCCGACGGCCAGCGTGTTCGTCAAGATGATCGGCGTCTCGATGGTCCCCAGCTCCTCCACCTGGGTCGATCCGACCAGCTTGCCAAAGCCGTTCCCGACCACTATGGCCCCCGGGACCTTCTGCTGGAACAGATTGCCTCCGTGAGGCAGAATTGCCGTGACGCCCGTGCACACGCCCTGCGAATCGCGGAGGGTTGCGTGACCCACCCTCACTCCGGCCACATCCGTGATCGCGTTCAGAGGACCTCTCGGCAGAACCCCGATCCGGAGTTCTTTGAGGAAGCCGGAATCTCCCTGCGCCAACGCGCAGGAGGCGAGCGTCGCGAGACCTCCGACTAGACCCGCAAGCCAACCGAAGCGCCACGTCCGCCAGTTAGCCACGGTGCAAACCATCGTTTCCTTTCCCCTCCTCAGACTGGGGCGCAATCGCCGAACCTGCCGGTGGGCACCGCCAGACGCCCCAACCAGCTTGGCTCTTTTCTCCGCCGGCTGGGTACCTAACTGCGGTCAGCCCCCGAAGCGCTCTTCCGCGCGACTTCTTCCGATGACCCGCGAGCAGGGAAAGAGCTTGAGTTTCCCGGCGGGATCCGGGGGGCTCAGATCAGCCGACCACGCGCACATGCACCGCGCGGTCCCCCTTGGGCTCGCGCCGGACGTCGAACGCCACTCGTTGGCCTGGTACAAGCCGCTTGGTCCGGACGGACGGGTCGAGATCGGTGACGTGGACGAACAGATCCTCGTCATCGTCCGAGACGATGAAGCCATAGCCCTTCCGATCATCCCACATCTTCACAGTCCCGTACTGCATTGCTCCTCTCCTCCCACATCTCAAGGCTGGCGCAGCTCCCCGCGCGGCGAGGAGCGTCGGCCTATCCTTCTCGCCATCTTCCAATCTCGCCACTTGGTTCCCTGACGGCTTTCGGCCCGCATCCGCCCCTGCGCCACCGAGCCAGGAACGCGCAACGCCTCAACTTTCCGCCGGGTGCTGGTACCCGGCCTGCCCTGCTTTCCTTCCGGAAGAAGGTCTCCGATGCCGGGCGGCTACGGTGGTCTTCTCGTGGAGGGGACCGGCGCGTGCTGGGCTTCCAAAGTTGTCCCGTCCGTGAGCACTTCCACGAGGGGACGACAGCCGAGCCATTCGGCCAAAGTCGAGAAAGAGGCTCGGCTGGCCGAGGCCAGGTGGTCGAAAAGCGCCTGAGCGCGTTCCCGGAACTTCGGATCGCGCGGCAGATGATGGTCGAAGAGGACAGTGGTCTGTGGAAGCATCTTCGCGATGCGGACCGCGTTCTTGACCGCTCTGTCCAGATTCACGCGGCTCACCAGTTGCCCGAAGAGATAGGTGGGGGGCCCGTCCAGGATGAGGATGTCGGGCCTTTCGCTCACAATCCAGGTGGCGTAATCCTCAATTGTTGGCCCCTGCACGTCGGAGCTAAAAAGGAGCTTCTTGCCGCCGTGCTCAATGCAGACGGCGACTACCCACCCTACCGTGGCGTACTCGATGCCGTGGAAGAGCGGCTCGGTGAACCGGACGGTCGTACCCCCGAAGCGGAAGTTTCGGCCGTCGGCGAACTCGACCGAAGTCCGGCCGAGGACCTTCGGTTTCACCCATTCCTCGCTTTCCCAGAATCTCCGCAGGTCGGCCAAGCGTTTCTCGCCGCGTCTCAGCACTTGTCGACGCCGTTCGGAATACGAGCCGAAGTCCTCGCGGAGCGCCTCGGGGAACAAGTCGGAGGCAGAACGAGGCGCGACCGGCTGAGGCGGTCCCAACGGCAGTTCCTCGCCACCGCCTGCGAGCTCCTTTGCCAGTGCCCGGAAGAACTCGCGCGCCCGATGCCATTGCGACCGATTGATCCACTGGTTCGGATCTTTGACGAGGAGGTGCTTGCCCCGGTAAATCATCGGCCACTCGCTGGGATCGGCGTAGTGATCATGATGGTAATGGGTGATCGCAATGACATCCGCTTGCGCAGCGCAGTCGGCGATGGCCGTCAGTGCTGCGAGCTTCAGCTCGTCGCGTTCGGACTCTTCCAGTGGGAAACTCGGCTGCATGGCAGAAGCCCCCGGATCCACGAGGATGGCGAGGTCCGGCGTGCGGACAAGCAGGCTCAGACACTTGACTCCGAGCGAATCGGCCCACAGAAGCCGAGCCCTGATGGCGCCCGCGACAAGCTCCGGGGCTTGATCCACGAGCTGCCGGATGCGACGCGCGAGGGAGGACCGTTTCGTGCGAACCGCCATGGGGGAGCACCTGCCCGCAGTTCAGACCGTGCCGACTTCTTCCCCCGGATCTCGCACGGAGTGCCAGAGTTGCTCCCAGATGTTCTTGCTGAGCAAGAGGTATTCTCTTCGCCGCGCGAACACCTCCAGTGTCAAGGTGTCGTCGTAGCCGATCCTGTGAAGTTTCGCGGCCACGTCCTTCCAGTCGATGTTCCCGCAAAAGAGGGGCAGGTGTAGGTCCTTCTCGCCCCCGACATTGTCGCTAAGGTGAACGTGGGCCAGTTTCGGTCGGAATCGCTCCAGGAGGACATCGAGCTGGGGTCCGGCGTAGCCAAGATTGGTGTGGCCCACATCGAGGTGGAAACGAAGACGCGGATACGCTTCGAAGAGGGCATCCAAAATCTCCAGCTTCTCTGGTGTGGTCTCGGTGTTCTCGAGCAAGAGGATGAGTTCCAGCCTTGAGGCCACGGGCATGAGGTAGTCGAGAGCTGACCGCCAAAGGGAAAGCTTCTGATCTTTCGGGATCATCCGATCCGGATTGGAGAACAGGAAGTGCACCGTGACCTTTTGCGCGCCGAGGTCGGCAAAGATCTTGAGGTCTTCGGCGACCTGCTCCAGGGCGGCGGCCCGGATTCTGGGGTAGGCGCTGTCGATGGGAAGGTAGTAAGCCGTATGCCCAACGACGGACAAACCTGACTTGAGGATGGCCGCCTGCACGCGCGGCGAACGCGCGGCTTCCGCCGTCGCGCGTGGAGGCTCCAGGGTGAGGTCGATGAAGTCGAATCCGTGCTCCGCAGCGAAGGACACTTCCTCATCGATGGCCAGCCTTGGGTCATTCATCATTCCGATGCGCATCCCCGGTCCCGTCTCCGCTTTTCTCGCGTTCGGCTGCGCTCGCCGTGTCAATTCGCCTCGGCGCCCCCTCCGCCCCTGCTTTCCGCAAAAGGGCTGGCTAAGCTGGAGCCCGGCTATTCCCACCGGAGAGCGGCTTTGGGAGACCTGCCGGTCGCACCGTGGTCACCATCTCTCCCCGGCGTTCGATGCCCTTCCTCTGCGCCTTGACGAGGTATTTCGCCCAGCCGGTCGGGATCCCTTGGGCGCATCTGCGGCCCGAGATCCGCGCTGGGCGGGGGCTACTTGCCTTGGAGCCCCTGGAGAAGCTGTCGCGCCTCGGCCTTGTAGTCCGGGTCATCGGGATCGGAGACAGGTAGCTCCAGCACCTTCCGGTATTCCGCTCGGGCCAGATCGTATTGTTTCATCATCTCGTACGTTCGCCCGAGCTCGAGATGGTGGTGGATGTGTTCAGGTTTGATCTCGATGGCCCGTTTGAAGTAAGCCACGGCTTCTTCATTGCTCGCGGCGGGGAGTCCGCCGTACACCACCTTGGCCGCGAGTTTCAGGATCCCGCTGAGGTTAGCCACTTCACGGTGCCAGCGCGCGAGGACGTGGAGGGCTCCGTCGTGGTTCGGGTTGAGCTGGATGGCTTTCTCCGCTTCCTCTTTCACCTCCCGCGATAGCTCCACCTTCCGCTTGCCGCCCACCAGCAGAGCCACGCGTCCCACCGCCATGGAAAGCACGAAGTGAGCCTCGGCATTGCCGGGGCAGAGCTGGACCGCCTTCCGCGCGTACCTCTCGGCGGAACGGTAATAGTCTCCCTGCTCTTTCTCCGGCTTCTTCTCGCCCACATCCACGTAGGCCTGGGCCAGTTTCCAGAGCGCTTCGCAGTGGTTCGAGTCGATCTTGACCGCCTCCTGGTAGGCGCGGAGGGCACGCTCCAGCTCGAAGTGAGCTCGAGCGCTGTCGCCTTCCGCAAGAAGCTGCTGGAGGCTCTGCGTGTGCCCTTGCACTGCCACTGCCCCGCACAGAAAGAGTGCCAGCCACAGCCCCTTAGCCCGCATGCCTTTCCTCCCTCGCTTGGCTCCGGACGAGATCTCCGCCTCCGCCTCTGACGCTGTTCCGACGGGAATGATGCTCAGTGGTGCAAGTGTACCGATCTTTTCGCGAAAAATCAAGCGGTCGGCCTCTTTCGGCAAAGGGTTTGATATTTCGTGGGCCGTGCAGTACTTTAGGATCCGAGAGAGGGCGGAACTTCCGCTCAGCAAGCGTGGTGGAGAGCTGTAGATGCGCTTCGGGAATTGCTCAGCCTGGGCAAAGGGCTGAATGGCTAGGGCTTGTAGGCTGGTGGTAGTTATGTTGGGCAGGTCATGGCGGAGAAGGACAAGATCATCATCCGCGGCGCCCGCGAGCATAATCTGAAAAACATCGATCTCGAGATCCCCCGCGACAAGCTGGTGGTGATCACCGGACTGTCCGGCTCGGGGAAGTCCTCCCTGGCTTTCGACACCATCTATGCCGAGGGCCAGCGGCGCTACGTGGAGTCCCTTTCGGCTTACGCGCGCCAGTTCCTCGGGCTGATGGAGAAGCCCGACGTGGACTACATCGAGGGGCTTTCGCCGGCTATCTCTATCGAACAAAAGTCGGTGTCCAAGAACCCCCGCTCCACGGTCGGGACCGTGACGGAGATTTACGATTACCTCCGCCTCCTGTTTGCTCGGATTGGGATCCCGTACTGTTACCGCTGCGGCAAGCAGCTGCAAAAGCAGACGGTGCAGCAGATCGTGGACGCCGTCCTTTCGTTCCCGGAGGGTACAAGGGTCCAGATCCTGGCGCCTGTCGTTCGGGGGAGGAAGGGGGAGTACCGGGAGATCTTCGAGGAAGCGCGGCGCGACGGCTTCGTCCGCGTGCGGGTGGACGGCGAGGTCTTGGAGCTGGATCGGGAAATCCGGCTGGACAAGAACCGGAAGCACAACATCGAGATCGTGGTGGATCGGCTGGTGGTCTCGGAGAAGGCAGCGAGGCGCTTGGCCGACTCCGTGGAGACCGCGCTCCATCTCGCCTCAGGGCTGGTGATTGTGGACGCTCTCGACCGGGGAGAAATGCTCTTCAGCGAGCATTACGCCTGCGTGGACTGCGGCATTTCCTACGAGGAGATCGAACCCCGGATGTTTTCGTTCAACAGCCCTTACGGCGCATGCCGGGAGTGCAACGGACTGGGCGAGCGGATGGTCATTGATCCAGAGCTGGTGGTGCCCAACCCCGATCTGAGTCTGCGGCAGGGGGCATTGGCGCCGTGGGGGGCAGTGCGCGATGGCTGGTACGCTACGCTCATCCAGGGCGTGGCAGAGCGGTACGGGATCGACCTCGATGTGCCCTGGCGTGAGCTTCCCGAGGCCGCGCGAGGGATCCTGCTGTACGGCACCGACGAGCCCATCCAGTTCCGCTACGCCAGCCGCGACGGGACGAGCAGTGGCACCTTCCGCCAGCGCTTCGAAGGGGTGATCCCTAACTTGGAAAGGCGGTACCGGCAGACGGAGTCGGAGGCCATCCGCGAGTGGATCGAGGGCTTCATGCGCTCGGTACCCTGCCCGGCCTGTGAGGGAGCGCGGTTGCGCCCTGAGGCGCTGGCGATCAAGATCGCGGGCCACAGCATCTACGACGTCACCCGCAAGTCGGTCCGGCAGGCGCTCCAATTCTTCGAAGAACTCCAGCTCGGCGAGCGGGAAAGGATCATCGCCCACCAGATTCTGAAGGAGATCAAGGAGCGTCTCCAATTCCTGATCAACGTCGGAGTGGACTACTTGACGCTCGATCGGGCGGCGGCGACGTTGTCTGGGGGGGAATCGCAGCGGATCCGACTCGCTACCCAGATTGGCTCCCAGTTAGTCGGTGTGTTGTACATCCTGGACGAGCCCTCCATCGGGCTCCACCAGCGAGATAACCACCGTCTAATCAACACACTTTGCCAATTGCGGAATCTGGGGAACACGGTGATCGTGGTGGAGCACGACCGGGAGACCATCGAACGCGCCGACTACGTGATCGACCTCGGCCCGGGCGCGGGCGAGCACGGAGGATACGTGGTTGCCACTGGTTCACCGTCGGAGATCGCGGCCAATCCCCGCTCGCTGACGGGGCAGTACATCGCTGGAGTGCGATCTATTCCCGTGCCGAAGAGGCGACGCGCCGGGAACGGCCAGTTCCTCGTCCTGCGTGGAGCCCGCGGCAACAACCTGAAGAACATCGACGTGAAAATCCCCCTCGGCTGCTTTGTCTGCGTCACGGGGGTATCCGGTTCAGGGAAGAGTACGCTGATCGACGAAACCCTGTACCCGATCCTCGCCAAGGCCCTTTACCATGCGAAGGAGCAGCCTCTGCCGTACGAGGCCATCGAGGGGATCGAGCACATCGACAAGGTGATCAACATCGACCAGAGCCCCATCGGTCGGACCCCCCGCTCGAATCCGGCGACGTACACGGGGCTCTTCACGTACATCCGCGATCTCTACTCCAAGCTTCCCGAGGCGCGGATGCGGGGGTACAAGCCCGGGCGTTTCAGCTTCAACGTGAAGGGGGGGCGGTGTGAAGCCTGTCAAGGGGACGGCATCATCAAGATCGAGATGCATTTCCTGCCAGATGTCTACGTGACCTGCGAGGTCTGCAAAGGGAAGCGCTACAACCGCGAGACCCTCGAGATCAAGTATAAGGGGAAATCCATCGCGGATGTGCTGGAGATGACGGTGTCCCAGGCTTTGGAGTTCTTCGAGAATATTCCGCCCATTCGCCGCAAGCTTCAAACTCTGCACGATGTGGGTCTGGGCTACATCCGTTTGGGGCAACAGGCCACCACCCTTTCGGGCGGCGAGGCCCAGCGCGTGAAATTGGCCGCAGAGCTCTCGAAGGTGAGCACCGGCCGGACGCTGTACATCCTCGACGAGCCCACCACCGGCCTGCATTTCGAGGACATCCGCATGCTCTTGGACGTGCTCAATCGGCTTGTGGACCGGGGGAATACCGTGATCGTGATCGAACACCACATGGATGTGATCAAGACGGCCGACTACATCATCGACCTGGGTCCCGAGGGAGGAGAGGAAGGCGGCTACGTGGTGGCTGTAGGCACTCCCGAAGAGGTGGCGCGGAATCCGAATTCCTACACTGGCATGTTCCTCCGCCGAGAGCTGGGCATGGAGAAGCAGGCATTGGAGGCCGCTTCGTGAACTGCGGGGGCTGTGGGCCGGCGGTTTTCCAAGGCCGGCCTTTGCTTCGAGGATCGGCGGCTGACGTGCGTCGTGCGCAAGAGGAAAGGTGATGTCCGAGGTCAGTACGGAAGAGAGGCTCACCGTCGGGGTACGGACCCTGCGCGGGGATCCCAAACGCGCCGTTTGGAAGCTCTCCCTGCCGATGGTGGTGGCCAATGTGGTGCAGGCTCTCTACAATCTGGTGGACGGGGTCTGGGTCGCGGGGCTCGGCTCGGACGCCCTGGCAGCGTTGGGTTTGTTTTTCCCGTTCTTCATGATTGTCCTGTCCTTGGCTGGCGGGATCGCTATTGGCGGAAGTTCGGCGCTTTCGCGTCGGATCGGCGCCCGAGATAAGCCGGGAGCCGATTCGGCGGCCAGCCAGAGCCTCGCGATCGGTTTGGGCTTGGCCCTTGTGCTCACTGCGGTGAGCTTCCCTCTTCTGCCGCATATCTTCCGCGCGATTGGTGCCAAGGGCAGTGCTCTGGAGCTGACCCTGAAGTACGGCCGCGTGCTGATTGGCGGCACCGTGTTGCTCGTGTTCAGCAACATCGCTGGCGGGATTCTCCGGGGTGAAGGAGATGCCGGACGCGCCATGCGAGCCATGGTGCTGGGCTCTCTGTTGAATGTCGGCCTGGATCCGGTGTTCATCTACGGCTTCGGCTGGGGAGTGGCCGGGGCGGCTTGGGCCACTCTGCTTTCCATCGCCGTGTCTGGGGGTCTGATGGCCTGGTGGATCCTGATCCGCCCGAGCACGTACGTCGAAGCTCGTTTGCGCCGCTTCCGTTTCGACCCCGGGATCACAGCCGAGATCCTTCGTGTGGGGCTGCCGGCCTCCTTCGCCCAGCTCTCGATGGCCCTGGCCATGTTCGGGATGAATGCCATCGTCGTGAAGGCGGGAGGAACAGACGGGGTGGCCGTTTTCGTTGCCGCCTGGCGCATTGTGACGTTCGGGCTGGTGCCTTTGTTCGGCATTGCGGCGGGGGTTACGGCCGTGACCGCGGCAGCCTACGGAGCCCGCGACCCGGGCAGACTGCGTGCCGGCTACTCATACGGGATCCGGCTAGGACTTCTGATGGAGGCCGCCGTCCTGCTTTGCATCTTGCTTTTCGCCCCCAGGCTGGCCTACCTTTTCACGTACTCGAAACAGTCAGCCCACCTGGCCCCGGATGTGACGCGGGCGATGCGCACCTTGGCCTGGTTTCTTCCTACGGTTCCACTGGGCATGGTGACGAGCTCGATGTTTCAGGGGGTTGGCAAGGGGATGAACTCGATGGCCGTCACGATCCTGCGCACGCTCGTTTTTCAGGTCGTCTTTGGCTATTTGTTCGGCTTGACCCTCGGACTCGGAATCCGCGGAGTCTGGTGGGGGATCGTTTGCGGGAATGTTTTGGCCGCGCTGATCAGTGCCGGCTGGGGGATCGACACGATCCGGCGCCTGGAGCAGAGGTTTTCCCAATTGGCCGAGGCGGAGGATGTTGCGGGGAGCTGATTCTTTGACAATTCGTGATGGATTTGGGCTTGCCTGCTTGGCGCTCAGGCGCTAATATAGGTTGAGAGAAGGGCGTCGGAGGAAGGCATTCTGAGATAGGGGAGGTGCGGCGATGTCCGAACTGAACCGCAGGGAGTTCATGGTGCGGACGGCGGGGACCACGGCGGCCCTCGCCCTCGGATTCAGCATTGCGCGCTCGGCCAAGGCGAGCCCGAACGACACCATTCGCGTCGCGGTGGTGGGGGTTCACGGCCAGGGGCGGAGTCACATCCGTGGATTCAGCGCGCTGCCGAATGTCCAAGTGGCGGCCATCTGCGACGTGGATGAAAACGTCCTGGCCGAAAGGCTCCAGGAGATGGAGCAGCAGGGCCTGCCGAAGCCGAAAACCTACACCGATATCCGGAAACTTCTTGAGGACAAGGAGATCGACGTCGTGAGCTTCGCCACGCCTCATCACTGGCACGCGTTGGGGACCATCTGGGCTTGCCAGGCCGGCAAGGATGTCTACGTCGAGAAGCCCTGCTCGCACAACGTGTGGGAGGGAAGGAAGATCATCGAGGCGGCGCGCAAGTACAATCGTATCGTGCAGCACGGAACGCAGATCCGTTCGTCTGTGGCGGTGCGGGCGGCGATCGAGTATTTGCGCTCCGGGGCGCTCGGGGAAGTGTACATGGCCAAGGGCCTATGCTACAAGTGGCGCGACACCATCGGCAAGGCCGGCGGTCCCCAGCCCATCCCCAAGGGCGTGAACTATGACCTCTGGCTTGGTCCAGCTCCCTACAAGCCCCTCCTGCGCAAGCGTCTCCATTATGACTGGCACTGGTTCTGGGATTACGGGAACGGCGACATCGGGAATCAGGGTGTCCACCAGATGGACATCGCCCGCTGGGGATTGGGCGTGACCTTGCCCACGAAGGTGACGGCGATGGGAGGCCATTTCCTCTTCGACGACGATCAGGAGACGCCCAATACCATGATCGCCGTCTTCGAGTTTCCCAGCGCGGAAGGCGGAGGCGACAAGAAGAAGATCCTCCAGTTCGAGGTGCGCCATTGGATCACGAACGACGAAGGTCCGATTGCCCAGGAGCCCGGTGACAATACGATCGGGGTTATCTTCTACGGCTCGGAAGGCTACTTGGTCGTGGACAGCTACCACAGCTGGAAAACCTTCATGGGCAAGAAGCGCGAACCAGGTGCCTACGCCAATGCCGGCGGGGATCACTACAAGAACTTCATCGACGCGGTGAGGGCTCGCGACCCGAAGATCCTGCATGCCCCCATCGAAGAGGGGCATTTGAGCTCCGCACTCTGCCACCTGGCCAACATCTCGTACCGACTTGGGCGTTCGCTCCAGTTCGACCCGGACCATGAGCGCTTCGTCAATGACGACGAAGCTAATGCAATGCTGCGGCGCCAGTACCGGGAGCCTTTCGTCGTGCCGGAGAAAGTCTGAGAGAGTCTTCGGCCATCGGGACTTCCACGCGCTCCCGGCGCAGGGGGAAGTAGGGCGATTCCCCACTGGGTGAGGACACATTGCCGTCCTTCCGCTGAGGGGCTACAGCGAGACCGGCTGTAGCCCTCCCCTTAAGTGGAGGCGGGGAAGGCGGGGGACGACGGCGAGGGGTTAGCGGCTTCCAAGTGCCAATCGGCCGCGGGGGACGATCCGGAAAATGGCAAGACGGGTTCCTGCGGTATCGAGCACGGCCAAGCGAAGATCGTCCGGCGAGGTGCTGAAAGAGCCAGGCTTCCCCGCGAGGCCCACGCGATCCAGGACTTCGAACCCTCTCCCGGTCCCGCGCAGGAGCTGGAGCTCAGCGTTCTCCCGGCTGACCACGAGAAGATCGCTCAGGCCATCGTAGTTGTAGTCCACGGCCTTCAGATCGCTCGGTTTGAACGGAAGGGGGTAGTAAATCACCTGCCCGAACCCAGCCTGGCCATCGTTCCGCAGCACGCCCAGCTGCGCACCCGTCGTGTCCAGGAAGGCCAGGTCGGGAAACCCATCGCCATCAAATTGGATGGCGGACAGGCTGTGGGGTGGGCGATCCAGCCGGTAGCGACGGCTGGAGAAGCGATTTGGCTCGTCCTGACAGAAGACCGTAATCGCCTTTCCCGAGGGGGAGGCAACGACAACGTCCCCGAGCCCGTTGCGGTCGAAATCGGCCGGGCAGATCCTCTCGATCGAATCCAGCCCGACGGCGATTGGGGTGGGTTTGACGCTGCTTCTCGCCAGGGAAAGCAAAGTCCCGTCGGACGTGCCAAGCACGACGTTCGACGGACCGTCGCCGGGACAAGCTGCCATCGCCACAGGTCTTCCCGGCATGGCGATAGCCCTTTCGACGCGCGGACTCGCCATTCCGGCAGCGAGGAAGGTGACGGAGGAGCTGTCCGCGAGAACGGCGATCCTCTCCTGCCCGTCACCGGTTGCGGAGCCCAGCACGCAGAGTTTCGCGGCGGCGGTGGCTGGAAGCGGGATTTGCCAAAGAAAACTGCCCGTGGGCACAGCGTACAGCGCCGCCTTCCCTTGGCCGATCACCAAGATCCGGTCGGCGTCGAGGAATTCTGCCGCGACTGCGCGCCATGGCAAGGAAGCGCGCGCTTCCAGACGTAGCTGGGGGTTTATGCGATTGATCAGAAGCCCGGCGTTCCCATCAGCGCGGTTGGCGACCACCCCATCGACGTCGCCATCGCCGTCCAGGTCGGCGAGAGCCAGACCCGCCGGCTCTCTGCCAACTCCGTAGCTATTCTCCGGTCGGAATCGCCCCTCGCCGAGGCCGGAAAAGAAGGCGATGCTGTTGCTCTTCTCGCAAGTGATGGCCAGATCGGTCCGGCCGTCAAGGTCGATGTCCGCGGCGACCATTTGATTCGGGGACCGGCCCACCTCGAGGATCTGGCCGGGAAGGAGATTCAACCCGTCGCTCCGGAACAGGAAGACCCGATCGGCTTCGGGACAGCTCACGGCGAGGAGCGGAGGATCCTCTTCATTCGGCTTGAAGGCGAGCAAAGAACCCGGTTTGCCCTGGAGCTTCAGCTGGGCGTTCACGTGAAAGGCGCCGTCGAGGTACCGGATCACCCACAGGGTGCAATCGCCTTCGTGGGCAACGAGGATTTCGTCCCGACCATCCCCATCCAAATCATGGAGCAGCACGGCTGCGGGCGTGCGTCCCACGCGGAGGAGGATCGGTTTCCCGGCGGCGGCCAGTTCCTTCCCGGGCAGAAGCGCGAGGGCGTCCTCTTCACGCAGGGCTGCGACGATATCGGGAAGCCCGTCGCCGTCGCAATCGCCCATCGATCCCGAACAAGGCCCTCTCCCGAGCCAGATGGTACGTCTCGACCCGAACCGAGCCGAGCCGTCATTGAGCAAGATGTCGAGATCGTCGCTGAATCGGTTCAGGACGACGAGATCGGGCCAGCCATCCTGATTCACATCCGGAGTGAGGATGCACACCGGGCTGTTCCCCAGGTAATAGCGCGTGCCCTCGTGGAACGTGCGATTGCCGGCGTTCAGGTAGACGGTGACCTCGCGATCTTGGAAATTGTTGACCACCACGTCCGGGAGACCATCTCGATTGAGATCGCGGAGCAGGACCCAGGTCGGGACTCCTCCGGATGGCAGGACGGGCATGACGTCGAAGCTGCCGTCGCCGCGGTTGAAGTGGATCGACAGGGCATGGTCGTCTCGGTTCGACACGCAGAGATCGAAGAAACCGTCCCCGTCGAGATCGGCTGCCCTCATCGCGACGGGGTAGTGCCCGGCGAGGTAGAAGCTGGGGTAATCGAACTGGCCGCCTCCGAGGCCGCGAAGCACAGCGATCGCATCGTCCAAGGCGCAGAGGGCGACGATGTCCGGCATCCCGTCGTTGTTCAGATCGGCCACCTCGCACCACAATGGACCGGAAGCGACCACGTAGTCGACCCGCGTCGGGAAGCCTCCGGTTTGGTCGTTCAGCATCACCGAGACCGTCTGTTGGGCGAAATTGGCTATGACCAGATCCGGCCAGGAGTCTCCGTCGACATCGGCGGCGGTCGCGTGGCGCGGTTGCTGGCCGATGGCGTACCGGACCGCGCGGGCGAAGGTTCCGTCTCCCCGATTGGCCAGCACGCAGAGGGAGCTGTCGCCGGCGTTCACCACGGCGAGGTCCAGGTCGCCGTCCCGGTCGAAGTCTGCTGCCGCCGCGGCGCTTGGTCTCCAGCCCACCTCGTAATTCTGCATGACGGACAGGGTGCCGTCCCCGTGGTTTCGGTAGACCGAGATGGTGTTGTTCAGGCTATTGGAGGTCACCAGGTCCAGCCGGCCGTCTCCGTTGAGGTCCGCGCGACATATGTGGCCGGGCCAATTTCCGGTCCCGTAACGGACGCCCTCACGGAAGTCCAGGCCATTTCGATTCAGGAATACCCAGAGGTTGTTGTCCTTCTCATTGGCTACGACCAGGTCCAGGAGCCCGTCGGCATTTGCATCCACCAGGGAGACCGCCTGGGGGGCTTGACCCGTGGAGCAGAGTCGGCGCGGCTCGAAGGCGGTTGGACCCCGGTTCACGAGGGCGAAGACGGCGTTGTCGCCCTTGCTGGCCACGACAATGTCCAGATCCCCATCGCCGTCGAGATCCCCCACGTCGAGGAAGGACGGCCGGAGGCCCGTGGGGAAGTCCAGGCGCGTTTGGAAGAGAGCTTGGGTCCTTCCCTCTCCGGGCAGCAGGCAGAGGGAGAGTAGGAGAAAGTACGGTATCCGCCTCATCAGGCCTCCGCAATGCCACCAGCGATGAACTTCCGCTTCAGCACTAATATCGGCACGGGGAAGGGTCTTGTTAGCCGGCCCCGGGAGCGAGGTTTTTGGCAAAGGCCTGGAAGGGGGTCCGTTTGGCCCGAGGCTCGCCGCGCGCCGGGAAACCTTCGGACTCAGCGGGCGAGAAAGTCGGTGATGATCCAGTGCAGGAGCACGTCCACAGCTTCCGGCGTCAGACGGAGGCGTGCGTCCGGGAAGAGACCGGGGGGCAGCCGGCCGGGATCGTCGAGGATGCCCAGCACGGTGGCGGGGTCCAGAGATGCGGCATAGCTCGGATCGAGCGAGGGGCGAAGGACCAGCTTGGGGAGCGGGCTTGAGCCAAATCCCTCCAGAAGGACATGGTCAGCCCATCCGAGGTATTGCCAAAGGGATTCGAGAGGCGGTTTTTCGTACGTATGGAGGGCCCAACCCCCCGGGGTCACCAGAAGGGTGGCTGCGGCTCCGGCCAAACGGAAGCGGTCGGTGTCGGTGGCGGGGACGTCCAGCACGTGCAGATGCGGGGCGTGCTTCATGACCGCCACGCGCAGCTGGCGTTGGCTGAGCTCCGCTACCAGGCGGCAGATCAGCGACGTCTTGCCGCACTTCTTTGGTCCGCAAATGGCCAGCGCCTTCGCCGAGCCGATCATCACCGGAAAACCACAATACGCAGGAACCAGTAGAAGCCGGGAGCGGCCAGGAAGAAGCTATCGAAGCGGTCCAACATCCCGCCGTGGCCGGGAATCAGTTGAGAGCTGTCCTTCACGCCGACGTCTCGCTTCAGCAGCGACTCCGTGAGGTCGCTTGCCTGGCCCAGAACCCCCACGATCGCTCCGATACACAGAGCCTCCCGGACCCCAAGGGCGGGGAAGAAAAGGGGACGCAGCGCGAGTGCCGCCAGCTCGCCGCACACAAACCCGGCGATGGCCCCCTCCCAGGTCTTGTTGGGACTTACGGTGGGGGCAAGCTTTCGCCTGCCGAAGGAGGCTCCCACAAAGAATGCCCCCGTGTCGCAGATCCACACGACCAGGATCAGACCCACGATCCACAGGCCGGCGTTCCGGTACGGGAGGCCCACGCGGAGGGGCAGCTCGCGAACCAGGAGCAGGTGAGAGAACAGCAGGCTCACGTAGGCCGGGCCGAATACCGTCGTGGCCAAATGCTCGATGCTCCCCTCCGGTCCCCGGAACACCTGGGCGAGGGCCGCGAGTCCCACCAGAACCGCCAACGAGCCCCCCACGAGAGCCCAATCGGTACGGTAACAGCCCCAGATAATCCCCAATGAGGTGAGGATTCCGACCGCCTCGAAGGGCCTTGCGCCCTGGCGGCGGGTGAGCGCGTAGTACTCCACGAGGGCCGCCAGGACGATGATGGACACGACAGCGACGAAGGGAAGTCGCCCGATGTAGGCCGAGCCCAGAACCACCGGTCCCAGGACGACGGCTACCAGCACTCGAGTACCCAGTTTCGATTTCTTGACCCAGCTGTCGGAGGACATGGCCATTTTCCGTCCGTCGGATTTGCGTGGTGTTATTCCGTCGAGATGGCAGCGGCGCCGGATGGGTCCGGGCTGGTGGTATCCAGGGAACCGATGATCTGGCGCACCGAGCGGAATCCGTATCGTTCGCAGTAATTCTCGATCCCTTCCGCGACCCGGACCGCGGCGTCGGGTTGCACGAAGTGCGCGGTGCCAATCTGGACGGCGGTCGCTCCCGCGATCAGGAATTCCAGAGCGTCTTCCGGCTGGAAGATCCCGCCCACCCCGATCACGGGGATTCGAACTTGCTGAGCGATCTGCCACACGCGAGCCACGGCAATCGGCCGGATGGCCGGGCCCGACAAGCCCCCCGTGACGGTGGCCAGTCGAGGCCTGCGGGTGTACACGTCCACCGCCATGCCCACTACGGTGTTGATGGCCGAGATCGCATCTGCCCCGCCATCCTCCGCGGCCCGGGCAATGCTGGCGATGTCTGTCACGTTGGGCGTCAGCTTCACAATCAGACACCGCGACGTGACCCGGCGGACGGCCCTCGTCACCCGCTCGGTCACCTTTGGATCCGAACTGAAGGCGAGTCCCCCTTCCTTCACGTTGGGGCAGCTGAAATTCAATTCGAAGGCATCAAAACCGGATTCCCTCTCCAACCGTTCGACGATGGCCACGAACTCCTCTTCGCTTTTGCCCGCCACATTGACGATGACGCGGGTACTGAGGGAAGCAAGATAAGGCAGCTTCTCCGCGATGAAGCGATCCACCCCATCGTTGGCCAGACCAATGGAGTTGAGCATCCCGGCGGGAGTTTCTACGATGCGGGGCGGAGGGTTTCCCGCCCTGGGTTCCAGCGTGACCGTCTTGCTGACTACGCCGCCGAGTCGGGAAAAGTCCACCAGGCCTTCGAACTCTTTCGCGTAGCCGAAGGTACCAGAGGCGGTGAGGACGGGGTTACGCAGTTCCAAGGGACCGATCTGGACCCGCATGTCTACCAAAGTTCCACCTCCGAAAGCTCGAACACGGGTCCGTCCTTGCAGACCAGGTGGTACCCTCGATCTCCGCGGGCCTTCACCGCGCAGCCCATGCACGCCCCAAAGCCGCAGGCCATGGTCGTCTCGAGCGACACCCACACCTTCCCCTGCCGCCGCGACAGCTCCCTCCCGATTGCGGACACCGCCGCGAGCGGTCCGCACACGTAATGCCAGGCTTCGGGTGGCAGATCCGTTTCGGTTTCCTGAAGGAGATCGACCACGGTGCCGCGCACGCCGGCGCTACCATCCTCGGTGGCTAGGCGGATCTCCACTCCAAGGGCCTGAAACCCGTCGAGCTCGACGAGCCTACTGCGGCTTCGGGCTCCGTAGAGCAGGTGGGTGGGGGAACCGTTAGCTTTGAGCGCTCGGCTTAGGAAGAGGAATGGTGCGATCCCGAGACCGCCGGCCACGAGCACGGCCGGGCTCCCGGGCGGCGGGAGAGGGAAGGAGTTGCCCAACGGACCGAACACGTCCAACTCGGCACCGACCGACGCGCAGCTGAGAATCCGTGTGCCTTCTCCCACCACCTGAAATAGGATGTCCACTTGCCCTCGAGAAGGATCGGCATCGTGCACGCTGAAGGGTCTCCGCCACAGGGGCATCAGCGATGGGCTCACCCGGATGTTGATGAAGTTCCCCGGCCGGACAGCCCTCGCCAGGAAGGGCGAGGCCAGCGTGTAGCGGAACGTGGAGTCCGCTACCTTGCGCCTCTCGATGACTTGGCAGAGCTCCATGCGGGGAGCTTCCCGAGGAGATCGCGAATCCATTTAGCACTCGGTCTCGGATCTGTCTGGCGCGTGCTTCCGAAAGGTACGAAGAAGAGCGATGGCGTGCAATCCTTTCCTCGAAGGCGTAGCGGGCCCATGCCGGCCCCGGGAGCTAACCAGATGCGCACGTCCCGGCACTGGTCGAGGAAAAGCCCCGGTCGGTAGAGGAAGCAAGCCTGAGTTCGGAATCTCGGGAGGGCCGGAACTCGGAGAGCTGGCGGGCCTTACGCCCCTTGCCTCGGGTTGGGATGGGCTGGAAAGCTCGATTCCTCGTGCAGTCCCAGCGCTCGGCGTTCCCGGTCAGTCCAGGCGGTTGATCTCGGGGCGCGGGACGAAGGGGCTAGGCTCGGAGGCATGGCGCACTACGACTTGCACCGGACTGCGGCCCGCGGCGGGTAGCAGCACGGTGAAGGTGGTTCCCCTGCCGACGGTGCTCTGCACCTGAATGTCGCCACCTTCCCGCTTCACAATGGTGTGGGAGATGTACATTCCTAGTCCCGTCCCTTCGCCCACGGGTTTGGTGGTGAAGAAGGGGGTGAAGATATGGGGGAGCGCCTCGGGAGGGATGCCGTGCCCCGTGTCGGAGAAGGCGATCTGAAGCTGGCCCGAGGGTTCGTCGTACCGGGTACGGAGCGTGAGGGTGCCACCGTCGGGCATCGCCTGCACAGCGTTCAGGATGATATTGAGGAACACTTGCTTGAGCGAGTCTAGGTTGAAGTACGCCGGCGGGATTTCGCCGTAGTCCCTGACTACCTCGATCCGGCGCGAGCTCAGCTCTTTCTCGATGATGGCGAGGGTGCTGTCCAATAGCCGGTTCAGGTCGATCTCCTCCCGCTCGTGGCTGGAGTGCCGGCTGAACTCGAGCAAATTGTTGATGATCTTGGAGGCCCGCTGGACGTTCTTCCGGATGATCTCCAGCTTCGGTTTCGCCTCCGGTACGGAGTCGGCCAGGATCATCTCCAGGGCGTAGCGGGCCGTCTCGATGATGTTGAGGGGATTGCGCAGCTCGTGGGCGATTCCGGACGACAGGAGTCCAATGGTGGCCAACTTCTCGCTCTTGATGAGCTGCTTTTCCAGACGACGCTGCTCGGTCACGTCCTTGATATGCTCGATCACCATTTCCACCCGGCCGTCGAGGCCGAAGAGGGGGTAGGTCCACAAGTGATACGTACGGTCGCCGAAGGTGTGCTCGCGGAATTGGGTTCTGCCCGTCGCGAAGGTCTCCTCCGCAGGGCAGTCGGTACAGAAGGAGGCGAGGGGATGGAGCACCTCGAGGCATTTCCGCCCCACCAGCTGTTCCGGCCGAGCCTTGGCGGCTTCGGCCAGCTTGCGATTGACCATGATCAGCGTGCGGTCCGGGGTGAGCGAGAAGATGTAGTCGGTGATGCTGTCGAAAAGAGCCTGAAGCCGGCGTTTGCTCAGCAGGATCTGCTGCTCTAACCGTCGCTTCTCGGTGACGTCGCGCACGATGTAGAGGATGACCGGCTCCCCCTCTTGCTCCACGGCGGTGATGCTGGTGTCGACGGCCACGAGCTCGCCGTCTCGTCGCAGGAGGTTGAGGTCGCTGGTGGAATCCTTTCCCCGCTCCAGGACGACCTCCCGCAGCCTGTCCACCAAGGCCCCCTGATCGGCAGGCACTAGGTCGCGGAAGCTTCGGGAGAGCAGTTCCTCGCGGGTCAAGCCCGTGAGCTTCTCGGCCGCAGGGTTGACGTCGATGAGGGTCCAAGTGTGGGCGGACTCGACGAAGATCCCCTCCAGCGCATTCTCGTACAGAAGCCGGTAGCGTTCTTCCGTCTTGCGGAGCTTTTCCCGGAGGAGATGGTTGTCGTAGGCTTGACGAGCTACCCGGGGGACGAGGAGCTCGTAGCCTTTTTCCTTCACCACGTAATCCGAAGCCCCCTCCTTCATCGCCTTCACAGCGATGTGCTGGTTCCCTTGGCCCGTCACGACGACCACGGGGAGCCGGCGCTTCGAGGCGTTGATCTCCTCCAGAATCTCGATGCCGTTCATCCCCGGGAGGTCGTAGTCCAGAATGACCAGATCAAATGCCTCTGCCCGGAGGAGCTCGAGAGCCTCTCTCCCGTTGCTGGCTCGAGTGACCTCGAAGCGGGGGTCGAACCGGCGCAGGCGAATCCGCAACAGCTCGGCGTGCGCATCCTGATCCTCGACCAGGAGCACCCGGATCGGTGGTTGGGTCATGCGTTCATTGTCTCCTTTGCGTGCGTGGAACTGCGCGAAGGCTCAATTCTGGCGATGGTGAAGTAGAAACAGGATCCGCGACCCGGGCGGGACTTCACCCAGATCTCGCCGCCGTGGGCCTCCACAATGCGCTTCACGATGGCCAGGCCGAGACCGCTTCCGGAAACCCCGCGCGTGTTGCCCAGCCGGGAAAACATGCGGAAGAGCCTCGGCCGGTCGCCGGGGGCGATCCCGATGCCGTTGTCGCGTACCCAGAACTTGTGGGAGATTTCCTCGGAGCTGTAGCCGATTTGGATCTCCGGCGGCGCCGTAGGACGAGAATACTTCAGCGCGTTGCCGATCAGATTGCTGAAGGCGGTAATCATCAGGTTCCGCTGGCAATACAGGGTCGGCAGGACCGGGGATACGGTCACGGTGGCGTTCTTCTCCCGGATCTGGAAATGGTGCTCCCAGATGGCTTCCTCGACTACCTCCCGCATGTCCACAGGCTCCAGGTCCGTCTCATCGGCGCGGAGCCTGGAAATCAGGAGGAGATTGTTGATGAGCTTCTCCATCTGGTCCACATTCTGGATCATTCGCTGGAGGTACTCCTGCGCTTCGCCATTCAACTGGTCAGCGTGAAACTCCTGGAGGAGGCTGGCAAACCCCCGGATGGAAATGAGCGGGGTCTTCAGTTCGTGGGAGACCAAGTAGTACTGCGTCAGGAGTTCCTCTTCTTTCGCCTGAAGCTCCCGCTGTTTGGCGCGGAGCTCGCGCCTCAATCTCTGCACTTCCTTCTCGAGCTTCTCCAAGCGCTGTTGAAGCTTGCCGTTGCTCAGGGACACATCCCCCACGAGTTCTTGCATGGCTTCACCCCTCCTTCTTGGGCAATGTGAAGTAAAACGTGGACCCTTTCCCCACTTCGGACTCCACCCACACCTTTCCGCCGTGGCTTTCCACGATCCGGCGGACGATGGCCAGGCCGATGCCGGTGCCCTCGCCCACGCCCCGCGGAGCCACGCGGTGGAAGAGCCCGAAGATCTTCTCGTGGTGTTCCTTTGGGATGCCGATGCCGTTGTCGCGCACGAAGAAGGTCACGTGTCTTTCTCCGTCCCGCCAGCCGATCTCGATCAGCGGATGCTTCTGGTCGCCCATGTACTTCACCGCATTGCTGAGCAGGTTGGTGAAAACCTGCCCGATCTGCTCCGGCACGCAGTGGATCAGTGGCAGATCTTCCGCCACGCGTACCTCTACTCCCCGTTCCTGAATGGGGTAAGCGAGGGAGCTGAGCGCCTCCTGGACGATTTCCTTGGCAGGGACAGTCTCGTACGGTCGGCTGACACGCCCGATGCGGCTGAATTCCAGTAGATCCTCGATCAGCTTCTCCATCTGCGCCACGTTGTGAAGCACGCGTTCCAGGTATTGGCGCGCCTCGGGATCGAGGGACTCGCCGAAATCCTCCAGCACCAGCGACGTGAAGCCCTGGATGGAGACGATGGGCGACCTCAGATCGTGCGTGACCGTGAATACGAAGTTCTCCAACTCTTGGTTGGCTCGACTGAGCTCCTCGGCCGTCCGTCGGGTCTTCTGGTAAAGGCGGGCATTTTCGATGGCGCTGGCGGCCTGATTAGCCACGGTGCTGATGAGGTGCAGATCCCGCTCCGCCACGGTGCGCACGGCGTCCCAGAATACGGACAGCACGGCGATGGGCTTGCCCCGGGAAATGACGGGCACCCCCAAGAAGGACCGTAGCGGCGTTCTGCTAGCCCCCTTCTCCGCTGCCGGCTGCAGGTTTTCCACGAACACCGGCCGCTGCTCTGAGATGATCCGGTGGATGGCCTGCCGGTAAGCCCCATCGGGAAGGTAGCGGATCCATTCGGCGGCGCTGATGACCGCCTGGGTTGGCGGCTCGTGATTCTCCACGAACTGCAGGGTGCAGACGCGAGCGTCTAGCGCCTTGGCGGCCACTTTGACGATGTGGTCCAATACCTCGTCCACGTTGAGGGAAGAAGTGACGGACTTACTCACCTCCGCCACGATGGAGAACTCCCGCAGGCGCTCGTTAGCCTCCTCGAAAAGCTGCGCATTCTCGATGGCCGTGGCGATCTGGCTGGCAATCTGCCGGAGGAACTCCAGGTGGGTGGAGCGGAAGGCCTGACGTTCCAGGCTGGCTACCTCCAATGTCCCGAGGTACTTGTTTCGGGAGAGCAGGAGCACGCTGATCCGCGATTGCATCTGCCGATTGATTTCCTGCAGCTCCGCTGGGTACAGCGCTCCTTCGGTTGCCTTGGCCAGGAGCCAACCGATATCCTCCCTGCCGAAGCGTTTCCAAAGGCCTTTTCGCAGACCCTTGCCCACCCGCTCCGAGACCACGGCAAACACCCGTACTTCCTCCGGTCGCTCCCCGAGCAGGGTGATGCAACCGACGTCGTACTCCAGCACCTTGCGCGTTTCCTGGAACGTGGCGCGGATCACTTCCTCCAGTTCCAGATTGGAGCTCACAGAGTTGGTGATCTCGCTGATCGCTGCGATGTGCCGGTTCCTTCGTTCCAGATTCTCGCGGAGGTCCAGTTGCTCCTGGAGCAAGCCCGTCAGGTAGCCGGCCGCCAGGGCGATCGTCACGTCGGCGGCGTCCGGTGGTCGGCCCGGCGGGAAATAGAGTGCCAAAAGCCCGAAGTCCTTGGTCGCCCCGCGCACGGGGACGGTGAGGAGCGACTCGTATCCCAGCTTCTGCGCCACAGGCCGGTAGCGCTCGAACTGAGGGTCCCGATGGACGTCCCGGATCACGAGAGGCTGCCCCGTCTCGAGCACGCCCTCATATGGCCCCTCCGCGAGAGCGGCCAACCAGGTGGAGAGCGGAAGTCCCGAGGGCTTTTCCCCCTCGAAGGCCTGGGCGTACCGGAGCCGCAGCGGTTCCGACCCGTTTTCCTGAGCCAGGATCGCGCCAAAACGAGCTCCAAGCCTCCTGCCGAGCTCATTGAGAACGGCCTGGCTCACGTCCGATGGCGGAAGCTCTCGCGGCAAGGATACGAGGCTGCGGAGCAGATCCGGAAGCATGCTTAGCCTTTCCAGCGAGCGGCCCTCCGCCGCCAGCTTCTCCGTCTCCGAGAAGAGAACGAGCATCTCATTGGGCCGATGCGGGGACGGAGGGAGGACCCTCACGGCCAGTTCTGGCGTTCCAGAAGGAGCGATGACTCGAATGCGCCCTTGTACGGCGCGGTTCTCATCTCGGGCCGCTTGCAAGAGCTGGGAAAGATGCTCCAGGGATTCGCCCTCGAACACATGGCTCAGGCTCTGCCCCTCCAGTTCGCTCGGAGCCAGCGAGAAGAGTTCGGCGAAGGCCGTGTTGGCCTCCTCGATCACGCCGTCGCGAAAGGAGATGAGCGCGGCGGGGATGCTCGAATTGGCAAAGAGGGACCGATAGCGAAAGCGCCAAATGTCGCGCGAACGCTCGCTCTCCTCGCGCGCCCGCTGTTGCCTGGCCCGTTCTATAGCAAGAGCCAAGAGCAGGGCGATCTCACTCGCGATGAATTCGTGGTGTCGGGTGAAGGCTCGGGGGGTCCGGCTGCAAAAGTGCAGAAGGCCGAGCGTCTCGCGCCCGAACGGCAGAGGTACCACCAGGTCGGAGGCCGCGTCTGGCAGGAGCAGACGCTGGTCCCCGGGAGGCAGCTTTTCCACCGCTTCGATCCTGGGCCGGAGCAGACACCGCTGTTCCCGTACCGCAGGGGCGAAGGAGGTCTCCTCGACCGGGATCGCCCCGCCTTGCTCACCCGCCAGGCTGTCGCGGTTCAGCGCGGGCGAGATGGTGAGCAGCTGTCCGGACTCATCGACGAGTAGCACGAGAATCTGCTCGGCCGGAATGAGATCTGCAAGGCTGCGCTTGGCGATCTGGAACACCTCCGGCAAATCGCCACGCGCCGCAATGGCCTCCACCAGCGTGGCAATAGCCGCGATCCGATCGAGCCCCTCTGGTTCGATACTGCTCACCGGCGTACGGTTTTCGTTCATGGTACCGCTTGGCAACGTCGGTCCGCTGAGACATCCACCGTCAGCTAACGCCCCAACTGCCTATTTTCCCTTCGTCAGCGCGATCCACTCCGTGCTATCCCCCCGCGCGTCAGAAGACGTTTCGAGCTGGGAGAAGAGAATTGCAACGCGCGTGCCGTAGATCACACCCTTGGAGTGGAGGGCTGGGGCCAGTCGGGCGGGCGGAAGGGCGTCGGGCTTGCTTGCCCTCGGGCGGGAGATGCGGGACCCTTGTCGCGCTTGCGGTGCAAGGTCTCTCGGTTCGCTGAGGCACTTGGGCGGCTGGAAGCCGTGGGTTGCACTCGCGGCCGCGGCGTGCGAGCCATTCGGCTTTGGTTGGATCTCATCCGGCGCGCGTTTCCTCCCGGGAGGAGGAAAGCTAGTTGCGCGGGGCCAGGAATCCCTGCGGGCCGAGGAGGGCGTGCCCCGATCCCCCGCCGGATCAATAGCCGAAGAGAGCGCGGGCCTCGCTGAGAACCTGCGGGACCACCTGTTCCATCTTCCCCTGCAAACGAGCGCCTGCCGCATAGGGATGCCCTCCCCCGCCGAACTTGCTGGCCAGGTGATGCACCACCACCCGGCCCTTCGAGCGGAGGCTCATCTTCACGTGGCCATCGGGAGTTTCTGTGAACATGATAGCGACTTCCACTCCCTGGATCGCTCGGGGCATCTCGGCGAGGTTTTCCGTTTCCCAATACGATGCGCGGCAGTGGCGGAGCATTTTCTGGGTGACGCGAAACCACGCGATCCGGCCGCCATTCTCGAAGTGCAAGTCCTTGATCGCCTCGGCCAGCAGGCAGAGTCGGGCGGGTGAGTTCTGCTCGTAGATGCGTTCGTAGATGTCGAGGAAAGGTACCCCGTTTTCCAGAAGCTCAGCGGCCATGCGATGGGCCTGTGGGGAGGTATTGCTGAAGCGGAAACCGCCCGTATCAGTGAGCACGCAGGTGTACAAGGCGGCGGCCAAATGCCCTCGGAGCGGGACCCGAAGGCGCTTGGCGAGCTCGAACACCAGTTCCCCCGTGCAGGAGGCCGTTTCGTCGACCAGCATCACTTCCGCCAGCTGGTCCGTCACAATGTGGTGATCAATGCACAGCCGCTTGGCCTGGCATTGGCGCAGCACACTTCCCACTTCGCCCAGACGGGCCCAGTCGCTGATATCCAAGATCACCGCCAGATCCGCTTCCTCCAAGAGGTGGTGGTGCAGGGACTCCTGGTATCTCTCCGCCCTCCCGTACGCGTCCAGAAACAGATACACCGGCGGGACGGCGCCGTCATTGAGAACGTGGACCCGCTTGCCCATTTGGCTGAGTAGCTCCGCCAGCGCCAGTTCCGACCCAATCGCGTCGCCATCGAGATTGACGTGGGAGGTGACCACCACCTGTCGGGACGCGCGAAGGAGAGCCAGAGCTTGCTGCCAAACCGACTCCTCGATCATGGCACCGATACCCAGGCGAAGCTCATGTTCCCGAATTCGTCACTCGCGCGTACACTCACCACTGCGCTCGAGCCGGGGAGGGGTAACTCCAGGTGAAATGACTCGTAGCGGGAATCCACCACCCCATCGTCCGAGGCCATCTTGACCCACGGCCCTGCCCCAATCGACACCTCCACCGACTGGATGCGGCTGAGCTTGTCCTCCACCTGGAAGGAGAGCCGGAGCCTGGAGCCACCGGGCTCGCAACGCAGAGCTTGGATCGATGGCGGAGTGTGATCCACGAGGAAGGGTTCCGATTCCAGGGAAGCCGTCCGCGCTTGGTTGATCGGGTTGGATGGCGCGTCGCTTGCGGTCACCCGAAAGCGATAAAAGCCATCGGGGAGGGTTTGAGTGTCCAGCGCAAAGGCGCTTTCGGCCATCTGATCGCCAAGGACTTTCCATTCCCGCCAGTCTTCTCTGCGGATCTCCAGGCGGAAGGCCAACTTGTCCCCGTTCGGATCTTCGAACTCCCAGCTGCAGGTCCGAAAGCCCATCTGGGTCTTACGTTCGCCGAGGGATTTCGGAGAGCTAAGTCCCTCCCCTTGCCCTGCGCGCTGGTAATTCTCCACCTTCGCTGCTCCGGAATAAGCCTGATTCGGGGCGTAGATGCGGATCGCTTTCAGGACCGGTGGCGAGTTCATCTGGACGTAAGAGATGCAGATGTCCTCCACTCGGTAGGTCGAATCACCCTCCATTTCCAGCTTCCATTGCAAGAAGCGGGCTGGCGGACTTTGGATCCCCCTTGCCCCGCCTTGCTCGGTTACGGGAGCCCAAGACGACCAGGTGCTATTGGGCTTTTCCGTATTGCCGGAGCGGGTGAAGAGGCGGGCTCGCCCTTTACCCTCCTCTCGCCATTGCACCTGTCCCCACGTGCTGATCAGCCTGGCGTCGAACACCGGCGAAGTATATTCCCCTTTGCCCTCGGGCTGACACTGGAGCTCGAAGACCTTCCCGGGGTTAGCCGTAGCTGCAAGGAGCCTCGATTCTACGGGGATTACAGAGAGGATATGGCAGGGTCCCACCGAGGCCAGCAGGGCCAATTCGCCATTGGGACCCCAGCTGTAGATCCGACCTTGCGGACCCGAGGCCAGGAGGTAGACATCCTTCCACGGAGTCACCGCCAATACCAGCTCGTCCGTCGAGTTCCACAGTTCGCGGGCGGAGCCAGTGGTCTCAACCAGGTGGACCACACTCTTCTGCTTGAGGCCCCTTCCTGGGCCCAAGATGCGACCCGCCATTTCGGCGGTTGTGGCCTGTCCCTCTTCGCCTGCTGGGGAAACTTGCTGCAAGGAGGCTACGAGAAGCGCGTCCTCACCCCTTGGCGCCAGACTCACCACTTCATCGAGCGGAGAATCCCAAAGCGTGAATACCTGCCCGTCTAGCGTGGCTCGGTACACGTAGCCGTTCTCGGCCGTTCCGAGGAGCCAGGCCCTCCGGGGTCCCCAGATCAGGCTCCGGATGTGAGATTCTTCCGAGGTCAGGATGGTGTCCAGCTTCCCCGACGACCCCAGACGGTACAATCGGGCGCGCTGGCCCGTCGCGATCCACATGCTTCCGTCCGGTCCGGGACGGAGTTTCCAGACGTAGGTGTCCGGCAGGTCGCAAACCGGAACCACGCCCTTGCCGGGGGCGACACGGTAAATGCAGGCGTCCGGGGTAGTGCCGAAGTAGAGCTCGCCTGCAGCGGTGGCCGCGAGCGCCGTGACCAGCACATCCTGCGATTCGAAGACCGTTTCGACCTTCCCGTTACGGTCGTAGTGATACACGGCCCCTGACGCCCCGGCGGCGAAGTAGAGGTCGCCCTTTGGGCTAACCGCGACGTCCCAGACAAAGGGGGCCTGAGCTTCCCAAAGGAGGCGCACCCGCGGTCCGACCGCAAACACACCGCGCTCGGAGATGCTCACGCCGCGGATTTCCCCTTGCTTGAGATACTCGAGGTCGTCGAAATGGCGGAAGCTCGGCTCCACCGCACGGGCCACGGCCGCCTGGCAGAGGAGAAACCCGAGCATGAAGCGAAGAGCTGCTGTTTCCTTACTCATTTCTCCTGTCCGCTGGTTTCGCTTCGAAGAAGGAGCGTAGCCGTCTGGATCCCAGTGACCTCGAAGTCCAAGGGGATGCACTCTTCGAGGACGATCCGTGCTGGCAGGCCACGCACGTCCCCCGCGCTCTGCCGGGCGCTAAACATGGCCAGCAGCGAAGGAGGAGGCGCTGGAAGTTCCTTCGCGCCCAAGGCGAGTCCGGCGTCCGACACGGTGACCTGAATGTACAGCTGGTCGTTCCGCCTTCGAGAGCTCAGGATCCGCAGCAGGTGGCGGAAGTTCACGGGCTGGAACCGGTTCGGGAAGTTCCGCATGTCGAGCCGATTCAGATCCGTTCCTCCCCCCACGTTCACGGCGATTCGCCCCTTCTCCGGTAGGTTCCGCGGCAAGACGATCCGTCTTTGGATGGTTCGCCACTGGCCGTCATTGGTGAGCAGGGTACAGACGATGGAGAGGGAATCTCCAGGGCTTACGCTCGTCCGATCGTACCAGAGGTGCATCACCTCCGCCTGGCGACTTCGGGGAAGAAACTCCACGTCCAGCCGGAGACTGTCGAACCGGACGGGCTGGAAGGGATTGAACATCAGCGAGGCGATGGCGGAGGCGATGTCCATGGTGCTGCGGAGGACATCCTCCATGGGGGATAAGAAGCCGGCTGTCTCCCGACGGGCGTAGAAGTTCTCGAAGCTGAGCGAGGTGTTGCCGTTCAGATCGAGGTAGGAGCGCACACGCAGGCTGTAGTCGCCTCCGCTCATCCGCGAGGATTCCAGGGCATTGATGAGCGCCACCCGCAGGTAGAAGGGGATCACGGTACGCAATGAGGGATCGAGGGCGACGCGGAAGTTGTACGTACGCTCGCTGGCGTCGGCTCCCCAGCATCGAACCTTCACCGGGGTCAGATCCGGCAGAGGGCCAAGCTTGCCGAAGGTACCGGTCAGCCGATCCTGGTAGAAGGTGCCGATGAGGTCACCGATGAGCGGGAGCTTTTCCGAAGCGTAGAGGCTGGGGATGGTCGTGGCGATGCGAACCCGGGCCATCGGGAGAGCAATCGGGCCGGCGTCGAATACCGAATGACCGAAAGCCAGGATCTCCTCGCCGTCCCGCCAGGTCACAGTTCCTACCGCCTCCACGGTGGCGTCGCCCGCCACCAGGACGAGAGCTACCGGCGAGCCCGGCTGCAAATCGTCGAGGGAGGTATCCCCTTCAACCCTTCCGCTTGCTTGCCCTCCGACCGCGATCGCAGGCGCCCATGCCTGCAACGTCCGTCTTACCCAGGAGAGGACGGATTCAGAAAAGCCGGTGAATACGAGTAACGGCGGCCAAGGGACAAGGCTCTGACCCAAGCCTTGGTCAGGGAAGGGGAGGAGAAGATCTTCCCCCTGGCTTCCTCCGAGCCATGTGTCCAGGAAACGGTCCGATACCCTTCGCTCGGGAAGCCAAAGCGTGGCGCGGCGCTCCTCCCTCTGGATGATGGGCAGCATCTGCTCCACCGGCACCACACCGGCCAACGGGTCCTTGCTGAAGGTGCCGAAGCGGTAGGCGATGGCTCCGAGAAGCCGGCCTTCGATGTAGACTGGGCTCCCACTCATCCCTGCCGCGACACCGATCCTCTCGGCTTGCGGCCCGAGAAGCCGCACGAGTACGACGTCCTGCCCGGGGTAGTAATTCCGCAGCACGTCCACCACTTCGATCTGGATCTCCTCGATCTGCTCCCCGAAGAGGACGGTCTTCGCGAGGCCCGTCATTCCGGCTCGTACCTGCCCGACGGGAAAGATGGCCCTGGAATCTCTGCCTGGCAACGGTGTGGCCAGGGCGACATGCGTCGCCGCGATCAGGAGAACGATCTTTGCTCTCAAGCTTGTCATCCCAAGAAATGCCGGGAAAAAGAAACAAGGGCAGGGGAGATTGGCGGCAGCCCTCCCCCGCCCTCCGTATCATCCAGAGATCGACAACGCGCAAATCCGGACAGCCGAAGGGGGATCCCTACGCCTTCACGATGCAGTCTACTGGGCAGACCTCTACGCACCGCGGGCTGTCGTGGTAGCCTTGGCATTCCACACACACGTTGGGGTCGATGACGTAGATTTCCGGCCCTTCGCTGATGGCATTCACCGGGCACTCCGGTTCGCAGGCGCCGCAGTTGATGCACTCCTCGGTGATTCGCATCGCCATGGTTTAGCCTCCTGTCGGTTTGACCCAGCGCGTCTACCTCACCCCACAGCGTCGGCACTCCGGTCCAAACCAGCGCGTGCTGCCCGAATATATCAACATTCGCGAGAAGAGGCAAGGCAAAACCGGATCCCCAGGCATTTCCGCTGCGGATGCGCACCTCCGGCTGCTCTCCGCGGATCGACCCCCGAAGCGGCGGTTTCCGGCTTCAAGCTTCTCCGCGCGAGCTCGAAAGGGGATGAGGTTGATTGCCCATCTGTACGGAGCCCGGTCCTCTTGCTGGGCGGTGCGGTGTGGCGGCTGGTTCCGGGGCCCGGTTGGAACCTCGGGGGCCAGCCTGCACCTCCTCAACATCGGTGAGGGCACGAGGGCCGACCCGAGGGAGCTAAAAACAACTTGCAGGATTCCAACGCGTTGGGTACATTTCGGGGCTTCCGCGGTCAGGGCCAAAAGGGGCGGTTTGCCCTTTTCTTTTTGCCCGAGGGGCAGGTGTCAGGGGTTCGGGGGCGGCAGGGGAGTACCGCGGATCCGCGACGCATTCCCTGACGCTTGTGTCCGGCCCGCGGGGCGGTCTTGAGGATTGCCGGTTGAGGGAAAAGAACTGTCGAGGAGGCAAGCGTTGGCGGTCAAGATCAGACTCACCCGGATGGGAAAGAAGAAGAACCCCTTTTACCGCATCGTGGCGGTGGATTCGCGCACCCGGAGGGATGGCCGTTACCTCGATCTCATCGGCCATTACAACCCCATGGTCGACCCGCCCGAGGTGCGAATCGATGCGGACAAAGCTTTGAACTGGCTCCTCAAAGGGGCGATACCGTCCGACACGGTGCGGAGCCTGTTTCGCCGCCAGGGCATTCTTCTCCGTTTCCATTTGATGAAGGCAGGGGCGGACGAGGCGCGGATTCAGGAGGAGCTGAGGAAGTGGGAGCTCCTGCAGCTGGAGCGGCAGAGGCGCCTTGAGGCGGTGAAGGCTCAGAAAGAGCGAGAGAAGCGGGCAGCGATGGAAGCGAGCGGGGCGGAGGAGGGAGCGGCCGAGAGCGAGGACCTGACGGCTACCTCCGAAACCAGTGAGCCCGCTTCCTGAGGACCGCATAGCTGTTGTGGGAGTCTGAGGTCCCTGCCGGCCTGTGGGTCGAGGAGGCCGGATCGTACTTCCTGAGGCGTTCTTTGACAGAAACCGCGCGTGAACCATTTGGGGGCGTCGTCGTCCAACTATTGGCGCATGTTAGTATCAGCAGGTCATCGGCGTTCCCCGACCGTCGAGGAGAGGCATCGCCGAAGGAGGGGTGGAGCGATGAGAGAGTTCGTGGAGTTCATCGCCAGACACCTCGTGGACGATCCGGACAGCGTCGAAGTTCAGGAAGTGGCCGGCGAGCAGACCAGCGTGTTCGAGCTTCGGGTCCCGCGGCAGGAGCTGGGCAAGGTGATAGGCCATCGCGGTGCCATCGCAAAGGCGATGCGGGTCTTGCTTGCGGCAGCTTGCGCCAAGCAAGGCAGGCGTCGGGCGGTGCTGGAAATCCTCGAGAAAAAAGAGTGAATGGAAGTGCCTGAGTCCCCCAAATGGGTTTCCATCGGGTACGTCGTCCGACCCCACGGCGTCCGTGGAGAGATGAAGGTCATCGGGGTCGACGAGGGAGTAGCTCGTTTTTGTCAGGCGACCCGGGTGCTCCTTGAGTCGCAGGGAGGACGTCGCCAGGAGTACGGGGTGGAGCGATTTCGGGCCCGCGGTCGGATCATCCTGCTCAAGCTCAAGGGCGTGGGATCCAGGGAGGAGGCTGAAAGCTGGCGGTCGAGCGAGGTTTCCATCCCGATCGAGGAGGTGCCGCCACTGGAGCCAGGTAGCTACTACGCGTTCCAGCTGGTGGGGCTCGAAGTCCGCACGAGCAGCGGGGAAAGGCTGGGTACGTTGACGGAGATTCTGGAGCTTCCCGCCAGCGACGTTTGGGTCGTCCGCGAGGGCGAAAAGGAGATCCTGGTTCCAGCCGTGGCCGAGATTATAGAAGACGTGGATATCGAGGGCGGGACGATTCGGGTCAAGGCCTTGGAAGGTTTGACCGAATGAAGGAGGTTCGCCTTCACATTCATGTGGTGACCGGCTTCCCGAACCTCGTTCGCAGTCCCTTGGAAGAGAGCATCCTTCGTCGTGCCCAGGCCAAGGGACTCGTGCGGATCGACGTCTACGATCTCCGCGACTACACCCGGGACAAGCACAAGCAGATCGACGACTATCCCTACGGCGGTGGGCCGGGGATGGTGCTCAAGCCGGAGCCCATCTTTCGCTGCGTGCGAGAGATCGTGCGTCGCTGCGACCCGATCCGGCCCCGGATCATCCTTCTCACACCCGACGGGACGACGTACACGCAGGACCTCGCCGAGGAGCTATCGCGCGAGAGGCATCTGGTGCTCATCTGCGGTCATTACAAGGGGGTGGATGAACGCGTGCGGGAAGCCTTAGTGACCGACGAGATCTCGATTGGGGATTACGTCCTCTCCGGGGGAGAGCTTCCGGCGCTCGTGGTGATCGATTCGGTAGTGCGGTTGGTCCCTGGGGTGCTGAGCGACTACGAGTCGGCTACTACCGATTCGTTCTCCCGTGGGATCCTCGATCATCCCCACTATACCCGGCCGGAGGTCTTCGAGGGCATGCGCGTGCCGGAGGTGCTTCTCTCCGGGCACCACGCCGAGATTGAGAAGTGGCGGCTGGAGAAGGCGCTCGAGAGGACGCGCCAGCGCCGGCCGGATTTGTACGAGAGGTATCTGCGGAGATATCAGGACGCGTCAGAAAGCCGAACAGCCCTGAGAGTGGCTCGCAACGGAGGTTAGCATGAACAAGGTGGATCTGGTCGCGGCGTCGCAACTGAAGACCGACATTCCTGAGTTCGGGCCCGGCGACACCGTCGCGGTGCACGTCAAGGTCATCGAGGGTGACAAGGAACGCATCCAGGTGTTCCAGGGAGTGGTGATCTCGCGCCGGGGAAGCGGCATCAACGAGACTTTCACCGTGCGGAAGGTTTCCGATGGCATCGGCGTGGAAAGGATCTTCCCGCTGCACTCTCCGAACATCGTGAAGATCGAGAGGGTCCGGCGGGGCAAGGTGCGGCGGGCCAAGCTGTTCTACCTGCGCGGCCTGTCCAGCAAGGCGGCGCGGATCCAGGAGAAACGGGACAAGCAGCGCGAAGAGGAGAAGTGAAGCCCGCGGATGGAACCGAGAGGGATCGGGCTCCCTTCGGGTGAAAGGCGCAGGGCAAGATCTGTTACAAAAACTTCCGTGAACCGAGGGGGCACTCTGGCGTTGATAGGTTTGGCTTCATGGCAGGCCCTCCTTCCCAAGGAAGAGCCCGTCCGGCGATGACCGGCGGGCTCTTCGTATTTCAGGGGCGGCTACCGTGGCGGTGGATAGGCACACGTCCCCGCGGGCCCGGGCTCTGAGGGGAAGCACGGAAACCCTCTCCGGGGCTCAACATCTTCCGGGCCCTTCGGAGCGGAGGCTCAAATCCCGCGCTGTGGTCATCGGCTCCGTCCGGTGCTGGAACTCTGCCCCGAGGGCAGGTGTTCTGGAATTGCGGTGTATCAAGGTGTGTAAGCGGGAGCCACCTCCTGACACGAGACTCTCGCCGCAAGCGAAGCGCGCGGCAGAAGAGTCCGTACGCGGCTGTCCCGGCAACGCGGGAATTCCGGCATGTAGAGCGCGGAGGTGCTGAAAGCTGCGGCCGTAGCGGATCATGGTCCTCGTCATGGCGGGAGGCGGATGCAGGAGAAGACCCCACAGGATCAGCCCCAGGGCCGGTTGCTGGAGCAAGTGGATACCGCCGCGCAGTCGGAGGAAGATTCCGAGCTGATGGCTCGGGCGGCCTCGGGCGACCGTTTGGCCTACGACCGGCTCATTCGCCGCTACTACCGCAAGGTGTACGCAACGAGCTATCGCTTGCTCGGTAGCGCCGAAGACGCTGAGGATGCCACGCAGGAGATCTTCCTCAAAGTCTACAAGGCGGCCCGCAGCTTTGACCCAAATCTCCGCTTCTCGACCTGGCTTTATCGGATCTCCCTCAATCATTGCCTGAACGTGCTCCGCTGGCGCCGCAGACGGCGGTGGTTGTCGCTGAACGCACTTCTTCGACCTCAAGAGTCGGAGGCCGATGGCGACGAATACGCCAGTCTCTTCCGCGCCCAAGTGCCCCAGCCCGACGATCTCCTCGAGAGGGAGGAAAGGGCGGAGGCCGTACGCAAGGCCATCGAATCCTTGCCGGAGAAACAGCGCATCGCGATCATTCTCCACCGCTACGAGGGAATGAGCTACAAAGAGATCGCGGAGGTCATGGGCACATCGGTGGCCTCCGTGGAGTCGCGGTTGCATCGAGCGAAGGAGGCGCTTGCCGAGAAACTGGCTGACCTTCTCGAAATCGACCTGCAGGTGGATCGGGAGACGAGTGGCCGGAATCGAGAAAATCGGCGCAAGGATTGAAGCGGCTGGGTGTATTTAGAAGCGGACGAACGACCGAGGTGATTGACGAGATGACCTGCAGCGATGTCCAAAGGCTTCTGGCTCGAGATGTGACACTGGAGGGCGCCAAAGAGGCTCAGGCGCACGTGCAGAGCTGCACGCAGTGCCAAGCGTTTCGGGATCGGATGCTGGCGCTCGATGCGCTGCTGGCGCAGTGGCAGTGCCCGGAAGCTCCGGACTGGCTACCGGCCAAGATTTCCGCTCGTCTTGCGGCCCTCGAGACCGGAAGGCCGACGCAGGTTCCGCGGTGGGGCCTTGTGCTCGAACGTGTCTTGGTGCCCTTGGTGGTGGCATCCGGATTGATCCTCGGCGCCTTGCTCGGCTCTCACCTGAACCGACTCCTGCAGCCGGCCTCCGTGGAAACAGCCGGGATTGCGGAATCCGAATCGTCGCTCGTGGTTGACCCCCTCACTGGGTCATTTACAGAAGCGGTGGAGAACGTTGCCTTTGCCACCGCGGGGGGGAACCGATGAAGGCGCGCTGGATGCTCTATGCTTTGCTCTTTTCCGTGGCGGTGAACATCGCGGCGGTGGCGGTCATCGCCTACTATTGGTCGAAGGGACCGGTGTCGGCCCGGGCCAAGCCCCCGCGCCGACCGGCGGAACCCTGGGCGGAATTGAACCTGACGGAGAAGCAGAAGGCCAGATTTGATAGCATCCGAGACGACTACTTCCGCAGCATGCATCCCATGTGGGAGGAACTTCGGAAGGAGCGCACGGCCCTGGCCAGCGCGGTGCTCAATGGTCCCGCCGACAGCGCGCAGGTTGCGCAGCACATCCGGCGCATCAGCGAGCTGCAGGCACAAATGGAACTGCGCACCCTGCGATTCTTCACGCAACTGCGGGACGAGTTGAGCCCGGAACAAGCCGCTCGCTTCCGGAAGATGATAGAGGATATGGTCAAACAGCGGGGCCCAAGGCCTCACCGCCGACGAGAGTTCCGTGGGGAGGACGGCCCTGGGAACCCCGATCTCAATAAACCCAACCAATTGCAACGCGAAGGAGGTGGTCTAAATGAGAAAAGCCGTAGCGATTCCGACGATGCTTGCTTTGCTGCTGACTGCGGGCTATGCGCTCGCTCAGCCTGGCCCATGCTCTGACCCGGATCCGGCGAAGCCCATTTGGTCCAAGCTTGACCTGACGGAAGAACAGCGGGCGAAGCTGTCCAGCCTGCACCTGGAGTTTGCCAAGGAGACCCTGCCGATCCGAAATGAGCTGGGGGTGAGGCGCCTTGAGTTGCGGCAGCTAATGATGGCCGAGACGCCGGATCTAAAAGCCGTCGAGGCCAAAATCGATGAAATCCAGAAGTTGGAAGCTACGCTCCAGAAGAAGCGTGCCGCGCACCACCTGTCCGTCCTCAAGCTCCTGACCCCCGAGCAGCGCAAGAAGCTGCGTGAGCAAGGCTTCGTGGGTTTTGGGTGCGGCAAGCGGTGTCTGGGTTGTGGGGTCCGCGAGGGGCGGCGCATCATGCTGCATGAGGGTCCCGGCCCCGCACGCAGGGTCGAAAGAGTGATCGAAATGCGGTAAGCTCGTTCCTCTCCAAGAAAGTCTGGCTGCTTCCTCCTCTCTCCTCCCTTCAACCAGTAGCCAGACCGAAGAAGGCCTCCCGAGAGGGAGGCCTCTTCGTTTTTGGGGAGGGAGGGTAGTACGAACCACCTTCCCGAGCCCGAAGTGGCTCCCAACGACGCACACCGATGCCTTCCCCCCTCCCGAGTCATCCCAATCGAGCAGGAACAGGTTTGGATACTTGCGCGTGGGGGTAGGCGCGGCAAGGCCTACGTCAGCCAGAGGATCCGAGGCGTCTCGAATCGATTCCGCTGGCCAAGAGCCCGGCGGCGAAGGTCACGTTCGCTCCGATGAAAACGTACCACGGCCAAGCAATGGGCGTCAGGCTCACTCCCAGCATCGTCGCAAGCCCGATAGCCATCCCCACCAGTGCGCCGGTTTGCGTAGCTCTCTTGGCCAAGCGGCCGAGAAGGAAGATCCCAAGCAGGCTACCGTAAGTGAAGCTGGCAATGGTGAGGCCGACCTCGAGCACGTTGCCCCACGAGGATGCCAAGGCCGCCACCCCCACGAGGACAAGAGCCCAAGCCAGGGTCACCAACCGGCTGATCAGCAGCTCTTGTCGGGGCGATAGCTTCCTCCGGGAGAGGGGCTTGTAAAGGTCCACGACGGTGCTACTGGCCAGAGAATTGAGGGTACCCGAAAGGGTGGACATGGCCGCGGCAAGGATGGCTGCCACAACCAAACCGGAAAGCCCCGACGGAAGATGCCGCACAATGAACAGCGGGAATACCTCGTCCGGACGCGACGGAGCCGGATCCGCCGGGTAGCGCTGGAAGAAGGCGAAGAGCATGACCCCGATGAGCAGGAAGAAAGCGAACTGCGCGATGATGAGGATGCCGCTCCCGACGAGCGCGCGCTGTCCGTCCCGCAGATGGCGACACGTCAGAAGCCGCTGTACCATCAGCTGATCCGTCCCGTGACTGGCCATGGTCAGAAACGTGCCGCCGATGAGCCCAGCCCAGATCGTGTACGGGGCCCGCAGGTCGAAATGGGGTTGGAACCAGTCGAATTTCCCGGAAGCGGATCCGACTGCCACCACTTCGCTCCAGCCTCCCGGCAATGCGTGGAGGATTGCCAGTACCGCCACGCCCGCCCCGGCCAGGTAGATCAGGATCTGGATCACGTCCATCCAGACGACGGCTTTGATGCCCCCGACATAGGTGTAGACCACCGTGGCGATGCAGATGATGGCAATGGCCTTCGCGTAGCCGATCCCGGAGATCATCGCTAAAGGAATCGCCGTCGCGAAGAGCCGCACCCCGTCGGCGAGGACGCGCGTTCCGAGAAAGATCACCGAGGCGAAGCTACGGGTCTTCCCCCCGAACCGCAGATCGAGGAATTGGTACGCCGTGAACAGCTCACCCCGGTAATACGCGGGCAGGAAGAGCCAGCTGATGACAATCCGAGCCAGGAAGTACCCGAAGGTGAGCTGCAGAAAGGCCATGTTCGAAGCGAAGGCCAGGGCAGGCACGCCGATGAAGGTCAGGGAGCTCGTCTCCGTGGCCACGATCGACAGACTCACCGCCCACCAGGGGAGATTGCGGCCGCCAAGGAAATAGTCGCGCGAGTCTCGCAAGCGCGAGCCAAACCAGCACCCGATCCCGGTGACCAGCACCAGATACGCCGCCAGGACCACGAAATCCACGCGAGCGAATCCCATCGTCACACGCCCACTCTGCTTGCAGGTCCAACGGGAGAATCATCCAGCCTGTCGAGGCATGGTCGCTTTCGCGCGTCGAGGGGAAAGGAATCTCGGTCCGCGCTCTTTGCAAATCCTTCTGCCGCCGTCGGGGACGTGCATTTCGGGAACGCCTTCGTCCCGTTCCGGCGAGACGGCGCGCGAGCTCACCGGCTGTATTCCAACACGACTTTGGGCAAAGGAAGCTTCTGGCCTCGGAGCGCGCCGAACTCCAAGCGGTACCGCAGCCTGCTCGCCCCGCGGAGCTCGAGGGGGAGGGAACCATCTTCGGGCACGGGAAGCCAGGGCTTCTCCTCGCGTCGGAGAAGACTCGGTTCCCTCACCTGGACGCGAATCGCAGCGTGGCGCGGGTCGATCGACCGGTCAATCCGGATCCGCAGCCATTTGGCCCCGGGGAAAAGAGAGCGCACTGGCGACACCCAGCAGGCGGAGTCCGAACCGGCGCGGATCTGTCGATCCTCCGTGAATTCGAGCTGATGGAGAAACTCCCCCTTGATGAAGTCCAGGTCCGTGAAGTACCAAAGCTCTCCGGCCTTCGGGCCGTCCAGGATCCAGCGGAGGCCCGTCGGCTCGGCCCGGCGCACGGGGTAGGGGAAGTCCAGCTCCATTTGTTGCCGACCCGGCTCGGCCCACACGCGTCGGTGAAGATTGCCTCCGTCCGTCTCTACCCGAAGATCCACAGGCATGCGGAAGGCATTGGGCACGAAGCACGTATCCCGGATCACTACCTTCAGCTTTCGGCCGGCCGGGATGCACTGAACGTCGATCCGGGGCCAGCCCGGACGATACACCCATTCGAGGAAGAACCAGGAGAGGTCTCCTCCGTAGAGTCTTTCGCAAATGCTCTGAAAGTCCGAAGTACTGGCATTGGCGTAGCGGAGGCGGGAGGAACAGTTGTATTCCCGAAGGGCCGCGAAAAACCCGCTGTCGCCCATGACGTATCTCAGCATATGCAGGATCCAGGCCCCTTTGTAGTAGATGTTCAGGTGATAGGCTTCCCGTGCGTCCGCATGTCGCGGGCGGTACACGGTTTCCAGCGAATCAATGCGGAAGGACAGCTTGGCCATGTATTGGTGCATCACCTCGGGGCCGAAAATGTGCTCCACCCACAAGGCTTCCGCATACGTGGCGAAGGCTTCGTGAAGCCAGAACTCTCCCCAATCCCGGGCGGAAACCGCATTTCCCCACCACTCGTGGGCCGTCTCATGGATGGCCATGTAGTTGAAATACTCCTCGTACCAAGAGAGCGGATTCGGCTCGCCGGGTCGCAACGTGTGCGGGAAGATCGGTCCCACCGCCACGGCGGTCGAATGCTCCATTCCGGGGATGCTGGACTGCACCAGAGCGAATTTCTCGTCCCAGAAAGCAAAAGGCCCGAACCAGCGCTCGTAGCACTTCACCAGCTCGGGGATACGCGGGAAGAACTCCGCCCGCGCCCGGGCCGTGTCCTTGGAGAGCACGTAGTAATTCAAGACGGTCTTGCCGGCGAAGGCCGACTCGTACCTCTGGGTCAGGAGGGAGTAGGGGCCGATGTAGAGGGCAATCAGGTAGGTGAGGCGAGGATGAACAACAAGCCAATGCGTGGTCTTCCAACCCCCGAGGCTATCTGCACCCAGGAAGCGTCCGTTGGCGATGCCGTAGAGGGTGTCGGGGAACGTGAGGGAGATCCACACGGAATCTGGCTTGTCTTCGGGGTGGAAGAAAGAAGCCTTGCATGGCCACCACTGATGTGCTCCGACCAGCTGGCAAGAAGTGTTGATCCAGGGTTTGCCGTCGTCGGTCTTGTCGAATTGGACGGGCTCCTCAAAGCCTTGGCCGGGGGAGTAGCTGAAATGAATCCGGACTTTCAACCTTGCGCCCGCGCCAACCTCTCCGGGGAGCGCGATGGAAAGCCTTTGGCCCCATTTTCGGAATTGGAGGGGGATCGCGGGGCTACCGTCCATCTCGGCACTCAGGATACGGAGCCGTTCCCCGGCGTCCAGCACGAGTGAGTCCGCCTTGTCGCTGAGCCAACGGACGCAGATTTCGTTCGTCCCGTTCAGGCGTTGCGAGTCCGGACGTACGGTGAAGTGCAGGCGGTAGGTGAGGACGTCGTAGAGGAGACGGGGGTCGGAGGGCCTAACCCTTTGGCCCGGGAGAGGGTGGGGGAAGCCAAGCACGAGAGTGAGCGCGACCACGCCTGCGTACCGGCGGAGACACGCTGAGTGGTTGGCCATCGTGTCCTCCGTGGTGTTCTCTGTTTTCGGGAGGCCCGGGACGGCGCTTGCCACGGCGCGGCAGGAGCCGCGCGCCAGCCGGATCGTCCTGCTCGCGCGGGTGCGTGTATTCCTTCCGCGCTTCTGTCGAGGCTACTGTGCACTGCAGCTGGCGCATCTGGGGCCAATCACGGGGCCCCTTGGCTCATGGTGCCCGGCGGGATCGTCGTCTTTGGTCCGAAACGAAAAAGCCAGGTCGCGAAGACCTGGCTCGGTGCCGAGGGGGGGATTCGAACCCCCACGGGCTTTCGCCCACTGCGCCCTGAACGCAGCGCGTCTACCATTTCCACCACCTCGGCAAGCGGACGAAATTTACTCGCCGCGGCGCAAAAAATCAAGATCCATTGCGTACCCGTGTCCTTCGCCGGGCCACCCGAGTCCACTACGGGAGCGCCGTCCCCTTCGCCGAGTCACTGCGCAACCAGCCTGCAGCCATCAGCGTTGCCCGCAGCTGTTCGGGGCTCTGGACGCCGATCTGCCGCGAGGATTCATTCCCCTGCGCGTCGAAGAGGATCAGGGTGGGGACTTGCGTGATGTTGTACTTCCGTGCGAGGTAGCCCATCTCCCGCAGGTCCACAAGGACGGCACGGAACGGCTGCGTGGAGTCGGAAGCCACGGCCTGAAGGTTGGTCCACAGGTCCATCGTATTCTGGTAGCCGCTGACGGCGAACACGGCCGCTACCGGCTTACCCTGCTTCAGGGCGTCGCGCACTGGATTCTCCTGGGCGGCGTTCCAGCTTTCGACCACTTTTTCATTGCGCCACACCTGCGCCGCCTTGCGAAGACTGTCAATGTAGGATTCCACGGCTTCCTGCTGCTTGGCCTGCCGGAGGTAAGCCTGGATCATCGGGGCAATTTCCCCGAAAGAACGGCCGCCCATCTGCTCCGCGTGTTCGTCGTAGAAAGCCTTCGCCTCATCGAGGCTCACCGACACCGTTTCCGCTACGGTCCGCACCAGCTGATTCATGCGCTGGAACCAGGCCGGATTCATGGTCTTGGCGGTGTCGCTGTGCGCAGCCACCTCCTCGGCACTCAGGGGACCGAACCTCTTCTCGGCTTCCTGCCGAACCACCTCGCGAACGATCAGCTCCTCGAGGAATCCTTCCTTGTCCTTCTCGAACTGGGCCCGTTGCCGTTCCGGGATTTGCGCCAGCTCCGCATTGAATTGCTCCTGCGTGATCTCCACCTTCCCGACCCGGGCCAGGACCTTCTCCTCTTTGCCCTTGCTGCAGCCTGCCACGAGGCCGGCCAGAAGGAACAACACGGCCATCCTTCTCATCTTGCTCCTCATCTTGTTGCGTCACGCTGCTTGGGGAGATTGAACACACACCGGATAAGCCTGGCAGGAACCGAGGCACGAGAAGGGGCCACTTCGGAGGCTACCAAACTTATCGCAAAGCAATTTAGACAATCCCCCCGCTACATGCAAACGAAATCCCGGCGCGGAGTTGGCTTGAACTACCCGCGCAGGAAGGGATGGGCGCGCCCACGAAGCGGTAACTCTCAACCGAAACCTCCCTTGGCCACCACCGCGAGTAGTTGAGCCGAAAGCAGAAAGAGCAGCACAATGCCCCACGAGAGCAGGAAGCCGGCAACATCGGTTCTGTGAGTCCTCCACGAGATCCTGCGTCCCAATGCCACATCCACGAGCACCAGTCGCGTTGCATCGGCGGGTCGGGAAGTGTAGCCGGCGTAAACCACCGAGACCTGCTCTCGCCGGAGTTCCTCCTCCTTGCCGACGGGCACCGAGAGGATTCGGTAGAAGTCGCGGATCTTCTTCTCCGGTTCCGGCGGTGTGAGCAGGCTGACGATGGCCAAGCTGAGAAAGCCGGCGGGCAGGTACACGGCGATCTGCGTAGCTAGCCCGTGCCCACCTCGGAACTCCAGGAAGAAGGCGAGGAAGGCGGCCACAAGAGTTCCGGCCCAGGCTCCCGCTCGATTCGCGCGAGGCCAGAGCAGTCCTCCCCAAAACGGGATGCCGAGGAAACCCGTGATCTTCCACAGGTATTCCATCATCGCCACGACGCTCGGGAAGGAGAGGGCGAGGACCACGGCGCCAGCGAGGAGAAGCAGGCTTGCCAGCCGGCCCACCAGCAGATAGTGCGCTTCGGGCTTGTCCCGGGCGACGTACTTTCGGTAGAGGTTTTGGGTGATGAGCCCGGAACCAGCAATGGTGACCGAATCGCAGGTTGACATCACCCCGGCAAGGACCGCGGCGAACATGACTCCCAGTAGGCCTGGGGGTAGCAGTCTGCGCGCCATTTCCCCGAAGGCCAGTTCGCGGTGTGGGAGGCCGGGGCAAATGGCGACGGCGTACAAGCCCGCCACGGCCCAGGCCATGGTGCACAGCCTTTTCAAGAAGCTCCCAAAGGTGAGGCCGAAGCGCGCATCGAGCTCATTGCGCCCAGCCGCACCCAGCGCCATCTGGTGCGGCCGAATCGGTACCCCCACCAAGGCGTTGACCACGATGGTGACGATGTAGAAAAGGGTAACTTCCCTCGGGGCCACGAGGCTGAACATGTGCCTGCCGATCCGATGCCCGAGCGCGTCGATTCCGCCCACCGTGCGCCAAGCGAGCGGGAGAAGCAGGAAGGAGAAGAGGATGATCAGCAATCCCTGGAACGCATCCGTGATGACGGCGGCCCTCAGTCCCCCCGCGAAGCTGTAGATGGCGATTACGAGGGCTGTGAGGATCACCGCCCATTCCATCGGTAAAGCTCCGCCCGTGAGGCCATCGATGGTCCGCCCCGTCCCTTGGAGCATGAGCCCCATGTAGAGCATCAGGACGAAGATCGAGACGGCCGAGTAGAAAGTTTCCAGGGAACGGCCGTACCGATGGGCGAAGAAATCGCCCATGGTCAGGTACCGCATCCGGCGGAAGACCGGCGCGATGAGCCAGTAGAAGGGGGTCGAAAACAGCCAAAGCCACTGGTACCAGATCCCCGCCAGACCCAGCTGGTACGAAGCCCCTGCCACAGCCACCGCCTGGTCCGTGTGGGTGCCCGTGGCGAAGGTGTGCATCATCATGAAGAACTTGCCGAACCTTCTTCCGGCCATGAGGTAATCCCCGAGCGAGCGGAGACCCCGGGCGACGGCGAATCCGGTGACAAGTGCCGCCAGAATGTAGGCGGACAGTACGATCAAGTCCGCAGGTGTCAGTCCGGCCATGCCTCACCTCCGGCATATCCCGAGCTGGCGGGGAATTCCACTCTCGGCCGAGAGGCCCTTTTCAGAATGACCGGTCCGATGTTGCGGGTGGTCGGCCAACTTGAGAGAGCCGGGAATGGCCGCACATCTCAATGGCCAGAGAGGAAAGATGGCTCGGGCGGCGCCGGGCCCGAAGAGCTGCTGCGTGGTAGCTTTGGCTGCTGACAACGTTCGGAGCTCTTGGCGAAATCCGAAAAGGTGCGCGATTGCAATCCACCGCTGCCCTTGTTTGGCGCGGTCGGGACTGTTGCGAGGCGGCCCTGCATTCCAGCGCGGGAGGACGAGGGTTTTCATCGCGAGATCGGCGAACGCGGTTGGTAGCCTGACAGTCCTGGCGATCGGACGGGCCAACGGGATTCTGCCGGGTGCGCTTCCTCAGAACGCAGGCTCCAAGGTCCCGGTCGCCGTCCGTCGGAACGGGAGCCATCCCAGCCCGAAGAAATCGAGCAGGATGTCGCTGCTTTTGGGGCTGATCCGAATGCGCTCCCGGCGGAGATTCTGCGCGTCGTACTGCGTCTGAATGCGCTGGACCTCCTCGTCGAAGGCCTGCTGCAGTTGGTCGAGCTGCTGGCGCAGAGCCTCGACTCTCTCCTGCGCTCGGGCCACATCCATTTCCTCCGCGCGCGCCCGGCTCGCCCGACCCAGTGCGGAGCCGAGGCGAGTGGCGGAGGTGGCGCTCACCTTCTTCTTTCCCAGGAAGGCCCCGAGAACCGCGGTCCCGAAGGACACGGCCGTCTGCAGTTTTGCCATTTTTGCCTGCTCCAGCTCGCGTTGTAGCGCCTGTTCTGCCCGCAGAAGCTGCTGCTGCAAGCTGGTGAACCGGGGGGCATATTTCGCCCGAAGCTTCTCCACAGCTTCGTCTCTTGCCTCCCTCATGGCTTGAGAGGCCCGAGCGAGAAACTCCTCTTCGCTCTCCCCGGGTTTGGAGGTGAGGCCGAGATCGGCCAGGTGAGTTAGCTCGAGCGCACGGTTTTGGCCGAGGTAGAGGGAGAAGGCTCGTTGCCATTTCGCGTAGGAGTCGCTGCGCCGCGCCTCGGGGGGAAGCGGCGCGAAGGACGCCCCTGGCTCAGGCTCCTGCAGAAGGTCCTTCGGCTGGTGGGGGAGTTCCACTGGCTGATCCCAGAGCACGGGCACCGGCCCGTCGTCAAGTGGAAATGCCAAGAGAGTTTCCTGGACAGTATCGAGGTGGTGGCGGGGGCTCTGATATCGCACGCGGGCATAGCCGATGAGATACGGCAAGTAGGTCACTTCCGCTTCGGACCGAGGCGGTACGAAATACGTGCGGATCCCGACCGGGGCGAGGGGGGCTTGGGTTTCTAGCTCCACGGACGGACGGGAAACGGCCGCTGGCGCGGGTTTCTGCTCCTCCGGAGGGGGGACTCGGGATTCTTTCGCCCGACTCATCAGGGTGCGGATCTGATCCCCGAGGAGTGGTCCTCGCAGGTAAGAGAGGAGCCAGCGGGTCTGGAAGATGTCGGGTTGCGGCTCGTGCACGTTGTGCAGGTAGAAGATGCGCTTGCCGAGGCCGGAAAGGATCCGATCCACCTGGTCGCGCCGGAATTCGGCGTGGGCGGCCGCCCCTTCGAGGCCATCCAGGACGCGTTCCTTGTCCCGCTCCGTTTGCAGCCGCCCAATGAACCACGTCCCGGCATTGGAGAGGGCCTTGTAGTCCAGATCGACGGGGTTTTGGGTTGCCAGCACCACACCGAGCCCCATCGCCCTTGCCTGTTTGAGGAGGGTCAAGAGGGGCATCTTGCTCGGCGGGTTCGCCGTGGGAGGCAGATAGCCGAAGACCTCGTCCATGTAGAGCATGGCGACAAGGCTGCTCGTCCCCGGCTGAGATCGCATCCAGCTGACCACCTCATTCAGCAACGTGGAGACGAAGAACATCCTTTCCGCTTCCGACAGATGGCTCAACGTGAAGATGCTGGCGCGGGGTTTTCCGTTGGAACTGTACAGGAATCGCGGAATGTTCAGCGGGTCGCCTTCCATCCATGCGCTGAAGCCGGGGGAAGCAACCAAGTTGTTCAGGCGGAGCGAAAGCTCCAGACGTTCTCGCGCGGGGAAGAACTCCTCCAGGTCAAACACGCCCACCTGCTGAAACGGCGGCTTCTGAATGGAGCGGATGAGCTCCGCCAGAGTGAGTCCCTTGCCCTGGTTCCAGCTGTGCTGCAGGAGGTTGGACACGAGGATGTGCTCGCGGCTTCGCACCGGATCTCCCGTAATCCCGATCAGGCTCAGCAGACTTGCGGTGGTTCCGACGAGCCTCTCGCGGAGGGCGTCCGGATCCTGCAGTACGGCCTGGCTCGGCGGGGAGAGCTCCCGGAGCATGCTCACGGGCAGCCCGGCCTGGCTGCCCGGAGTGTAGATCAACATCTCGGCGGCGTCCCGGAGGCGCTGGATTCGTTCCGGTCCTTGATGCCACTCGGCCAGTCCACGTCTCCAGAGTTCGGCCTGCTCGGCGGCGTACTGCTCGACGGTCATCCCCTTCTCCGCCGCCTCCTGAGGGTTCACCCAAGGCGCAAAGTCCTCTGCCGACAACTTTGGGAAGGTGAGAAGGAGATTGGTGAGATCGCCCTTGGGATCGATGGCGATCACGGGCAAGCCGTCGATCAGGGCCTCCTCGATGAGCACAAGTCCGAGGCCGGTCTTGCCGCTGCCGGTCATCCCGATGATCACGGCGTGGGTGGTCAAGTCCTTCGAATCGTACAGGACCAGCTCGTCCAAAAGCCTCCGCGCCTCGAGATCGTACTTCTTGCCGAGGTAGAACTGCCCCAATTTCTCGTATCTCGCTTCCATCTGGAACCTCTCGCTTGGAGACTTCTCCTCGCGCTCCCTTCTGCCACGACTCAGTTCCTCGAGCGGGCAATAGTGGCCAGCGCTTGCTCCAATCGATCCTCCGCCCGGCCGCGTCGCACGGGGTCGCCGGGTTCCTTTCCCCCGGGCCAATCGCCTCGACCGGCGGGAATATACGAAAGGGAAACGAATTCCGTTTCCCTTTCGTGCATGCCTCTTCTTGGGTTCTGTGTAGGCTCAGTACTGCACTACGCGCGGCAGCTTCTTCGCCTGCCCAATCCAGTCCTCCACCTGGCTCAGGGTTGGCAGCTGACGGACCAGCTTTTTCTGCTCATTCGTTCTTTGCAGGGATTCGTACAGGTTTTGGGGATTGCGTTGGGCCAGCTCCGGCACTGTGTCCACCCCAGCAGCTTCGAGCAGGTCGGCGTACTCTTCGCCAATCCCCTTGATGCGCGCGAGATCCACGCGGTTCACCCATTTGAGGATGAGCGCGGGGCTGATGCCGGTCTTGTCGGCGATCTCTTTCCGCCCCGCAGGCGTGGAGCCCTTCTCCAGCAGCTGCTCCGTGGTCTGGATTCCGATTTCCTTCAGCTTGGCTGCGTAAGCTTCACCGATCCCCTCGACTGTGGTCAGAGCTGCCATTTTCTCGCTCCCTCGTTTGTTCTATTGTTTCCTCCTACAACTCATATCGGACACGCAATAAACGCCGCGGCAGTGACGCAGTTCCCGCGAGTGAGGAGGGACCGGCTGCGGCGGAAATGCGCTCTTAGGACTCGACTTTGTCATCCGCCTGGGCTTGCGCCGAGGCGGGGAAGCGGGCGCGTCGCTCAGTGAGGCCTATTGGTAGCGTTCTCGTCCGCTCGTTGATCCACGGGATGCAAAGGTTAGGGACGGTATCAACTGTGGGCCCACATTTCATTTGACATTGGTTGACTGCGAAATATTTTGAGACCGAAAGCTGGCGGACCAAAACGTAGGTGAGGAGGTGGGAGCCGAATAATCGACAAAGGGGGCAAAGCCACCCTCCAACGGCGAGGAGTTTCCATCGGACTGGCCTGCTGAGGAAGAGCGCCTCGGACCGGCGTCTGGCTGTAGCGAAAGGGCTCTGACCGATCTCGGCCAGAGACGACGGGAGAGGGAAGCTAACAGGAGGTTGGCCATGAGAAACCAAACAAGGCCAGTGACGATGCTGTGCATCGCTGCCCTTCTGTCGATGGCATGGACCTCGCCGAGCGGGACGGTCTCGACCACTCCCTGGATCCCGACGATTCAACGGACCACTCTGGAAAATGGACTCACCATCTTCACCTCCCACGTGACCAACAACGGCATGGCCACGGTGGGCGTCCTAATCGGAGCAGGGAGCGCCTGTGACCCCATGGGAAAGGCGGGTCTGGCCCATCTGGTGGCAAGCTCCATAATGCGAGGGCCCACAAGTGGCAAACCAGAGGATTTCGCCTCCCGACTGAATCTCATCTGCAGCCAGCTCGAGATCGAAGTGAGTCGCGACGCGTCTCTTTTCCTCTTCGAGCTCCCTTCCAGCAACATTCCGGAGCTCATGGGACTGGTGAGCCAGGCGATTACGGCGCCGAGTCTCACTCAGGCGACCCTTGAGGCCGTGCGGGATCAGGCGTTGGTTACGCTGGAAAGCAAGGGCAACGAGATCGGCTACGTCCTCGATCGCAACCTCCACGACTTCCTGTTCGTTGGCCATCCCTACGGCACGGGAACCTGGGGCACGGAGGCCAGCCTGAAGAACATCGCCCCGGAGGACTTGGCAACCTTCCATCGGGACTATTACGGGGCCAATAACGCGGCGATTGCGGTCGTTGGGGACGTTCAGGGGATCGACGTGCCAGCGATCGTGAAGAACGACTTGGGAGGCTGGCGCAAGGCGAACAAGACCGCGCCCACCATTGCCACACCGGCCATGCCGGAGGAGATGAGGATTCGCTTGGTCAATCGTGCGGGGAGCAACCTCACCCATGTGTGCTTGGCTCGCGCTACGGGTGGGATGCGGAGCGCGGAGTATGCGACCACGCTGGTCCTGGCCAATATCCTCGCGGGTGGACCGGAGGCTCGGCTTTGCCGCGAGCTGGCAACGAACCTCCGCGGCTGTTACAACGTCCGGGCGACAGTGGAGCCCGGCGCCGTGAACACCCTGCGCATTGAGGCCACTTGCCGGGATAAGGACACCCCCGCCTTCGTCACCCAAGTGAATCGGGTGCTCAATCGCGTCGCCGAGGACGGGGTGACGGCCGAGGAGCTCAACCTGGCTCAGAAGCGAATCCGACTGAATACACTGGCGAAGATGGTTACGCCCAATGAGCTCACGCGGACCATCCTGACCTGGCACGCGCATCAGATGGATCCCACCCAACCGCAGAGATTCCTGGAGGACATCGACAGGCTGACCACGGCTGCCGTCTCCGCAACGGCCAAGGGACTCCTTAGGCCAGACCGCTTCGCCCTGGTAGTGATCGGGGATCGCGCCGCGATCGCAGAGGACCTGCGGCGGTTCGCGGACGTCGAGGTTGTGGAGTTCGCCGGCGAGATTCCCGTGCCGGCCATGCGGACCGTGTTGAAGAAACTGACCAAGTGAGCCTGGACCAGAAGCGCTGCAGCGTTAACGCCGTTGGAGGGTGGCAAAGGGGGGCAGTGGCTCCCCGCTTGAGCGGGATCCGACAGTGAGGTGAGAGGGGGCAGCTTTCGTGTTTTTCCCGCGGAATAGCGGCGGGCAACCCGCATCCTCGGCGGGCACCGCCGGTGATTTTCCCCGGTGAATTTCCCCTTGCTTCCGTCGCCGAAAGCCATAAGTTTCGCACAGCCAAAGATGCAGGATTCGGTTGTGCTCACGGGAGGGCGAGGTGGAGGCGACGGATTGCGCACGCGGCTTCAGCCGGAGAAAGCTGCTTCGCTGGGTCGTTGGCGGGTGGGTGGCTGCATTTCTGGGGGCCGTCATCTATCCGATCCTGCGGTACGTCCTGCCGCCCCAAGGCGCGGAGCCGGAGGTTGGGAGTCTGAACGTCGGAAGCCTGGATGACTTTGCTCCGAATACCGGCAAGATCGTGCGCTACGGCTCCAAGCCGGTCATCGTCATCCGCACGGCCGCCGGGGATGTTCGTGCCTTCTCTGCCATTTGTACGCACCTCCAATGCACCGTCCAGTACAGACCGGACATTCGGCATATTTGGTGCGCCTGCCACAATGGACACTACGATCTGGAGGGTCGGAATATCGCGGGTCCACCCCCCAGGCCTCTGGAGCGGTTCGACGTCCGCATTGACGACCAGCGAAACATCGTGATCTTGCGACGGACCACCGGCGGGTGAGCGCCGCGTGCGAGGGGACGGCACGACAACTCGATCTGGGTAAGGAGAAGGAGGCGAAGAGGTGGGCAGAGGCTCGCACCGCTGGATCTCCTGGCTCGAGGAACGTTACGGGAAAGCGGGACCGATCGTCGACCTGTTCATCAAGAAATCGGTTCCGATCCACAAGCACAGCCTCTGGTACTATCTGGGCGGGATGACCCTGTTCTTTTTCGGCATCCAGGTGGTGACGGGGTGTTTGCTGCTTCTGTACTACCGTCCCTCCGCGGAAGAGGCCTTCGAGAGCGTGCGCTACATCATGACGGAAGTTCCGTACGGCTGGCTCATCCGTTCGCTCCACGCCTGGTCGGCGAATCTGATGATCGCTTTCCTGATGATCCACATGTTCAGCACGTTCTTCCTGAAAGCCTACCGCAAGCCTCGGGAGCTGACATGGGTTTCGGGCGCGCTCTTGTTGTTCCTTGCGCTCGGATTCGGCTTCACGGGCTACCTCCTCCCTTGGAATGAGCTTGCCTATTTCGCCACCAAGGTGGGCACGGAGATCGCAGGGGCTGTGCCCGTGATTGGCCGGTTTCTCGTGCGTTTCCTGCGGGGTGGCGAGGAGGTAACGGGGGCGACGCTCACTCGACTGTTCGGTTTCCACGTCACCGTTCTTCCGGCGTTGATGGTCCTTGTGCTCGGCTTCCACCTGGCGGTGGTTCAGCTCCAAGGGATGAGCATTCCCCCCAGCGTTGAGAGGGATCCTCGAGGTGTGCGCGAGATGCCCTTCTTCCCGAATTTCCTCCTGCGTGACATGGTGGGCTGGTTGACGGCGTTTGGGCTGTTGGTAGCCCTTGCGGCGATCCGTCCGTGGGAGCTCGGTACCAAAGCTGACCCGCTCGTGCCGGCTCCGCCAGGCATCCGGCCCGAGTGGTATTTCCTATTCATGTTCCAGGCGCTCAAACTCGTGCCGGCTCGGATCTTGTTCTGGGAAGGGGAGGCAGTGGCGGTTTCCGTCTTCGGTCTCGCGGCGTTGCTCTGGCTTCTCGTCCCTTTCCTGGACAGGCGGAGCTCCGAGGGTCAGCCGAGCCCGATCTTTACGGCCGTTGGGATCCTCGTAGTTGCCTTCATGCTGTCGATGACCGTATTGAGCCTGTTTTGGCCCGCCACCGAATGACTTCGGAGCCACACGCCGGGGTTGGGTTAACCCGGATTGCGAGCCGTAGAGTCCAGTCCTCGGAGGAAGGGGTGAGGATTCGAAGACTATTGGTCCTCTTGTTAGCCCTCGTGGCAAGCCGGGCGTTGGCGGTAGAACTGGGAGGTGAGGGAACGCCTGCGAGCGCGAGCAGTTGCGAATGGTGCCACGAGCAGCTGGGGGATCCCCTCTCGAAGCCGGTCGCTGGCTTCCGAAATGATGCCCACAAGCGGCATGGAATGAGCTGTGCGACATGCCATGGAGGTGACCCTGGCGCTGGGTTCGACGGCGACGCTGCGAAGGCCATGGACCCGAGGAAAGGGTACATCGGGGTTCCCGCCGGTCGGAGGATCGTCGAGCTCTGCGCCCGCTGCCATTCCGACATCGTCTACATGCGCAACGAGAAGCCGGGGCTTCCCACGGATCAGGAGCGGCTGTATTACACGAGCGTCCACGGAAAGAGGCTACTGTCCGGCGACACGAAAGTGGCCGTGTGCAGCAGTTGCCATCAGGCGCATGGCATTCTGCCGGCGACGGACCCTGAATCCTCCGTGTACCCAACGCGGGTTGCGGAGACCTGCGGCCGCTGTCACAGCGATCGGGCCTACATGTCCGGCTACGATCTGCCCACCGACCAGCTGGAGCAATGGTCCCGTAGCGTACACGCCGAGGCCTTACTGGAACGGAATGATCTGGGCGCTCCCACATGCAACGACTGCCACGGGAACCACGGAGCCGTACCTCCGGGCGTGAGCCATGTCAGCCGGGTGTGCGGGCAGTGTCACCCCGCCAATGACGAGTATTTCCAGGCGAGCCCGCACAAGGCTTCGTACGCCCGGCTTGGGATTGCGGAGTGCGAATTCTGCCACGGGAATCACGAGGTGCGAAGGACCTCGGACGAGATGGTGGGCACGAGCGAGGGCGCGGTGTGTTTGGCTTGCCACCGGGGTGGGTCCCGGGGCTATCAAGCGGCCTATGAGATACGGTCCGCTTTGGACAGCCTCCGGACGCTGACGGAGAAAGTGGCCGGATTGGCTGGTCGGGCGGATCGCGCTGGGGGCTTCGTGGAAGAGGTCCGCTTCGCTTTGCAGGAAGCCGCAACCTCCCTGAAACGGGCCCGCACGCTCGTGCACACCTTCGACCCGGACCGGGTGGTGGAGGAGGTGAAGCTCGGGCTGGTTTCCGGCCGCAAAGCCGAAGCTCAGGCCTTGCAGGTGTTGGGGGAGCTGCAGGAGCGCCGCATCGGCCTTGCCGGTTTCCTGATCCTCATCGTTGGCGTGATCGCGCTTCTACTCGTCGAAATCCGGAAGGTCGATCGCAAGCGTCGAGCGGACTGACGGATCCGAGCGCCGCTCGCCCGTTCCTATTAGCGGGGGAAATTGTGGTTGCAAGAGTGGGCAAAGGCGCCTAAATTGCTGCGCGCAGGAGGAGTGTCGAAGTAGAGAGGGTTTTCCTGATTCGTCCTGCCGTCAAGACCTCCGTCTGGGTGAGGGAGGGGGTAGCCCGCCTTCATCACCGGGGTTGCGTCCCACGGGAGTTGAGAGGTCGCCACATCAGCCTGGCTTCGCCAGTGGCTGACTGCTTCGGGAGGAGCGGCCAGCTGTGGGCGAGCGTAACCCTCGGTCAATGGGCAGTGCCACGAACTTGGAGAAGCCGTCATGATTCGCAAAGAAGAGGCTCTGGAGTACCATCGGCGTGGTCGCCGCGGGAAGCTGGAAGTCATTCCCAGCAAGCCCTGCCTGACGCAAAGGGACCTTTCTCTGGCGTACACGCCGGGAGTTGCGGAACCCTGCCGCGAGATCGCGCGCGATCCGGATCTCGTCTTCGAGTACACGGCGAAAGGGAACCTCGTGGCCGTGGTCTCCAATGGAACGGCCGTCCTCGGTCTGGGTGACATCGGTCCGCTTGCCGGAAAGCCCGTGATGGAAGGAAAGGGGGTACTGTTCAAGCGCTTCGCCGACATCGACGTCTTCGACATCGAGGTGAACTCGAAGGACCCGGACGATGTGATCCGCGTCTGTCAGCTTCTGGAGCCAACCTTCGGCGGGATCAATCTGGAAGACATCAAGGCGCCCGAATGCTTCTACATCGAAGAGACGTTGAAGCAGACGCTCAGCATCCCGGTATTCCATGACGACCAGCACGGGACGGCCATCATCTCCGGCGCCGCGCTTCTGAATGCCCTGGAGTTGCAGGGGAAGAAGATCGAGCAGGTGAAGATCGTGATCAACGGCGCCGGCGCGGCGGGAATCGCCTGCGCTGAGATGTACGTGCTCCTCGGGGCCCGGCGAGAAAACATCATCATGTGCGACACGAAGGGCGTCATCTACAAGGGCCGGAAGGAGGGGATGAATCCCTACAAAGAGCGCTTTGCTGCGGAAACGGACGCCCGGACCTTGGCAGAGGCCATGGTCGGGGCCGATGTTTTCGTCGGGCTCTCGGTCGCCAACTGCGTCACCCAGGACATGGTTCGTTCCATGGCCGATCGGCCGATCGTTTTCGCGATGGCCAACCCGGATCCGGAGATCCGGTACGAGGATGCCAAGGCCGCGCGCGACGATCTCATCATGGCTACAGGCCGCTCCGATTACCCGAATCAGGTGAACAATGTGCTCGGGTTCCCCTTCATCTTCCGGGGAGCTTTGGACGTCCGCGCCAAGGCGATCAACAACGAGATGAAAATCGCAGCAGCCAAGGCTCTCGCCGCTCTGGCGAAGGAGGATGTGCCCGAGTCGGTGTGTCGGGCGTACGATCTGGAAAGGCTGGAGTTCGGCCCGGAATACATCATCCCGAAGCCGTTCGACCCCCGCGTGCTTCTCTGGGAAGCCCCTGCGGTGGCGGAAGCGGCGATGAAGACCGGCGTAGCGCGCCTCCACATCGATATCGGAGAGTATCGCGAAAGGTTGGAGGCGAGGCTCGGCAAGCGGCGCGAGGTGATGCGCTTCATGATCAACAAGGCCAAGCGGGACCCGAAGCGCGTCGCCTTCCCCGAAGGCGAACAGGACCGCATCCTGCGCGCCAGCCAAATCCTCGAGGATGAGAAGATCGCCTACCCGATCCTTCTCGGCAACAAGGAGATCATCGAGCGGAAGATTGAAGAGCTCGGACTCGAGCTCCGCACCGCCACGATCGTGGAGCCGACCAAGCACCCGCGCTTCGAGGAGTACGTGGAAGAGCTCTGGCGCATGCGGCAGCGCAAGGGCATGACAAAAGTCGAAGCCCGCGAGATGCTCACCCTCCCCCGGGTGATGGGGCCCATGATGGTGCACATGGGCGACGCGGACGCTGTGGTGGCCGGGCTCACCATGCACTATCCCGACACCATTCGGCCAGCCCTCCAGATCATCCGCATGCGCGAAGGGGTCAACCGCGTGGCGGGAATGTACGTCCTCCTGTGGAAGGACAAGGTCATGTTCCTGGCTGACACCACGGTGAACATCGAGCCTACGGCGGAGGAACTGGCCGAAATCGCCATCCTCTCAGCGGAAACCGCCCGGCGCTTCGACGTCGAGCCCAAGGTGGCCATGCTTTCCTTCTCCAACTTCGGTAGCACCCGTCATCCTCTGGCCGAGAAGGTGGCCCGCGCGGTGCAGATCGCTCGCGAGCGAGCCCCAGGCCTCATCATCGATGGCGAGATGCAAGCCGATACCGCCGTCGTGCCGGAGATCGTGGACGAAACCTACCCCTTCTGCCGTGTGAAGGGCGGAGCCAATGTGCTCATCTTCCCCGATCTCCAGTCGGGCAACATCGCCTACAAGCTCCTCATGCGGCTGGGTGGTGCCGAAGCCATCGGCCCCATCCTAATGGGCATGCGGAAATCGGTCCATGTGCTCCAGCGCGGGTCCGATGTGAACGAGATCGTGAACATGGCCACAATCGCCGTGATCGATGCGCAGGACTTGGAGCGATTGGAGAAGGCGCGCATCGCCGCCTCCACGTGACGAGCTGCAGCATCGGCAGGAGAGCGCAAACTGATCCTCCATGGAGCTCGGACTTTCGGGGTTTGAGGTGCAAGCGATGCATCCACGCAGGACAGGGAGGTGAAACGATGGCCAAGCTGACATTGGACGACATCAACGTTTCCGGCAAGCGCGTCCTCATGCGCGTGGATTTCAATGTGCCCATCGGTGACGATGGCAAGGTAGCCGATGATCTGCGCATCCGCGCGGCTCTTCCCAGCATCAGGAAGGTGCTGGAGTCCGGTGGCTCGCTCGTGCTGATGTCGCACCTGGGTCGTCCAAAGGGCAAGCGCGACGAGAAGTACAGCCTCAAGCCGGTGGCTGAGCGGCTTTCCGAGCTGCTCGGCAAGCCGGTCAAAATGGCGCCGGACTGCATCGGGCCGGAGGTGGAGAAAATGGCCCGGGAGTTGAAGCCGGGAGAAGTGCTCCTCCTCGAAAACTTGCGCTTCCATGGGGAGGAGGAGGCCAATGACCCGGCCTTCGCCGAGCAGCTGGCCCGGCTCGGGGATGTCTACGTGAACGATGCCTTCGGCACGGCCCACCGGGCCCACGCCTCCACCGAGGGCGTGACCAAGTACTTCAAGGTCTGTGCCGCCGGCTACCTCATGCAGAAAGAGCTGGAATACCTGGGAAAGGCGGTCGGGGAACCGGAACGGCCGTACGTGGCCATCATGGGCGGGGCGAAGATCAGCGGCAAGATCGACGTCATCCAAAATCTGCTGCCGAAGGTCGACGTCCTGCTCATCGGCGGAGGCATGGCCTACACCTTCTTTAAGGCCAAGGGCTACTCCATCGGCAAGTCCCTGTTGGAAGAAGACCGAATCGAGGTGGCCCAACAGGTGATGGCCGACGCCAAAGCCCGTGGCGTGGAATTGATCCTGCCGCTGGACAACGTAGTCGCCACCGAGATCTCCGAAACGGCCGAGACCAAAGTGACCCCCGACGAGAACGTCCCCGAAGGCTGGATCGGTGTGGACATCGGGCCGAAGACCATCGCTCGTTTCCGGGAGAAGATCCTCGGTGCCAAAACCATCGTCTGGAATGGGCCCATGGGCGTCTTTGAGAAGGATCCCTTCGCGAAGGGAACCATCGCCATTGCGCAGGCTCTCGCCGAAGCCACAAAGAAAGGGGCCACCACGGTGGTGGGTGGCGGCGACTCCGCAGCGGCAATTGCCAAAGCGGGACTCGAAGAGGAAGTTTCCCATGTGTCCACGGGCGGAGGCGCTTCCCTCGAGTTCCTTGCCGGCCTCACCCTGCCCGGGGTGGCGGCTCTGACCGATAAATAGCCACTACCGACACAGGGTTGGTCATCCCTCGGGGCAGACTCGTTCTGCCCCGATTCATTTCCGGCGATCCCAGAGAAGAATCTCCTTTTTGGACTGAACAGGAGAAGGGTGATGACCTCGCGTGAACGCGTCCTTCGTGCGATCCGGTTTGAGAAGCCGGATCGTGTGCCTCTCGATATCTGGATCATCGACGAGGTGTGGGAACGCATGCTGGAGGAACGCTACGGGGGGATCGACGCCTTCCTCGACGCACTTGGAACCGATGCTTTCATGGCCTTTTCCTCGATGCCAAAGCCACCCGACCGCCAGTGGCAAACCATCGACGAGGTCCTGGATACGGAGTTCCTGGATCCCGACGACCGCCTCCTGTACACGCAAGCCCACAAGGAAGTCCGCTATCCTCGCGGCATCGTGGAGAGCGTGGAGGAGCACGGCAGACAGCGAGGTCGAGCCGTGATCGGTTGGGTGGTGGGGCCGTACGAGGCGCTGCAAGGTTTCTTGGGCACGGAAAGCGCCTTAATGGAGATGGCCCTGAACCGCGAAAAGGTGGCCGAGTTCATGCGGCGGCTGGGGGAGTGGTCGCATCGGGTCGCGAGCAACATGATCGATCTCGGCGTGGACATCATCTTGATCTCCGACGATTGGGGCCAGAACCAGACCATGCTGTTCAGTCCTCGGGACTGGATGGATTTGGTCCGGCCGGCCGTGGCCCGCATTGCGGAAGCGGCGCTCCGCCGCGGCCTCCCGGTGGCACTGCACAGCGACGGCTACATCGAGCCGGTCCTCGAGGAGCTGGTGCGAATCGGCATTCGCGTGATCCATCCCCTGCAGGAAACAGCCGGAATGGATCAGCTCGCCGTCCGGCGAAAGTACGGCCAGCGCCTCTGCTTCTACGGTGGGCTCGACGTCCGCCTCTTGTCCCAAGTGGACGCCGACCAGGCCCGTCAAATGGCCCGCTCCAAGGTGGAACAGCTTGGGAAGGACGGCGGGCTGATCCTTTGCACTTCCCACTCCGTATCTCCGGAGATCCCGCTGGAGAACGTTCTGGCGGCCTACGAGGAAGCGAGAGGCATTGCCCTGGGCTGACGCAAGCGCCAGCCGAAGAAGCGGGTCTTGTTTTTTCCGTGGCGACCGATTAAAATCTTCCAGGGGCGGTGAATGGGATTCATCCCTGGAACACAGGGGGGACAGCGCTGGGCCCATCGGAAGGGTCAACCTCGCGCCCCCGGGGAACTAGAGCCTGGCGGGGCGCGAAGCGAGACCGCCGAGATGTGACAATAGGCCCTCAATTCCGAGAGAATACGATTGCTGCGGGAGGGATGTCGCGAGGTGAAGGAGGAACAGGGCGCTCGGCTCCGCAGGAGAGGGAGAAAGCTGCCGAGGTGGCTGGACCGTGCGGTGTTCTGGCTGCGGGAGGTTCTCTACTGGTCCGGTTTGTACACGTTCAAGTTGTTCGGGAAGCTGTACAATCGGGCTGAGGTGTACGGCGCCGAACACATGCCCCGCACGGGTCCCTTCATCGCCGTGGTGAACCACCAGAGCCACATGGATGCCATTGCCTCGGCGCTGTGTGTCCGGCGCCGGGTGCACGTCATGGTCAAGGATTCCCTGTTCAAGATCCCGATCGTGGGCCAATGGATGCGCCTGGTGTACATGTTCCCGGTTCGGCGCGGCGCTTTGGACCGGAAGGCGTTCGAGAGGGCGCTGGAGGTGCTGCGACGCGGCGACGTCTTATTCATCGCCCCGGAGGGCACCCGCAGGCGGCGCTGGGATGAGCCGCCCCCCAAGCCGCGCACGGGCTTCGTGCGAATGGCTCAGGCGGTGGGTTGCCCGGTGGTGCCGGTCGCCATCTGGGGTACGCAGCGGGTACTGCCGCCCCACAGCTTCTTCCCTCGCCCGTGCAAGATCCGGGTGAAGGTGGGCGAGCCCATCCTGCTGCCGCCATTGGGTCCTGGGGACCAGCGGCGGGAGGCACTGGAGCGCCAGGCGGAGTTCGTGATGTCGAAGGTGTACGAGCTGTGGGAGGAGCTGGACGCACTGGCCCGGGGCCGTTCGTGAGGGGGCGCCCGCTCCGGATCGTGCAGGTCTGTTCCTCGCGTTCCTGGGGCGGAATGGAGATGCACGTGGCCGTCCTCAGCCGCGAGCTCCTGCGCAGGGGACATCGCGTCTGGGTGGCTCGGAGCCCCGGCTCTCCTTTGGCCCGAGCGCTGGAAGCGGAGGGCATCCCATACTGGGACCTTCCGGGTGGGCGCTACGTGGCGCCGCTCCAGACGCTGAGCCTGGCTCGAAAGCTCCAGCAGATCCGGCCGGACGTCGTTCACGTGCACTATTCTCGGGACCTGTGGCTCGTCGTCCCCGCGCTGACGGGAAGAGGGCGGATCCCGCTGGTCTTCATCAAGCACATTGGGACGCGGCGGCCAAAACGCGACCCGTTCCATCTCTGGTTGTACCGGCGGGTCGATTTCGCCATCGCCATCTCGCGGGTGATTGCGCGCAACTTGTTGAACACGCATCCCCTACCTCCGGAGAAGGTGGGCATCATCTACCACGGAGTGGATGTGGCGGCGTTTCAAGCTGCTCGGTCCGAGCGGGAGCGGGTTCGCCGGGAATTGGGCTTCGGAGAAGGCGATTTCGTGGCCGGCATCATGGGGCGGCTGGAGCCCCACAAGGGTCACCTAGAGTTCATCGCCATGGCCGAGAAGGTGGCGCAGGAGCTCCCGGAAGCTCGCTTCCTCATCGTAGGTGGGGAGACGGTGGGCGAAGCCCACAAGGCGGAGGTAGTCCGAGAACGCTGGCGAAGTTCGCCTGTTCGCGATCGCATCGTGATGGCCGGTTTCCGGACGGATGTCCCGGAGGTGCTCTCCGCGATGGACGTCTTCGTCTTTCCCTCCCATGCGGAGGCCTTCGGGCTGGCGCTCATCGAAGCCATGGCTGCCGGTCTCCCGGTGATCACTAGCAATTGCGACGGAGTGCTGGACGTGGTGGAAGACGGGGTGACCGGATGGACGGTGCCGCCCACGGATGTGGCTCAGCTGGCCGAGAAGGTGTTGGAGCTGGCCCGTAACCCCCGCCTGCGCCAGCAGATGGCTCAGGCTGCTCTGGAGCGGGCGCGATGCTCATTTGACCTCGGCCGAATGGTGAGCGAGGTTGAAGGACTGTATCTGCGCTTGCTGGCAGAGAAACGGGGCAACAGCAAGGAGTGAGGGCGTCCATGCAGGGCACGAAATCGATGGTGGAAATGGAAGGCGAAGCCCTTCTGCGCAAGGTTTCCATCTTCGCCGATCTCTCCCCAGCCGAACTTGCCCAAATCGCGAGCCGCTGCACCCCCGTTTTGGCCAGACGGGGAACGATGATCGTTGCCGAGCAAGAAGCGGGGAGCACACTGTACATCATCGTGCGCGGGCAGGTGAAGGTGTCTCACATTGCTAGTGATGGCCGGGAGGTGATTTTGGCCATCCTGCGGGATGGGGACGTTTTCGGGGAAATGGCCCTTCTCGACGGGAAAGCTCGCTCGGCCTCGGTGATCGCCCTGGAGGACACCGAGCTCCTTTCCCTGCGCCGCTCGGATTTCCTGAACCTGCTCAACGAGCGGCCGAGCATCGCCATCAGACTACTGCGCGAGCTGGCGGGAAGGATTCGCGCCTGCGACCAACAGATTTCCAGCCTGAGTCTCAGGGATGCCATCGGCCGCGCGGCTACCGCACTGATCCAGCTGGCCCACAAGGCGGGCAAGCCGCTGGGCCCGACGATGGTGATCCCGCGGATCCCGCTTCAGCGCGAGTTGGCCAACATGGCCGGGACGGCGAGAGAGACCATCAGTCGCGCCCTCAAACATTTCGAGTCGCAGGGGGAGATCAAGCGCGTGGGCCGGCGAGTGTTCATCCACGACTTCCGGGCCTTCGTGGAGAAGTACGGATCCTGACCGGGCCTTGCGGTTGCGCGGCGGGCAGTGATCAGCAGGGGCAATCGACGCTCTCGGGGGACCCTCAGAGGTTCTCGCGTGCGTACTGTACTGCGTTCCGGAAGATAGCTACTCCGTCGCCCTCTGGGCGAAGCCCTTCTCGCGTCCAGCGAGGATGGTGGGTGGGGTCGAAGTGCCTCTCGGGGTGTGGCATGAGGCCGAAGATCCGCCCCGTGGGATCGCAGATGCCAGCCACGTCTCCCACCGACCCGTTCGGGTTCCACGGGTAGCCGGCGGGTTTTCCATCTGGCCCCACGTATCGGAAGACGATCTGATGGCCGCTCTGCAGGGAGTCCATGACCTCCTGGCTAGCGGGGACAAATTTGCCTTCCGCGTGAGCCACCGGGAGCGTGATTATTCTCTCCAGCCCGCGGGTGAAGACGCAGGGGGAAGCCGGATCGGGCCTGAGGTAGACCCAGCGGTCCTCGAACTTGCCGGAGTCGTTGAAGCTCAAGGTGACCAGTTGCCGCCCGTCCCGGATGTGGCCTGAGGGGAGAAGGCCTGCCTTCACCAGCACCTGAAAGCCGTTGCAGATCCCGAGGACCAGCTTGCCGGCGTCGACGAAGCGCTGCACCTGGTCCCCCAGTTTGCACTTGAGCTCATTGGCCAAGATCTTGCCAGCAGAGACGTCGTCGCCGTAGGTGAAACCGCCCGGGATGGCCAGAATGTGATAGGAGTCCAGCCTCACCGAGCCTTCGGCGAGCCGATTGATGTGGACCAGCTCCGCCTTCGCCCCCACGGTTTGGAAAGCAAAGCCGGTCTCGACGTCGCAGTTGCTGCCCGCCGCCCGAAGCACCAGCACCCGGATCTCTTTGGCCATCGCTCCCTACCAGCGGAACGGTTTCTGCCAGCTTTCCTTCAGAGCATCGATGTTTTCGTCCACCACCGTCTTCCCGCCGAGGCCCACAATCCTGAGACGGTCGCCCGACGTGACCTGGCCGATGCGAGCGTGGGGCAATCCTCGCATGCGGGCCTCGAAGCGAAGGCTGTCCTCCGGCCTTACCTCCACGAGGAACCGGGTATTGCTCTCGGAGAAGAGAATCCAGTCGTTGCGCCCGATGGCTCCCGCGGTGGGGATCCTTCCGAGATCGACCTCGGCTCCCAACCCGCCGGCGAAGGCCATCTCCGCGAGGGCCACGCCGAGGCCGCCCTCCGAGCAATCATGGCAAGCGCGCACGATGCCTTCGGACGTAGCAGCGGAGAGGGCGTCGAATAGCCTCGGGGCCAGCTCGACATCCACCTTGGGAACGGAGTTTCCGATGAAGCCGAAAAGCGACCAGTAGTGGGAGCCACCCAGTTCTGGCCTAGTGAGCCCCACCACGTAAAGCAAGTTACCCGCTTCCTTGAGATCCATGGACACGGCCTTGCGCACGTCGGGCATCACGGCGATCGCTGAGATCAGCAGGGTACCGGGGATGGCGATGGAATCGCCGTTGACCGCGAATTCGTTATTCAGGCTGTCCTTGCCGGAGATGAAGGGGGTGCCGTAGGCCTTGGCGACGTCGTAGCAGGCTTGGGCCGCACGAACCAGGGATCCCAGTCGATCGGGCTTGTCGGGATTGCCCCAGCAGAAGTTGTCCAACAGAGCCAGGCGCTCTCGGCTTCCTCCCACAGCGATGACCTGGCGCACAGCTTCGTCGATCGCGGAAGCGGCCATCCAGTAGGGATCGATGTCTCCGTATTTGGGATTGATCCCGTTGGCCAGGATGATGCCCCGGTGGGAGTCGAGGCGGGGGCGGAGGATGGCGGCGTCGCTCGGGCCGTCGTCGGAACGGCCCACGAGGGGCTTCAGCACGCTCCCACCCTGAACCTCGTGGTCGTACTGGCGGATCACCCACTCCTTCGAGGCGATGTTCCAGGAGGACAAAAGCCGGTGGAGGTACGGTGTGAGATCCTCTGGTTCGGGAAAATCCGGCTCCGGGTAGCTCCTCGGCTGCCATTCGGCCTTCCGCACGACTTGCGGGAGGCCCTTGTGCAGGAACTCCATGTCCAGATCGGCCACCTGGTGCCCCTGGTAGTAGAGCCGGAGCCTTCGGTCGCCCGTGAGGCGCCCGATCACCGTAGCCTCCACATCCTCGGAAGCGAACAGAGCTAGCGCTTCTTCCAGCTTCTCCGGAGGAACGAAGATGACCATTCGCTCCTGGGCTTCGGAGATCCAGATCTCGGTGTAACTCAGGCCTTCGTACTTCAGGGGTACACGCTCCAGGTGTACCTCGGCTCCAGTGGAGGCAGCCAGCTCGCCGACGGCCGAGGAAAGCCCGCCGGCCCCGCAGTCGGTGATGGCCCGGTAAAGACCGCGATCGCGGGCTTGGAGCAGCGTGTCCACTACCTTCTTCTCGGTGATCGGGTTGCCGATCTGGACAGCTCCGCTCGAGATTTCCTCGGATTCGGTAGTCAGCTCGCCGGAGGAGAACGTGGCGCCGTGAATGCCGTCGCGACCGGTCCTTCCGCCGACCAGCACGATGTAGTCCCCAACGACGATCTCTTTGTGAACCTTGTCCTTCGGCATGATCCCCACGTTGCCGGCGTAGACGAGGGGGTTGCCGAGGTAGCGCTCGTCGAAGAGGATCGCCCCGTTCACTGTCGGGATACCCATTCGATTCCCGTAATCTCGGACTCCGGCGACCACGCCCCGCATGATCCGTTTCGGATGCAGAACGCCCGGCGGAAGCTTGTGGCGCGGGTAATCGGGCGGGGCGAAGGCGAAGACGTCGGTGTTAGCAATGGGCTTGGCACCCAACCCGGTCCCCAACGGATCCCGGATCACCCCGCCAATGCCGGTATTGGCGCCTCCGTAAGGCTCGAGTGCGCTCGGGTGGTTGTGCGTCTCCACCTTGAAGCAGACGGCGTACTCCTCGTCGAACTCGATGACGCCGGAATTGTCCCGGAACACGGACAGACACCACGGCTTTGCCAGCTCCTCCGTCACGCGCATTACCGTATTGCGCAGGAGATTGTCGATGACCTGGCCGTTGAATTCGATCTTGCCCTTCAAGGTCTTATGGCTGCAATGCTCCGACCAGGTCTGGGCCAAGGTCTCGAGCTCGACGTCCGTGGGGTTCCGCCCGAGATGGCGGAAATAGTCCCGAATCGTGCGCATCTCGGCGAGATTCAGGAAGAGCTGCCCTTCGCGGCTGATGCGGAGCAGCTCCTCGTCTGTGGCGTTGAGTAACGGGATCTCGATCCGACGGAACTGGTAGTCGATCTTTCGGAAGAAGACCCTGTCGCCTGGCTCCAGGCGGCGTTCGATGACCTTGTTGGCCAAGACCTTGTCGATGATGAGGTCCTGTTCGGAGGGTGAGATGACTCCCCGCAGCACGTAGCGGCGGGAAGTTTTCACACCCTCCACCTGCTGGATCCCGAGGTCGCGGATGGCCTTGCGAGCCGACTCCTCCACCGGATCCATGACGCCGGGCTTGTAGGCGATTTCCACAGACCAGTGCGGCCCTGCCGGTGCGTCGAATCGCGAGCCGATCCGGTATTCTTGGGTGACCGGGTCGGCGAGGAGCTCCTCCGCGATGCGACGCACCGTTTCCACGTCGAGCTCCGGAGCGAGGAGATAGTACACCGGATAGAACCGCACCTCCTCCACGCTCTGCACACCGAGCTCCCGGATGTCGTGCAGAATGCCTTCCGCATGCGAGTCACGGAAGCCCGGTCTACTGCCGATTTCGATTCGGTAGATCAACTTCTTGTCCTCGTTGTGGACGATGAGGCATCGTGGCCGCGGGGATTCACGGTTCAGGTGTCCCCTCGCGCGCCCGTATCCCGCGTTCTCGGCAGGTCCGGAGTTCTCTGCTCCACACCCCGACAGACGAAGCGCCGAGAGTTTACCCAAAATCCGGCTCAATCGCAAGCGGAAGGGCTGTCGGCGATTCCCTTCGGCGTCCCGCCGGTGAGGCCGCGGTGCCGGATGACGCGGCTCAGCCTTGACAATCGTCGGTATCCCGGCTATATTACGGCATGACGTGGCAGGGGAGCGATCTCGGAGAACCAGCTTGATACCGAAGGTCGGAGCGATTATCCTGCGCAGCATACGAATTCCGTCGCCTCGCGGAGGCGCGCCGCATCCCCAAACGGGGATGCGGTTTTTTGTTCCCTGAACCTGACTCAGCCAAAAGGAGCGGATCGGCATGCAGAAGGAGCCCCTCATCCTGGTGATCAATCCGGGGAGTACCTCGACGAAGCTCTCGGTGTATCGCGGCAAGCGGGAGGTCTACGCGGAAACCCTGTACCACACCGCGGAAGAGCTCTCGGCGTACCGGCGCATCACCGATCAATATCCCTTCCGCGTCCGGGTGATCGAGGAGCTGCTGCGCAAGAATGGGTTTGGCGACGCGCTCTTCGATGCCATTGTGGCCCGAGGTGGCCTGCTGCATCCCTTGGAGGGCGGCACCTACCGGGTCAATGAGAAGATGGTCGAAGAGCTTCTCGAGGCTCGATATGGAGAACACGCCAGCAACCTCGGGGCCATTATCGCTTGGAACTTGAGCCGGACGCGCGGCATCCCGGCTTTCATTGTTGATCCTGTGGTGGTGGACGAAATGGACGAGATCGCCCGTCTCTCCGGGCTACCGGAGCTACCGCGGAAGAGTATCTTCCACGCTCTCAACCAGAAGGCGGCGGCGCGGAAGGCGGCGGAGAGGCTGGGCAGGAAGTACACCGAGGTCAATTTGATTGTGGCCCACCTCGGCGGCGGGATCACCGTGGGATTGCATAAACAGGGCCGCGTGGTCGATGTGAATAATGGTCTGGACGGTGAGGGGCCTTACACCCCCGAACGGACGGGGACGCTCCCCGTGGGGGATCTGATTCGCCTCTGCTACTCGGGGAAGTACACCCGGGAGGAGATGCTGCAAAGGAATCGCGGCCGAGGCGGCGTGGTAGCTTACCTGGGGACCAACGACATGCGAGAGGTGGAACGGCGCGCCCTGGCCGGCGAGCCGCAGTGGCGACTGGTCTTCGAGGGCATGGCCTACCAGGTCGCCAAGGAAATTTGCGCCCTGAGCGCCGTAGTGGCAGGGAAGGTGGACGCCATCGTGCTCACAGGGGGCATCGCCAATTCCGAGCTCTTCGTGAGCTGGATCCGAGAGCGCGTCTCTTTTCTGGCACCGGTGTTCGTGTTCCCCGGAGAGATGGAGATGGAGGCCCTGGCCTTGGGGGCCTACCGAGTGCTGGTCGGTGAGGAACAGGCCAAGGAGTACGTGTGATGCCCGGAATTGCAAGGGAAGAGCAAGGCAGTGCGGGGGGCTGGTTTGACCGCCTGGTGGCACGCGTGCAAGGGGAGGAGCGAAAAACTATTGCCGTCGCCATGGCCCAGGAAGGGCATGTCCTCCAGGCGCTGGAGGCGGCCCGCAAGCACAACCTAGCGAACGGGATCTTGGTCGGAGAGATCGAAGCCATCCGGCGGGCGGCGGAGGAGGTTGAAGTAGATCTCAGCCACTTCGAGCTTGTACCTCAGCGGGGGGAAGAGGAGGCCGTTCACCGAGCCATCGAGGTCGTCCGCGCGAAGGAGGCCGAGCTGCTGATGAAAGGGAAATGCAGTACGGCAGCTTTCCTCCGCGGGATCCTCGATCGGGAAAAGGGATTGCGGGGCTCCGGCCTGCTGTCTCACCTGGCGGTGTTTGAGGTGAGCACGTATCCGAAGCCGTTGTTCATGTCCGACGCGGCGATGAACATCTGTCCGGACCTGCTGCAGAAGGTGGAGATCACGAAGAACGCGATCTGGGCAGCGCACCGGCTGGGCGTGGAAGTGCCGAAGGTGGCGCTGATCGCCGCGGCCGAGCGTGTGGACCCGGAACACATGCCCTGCACCGTCGATGCGGCCGCCATTGCGAAGATGGCCGATCGAGGCCAGCTGGGGAAGGCGCTGGTCGACGGACCGCTGGCCGTCGACAACGCCCTCGACCCGGAGTCGTGCCGGGTCAAAGGGATCCAATCGGCCGTGGCCGGGGACGCGGACATTCTGATCATGCCCAATATCGAGGCTGGGAACACGTTCTACAAGGTCATGACCATCTTGGCGCGGGCGAAAACCGCCGGGGTGCTCCTCGGAGCTCGGGTCCCCGTGGTGCTCCCCTCCCGCGCCGACAGCGACGAAACGAAGTTCCTCAGCATCGCCGTCGCAGTGGCGTTGAGTTGACCTTTTCCGCTGACGGCAGACCGCAGCTGTACCGCCACCGACCGGTGGCGTCTTTCCGTACCCGCAGGGTCGCTTGAGCCCCGGGTCTTGGCGGCAGATTCTCTCGGAGCTTGCGGTTGAGTGGCGGGCGAGGAGCCTCACGCATCGGTCAGGCCGCGGGGTCTGGAGGCATGGTGGGCTAGCCGAAGGGAGCGGCCAGCGAAAGAGCTTGCGCCGGAGCCGACGCTCGCGAGGGTTCCCCAATAGAGAGGCCCCTCGAGCTTTTTCCGACTCGAGCATCAGCTGGGTTCTCTTTCCCAAGTCAGGCGACGGGGCTCGCGGAAGAAGCCGAGAGATCGGAGTACCTCCTCGACTTCACCCCCCACGGCTAATCGTCCATTCCACTGCTCCACGGTGATCCTTCGCTGAGTCCGAGCCAGGTGGCGTAGCAGGGCCCGAAGGCTTCGCGAGAGCAATGGACTGTCCACGGGTAGCGCCGTGGCCATTCGTCTGCCGTTGTCCTGAGCCGCGAGCGTCGGGATCCCCCTGTGCAGCACCACCCACGTGCTTTCCCGTCGGGCAATGGGTAGCGGCCTCTGCTCAAGTACCTGGAGCGAGGCGGGAGCGGCATGCAGGGGCACGCAGGCGGGATCGAGCGCATTCATCACCGTCGGTTCCTCTTCGCAGGGGGAAGCGGATTGGAGGCGCAAGCGCTGGAGGGTCTCTGCGGCCTCGGGAAGGGCGAATTGGCCTCCGCGCAATCCCTGGATGAAATACCCACCCCGCACTTCCCCGCGTAATTCCAGCTTGCGGAGGGCATTCCAAACAGCCGTGGCATCGGGGACAAGAGGTTCGAAGGGCAGCCATTCGCGCGTCACAACCCCGTAGCGACGCAGCAGGACCCTGGCCCAAATCTCGCCCGGATCCCCTGGCGCGCTTCGCTCGGAAGCGCGGCACACGGCGCTCCAACGACCCACCGTGGCGCGTTGCCGCAACAAATGCGCTACCCGTTGCCGAGCCCTCCGCTTCGCCTCGCGATAGCCTGCTCGGCAAAGCATACCTGCGGGAAGCCTGCCGTAGCTTGAGTCAGGAGCTGTCTGCGCTTCTGCACCCTGCCTTTGCCATCGTCCGAGAAGCTGGCGCAATGCGAAAAGGGAATCGTTCGTCACGAGTCCTCGCAGGACAAGGTTCCCCAGTGCCTCATTCACCTCCGTTTCTGGGAGGGCAGCAAGTCGGACGATCTCGGAAGCGAAGGAGGCCCCGTGGCTACGGAGAATAATGAGGATCTCGCTTTCCGCAGGGGACAGATTCGCTTCCGCTTCCGGACTGCCCAAGGGGAGGATGTGTCCGCGCTCGAGAAAGCTCACGGAGGGGGTTCGCGTCCCTGGCTCGGCGAGGGCCAGCCAGAGGAACTCCCCGGACTGGACGAGTTCATCCAGGAGATTGGCATCGAAGCCGGCGACCCGCAGCGGGCAAAAACTGCCCTCCCACAGTGGGAAGGGCGCAAGGTAGCCCTCGAGCTGCCGAAGGGCCTCAATGAGCCCCTGCCTCCCGATTCGCTGCGGTCCCTGCCGGAAATGGTGCCATTCCGTAAGGAACTGCAGGTAACAATGGAGCGGGACTGGCTCGATCTCCCCCCGGCGGATGGAGAGGGAGATGCGATGCATGGCCCGAAGCAGATCCCGGTCGCAGTAGCGGTCGCCGGAATGTTCGAACCGGCCCCGGATGAGTTTCCCCTGTTCGGTGCAAGTACGAAGGTACTCAGCAAGCCAAGGCGCCGGGAAGTCGTAGCGCTCGCGGATCTCGTCCTCCGAAACCGGGCCGGAAGTCTCGAGGAAACGCGCGAGGATCCTCTTTCGGCTTTCCTCGCCACCTGGCTGAAAAGCTGCCCGGTAGTCGTCGAGGTACTCGGCGCAGACGTAGCGTTCTTCGCTGCCGCGTGCGGTGGGGATCCGCGTCCGGACGATCTGACCCCCTTCGAGGAGGCTTTGCAGCCAAGCCCGCCCGTGCTCCGGGGAGCATGCAAGGGCCTCTTGTTCCGTGAGATCGCCAAGACGTTGGAACAAGAGAGCCATCTCCTCCGGGCTGCGGGGTCCACCCGCAGGATCCAGGCCCCGCGCTCGCTGACGCACTCGCTCCACAGCCTGAGGATGAAGCGAGCGGAGCAGCTCATCCGTGGAGAGGAGATCGGAGAGAAGCTCTTTGCTCACCGGAGTCGGTGGCAGAGCCCGATCCCCTTTGGGTTCATCCCACTCGTACAGGTAGACGCTCGTGAAGGTCCACAGAAGGCGGCGCGCCAGGGGAGAGGGGGTTTTCCATTCCAGGCTCGCAAGCTCGATTTCGCCGCGCTGGATGCCTTCCAGCACCGTCTCCAGGCCGCGCAGGTCCAATACCTCTTGCAGGCAGTCACGGAGGGTTTCGGCGAAGATGGGGAAATCCGGCTGCCCGCGCACTGCCTCCAGCAGGTCCTTGGCACGAAGCCGCTGCAGCCAGAAGGGGGTCCGGCGGCGCCTCGGCATTCCGGGGAGGAGCAAAGCTCGGGCTGCGTTTTGCCGGAAGCGCGCGCCGAAGGCGGCCGAATGGGGAAGCTCGCGCAGGATCCGCTCGCGGGCTTCTTCCGCTCGCAAGGATGCCACAAATCCGAAGGGCACGGCCGATTCCATTGGGGGCAGCCGGAGCAGAATGGCGTCATCGTTCCAAATGATCTCCGGCTCCACTCCCAGCAAGTCGCGCAGCCGGCTCCGCAGGGAGAGGGCCCAGGCCCCATTCACCCGGCCACCGAAGCAAGAATGGATCACGACGTGGAGATCGCCGAGCGCATCTTCGAAGCTCTCGATCAGCACGCTGCGATCCGACGTCACCCGGCCGCAGGAGTCCAGCTGCTTGGCGAGATGGGTCAGGATACTGCGAACCGTCACTTCGTCCAGGGCGTACAGGGTTTGCATCTCCGCTACAAGCTTCCGCAGGCGCGGATGCTCGGCATGGTCGAGGACTTCCTCGTTCGTGGAACAGCGGAGTTCGCGGCGCAGCTCAGTTAGCGCTTTCCCGAGTTTGCGCCGCAGCTCCCCCACCTTCTTGCCCGTCGCAAGAGGACGCCAGGGGTAGTCGCCTCGCCAGAACGGCATCCGAGCCATGGAACCTGGGGCCTCCGTCACGAGCAGGCGGTCATCCGCGATTTCGGTGACCCTCCAGACCTGGCTTCCCAGGAGGAACGTGTCCCCCACGCGCGTTTCGAACACGAACTCCTCATCGAGTTCGCCCAGTTTGGTCTTGCCGTCGGCGAGGTAGACCCCGTAGGTCCCCTGGTCCGGGATTGTCCCGCCGTTGATCAGGGCCTGGGTCCGTGCGCCCGGCAAGGCCGTAAGCCGCTGGGTCTGGCGGTCCCACAATATGCGGGGCCGAAGCTCTCTGTAGAGGGCGCTTCGGTACCGCCCGGCCAACATGGCCAGGACGGTCTCGAAGGTGTAGTGGGAGAGGCTTTCGTACGGAGCGGATTGGCGGACGAGCCGGAATAGCTCCTCGGCGTCCCAATCCTCGACGGAAACCATGGACACGATCTGCTGTGCGAGGACGTCCAGGGGATTCCTGAGGATGTGGGTGGGTTCGACCTCGTTCTTGAGCATGCCCGAGGCCACGACCGCTGCTTCCAGCGCATCCTCGGGATGCATGGGGAAGATCCGACCGCGGCTGGTCATCCCCACCAAATGGCCGGAGCGTCCAACCCGCTGAAGTCCCTGCGCCACGGATTTGGGCGACTCAACCTGCACCACAAGATCGATGGTCCCGATGTCGATCCCGAGCTCGAGGGAGGAGGTTCCGACGATGGCTCGGAGCCTGCCGCTTTTCAGATCCTCTTCGACCCGGAGGCGCTCATCGCGGGAGAGGCTTCCGTGATGCACGCCCACCAGGCGGGGGGCCTCCCCTCCGCCCGCCGCAAAATAGCCCAATCCCTTCGGCACCCCATCGGCCAGGATGGCCCGCACGTCCCCTTCGGGACTGGACAGGATCTCGTTCAGCTTCTCGGCGACGCGTTCGGCCGTCCGGCGGTTGTTGACGAAGATGAGCGTAGTCCGATGCGACCGGATCAGCTGGGCAAGTCGCTCGAGGATGGGCAGCCAGACGCTTCCGGGACCGACGGATGGGTCGCCGGCGGGACTTTCCACAAGAAGATCGAGTTGCTTCGCGCAGCCGGCATCGACCAGGGTTACGGGCCTGGGGATAAGCTCCGGTCCCTCGGTTCCATCCCGCCACTCATTCCCGCCCAGGAAGTGCGCCACCTCTTGCAACGGGCGGATCGTGGCGGAAAGGCCAATCCGTTGCACGCCCTTTCCGCTCAGCCTTTCCAGGCGCTCGAGGCTCAAAGCAAGGTGGGCTCCGCGTTTGTTCCCCGCCAGTGCGTGGATTTCGTCGACGATGACGGTCCGCACCGTGCGGAACAGGAGCGGCGCCTTGGGGTGGGTGAGCATCAGGTAGAGGGACTCTGGGGTCGTAATGAGGACATGCGGAGGCTTGGCGAAGATCGCTTTCCGCTCGCGGGGAGGGGTATCGCCGGAACGGATCGCCACCCGGGGCTTGGGTACCGCAAGTCCAAGCCGCAACGCCGTCAACTGGATGCCGCGCAGGGGCTCTCGGAGGTTCCGCTCGATGTCGTTGTTCAAGGCTTTGAGAGGGGACACGTACACGAGCCGCAGCTCGTCGAACCATCCTCCGGAAAGCTCCGTGATGAGGCGATCGATTTCCCAGAGGAAGGCGGCCAAGGTCTTCCCCGAGCCGGTGGGCGAGAGGATCAACGTGTTCTCCCCCCGTTGAATGGGCGGCCAACCCTTCTCTTGAGGTGGCGTAGGTCGGCCGAACCGCTCCAAGAACCACCTGCGCACGGGCTCGGAGAAGGCTCCGAGCGCCTCCGACTCCCGCTCCCTCACCGGTGGCCCACCTCCGTCAACCGATCGTTCGTCGTCCGAAATCAAATGTATTCCCTTCCCGGCGTTCGGCCAAGGGTTTCTGATGGCAAGCGCGGAGATCCAGCCGTCGGGGCATCCTGCGCTTCGTCGTTGGCTTGCCGCCGGCGGTGCCATTGGGAAGCTGGCGCCTTCCAGGCGTGGACGGCGGAGTTGCGACGCCGGAATTGGGCCCCATTGCCCTGGCTTAGCCCGTTCCTGCCTACCCCCGGCTTAACATTGCGGGCTCGCTCGAACATCCCTTGCCGACGGTAGGAAAGCTGTGCGCCTTTCCCACGCCTGGCGCGCCAGGGGAGGTAAGACGCCCTTCGACTCCGGGTTCAATCGAGTTCGGGACTACCGGAAGAGGGCCATCAAGCTTCCGGGCAAGTAAAGGACGCAGGGGATGCCGAACACGATCGCCGAAAGCGCCAGTCCGGCCAGGAGCAGGGGGGAAGGTCGAACCAGCCGGTGGACATCTTTCGGAACCAGCTTCGGCAGGATGAACAGGAAGGCTGCGAGGATGGCGAGCGCTTGGATCGGGGTCAGGAGGATGCCATCCAGTTGGCTTCCGAGCTGGACGAGCTTCACGGGGTCGAAGAACACGGTGGCGATGAGGTTGGTCGCCACGAAGAGGAGCAATAGAGCCCGGAATTGGGATCGCCAGGGTACGCGCTCACCCACGCGAGGGAAGAGGATCCGGAGGCAATCGGCGAGGAGGCGCGGCCAGCCGGAGAGCTGACCCACGTTCGTGCTCAGCAAAGCCGCGCAACCCGAAACGAGGAAGAGCTTGCCCCCGAGTTCCCCCCACCGGGACGAGAAGATGCGAGACAGGGTGAAGGCCACCTCCTGTCCTTGGGGCACGAGATGGCTTGCCCGGAGTACGCCCGCTCCGGCGAGGGCGAAGGCGCAAGTCACGAACGTTCCGACGACCACGGCCGCCGTGGCATCAACGGTCACCATCCGGGTCCAGCCACGCAGTTTGCGCGCCCGCTCTTCGTCCAGTTTGGCGAGCCGCGAGAGATCGGCGGGTTTGCCGAAGCCGCCGCATGCCGCCATTCCGAAGCCAGCCCCCAGCACCCAGTAGGTGTACCAGACCTGGCTCGCAAATCCGCCGGCGCTCCACCCTGCCAATGGCAGGATCTCCCGCCAGGGACTGGGTCTGCCGGGGATAGCCCACTCCGGCATCTCCAAGGGGAGAAGGCCGAAGAGACCCGCGACCAATTCCGAAATCGGCGGGAAAGTCGCTGCCGCTACGTAAAAGACCCCGAGAATGATCAGCAGCACCAGGAAGCTCATGACTGCTTTGAGCAGATCGAAGCGCCCGCTCCACGCCACCGAGACGGCAAAGACGATGACGAACGTGCCCCACAAAAGCCGTCCGTGCGGGAGGGGCAGGAGCGTGTTGAGGAAGGTCGTCGAGGCATTAGCCAGGGCTCCGATGGACACCACGGCGGCTGGAAGCTGGCACAGGAACACAACCCACACGAGCCATTTCCTAGGCCCGGGGATGCGCGCGAATAGATCGATCATCCCTTCCCCGGTGACGACTGTCCAATGGGCGCCGGCGAGCCCGATGAGGTATTTCAGCACGATCGCTAAGACGATCGCCCAGAGCACTGCCGTCCCGAAGATGGCCCCGGTCCGGGTGGCCAGGATCACCTCTCCGGATCCGATGTACTCCGCGCACCAAACGAGCGAAGGCCCCACGGCCAGGAGCATCGCCAGGCCTTTCGGCGCTGCCGGTATCCGATCGCGCACGGTCCCCTCCGAAGGCGTTTGGGTCGACACTTGTGCGCAACAATACGAAATCTCCGCCGTCCCCGCAACCCCCGGTCTGGTGCTGGGCATGTGCGCCGGTACCGAGGACGTCCTTTCGGTTCGAGGATTGGGACCGGCCGCCAACCGTCGGGGATCCGGCGAAGTTCGCGGGCATCCCCCTGGCTATGCCACCGTCTCAGGAGGTCGTGGTCCGGGAAATTGACCTTGCTTTTGACCCCCTGGCCGGCTATTTTGGCACGGTGGGAATCGCAGGAGCCGGTGGTGATGGACCTCCAATTGGCTCGGGTACTGGAAGAACGCAGTCGCGAGATCATCGATACCTGGGTCACGCGTCTGCAAGCCAAGATTCCGGAATACCAGAGCCGGCCCCGGGAGGAGCTGGAGAGGACGACGGGCCTACACCTGAGGGGGGTCATCGAGGTGCTCCGCAAGGGCACGTATTCGGCCCTCGAAGCCTTCATGCGCGAGATCGCTCCGTTGCGCATCCGCCTTGGCTTCAGCCTTTCGAACACGCAGCGCGCGTTCATGCTCGGCAAGCAAGTACTGGTCGAGGTGATCGAACGGGAGTTCGCGGGTAATCCTCCCCGCATGCTCAAGGCCCTGCGAGAGCTGGAAGAGCCCTTCCAGCGCACGATCTACCAGTATTCCGACATCTACCAGGAGATGCAGATCCGGGAGGCGGAGCGCCGGAGCCGCGAGCTGGCGCGCATGGAAGAGGAGCGGCGTTTCCTGGCCCGGCTTCGCGCCGAGAAGGAAAAGCTGGACGGGATCGTGAGCGCCATCGGGGCGGGAATTGCCCTGTTCGACCGGCGCATGAAGGTGGTGTGGTCGAACCGGGCCATTGCTCAAGCCATCGATCAGGAGCTTGCGGACGGAGAAGAGCTCAGTTGCTCCGACCTGTACTGGCATCAGGGCCTTGACTGTCCCACCTGCCCGACGCGGCGCTGTTTCGAGACGGGCCGCGTGGAGCGCTCGCTCCGGGAAACCACGATGCCGGACGGGAGCACGAGGATCTTCCAGATCACCTGTACCCCGATCACAGACGAGACGGGGAAGGTCCACCAGGTGCTGGAGCTTGTCCAGGACATCACGGATCTGCGCCAACTGGAGGCGCAGCTGGACGAGAAACGGGAGTTCCTCGCTGCGATCACCAACGAGTCGGCCGATGCCATCATTGGCCTGGACACCGAGGATCGCATCGTCTCGTGGAATAAGGGGGCGGAGAGGATCTTCGGCTACGAGCCGAGCGAGGTGATCGGAAAGCCATTGTCCGTGCTCGGGCCGGCGTGTCCATCCAGCGAAGAGCAATTCCTACGCATCCGCGACGAGGTGCGAAAGAAGGGTTTTGTTCGAAATGTGGAACTCACCCGGCTCACCAAGGAGGGGCGAACCGTCCACTTGGAGCTCACCTGGACCCGGTTGCGTGACCGTCGCGGTCGGGTGATCGGGAGCTCCCTCATCGCGCGGGACGTGACGGAGCGAAAGCTGATGGAACAACAGATGATCCAGGCCGAACGCCTGGCGGCAGTGGGTCGTCTGGCAGCCCGCGTTGCCCATGAGATCCGGAATCCCCTCTCTTCCCTCAGTCTGAACGTGGAGCTTCTGGGCGATGAGATCGAGGCCCTCGGCGGAGACGTGTCCGAAGAGGCACGCAACCTTCTCCGCGCCATCACCGCGGAAGTGGATCGACTGACCTACCTCACGGAAGAGTACTTGCACTTCTCCCGGCTTCCCCCTTCCAAGCTGGAGCCGGGGGATTTGGCGCTCCTTCTCGAGGATCTGGTGCAGTTTACGGGGACGGAGCTGCGTCAGCGCGGAGTTCAGGTCCAGTACGAGGTGCCTGAAAGGCTGCCCCCGGTACGCTTCGACGAGGCTCAGCTCCGGCGTGTATTCCTGAATCTCTTTCGAAACGCGATGGATGCCATGCCGGAGGGCGGAATCATCCGCCTCCGTGCCTGGAGCCAGAATGGAAAGGTGCTTGTCTCCGTTCGAGACACGGGTCCCGGAGTGCCAGAAAGCGAGAGGGAACGGATCTTCGACCCCTTCCACACGACCAAGGATTTCGGGACGGGTTTGGGATTGTCCATCGCTCGGCAGATCGTCCGGGAGCATGGAGGAGAGATCCGCTGCGTGGGCGGAGGTGAGCGGGGAGCGGAGTTCATCCTGGAGTTTCCGGCGCTGCCATGACTGAGGAACTGAACCTGAGGGACCGGAAGACGGTGCTCGTGGTGGATGACGAGCGCGATCTCCTGCAGTCCCTGGAGAAAGCGCTGGTCAAGGAAGGGTACCGCGTGTTCCTCGCCGAACGGGCGCGGCTGGGCCTTGAGATTCTGCAGCGGGAGTCCGTGGACGTCGTCCTCAGCGATTTGCGCATGCCGGAGATGAGCGGGACGGAGTTCCTCCGCGAGTGCAAGCGCATCAGCCCGGAAACGGAAGTGATCATGCTCACGGCGTACGGCACGGTGGAGTCCGCCGTGGAGGCGATGAAGGAAGGGGCCTACGATTTCATCACCAAGCCGTTCAAGCGGGTGACCGTGCTGAAGGCCATCCAGAAGGCCCTGGAGAAACAGGCCCTGAGCCGCGAGAATCTGCTTCTTCGACAACAGCTGGAGAGTGCCCGGGCCAAGGAGCAGATGATCGGCACCAGTCCGGCCATCCGCCGCGTGCTGGAGCTTGTCCGCCGCGTGGCCCCGATCAATACCACTGTGCTGATCACGGGGGAGAGCGGGACCGGGAAGGAGCTGGTGGCCAGACTCATCCACCAGTATAGCCCACGGCGGAACGCGCCCTTCATGGCGATCAATTGCGGGGCGATTCCGGAAAACCTCATCGAGAGCGAGCTCTTCGGCCACGTGAAGGGGGCCTTCACCGGGGCTACGCGCGACAAAGACGGGCTTTTCAAAGTAGCCAATGGCGGCACCCTGTTTCTGGATGAGGTCTGCGCGATCCCGTTGAACCTGCAGGTCCGGCTCTTGCGAGCCATCGAGGAGAAGGAGTTTTTGCCCGTCGGTGGAACGAGGCCCGTGCGAGTGGACGTCCGGATCCTCGCGGCCTCGAACCGGGATCTCGCCGCGGAGGTGCGCGAGGGACGCTTCCGTGAGGATCTCTTCTACCGGCTCAATGTGGTGAACATCGACATTCCCCCGCTGCGGGAAAGGAAGGAGGATATCCCACTGCTCGTGCAGTATTTCGTCGAACGGCACAACCGCGCCCTTGGGAAGCGCGTGCGCGGCGTGGACGACCAGACGATGAGCGTGCTGGTGAATTACGAGTGGAAAGGCAACGTTCGGGAATTGGAGAATGTGATCGAGCGCGCGATGATCCTCTGCGACGACGAGATGATCCGCGTGCATCACCTGCCGCCGAACCTGGCGCAGTTCCGCTTCGAGGCGGGGCGAAGGGATCGGCTGCGGGACGCGGTACGGGAGTTCGAACGCGAGCATATCTACCGAGTGCTCGAGCGAGTGGGATTCGACAAGCCTGCGGCGGCGAAAGTGCTGGGCCTCAGTCAGTCCTCCCTCTACCGGAAGCTTGCTGAGCTGGGGATCCGGGTTCCCAGAAAACCCCTCGCCAAGAGCCATCATTGAGGTATGCCCGAGATGCAAAGGCAAGCGGAGTCTCTCGAGGCACGCGCTTTGCTAGCTCATCTGCGACAAAGATGGCTCGCGACGGAGCCGGTCAGGAAGGTGGCCATACTTGGCTCGGCCTTCGCAGCGCGGAGGTCGAGCTCACAACATCACCTTGCCGTCAAGGAGGAAGAATTGGAGATCGGGAGGTCGGGCGCACAGCAGGCCCGACCTCTTTTTTGCCCAAAGGGCGTTCATCGCCCGGGATTCCGGGATCGGGGAACAGGTAGGTCGGACTAACCCAAAGGAGAAGGCCATGGCTGAGCTTAACCCGTTCCGGATTGCTCAGCAGCAACTGGATGAAGCGGCGGAGGCATTGGGTCTGGACAGCGCCACGCATGAGGCGCTGCGGTGGCCCATGCGCGAGATGATCGTAACCCTCACGGTGCGGATGGACGACGGGAGCGTCAAGATCTTCCGAGGCTACCGGGTGCAGTACAATGACGCCCGCGGTCCCACGAAAGGAGGGATCCGGTTCCATCCGCAGGAGACGCTGGATACGGTTCGCGCCCTGGCAGCGTGGATGACGTGGAAGACGGCGGTCATGGACCTGCCGCTGGGGGGTGGCAAAGGCGGGGTCACCTGCAATCCGAAAGAGATGTCCGAGGCCGAGCTGGAGCGACTGAGCCGGGCCTACATCCGCCAAGTGGGTCGGATCCTCGGGCCGGAGATCGATGTGCCGGCGCCCGACGTGAACACCACGCCGCAGGTGATGGCCTGGATGATGGACGAGTTCAGCGCGCTTCGCGGCTACAACGTACCGGGGGTTATCACGGGAAAGCCCCTGCCTCTTGGCGGCTCCCTCGGTAGACCCGATGCCACCGCTCGCGGAGGGATGTATGCCCTGCGCGAGGCGGCTAAAGTTCTGGATATCCCCCTCGAGGGAGCTACGGCGGCCATTCAGGGATTCGGCAATGTGGGACAACACGCGGGGATTCTGGCCCAGGAGCTCTTCCACATGAAGATCCTGGCAGTGGCCGACGAGTTCGGTGGCATCTACAACCCCCACGGCATCGATGCCAAAGCTCTGGCCGAACACGTGCGCGAGACGGGGAGTGTGACCAGGTTCCCCGGCACGGACAGCATCACGAATCAAGAACTGCTCGAGATGGAGGCGGACGTACTTTTCCCCGCCGCCATTGAGGGGGTGATCACCGCGGCCAATGCCGACAAGATCAAGGCGCGTGTGGTCTGCGAGCTCGCCAACGGACCCACCACCCCCGAGGCGGATCGCATCCTTCACGACCGTGGCATCTTCGTTCTCCCGGATATCCTGGCGAACGCCGGCGGAGTCACGGTCTCTTACTTCGAACAGGTGCAGAACGCCTACAACTTCTATTGGACCTTGGACGAGATTCATCAGCGCTTGAACCAGAAGATGACCAAAGCCTTCGCCGATTTTTATGCTGCCTACCAAAGGCACAAAGTCCACCCGCGACTTGCCGCCTACATGGTGGCCGTGAGTCGTGTGGCTGAAGCGATGAAGCTGCGGGGCTGGGTGTGAGGATACAGCGGCGGAGGCAGGTCTTGCCCTCCGGAATTGCATTCCCTTCCGGCGGAACGGGAAGAGAGGAGGCTGTATGAAGGAATCCGAATTACGCAAGATGAGCTTCGCCACGATCTGCGTGCACGGGTCCGGCGGCCCGGATCCGTACACGCGGGCCCTCAACGTGCCGATCTACCAGAGCTCGACCTTCGCCTTCCGCAGCGCCCGCGAAGGGGCCGAGATCTTCGCGGGCGAGCGCGAGGGGTATGTGTACACGCGCCTCGGCAATCCCACGCTGGTGGCCTTCGAGCGGGAGATGGCCTTCCTCGAGGGAGGGGAGGCGGCCTTGGCCACGGCGTCGGGCATGGCGGCAACCACCACGGTGATCCTCACCTTGATGCGTTCCGGCGAGAATCTGGTCGCATCGGATACATTGTACGGAGGCACGCACGAGCTCTTCCGCCACACGCTCAGCAAGATGGGGATCGAGGTCCGGGACGTCGATGCGACGAAGCCCGAAGAAGTGGAGGCCGCCTTCGATGCCAACACCCGCATCCTTTTCATCGAAACCCCCTCGAATCCCACCCTGAAGATCATCGACATCGCCAAGATGGCGGAGATCGCCCATCGCCACGGGGCCAAGCTCGTGGTGGACAATACCTTCGCCACTCCCTACTACCAGCGCCCGCTCCAGTTCGGCGCCGACATCGTGGTCCACAGCGCCACGAAATACATCGGGGGCCACGGAGACACGATCGGAGGTGTCATCGTGGGTCCCAAGGAGATCATCGAGAAGGCGCGCCGGGAGACGTTGAGGGACCTCGGAGGGTGCCTCAGTCCCTTCAATGCTTGGCTTCTCCTGAGGGGTCTCAAAACGCTCCCGGTGCGGATGGAGCGGCACTCCTGGAATGCCATGCGCATTGCCCAGTACCTCAGCTTCCACCCCAAGGTGAGCAAGGTTTACTACCCGGGCCTCCGGATTCATCCGCAACACGAGCTGGCGGTGAAACAGATGACGGGCTTCGGCGGGATGATCGCCTTCGAGCTGAAAGGCGGCCGGAGGGCCGGGGAAATCCTCATGGACTCGGTGAAGCTCATGACTTTGGCCGTGAGCTTGGGCGATGTGGACACGCTGATCGAACACCCCGCCAGCATGACCCACTCCACGTACACTCGCGAGGAGCTGGAGAAGGTGGGGATCACGGAGGGTCTGGTGCGGCTTTCCGTTGGCATCGAGGATGTGAACGACCTGATCAACGATCTCTCCCAGGCCTTGAAGAAGGTGCCGGCTTAGATCCGCAAGACGCCGCTCAGGCATGCGCGTCGCAGGCCGGCGAGGGTTTGCAAGGTACCGGAATGGGAGAAAGGGCCTGAGGCAATGAGAACACGATGGTCTATCGGGGTGGTAGGTCTTGGCGTTCCAAGGCATTTGTATCCCTCTTGCTGGGAAAAGACGAGGTTGTCAGAAACACTCTTTGACTACCTACGCATCGGTCCTTGACTTTCTTGATACGGACCGCTAATTTTGCGGCACAATCTCCCCACTGCTGTCACGGACATTGAAGGTCGACGTAGTAAGGGAATGGAGTGCTCCCACTGCGGGGCGCAGGAAGACGCGGCAGGGGCTCTTACTATGCCGTGGGGTTCTGGGCACCGCCATCACACCAACTAAGAGGCTTCGAAAGGAGGTGAGGCAAGAGGGACTGGGGTCAAGCCTGGAGAACTCAGTTCGCGTGTAAGAGGACCGCGCAGGCGTGGGGTGTGAGAGCAAGCGGAAGGAGGTTACCATGAAGGGGATGCGTGCGCGAAGCCGGGTGGTTGCTTGCATTGCGGCGGTGTTGGTTTACGCTCTGGTGCTGCTGCCCATTAGCTCGGAGCTTTGGGCGGCGACGGGTCCGACTCTCTGGCTCCAGGCGTCTCAGGATGCGTGCGCCGCTGCGAAGGCACAGGCCCAAGCGGATGTGAATGGCGCGACTTGGTTTGCCATTGGCTGCCTGGGCGGTGTATTGGGTTGGATCATCGCGTACGTGATTGAGTCGAATCCGCCGGCCACTGCTCTGGTGGGCAAATCGCCCGATTACGTGGCCCAGTACACGGATTGCTACCGAATTGAGGCCAAGAGGATCAGGAGTAAGCATGCGCTGAATGGATGCTTGGCCGCAACCGGTCTCGAGCTTGTTCTGTACCTTTTGCTGGTTGTAGCGGCCAGCTCCGAATAGCCCCGCTGCGAGAGTAGCAACGGACTTGCTCTGCAGGCCGTGTAGGGAAGTCGAGCCCTCGCGGACAAACCCAGACACCTTCGCGGGCTGGAGGGCCGCGTTGGGCTTGGGGAAGGCGCCAGGAATTGTGAACCGAGGTCAGGCAGGGGGTGGTGGCGTGGCGAGAGCTGAGCAGACAGCGGGAGAGGGGGTGGAGGACAGGCTTGAAATCGGTTCACTGACGGCGTCTCGCCGCCATCCGGAGGTTGGCTGGCTTTCTTACCCGCGGGGCCAAATGTTTGTGCCGCGGGGCTGCTGACTTCCCCAATGCAGTTTCCCCGGATCCTTGGGTAAGGGGGAAGGTGCGGGTCCGGTCGGACGGGGATGGCAGGGTCTAGTTTCCATCGGATGCCTGGATTGTTTCGCCGATCGGGTCGTTGCAGAGGTCAGTCCATCAGGGCCGCCGGCCAGAGCAGTGGTGCGGAAGGCGTTCGAGTGGGTCATTCCAGCACCCGGAATGCTAACAGAGTGAGGCAAGGAGGATCAAGACCTGGAACGCCCCGATCAGCTGCATCGGAAGGGCTAACTCGGAGGGATACACTCGCGAGGTCCCCTGAGAGGTTCCTGAGGGGTCAGAGGGTGCGGCTTTCCATCGGGGCGTGCCCCAGGGGAAGAGCCTGGCGGGACACAAGCGATGCGGATAGGGGGGAGCGTCCGACGCGGCGATGCTCCCCCTTCGAATTCCTCCGGGGGACGAAGCCCGTTGTGATGGGTCAGTTCGTACCCGGCGGAAAGAGGGGGTCCATCTGCTCCCGGTAATTGGCCGGCGTGGCAGTTGCCGCCCCTTGCTGGAGGCAAGGGGCGGCAGGAACCCAGTTTCCGCCTCGGAGGGTGCCAGATCGAGATGCGAAAAGCGTGAATGGAAGGAAAGAGAACGGGGAAGCTCCCCTCCTCACGAATTCGGTTCCAGGGGGTGGGAGAATGTCGGTTTCTCACTGGCTACACGCTCGCAATAGTGCGGTTCGCCTTCGGGAGTGGTCAAGCATCTTGCCGTGCCTTACTGGACTGTGCCGAGTGTGGACTGCGGGTGCCGCGATTATTCTATTCGGACTGGTCGGATGGGCTCAGCCAGTCCGCAACGCGGCCGAGGAAAACTTCGCGAATCTGCAGGGGGACTTTCGTCGATGGACTCGGAGCCCCTTTGGATCTGACACAGTGGGTGGCCGTTTCTACTACCTGGGAAGGGGCAGGGTTGTAGTTGAGGTAACACGTCCTCTGAAGCAGATCATGAGTATACAAGCCAACAGGACTACGATCTACTACCCGGACGAGAGACGCGCCTTTGTCCTGGAAAGCGAGCGGCCGCCTCAGCTCCCGATCATCTCAAGCCTGCTCATGGCGGCGAGACCGGATCTCGGACTCCCAGGCTACGGTTTCATTCTCGTCAGCCATGGGACGCAAGGGGACACCCTTGTGGCGACCTACGAGCTTCGAGGCAAGGGTCGGGCCGGTCCGGTTCGTTTCACCGTGGGTGAAGTGAATGGGCGGGCGGTTTTCGCTTCCTACGCCAGTCCCGACTCGCAGAGCTGGGCGAGGACGAAGTTCGACCGACACGTTGACGTAGGTGGGTTGTGGTTCCCGACGGAAATATCCACTGTTGCCAGTGGGATGGGGGCAAGGTCGGAGGAGGTGTTGCACGTCGAGGGGCTGACGGCCGACCAGCCTCTCCCGGCGTGGGTGCTCGACTTCCACCTCCCGAAGGGGATCAAAGTTGAAAAGAAGAAGTGGTAAGCTGACCTTCCTCCGGCTGCCAATACTGCTGGGGATGGTTCTCTCGGTAGCTGGCAGCCTGGAAGCACAGTCTATGCGCGATGATTTGGACTTGCTCATCACGGCGTGCCTACAGCGATCGGGGTTTGCGTCCAGAAACGCGGTCAATCCCGGCGCCGTTTCTCTGGGCTTTGAGGCCAACGAGCTGAAATCGGCCCTCAAGCTCGGGATCCGTGCGTACCAATTTGCCCTTTCCAGCCAGGACTTGCCGGTGTGCAATTTCGTACCGAGCTGCTCGAACTTTGCCATGACCGCGATCGACCGGGCAGGAGTTGTACGGGGTTTGCTCCTCGCCAGCGATCGGCTCCAGCGCTGTCACAATCTGGCCGGCGCGCTGCGCTTCTACACCCGTGATGAGAGCTCGGGACGTTACTGGGACCCGGTAGATCATTATCTCTTCAGCCGTCAACCCGCTGGCCATTCCACCGGACCCTGCCCATGATGGCTCTGTCCCGAATATCATGGCTTGTGGCCGGTATCACCCTATGGGTTCCTTCCCGTGGCTTTTCACAGGGACAGGCCCAAAACGCGGACTCCCTTCGGACTTACTTCACTCCGGAGAATGTCCTGCGTTTCGCGGACTTTCTCTTTGACCAAGGGGATTACGAGCGGGCGGCCTGTGAGTACGAACGTTACCGCCTTTCCGGCTGGCAGGAGAAGTCCGACTACGTTGCCTTTCAGCTCGGGCGCTGCGAGTTGCGGATGGGGCGGCCGGAGAGGGCCGCTGCTTGGTTCCTAGAAGCTATGGAAGCAACGCACCGGGGGTCCTTGGCGGATTCCGCTCGATTCGGATACCTATGCGCACGGATGCGGGGTGACAAGGATCTGAGCTTTCCCCCTGTGGCACTTCACCATCGGGAAAAGATCGGGGACGGGGCGCTCAAGTGCAGGGCGAGCCTTCTGGTGGCTCTGTACTACCTAGACCGCGGACAATGGCAAGAAGCTCGGGAGGCTGCCTTGCAAGCGGAAGGGATTTGTGGCAACGGTGTGGCATCCGAGAGCTTGGCGCGGATTCTTGAGCTCGCGCATCGTGGAGAGGCCCCCGCGTTGAAGTCGCCTGAGCTCGCCGCAGCTTTGTCATTGTTGGTACCGGGGGCAGGGAAACTCTACGTAGGTCGGCGGGGCGATGCACTCTACTCTTTCCTGGTCGTCACAACCTCCTCCTGGCTGGCCTACGAAGGTTTCCACCAGCAGGGGAGGAAGAGTCTAAAGGGGTGGATCTTCGGGGGAGCTACCGTTTTTTTCCACTTCGGCAATGTCTACGGTTCGGCCGTCGCCGCTCGAGTTCATAACGAGGGGTTTTGCGAGGAGCTTCGCCGTGCCATCCGCGCGGAAGTTGATCGGCACTGCCGCTTTTAGCCTCGCGGTTTGCTTTTTTGCTGGGGTCGGCGTAGCCGAGGACGGAGGATCCAAAGGACTTCTGATTGCAGCCGACGACTTGTTCGCCCGGGGCTACTACGAGTCCTGCATCACCGAGTACCAGCGCTTCCTCTTTTTCTCCCCGGATCATCCCCTCGGTTCTTATGCGCGCTACAAAATCGGGTTTGCGCACTACAAGCTTGGCCGCTTGTCGGAGGCGATCCGTTGGTGGCGCCGTGCCCTCGATTTTGCGCCTCCAACTCACTTCCGCCAGATCATTCGGTACCGCTTAGCTTTCGCCCTTGCGGCTCACGGAGAGATGGAGCTGGCGAAGGTCGAGCTCTTGCGGCTCAAAGGGGAGCATACCGACCCGGCTCTGGCCGATGCAGCCTCTCTCGCCCTCACTGCCATCTTGGTTTCGCAGGGACTTTACACTCAAGCCCGTGAAACTCTGGAGACCGTTGAGAAGAATCCCGGGCCTCTTGAGGATTGTCGGGCCTCACTGTCCGAAGCTTGCAACATCCTAACCCAGCTCGGGGAACCCAGGAGAGCCAAGTCACCTGGCCTCGCCAGGGCGCTTTCCACGGTCGTGCCCGGCCTTGGTCAGCTATATGCTGGCGACGCTCGCGCCGCGGCGAACGCATTCTTCCTGAACGCGGTGACGACCTACGCACTGGTCCAGGCAGCGAACCGGGGGAACATGCTGGACTGCGTTTTGCTTGGGTCTTCGTTTTGGTTTCGCTACTACCAAGGGAATCGCTTCCACGCGGGGGAAATCGCCCGGGCAGCAGCCAGGCGAGCGCAGGCGCCCCTGGAGCAGCACTTCTTCCATCTGCTCCGGGAACTCGAGCGATGTCTGCCTGACAAGCAGGTGACCATCAGCTGGGAAGAGGTTTCGCAAATGGAGCATGCCGCCCCGTGAGGCGCGGCAGAGCGCCCGTGCGCGGCGAGGGAGCCCACCGCATCGGTCCACCCGAGGGAAAAGCTTGGCGCCCGCAGGAGGCTATTTGCCAGAGGGGAACGAGCTCCTGCCCTACAACGTAAGTAGCGGTGAATTCAAGGGGTCGTGACTGGTGCGAGAAGATCCAACGGAAGCGAAGAACGGGAGGACTCAAGATGCGGGGCATCCGTCTGGTGGCGGCATGTCTCTTGGGACTTTGGGTGGGAAGCGTCAATGCGGGCGCCGCGCGGGCCGTTTCGGGGGGAATGAACGGCTGGCTTTCGCTGGTTTTGCCCGAAGGTAGTTGGGATGAAGGGGTGGGGGTCGGCCTGTCCTACCAGCTGCCCTCACGCTGGGGACCCTTCGCGCCCGCGCTTTGGGCTCAGTGGTGGAGCTCCGAAGCCGAAGCTGCCCATGGGGATCGGCACGTCTCGGTTTGGTCCTTCGGGGTCTTGGGCCGCTACGCCCTGCGCGTGGATGGCAGGTTCCAACCGTACCTGGGCCTGGGGCCTTCCCTCGAGCTGGCACGCACTCAGTCCACAGGGCTGGTCAAGTACCCGAAATCGGACATTGCGGTCATCCGGGACATCACGCATCGCGATATCGACCTCGGTCTTCAGTTTCTGGCCGGGTTTGAGGCCCCTCTTTCTCGGAATGCCCGTGGCATGGTCGAATCCGCCTTGGCGTTGGGCGCGATCGATGCGCTCCAACTGCGAGTCGGCCTCGTTTACGCCCTTCGCTGAAGGCGGGGCTTGAGGTCTCCTGGCCGTCCGAGGCCGGAGAGGCGATGGGGGGGGGACGTGGCTCTCGGAAGGCGCCAGTCCGGATGGCGCAGGTGGGGACGCTCGGCCGGCTTTTCGTTTGACTTTCTACCCCGTTTTCGCTAAACTTGCAGCGGCTGATTTCGACCAAATGGAAGCGACACAATGGCCCGCAAGCAAGACCTCGTCATTCTCGGTTTTCTGGTCGGGCTTCTGGTCGTCTTTGCCCTTCTGCTCGGTTTTCTGCTTCGGAGTCGCGAGGTGGAGGTAGTGAGCGAGGGGGGCGGAGGTGAGCGCGTGGGGCTCGTGGAACTCCGCGGGGTCATTGTGAACGCGGAACCGATTGTCCGCCAACTGGAGCGCTTTCGCAAAGACCGAGGAATTCGGGCGGTGGTACTGCGTATCGACAGCCCTGGCGGCGGCGTTGCGGCTTCGCAGGAGATCTACCAGGCGGCCCGCCGCGTGCGGGAAAGCGGGAAACCGATCGTCTGTTCCATGGGCTCGGTAGCGGCCTCGGGTGGATACTACGTGGCGCTTGGGTGCTCGAAGATCGTGGCCAATCCCGGTACCACCACGGGGAGCATCGGGGTGATCGCGGAGATCCCGAATTTCCAGAAGCTCCTCGCCCGCCTGGGGATTGAGGTCTCCGTCGTGAAGAGCGGCCAGCACAAGGACATCGGAAGCCCTTACCGCCAGATGACGGAAGATGAGCGCAAGCTTCTGCAGGAATGGATCGACGACGCCTACAACCAGTTCGTGCAAGTTGTGGCCGCGGAGCGCTCACTGGACGAAGGGCGACTGAGAGAATTAGCCGACGGGCGCGTCTTCACGGGTCGCCAGGCCTATCAGCTTGGGTTGGTGGATACGCTCGGGACCTTTGCGGACGCGGTGGGTCTGGCGGCGAAGCTGGCCGGGATCCGGGGTGAACCAAGGCTGGTGCGGATCCCCCCGAGACGCCTCGGCTGGTTGGAGCTCTTGCTTGGCAGTCTCGGCTCGGTACGCGAGCTGGCTCGGCCGTGGCCGCGGCTCAAGTACCAGTGGGCCGGGTGAACCTTGGCCAGAAGCAGGTCGCACCAGCGGAAGCGGGAGGAGGCCATGACGAAGGGTGATATCATCGACATCGTCGCCGAGGGGACCGGGCTCACGAAAAAGGAGACGGCGGCGGTGATCGACGGATTCCTCGCCACCATCGTCTGGGCGCTCCAGCGCGGACAGCGCGTGACCCTTGTCGGTTTCGGCACCTTCCGGGCCAAGGATCGTTCCCCTCGCTACATGAGGAATCCCCGAACGGGCCGGGTCGTCTCGCTTCCCGAAAGACGCGTCCCGGTCTTCGTCCCGTCGCGGGAGCTGAGGGCTCAAGTGAATACCCTCCGTTCGAGCGCAAGAGAGACGGAGGAGAGCACTGGGTAGCGTGAAAACCTAAGGAGGAGCATGTATGCCGTGCGGTCGTAAGCGGAAACGCCACAAGATCAACACCCACAAGAGGAAGAAGAGACTCCGGAAGAATCGCCACAAGAAGAAGCTCCGTTGAACTGGAAAGGGCTCAGGCGTATGCTTGGCCCTTTTGACTTCCTGATTTCGGCGCCCGTTTCGCAGCGGGGTTGTGCGCGAGAGGACGACGCGTGGAGGAGCCGAGGAAACGCATCCTACTGATCGATGACGACGCCGTGATGCACGGCCTGGTGCGGGCATTCCTCACGCGGGTGGGGTACGAGTTCGCCGGGGCCACCGACGGCCGCCAGGGGCTTGAATTGGCTCGGAGCTACCGCCCCGATCTCATCCTGCTGGATTACATGATGCCGGAAATGGATGGGATCGGGGTCTACGACCGTCTGCGGACCGACCCTGAACTGTCGGCCCTACGAGACGTCCCCGTCATCATGCTCACAGCCCGAAACGACGACGCCGGCTTGCGCAGCAATATGCTGCAACGGGGCGTCTACGCATATCTGAATAAACCCTTCGGCCTCCACGAGCTGCGGAACGTCATCGAGAACGCCTTCATCGTATCGGAAATCAATCGGCGGAACCTTGAGCTTCAGGAGGAGATCCGGCGGGCCCGCGATTTCCTCCGTTCGGTCGTCGACGCCGCCCCCGTAGGGATCTTCGTGACGGATGCAGCTGGCAAAGTGGTCCTGTCCAACCGCTTCCTCGCGGATCTTTTCGGCTTTCCGTCCGCGGAGGGGTTGGCGGGATTGGACCTGATTCGTGAAAGCCTGCCGGGAGCGCCGCTCCTCACGGCCATCGAAGCGGTGCTGGAGAGAGGGGAGCCGCTTGCCAGCGAGCAAGTCTCTGTGCACGCGCCGGACGGTAGGCGCCTCTTGCTGAACGTGCGGGCCGTACCCCAACGGGATTCGGCCGGACGTCTCCAGGGGAGCGTGGGCATCCTGGAGGATGTCACGTCGGCGGAAAAGCGCGCCGTCGAGATGACCATGCTCACCCAAATCGCCCACGCCATGCAGGGCACGCTGGACCTGGAGGAGCTCCTCCACCTGATCCTGACCTGCGTGACGGCCGGCGAAGCCCTCGGCTTCAGCCGAGCGATGATCCTGATGTTGTCGGAGGACGAGACGGAACTCCGGGGGACCATGGGGGTTGGCCCCAGTAGCCCGGAAGAAGCGGCGACGATCTGGCAATCCCTCTCACGGGAGAAGATGACGCTGCCGGAATTCCTTGAGAAGTACGGCCGCCGGCGTCCGGACCCCGGGGACCGCTTCAACAACTTCGTCAAGACTCTCCACCATCCCCTCTCGGACGAACGGTGCGTCCTGGCGCGCGCGCTGAGAGAGCAGCGGGCGTTCGTGGTTTCGGAGAGATCTCGCGCGGAGGGGATGGCCCGCTGCGATTGGCTGAGCGAGAAGCTGGCCAGCCGCGAATTCGTCTGCGTGCCGCTGGTCGCGCGAGGGAAGGGGATTGGCGTCGTTGTGGCCGATAATCTCTACACCGGGCACCCACTGGAAGCCGAACTGGTGGAATTGCTCAGTCTCCTCTCCAATCAGGCCGGCTTGGCCATTGAACGCGCTCGGGCGTACGCGCACCTCGCGCGTCAAAAGGAGGAACTGGAGACGGCCCTCGGGAGGCTGCGGCAGGCGCAGGACCGCCTGCTGGAGGCCGAACGGCTTGCTACCATCGGGCAAATGGCAGCCCAGGTGGCGCACGAGATCCGCAATCCCCTTGTGACGATCGGGGGATTCGCCAGGTCCATGCTGGAGGTCCCCCGAGATCCGGAGGAAACGCGCGTCATCCTCGGCATCATCGCGGATGAGGCGCGGAGGTTGGAGAACATCTTGAACAATGCCCTCGACTTCGCGCGGCTTTCCCGACCCAAGCGCCAGTGGGTTGATCTGAACGAGATCCTCCAGCTCACGGTCTTCCTGGTTCAGGACGAGCTCCACAAGAGGCAAATCCGGCTGGAGAAGCATATGGACCTTCACCTCCCCAAGCTCTTCCTCGATCCGCAACAGATGCGCCAGGTGTTCCTGAACCTCTTCTACAACGCTCTGGATTCCATGCCGGAGGGCGGACAACTCACGGTGAGCACCTGTTCCGTGGACGAGCGGCAGGTTCTGGTCGAGATCTCCGACACCGGTCAGGGCATCAGCGCGGATATCCTCCAGAACATGTTCAATCCCTTTTTCACCACCAAGCCGGACGGTACTGGCCTGGGGTTACCCATTGCGCAGCAAATTGTCCACGCGCACGGGGGTCGGATCGTCGTGGACAGCGAGCTTGGCAGAGGAACCACCTTCCGCATTTTTCTACCTATCCAGGGAGAAGCAGACGCCAAGCCGACGGGGACGGGTTCCGTCGCCGAGAGCGCGGCGGGTTGAATCGGGGGTCGCATTCCGAGGAGGTGGATCATGGCGAGAGTACTTGTGGTGGAAGATGATGCGAACCAGCGCAAGCTTTACGAGATGGAGCTGCGCCGGGACGGCTACGAAGTGGACACCGCGAAGAACGGGAGAGAGGCCATCGAGAAGGTGAAGGCAGGCGGCTACGATGTGGTGGTGATGGATCTCAAGATGCCCGAGATGACCGGACTGGACGCCATCACCGAGATCGCCTCCATCGACAAGGATCTGCCCATCATCATCAACACCGCTTACGGCGGTTGGCAGGACGATTTCAAATCCTGGGCTGCCTGCGCCTACGTGCTGAAGTCCAGCGACCTGACCGAGCTCCGGCGCCGGATTCGCGAGGCGGTCACCTCGCGTTCCGAAGGAAGCGAAGGTTGAAAGGCAGGACGACGGCCAGCATCCCCGAGGGAAAAGTCCGTGGGATTGCCGCAAGTTGAAGAGCTGCTCGGCGGGCAGTACGTCTACACGGTCTCCGAGCTCACGCGGGAGATCAAGATTCTGCTGGAGGAGACCATTCCCCCGGTGTGGGTGAGGGGGGAGATCACGAACTTCAAGCACCACCAGCCGTCCGGGCACATGTACTTCAGCCTCAAGGACGAGCGAGCGCAGATCCGCTGCGTCATGTGGCGGAGCCGCAATCTGAACCTCCGCTTCATCCCAGCCGACGGGATGAAGGTCTACGTGCACGGGCGGGTGGTTGTCTACGAGGCCCGCGGGGAGTACCAGATCGAGGTCGAAGAGCTCCTGCCCGTCGGAATCGGGGAACTGGCCCTGGCCTTCGAGGAATTGAAGCGCAAGCTGAAAGAGGAAGGGCTCTTCGACCCGGAACACAAGAAGCCCATTCCTCGGTACCCGGAGCGGATTGGGATTGTGACCTCGGAGACGGGCGCCGCGATCCGCGATTTGGTGAGCATCATCTGGCGGCGCTTCCCTTCGGTGGAGCTGATCCTGTGTCCTGTGCGCGTCCAGGGGGAAGGGGCGGCGCAGGAGATCGCCGCCGCCATCGAGGCGTTCAACGAGTACGGGCAGGTGGACGTCCTCATCGTCGGACGCGGCGGCGGCTCCCTCGAGGACCTTTGGGCCTTCAATGAGGAGATCGTGGCTAGGGCGATCTTCCGCTCGCGTATCCCCATCATCTCGGCCGTAGGACACGAGATCGACTTCTCCATCGCGGATTTCGTGGCCGACCAGAGGGCCCCAACTCCCTCGGCGGCGGCGGAAATGGTGGTCCCGGACCGGAGGGAACTGCTCCGCCGTATCCAGCTCCTCATGTCCAAGAGCTACCGCCATTTGGAACGGCGTATCGCTCATCTGCGGGACCGTCTCAAGGCGATTCAATCCAGCTACGCATTTCGCTGGCCGGAGAACCTCGTGTCGCAGCACCGCCAACGGCTCGATGAACTTGCCCGGCGCCTCGAGGCTGGACTGGAGCATCGGCTTGAGGTCCAGCGGCACAAGCTCGAAGGGCTGACGCAGAGGCTCGAATCCCTCAGCCCGGAGGCCACCCTGCGCCGCGGCTACAGCATCACCCTTGACGAAGGCACGGGGCGGTTGCTACGAGAAGCGGATCAGCTCAAGGACGGGCGAGTCTGCGTGCAATTGTGGCGCGGGCGCCTGAAGGCGGAAGTGACGGAGGCGCTTCCCGGAGAGACCTGGCGCACGCTGAAGCTCAAGACGTCCCGCGCGTCGCGCAGGCGAGGTTCGGATGGAGCATGAGGCGATCTGGGCTCTACTCCGAGACTGGCACGGTTCTGGCAAGAAGGAGACTTGCGGGGAGGCCAAGCGGTGACGGAGAAAAAGCAGGAGCCGAGATCCTTCGAAGCGGCGATGCAGCGGCTTGAGGAGATCGCCGCCGCACTGGAGGCGGGCGATCTCCCCCTGGAAGAGTCGGTGAAACTTTTCGAAGAGGGGATGGAGCTCACCAGGTACTGCGCATCTCGCCTGGAAGAGGCGGAGCGCAAGCTCAAGAAGCTCATCCGCCGAGGCGAGGGATTCGAACTCGAGATCATGGAGTAAGGGGCTGAGGCAAGGAATGGGGCGGCTTCTCGATCGCATCAACAGCCCCGAGGATCTGCGGAGGCTGGACATCCCCGGCCTGGCGCAGGTGGCTCGGGAGCTGCGGGAGTTCATGATCCAAAACGTGAGCCAGACGGGCGGCCATTTGGCTCCGAGCCTGGGGGCTGTGGAGCTCACGCTCGCCCTACATTACGTGTTCGATACCCCCCGGGATAAGATCGTCTGGGACGTGGGCCACCAAGCCTACGCGCACAAGATCATCACCGGCCGCAGGGATCGCTTTCACACCCTCCGGCAATACGGAGGGCTGAGCGGGTTTGTGAAGCCGGAAGAGAGCGAGTACGATACCTTCGGCGTGGGGCACGCGGGGACCGCCATCTCCGCGGGATTGGGAATGGCCTGCGCCCGCGATCACCTCCGCGAGGACTACAAAGTCGTGGTCGTTGTGGGAGATGGTGCGCTGACCTGCGGTCTTTCCTTCGAGGGGCTGAACAACGCCGGCGCCCTGGGCAAGGACCTGGTGGTGGTCCTCAACGACAACGAAATGTCCATCTCTCGGAATGTCGGGGCCTTGTCCCACTACTTGACCGACATCATCACCGCTCCCATGTACAATCGGCTCAAGAACGATATCTGGGAGCTCACGGGGAAGATGTCGCATCTGGGGAGACGGGTGCGCTCGATCGTGGCTCGCATTGACCAAGGGCTGAAGTCGATCATCGTCCCCGGTTTGCTCTTCGAAAAGCTCGGCTTCCGCTACATCGGCCCTGTGGATGGCCACAATCTTTCTCGTCTCATCCGGGTGCTCACCGAGGTGCGGAAGTTCAAGGGCCCCATCCTGGTGCACGTGATCACGAAGAAGGGGAAGGGGTACAAGTACGCGGAGGAGGACGCCCCCCGCTTCCACGGCCTCGGGCCCTTCGACGTCGAGACCGGCCGGAGCAAGAAGCAGAGTCTTGTGCCCACCTATTCGGAACTTGCGGGTGAGGTGGTGGTGGAGATCGCCTCTCGCAACCCGCGGGTGGTGGGGATTACGGCGGCGATGTCGCTGGGCACAGGACTCATTCAGCTGGCCGAGGCCTTCCCGGACCGGTTCTACGACGTGGGCATTGCGGAGGGGCATGCGGTGACCTTCGCGGCCGGTCTGGCTATTCGGGGCTTGCGGCCCATCGTGGCGATCTACTCGACCTTCCTGCAGAGGGCCTACGACATGATTGTTCACGACGTGGCCCTGCAGAAGCTTCCCGTAGTCTTTGCGATCGATCGTGCCGGCGTGGTGGGAGACGATGGCCCGACGCACAACGGCGTCTTCGACCTGAGCTATTTGCGGCATATCCCCAACCTGGTGGTCATGGCTCCGAAGGATGAGAACGAGCTTCGGGATATGTTCTGGACGGCTGTGTCCTACGACAAGGGTCCGACTGCCATCCGGTATCCTCGGGGGGCCGCCGTGGGGGTGCCGCGCAAGCCGTCCCCGGAGATTCTGCCCATTGGCAAGGCGGAGATCCTCCGAGAGGGGCAAAATGTGGCCATCCTCGCCATCGGTTCCACGGTCTATCCGGCTCTGGAAGCCGCCGAGCGACTGGAAACCAGGGGTCTCAATCCAATGGTGGTGAATGCGCGCTTCGTGAAGCCTCTGGATGAAGAGCTCCTGCGGGAGCTTGCGGGGCATTTTTCTCTCCTCGTCACTGTGGAGGAAAATGCGCTACCGGGCGGCTTCGGGAGCGCGGTTGCCGAATTCCTGGCCGACAACGGCTACCGGGACGTGCGGCTCCTCCGGCTGGGCGTTCCGGATGAATTCCTGGAACATGGTGACAGGGGATTGCTGTTGCAGCTCCTGGGACTGGATGGCCAAGGGATCGCCGCGGCCATTGAAAGAGAGCTTTCTTTCCACGAGAAGGGGTCGAGGTTCGATTGGCGCAGGCTGTTCGGACTCGGCGAGCGGGAGAAGGCGGAGCAGTTGCCCGCGCACCACGGCAAATGACCATCGGCGTCGTCGCGAACATCAAGAAGCCCCTGGTGAGCGAGATCATCCCCGGCGTCATCCGTTGGCTGCGACGGCAGGAGCAGCGGGTGGTCGTGGAGGAGGAAGTGGGCCGGCTCCTGAAGCTGAGCCCTCGGACGTGCGAGCTTGCTAATCGGTCGCAGCTCGTGGAGACGGTGGACATGGTGTTCGCCTTCGGCGGGGATGGCACCATCTTGAGCGCGGCTCGCGAGGTGGGTCCGCGTCAAGTCCCCATCCTGGGGGTGAACCTCGGCGGGCTGGGCTTTCTGGCCGGGGTGACCCTTGAAGAGCTCTACCCGAGTCTGGAGGACGTCCTCCGCGGGGAATACGAGATCCTGGAGCGCATGGTGATCCGAGCCGACGTCGAGGGCGAAACCGGATGCACCTTTTTCTGTCTCAATGACGTGGTGGTGGACCGAGGGGCGAGCCCTCGGGTGGTGCAGATCGAGACCTATGTCGACGGTACGTACCTGAATACCTACGTGGCCGATGGCATCATCGTGGCGACCCCCACAGGATCCACGGCCTATTCCCTCTCCGCAGGCGGGCCCATCGTTGTACCGACGATGGAAGCCATCATCATCACTCCACTTTGCTCCCACACCCTCTCGGCGCGGACGGTAGTCCTGCCTCACGACAGCGTGGTCCGCATTGCCGGCTACGTCCAAGGCGAATGCCTCCTCCTGAGCGCCGACGGGCAAGCGGCTTTTCGACTCCATCCAGGCCAATGGGTGACGGTCCGGAAGGCTGACTACAAGGTGAGATGGGTCTGGACGCGCCGGAAGAGCTTCTACGAACTCTTGCGCCAGAAGCTCTACTGGGGGCATGATCTGCGGCGAAGCTGACGGAGACTCGACCACCGGAAAGGATCGGGTGGAGGCGTGGAGAAGACGGCCGAAAAGAGGAGAGCAGGGACCGAAGCCGCGGGGACCTTTTCGACGCCCATGCTGGACCAGTACATGAGCTTCAAGGCCCAGCATCAAGATGCCATCCTGCTCTTTCGCATGGGCGACTTCTACGAGATGTTCTACGACGATGCGAAGGTCGCCTCCGAAGTGCTCGGCCTGACTCTCACCTCGCGGCCGCACGGCAAAGCGGCCGACGTCCCCCTGGCAGGATTCCCTCACCACGCCCTGGACACGTACCTCACCAAGCTCATCCGAGCTGGCTACAAGGTGGCCATCTGCGAACAGGTGGAAGATCCCAAGAAGGCCAAGAAGCTGGTGAAACGGGACGTGGTGGAGATCGTCACGCCCGGCACTGCCCTGGTGGACGACTACCTGGAGACGAAGAGGAACAATTACCTGGCGGGCGTGTACTTGAAGGGCGGCGTTGTGGGCCTGGCCTGGTGCGATCTCTCCACGGGGGAATTCGTGGTGGGGGAGTTCTCGCCGGACGAGTTCGTGGATCAGATCCTCAACCTATCCCCATCGGAGCTTCTGGTATCCGATGCCCAGGTGGAGCTCATCCGCGAGCGACTGGGCGCGCGTGCCCAGTTCGCTCTCACCGCGCGGGACGAGTGGATGTTCGTGCGCGAGTTCGCCTACGAGATCCTGACCCACCACTTCGGCACCACCAGCCTGAAGGGCTTCGGCTGCGAGGATCTGGATGCAGGAGTGTGCGCGGCGGGTGTGGTGCTCCATTACCTGAAGGAGAACCAGAAATCGGGACTCGAGCACATCACCGGGCTCTCGCGCTATTCTTCGCGCCAATACCTGGGGCTCGATGCCACGACCGTGCGCAACCTGGAGCTCATCCAGTCGATGGCCTACGGGAACCGAAGGGCGACCCTCCTTTCGGTCTTGGACCGAACCCGCACGCCCATGGGCGGAAGGCTTTTGGTGAATTGGATCCTCCGCCCTCTGCGGGACGTGGACCAGATCCGGCGCCGGCTGGACGCAGTGGAAGAGCTACTTCAGAAGGGCTCGGTGCGGGAAGAATTGCGCGCTTTGCTCGGCAAGGCCGGCGATCTCGAGCGCCTCACGAGCAAGATCACCACCGGCCGCTGCAACGCCCGGGACCTCAAGGCTTTGGCGACCACCTTGAAGCTCATCCCTCGCATCCGGAAACTCCTGATGGAACTGGAGGCGGCCGAACTGGTTGCGATCCGCGAGGGCCTCGAGCCCCTCACCGCTCTGGTGAAAGAGATCGACGAAGCGCTGGTGGACGACCCTCCCCTGCTGGTAACGGAGGGAGGGCTGATCCGGGAGGGCTACAATCCGGAGCTTGATGAGCTGCGCCGCATCCTGCGCTCGGGCAGAGACTGGATCGCACGGCTCCAGGCCACCGAGCGCGAGCGCACGGGGATCAGCTCCCTCCGCGTGGGCTACAACAAGGTCTTCGGCTACTACATCGAGGTCACCAAGCCCAACCTCTCCAAGGTGCCGCCCGATTACATCCGCAAGCAGACGCTCGTGAACGCGGAGCGTTTCGTCACCCCGGAACTGAAAGAGTACGAAGAGAAGGTGCTGGGAGCGGAGGAGCGCATCGCGGAGCTGGAGTACGAGCTTTTCGATCGTCTGCGGCGGCAAGCGGCCTCCCACGCGGCGCTGATTCTTGAGGATGGTCGGCTCCTGGCGCGATTGGACTGCCTGGTTTCCTTTGCCCAGGTGGCGCACGAAAATGATTACACCCGCCCCGAGGTGAACGAGGGCGAGGAGATCGTGATCGAAGACGGGCGCCACCCGGTGGTGGAGAGGCTATTGCCCCCGGGGGAGCCCTTTGTCCCCAACGACGCTCGCCTGTCTAATAGCGAGCACCAAATCCTGATCATCACCGGCCCCAATATGGCGGGGAAATCCACCTATCTCCGGCAGGTCGCGCTGATCGTGCTCATGGCGCAGGCGGGGAGCTTTGTGCCGGCTCGTCGGGCCAGGATCGGAGTGGTGGACAAGATCTTCACCCGGGTTGGCGCCTCCGACAATCTGGCGGGCGGCGAAAGCACCTTCCTCACCGAGATGAACGAGACGGCCAATATTCTGCACAACGCCACACCGCGCAGCCTCATCATCCTCGATGAGATCGGCCGGGGAACCAGCACCTTCGACGGGCTATCCATTGCCTGGGCCGTGGTCGAGTACCTGCACAACACCGAGAGCGTGGCGGCCAAGACCCTTTTCGCTACCCATTACCACGAACTGACGGAGCTCGCCCGGGTCCTCCCACGGGTGAAGAACTACAACGTGCTCGTGAAGGAGTGGGGAGACCACGTGGTCTTCTTGCGCAAGATCGTGGAAGGGGCGAGCGACCGCAGTTACGGCATCCAGGTGGCTCGTCTCGCCGGCTTACCTTCACCCATCATCGAGCGGGCCAAGGAGGTGCTCCAGAACCTGGAGGCGGAGGAGCTGGGTCCTGGATCCGTCCCCAAACTGGCCTTGCGGGGCCAGTACCGTCGGGATCGAGCTCGTCCCCTTCGCGCTGTGCAGACCGACCTGTTCGAGGAGGAGGCCCGCCGTTTGCGCGAGGAGCTGAGCAAGATCGACGTGAACAACCTCACGCCGCTCCAGGCTTTGCTCAAGCTCGCTGAGCTGCGCGAGGTGATCAATGGCAGGAGGCCGGCCGAATGAGGACGCCCCGCCTGTATGCTTTCCTGGCTTGTTTGATTGCGACCTCCCTCCAGCTACGGGCAGGGGAGGTGGAAGTGGGAAAGTACGCCGGGGAGTTCATGGCCCTGGGGGTTGGGGCGCGGCCGCTGGGCTTGGGGGGTGCGTACGTGGCTCTCGCCTCAGACGTGTGGGCCGGATACTGGAACCCGGCAGGACTCTCGGCCTTGCTATATCCGGAGATCTCCTACATGCATAGCGAACAGTTCGCGGGGGTGGTGAATTTCGATTACGCCGGCTTCGCCCTGCCCTGCGGCCCGCGCCACAGCATGGGCCTCACCGTGACGCGCGTAGGTGTGGATGATATCCCCGTGACGGCTCTGCGCAATGCTGATCTCAAGCTGGGCGAGGTGTATCAGGACGAGACCGGTCGGCTGCAACGCAACGTCCCGTATGTGGCTCGCACCATTAGCGATGCGGAATGGGCGATTTACCTCACCATGGCGAAAGAGGCTGCACCTTGGGCATGGGGGGTTAGCACCAAGCTGGTTTACAAGTCCATTGGAGAGCATTCGGCCTGGGGACTGGGCTTCGATCTGGGGATGCGCAGGGTTTGCGCAAATGGCCTCCTTCTCGGAGCGGCGGTGCAGGACTTGACCACCACTCTGTTGAGCTGGGACACGGGCAGGAGGGAACTCATCGTGCCCACCGTGAAGCTGGGGGCAGCGAGGCCTTGGCAAGTGCCTTTCTGGGGGCTCAGGCTGACCCCGGCTGCGGACGCGGAGGTGCGCTTCGAGGGAAGGAGGTTCTCAGCTCAGGCCCATCTGGGTCCAGCGAGCTTCGATATGCACCTCGGGCTGGAGGCGGAGATACGCGGCGCCTTCGCCCTTCGCGTCGGATCCGATGTGGGTCATCTCACCCTCGGGGCTGGGATCCACTTGCCTCGGCTGGATGTCGACTACGCCTTCCTCGGCCGGCAGTACCTTGGCCACACCCACCGCATCTCGCTCCGGCTTCGCCTTGAAGAAGCTCGTTTTCGGCGCCCCGATTGAGGGGAGCGTCCCGCTTTTGCGGACCCATGTTCCCAGGGGTCACTCCCTGGGCGGGGGAATCGCGCGGTTTTCGGGAGAATCCGATTGACTATTATGGCGGAAATTCGTATCGTCTAACCCAAAAGAGCTTCTGAAGTTATCGGCAGAGAGCGAGGCGGAGAAGGTCCCGAGGGCACGGTTCGCGGATGATCCTCAGCATGACGGGCTACGGACGGGGGGTGAGCTCGAGCGGCGACCTCATTGTCGTGGCGGAAGCTCGCTCGTTCAACAGTCGGTTCCTCGATATCTCCCTGCGTCTGCCGAAGGCGCTGGGAGGGATGGAGCAGCGGGTGCGCGATCTCATTCGCCAATACGTAGTGCGCGGCCATGTCAGTCTCACCGTCAAGGTGAAAAACGGCGACGAGAAAGCTATCCCCCTCCAGGCGGACCTTACCTTGGCCAAGTCCTACGTTCGGGCGCTTCAGCAGATCAAGAAAGAGCTCCGTCTTCCGGGTCGCATCGAGATAGGCCACCTGCTCCAATTTCCGGAGATTCTGACCTCGGGGGAGGAAAGCGAGGATGTCGAAGCCCTTTGGGAGCCGGTGCAAGAAGCCGTGACGGGGGCGCTCGGCGAGCTCCGGGAGATGCGCGCCAAGGAGGGGCAGGCGCTGGAGCAGGATCTGCGGGCCCGGGTCGCCAAGCTCGAAGCCATCATCCAAGGGATCGAACAGGAGGCGGAAAGGCGCAGGGCGGAGCTGTACCAGAGGATGCGGGAGCGCGTGCGCCAGCTGGTCGCGGATGAGGGGCTGGACGAGAATCGCCTGTACATGGAATTGGCCATTCTGGTGGATCGCATGGACGTGACCGAAGAGTGCGTGCGCTTCCGAAGTCACAACGCCCAATTCCTCAAGGCGCTGGAGATGGAGGAGGCTGTCGGCAGAAGACTCAACTTCCTGCTCCAAGAGATGAACCGCGAAGCTACGACCATCGGGGCGAAATCCTACAGCGCAGAGATCTCCCACCTGGTGGTGGAGCTGAAGGAGGAGATCGAGCGCATCCGGGAGCAGGTGCAGAACATCGAATAGCGGAGCGCTCGCGCGTAGGGCGCAGGGGGGGTGGGTACTGAGCAGGTCTTACTCAGGAATGGGGGCAAGGCGGGACCGTGACCGCTGGGACCGGTGGGAAGGAGGATCGTGCGGGCAAGTGGGGGCTCGGCTGTGCGTCGAGAGGCCTGGGCTGGCCGGAGAGATGCGTCGTCCTCTGTGGGAATGGGGTGGAGCTGGTCCTCGGTGGGCTGGAGCGTTGCGCAGTCTGATGCCTACCGAGTGCGAAAGGCGGAGCATGCCGGGATAGGCCTGTGGTGGGGAACGGAGAGCCGAAGCCTTCGAAGCGTGGGCTGTTGGTGGTGATTTCCTCGCCATCGGGCGGGGGCAAGACCACGGTGGTCCGCCGTCTGCTGGAAAAGGGAGGAGGGGAGTTCACGCGGTCTGTTTCGGCTACCACCCGAGCACCGCGGCCCGGCGAGGTCAACGGGCGGGATTACTACTTCCTCTCTGAGGAAGAATTCCGCCAGCGGATCGCGAAAGGGGACTTTGTGGAGTTCGCGGAGGTTCACGGGCATCTCTACGGCACGCTTCGGGAGCAGATCGGGAGGGAGCTAAGGGACGGAAAGGTGATCCTGCTCGCCATCGATGTCCAAGGCGGACTGTCGATCCGGCGGGCCTTTCCGGAGGATAGCCTGCTCATTTTCCTGGCCCCGCCCTCGCTGGAGGTGCTCGAACAGAGGTTGCGGGGTCGCGGGACCGACGCGGAGGAGGAGATCCGACGGCGATTGGCCCGAGTCCCGATGGAAATGGAAATGGCCAGCCAGTACGATCGCCTCGTGGTGAATGATGTCGTGGAGCGCGCCGCGGAGGAGATCCTGCAAGCCATTCGGGCGAGGAGGGCGAAGGAGGAACTTGGCCCCGCGGCGCAAGTTGAAAAGGGCTGACGGCCTCGGGGAATGGTGCCTGAGCCCGGCAACGCCGCGTACATTGGCCCGTACATTTCTGTGCGGAATAGGAGGTGAAAGAGCTCATGGTAGAGACGCTGGATTTGACCAAGATCCTGGAGCGGGTGGATAATCTCTACGAGGCGGTGGTCATCATTGCGAAGCGGGCGCGCCAGATCAACGACGAGCAGCACGCCATCACGCAGGAGATTCTGAGGGAGCAGATGGAAAACGCTCCGCCGCCGAGCCTGGAGGAGCTGGAAGAGGAGGATCTGGGGCCCCGGCAGCCGATTCAGGACTACATCCGCTTCCCCAAGCCGACGGTCATCGCCGTGCAGGAGATGATGGAGGGCAAGATCCGGTTCCGCTACATCGAGGAAGAAGAGGAGAGCGAGGAAGCGTAGGGTGGCTCCCGGCTCAGCGGAGAGCGGGTGGTGATGGATCGGCTGCTCGAAGGGAAGCGGGTGCTTCTGGGAGTGACGGGGGGCATCGCAGCGTACAAGAGCTGCGAGCTCGCCCGCAGGCTGATCCGCCTGGGCGCGGAGATACAGGTGGTGATGAGTGAGGCCGCCACCCGATTCGTTACCCCGCTGACCTTCGAGGCTCTGACCCAGCGTCCGGTCCTCACCGACCTCTTCCGCCCGGAAGCGGGGAGCCGCGCCACCGTGCACGTCGAACTGGGCCGATGGCCCGATCTCGTCCTCATCGCTCCTGCCACGTACGATTTCATCGGGAAGTTGGCTTGCGGGCTCGCCGACGATGCCCTGAGCGCTTTGGTGGCGGCCGCCGAGGCGCCTGTGGTGTTGTGCCCGGCAATGAATCACGCCATGTACGCGAAGCCGGCGCTGGCTGAGAATCTGAATCGCCTCCGCCAGTGGGGTTATCGGATCGTTGGTCCCGAAAGGGGGGAGCTGGCCGAAGGCGAGATCGGGTGGGGAAGGCTTGCGGAGGTGGAGACGATCCTGGATGCCGTGGAGTATGAACTCCTCCGGCATGACGCGCTTCACGGGAGGCGCGTCCTGGTAACGGCTGGCCCAACCCAAGAGCCGGTGGATCCGGTTCGGTTCATTACCAATCGCTCATCTGGGAGGATGGGATACGCTCTGGCGCAGGCAGCCCTCTGGGCCGGTGCGGAGGTCACGTTGGTGTCGGGCCCCACGCCGCTACAACCCCCTCGGGGGGTGGGGTTCGTGAGCGTGCGTACAGCCGCCGAAATGGCGGAGGCCGTGGAGCGCCACTGGCCTCAGACGGAGATTCTCTTCATGGCGGCGGCCGTCAGCGACTACCGCCCGAGCCAAGTTGCCGAGCACAAGCTCAAGAAGGGCGAAGGTCCGACGCTTCGGCTTGACCTGGAGAAGACGCCGGACATCCTGGCCTGGGCTGGACAGAACAAGGGAGCCAGGATCCTGGTCGGTTTCGCGGTGGAGACCGAAAACGAACTGGCCAACGCCATGGAGAAGCTCCGGCGGAAAAACTTGGACCTCATCGTGGTGAACAATCCGCTGGAGCCGGGAGCGGGCTTCGAGACGGATACGAATCGAGTGACGATTCTGGATGCCGAAGGCCACCTGGATGATTGGCCCCTGTTGAGCAAGCTCGAGGTAGCGCGGCGATTGGTGTTTCGGGTAGGCCAGCTGTGGCAGCAACGGCATCCCTGAACTAATCCTCCGCGCTGAGTGGGAGGAGGGTGAGCTAGTGAGAGCTTCCAGGCCTGCAGATGCTCGGGAGGTCGCTCGCATTCTCGCCCTGGAGTTGGAGATCCAAGGGGACGGGCCTGCCCTCGACCGCGACCTGCTCCAGCAGATCCTCCGGGCTCACGCTCCCAAGCCTTCGCCGCTCCAGGAATTCTACCTTCAGATCCGCGATTGCCAGAAGTGCCCCCTCGGCCGTACCCGCACCCATTTCGTTTTCGGCGTGGGCAATGAGAAAGCGGAGATCATGTTCGTCGGCGAGGCCCCGGGTGCGGATGAAGATCTGCAGGGCGAGCCTTTCGTGGGGAGGGCGGGCCAGCTCCTCAACCGGATGCTGGCGGAAGTAGGTCTGCGTCGGGAGGAGGTCTACATTGCCAATGTGCTGAAGTGTCGTCCCCCAGGCAACCGCGACCCGCTGGCCGAAGAGGTGGCTCAGTGCTTGCCGTACCTGCGGCGCCAGATCGAGATCATCCGCCCGAAGCTGCTCGTCTGTCTGGGACGGATCGCGGCGCAGGCTCTCCTGGACGTGCTCACGCCATTGAACCGGCTGCGGGGACCGGTGCTCGAATTCCATGGCATCCCCATGCTGGTAACCTACCACCCGGCCGCGGTGCTCCGTACCCCCTCGCTGTACGACGCTGCGATCTCCGACCTGCGGCGCGCGGTGGAACTCCATCGCCAGATCCTGGAAAGGGAAGCGGCCGGGATGCCGGCAGTCCAAACGGAGGTTTTGCCGGAGCAAGAAAGGCGGCGCAAGACCAAGGGGGATGGCTCGGTGCAGGCAATGCAGGAGACCCTCCCTTTGGACGAATGATCGAGGGGTAGGGCGAGAGGGAGAGGAACCCAAGCAAAGGAGTGGAGGACCGTGGCGGGCAATGTGGATACGGAGCTGCGGGAGCGGGTTCCCCCGCAATCCATCGAGGCGGAGATGGCAGTGCTTGGGTCGATCCTCTTGGATCCTCACGCCATCACCCGGGTGCTCGAGATCCTGGACGCGGGCTGCTTCTATCGCCGTGCCCATCAGAAGATCTTCGATGCGGCGGTGCACCTGTTCGAGCAGAACCAGCCGGTGGATCTCCTCACGGTGGCGGAGGAACTCTCGCGGAGGAACGAGCTGGATGCGGTGGGTGGGAACTACTACCTGACGGAACTGGCGCGGACGGTCCCCTCCGCCGCCAATGTGGAGTACTACGCGAAGATCGTCCTGGAGAAGGCTCTGGCGCGCCGCCTCCTCGACGTGACCAGCGAGATCCAGGAGAAGGTCTACGAGGGCGTCGACAGCATCTACGACATCATTGACGGGGCCGAACAGAAGATCTTCTCGCTCCGGGAACGGCGCCTGCGCGAAGGATTCCGCCACATCAACCCGCTCCTGCACCGGACGTTCGAGGTGATCGAATCCTACCATCAGCGCCGGGGGATGACCACCGGCGTTCCGAGCGGGTTTCCGGCGCTGGACAACATCACTTCGGGGTTTCAGCCGTCGGATTTCATCGTGATCGCTGGGCGGCCCAGCATGGGGAAAACGGCCTTCGCGCTGAACATCGCCCGCAATGCCGCAGTGGATTACGGGATCCCCGTCGGCATCATCAGCCTCGAGATGGCTGGGTATCAGCTCACCCTCCGCATGCTGTGCAGCGAGGCCCGGATCGATGCCCATCTCCTTCGGACCGGCCGACTGGAGCCATCCGAGTGGACGAAGCTGAGCATGGCGGTCGGGCGTCTGGATCAGGCGCCGATTTACATCGACGATCGTCCGGCGCAGACCATTCTGGAAATCCGTGCCAAGGCACGCCGGGCCAAGGCGGAGTACAACATCGGACTTTTGATCATCGACTACCTGCAGCTCATCCGGGGGACCGGGCGCATCGAAAGCCGGCAGATGGAGATCTCGATGATCTCCCAGGCGCTGAAGGCTTTGGCCAAGGAGCTGGACATCCCGGTGGTGGCGCTGTCGCAGCTGTCGCGTGCGGTGGAGCAACGCGCTGGGGAAAGGCGCCCCATCCTGTCGGATTTGCGCGAGTCGGGTGCCATCGAACAGGATGCCGACGTGGTGATCTTCATCTACCGACCGGAGGTCTACGGACCGACGGAGAAGCCGGGCATCGCGGAGATCATCGTGGCCAAACAGCGCAACGGCCCGACCGACACCGTGGAACTGGCCTTCGTGAAAGAGTATGCCCTCTTCGCCAATCTGGCCAGGTACGACGAGCGGGAGGTCCCGCCCGCTGAGCAATTTGTCCCATTCTGAAGCCAGCTCCACGGTCCAGCAACTCGTTGAAGACCCTGGACGTTAGATCCTCAGGACCTGGAGGCTGGACGAGGGAAACAGGGAGAATCGGTGGCTGAAGCGGTCGAAAAGGAATCCCAGACGGTGGTCGAGGGGAAAGCAGCCGGAGGCCTGGAGGCTGAGGAATACCTCACGGCCAACCCCTACTACCGGGACTATCAAGTCCTCTTGCGTCGTTTGCGCCGGTATGACCCGCACATCGACGTGGATCTGCTGGCGCGGGCGTTCCTCTTTGCCTACAGTGCCCACCGCGAGCAGCTCCGCATGAGCGGGGCACCCTATTTCGAGCATCCGCTGGAAGTGGCCAAGATCCTGACCGAACTCCGGATGGACCACGTAACGGTAGTCGCAGGCCTCCTGCATGATGTGGTGGAAGACACCGGGATCAGCCTCGAGGAGGTCCGGGAGGAGTTCGGGGACGAAATCGCGCAGCTGGTCGATGGGGTCACGAAGATCGGGGGACTGCGGCTGGAAAAGCTGGAAACGCGCCAGGCCGAGAACTTCCGCAAGATGCTCCTCTCCATGGTGCGGGATATCCGGGTCATCCTGATCAAGTTCGCGGACCGCCTCCACAACATGCGCACCTTGGAGTATTTGCCGGAAAAGAAGCGCAAGCGGATCGCCATCGAGACGCGCGACGTCTACGCCCCGTTGGCCCATCGGCTGGGGATTGCCCGGATCAAGTGGGAGCTGGAGGACCTGGCCCTCAAGGAGCTGGATCCGGCGGCCTACGAGGAGATCCAGCGGAAGATCGCGGAAAAGCGGGTGGAGCGGGAGCGCTACATCCGACGCTTCGCGAGGCCGATCCAGGAGGAGTTGCGCCGGGCCGGCGTCAGGGCGCAGATCACCGGACGGCCCAAGCACTTCTACAGCATCTACATGAAGATGCAGAAGCGCAATCTCCCCTTCGAGGAGATTTACGACCTCCTTGCCATTCGCATCATTGTGGACAAGGTGGAGGAGTGCTACTACGCTCTCGGGATCGTCCACAGCCTCTACACACCGGTTCACGATCGGTTCAAGGATTACATCGCCACCCCGAAGTCCAACATGTACCAGAGCCTCCACACCACGGTGATCGGTCCGGATGGCAAGATGGTGGAGGTGCAGATCCGCACCCACGAGATGCATCGCACGGCGGAGGAGGGGATCGCTGCCCATTGGCGCTACAAGGAGGGCAAGACCGATGAGGAACTGGACAAGCACCTGGTCTGGCTGCGGCAAATCCTCGAATGGCAGCAGGATGCACATGATTCGGGGGAATTCCTGGAAGACCTCAAGGTGGAGCTGTTTCAGGACGAGGTCTTCGTGTTCACCCCGAAGGGCGATCTCCTGAAGCTCCCGAAGGGGGCCACTCCCGTCGATTTTGCCTTTGCCGTACACACCGACATCGGCCTCCACTGCTTGGCGGCGAAGGTCAATGGGCGCATCGTCCCGCTGGATTACGAGCTGCGAAGCGGCGACCGCGTCGAGATCATCACCAGCCACAATCAGAAGCCGAATCCGGATTGGCTGAAGTTCGTCAAGACCTCCAAAGCCCGTAGCCGGATCAAGCGCTGGCTCCGCGAGGCCCAATACGAGCAAAGCGTCCAGCTCGGCCAGGAGATCGTGAATCGCTTCTTCAAGCGGTTCCGCATCCCCAAGGATGATCAGGAGCTGGAGGAGATCGCGCAGTCCTTTGGGCTGTCGGATGTAGAGCAGCTGTACGCCGCGGTGGGGCGCGGCGATCTTTCCGTGGAGAACATCGCGCGCAAGCTCTCGCCGGAGAAGATCGAGAAGGCCAAGGAAGACTCCATCTTCCAGCGATTCCTGGAGAAGGCGCGCGGTTCGGCCAAGGGGGTTCGGGTGGATGGCGTGCGGGACATGCTCATCCACTTCGCCAAGTGCTGCCAGCCGGTGCCAGGGGATCGGATCGTCGGCTTCATCACCCGCGGACGAGGCATCGTCGTTCACCGCGCCGACTGCAAAAACCTGCTGGCCATGATGGAGGACCCAAACCGCTACATCGAAGTGGAATGGGACGTCAGCAAGGACCACCAATTCTTGGCCAGTCTGCGGGTGCTTGGGGAGAACCGGAAAGGACTTTTGGCCGACATCTCCCAAGCGATCGCCAGCGTGGACACAAACATCGTCAGTGCGGAGATGAAGGCAGTGGACTCCGTCGCTTCGGGGACTTTCATCATCGAGGTGAGGAATCTCTCTCACCTCACGAGAGTGATTCATAAGATCCGTAAAGTGAGGGGGGTGCTGAATGTCTCCCGCATGGAGGGTTCAGTGGACGGGGAGGGACAAGAGGCCTCAGTGTAAAGCCGTTTCGGGTGAACCGATGGGAGGTTGAGGAATGCAAGCGGGCCATGGACGAAAAGGGATCGAGAGGAGACATCAGGAGGTCAACGCAAAGGAGTCGGATCGATGAAGCAATCGGCCAAGAAACGGACGATCACGAAGAAGGACGTCGCCAAGCGGACAGCGGAAATCGTCGGTGAGAAGATCTATCTGACCGAGCGCATCGTGGACGGGGTGTTCCGGGCCCTTCGTTCGTATATGGCCGAGGCTGACCCGGAGATCCGCATTGAGATCCGCGACTTCGGGGTGTTCGAAGTGAAGACCACCAAGCCGAAGCCCAAAGCCCGTAACCCGAAGACGGGGGAGATCATTTACGTGCCTGCTCGCCGGAAGACGCATTTCAAGGCGGGCAAGGCTCTCAAAGAAATCCTCAAGAAGCCCCTCTCCGAGCTCGAATCGGGAGATACGAAGTGACGGCCGATCCGGAAGGGAAATCCACCCAGGCCGCTGCCGGAGGGAAAGAAGCGGGATGCCGCTACCTGGGCGTGGATCACGGGACGAAGCGGATCGGCGTAGCCATCAGTGATCCGCTGGGGGTGCTGGCTCATCCGCTGACGACGCTGGAAGGCGGGTCGGAGGAAAGCCGGCTGGAACGGCTGGTGGAGCTGGTCCGCCAGTACGATGTCCGTGCGGTCATCGTCGGGATGCCACTGACTCTCCGAGGGGAAGAGGGCCAGCGGGCGGCGGCTACGCGCGCCTTCATCGCCCGACTCGCCGAGCGGATTTCCGTTCCCATTCGCGCGTGGGATGAACGCCTGAGCACCATGGCTGCCGAACGACAGCTGCGGGACGCCGGGCACCGCCCCAGCCGCTGCCGGAAGCTCGTAGACCAGGCCGCTGCCGTGGAGATCCTGCAGAGCTATCTGGACTGGTTACGAGGCCGCGCGGAGGAGCCCGTAGGCGTTGAAGGCCAAGGGTCTGGGCGGGGGTGAGTCACAGTCTCCTCCACTGGAGGGCATTGGGGTTTGGATGGTCGGCCTGCTTCGGCGGGCCGTTTTGATAGCCAGGGAGTCCCGAACTGAGTCTACATCGTTGGGTGAGCCGGCTCGGGAGGCCCAACAGGGCAGAGGTGGGAGGTGGCCAACTTCCGGAAGTCGTTCCGCTCCATTGACGTCTGGTTAGCCGTCGCGGCGGGCGTGGCCTTTGGCCTTGCTTTTCCTCCGTTTCGGCTGGGCTTCCTGGCCTATTGGGCCCTCGTTCCTCTCTTTTTCCTGCTGGAGGGGAAGGGTTTCGGATCGGCGCTCCGCTGGTCGTATCTGGCTGGCTTCTTCGTTCATCTTGCCACCCTCTACTGGATCGGCTGGGTGACCGTACCGGGAGCCTTGGGGGCGCTGCTCGTGCTGCCGTTGTTCTTCGCGCTGTACGGAGCTGGCCATTACGCGCTGCACCAGACTCTGGGGCCGCGCTTCATCTATGCCCTCCCGTTCCTCTGGACCGGCATTGAGTACCTTCGATCGCTGGGGCAGATTGGTTTCCCGTGGCTGTCCCTCGGGTACACCCAGGCTTACTACACCTGGCTGATCCAGTACGCTTCGGTCACCAGCGTCTTCGGTGTCAGCTTTTGGGTGGTCTGGATCAATGTGCTCGTCTACGACTACCTGCGGCCCGGGTCCAGCTCCGGAAAGCGGCGGCTGCTACTCCTCCTCTTGGCGGCCATGTTCCTGGTCCCCTACCTGCATGGCCAGTGGGTGATCCGGCAGTACCGCGAGGCTCGCGAGAAGATCCGTCTCGCCTTGATTCAGGGGAACATCGATCCGTACCGGAAGTGGGACCTGGCCTTCCTGGACGACAACATGGCCACCTACGAGCGGCTCACCGCCGAGGCCGTGCATCACCGACCAGCGTTGATTGTCTGGCCGGAGACGGCTCTCCCCTTGTACATCCGCCACGAGGAAGGCTATCTCCGATGGATGCGCGAACGCGTGGAGGAGTGGGCTAGCCCAGTGCTGTCTGGAGCGCCCGACTACGACTACGGTCCGGGAGGTGTTCTGCGCACCTACAATGCGGCTTTTCTCTTTGAGCCGGGCCGGACCGAAATCCAGTGGTACGCGAAGATTCAGCTGGTCCCGTTCGGGGAACGAGTTCCTTACCAGGGGGCGCTGGGCTGGTTCAAGAAGCTCTTGGATAAGCTCGAAATGGGGGAGGGCGATTTCTCACCCGGTCCCGGAGTGCGGCTTTTCGAGACTCCGCTGGTCGTTCTGCCCGATTCCAGCGTCCGACGAGTCCGCTTCGGCACCGTGATCTGTTACGAGAGCGTGTTTCCGGATCTCGTGCGTCGATTCGTGCGGGGAGGGGCGGAATTCCTCGTGGTGATCACCAACGATGGCTGGTTTGGGAAGACCTCCGGTCCGTACCAGCATGCTCGGGCGGCGGTATTCCGTGCCATCGAGACCCGACGCTGGGTTGCCCGATGCGCCAATACCGGCGTGAGCTGCTTCATTGATCCCCTCGGGCGGATGCTCGATGCCACCCAGTTGTACCGCGAAGCTGTGGTGATCGGCGAGGTGGAGCTGCGGCGAGATGAGACTTTCTACTTGAAGCACGGAAATGTCTTCGGAGTGGGGGTGACGTGCGCCAATGTCATTCCCTTCGTGCTCGGCTTGAGAAGGCGGGCTGTGTGGAGTAGGCTGTCCACGTCGGGATTGACATGAGGGTTCCAGGGAAAACCTGCATGGGCGCCTTGGGTGCAGCTCTTGTGAGCCTTCTCCTCCCGCTTCCCGCGGCGGCCCGGGGGGAATGGGATCATCGTGCTTGCACCGTTGGGTACAGCGCTTCGCGAGCGGTGGCCCTGGGGGGTGCGGTTACAAGCTTGAAGGGCGACTTTGACGTGGTGCTTTACAATCCCGCGGCGCTGGAGCTTTCCCGCTACAACCAGCCTCTGCGGGTGGCGCTGGTGTTGGATGTCGCCAGCGCGGCTTGCCTCGCGCTGGATTGGCGGCACCGGCCTGACTGGCGGGGTCTGGACGTATCAGAGCGTGCGGCATTAGGGGGCTTGGTGATCAAGGGGCTCACGGCCCGCCTCGGCTTGGTAGATGCCCTTGTGGCGCTGGGCGAAAACCTGGAGCCCCCCGCCGAAGCAAGGCGGGGGAGCTTGGAGCGCTTTCCTGAACGGCATGGCGGCTATTTCGCCGCTCGTCTCCGATTGCAGCGGGAGGTGGCCTTCGGGTTGAATGTGTTTTACGGGCAAAGCCGCGATTCCAACTCCGTGGTGCGCGATGTGGCTGTGAGCTACGGGGTACTGCTCACATCGCACGCAGGCTTGCAGTTCGGTCTTGCCTATTTGGGATTTCCTCCGCCAGCCCGTGCTCGGATGCTGGAAGAGGGGCGGCTGCCTGATGGGACCTTGAACCTCGGCCTTTCCAAGCGCTGGGGACGTTGGCTTTCCCTTTCGCTCGATGTGCGGAACCTCTCGGATGAGGGCAAACCTGCGGTTCGCGAGTTCCATTTCGGCAGCGAGCTGGTGCCGTGGCGCCATCTGGCGCTGCGAGCGGGATTCTTTCGGCCCTCAGAAGAGGAGCGGCCATGGATTTCCTTCGGGCTCGGCCTCTTCGGACAGGGCCAGCCTCTGGCGCCGGATCGCTCCTTCGCGCTCAACTACGCAGTTCGTACCGAGCTGACGGGAGGGGGTGTGGTGAGGTTGGAGCACTTCGTTACGTTTCTGGTGTCCCTGTGAAGTGCGTTGGGCGAGAAATGAGCGGGCGCGACCGGAGCGACTCTGCCAAACGGGCTGGCGGGGCGGGGTCCCTCGAGCGGAGGCGGGAGAGGGGATCCGTGCCGCCTCCATTTGAACCGCCGAGAGCGCGTCGTCGTACAACGGGTGTGCGGCTCGTGCTTCTGTTGGCCTTCGCGCTGGGGTTGGGCGCCGAAGGGTGGGCCCAGCCAAGAGCGAATCTGGAGGTGTTCGAGGAGGGGTTGAGGGAGGTAGTGAGCGTCCTCCTCGATTCGGTCGAGCTCTCCCGCTCGGTGCCATTGGCCGTGGAGGTCCGCCCGCAGGGGAGCGACGAAGCCTGGTTCGTGGAGACGCGGCTCCTCCAGGAGCTGGGGAGGAGGGGCTTCCGACTAGTGGCCGAGGGTTCGGAAGCGGCGGCCGGAGGGAATCGGCTGACTCTCCACGTGGACCGATTGGCGGTCGCCGTGCGGCACCGACCGGCAATGGCGCCGGACTCGCTCGAAAGGGAAGTGAGCCTCCAGCTCTCCGGATGGCTTCGGGACGAGCGGGGCCATCTCCTGTGGGGCGGGCTCTTGGAACGACGGTGGGTCGACGTTGTGAGCGAACAGGACCTGAGCCGACTGGAGGAGAGTCCCTACGAGTTCACCTACGCACGCTTGAAGCCGAAGGGTTCTAGGACGGGGCGAATCTTGGAGTCCTTAGCTGCGGGTGTCGCTGCGGGGGTGGTTACATTCCTATTTTTCAGCTACCGTACCCGGTAGCGGATTCTCAACGGCAGGACCAACCAGGGAGATCGATGGGCTTGAATCGGAGATGCGTTGGCGCCTTCCTTCTGGCAGCGGCCTTCGTGCTGCTGGCTGGACTGGGCTGCTCGAACCGAAAGCTCAGAGCGGGGCTCAGTCCGGAAGAGCGGATGCGAGTTGCCAAGGAGATGTTTGCCAAAGGCCACTACCTGGACGCGAAGACCCAGTTCCAGATCATCGTCGCCAGCAGCGGTGGGACGGCTCTCGCGGACGAGGCCCAGTTCTACCTCGCCGAATGCTGCTTTCATCTGAAGGATTACGTGACCGCTGTGGCGGAGTACGAGAGGCTCATCCGAATGTACCCCAACAGCCGCTGGGTCGACGATGCGCAGTTCAAGATCGGGGTGAGCTATTTCGAGCTATCCCCGAAGCCCGGCCTCGACCAGGAATTCACTCGGAAGGCTGTGCAGGCCCTTCAGGTCTTCCTGGAGGACTATCCGGACAGCGAACTCCGACCCCAGGCCGAGGAGTATCTGCGTCGATGCCGCGAAAAACTGGCTGAGAAAGAATTCAAGGCCGGAGAGCTCTACCGGAAGATGGGCTACCATGAATCGGCCGTGATCTACTTCAACTCCGTTTTGGAAGAGTACTACGATACCCAGTGGGCTCAGAAGGCCCTCTATTGGAAAGCCAAAGAGCTGGAGGAGCTCGGGCGCAAGGAGGAGGCTCTGGAAACCTACCAGAGCTTTCTGCGACGCTACCCGCAAAGTCCGAAGTTGGGCGAAGTACGGCACGCCATCCAGCGGCTACGTGATGAACTTTCCGCAGCCGGACAGAATGCGGCATCCGCTGCCAATCCGAAACCTTGACGGTGGAAAGGTGAGGCTGGGGCTTTACGGCGGGACGTTCGACCCGATCCACATGGGTCACCTGATCACGGCCGAGATGGCGCGCGAGATCCTCGCGCTGGACAAGGTGATGTTCGTGGTGGCCTGCTCGCCGCCCCACAAGCAAGACTCCGTCATCACAGAGCCGGCCCATCGGCTCGCCATGGCCCGACTGGCCGTGGCTTCTAACCCTCATTTTGAGGTTTCGGACCTGGAGATACGGCGAGGGGGGATTTCCTACACCGTGGAGACGCTCGCGGCAGTGCGGGATCTGTACGGCCTGTCGCAGGAGGACCTGGTCTTCCTGATGGGCCAGGATAGTCTTGCCGATTTGCCAAATTGGCGCGAGCCGGAACGAATCCTCAGTCTGGCCACCGTGGTCGTTTTCCGGCGTCCCGGCGTCTCCTTGAACGCAGTGCCTTCCCACTTCCTCTCGGCCGCCCGCATGCTCGACACCCCGTTGATCGAGATCAGCGCTACCGATGTCCGGCGGCGAGTGCGCGAGGGGCGCAGCATCCGCTATCTGGTGCCGGATGCCGTGGCCGAGTACATCGCTCGCCACAAGCTATACCGGTGATGGATGCTGGACTAGCGAGCCTCGCGTGTCCGCCGGGAAAGGCAATCGCCTTGACAAACAGGGCTTGGTTTAGTAAGTTGCAAGGCTTCCGAAGGATTGCCAACGAAGTTCATCGACGATGGAAGGGTTGCGGATATCGCCCATGGCGAGCGTGGACCTCAGCGTGATCATCGTGAGCTACAACGTGCGGGACTTCTTGGAGCAGTGTCTTTTTTCGCTCGCCAGCGCCCTCGAGGGGATTCGCCACGAGGTCTGGGTGGTCGACAACGCCTCCACCGATGGGAGCGCGGCCATGGTGCGCCGTCGCTTCCCCTGGGTGAAGCTCCTGGAAAACCGCGAGAACCTGGGCTTTGCCCGCGCCAACAATCAAGCCCTGCGCGAAGCCGCCGGCCGGTTCATCTGTCTGTTGAACCCGGACACCTTGGTCAAAAAAGACGTCTTCGAACGGTTGTTGACTTTCATGCGGGAACACCCCGAGGTGGGGATGGTCGGCTGCAAGATTCTGAATCCAGATGGGTCTTTGCAGCTCGCCTGTCGACGCAGCTTCCCCACCCCTTGGGTTGCTTTCACGCGTCTAGTGGGGCTGAGTTACCTTTTTCCCCGCAGCCGGCTCTTTGGCCGCTACAACCTCACTTACCTTGATCCCGATGAGGTGCACGAGGTGGAGGCGGTTTCCGGGTCTTTCATGCTTTTCCGGCGCGAAGCCTTCGAAGAGGTGGGACTCCTGGACGAGTCTTTTTTCATGTACGGGGAAGACCTCGATTATTGTTACCGCTTCCGTACAGCCGGATGGAAGATCTTCTACGTCCCCACTACGCAGGTGGTCCACTTCAAGGGGGAGAGCTGGAAGCGGAGCGAGTTGGATCGGCTGCGCCACTTTTACCAGGCCATGCGCCTCTTCGTGCGCAAGCACTTCCACCGGCGATACGGGATTCTGGTGGTGTGGGGACTCACGCTGGCCATCTGGATTCGCGCGGCCCTCTCGGTGTTAGGGCGGTTCCTTCACCGGGTGGCGCTGCCCCTTGTGGACCTCGCCTTCATGAACGTATCCCTGGCCCTCGGGCAGGTCCTGCGCTTCGGGGGATTGATGCATTTCCGGAGCTATTTGATCGTGGACCTCGTCTACTCGTCCGTGTGGCTGCTTTGCCTCTATGGGATGGGGGTCTACGGGCGATTTCGCTTCTCCGCTGTGCGGGCCGGTTCGGCCGTGTTGACAGGCCTGCTCATCAACGCCACCTTCACCTATTTCTTCAAGCAGTACGCCTTCTCCCGTGCCGTGGTATTGTACGCTGGGGTTTTGAATCTCCTGTTTCTGACGGGTTGGCGCACATTGGCATTGGGGTGGCCGCGGCGCGCGGCGCCCGGGGAAAGAAGCCGCCGCACGCTTTTCGGCCGACGGACGTTGATCGTAGGCGATGCCAATTCGGGCCGGGCCATCGTGGAACGCCTGCACAGCCAGGCGGACGGACTGTACGACATCGCCGGGCTCATCACCTTGAATCCCGAAGAAGTGGGGGAGAAGGTGGCAGGGGTCCCGGTGATCGGGACGATCGATCAGGCGAGCGAGCTCATCCGGAGGGAAAAGGCCGAGGAGGTCGTTTTCGCGACGGACAAGATCAGCCACGATCGCATCCTCACGGTGATCGATCAGGCTGCTGGGACGGGCGCTTCCTTCAAGCTTGTGGCGGACAACTTCGGGGTCATCATCGGCAAGGCCAGCATCGATCGGATCGACCAGCTGCCGATGGTTGATCTCGAGTACCGCCTCTTCACGCCGCCCAACCCGCATCTGAAGCGCGCCCTGGACCTGACGCTCGCCGGCTTCCTGCTCGTTCTGGGCTTCCCTCCCTTCGCCGTGGGCAGGATCGTCTGGCGCGGCGAGGAGCGCGAGCTGGAGTACGTCGATCACCGGGGCAAGACTCATCGCCGTCGGCTCGTCGCCACCGGTCCGCGCTGGTACCGGAACTACCCCCTGCTCCTGGACGTTCTGCGCGGTAACCTCAGCTTTGTCGGCCGAGAACTGGTCCCGGGGCCGATCGGCGACGGCCGGGTGAGGGTGAAGCCCGGACTCACGGGACTTGTGCAGCTCTACGGCGGGCAGCAGCTCACTCAGGCGGAGAAAGAGCGCTACCATCTCTACTACCTGCGCAACTACTCCCTGCTGCTGGACGTGGAGCTTCTGTTGCGCGCCCTGTTTTCTTGAGAAGCATCGAAGCGACAGCCAAGGCCGCGGGACACCGTTTTCGTCAGTCTGGGACGGAGCGGGATCATGGGTTTCGTGCTGGACTTCGAGAAGCCAATCATCGAGCTGGAAAGGCGCATCCGAGAGATGCGGGATCTGGCCGACAGCCAGAACCTCGAGCTGAAGGAGGAGATCGAGCGCCTAGAGGCGAAGGCCCAGAAGCTGCGCCAGGAGATCTATTCCAAACTCACGCGCTGGCAGAGGGTGCAGCTGGCCAGACATCCCAATCGGCCTTACACGCTCGACTACATCGAGCGCATCTGCGACGATTTCATGGAGCTCCACGGAGACAGGGCCTTTGGCGATGATCCGGCCATCGTGGCTGGGGTGGGGCATATCGGGGGTCGTCCCGTGACGATCGTCGGGCACCAAAAGGGGCGCGAGATCAAGCAGAAGCTCCTTCGCAACTTCGGCATGCCCCACCCGGAGGGGTACCGGAAAGCCCTGCGGGTGATGAAACTGGGAGCCAAGTTTGGGAGACCGGTGATCAGCCTGGTGGACACTCCCGGAGCCTATCCCGGCATCGGGGCGGAGGAGCGCGGCCAGGCGGAGGCAATCGCTCGTAATCTGTACGAAATGTCGCGCCTTCCCGTACCTATCCTCGTGATCATCATCGGGGAGGGTGCCAGTGGGGGCGCTCTGGGCATCGGCGTCGGCGACCGGGTCCTCATGATGGAGAACACCTGGTACTCCGTCATTTCCCCGGAGGGCTGTGCGGCCATCCTTTGGCGCGATGCGGGGAAGGCGGAACAGGCGGCTGAGGCGATGAAGCTCACGGCCAGTGATCTTCTGGCCTTAGGGGTGATCGATGGCGTGATCCCGGAACCGGTGGGCGGGGCCCATCACGATCCGGACGCCGCCGCCAAGATCCTGAAAGAGACCATCCTGCGGGAGCTGGACGCCCTCTCCGCGATCCCTCCGGACAGACTCGTGCGGGAGCGCGTCGCCAAATACGGCCGCATGGGATTCTGGAAAGAGTAGCCGAGGACGGAAGCGCAGGGTTTGGGTGGCGATGGTTCGTCACGCCATTCAGGTGCGAGTTCGCTACGTGGACACCGATCAGATGGGAGTGGCTCATCACGCCCGGTACTTCGAATGGTTCGAAATGGGGAGGACGGAGCTCATCCGGTCGCTCGGCCTGCCCTACAAGCGGCTTGAGGAGTCGGGATATCACTTGCCCGTGGTGGAGGCCTCGGCCCAATACCGGAGCCCGGCCCGGTACGACGACCTTCTGACAGTGGAAGCCGCGGTAGACGGAAAGGTGGGGGCGCGTCTCCGCATCTCCTACGCTGTGCGGCGAGGCGAGGAGCTGCTGGCCACCGGGTACACCGTCCACGCGTTCCTGGATCGCCAGGGTAGGCCCGTCCGACCGCCGAAGGCGTTCCTGGAGGTGCTATGGAGCAAGGAGGGGAGAGAACCTGGCCACGAAGTTGAAGTGTCAGAGACTCGCGGAGGAGGGGGCCGAAGGCGGGAATAGCCTTCTCGGCGTGACCGAACCGGGGAAAGCGCAGATGCCCCTCTGTTGGCTCGATGCGAGGAATCGGTGACGGAGCAACTCGGAGAGGAGGAAGCGAAATGCTGGCCAAGGAGCTGCTGGAGATCTTGGCGTGCCCGAAATGCAAGGGCGAACTGGAGTACGACCAGGAGAACCAGAAGCTGATCTGCCACCGCTGTCGTCTCAAGTACCGGATTGAAGACGACATTCCCATCATGTTGATCGACGAGGCCGAGCCTTTCTGAGCGGGTGGGGCTCGGCTGCGGGACGGCGCGGCGGCGATCTAACTTCCGGAATGCCCTTGTTTTATTAGGAGCCAGGGGTTAAATTCAGCCCGGTGTGATTGTGCGAGTGAGTGCGGTGTCGGAGCAGTGCGCAATGGATTCGGTACTCTCGAAGCAGGTCTTGATGCTCAACTGCAACTATGAACCGCTGAGCGTGGTCCCTGCCAAGAAGGCGATTGTGCTGCTCTACCTGGGCAAGGCGGAGCTGGTGGAAAGGCACGACAGCTGGGTCCGGAGCGTCTCCACGAGGATGCCGCTTCCCAGCATCGTGCGGCTTGTCAGTTACATCCAGATGCCGCACAAGCGGATCATCCTCACGAGGAAGAACATCCTCCGCCGGGATGGCCGGCAATGCCAGTACTGTGGGACGCGCACGGGTCCGTTCACCGTGGACCACGTGATCCCCAAGGATAGGGGCGGACGCGACACTTGGGAGAACCTGGTTTGCGCGTGTCTGGCGTGCAATGCGCGCAAGGGCAATCGCACCCCCGAGGAAGCGGGCATGCAGCTGTTACGGAAACCCCGCAGGCCGAATCACCTGTTCTTCATCCAGCACTTCATCGGCGTCCTGGATGAGCGCTGGAAACCGTATCTTTTCATGAACTGAGGAGCCACTGGCGGGGGGCGGTCGGGTAGAGCATGTCCTATCGCGTCCAGCTGGAGAGCTTCGAAGGTCCTCTCGACCTTCTCCTCCATCTCATTCGGAAGAATGAGGTGGACATCTACGACATCCCGATCGCCGAGATCACGCGGCAGTATCTGGAGTATCTGGCGGTCATTGAGATGCTGGACCTGGATCGGGCCAGCGATTTTGTTCTGATGGCCGCCACACTCATCCGTATCAAGGCCCAGATGCTCCTGCCACGGCCGGAGGGCGAAGAGGAGGAGTACGAAGATCCGCGGATGGAGCTAGTTCAGAAGCTGTTGGAGTATCAGCGCTTCAAGCCCGTGGCGGAGGAGCTGGCGGATCGGGAGAGCCAGTGTCGGGACTTGTACCCGCGCGGCTTTTTCCACTTGGAGGGCGACGGGTACGAGGAGGAAAAAGAGCAGAGGACCGTCACGCTCTTTGACCTCATCGCTGCCTTCAAGGAGGTGATGGCGAAGGCGCCGGCGCGCGATTATCACGCGGTGGCCACTCTGCCCGTCACGGTCGAGGAGCAGATGGACTACGTGCTCGAGTATCTGGCCACGCGGGGGCATGCCCTCTTCGCGGATTTGATCCGCGAGCTCCCCGATCGACTGACGCGGGTGCTCACGTTCGTGGCCCTGCTGGAGCTGGTCCGGCGGGAGGCGGTGCTTGTGCGCCAGGCCTCGCCGTTTGGCGAGATCTGGATTGAGAAGGTGTGAGGAGGTCGGAGTAGGGCCCATTCCATGAATCTGGAGGAGCTGAAGCCCATCGTAGAAGCCATTGTCTTCGCCTCGGAGGAGCCGATCAGCGTACAACGCATTGTTCAGGCCATCGAGGGTGCCACGCCCAAGAAGGTCCTCGAAGCCATCGAAAGCTTGAATCGGGAATACGCGGAGACGGGAAGGTCGTTCTTTCTCAAGAAGCTGGCGGGCGGCTACCAGATGGTGACGCGTCCGGAATACGGGCCGTGGGTGCGCCGGGTGGTGAAGGCGTCGTCGCGGCCGCGCCTTTCTCGGGCAGCTCTGGAAACCTTGGCCATCATCGCCTTCAAACAGCCCGTGAGCCGAGTGGAGATCGATTTTATCCGCGGCGTGAATTCCGATGGCGTGCTCAAGTCCCTTCTGGAGCGCAACCTCATCGCCATCGCGGGCCGGGCCGATACGGTGGGGCGTCCTCTCCTGTACAAAACGACGCAGGAGTTCCTCCGGTATTTCGGGCTCAACTCCTTGGACGAGCTGCCCCGACCCAAGGAAATCGACGAGCTGCTCGCCTCGGGGGAAGGGGCCACGATTCTCGCCGAAGCCGAGGGTGCGACCCGCGGCGCGGAGAGCGAAGATGGGTGATGCCATCCGCATCAACCGGTTCCTGGCTTTGTGTGGCATCGCGTCGCGGCGGGCAGCAGATGAGCTGGTACGCGCCGGACGGGTGAAGGTCAACGGGCAGGTCGTGAGCCAGTTGGCGACCCGAGTCGACCCTGACGAGGATGTGGTGGAGTTCGACGGCAAGCCGATCCGCCCTCAGGAAAGGACCGTGTATGTGCTGTTGAATAAGCCCGTCGGCTACATCACTACCGCCAAGGATGAGCGGAAACGCCCGACGGTGCTGGACCTGGTGCGGGTGCCGCAGCGTCTATTCCCGGTAGGACGCCTCGACGCCGATACCGAGGGAGCCTTGCTCCTCACCAATGACGGTGTGCTTGCCTATCGGCTGGCCCACCCCCGGTACGGCGTTAAGAAGGTCTATCACGTGGTCACGGACAAGCCGGTGAAGGCGGAGGATCTGGAGCAGCTGCGTCGGGGTGTGGTCATCGAGACGGGTCCCACCTCCCCCTGCGAAGCCCGCTGCCTGCGTGGTCCTCGCACGATTGAGCTGGTGATCCACGAGGGCAAGAAGAGGCAGGTTCGGAGGATGTTCAAGGCGCTGGGCTACCGGGTGGAGAAGCTGCGCCGGACGAGCATCGGCGGAGTAAGCTTGGGCGATCTGCCGGTGGGGCAATGGCGCTACCTGACGGAAGAGGAAGTGGCCCGACTGCGGCGGCAGGTGGGGTTGGAGGGATGAGGGGGAGGTCCGTCTGCCGTAAACGCCCCGTGGTCGCGATCGATGGACCTGCGGGCTCCGGCAAGAGCACGACCGCACGGCTGGTGGCGGAGCGGCTCGGGTACATCTACCTCGATAGCGGCGCGATGTACCGTGCCGTGACCCTGAAGGCATTGCGTGCGGGCGTGGATCTGCAGGACGAGGCCGAGGTGGCGCGGCTGGCGGAGACCTGTGCCATCCGGCTCCATCAGGAGAACGGCGCCCTTCGGGTGGAGCTGGACGGCGAAGACGTGACCGAAGCCATCCGCAGCCCGGAGGTGGGCCGCAATATCGGACCCGTGGCAGATAACGTGCGCGTGCGCCAGGTGCTGGTGGCGCGACAGCGGAGCTTCGGAGAGGGAGGCGGTATCGTGGCGGAGGGTCGCGACATCGGCACGGTCGTGTTTCCCGATGCCGAGGTCAAGATTTTCCTCACCGCGAGCCCTGAAGAAAGGGCTCGGAGACGGTGGCGGGAACTGCAGGCGAAAGGCTTCCAGGTTCCCTTCGAAGAAGTGGAGAAGGAGATTCAAAAGCGCGATGCGGAGGACGTGTCTCGCCCGGTGGGCGGGTTACGGCGGGCTCCGGACGCCATTGAGCTCGACACTACGGGATTGACTGTGGAGGAGCAGGTGGAGAAAGTGGCGGAGCTGGTGCGCGAGGCGGAACGGCGCATGCGGCAGCGGGAGTGCTGACGTGGAATCCCTGGAGGCCGCTCTCAAGGAGGCGAAGAAGCCCCGGCAGATCGCCGTGGAGATCGATGAAAGCGCCGGGTTCTGCCCGGGTGTGCGCCGCGCCATCCAGGTGGCCGAGGAGGCAATGCGGTCCGGGGCTCGAGTGGCGGTACTCGGCGAGCTGATCCACAATCGGCGCGAAGTGGAGCGTCTTCGTTCGCTCGGCCTGGAGGTGATCGAAGACGAGCAGCTCGATCGCAATTCACAGCGGGCCTGCCGCCTCCTCATTCGTACCCACGGGCTTCCCCTCGCCGTGCGAGAGAGGCTGGAGAGGGATGGTTTCGAGATGCTGGACGGGACCTGCCCCGTCGTCCAGCGCTCCCAGAAGTTCGTCCGGCAATTTGCGGCGCGGGGTTACCAGGTCTTGATCGTGGGAAAGCCGAATCATCCGGAGGTTGTAGCGCTGATCGGACAGGCTCCGGACGCAGCCCGGGCCGTGTTGGACCCCGAGGGGGTTGGCGAGCTGGATCCTTCGCGGCCGGTTTTCGTGTTGGCGCAGAGCACCGTGGATCAATCGAGGTTCCGTGCAGTGCTGGAACACGTGAGGGCAATTCATCCCCGGGTGGAGTTTCGAGATACCACTTGCCGGGCTGTAACCGGTCGGCACGAGGCGTTGCGCCGCTTCGCCTCTGAACACGATGTGGTCATCTTCGTGGGCGGGAAGAACAGCTCGAACACGGGTCAGCTCTTCCGCATTTGTCAGTCAGTGAATCCGCGGAGCTATTGGGTCGAGTCCCTGGAGGAGATCTCCGAGGACTGGTTGCTCGATGTCGAACGGGTCGGGGTTTCCGGGAGCGCGTCGACCCCGCATTGGCAACTCGAAGAAGTTGCAAGATACATCCAAATCAAAGCCCAGCCATTGGGTGAGTACAAGGAGGTAACGTCGAATGGATGAAGTGCGCAACGAACAAGGACAGGCGCAGCAAGAGGTGAGGAGGTCGGAAGGACAGGGTCAGGAGTGGCAGGAGTCGTCGGCGAATCCGTCCCGGCAACCGGCACGAGGGCGGATGCGCTCCACCCGCCGAGGAGGACGGATCTTCGTCCTGGAGGACGAAGAGCTGCAGAGCGACTACACCCCGGAAGAGGCCCAGCTCATGGCGCGTCTCTACGACAGCACCCTCATGGACTTTGAGGAGGGCACGATCGTCCGGGGCAAGGTGCTGGCCGTGGACGAGAATGGGGTCACGGTGGATATCGGGTTCAAGTCCGAGGGGGTCATCCCGCTCGACGAATTCCCGGATCCCAAGGCCCTCAAGATCGGGGACGACATCGAGGTCTACCTGGATGGCATCGAAGACCTCGATGGGCATCTCATCTTGTCCAAGCGAAGGGCAGACTTCATGCGTGCCTGGGACAGGGTCAAGCAGATGTGGGAGCGCGACGAGATCATCGAGGGCACGATCACGCGCCGGATCAAAGGCGGATTGATCGTGGATCTGGGCGGCGTGGATGCCTTCCTCCCCGGCTCCCAGGTCGATGTGCGCCCCGTGCGCGACTTCGACTCCTACATCGGCAAGCGGATGAAGTTCAAGATCGTCAAGCTCAACGACTTCCGAAAGAACGTCGTCGTGAGCCATCGCGTCCTCATCGAAGACGAGCTCAAGGAGCAGCGGGAGAAGATCCTGGCCAACCTCGAGCGGGGACAGATTCTCGAAGGCACGGTCAAGAACATCACCGACTTCGGGGTCTTCATTGACCTCGGCGGCGTGGATGGCCTGCTCCACATCAACGATCTCTCCTGGGGCCGGGTGAGCCATCCCTCCGAGGTCGTGCAACTGGACCAGAAGATCAAGGTGATGGTCCTGGACTTCAACGAGACGAAGGATCGCATTTCCCTCGGGCTGAAGCAACTCCAGCCGCACCCATGGGACGACGTGGACGTGAAGTACCCGGTGGGTTCCGTCGTCGAGGGCCGTGTGGTCAGCTTGTGCGACTACGGCGCCTTCGTGGAGCTCGAGAAGGGGGTGGAGGGATTAATCCACATCTCCGAGATGTCGTGGACCCAGCACATCAAGCACCCCTCGCAGATCCTCAAGGAAGGGCAGATCGTCAAGGCTAAGGTCTTGAGCGTCAAGAAAGACGAACGCAAGCTCTCCCTCGGCCTGAAGCAGCTGGAGCCCGACCCCTGGGAAGAGCTGGAGAAGAAGTACCCAGTGGGCGCAGAGGTGGAGGGCCGAGTGCGCAACCTCACGAACTTCGGCGCCTTCGTCGAGCTTGAAGAGGGGATCGACGGGCTTATCCACATCAGCGACTTGTCCTGGACGAAGAAAATCCGGCATCCGGGCGAGGTGCTGGAAAAGGGCCAGGTGGTGAGGGTCCGGGTGCTCGAAGTGGATCGGGAACGCCGCCGCATCTCGCTGGGCTACAAACAGACCATGGAGAATCCGTGGGACCGCTTCGAGGAGATCTACAAGCCCGGCACCGTGACCAAGGGCAAGATCGCCCGCATGTTGGAGAAGGGCGTGATCGTCGACCTGCCCGAGGATGTGGAGGGCTTCGTGCCCATGTCTCACCTAGCGCGTCCGGGCATCCGGAAGCCAGCCGACGCGTACCAGCTCGGCGAGGAGCTCGATCTCTACGTGATCGAATTCAGCAAGGACAACAAGCGCATCGTCCTCTCGGAGAAAAAGGCGGTGGAGAAGCAGGAGGGGGAAAGCAAGGCCCAGGAGGAGCCGGCCCCTGCTGCGCCAGAAGCCGAGGTGACGGAGCCACCGAAGGCGAAGCGGAGCCGGAAGTCATCGGCGAAATCGGCGGGTACGGAGGAGGGCTCCGCAGAGGCGCAAGCGTCCGCGGAAGCTTCTCAGCCGGAGGCGCCACAAACGTCCGAAGCACCGGCCGAGCCCGCGCAAGAGCCGAAGGCTGAGGAAGGCTGAGAAGCTGCTATTCTCCGCTTTCGGTTGCCAAGACGAAGGGCTGGCTCTGAGGCAACGGGCGGGGGGAGCCGCGGCGCGGAGACGTAGAGTTCGAAGGTGAGGGAAGAGAGTTAGGCTTGCCTAACTCTCTTCGTTTTTGGGGATGAAGGAGCGCGGCCGGTCCGGATCGGCAGGAGTCCGATTTCCGGGCCGGCACCCGCCTTGGGCTCTCAAATCCTGGGTGTCGTGGGGCAGGCCACTCTCTGGACCGGACTCGCCGGAATAGCGCACCGGCGGAACTCGTGGCTCCCGCCGGTTCGCCACAGGGCAAAATCGCCCAATGGCTCGTGCCCTCAGGGACGAAGTGTGGTTGACGCTCGACCGGATTCCGCCGGAGGAAGGGATGCCCTTTTCCCGCGGAAGATCGGAGATGGCCTCAGGGGAATGTCGATGTGGGAGTGCGGCTCGAGGATGAGGCGCGCCTTTCGTTGAACGGCCGGCGTTGTCCTTGCGTAGAAGCTGTTGAAGTGGAAATGCCGAATTTGCGCGTCTAACTGAGCTTGAAGCGATCGCTGGGATGGGACAGTTCCAAGGCAAGACAGTGGCGTTTTGCACCTTCGGCTGCAAGCTGAATCAGACGGAGAGCGCCATGCTGGCGGCGGAATTTCGCGCCCGCGGCTGGGAGATCGAGAAAGAGGAGCGCGCCGATCTGATCGTGGTCAATACCTGCGCCGTCACCGCTCGGAGCGAGAGTAAGGTGCGGCAGGCGATCCGCCACTTGGCGCGAACAAACCCGCGGGCGGCGATTGCCGTCGTCGGCTGCGCGACCCAACTCCACCCGGACGCCTACCGAACTCTGCCCAACGTCCGCTGGGTCCTGGGCGTCAATAGCAAGTTCCGCTTGACGGAGATCCTGGGCCAGGTGGAGTGCATCACCGTGGATGATGAGCAACGCGAATTCGTTTCCCCCTCGGCAGGCTTCTTCTGGTCCCGGACGCGCGGCTTCCTGAAGATCCAAGATGGTTGCCGTTTCCGCTGCAGCTACTGCGCTGTCCCTCTGGCTCGGGGTCGGAGCCGCAGCGCCGACCCGAGCCTCGTGCTGGAGCAAGCCTGTGCCCTTGCGGAGAGGGGGCACAAGGAGATCGTGCTCACGGGTGTGGACATCGGGAGCTACGGGATCGACCTTCGGCCACGGCGATCGCTAGCGTGGCTCCTCCGACGGTTGGTGGACCAGCTACCGCAGGTCCGGTTCCGCCTGAGTTCGGTGGAGCCGACGGAGGTGACGGACGAGCTCCTGGAGACGGTGTCGGGCCTTGGGCAGGTATGCCGGCATTTTCACATCCCGCTCCAAAGCGGGAGCGACCGCATCCTCCGTCAAATGCACAGGCCTTACACGGCCGGATTTTACCGGCAGAAGATCGAAAGGCTCGTCTCCATGATGGGAGAGCTTGGTTTGGGCAGCGACGTAATTGTAGGATTCCCCGGGGAGTCTGAGCAGGACTTTTCGGCCACAACTGGACTTGTGCATGAGCTTCCATTTACGTACCTTCATGTGTTCCCGTTCTCGCCGCGCCCCGGTACGGCTGCAGCCCGTTACCCCGATGACGTCCCAAGGCGGGTGAAGGAGGCCCGTAGCGAACTTGTGCGGCAGATGGCCGCCGCGAAGAAGGAGGCCTTCCTCGCGGGTCAGGTGGGGAAAACGGAGATCGTGCTCGTTGAGGCAAGGCGGGAAGGGGGCATGCTGGTCGGACTGACGGACAAGTACGTCAAGGTCTGTTTCCAGGGAGAGGACGGGTTGGTGAACCGCTTTGTTCGGGTGAAGATCACGCGGGCGGCAGGGGGCTTCCTCTGGGGCGAGCCCGAGGATGGATCAGCCCCTTTGGCGTTGGGCAAGCGTGCGGAAGCTTCCGAGTCGTAGACGCTCATGACGGGACAGAGGCCGACAACCTTCTACATCCGCACCTACGGCTGTCAGATGAACAAGTACGACTCCGAGATCGTGGCTGGGATCTTGGAGGAGCAAGGGCTGCGGGAGGTTTCCACGCCGGAAGCTGCGGACGTGGTGCTCATCAACACCTGCAGCGTGCGCGAACATGCGGAGCAGCGCGTCTTAGGCTACCTCGAGCAGCTCCGACCGCTGAAAGCGGCCCGCGCGGGTCAGAGGTTGGCCGTGATCGGCTGCATGGCGGAGCGGCTCGGTTCGCGGCTTCTGGAAGCGAAGCCTTTCGTGGATCTCGCCGTGGGCCCAGATCGCTACCGGGAGCTGCCCCGGTTGCTCGGGTTAGGGGACGGCAATGCGGAGCTCTCCGGGGAGGCGGAAACGTACGAGGGTATCTGGCCTTCGCACCGCAAGGGAGTGAGCGCCTGGGTGGCTGTCATGCGCGGGTGCGACAATTTCTGCTCTTACTGCATTGTGCCTTACGTGCGCGGTCGAGAGCGCAGTCGCCCGGCGGAAAGCGTGTTGGAAGAGGTGCGGCGGCTTGCCGCCGAAGGCTTCGTGGAGGTGAACCTGCTTGGCCAGAATGTGAACAGCTACCACGATGGCCGTCACGACTTCGCCGATCTCCTCCTCCTGGTGGCTGACGTGGAAGGGATTCGGCGGGTGCGCTTCGCCACCTCGCATCCGAAGGATCTTTCGGAGAAGCTGATCGAGGCGATCGCGAGTCACCCGAACATCTGCCCGCACATTCACCTTCCGGTCCAATCCGGCTCGGACCGGATTCTGGAGCGGATGAATCGCCGGTACACCCGAGGCCAGTACCTGCGGCTGGTGGAGCGGATCCGGGCGCGAATTCCGGAAGTAGCCCTGACGACGGACATCATTGTGGGCTTTCCGGGCGAGACGCGGGAGGACTTCGAACAGACGCGCTCGCTGGTGGAGGAAGTGCAGTTCGATGGTGCGTTCGTTTTTCGCTACTCCGTGCGCCAAGGTACGGCCGCGGCGCAGCTGGAGGACGACGTTCCGGAGCTCGAAAAGATTGCTCGGCTGGAAGAGTTGAACCGTTTGCAGAAGAAGATTTCCCTCAGGCGCAACCGCGCCTACGTCGGCCGGAAGGTCGAGGTTCTGGTGGAAGGTCCCAACCGTAAGCGGCCGGGGCAGTTTGTGGGGCGGACCGATACGAACAAGATCGTGGTGTTCAGCCCGTCCGTGCCTATTGAGGCTGGGAGTTTCGTGCGGCTGCGGATCGTGGAGGCTACGGCTCACACCCTCTTTGGGGAATTGGAAGCCGAACAAGGACCACCGAGGGTGGCTTGTCTGATAGAGCAGAATCCCGACGCACAACCTTGGGAGCGTTGAGATGTGGATCCTGCGCTGGGTGTTTGGCTCGTTGGTCGTGCTGCTCATTGTGGGCTTTGCCCTCCAGAACACGGACCAATTGGTGTCGGTCAGATTCCTCACGTGGGAAACCCCGAATTTGCCCCTTTGGGTTTTTCTCTATGCGGCTTTCGCGCTCGGGGTGCTCACGTGGCTCATTTTGAGCATCTCTCGCTTCCTATCCCTGCAGTCGGAGGTTCGCCGGGCGCAGCGAGAGGCGAGGAAGTTACGCGAGGAGCTGGATCGTCTGCGCAATCTCGCCATTGAGGAAGAGGGTGCGGGGGAAGGTGAGCTGACCCCGTAGCTGACGGGCTTAGGGTCTCAACTCCAGAGGGTTCGGATGCAGGCATCGGATTACAGTTATCTGATTCTGCTGATCGTGGTCGTCACGGCTGTGGCGGTGGGGATTCGGTATGCGAAGAGGCGTCGTCCCCCGAGCACGGCCGAGGACCTCTACACGGCGGGATTGAATTACCTCCTCGCCGGAGAGCCCAACAAGGCGCTCCAGGCATTCCGCCGATGCGTGGCTCAGAATACGTCCAACGTCGATGCCTACCTCAGGATTGGCGATATCCTCCGCGAGAAGGGGCAGGTGGCGCGCGCCATCAAGATCCATCGCGAGCTCACCATCCGAAGCGGGCTTACCAAGGATCAGCAGATCGCCATCTATCGGAGCTTGGCTGAGGATTATCTGGCCGCTGGCGACAAGGAGAAGGCGATCGCGGTGCTCTTGCAAGCCCTCGAGCTCCAACGCGAGAACCCGTGGGCGATCCAGAAATTGATCCGCATCTACGAGGATCTCGGGAATTGGGAAAAGGCCGCGGAATGGCGGGATAGGTTGCGCTCTCTCCAAGGGGCCGATCAGAGTTCCATCCTGGCCTTGTACAAGGTGGAAGAAGGAAGGGAGAATGTGCGTCTGGGCAAGGAGCGCGCGGCCCGGGTGCGCTTCCGCGAGGCCATCAAACTGGACCCTACCTGTGCCCCAGCCTACCTCGAGCTGGCGGATTCGTACATCCGTGAGGGGCGGGAGCGGGATTCCCTGAAGGTCTTGCGGACCTTCATCGCCCGGGCGCCCAAGCAGGCGTACTTGGCGTTCTCCCGCATCGAGAATGTGCTCTTCAGCGTGGGGCAGTTCAGCGAGGTGGAGAACATCCTCCAGGAACTGATCCAGAGCCATCCGGAAGCGGTGCGGGCGCGGTTGGCCCTGGCTCGCATCCTCGAGAAGAAAGGGGAGCTGGAACGAGCCATCCAGCTCTGCGAGGAGGCGTTGGAATACGAACCGGAGTCGCTCGCGGTCCGGTCCCAGCTGATCCGTCTCTACCAACGGCGCCGGGATGTGGAGGCCATGGCGCGACTGGCGCTCGAGGTGGCCGACATGGCAGACCGGCGGGACGGGCAATTCACCTGCTCCCAGTGCGGCTTCCAGTCCCCGGACTACTTCTGGCGCTGCCCGAAGTGCGGCAACTGGCAACCCGCTTTCGAGCGGTTGTAGCGTTCCCCACGGTCCGGTAGTGATCGGGATCGAGATGTGCATCTCGGCGAGGGACTAGGGCGTGCGAACAGCGGCGGGATTGATCCTCGGCACCCTCCTCCTCGCGGCACCCTCCGGGGGGCAGGATTTGGATCGCCTCCTCCGGACGATGGACGAGAACCGCCGCGAGGAATTGCGACGGCTACTGCCCACAGCCGAGGCGAAATACCCCAATCAGCCTGTGGTCCTGTACCTGCGGGGACTGCTGGCCGAGCCTGCCGAAGAGGCCATCTCCCGCTACGAGGAGCTCCTCGCCAAACATCCCCAGAGCCCCTACGCCGACGACGCGCTCTGCAGGATCTGCCAGTACTACTTCGCCAAGGGGCTGTACATCGCCTGCCAACAACGTTGCCGGGAGCTCTTGTCGAAGTACCCTGACTCCGATCATCGGGACGAAGCGGAGTACCTTCTGGCCTCGTCCTTTTTCGCCCGGGGGGAGTTCGACTCATCCTACGCGATCCTGAAAGATTTCTCGAAGCGCTATCCGGATTCCCGGTTGCTCTCGACGGTCCGGAGCGACTTGGTCTCCTTTGAGGGGAGGAGCCTGCGAGTGAGCCCGGAGGGGAAATCGCAGGAACGCCCCCTTTCGGTGGAAAAGGCGTTTCCTCCCGAGAGTCGGCCGGCAACGGGGGCGAGATACGCGGTTCAGGTAGGGGCTTTTCGGGAGCGGGCCAACGCGCTCCGGCAACAACGGATACTGGCCGAAGCCGGCTATCGGGCGGAAGTCGTCGAGAGACGGATCGACGATACAAGGTTCTACCTCGTCTGGGTGGGGAGCTTCTCGTCGGCGAAAGAGGCGGACGAGTTCGGACGCGAATTGAATCGCAGACTGGGGCTACCCCATCGCGTGGTGCCTGTTTCGGCGGCTTCCCAGTGACGAAGAGGATGAGTCCCATAAGGAGCGGAGGCCCGATGAAGCCTTTTCTGGAGCTGGTCGCCAGCGAAATTGTGCTTTTCGACGGGGCCATAGGCACCATGCTTCAGGCTCGCGGTCTGCCGGCCGGAGACCCTGCGGAGAAGTGGGTGATCGAAAGGCCGGAGGAGGTCGTCAGGCTCCATCGCGACTACGTGGAGGCGGGGGCGCAGGTGCTGACCACCAACAGCTTCGGCGGGACCCGCTTCAAACTTTCTAATTGGCTTGACCCCTCCCGGACGCGAGAGCTGAACCGCAGGGCGGCGGAACTCGCGCGGGAAGCGGCCAGGGATGAAGCCTATGTCGCGGGCTCGGTGGGTCCCACCGGCGCTTTTCTGGAGCCTCTTGGCACGGTGAGCCGGGAGGAGATGAAGGAGGCCTTCGCGGAGCAAGTGAGCGGACTGGTGGAGGGAGGGGCCGATCTCATCATCATCGAGACGCAGATGGACATCCAGGAGGCCGTGCTGGCCGTGGAGGCCGCCCGGTCCGTATGCCATCTCCCCATCATCGCCAACATGACCTACAACCCGGGCCGGGCTGGGTATCGCACGCTCATGGGGAACACGGTGGCCGAATGCGTGCAGGCTCTGGAAGAAGCCGGAGCGGATATCGTCGGCTCCAACTGCGGGACCGGGATCGATGACATGATCCAGGTCGTGCGCGAGATGAAGCTCGTGGCCAGCAGGCCCATCCTCGCCGAGCCGAACGCGGGACTACCGGAGCTGGTGAATGGCCGAACCGTGTATCGGGAGACCGCCGAGCAGATGGCGGGAAAGCTCCCGGCGCTCATCGAAGCCGGGGCGAGAGTCGTCGGCGGTTGCTGCGGGACCACCCCCGAACACACGCGCCGCTTCCGCCAAAAGCTGGATGAGGTCCAAGGGCGGAGATGAAACGGCTTCCGGAGCGCAATCCAATCTCGACGCCCGCAGGGGCCCCGGATCCTACGCTGGCCCGCAGCCGAAAGGAGTTGTTCGTCCGGCAGCTTTTCGATTCCCTCTCAGCCCGATATGACCGGTTCAACTCGCTGGCCAGTCTGGGCTTGCACCGGCTCTGGAGGGCGAAGGCGCTCCAGGCGATGGACCTCCCGCCGCGGGGCACCCTCGTGGATTTTTGCTGCGGAACGGGCGACTTCCTCGAACTGGCGGCGCGCCGTTTGGGAGCGAACTGGCGGTTCGTGGGTCTGGATTTTTCCTCGCAGATGCTCGCGATCGCTCGTTCCCGGCTCTCGCGGCTGGGAGAGGACGGCCGAATCGAGCTGCGCCTTTGCAATGTGGAGTTCTCCGGACTGCCCTCCGACCACGCCGATGCCGTGACCTGCGGCTTCGCTCTCCGAAACGTCGAGAGCCTGGAGAATACGTTCCGCGAGATGTACCGCGTCCTTCGCCCCGGCGGGCGCTTGGGATTGCTCGAGCTTTCACAGCCGGAGCATCCCTTGCTCCGCAAAGGATTCTGGATCTACTTGAACCACGTGCTTCCCTATTTGGCTCGTCCGGTGATCCGGGAGAGAATCCCTCTGTCGTACCTCAGCTCTTCCGTTCGCGGATTTCGGTCCCCGGCGGAGGTCGTGGGGATGCTGACTCGCGTGGGTTTCCGCGAGGCGGAGGCGAGGCCGGTCTTCCTCGGCGTTTGCCAAATCTACACGGCCACGAAGGCGGTTTGAGACGACGGAGTCCGTTCTGACAAGCGACGAGGGGAAGGGGAAGTGAGAATCGAAGAATACAGTTTCGGGCGCATGGTGATCGACGGGAAGGAATACCGCGCCGACCTGCTCGTCAATGGGGAGAAGGTTCGTGCCAACTGGTGGCGGAAGGAGGGGCATCGCCTGCAGCTCGACGACGTGAAGAACGTGATCGACGAAACGGGCCCCGAGGTGCTCATCGTCGGTCGGGGTAAGTTCGGCATGATGCGCGTGAGTGAGGAGCTGGAGCGGTTTCTGGCAGAGCGGGGCATTGAGCTGCGGGCCGCTCCGACGGCCTTGGCCGTGGAGGAATTCAATCGGCTGGTGGGTACGCGGAAGGTGTTGGGGGCTTTTCACCTGACCTGCTGAGGGAGAACAGGTGAAGCTGCTCAAGACTGTGCTCCGGAGGGGTGCGCGGCATCCGGGCGCGACGCTGACGCTATTGTGGAATCTGCCCAAACTGGTGAGGCTTCACTTCCGCTTGCTCCAAGATCCTCGCGTACCCCTCGGGGCAAGACTTCTGTTCGTTGCGGCATTGATCTACGTCCTTTCACCGCTTGATTTCTTGCCCGATTTCTTGGCCCCACTCCTCGGCTGGGCAGACGATTTGGTGATCCTTATTGCCGCTTCCAGCAACCTGCTCGCTAGCGTCCCGAAGGAGGTTTTCCGCCAGCACCTTGAGGCTCTGAGCTGAAGTCCGGCGGAGCGCCGGAGTCGGTACGGGCCGTGGAAATGTGAGGATGCCAATGGTTCGCAAGCGAAGCGTGATGCCTTGCCTTGTGGCGTGGATGGCCTTGTCGCCATGCGCCTTGTGGGGACAGCGGCTCCGGATCAGCGTGATCTATCCTTTGGAAGGGGCCCGAATTCAGGCGACCGACTCCACCTTCATCTTCGGCCAGGTACAGCCACCGCATGCGGAGTTCTTCATCAATCGTCAGCCAGTGCCGCTGTATCCCGATGGGAGCTTCCTGGCCTTCCAGCCGGTGGAGAGAGGCGACTTCGTTTTCCGGTGTGTGGCCCGAGCCGGAGCCGACTCCGTCGTGTTGCAACGCCGGGTCACAATCCTTCAGCCCTTGGCGCCGTGCCCGGAGGATACGCTGGTGGTGGATGGGTCGTACATTTTCCCCCAGGAGGATCTCGAGCTGTGTCCGGGGGAACTGGTGCGGGTAGCGATGAAGGCCACACCGGGGTGCACGGCCTTTTTCCGGATCGACGGCCTCACGGGAGCGGTGCCGATGGTGGAGCAACCCCCCTCTCGCCTCTTCTATTGGGGGGAAACCGTCTTCGGGAGCGCTCGCGTGAGCGATGCCCCGTTGCTCCGCGGCATCTACACTGGGGTGGTCCGGCTCCAGCCGTCGGATTCGGTCCGCGAGGCGCGCATTCGTCTGTTTCTGACGCGAGGGGGAAAAGACACGCTTCGCGTGACGGCGCCGGGCCGGCTCACCGTCGTGCGCGAGCGGATCCCGAAAGTGGGCCGATTGCGCCGCCAGCAGACCGTGGCGCGAACGGGCCCGGGCCTCGGGTACGATCTATTCTTGCCAGAAGGAGTGAAGCTGTGGATCACCGGCCGGGAGGGGAGCTACGTTCGGGCTCGACTTTCGGACGACGAGGAGACTTGGGTTCCGCGGGATGCCGTGGAATTCCTGCCGCCGGGGACGCCTCCCGCTCACAGCGTAATTCAGGTGGTGCGCACCGAAGACCGCGGGGACTGGATGCGAGTGCGCGTCTTCACACGGGAGCGCTTGCCCTTCCGGGTCGAGCAGAAGACCTCGCCGACGGAATTGCTCGTCACGTTCTACGGGGCCAAGGCTGAGACGGATTGGATCCGCCACCAGTTCCCGAGTCCGCTGATCAAAGACATTCGCTGGAAGCAGCGGGACCGGGATGTGTATGAGCTCCGCATTCGCCTCGCCAGCCGCTCTCATTGGGGCTACGACGCGGACTACGACGGCAACGATTTCGTGCTCGACATCCGCAAGCCTCCACGCCTCTCCGGGTGGCCGCTTTCGCCTCTGCGTGGGCTAACGATCCTTCTGGACCCCGGGCACTTCCCCGATCCGGGGGCGGTCGGGCCGGATGGCTACCCCGAGAAGGATGCCAACTACGAGCTCACGTTGGCCGTGAAGCGGGCTTTGGAGCGGAAAGGGGCAAGGGTTTTTCTCACGCGAGATGATCGGCGCCCAGCGAGCTTGCGCGCGCGGCCGATTCTGGCACGGGTGCTCCGACCGCATGTGCTGTTGAGCCTCCACCACAACGCCTTGCCGGACGGGGTGAATCCCTTCGAGAATCACGGGACGAGCGTCTACTACTACCATCCTCAGAGCTATCCCCTGGCGGTCAAACTTCAGGAGGCTCTCCTGCGCCGGCTCGGCTTTCAGAACTTCGGCCTCTACTACGACAACCTCGCCCTCTGCCGACCGACCCAGATGCCGGCGGTTCTTGCGGAACCCGGCTTCATGATGTACCCTCCCGAGGAAATGCAAATCCGGACGCCGGCCTACCGACGGGAAGTGGCGAAAGCGGTCACCGAGGCTCTTGAGAAGTTCCTGAAGGAGGCGACCCGTGAAAGCCGAAGGTTGTGGGAGCAAGCCGGACCGACCTTTGAAACCGCCGGAATTCCGGTTTTGCCCGAAATGCGGAAGCCCAATGGCGGTGCAGAGGAGGGAGGGGAGACTTAGGCCGGTGTGCACCGTCTGCGGTTACGTGCATTACTTCAACCCGGCGCCAGCTGTGGCTGTCGTGGTGATCCACGACGGCCAGGTGCTCCTGGTGCGGCGGAAATACGAGCCGCGACAAGGGCTCTGGAGCCTACCCGCTGGGTTCGTCGAGTGGGATGAGGACATTCGCGAAGCCGCCGTGAGGGAGGCCAAGGAGGAAACCGGCTGTGAGGTCGCCATTGGGGAGCTTCTCGGGGTCTATTCGGCCTTCGAGGACGAACGCACGCACGTGGTGCTAATCGTGTTCCGCGGCCAGTGGCGGGGCGGCAATCTGCAGGCGGGCGACGACGCCTCTGAGGTCCGTTTCTTCCCGCTTGCCCTGCTGCCGGAGGATTTCGCCTTCCGTGTCCACCGTCAGGTGCTGGAGGAGCTGCGCGAGCGGGACGGGAGCTGATCGTGCCCTCAAGGGGATCGGCCCTCGCAACGGGTACCCCATCCGCGGAAGGTCCTGGAGAGCCGTCGAAATGAATGTGCGGAATCTTCACCCTTGGGATGTCGATTACCGCCAGGCGGTGGGGATTCAGGAGGAGCTCCGGAGGCTCGTCTCCGCCGCAGGAGGGCCACAGAAGTTGCGTTGGGTGGCGGGCGCGGACGTCAGCTTTTCCAAGTCCTCACCTCGGATCTATGCGGCCGTCGTGGCGTACGACGTGGTCGCCCAAGAGACGGTCGAAGCCAAGACGGCATTCGGGGAAAGCTCCTTCCCGTACATTCCGGGGCTTCTCAGCTTTCGCGAGGCTCCGATCCTGTTGGAAGCCTTCCGTTCTTTGGACATCACGCCCGATGCCGTGATTCTGGACGGACAGGGCATCGCTCATCCGCGGAGGTTCGGGTTGGCTTCCCATATTGGATTGCTCCTCGATGTCCCTACGATCGGTTGCGCCAAGACTCGGCTCGTGGGGAGCTTCGAAGAACCCGGCCCCAACCCGGGGGACTATTCCCCCCTGATGGACGGCGAAGACATGCTCGGTGCGGTTTTACGCACTCGGAAGGGGGTCAAGCCTATCTTCGTTTCCGTGGGCCACAAGATCAGCCTGGAGCGGGCCATTGAAGTTGTTCTGGCCTGCTGCACGCGTTTCCGGCTCCCGGAACCGACCCGTCGCGCGCACATCCTGACAAACCGGCTTCGAGAAGAAGCGGAAAGAGGCGTCGGAGCGGGCTTTGTAGATGCTGGCCGAGGAGGCGGTAACCCGAAGGCCGGGAGATGAGCATGGAACAGGGCAAAGCCACGGCGCTTGTCTACGGAGATGTTTACTTGCGACATCTCACGGGGCCTGGACATCCCGAGTCGCCCGAAAGGCTTAGGGCCATCGTCTCGGCTTTGAAAGATCGCTCCCTGTGGTCACGGCTGGAAATCCTGGAGCCGCGTCCCGTCGATCTCCGCTGGGTACTTGCCGTGCATCGGGAGGAGTACGTGCGCGCCGTGCGGGAGATCTGCAATGCAGGCGGCGGGGCGCTGGATGCGGATACTCTGCTTTCGCCGGCTTCCTTCGAGGTGGCTCTCCACGCCGTCGGAGGCGTCCTCGACGCGGTGGACGCGGTGAACTCAGGCCGAGTGCGGAATGCGTTCTGTGCGGTGCGTCCGCCAGGCCATCACGCCTGCCCTGACCGAGGCATGGGATTCTGTCTCTTCAACAATGTGGCCATCGCGGCGCGCTATGCGCAGATCCAACACCGCTTGGAACGCATCCTGATCGTAGACTGGGATGTCCACCACGGCAACGGGACGCAGGAGGTCTTCTACGAAGACCCTGCGGTCCTGTACTTCAGCGTCCACCAGTTCCCCCACTACCCGGGCACGGGGACTCGAACGGAGACGGGTCATGGCGCCGGAGAAGGCACTACCGTCAATGTTCCCTTGGGGGCAGGGGCGGACGACGCCATCTACGAGCAGGTGTTCCTGGAAGTACTGAAGCCCCGGGCATTGGCTTTCGGGCCGGACCTCGTGCTCATCTCAGCCGGCTTTGACCTGCAGCAGGGAGATCTGCTCGGAGGAATGCGCGTCACGGAGCAGGGCATCCGAAGGCTGACGCAGATCGTGTGCGAGATTGCGGCGGCCAGTCCTGCGCGGGGCCGGGTGGTCTCCGTGCTCGAAGGTGGCTACGCGCTGGGCGCGTTGGGCCGAAGCGTCTGCGCTCACGTCGAGGAACTCCTCCAGCGAGCGATTGCCTTGGCGGCGCCGGGAAGCGAAGCGTAGCTGCGGATCTTCCAGCCCGCGTCGATGTAGAAAACCGGTGAGGTGCGAAGGAGGAGCGCTTGGCAATGTCCTCGTCGAAGCTTGGGCTCTTTGGCGGCCACCCGGGAGGTGATGCGCCGTGTGGCGAACGTTGGTGTTGGCGGCGTTGGTCTTGGGCATCATGCGCCCCAATGGCTGCACCGATTCTCAAACGAAAGGCCGAGGCTCGGTGAATCAGGAAGATCCCTACACCGCCCAGCGCCAGCGCATGGTTGAGGAGCAGATCATTGCTCGCGGGGTGAAGGACCGGCTGGTCCTGGAGGCCATGCGGAAGGTCCCCCGCCATGAATTCGTCCCGGCGGGCCTGCGCGACAATGCGTACGACGACACGCCCTTGCCCATCGGGTATGGTCAGACGATCTCCCAGCCGTACATCGTCGCCTTGATGACGGAATGTCTCCAGCTGAAGGGTGGGGAAAAGGTGCTGGAGGTTGGGACCGGCTCCGGCTACCAGGCGGCAGTATTGGCGGAAATCGCCGGTCAGGTCTACAGCATCGAGATCGTGAAACCCCTGGCGGAGGAAGCTGCGGAACGCTTGGTGCGGCTTGGCTACAAGAACGTACACGTGAAGCACGGAGACGGCTACTTCGGGTGGCCGGAGGAAGCGCCCTTCGATGGGATCATCGTGACCGCCGCACCCGAGGATGTGCCTCGCCCGCTCATCGATCAGCTCAAGCCGGGGGGCAGGTTGGTGATCCCGGTGGGCGACTGGAGCCAGGACCTCATTGTTGTGACCAAGGACGAGTCGGGACGCATCCGTCGGCGAAGCGTGATCCCCGTCCGATTTGTCCCCATGACCGGGGAGGCGCAGAAACGCTGAGTCGGCGCCCCGATTGGCCCGCTTCGCTGCAACTATCCTTCCCGGGCGACGTAGACGGAGATGCCTGGAACGGCGGTGCTGGCAAGGGAGGGAAGCTCATGTCTGAAACGAAGCGCCTCTATCGCTCCTCAGCCAATCAGATGCTCGCGGGAGTGTGCGGAGGCTTGGCCGAGTACTTGAATGCGGATCCGACCATCATCAGGATCCTCTGGGTGTTGGCGGGGCTGGCCGGTGGTCTGGGCATCTGGATGTACCTTGCTGCGTGGCTGTTGATTCCAAAGCACCCCGACTCGGTTCCGGAATCTGTCCCGAAGGGCGGCGGGGCCGGAGTGGGCGTGGGGATCGTGCTGATTCTGATTGGGCTCGCTCTATTCGCTGGCAGGTGGCATCCCCTCGGATTCTTCCCCTACTGGCATCCGTGGGGTGCTCACACCCATTTCATGTGGGGCTGGGATCGAGGGTTTGACCTTCTTCCGCTGCTGGTCATCCTGGCAGGAGTGGCGTACATAGCGTACCTGCTGAGCACCGAGGAAAGGCGGGGGCCTTCGCACGAGAGGATCGACGCGGAGAGCCGCTCTCGGCAAACCGAGGAGGCCTCTGCTGGTCCAGCCCCGGGGGTTCCACGTCGATTGTATCGGGCCCGCCAAGGAAGGATGCTGGCGGGCGTGTGCGCGGGTCTGGCTGAATATTTCCACACCGACCCCACCCTCATCCGTCTCCTCTGGATCCTGGGGACGCTATTGACGACTCCCGCTCTGGGCGTCATCGCCTATGTGATCATGGCTCTGGTGACGCCTGAGAGCCCCGTGCTTGCACCGGATTCCGCTGAGGGAGTCCGAGGCGCTCGGAGTGGGTGAGGTCCGACATTCCGGGCAAATGGGCCTCGGATCCCCGTAGAGAACGGAGTGGGGTTTCCATCTTCCCTACTGATTCGTGCCCGTAGACCATCCCCCTGTCGGGCGACAGCTTTGAGTTGCGATCGGCGCGGGAAGGCCTCAGTTCGTGCCTGCCAAGACTTCCGCACTGCATTCCGGCCGCCCCATGGAAGGGGAGACTTCTACATTCGAGAGAGTTCTTGTTCCCAAGCCAGCGGCAGGAGGGTGTTGAGCGGAGGCCGGCTTCGGGAGGATCTATCGGTCATGTCTTGTGGATCACAAGGGGCCCCGCCTATATCTTGTTATGGGAGCCATTTCGGCCTTGACATTTTCGCCCTGCTTGGGTACATTAGACACGAACGTCGAAAATCGGCGCCTGTACGAGGCCAGGAGTCTCGTTGACACGCGGAGTGCGAGCGATGCGCCGAAGCACGGTCTTCTGCATGCTTGCGGGGGTGATGTTGGGCGTGGAGGCGTATCCTCAGAGCCTGCCGAAGCCCTTCTGGATTTCGTGGGGGTTGGGGGGGATGCGGATTGAGGGGGATCAGGATTCGGCGAAGATCGGTCCTTTAGGGATGATCTCCTTTGGGTATCACCTGTCTCCCTACGCTGCCATCTCGGTACATGCTGCTGGCGGGTGGTCAAGAGGCTCGGTGCCTGATACGAATTGGCACCGGACCGACGTGGGCGAGGTAGGGGCGGAGCTGCGCATCCTGTTTCGGCCGCTGTCGAGGATTACGCCCTTTGTGGGAGTGGGCGGGGGCGCCGTTCATTGGAGGGCCAAGGACACAGGGGGCTCTTGGATGCAAAGCGGAAGGTCGTGGACGCAACGGGGGACGGAGCTCTACGGCTGCACCACCGCCGGTCTGGAATTCCGCTTGAACCAGAGATTGTCGCTCCATGTCGGCGTGCGGTACAGTTACGTCCTGAATGACGAGCTTGACGTCCGCGCGGGGGGCTCGGAGGACGACCAGGTAGCTTCGGCCTTCGCAAGCCTTTCGTTGAGACTGGGGCGCTGGTTCGCGGACGATGCGGACGACGACGGAGTTCCGAAGGCCCTGGACCTGGATCCGAGACGGGCGGAAGATCCCGACGGGTACCTCGATCATGACGGAGCGCCTGAGCCTCCGCCGCCGCTGCCATTGGCGTCGAGTGAGGGCGAGGATGACACTTCGCCTGTCGTTATTCACCATCCGGTCCGAGTCGCAGTGGAAGGTCACACGATTCCTGTACGGGCACAGGTTTTCGAGGATCGGTCGCTCCGGATAGTCGCCCTGGTCTATCGGCCGATCGGGACGGACAAGTGGAATGCGGTGCGCATGACCCCCATGCTGGGCAACGCGTACATGGGTAGGATCCCGGGATTCGATGTGCGCCGACCGGGAGTGGAATACCTTGTGGCGGCGGTGGATCGGGCGTTGAATGCCCCGGGTGTGAGCGGCACGCCGGATCGACCTCATGTGGTCCGGCTCATCTCCGATGGCACAGGCTGGAAAGTCGTGGGAGGTATTTTGGGCGTGCTATCGTGGGGAGGCGTCGGCTATCTGCTGATGCATCGGGAGTAAGCAAGGGAGGCGCGGCATGATGTTCTCGGATTCCGGATCACGCTGGACGGTTGCGACGCTGGCGGCCCTTCTCGCACTGGCCTTGGGGTGTGCTGGGACCCGCAAGAAGGAGGCGGCTACGCCAACCGCCCAGGGGCCGGGTGTTGAGGAGGTCCTTGGAACAGAGCGGCCGGCACAGCAGCCACAGGAGCAGGCGGAGTCGGAAGACGAAGTGCTGAAACTGCTCGGGATTACCGTCCAGGGCCAGGAAGCGGAGAAGGCCCCGACCACCGCAACCAAGGTGGAGAAGAGCGAAACGGACAAGCTGAAGGAGCGGGTCCAGGAACTGGAGAGGCAGCTCAGCGAGAGGGAGAACCAGATCGCGAGCCTGAAAGCGGATCTGGCGGCCAGGGAGAAGACCATCAGCGAACTCCAGTCTCGCGCGCGGACGGCACCGGTACCGCGCCCTGCACCAACAGGAGAGCTTAGGGCTCCGGCGCAGGACTTCCGTGTGCGCTATGAGGACGCCCTCGCCGAGTACAAGGCGCGAAACTTCAAGCGCGCCATCCAGCTCTTCCAAGAGTTGATCCAGACGGACCCCAACAACAGCCTCTCGGACAACTGCCAGTACTGGATCGGGGAGTGCTACTACGGCCTGGAAGACTACCAACAGGCGCTGGTGGCCTTCGAGAAGGTCTTCTCCTTCCCCGGGACGAATAAGGCTCCGGACGCCCAGCTCAAGATCGCCCTCTGCTACCTGAAGCTTGGCGACACGGCCCGCGCCCGTCAGGAATTCCAGCGGTTGATCGATAATTATCCTGACAGCGAGTACGTGAGCAAAGCCCGGCAGTATCTGGCGCAGCTTTAGGCTCCAGCCCGACACGTCCGCTAGCGGGGGATGGGGTGACGGGTTCCTCACCCCATTTTCCATTGGAAAGATGGCCGGAATTGGGTACATTGCCACCGCTGGAGGAAGGTCGCAGGGACCAGGGCGAGGAACTGCATGCCGGAGCTCAGGAAAGATCCGGTCATCGGACGGTGGGTGATCATCTCTTCGGAGCGAGGGAAGAGGCCACACGATTGGGCTGTAGAGCCCGAGAAGAAACGCGGGGGATTCTGCCCGTTTTGCCCCGGAAACGAAGACAAAACCCCGCCCGAGTTGATTGCGATCCGGCCGGATGGTTCACCCCCCAATACGCCGGGCTGGACGCTGCGCGTGGTCTCCAACAAGTTTCCGGCACTGCAGATCGAAGGTGAACTCAATCGACGGGGGGAGGGCATCTACGACCTCATGAACGGCATCGGCGCGCACGAGGTGGTCATCGAAACCACGGATCACGAGCTCGATCTCGCTGACCTTCCGGTGGAGCAAATCCGCGACGTACTCTGGGCCTTTCGGGAGCGCATGCTGGACCTGCGAAAGGACGTGCGTTTCCGCTACATTCTCGTGTTCAAGAACCACGGCTCTGCAGCTGGGGCATCATTGGAGCATTCGCACTCCCAGCTGATCGCCATGCCCATCGTGCCCAAACGCGTGCAGGAGGAGATCGAGGGGAGCCGAAGTTACTACAATTACAAGGAGCGCTGCATCTTCTGCGATATCGTGAGGCAGGAGCTGCTTACGGAAAAGCGCGTGGTCAGCCAGCACAATGGGTTTCTGGTGATCGAGCCCTTTGCCCCGCGTTTCCCCTTCGAAACGTGGATCCTGCCGATGGAACACCAATCCCATTTCGAGAGGATGCCTGAGGGTCAGCTGCTAACCCTGGCAGGCGCCCTCAAAGATACGCTTGTTCGGATCAACCGGACGCTGGATCGTCCGCCCTACAACTTCATCCTCCATTCTTCGCCCATCCAGGAGCCGGACTATCCCGAGTATCACTGGCACATTGAGGTGATTCCCAAGCTCACCAAGGTGGCGGGCTTCGAATGGGGATCAGGATTCTACATCAATACCACGCCGCCCGAGGACGCCGCGAAGTATCTGCGAGAGAATTTCTCCTGAGCTTTCCAGGACAGGGTCGGAGACGCCTTCAGAGGAAGCTCCTCGCGAGGTGCCCATGAGAAATAGCTACAACATCCTTTACGTCAGTCCCGAGGTAGCTCCTTTCGCCAAGACGGGAGGGTTGGCCGACGTGGCCGGGGCTCTCCCGAAGGCCCTGAAAGACTTGGGCCACGACATCCGAATCATGATGCCCAAATACGGCTGCATCAGCGAGAGGAAGTACGTCCTCAGGGAGGTCATCCGCCTGCGGGAGATCCCGGTGAGGCTGGGCCAGCGGGAATACGTGGTCAGCGCCAAATCGGCGTTCCTGCCAGATTCTAAGGTTCAGGTGTATTTCATTGACTATCCCCCCTACTTCGACCGTGACTCCCTTTACGTGAACCCCTCCACAGGAAAGGACTGGAGCGACAATCCCGAACGATTCGCCCTCTTTTGTCGAGCAGTGCTGGAGGTCTTGAAAGTCCTACACTGGCAACCGGACGTGATCCACTGTAACGATTGGCAAACGGCCCTAATTCCGGCTTATCTGAAGACCCGCTTGCGCGAGGATGCCTTCTTCTCCCGCGTCAGCACCCTCTTGACCATTCACAACTTGGCATATCAGGGGGTGTTTGAGCCGAGCGTGCTCGAAGTGATCGACCTGCCACAAGAGCTCTTCCTCCCGGGCGGGCCGGTGGAATTCCTCGGAAAGGTCAACTTCCTGAAGGCTGGGATAGTCTACGCGGATGCCATCAGTACGGTGAGCGAGAAGTACGCGGAGGAGATTCAGACGGAAGAGTTTGGCGCCGGACTGAATGGCGTCCTTCGCAGGCGAGCCTCCGACATCCACGGCATCCTCAACGGTGTGGACTACAACGTCTGGAATCCGGAGACCGATGAGTTTATCCCTCACAAATACAGCGCCTCGGACCTCTCCGGCAAGCAGCGCAACAAGGAAGCTCTGCTCACTCAGGTGGGTCTGCCCTACAATCCCGAGGTGCCGGTGATTGGGATGATCTCCCGCCTGGCCGAACAGAAGGGCTTCGATATTCTAGCCGAGGCGATGGAGCGAATCATGGCCATGAATGTGCAAATGGTATTGCTCGGCACCGGGGATCCCAAGTACCACAAGATGTTCGAGAAATTCGCGAAGAAGTATCCGAGTAAGCTTTCGGTGAACCTCCGGTTCGATGAACCCTTGGCGCACTTGATCGAGGCGGGGAGCGACATGTTCCTTATGCCTTCGCGATACGAGCCCTGTGGGTTGAACCAGATCTACAGCCTCCGCTACGGAACGATTCCCATTGTGAGGTTCACCGGCGGACTGGCGGATACCATTCAGGACTATGATCCCGAAACTGGGCGCGGAAACGGCTTCGTCTTCCGCGACTACAACGCTGAGGCCCTCGTGGAGGCCATTCAACGGGCGCTCAACGTGTATCAGGATCGGACAACCTGGACCAAACTCGTGAAGAACGCCATGCGCCAGGACTTCTCCTGGTCGGTTTCCGCGAAGAAATACGTAGCCCTGTACAAGAAGATCATCACCAGTAAGTGATCCGCCGGGAAGGGATTTGCCATAGGCTCGGCAAGAAAGGGAAAATGAGCGCGTCGTAGCGGGGACAGGTTGTCGTCTCCTCGGCCCTTGCCATCGGCAAGGGCCGCGCTTTTCGGCGAACGTTGGGCGGCCGGGGCATTGTGCGGGTGGAGAGGAATCGGAGGCAGCTGACCAGGGGAGCATTCCGCAGAGGAGCACTTGAACGTGAGCCCGGGGTCTGATCGGCCGGAAGGCATCCGAGTGGAAGTTTTGCGCGTGGGGGCGAGGGAGGATATCGCTCTGGTTCGCATCCGCGGCTTCATCGACACCACCACCGCGCCCGAGGTGCATCGCGTTCTGGCGGAGCTCCAGCGGGAAGGCCTGGTGAACATCCTGGTGGACATGGCGGGGGTCGGCTACGTGAGCAGTGCCGGGTGGGGCGCCTTCGTCGGGGAAATCCGGGATCTCCGCGAAAAGGGCGGTGATCTGCGGGTTGCGCACATGTCGCCCGAGGTGCGGGAGGTTTTCGAGATGCTGGAGTTCCACCGCATCATCGAGTCGTACGAACACGTTGAGGAGGCCATCGACGACTTCGATCTCTCGCTGGGGCTGGATATCACCCGCGGCGTCGTGCGTCGTGCTCCGGAGAGCGCCCCCGAGACGGTTCTAGCTGCGGCTCCCCGCATGGAACCCATGACCAGTCCCCAAAGCCTGACCGAAGACATGTTGCCCATCCAGGAGAAGATCCGGCGAATCGTGATCGAGTTCCCTCTCGGGGGCCTGTGGCATATCTGGAAAACGCTGCGCAGCCCGCGTTTTGGCCACACCCGCATCAATCCGCTCCGGCTGTACCGCATCCTCCGCGAGATGAACCTGGAAACCAAAGAGAAGCGATTCCGCTTTTACCGTTCCCGGTAACCATCGCTTTGGCTCGGATAGCGAGATCCCCGGATCCAAGATCTCTCTCCTTCGACCGGTTGATTCTGCGGTACGGCGCCGGAAGCCTGACTGCCATGGGCCGGTGGCACGGCTATTGCGCTCCGATTCGCGGCTCGATGGGTTCCTCAATGAGCGAGGTAGGAGATGAAGAGCAACTCCCGGACTCGTGGGGCAGCGGTCGTTCTTGCAATCCTGGCGATTGTATTAGAGATGGGCAGGTGCTTTGCTCGCGAAACATCTTCCGGCCAGAGGACAGTGGGTCCTGGTGATGCGATCCGCCTGCGCGTTTGGGATGCAGCGCAGACGGCGTCCCGCGAGGATCTTCTCACCGCCTTCTCCGGTGACTACACTGTGGACGGTAATGGCGACATCTTGATCCCTCGGCTGGGCTCCTTCCGTGTGGCCGGGCAGGAGATGAGCATCATCGAGAAGGCTATCGAGACCAGGCTTTCGGAGATTTCCAAGCGTCCCGTGGTGGTTGCCAGGCCGCTGATCCGCGTCCTCGTCTGGGGAGCGGTGAAGCAGCCCGGCAGTTACCTCGCCGAGCCGTCATCCACCCTTTGGGAGGTGATCCAGCTCGGTGGTGGGCCGGATATGAGCGCCGATCTGGAATCGATTTACGTGCAGCGCGGGACCAAGAAGGTCGTGAGCGGCTTACAGGAGGCATTTCGATCCGGGAGGACCTTGGCGCAGGTGGGCGTCCAGTCGGGTGACATCCTGGTGGTTCCATTCCGGCGTCGGCTGCAACTGCGAACTATCCTGGAATACACTTCCTACATCTCCACTTTGGTTCTCCTGTACCTGCGCGTGGTGGAGCGGTGGTGAAGCGGAACCCATTTTCTCGTGATGAACGCTGATTCGGGGAGAGGAATGGACGAGCTGTTGCTTGAGGCAGAGCCCCAGGAAGGTGGGGGGATCGATCTTAGTCGGTTGATTCGGGGCATCTGGGAACGACGCTGGTTGGTCGTCGGGATCACCTTCGTGCTCACGGCCGCGTGGGTTGTGTACCTCAAACGCCTGCCGGTGACCTACGAAGCCGAGTGCCTGGTCCAGTTCAAAGAGTCTTCGGGTTCCGGCGGAGGATTCCTCAATGAGAGTCGACTGACCCAGCTCACCAGCCGCACGTTCGCGGAGGAGGTTGTGCAGAAACTGGGGCTGGCAGTTCAGCTGGGTCCAGACATGGGTGAGCTGAGGAGAACGGATGTCTTCTCCGAACTCAGTTGCTCGCGCCAGGTTTGGCCAGGTCAGTACGAGATCCTGATTGGGGACAGTACGTTTACGGTGTTGCGTCGTGCGGATGAGGACCATGCCCTCCAACTCCGAACCGGTCCGATCTGGAAGATCCTGAACGACACGGTCTCGGTGGCCGGGTTTTCCTTCCGCCTGAATCCCTCGCTGCGCCCCTTGCCCCAGCGCATCAGTCTCGACGTGAGCCGGTTCGATCGTGCCGTCAAGGATTTCCGGAGTTCCTTGGATATCTCCTTGCGGGACCCGGGCACGATCCTCGCGCTCAAGGTGCAGAGCGATGATCCGCGGCTTGCGGCCTACACGGCCAACCGCCTGGCGGAGATCTTTGTGGATCGGAGCATTTCGCTGCGCTACAAGAATATCCGGGCGCGCAGGGAGATCTTGGAAAAGCAACTGGAGGCTGCCAGGGACCGCCTCGAGCAGGCGAAGAACCGGCTGAAGGATTTCCGCCAGATGTACGCTCTGGACCTGGCTAAGGCTGCGGGCGAGAAGTTCTCGGATCGGGAGAATCTGGAGCAACAAATCGAGAATCTGGAGGAGGTGCAGAGCAGCCTCAGCGATCTTCTGGACCGTGCCTCCGCGGGGAGCCGGGCGGGACGGACCGTCGAGACACAGGACATCTATCTCCACCAGCAGCTGCTGAAGATCGGCGATCTGGCGAAAGATCCCCGCGCCATGGTATTGGCCGAGCAATTGGACCACCGCGCTCAGGAATACCTGGAGATGCGGAAGACGCTCCCGGTGACCAATCCCGACGTGCGGCAGGCCTCGGCGCGACTCGACTCCGTCTTCACCCAGGTGCGGCAGGCGGCGGAGGCTTACCTCCGGCAGGTCACCATCGAGATCCAAAAGAAGCGACGGGAGCTCGGCGCCATTGAGCAGAAGATTTCCCTGGTACCCCAAGTGCAGGCCCAGCTGGCCGACCTAGAACGGGATCTGAAGGTCAGCGAAGAGCTGTACACCAATCTCCAGGTGGAGGTCAGCAAGGCGAGGATTGAGGAGGCGGCCGAGGAGAAGGACGTGGAGATCCTGGACCCCGCCATTCCTCCGGACTACCCGGTCAATGCCAACAAGAAGAAGTTAGCCTTTTTTGGACTGATGTTTTCATTCGCGGTGGCTGTGGGGTTGGCCGGTGTGTTGGAGCTCATGGATCCGCGGGTCAAGTCGGTGGAGGATGTCCGGCGGCGCATCGGCCTCCCCGTGTTGGGGGTCATCCCACTGGCTGAGTTCGACGACATCCCAGCGTATCGCGATGACGAGAAGATCCGGCGAATTGACCGCCAGCTGGTGACCGACGATTATCGGCCCACACCCATCAGTGAAGCGTATCGGTCGCTCCGCACCAATCTGATTTTCAGCAAGACGCACGGTCGGATCCACACCTTAGTCCTCACCAGTATGCAACCGGGCGACGGGAAATCCTTCACGGCGGCCAATCTCGCCATCATCATGGCGCAGCAGCGCCACACCACGCTGCTGGTCGATGCCGATCTTCGCAGAGGGGTGCTGCACAACAGCTTCCTTGTCCCCAAAGAGCCCGGTTTGACGAACTATCTCTCGGGCGCGGCGACCCTGAACGAGATCCTCAAAGAGACCCACGTGCCGAACCTGAAGCTCGTGACCTGTGGGCCGATGTTCCCGAATCCGAGCGAGCTGCTCGGCTCTCCAAATATGAAACGCTTTCTCGACGAGGTGGGGCGGCGCTTCGACTTCGTGATTTTCGATACGCCCCCGCTCGCGGCGGCGACGGACGCCATCGTGCTGGGCGCTCAGGTGGATGGGCTGGCGCTCGTCGTCCGGGCCAAGCGGACCAGCTACAAGGATACAAAGAAGCGACTCGGACTCTTCGCCAATGTGCCGGTAAAGCTCTTGGGAGTGGTGGTCAACGGAGCCACGGAGGAATTCGGCCACGAAGCCTACAGCTACTACCATTATTGAGGCGTGAAAGATGACCGTTCTCGTGACAGGCGGAGCTGGTTTCATCGGATCTCACCTTTGCGAGAGACTTCTGGAGCGCGGCGACTCGGTAGTTTGCATCGACGATTTCAACGACTACTACGATCCGCGCATCAAGCGCCGCAACCTCATTCGCTGCTTGGAACATCCGCGTTTCCGGCTCATCGAGGGGGACATTTGCGACGAGCGGGTACTCGATCAGGCCTTCGCAATGTCCCGTTTTGACGTCGTGGTCCACCTGGCGGCGCGCGCTGGAGTACGCCCCAGCATCCGTCAGCCTTTGCTGTACGAGCGAGTGAACGTCCACGGCACTACTCTTCTCCTCGAGAGACTCCGGCGAGAGAAGATCGACCGTTTGGTTTTCGCCAGCACGTCCTCGGTCTACGGGGCGAATCGGAAGGTTCCCTTCGCGGAGAGCGACCCCGTGGACAATCCGATTTCCCCGTATGCGGCCACCAAGAAGGCCTGCGAGCTCATCTGCTACACCTACTATCACCTGTTCGGTATCCACACGACCTGCCTGCGATTCTTCACCGTGTACGGGCCGCGACAGCGTCCCGACATGGCCATCCACAAGTTCACGCGGCTGATCGACACGGGACAGCCGATCCCAATGTTCGGCGACGGTACCTCCCGTCGCGATTACACCTACATCGACGACGTGATGCAGGGGGTGCTTCGGGCCATCGATCGCTGCGAGGGCTACGAGATCTACAACCTCGGTGAGGCGCGTACTGTGGCGCTCATTGAGCTCATCCGCCTCCTGGAGAAGCTCTTGGGGAAGGAGGCGAAGATCGAGCGGCTACCCGAGCAGCCGGGCGACGTGGCGGTGACCTACGCGGACATATCCAAGGCGCGGGAAAAGTTGGGGTACGATCCCCAGTTCCCGCTGGAGGAGGGTCTCCGGCGGTTCGTGGCGTGGTACCAGCAGGAGAAGCCGTTCCTGTACGGAGAGTGAAGCTGAGCTCTGAGTCTGCGGTATGATCAGCGAAAGGGAAAAATTCCTCGTCCACGTAATGCGGATCCTCGACGCCGTCATGCTCCTCGTGGCGTTCGAGCTGGCGTATTTCGTTGACGAGTACATTCGGAGCGCGTTCGGACTTTCCCAGAAGGCCTTCGCGATCGCTCCGGACTGGTCCGGCTTGTATTACTTCACGAGGCAGAACCTGGGGCTGCTCGTGGCTTTCGTAGGCTCCTGGCTCGTCTTCCTCGCCGCACAGGGGATCTACTCGCACTTCCGCATGCGACGCCTGCGGCACATCAACGCCGCCATCCTCAAAGGAATGGTTCTGGCCACCTTTTCCACTTCGGCGATCGCTTTCCTCCTGAAGTGGCAGCTCACGAGCCGCCTCTACCTGGCCACCTGCTCGCTGGTGGCCATGACTGCGCTCATGGCGGAGAAGTACGTCCTGATCAAGTTCCTCGACAGCGTCCACCGCAAGGGATACAACCAGATCAATCTGCTCATCGTGGGCACGGGGAAACGCGCGCGCGAATTCATCCGGGCGGTGAAGGAGAATTCTCATTGGGGGTTGCGGATCGTGGGCCTCATCGACGACGAGCACGGGATGTTCGGGAAGGAGGTGGAGGGGTACCGGGTCCTGGGGCGGATCCAGGACATCCCGTTCATCCTCCAGAGAAAAGTGATTGATCGGGTGATCTTCGTCGTGCCGCGATTGTGGCTTCACCGGATCGATGAGGCCATCATGGCCTGCGAGAATCTGGGCATCAGCACGGCGGTATCCCTCGACCTGTACAATCTGCGCATCGCCAAGATTCGGCAGACCGACTTCAACGGCTTTCCCCTCTTGGAGTTTGAGACCTTCCGCGCCAAGCAGTGGCAGCTGTTCATCAAGCGGCTGATCGACATCGTTCTTTCCGTGCTGCTGTTGGTGCTGTTCTCGCCCCTCATGCTTGTGGTGGCCCTACTCATCAAACTGACCTCGCCCGGGCCGGTGTTGTTCAAGCAGAAGCGCTGCGGGTTGAATGGGCGGAAGTTCACTTTGTACAAGTTCCGGACGATGATCCCCGGCGCAGAGCGGAAAAAGCAAGAACTCCTCCGGATGAATGAGATGGGCGGGCCGGTCTTCAAGATGAAGCGGGATCCGCGGGTCACTCCCATTGGTCGAATCTTGCGGAGGTTCAGCATCGACGAGCTCCCGCAGCTCTTCAACGTGCTGAAGGGGGACATGAGCATCGTCGGGCCGCGACCCGCTCTGCCGGTGGAGGTGGAGTTGTACGAGGAGTGGCAGCGCCGGCGTCTAAGTCTGAAGCCAGGGCTCACCTGCATTTGGCAAGTCAGCGGGCGCAATAAAGTGCCCTTCGAGCGCTGGATGCAGATGGACCTGGAGTATATTGACAACTGGTCGCTGTGGCTGGACTTCAAGATCATGCTCAAGACGATCTTCGTCGTCCTCACAGGCTACGGGGCCGCGTGAGGCATCGATGAACCACAGGAGGGTTCCATGAACGTCTGCGTGGTGGGAACGGGATACGTGGGATTGGTCACGGGCGCCTGTTTTGCCGAGTTTGGGAATTTCGTCATCTGCGTCGATGTCGACAAAGAGAAGATCGACAATCTGAACCGAGGCATACTTCCCATCTACGAACCCGGGCTGGACGTGATGGTGGCGCGCAACGTGAAAGAGGGCCGGCTGGCCTTCACCACCGACATCAAGTCCGCCGTCGAGAAGTCCCTGGTGATCTTCATCGCGGTGGGGACGCCCTCCAAGGAAGATGGCTCGGCCGACATGCAGTACGTCGAGCAAGTGGCGCGCGACATCGCCCGCTACATGAACGGCTTCAAGGTGGTGGTGAACAAGAGCACCGTCCCCGTGGGCGGCGGGAAGTGGATCAAAGAGATCATCAAGAAACATCAGACCAACCCCTGCCATTTCGCCGTCGCTTCCAATCCGGAGTTCTTGCGCGAGGGCTCGGCGATCGAGGACTTCATGCGGCCGGATCGGGTGGTGATCGGCAGCGATAGCGAAGAGGCCATTGCGATCCTCAAGGACCTGTACTCGCCTCTGTACCTGATTGAGACGCCTTTTGTGATCACGAACCTGGAGACGGCGGAGCTGATCAAGTACGCCAGCAATGCCTTCCTGGCCACCAAGATCTCGTTCATCAACGAGATTGCGAACCTCTGCGAGGCCGTCGGTGCCGATGTCCACCACGTGGCGAAGGGGATGGGACTCGACAACCGCATCGGCCGCAAGTTCCTTCACCCGGGACCGGGTTTCGGAGGGTCTTGTTTCCCCAAGGACACGCGTGCCATTGTGAAGGTGGCGGAGAAGTACGGCGTCGAGCTCCGGATCGTGAAGGCCGTCATCGAGGTGAACGAGCATCAACGGCGGCGGATGGTCGACAAGATCAAGAAAGTCCTGGGAGACCCCGCAGGCAAGACCATCGCCTTGCTTGGCCTTTCCTTCAAGCCCAATACCAGCGACGTACGGGAGGCCCCAGCGATCTGGATTGGCCAGCAATTGCTGAACATGGGGGCCCAGCTACGAGCCTACGATCCGGCGGCCATGGAGGAGGCCAAGAAGCTGCTGAACGGCGACGCCGTGACCTACTGCCAGGATGCGTACGAAGCGGCGACCGGAGCAGACTGCCTCGTGCTCGCAGTGGAATGGAATCAGTTCCGCAGCCTCGACCTGGCCCGGCTCAAGGCTGTGATGAAGCAGCCCATCATGGTCGACCTGAAAAATGTGTACGACCGGCCGAAAATGGAGAAGGAAGGCTTCATCTACGAAGGCGTGGGTCGGTAGCGCCGCTGCCCCCACCGGGATCCCCCACCGGGCGCACCATGCACGCGGCGGCGAGCAGGTGGACCGAGACGGAATCGCCCGGAGACGGGGGGTTTGCTTTGCATGAGATCTGAGGGTGATCGATGCGTCGCCCGAAACGGGTCCTAATGTTCGCGCCGGAACCGGTCTTCACCCCGCGCGGGACCCCCTTCAGCGTTGTGGGAAGGCTTAAGGCCTACTCGGACCTCGGCGTAGAGGTGGATGTGGTTACCTACCACCTCGGCCAGGACGTGCCGCTTCCGGGCATCCGGTTCCACAGGATCTGGCGATTGCCCGGGGTACGGAAGGTGAAAGTGGGGCCAAGCCTCGTCAAACCCTGGCTCGACCTTCTTCTTCTGATGAAAGCCAGCTTGGTCTGGAAGCCTCATCGCTACGATCTGATCCACACGCACGAGGAAGCAGGGGTTATCGGTGTCTTGTGGCGCGAGATCTTCGGTTGCCCACATCTGTATGACATGCATTCGAGCCTTGCCCAGCAGATGACCAACTTCCGCTTTTCTTCCTCCCGCTGGGTCCGCCGCGCGATGGAGGATATAGAACGGCTGATCCTGACCCACTGCGACTCGGTGCTTGTGATTTGCGAGGACTTGCGGAGGTACGTCGAAGGCCTCGGCTACGGTGAGAAACTGACGCTATTGGAGAACACGCTGGACTACAGTTTCCTCTGGGACGGAAAGAGTCCGGGCGTCCTGCAGGACGAACCAAACCTCCCTCGGCCGTGGGTGGTCTACGTGGGGACGCTCGAGCCCTATCAGGGGATCGACCTCCTGCTGGCCAGTGTGCGAACCTTGCGGGATGGGAAGGCCTGGACGGGCACCGTCCTTGTGGCGGGGGGCAGTCATGATCAGGTGGATTACTACCGGGGGCTTGCGCGGGAGCTTGGAGTGGACGAGGTGGTGAGTTTTCTGGGCACGGTGGGACCGCGTGAGGCGGAGGAACTGGTCCGTCGGGCCGACGTCTTGGTCTCACCTCGCACCTCGGGCACAAACACGCCGCTCAAGATCTACTCGTATCTCCGATCGGGCAAGCCTATCGTAGCCACCAACATCTGGAGCCACACCCAGGTGCTGAATCCCGACGTCTGTCGCCTGGTGGCGCCCGAACCTTCCGACTTCGCCGCAGCCCTTGGCGAACTGCTCGCGAAACCCGGGCTCCGGGCGTCGCTGGGCGAACGCGCTCGTCGCTTCGCCGCGGAGCGCTTCAGTGACGATCGCTACCGGGAGACGCTTCTCGCGGCGGCTCTGCGTGCTATGGAGAGGAAGAGCGAGTCATGTGCGGCATAGCTGGTTTGTATTGTGATGCCTGGCCGGCGGAGAAAGAGGCCCTTCTCCGGCGCATGGCCGACGTCATTGCCCATCGCGGCCCCGATGAGGACGGCTTCTACTGGGATGGCCGGGTGGGGCTGGCCATGCGCCGGCTGAGCATCATCGATCTCAGCACGGGCAGTCAGCCCATCTTCAACGAGGACGGCAGCATCGGCGTCGTCTTCAATGGCGAGATCTACAACTATCGGCAGATCCGGGAGGAGCTGATTCGGCGCGGGCACCGTTTCCTGACCCGGAGCGACACCGAATCCATCGTGCACGCGTACGAGGAGTACGGCCGGGACTGTGTGAAACAGTTCAACGGCATGTGGGCTTTCGCCATTTGGGATTCCCGGCGGCAGGAGTTGTTCCTGTCGCGCGACCGCCTCGGGATCAAGCCGTTGTACTACTACTGGGATGGTGAGCTTTTCGCCTGGGGCTCGGAGATCAAGTCGATCCTTCAGGTGCCCGGCGTGAAGCGGGATCTGGATCCATTCGCCCTCGAGCTCTTCCTGACCTACGAGTACATCCCGGCACCGTATAGCATCTACAAATGGATCCGGAAGCTCCCTCCAGGTCACAGCATGGTGTTCAATGGGAGGGACGTCGAACTTTGGCCTTTCTGGGATCCGTTGCGTCCATTTCGGGAGCTCGGGCCGGTAGGCTACGAGGAGGGCATGGAAGAGCTCCGGCGGCTTGTCCATGACAGCGTGCGGCTGCGGCTCATCGCCGACGTACCGCTGGGGGTCTTCCTGAGCGGAGGGATTGACTCCAGCGTCGTCACTGCCACAATGGCTCAGGAAGCGTCCGAGCCAGTGCGCTCGTTCTCGATTGGGTTTCACGAGGCCAGTTACAATGAGCTCCATTACGCCAGGCTGGTGGCGCAGCGTTACTCCACGGATCATCACGAGGCGATCATCGAGCCGCGGGCGGTCGAGTTGGTGGAGAAGTTGATCTACCATCTGGATGAGCCGCTCGGCGATTTCAGCGTCTTCCCCACCTACCTGGTCTCTCACAACGCGCGGCAGGAGGTCAAAGTCGCCCTTTCCGGCGACGGCGGGGACGAGCTGTTTGGCGGGTACGACACGTACATCGCGGATCGACTGGCACGGAGGTATCTCCGGAAGGTCCCGAAACCCTTCGTACGAAGCCTCCTGGAGCCGTTGGCTCGGACCTTGCCCCCCACCTCGAAAAAGAAAGGGCTGATCAACACCTTCAAGCGTTTCGTGGAGGGACTGCAGTACCCGGAGTCGCTGAATCACGTGAGGTGGATGGTTTTCCTGAGCGCAGATGATCGCGAACGTCTGTTGAGCCCCGAGGTCCTGGCGGAGAGGTCCAACGAGGCGCGTTTTCAGCATATCTGGAGCTATTTCCGGAACGCCTCCGACCTGGACTGGCTGAACCGCGACATCTTCGTGGACGTGCGCACGTATTTGGTCGACGACATCCTGGTGAAAGTCGACCGGATGAGCATGGCCACGAGCCTGGAGGTTCGAGTCCCCTTGCTCGACTACCGCATTGTGGAGCTTGCCCTACGCATGCCGGCGCCCTACAAGATCTGGAAGGGGGTGCGGAAGCGCATCTTCAAGGACGCGTTCCGGCAGGATCTTCCCCCGCAGATCCTCACTCGCGGGAAAGAGGGCTTCAGCATTCCGATCAAGAACTGGATCCGGAATGAGCTCCGGCCGATGGTTCTCGACGTACTGGCGCCGCACCGCCTTCGCGAGACCGGGCTGTTCAACGTAACGTATGTACAAAAGCTCCTCGATGAACACATGAACGGGGTGGAGAACCACAGCCATCGCATTTGGGCGCTGTTCATGTTCATGAAGTGGCGCGAGAACTTCGGATGATCGGTCTCACCGGCGCCCCCTGGGAGCGCTGCGGATCCGGGCAAACCTGCCGAGTAGGATGGGAGGCAGCAGCACCTTGAATGCAGATCGAGATGAGCGGAAGATCTTGGTGACAGGGGCCACTGGATTCACAGGCAGCCACCTTGCCCGAACCTTGCGAGACAGGGGTTACTGTGTTCGTGCCCTGGTGAGGGAGAGAAAGCGGGTCGGACTTCTGGACCCCACCGGGATGGAGATGGTGGAGGGCGACCTGCGGGATGCCGAATCCCTGCGTCGAGCTTGCGACGGGGTCAACACCGTCTTTCATCTCGCGGCTCTCTATCGCCGCGAGGGGGCCTCGGAGCGGGAGTTTTTCGAGGTGAATGCGGAGGGAACGCGGCGACTATTGGAAGCCGCCCAGCAGGCGGGAGTGGAGCGCTTCCTTCACTGCAGCACGGTGGGTGTGCAGGGGGAGATTCGGAATCCCCCGGCTACGGAAGAAGCGCCGTACAATCCGGGGGACCACTACCAGCGAAGCAAAGTGGAGGGGGAACGGTATGCGCTGAGTTTCTTCCGTTCCGGCAAGCTTTCCGGGGTAGTGGTGCGTCCGGCGGGCATCTACGGTCCCGGCGACCGGAGGTTCCTCAAGCTTTTCCGTGGCGTGGCGAAAGGGACCTTCACCATGATCGGCGACGGGAAAGTGCTTTACCAGATGACCTACGTACAGGACCTCGTGGACGGGATGATCTTGGCGGCGGAGAGGAAGGACGTCCAGGCCGAGGTCTTCACTCTGGCTGGGGCGGAGTATACGACGCTCTCCGAGCTTGTGCTGAGGATCGGGCGGGCCATGGGTGTACAGGTTAAGATTCGGTATGTGCCCGTGTGGCCGGTAATGGCGGCCGCCCGTGCTTGCCAAGCGGTGTGCCGCCTGATCCGCGTGGAACCGCCGCTCTATCCTCGCCGCTTGGATTTCTTCACCAAGAGCCGGGCGTTCGATATCTCCAAGGCGCGTAGGGTCCTGGGCTACGAGCCCAAGGTGGATCTGGATACGGGCCTGCGTCTCACGGCCGAATGGTACCGGCAAAACGGCTGGCTCTGAACGATCGGTTTCGCGGCGGGCGGTTCGAGGCGAGACGCGCGGCCGAGTTTCGTCCTCTGGAGGCACGAAATGAGCGAACGGGATCACGTGGATATTCAGAAAGAGCTTTTTGGCAAGAAGGGCGGAAAACTGGCCAAGTACCGGGAACTGGTACTGGGGACATCCAGCCTGTGGTACCTCGTGAAATACGAGCTGATCATGCTGCTCAGTTCCTGGGTGCCCGGGGCATTGGGGATGTTTCTCCGGGCCAAGCTCTATCCGCTCTTGCTGGGGAGAGTAGGGAGGAACGTCACTTTCGGCACGAACGTGGTGATCCGGCATCCGCGCAAGATCTTCATCGGCGACAATGTGGTGATCGATGACAATTGCGTCCTAGACGCGAAAGGCCCCAGCAATCGGGGCATTGTCATCGGGAACGGCGTCTTTTTGGGGCGGAATACGATCCTCAGTTGCAAGAATGGGGACATCGTGATCGAGGATGGCGCCAACATCGGCTTCAATTGCGAGGTGTTTTCCGCGGGCTCCGTTCGGTTGGGCAAGAACATCCTGGTGGCTGCCTACAGCTATTTCGTGGGGGGGACGCACACTTTTGCCCGCACCGATATCCCCATCATCGAGCAGCCGCGGGACGCCAAGGGGATTGACATCGGCGAGAATGCCTGGATTGGCGCACACGTGGTGGTATTGGACGGCTGTCGCGTTGGGCGCGATGCCATCATTGGCGCAGGGGCAGTGGTGAATTCCGACATCCCGGACTACGCCATCGCGGTGGGCATGCCGGCCCGAGTGGTGAAATCCCGCCTGGAAGGGGTTCCGGATGCGGCTGAGGTAAGGGGGTAGCGGCATGGAGAATGAACGCGCAAAGCCGGTCCGCGTCCTCCACGTGATCGACAAGCTTTCGATGGACGGGGTGAACCCCAGCAGTTGCGCCCGGCTCCTGGTGGACTGGAACCGTTGGGCGCCCTCGGCCGGGTTTGAGATGGTCGTGGTGAACCTGCGCTACGATCATGGCTGCGATTTTCTCGAGCGGCAGGGGGTTAGGCTGGAGTGGTTCCGTTCGGGAGCACAGCATTTTCTTCGGGACATTCGGCGCATCCGCGAGCTTGCCCGAAAGTACGATGCGCAGGTGCTCCACGGACACGGCTACTATGCCTCCTACTTGGTACGCATCGCGGCGGCGAAGTGCGGCTGCAAAGCGGTGATCCACGAACATGCTGTCCTCAAGAAGAAGCCGTGGTTCTGGCTTGGCGACTGGCTCCTGCGGAATCGGACGGACAAAGGGGTGGCTGTGTCATGGGGGGTGCGCGACTTCATGGCTCGTGCCCGCTGCGTCCCGCTGGACAAGATCGAGGTCATCTACGATGGCATCGATCTGGATCGTTTCGCTGTCGGGCGGTCGAAAGAGGAGCTTCGTAAGGTCTTTGATTTGCCCTCCGGCACCTGGATCGCGGGGGTGGTGGCGCGTCTGCGGGAGGAAAAAGGGGTGGACGTCTTCCTGCGGGCAGCCGACCTTGTGCGCCGGGAGGCTTCCGGTCTGACCTTCGTCGTCGCAGGGGATGGCCCTCAGCGCGGCGAACTCGAGTCCTTGGCGCTCTCCCTCGACCTGGCCGATGGGACGCTCCGCTTCCTCGGCCACGTGGACGATGTGCCCGCCCTCCTTGCGGCTCTGGATGTCGTCGTAGTGCCGTCGCTGCGGGAGGGCTTCGGCCTCAGCGTGGTGGAGGCGATGGCCTGCGGGCGCCCGGTAGTGGCCTCCGAAGTGGGCGGGATTCCCGAGGTTGTGGGCAAGCGGGACAATGCCATCCTCGTTCCCCCTGGCGATCCCCAAGCTTTGGCCGCTGGGATCCTCAAGCTGTATCGGGACCCTGAATTGGCGCGCCTCCTCGGCGAACGGGGGCGCCAGAACGCGGGAAGGTTCGGCATCCAGCAAAGCGCCTCTCAGCTGGGGGAACTTTACCGAAGACTCGTGACCACCTGAGCTCCTCATGCGACGCTGGCGCTATTCCCTTGCCTGGATCTATCGCAAGAACCTGGATGACTTGCGATGGATGGCCCGGAGCGGGCTCTTCCGACGTCTGAGGCAGTGGGATCGTGATCCGGATGCCCAGCCGGCCATCTTCGTGTTCCACACGGTCGATCCGAGCCGTTTCCGCGAGCAGCTGCAATTCCTCATGCGCAACGGATACCGGACTTTGCGCGCGCACGAGCTGCTGGACCCCTCCGTGGACACGCGGCGCGCCGTCGTTCTTACGTTCGACGACGCGCGGGAATCCCTGTGGAAGTTTGCCTTCCCCGCATTGCGGGAGTTCGGTCTGGTCGCGACGAGCTTTGTCGTCACCGGCTGTGTCCCGGAATGGGAGAATCGGTCTTCCGAAGCGCAGGCTCCGGGAGGAACAGGTCTCGCGGAGACGGGGCTCTGTACATGGCCGGAGATCGAAGAGATGGCCGCCTCAGGGGTGCTCGAGTTCCAGTCGCACACGCATCGTCACCTGCTCGTCGAGACGGAGCCGGTCCTGGCGGGATTCCTCACACCGGACCTTCTCGGCAGGGAATTTGCAAACACGCACCTGCCGCTGAGGATTCGCGAGCTCGTGGCGGAAGTTGGCCCCGAAGGAGCCCTCGGGGCTCCGATCTTCGCTTCCGCACCGTTGCTTGCTGCCCGGCGCATGCTCAAAGTGGCGCCCCAGCTGACGGAGCGATGCAGGGAGGCCGTCCAGCGGGGTGGAGGAAGGCGCTTCTTCAGCCAGCCCGGTTGGCTGCGGATTCTGCGTCACGAGTACGGACGGGCATGCCGCGAGGCTCGTCTTGCCTTCAGCTGGCACGCGGCAGAGGAGTACAACCGGCTTGTCCTGGATGAGCTCACGGAGGCCCGTAGAGTCCTGCAAGCTCGGATCGGAGGGCCGGCGGATCAGTTGTGTCTTCCCTGGTTTGTGGCGGACCGCGGGCACCTTCCGCTCATCCAGCGGGCAGGCTACAGGGCAGTGCATTGGGGAGCTCAGCCGGCGGCCTGGTTGGACCTGGGACGAGAAGGTCTTCGCCACTTCTGGAGAGTGGATGAGTGTTTCTTGCAGATGCTGCCCGGGGCGGGCTCCATTTCCGTGGCGGAAGTGCTCCGCATCCGCCTCCGAAACGCGTTCACGCGTGCGAGCCGAAGTCGCGTCTAATACCGCCGGCTGCGGGGCGCCTTTCCCGGGCAAGACGGGGCCTCTGTGGACGAACGAGGGTAAACCGGGAGGTTGGGACTCGCGATGATGCACGGTTCGGTGGAGAACGGGAAGAGTGGGGGAAAACATCTCCGCGTGGAATTCCGGCCGGTGGAGCCGGGCGAACGATGGCTGATCTGCCAGGAGGCGAGCGACGAGCGCTACGATTTCGCTCTGATCGGCGACCTGCTTCCCCGCGAAGGGGGATTTCGGGCGTCCGGGGCCTCCCCAGCTAAGAGCGTCCTGGACGGTTACAGGAGGGACGGGCTTGCGTTTTTCGCCGGACTCAACGGCAGCTTCGCGGTAGCCATCCTCGACCGGATTTCGGGTGAGCTCCTCCTGGTACGGGACCATTTGGGCGTAGAGCCCCTTTACTACCGGCTCGGCGAAGACGGTCGGATTGAATTCGGCACATCGCTTCGTGCTCTCGCGGCCGGTACGTCATTGCCTGAGGGGCTCAACTTCAAGGGTCTCACTACCTATTTGCTGCTGAACTACAATCCCTCGGAAGAGACGCTCATCGATGGAATCCGCAAGGTCCCGCCCGGATATGCGTTGCACATACGGGGCCAGGAGGCGCGGAAGGAGTGCTACTGGCGCCCGGACTTCGGGGAAAAGCTGACCGCAGGGCTGGAGGAGTTGGTCGAAGCTCTGCGGGAACAGATGGATCGGGCTGTTCGGCTTCGGGTGGCGGAGGATCGCGCGTTGGGCGTCTCCGTGAGCGGGGGCATGGATTCCAGCACCGTGACGGCCTTCGTCCGTCGCTACTACCGGGATGCGCTGCGGGCCTTCTCATTCCGATGCGCGGTGGAGTCCTACGACGAGTCGCATTACGCCGCGCTGGTCGCTCGTCACTACGGCGCTGTGTACGAGCAGGTCGAATACACGCCGGAGCGCGCCCTCGAGGCTGCCGAGATGGTGAGCCACATGGACGAGCCGCAGGCCGATCTGGGCATCGAGGTAGCTACCTACCTGCTCGGACGGCATGCCGAAGGCAAGGTGGATCTGCTCCTCACAGGGGATGGCGGCGACGAGCTTTTTGCCGGCCACCCGGTATACCTCGCCGATCGTGCCGCGCGGGCTTGGGAGAGGGTGCCGGCCCCGTTTCGCCGGCCCGTGGTGTGGTTCGCCAGTCTTCTCCCCGAATCCCACAAGAAGGCGAGCTTTCGGGTGAAACTGAAGCGATTCGTCCAGGGGCAGCAGTTTCCGCGGCAGTTTCACAGCAATCGCTGGCGGCTTTACTACACTTCAGACTCGCTCCGGCAATTGCTCACTCCGCAAGCATGGGAAAGAACGGGCGAAAGCCACCGCCTGGAATGGCTTCGCGACCTCTACCGGTCCTTGCCCTGGCCCGAGGAGCTGGATCGAGCCTTGTTCGGCGACTACTTCACGGTGGTCCAATTCTACTTGAGGCGATTGAGCCTCCTGAGAGCATTCGGGATCCAGGCCCGCTGCCCCCTGTTGGATCCGGAGCTTGTCCAATTCTGCGCTCGAATCCCCGCGGAGTTCAAGATCCCGAGCTCGAGGGAGCAGAAGTTCATCCAGAAGAAGGCGATGGAGGGGATCCTTCCTGACGCCATCGTCCACCGGAAGGACAAGCTCGGGCACAGCGTCCCCATGCGGAAGTGGCTTCGGGAGGCAAATCCGCTGTCGGAGGCCGTGCGCAGCATGCTGCTCGCGGACCCGAGACTCGTGAGCTGGGGACTTGTCCGGCCCGCCGCCCTCGAGGAGATGTTCGAAGAGTACAGAAAAGGCACTCGCGATCATTCCCACCGCATCTGGGCTTTGTACGTTCTCGAGCTCTGGCTGAGGAGCTGGGAATGACCGGCAAAGCGCAAGTCAGGATGGGCTCATCGTCCAGATGCTGCCGGGAGCCGGCGAAAAAACGAGTGCCGGTAGGGGAGCTGAGAACCGGCGCGCTTCGCCCGAACCACAAGGCACGGCAGGGGAAGGTTCCGCAGAGGGGATGTTGAGGTGTCCCAGCGATTGAAGTGGCTGCTGAAGATCGCTCTGAGCGGGTTAATCCTGTGGCTCGTCGCAACCCGGATCGATTGGCCTGAACTGTGGGGCGTGCTGCGCGCGGTTCGCTATCCCGTCCTTGGGCTGTCATTCCTCGCGCTGTTCGTGCAGCAGTTCCTGATGGTTGTCACGTGGCGCCTCGTCATCCGACAGATGTCCGGCGAGGTGAGCCTCGGCGCCGTGTTGTACTCGCACCTGGTGGGGAACTTCTACGGGACGCTACTGCCGAGCACCTTGGGTATCGACGTGATTCGAGCCCTCAGTCTCCAGAAGTTCGGCGCGAGGGTGGCAGACGCGGCGGCGACGCTTGTCACCACGCGGGCGATCGGCTTCAGCGCCCTGTTCTTCCTCGCCGGTTGGGCCTACTTCTTCCCTGCCTCCCGGGAGATGGCCCTGCGCTTTGCTCCGGCGCTATTGCTGAGTTTCGGCGTGTTCCTCTGCTGCCTGGCTGCCGTGGCCTGGCCTCATTTCCTGAGTCCTGTGGAGGCTGCCTTCCGGAAGCTCGAAGCCGAACGCCTTGCTCGGATCGTGGCGGATGTGCGGAGGGCATTCTCCCTGAGCTTCCGCAGTGGGGAAGGGATCGCCTTGGTCTTCGCCCTCAGCGTGGTGTACCAGTTTCTGGGCGTCTTCGTCGCGTATCTGCTGGGGGTTTCGGTGGGGGCCAGCGCCACGATCGACGCATTCTTGTTCGTGGTGCCAGCCGTCACCATCCTCACGGCAATTCCCATCTCCGTAGCGGGATTGGGGGTACGAGAGGGGAGTTTCGTGGTGTTGCTGGGACAAGTGGGGGTACCGGCGGAGAGCGCGCTGTCCATCTCCCTTCTTTTTTTCCTGCAGGCCCTCTTCCTTGCATTTCTCGGGGGAGCCGTCCACTGGGCTGTTAGCCTCGGGCGAACCAAACCAGCGGTTCCCCAGTGAGGGAGTCGGACCGCCAGGTCCGGCTTTGAACGCGCCGGTTCCCCGCAGTTTGGCACCATCTTAGCAACGTCTTCCCTTACCCGACGGGGTGAGTGACCGGGAAAGGATGGCTGCGCGGGTCGGCCGTTCGATGGGAAAGCGGCATGATATGTGCAGATGCCGGAACCGCGCAGGCGCCACATCTCGGGTCCAACCGCTGCGTTGGCCCATGCCGAACGGGTAGGAAGTCGCCAGCTGTATCTGGATGGGACAATGATGCCTACCGCTGAGCCGACAATGATCGAGCTTTCCATCGTTGTGCCGATCTACAACGAGGAAGGGAACATCCGGCCGCTGCACGCTCGGGTGGCCGCGGTGATGGAGCAGATCGGGCGACCCTGGGAGCTCATCCTCGTGGACGATGGAAGTCGGGACAGATCGCCCGAGATCTTGGAACAGGTGGCAGCGGCGGATGCCCACGTGCGCGTCGTTCGGTTGCGCCGGAACTTCGGGCAGTCGGCCGCCCTGGCTGCGGGATTCCAGGTGGCGCGCGGGAGGATCATCATCACCATGGACGGGGATTTGCAGAATGATCCGGCCGACATCCCCCTCCTGCTCCGGAAGCTGGATGAAGGCTACGACGTGGTGAGCGGGTGGCGTAGACATCGAAAGGACAAGCTCATCATCCGCAAGGTTCCTTCCTGGCTGGCGAACCGGCTGATCTGCTCCGTTACCGGCGTGAAGTTGCACGACACGGGTTGCGCCCTGAAAGCCTATCGGAGGGAGATCATCGACAGGATGCGGCTCTACGGGGAGCTGCACCGCTTCATCCCGGCCCTTTCGCGGATTGAGGAAGCCAGGATCGCCGAAGTCCCGGTTCGTCACCACCCCAGGGTATCGGGCAAGTCGAAATACAACATGACGCGCACCTACAAGGTGATCATGGACTTGCTCACGCTGAGCCTACTCCTCAAGTACGAGCGGAACCCTCTGCACTTCTTCGGGAGGGTGGCGGTTCTGTGTGGGGTAGGCGGAGCTGCGGCGGCAGGAGTGATGATCGCGAAGCTGGTCCGGGAGTCCGGGGACGCCGCCGGTCTGAATATCCTGGCAAGTCTGGTTTTCTTGCTTTTCGCCGCGGGGATGCAGTTCATCTTGCTGGGGCTGGTGGGCAAGCTGATTGTGGCTCTTGGCGATCGGTCGGTGCCTTTCCGGGTGGTGAGCCGTCGTGGGGCTGGGGCGTAGCGTCGAGCAAGGGTCGATTGGGGTACTGAGGTCGAGGAACATGAGCGTGATGTTGCAAACGCAACGCGAGCCCGTGGAACTGGAGAGCCTGAAAAGGGAGGCCAGGACACGGGTGTCCATTGTGGTTGTGCTCAGCGACAGCGCCCGCGAGATCGGCGAAGTGGTCGCCGGATTGCGACACCTCGCGGAGGGGCTCGGGGTGCCCTACGAGGTGCTGTTTGTGGACGATGGGAGTCATGACGGCACCTTTGACCGGCTGGCCGTCGAGATCGCGGATTGGCCGCAGGCTCGCGCTGCCCGCCTGCGGGCTCGCTTCGGAGAAGCTGCGGCCCTTGCCGCTGCGCTGCAGCTCTCCCGTGGTGAGCTGATCATTTACCAGACGGTTCGGGTCAGGCCAAACCCGCGGGACCTCCGGCGCCTCCTGGAACGGCTGGAGTCCGGCTACGACATGGTGATCGGGTGGCGCTTCCCTCGCAGGGATTCCCTTCTCAATCGCACGATTTCCCGGGCTTTCAACTGGATGGTGAGCCGGCTCACTGGGATCCGGCTCCACGACATCAATAGCGGGGTTTTCGCGGCACGACGCGAGGTGCTGGAGTCGATTCAATTCTACGGAGACCTCAACAGCTTCCTCCCCGTGATGGCCGAACGCCAGGGCTTCAAGGTGACCGAGGAGCAGATTGAGCAGATGCCCGGCTGGTTCCGCCAGTCCCGCTACCCAAAGGAATACCTTCAGCGAGCTCTGGACATCATCACGGTGATCTTCTTGACCCGCTACTCCAAGAAGCCACTCCATTTCCTCGGGTTCCTCGGGGCGATCTTCTCTCTGGCGGGGCTCGGGATTTCCGGCTATCTGTTCTTCTATCGGCTGTTCGGATTCGGGGCCATTGCCGGCCGGCCTCTGCTTCTCCTTGGCGTGCTGCTATTGGTGATCGGGATCCAGATGATCTCGATCGGCCTCCTCGGGGAGATGATCATCTTCACCCACGCGCGCGAGATCCGCGAATACAGCATTGAGAAGCTGATCGGACAAGCCGATGGGACGTTGCCGTGAAGCTGATCATTCAGATTCCCTGCTACAATGAGGAGAAGACTCTGCCCATCACGCTGGCCCATCTGCCGCGGGAGATTCCGGGTGTGGACCAGGTGGAGGTGCTCGTGATCGATGACGGGAGCACGGACCGCACGGTGGAAGTGGCCCGCGCGCACGGGGTGGATCACATTGTGCGGCTCACCAACAACAAAGGGCTCGCGGAAGCCTTCATGGCGGGCCTGGATGCCTCCCTCCGGCTGGGGGCGGACATCATCGTGAACACCGATGCCGATAACCAGTACAATGGCGCCGACATCGCTCGCCTGGTCCGGCCCATCCTGGAGGGCAAGGCGGACATGGTGATCGGTGACCGGCAGGTGGACCGAGTCCCCCACTTCTCCCCCGTGAAGAGGAAGCTCCAGAAGCTCGGAAGTTGGGTGGTGAGACAAGTTTCCAACACCAGCGTGCCGGATGCCACCAGCGGTTTCCGTGCCCTCAGCCGGGAAGCCGCGATGCGGATGAACGTGGTTTCTCGCTTCACCTACACCCTGGAGACCATCATCCAGGCGGGCAAGAAGAACATCGCCCTGACCAGTGTGCCGGTGACGACGAACGAGAAGCTCCGCGAGTCCCGCCTCTTCCGGAGCAATTGGAATTACATCAAGCGTTCGGTGAGCACCATCTTCCGGATCTACGCGATGTACGAGCCCCTCCGCACCTTCGCCATGATCGGGGCGATGCTGTTCGGAGCCGGTGTACTCCTCGGGATCCGATTTCTGTACTACTACGCCATCGGTCAGGGGGATGGGCATGTCCAGAGCTTGATCCTCGCGGCCATCCTGACAATCGTCGGCTTTCAGGTGGGGATGATCGGTTTGCTCGCCGATCTCATCGGTTCCAACCGGCGATTGATCGAAGACGCTCTCTACCGCCTCAAGCGGCTGGAGCTGAACGGGGTGCTCCCCTCGTCTGGTTTGGAGCGGAACATCAGTCGAAGGGGTCGGTCAAGCGCAGCTATACAGGAGTGAGATGCGCGTTCTGTACGTTACGGGCCGCGAAGCGGGATACTCGCGCACGCGGAATGTGCGGAAAGGGTTGGAGAAGGCTGGAATCTCCGTGACCGCCCTTGCGCCCCCCAGGCACAGTCTGGCTCATTATCCCGGCTTGTTGCGGAGGGCATACGCGGCTTCTCACTCGGCGGATGCCATTGTCGTCGGCTTCTACGGGCAGATCTTGCTGCCCTTTCTCAAGCTCACCGGAAAGCCGATCCTCTTCGACGTGTACATCTCGACATTCGACACGTTGATCCTTGACCGCCGGCTCGCCTCCCCGCGCTCGCCGCTTGCCTGGGCGAGTTGGATGCTTGACCACATTTCCCTGCGGCTGGCCGATCGCGTGGTGCTGGAGACGCAGGATCACATCCGAGACTACGCCCGGAAGTTCCACGTCCCCCAGGACAAGTTCCACCGCGTGTTCCTCTGCGCGGACGAAGAGGTCATCTACCCGCGGGATGGTCAGGAGGACGACGGATTCTGGGTCCACTTTCACGGCGAGTATGCTCCGTTCCACGGCGTCCGTTTCATCGTGGAGGCGGCTCGGATCTTGGAACCGGAGGGGGTGAGGTTCCGCATCATCGGCCGCGGCATCACAAGCGACGCCGACAGGGGGTATGCGCGGCAGCTTGGTCTGGGCAACATCGAATTCATGGATCGCGTGCCCTACGAGTCGCTGGCCGAGTACATGTCGCGGGCGCACATCTGCCTCGGGTTCTTTGGCGACAATCCCCGAGCCGAACGGGTATTCACGAACAAAGTTGTGGAGTCGTTGGGCGCCGGTCGACCCCTGATCACGCGCATCAACCAGCCGGTGCAGGAATTGCTTCAGCACCGCTGGAACGCCTACCTCTGCCAGCCCGGAAGCGGAGAGGCCCTGGCGGAAGCCATCCGCGAGCTTCGGAGCCAGCCGGAGCTGAGGCGAGAGATGGCCCGACGCGCACGGGAAACCTTCCTGCAGAATTGCACGACCGCCGCCCTGGGGAAACAGTTTCGGACCATACTGGAAGGGATGCTGAACCATGGCTTCGACGCTTAGCCTCAAAGGGAGCAGAGTCCTCATCACCGGCGGACTCGGATTCATCGGAAGCAACCTGGCACACCGCCTGGTGGCCGAAGGGGCTCGCGTGGTGATCTACGACGCCTGTCTCGATCCCTACGGATGGAACGAAGCCAACCTGGACGGAATCTGGGATCAGGTGGAGTTCGTCCGAGGCGATGTCCGGGACTTCGCGAGCCTTTCCGCCCAGGTCAGGAAGGCGGATTTTATCTTCCACCTGGCAGCGCAAGTGGGGCGGGAGATCTCGATGAGCGACCCGGCGCTCGATGTCTCCATCAACTGCAACGGCACGCTCAATCTGTGTGAGGCCATCGCGCGGTACAATCGTGACTGCAAGGTCATCTACGCGGGAAGTCGGGGCCAGGTGGGGGAGCCCATCTACCTCCCGGTGGATGAGAACCATCCGATGAATCCCACCGACGTTTATGGGGCCAACAAGCTTGCGGCGGAGAATTACCTGTTTGTCTACGGGAGGGCCTTCCAGTTCCCGGTGGTTTCCCTGCGCCTGAACAATGTCTACGGCCCGCGTTGCCAGATGCATCACGGTTACTACGGCATCCTCAACTGGTTTCTGAAGAACGCCATGTTGGGCGAGCCAATCACGGTGTACGGGGATGGCCAGCAAACCCGCGACTACATCTACGTGGACGATGTGGTGGACGCCTTCGTGCGAGCTGCCCTTTCGCCGAAGACGGACGGGCAGGCCTACTTCGTCGGGTCCGGCGTGGAAACCGTTTTCCTGGATATGGTCAAGACGATCCTTCGGGTGGTGGGAAAGGGCGAGTACGTGCACGTGCCTTTCCCGCCGGAGCGGGAGAGGATCGATATCCGCCGCTTCGTCGTGACGTACCAGAAGCTCGAACGGGATACTGGCTGGCGTCCGACGGTGAGCCTCGAAGACGGCGTGCGGAGGACATTCGAATACTACCGCGATCGCCTGCCTCTTTACCTCGAGAAGAAGCAGGCACGCAAGCGAGCGTAGGATGCGCGGCTACCCAGCCGAACAGCTCCGGAGGGGCAGGACATCGGACGTTTCCAAGTGAGACCAGAATCCCAGTCCGGCCCGGGAAGGGGCATCTTGTGACTACGCCGGGAGAGAACGGGCGTCAGCAGGTGTGAATCTGTGGCGAGGTGGGGAAGTTGCGCGGTGAGAAGAAACTCAGCGCGTTCATGTTGGTACTGCTGATCGCTGCTGGGACCTTCTTGCGGCTTCACGGTCTGGGGCGACCCAGCCTGTGGGTGGACGAGGTGAATCATGTTCTGGCCGGCCGCGATCTGGCAGCCGGAAGGCCGCCGCTTTTCCCCTCGGGCGAGCCCAACGCCCGGGCGCTGTTGTATAGCCGTCTGGTGGCGGTTTCCTTCCGCCTCTTTGGAGAGAATGAGGCGGCGGCGCGACTTCCCAGCGCGCTATTCGGCATCTTGGCTATCCCGCTTACCTATGGGGTAGGTCTGCTCTTTGGCTCGCGGAGAGTAGCCCTGCTGGCCGCGTTTCTCGTCACCTTCTGTCATTTCGAGATTGGCTGGTCACGCCTGTGTCGCATGTACACGGTGTTCCAGTGCGCCTTCCTGTTGATGAGCTGGGGCTTCCTCCCCCTTGTGTGGCGCTGGCAGCGAATGGACGGAGCCAGTCTTTCCTCTCGAAGAGCCGTGCTACATGTCTTTGCCGGTATGTTTGGGTTATTGCTCGGCATGGCGGTGCATTTGCTGACCGTGGAGATCGTCGCCATCTTGTTCGTGTACGTTTTGATGCTTGCTCTCCTTCGTAGCCTGGAATGCCAGCGCCTACGCTTGACGCGGGTGGAGTGGCTGCTCCTTGCCTCTGGGGCCCTCGCCTTAGGGGCGGAGGTTCTGATGCCACCCCTGCGGGCGAAGCTGTTGCTACTCCTTCGCTACAAGCCGGGATGGGCCGACTGGGGAATGGCCGTCGACAGCCATTATTACTTCTGGTTTCTGACCGAGAGCAAACGGTGGCCGCTACTGAGCTTTTTCGTGGTGGGGACTCTCGCCGTGATCGCGCGGAATGACAGGAAAGGATGGTTTTGGGTACTAGCTTTCCTTCTTCCCGTCGCAATGCATACGTTCCTCTTTGCGTACCGGTTGTCTAACTACATCTTCCATGTCTATCCATTCTTCCTGATCGGCGCAGCCACGGGGTTCGTGGCTGTGGCGGACTGGATGGCGCAGGAAATGACGAAGGCCTCGCTCTGGGCGAGGTGGCGTCAGAATGGGGTCCGTGCCTTTGCCCTCTTCCTCGCCGCGGGGTGGCTTCCACTCACCGTGTGGTTCCGGTACGGCATCAAAGTCTCCCGGATCGGAGAGGCCGGGGATAACGGCGCTCAGAACCACGCGAACTGGAAGGGGGCAACCCAGTTCGTCGCGCGGCAACTGCGCGATGGGGATGCGGTGATCTCGACCCTCCCCCTCACGGTGCAGTACTACCTGGGCCGGTGCGACTACAACTTGAACGCCGCGAACGCCCGGGCTGACCTCGAATGGACCGACCCCGCTCGCGTAGGCAAAGTGGACTTCTACTCCGGAGCAAAGAACATCGGCGACCTGGACGACCTGAAAGCTATTCTGGATCACACGGCGGGGCGGGTATGGCTGATCGCTGATCGCTATCGTTTTTCGAAGGCTGGCTACGTGCGGCCTGAGATCGGCGAATTCATCCGGCAGCGATTCCAGCTTGCCTGGCGCGACCCGTACGAATCCATCGACGTGTTCTGCTGGTCGAGTACCGCGCAGAGCGGCGCCGAATGAGGCCGGAACTGGCCTCGTGGCGGCGTGCGCGGGGGCTCAGCTCTCGCGAAGGGGGGCGAGACCATCTGGAATAAGCCAGGGCGGCATCGAGGCGACGAGGAGGATTCCCGTTTGATTTCCAGGGCTGGAGTGAATCAACTGGGCAGGCGGGGCTTCGCATGGGCCCACGCTTTCCGTGAACAAAGCGGGCTGGTTTACCTTTTGGCTGCCCAGGCGGCCTTTGTGCTCCTCGGGTATGTCACCAACGTTTTCATTGCGAGGAGGCTGGGGCCAATCGAGACGGGCCGATTCGGCGTGGTCATGTCGGTTCTGACCTGGATTGAGGTGTTGATCATCGATGGGGCGCCCCAAGCCCTGCGGCGTTACATCGCCATGCAGCCGAGAAGTGCGGGGAGCATTGTGACCGCTACCTTGCCGCCGCAGCTTCGGCTGGCCCTGGTGGTCTTTCTCCTGTCTTTCTTGTCCTCGCCGGCTCTGGCTGCGGTGTTGAGGGATCCGTCCTACACTAGTCTATTTCGCATCGCCTTCGTGGACATTCTTCTGTACGGGGCCTACTGGTACGTCAATGGCGTATTGCATGGATTGCGTCGTTTCGGGCACCTGTTCGTAATGATCAGTGGGTACGCACTGAGTAAGACGTTGATGACGGTGGCGTTTGTTTGCATGGGGTTCCGGGCCGATGGGGCACTTCTGGCCAATGCGCTCGCTTCGGCAGTGGGCGCGGCCTTGGGAACACTCCCGTTCATCCGGTGGAAGCTCGGTCGGGACACCTGGGACTCCGGCATGGAATTCTGGCACTTCTCGCGGTGGAACTTGCTGTACGGCCTTCTGACTTCGCTCCTGCCCTCGCTCGACCTGTGGTTCGTCCGCTACTTTGGAAATGACCACCAGGCGGGGATGTACACTGTGGCCACGTCAGTGGCGCGGGTTCCGTACTTCTTGGCGCTGGCCTTCATGTCTTTCACCTTGCCCTCGTTGGCGGCCAACTTGGAGGGAGGGAATCCACAACACGAGGCTCTCCGACGGAGCTGGCGGACCATTCAGGCCTCCGCCTGGCTGACGTTCGTACCGCTGCTCGTATTGGTGGAGATTTTCGCCCGGCCGTTGGTGTTGCTGCTCTTCGGTCCTGCGTATCTGGCATCGGTGCCCATCTTGCGGATCCTGTTCCTCGGGACCATCCTCTATTCGCTCCTGCTTCTCGAGAACACGCGCGTGATGGCCGTGCGCGGCATGGTTCCGACGATCCGAGCCGTCGTGCTGACTACGGTCGTCACAGCAGTCACAGTGGCCTACGGGGCGCGCGCGGCGGGAGGCATCGGGGCGGCCACGGCTTTTGGGCTCTCGATGTGCTTTGGGTACTATCTGTCCAGGCGGATCTGAAGTCGAAGGAAGGGCAAGGGGAGGAATCCGTGCGCATCATTGCAGAGGTCCTGATCGTTCTTGGTGGCTACGCCTGGGCTTTTTCCTCCTCGGATCCGCTCGGTTGGCTTGTCGCTCTGGCGGTGGCGCTCTCCCCGTTGCAAATCGGACTCATCGTCTACTACTACAACGGACTGTTCCTTTCAGACTTCTTCCTCCTCGGGGCTCTTGTCCTTTATGCGATGTCCCCTGGAGAGCGTCTGCGCTGGAATCCTGGGAAGCTGGGTATTCTGTTCGGCGTCTTCCTGTCCTGGCTTTTGCTGAGCTCGCTTGCGGCTCGCTGGCCAAGCTCTCGCAGCGTGGCGTTGAGCGAGTGGACGCGCTTTGCGAGGGCCTACGTGATGTTCGTGGTCGTGTACTCGGCCAGTCTGGAACCGGCCCGCTTTCGGAGGATCCTGTGGGCACTTGTGGCCGGCGTATTCTGGGAGGGCTTGGTGGCTTTCGTGCAATGGCGTAGAGGGTACGCCGGTTTGGCCTTCCTGGGAGAGCAAAAGATCCGGTGGCGGGCTACCGGCTTGTTCAGCCACCCGACCATGCTCGGCGAATACCTGGCGATGCTTGCGCCGCTCACGTTGCGTCTGCTCGTGACCCATCCCTTCAAGGTGGCCTGGAAGCGCGTCGTGCTCACCCTGGGGTTTCTGCTCGTTCTGGGAGGACTGTTCGGCTCCTACGCCCGGGGCGGATGGTTTGGGACCGCCCTGGGAGCAACGATCGCCTTCGGTTTGCCTCTGCTGAAAATGCGGGCCAAGCTGATCGCCCGTTATAAAGGGCCGCTGATTGCGCTGGTCATCATCGCCGCAGTGGGTCTGGTCCGTTACGGGCCAATCCTACAAAAGCAATTAACTGACCCGGCGAGGAAGAGATCGGCGAGCGTGCGTAAGCCTCTGAACCTGGTCGCGATGGAGATGCTCAAAGACCGGGCCGTGCTCGGCGTCGGGCTCGGGAACTACCGGTGGAACAGTTGGAACTACATCGCCAGAGTTTATGCGCGCGCCGTGGCGATGGGATTCGATTCCTGGGATGAGCTGTCGCAGATCGTGCACAACTCGTTCCTTCTCCTGGCCGCAGAAGGGGGTGCCCTTGCTCTGTTGGCCTTTTGGGTGATGCTTGGCAGGCTCCTCATCGATGCGCTGATGCTCGGCTGGCGATCCAGTGGAGTGATCCAGAACGTCGGCTTGGGGGCCCTGGGTGGTCTCTGCGCCTTTTCCGTAGTGATGCTGGCCAGTCCGAACATGTTTCAGGAGCCATTTCTGATGAGTCTCTGGGCTCTGGCTGGGCTGTGCCAGGCAGCCCGGGTATACCACCAGCGGCTCGTGGCGCGAAGTGCAGGTAGACAGCACGTGATCACTCCTTCCCCCGCTCGCCCCGCTGGAACTCAGCATGGCCTCTCCGGAGCGGATCACGGGTCGCTCAGCCCTCGCTTGGATAATCGAAGATGAAGTGGCTCCGATCAAATCGCACCGCTTGGTTCTTGGCCATAGCTCTTGCTGCGTACGCATGGGTCGTATCCGAAGTGGCCTGGTGGCATAAGTGCCCGACCTGGGACGAGCCGAGCCATGTGACAGCCGGCTACGCTTACCTCAGGATGGGGGATTTCCGGCTCTACGCAGTAAATCCCCCCTTGGCAAAGGAGATCGCAGCGATCCCGCTGCTCTTCCTGAAGCTGAATCCACCGGATCCGAAGTCCCCCTTCTGGGTGGAAGGGAAGGACGCGCTGTTGGCCAGACAATTCCTGTATGAACAAGGGAACGACGCAGACCGAATCTTCCGGTGGGTACGAATCTGGATGGGCTTCTTCGGAGCCGTCGCCCTGATCGTGCTCTTCGCTTGGGTCAGGAGATACGTCTCGTCCGCGGTGGCTCTGCTTTCGGTTGCCCTGCTCGCACTGAATCCGAGTTTTCTAGCCTTGCTGCCCCTGGCCACCACGGACACGATGTTTGTCCTTGCCACTCTGCTCTTAGCCTGGAGCCTGACGGCCCATCTTTCGAACCCGTGCCTTCGGCGGGCGGGCACTGCCGGACTCGCATGGGGCCTCTGTCTGGCCATCAAGCACACGGCGCTGATTTTTGCCCCCATCGTGCTAGGAATCCTATTCTTAGCCTCGCGGCACCTTGCAGCGAGGCAATACGGAGCGGCAGTTCGAGAGAGCTTGCAGTCAGCAGCGCTGGCGACGGTTGTGGCTTTCACTCTCGTTTGGGCTACGTACGGCTTCGGTACCTCTCCTGCGGTCCAGTCTGCGGACGATAGCGCCAAGCTGGCGGCTCTCGTCGACAAGTTCTTGCCGCTGGGAAGCGCGAAACTTCGAGCGGAGACCGCCCAGCGGATCGGTCGGGTGGAGCTCCCCGCTCGCCCCTACCTTGTCTCCGCTCTGGACATGCTCGGTCTGCGTCCCGCCCTGACGGCCTCCGACTCGGGCTACACGCGTACAAAATACCTGTGTGGCAAGCGTCATAGAGACGGGTTCAGGCAGTTTACCCTGTTCGCGATGGTTGCCAAGAATCCGATTCCGTTCTTAGCTGCGGCGCTCGTCGGCGTCTTCTGGCTGAGAACCCTACCGCAGCCGACTCGCCTCGTCAGCCTTTCGCTACTTCTTGTCCTTTTCGGTGTCGGCACACTGAAACGCGATTTCGCCTTTCGGTACTTCAATTTCCCCATGCTGCCGTTTCTGGCCATCGTCGGTGCGAACGGCCTGTATGAGCTGGCCCGCCGACGATCTCGGGTGCTGAAGGCCGTAATCCCGGCCGTGTTGCTGTGGGGAGGCCTTGAGACTTGGCTCGCTTTCCCCCACCTACTGGCCTACTTTAGCCCGTTAGTCGGAGGGCCGGAGAAGGGGGTGGCTTGCCTGCTGGATTCCAACTCGGACTGGGGGCAGGATCTCCCCCTGTTGGCCAAATGGCAGAGGCAAACGGGTATCGGGCCATTGAAACTGGCTTACAACGGCACGGTGCCACCGGATCACTACGGGCTCCGCTGCATTCTCCTCCCGGGCGTGGATGCATCCACCTTCGATGAACGGCCGGATCCCGAAAAGTTGCAGAAGCTCATCGAGCGGACCGGACCCGACACGGGGACCTACGCGATCAGCACCACGTGCCTTTACAACATCCAGGGATTCTACCCGGGTGCGGATTACTCCTGGCTTCTCAAGTACGAGCCGATCGCGATTCTCGGGCACACGATCCGGATCTACCGGGTGGCGGAAGTGCCTCCCCGCGTCGGGTGCAATGGAGAGGGGCGGAGCGGAATCCCATAGCGCGAGGCCAAATCCTGCCGCACAAGTGGGAAGTTGCTGACCACTGTTCCCGCCTGAGACATTCCAACCGGCGCCGCTGCGCGTCTCCTTTCGCTCGATCGAGGTGGCATATTCGTTGCTATCCTGCCGCTGGAGCGGTAAGGCGACCGAACCGACACTTTGTGCCGACCATGAGGTCCCGACTCGCACGTTGGCCCTTGGTTTTCGCCCTGGTGGCGACTTGCGGTGTAGCAGCGCGGATCGGATTTGGTATCTACGCTGCGAGGCACGTGGACCAGTCTTTGCTCGACGTGCAGACGTACACCCGGATCGCCCAAAACATCCTCGATGGCCACGGGTTTTCTCTCGTGCCTCCGCACCCCACCGTGTTTGTGGCACCTCTGTACCCGGCGGCGTTGGCTCTGGTGCGTTACGTCACCGGAAGCTTCAGCTCGATGATCGCCATCCAGGCGATCCTTTGGGTCGCGGTTGCCTTGCTGGTCCAGTCGATCGGAGAGAAGTGGCTGGATCGGAGATCGGCGCGCCTGGCTTCCCTGTTCGTTTTGCTGCATCCGGAGTTGATCGCCATATCCGCCTTTCTGTACTCGGAGACCTTGTTCGTGACGTTCCTTTACGCCGCGCTCGCTGCGCTGGCGATCGCCGCAACAGCGGCCAAGCCGAAAGCCCTCCTCTGCACGTTGGCCGCCTCGGCGCTGCTTGGTTTGGCTACACTGACGCGGCCAGTCACGCTGTACTTCGTCCCACTCGCGGCAGCGCTGCCCTTTTTCTGGCGCGAGCACCTCGGTTGGAAGGGAGCCACGCAAGTTGCGGTTCTCGCCCTGCTTGGGTTCGCGGTGGTCGTAGCACCATGGTCTCTTCGTAACCGCGCCCGAACAGGTAGTCTTGTGCCGGTGGCAACGGGCGGAGGTACTGCCCTCTGGATTGGAAACTACCAGCCTTTCGATGGGGAGTACCGCTACCAGCAGACCCGAGAGCTCATGGACCGACTGACGAGCGGACTGAGTGAGGTGGAAGCCGACCGGCTCCTCACAAAGATGGCTATCCAGGGGATGCGGCAAAGGCCAGTGGAGGCAATGAAGCTCCTGGCGAAGAAGCTCTGGCGCTATTGGTTGCGGAGCTACGAGAAGCTCCCGGACGGCCGACCGAGGCACTGGACGGTCACGGGTATCGGTCTGCAGTTGCTGCACCTCGTGCTGTTGTCCTTGGCTGCGCTGGGTCTCTGGCTTTCCCGGCGGCGGTGGCGGATCATGCTGCCCTTCCTGTTGCTCGTCTTGTACATGACGGCTATCCACTCCCTGTCGCTACCGGTACCCAGGTATCGGTTGCCGTTGCTTCCGGGGTTGCTGCTTTTCGCAGCAGCGGGCCTTCTCAGCATCTACGATCGAGCCAAAGCGCGCAGATGGGAATCTGCGTGAGAAAGGAGTCTCGTATCGCATGAAGCCGGATATATCGATTGTCGTTCCATCCTATAACTCGGAGAGCACAATCCGAAGATGCTTGCAGTCCCTCATGAGCCAGCAATTCTCAGGGGCGATGGAAATCGTCGTTGTAGATAGTGGAACCGATGCAACGGCTGAGATAGTGCGTGCCGAGTTTCCGAACGTCCGGTTGATCAAGACCCCGCACCGGGTTCATCAAGCAGAAGCGCGCAATATTGGCATCGAGAATACTACTGGCCCAATCATTGGATTCATCGATTCCGATTGCGTGGCGCGAAGGGACTGGGTTTTTAACTCGATAAACTTGCACGAGCGCTTTCCTGACGTCGTTGCGGTAACTGGCACCATTCTGAATGGAACTCCTAAGAACCTGGTAGGCACCCTTCTTTACCTGATGGAGTTCAATGAGTTTGTTCCAGGATCTCCAGAAAGGTACATCAACATTCTATTGGGAGGGAATCTATCGGTCAAAAGGCGCCAACTTGAACAGCTGGGGTTGAGATTCCCGGACATGTACCATTCTGAAGACACAGTACTGGCAGCTCACATCGTAAGGAGCGGGCACAAAATCTTGTTTTCTCCTAAGACTGGCGTTTACCATTTGAACCGAACCTCAACGAAAGACGCTCTGGTTCATTCGTTTGTACTTGGTCGTGCGAGCGGCAAAGCGAGGAAACGGGAAGGTCTCTACGGACGCTGGCTTGTCTATTTCCCGTTCCTTTCTCCGGTTTTGCCCGCAGCACGATGGTGCCGTGGGATGTACAGATTAATACGTTACAATCCGGTCTACGCCGCTCTCTTTTTCTTCTTGACACCCGCTTACATCGTGCTTTCCACTTTCTGGACAGCCGGATTCCTTTGCGGCATGTTCCACAGATCCGATGGCTTTGATCGAAAGGGCGCAACGATCGTATCAGAGGGCAAAGCCTGTTCATCGCCCGTCTTTCGAACATGAGAAGAGTCATCGGTACGGCACGCCGAAGATCTAGCAACCAGCGTACTTTGGACACGGTCCTTGCAGAGCTGCGGAAAAGAAGCATGGTATTGTGAGATGACGATCGACGTGGTGATTCCAGTTCATAACGAACGAGAGAATGTGGGCCCGTTCCTGCAGTATGTACGGACCGTACTTTGCCCGCATTTTGAGCGGGTGCGTGCGATTGTTGTGGATGACGGTAGCACGGACGGGACGTTCGAGATCATATCGCAGTGTGCACAAGATGCTGATCCTGGCTTCTCCGTTTTAGGGATCAAATTGGCGAGAAACTTCGGAAAGGACATGGCCATTAAGTGCGGCCTGGATCGATCAGATAGCGACGTGTGCGCGATAATCGATGGAGATTTCCAGCACCCTGCGGAAAAGATTCTGGAGGCATGCAGAGTGTTAGCCTCAGGTTACGATGTCGTTCATGTGGAGCGCTTGGGCGCAGCTGAAGAGAGCATCCGGAGGAAGTTAGGGACGAAAATATTCCATTTCATGCTACGATACCTTGCCGGCGCACCAATACATGGATCGGATTACAAAGTTATGAGTAAGAAGGCGGTAGCCGCACTGAAGCGGTTTCAGGAATCGAACTACTTCAACAGGGGGATTGTGGAAAATATGGGGATGAGGGCGGCGGTGATACATTACGTTCCTTCCCCGAGAAAAAGCGGGAAATCGAGTTATTCGATGTACAAGCTAATGCGTTTGACGATCGACGGCGTTACCTGCGTCTCGAACCGTCCGCTGCGACTGTCATTTTACCTTGGCACGGTTGTATCATTGGGGAGCGTGTTATATGCTGGCTACATCGCCTTGCAGAAGTTGTTGTGGGGGATCCCGATCCCCGGTTTTGCGAGCCTGGCTGTGGGAATCTTCTTCTTGGGCGGGGTACAGCTAGTTTCGTTGGGCGTGATCGGCGAGTATGTGGGCCGGACGTATCTTGAGGCCAAACGTCGTCCGCAATATGTAATAGACGAGGAGGTTACGTCGAGGCGCTAGCTCGTAGAGAGCGCAGCGGAAAGGGAGCGAATGGAAACATGCTTGCAAGGCAGCGAACATTGCGGCCTTGGGAACGTTAGCACCAGGGGATGACCAAGAAGGAATATCGAGTGTTAATGCGAAAGGTGATTTTCCCGGAGTCAGGAGTGTCTACATTGGAAAAGTGGATGAAGTCAAAGCAGGACGGGAAGCGAGCGCGCATATGGATTTGGGGGATCGTGTTGATCGCGGGGCTGAATTTTGTCATTTATGCTGCAAGCTTACCTTCGTATTTGCTACCTCAAGATGACTTTCATCACGTTACGGAATGGACGGCGAATAAGGTGGAGATCCGGACCCCGTTTCTCAAGGATACATATGGAAGAGTTGGGCAAGGAGGGCACTACCGGCCTTTGGAAGTGCTGAGCCATGTTTTGGATGACGTGTTGTGGGATGGAAGGTTTTGGGGGAGGCATCTAACCAATATCTGCCTCCACATCGGCTGTTCGACTCTCGTTTTGCTGACCGTATCCGCATTGAGCGGAGGTATGTTGCCGGCCATAGTAGCCGCGGTGATTTTTTCAGTTCACCCCGCTCACCAGGACGCGGTTTGCTGGCTTTCGGGCCGAACGGATGTGATTGGAGCATTCTTCGGTTTAGCTTCGGTGTATTTGTATACTCTGTCGGTGAGGACTCGTTCCTTGTGGGCATACGTTGGTTCGCTTCTTGCATTTTTCATGGCTTTGATGGCGAAGGAGATTGCCTTTGCGATTCCTTTCGTCATCTCAGTGCTGGGAATTTGTTGGTTGCAAGAGACTGAGTTTAAAAACGTGATGTCACAATTGTACGGGAAAGGGGAAGTCCGCCTGTGGAAGAGGCTCGTCGGGTTTAGTATCGTTTATGTTCTACCTTTACTTCTTTGGCTGGCGAATGCCTTTTCGTGGCGTGACATCCGGATCATATCGGGGGGAGGGCTGATACTGATTGGGCCGGCTACTTTGTTGGCTACGGTATTGCTCGCGTACGCGTCGGATCAGGTGGCTAAGAGAATCGTGAGTTTCCGGTGGGCCGAGCGTGTGGTGGATTCCGTACTGTTTTTTGTAGTCTTCGGAATGTACTGGCTTGTGAGACTGCGTGTGGTTGGAGGATTGGGCGGCTATTACAGCACCTTCACCAATTGGAGCAATCCTTCTGCGGAGATCACGATCGCGAGTTTCGCCCGGGACGCGTATGGTTTGACGGGCCTTCTGCTTCCGCAACCCGCTGGTTTCAATGAGGAGGTGTTGCGTCTCCATAGCCATGTTCCGGGTGTGTTTTACGGAGTGTTCTTGTTGCTAGTGGTCGGTCTCGGAATGGTCGGTTGGCTGCTTTGGCGCAGAGACAGAGTTAGCTTGGCGTACTATGCAGCTGCGTTCCTTTCGGTCGCGCCTGTGCACAATCTGCTCTTACGGAACACGGTGTACGATCCGCGCTATCTGTATTTTGCTTCAGCCTGGGTATGCGGAATGCTTGGCCATCATTGGACGAAATGGTATCGTTCGTGGAGAGCAAGCGGAAGAGGCAAGTTCTTGCCGCTTGGGGCATTATCTGTTGTAGTGGCAGCATACGGCTTCACGACGGTCCGCGCGAGCCTCGACTATTTGTATTCCGGTTCGATTATCCGCAAATTCGTTCAAGCTGTGGAAAAGAACAAAAAGACATTGTGTGACGCTGAGGACATAGTGGTCGTTACGTGGCCGATGCTCCATTGGGACACGCCCCGGCACGTGTGGATTTCGAAGTATCTTGACGATATCGTGTCCCATGGCATGGGATGTAAGAGTTTTGTGGACCAAGATGTGGAGTTCTATTTGTTTGCCAAGCGGTCATTCAAAGGCGGCAGGGTTACAGTGGTGGATGACTCCACCTTTGTCGTGTCGGCTTGCCGTGGTTGGTGGGATCTGTACGTGCTTCCGTTGAATGCGAGTTGGGAGGAGGTCGAGCTTCGCCGCGTCTATTCCCGCGCTTGGCGGGATCCCCACCATCGGGCAGTCCAGCTGGGCACCCTATTGACGCAGCGCTCGAAGAGTGATGTCGGTTTCCAGATTTGGATAGAGGGTTGCGACGTCTGGATCCGCGACCCGCGGCTCACCATGAAGCACTCAGCGATCATCCTATATACGGACGGCCAATTCTTGATCGTGCCCGGGAAGAAACTGAGGGAGAAGCTGCTGGCGCGCTCGGATACGGGTCTACTGTGGGAGGGGAACGACCGGGTCGCGCCGACGGGCCAGATCTCTTGCAGATGAGGGCAGTGAGGAGAACGGCATGTTTTGCGCAGGGGATCCCGAACCGACGCGGGGATGAAGAGCTTGGCGGGCAGAGGGACAAGTCGAAGCAAACGGCTTGGCGGCCCAGCGGGTCGAGATGCTGGGAGGGAAGGGACTCATTACGTTTTCTTCCGGCTCGACGACGTCGGTCTTCCGGGTGACGCCTACCGTTTTTCCACGGTGCAGCTCGACGCAGAGGGCCTGGCCGAGGGCCGGAGACGGGCAGAGGCGGTCTTGGATCTTTTCGTCCGGTACGGAATGAAGGCCGATCTGGCCGTGGTTCCGTGGCACTGCGAAAGGGGTTCGTGGGAGTGGCTTCGGTGCTATGCGGATGGACGTCAGTTTGAAATGGCTCAGCACGGTTTCCGCCACCAAGAGCACGGTTGCCGAGAGTTCGGGCCGGGTCGTACGGCCGAGGAGCAACGAGCAGATATCCTGATGGGTCGCCGCCTGTTGCGCGATTGCCTCGGGATGGAGCCCGACATTTTCGTTCCGCCAAGCAACAAGTATGATCGGGACACGGTCGACGTGTTGGCCGAATTGGGTTTCCGGATCCTTTCGGCCGGGGCGGCCAGAAATCGCTTTGAGTACGCGGTGATCCGCTTGGCACGCATGTGCGGTTTGAGCCATCTCCGCGACTACCCTGTCAGTCACCATGAAGGGTGGAATGGGGCTCTTTGGGAGATGTCGATTTCCGTGGATGCGGCCGAGGACTACGCGGGCGCCCGACTCAAGAGCGCGAACAGGCTGATCCGCGAGGTGCAGGAAGCTGTTGCAAGATACCGGTACGTCGGCGTGATGCTCCATCCCTGGCTCTATTCGTCGGCGGAGTCGCTGAAGGCCCTGGAGGAATTGCTCAGGTGGATAGGCGATACCGGCTTCCCGTCCGTCCTGATCTCCCAGACGTTCCCGGATCGAGGGTTGGCCGGCATCTAGTCCGGTGGAGGCGGGGGTAAGTGATCTTCGCCGTGGTCGTTCGAGCAAAACGTCTTTGGAGGGCATGTGGAAGGCGAGAATGAGTACAAGCGCGTAGCGGTTTTCGGGGGAGCAGGTTTCGTGGGCAATGCCCTTGTGAGCAAGCTTCTCGACCTCGGGATTCGCGTGGGTGTCTTCGACAACTTTTCCACGGGCCGGCGCGAATTCCTCGATGAAACCAGCCCGCATCTTGAGATCGTGGAGGGTGATATCGCGGACAGGGACCGCGTGGAGGATTTCGTACAGCGCTTCGGACCAGATGCCGCGGTCATCCTCGCAGCGGTTCATTACATCCCCTTGTGCAACCGGGACCCCGTGCTCGCAATGCGAACCAACGTCCTGGGGACCCATGTCGTCCTTCAGGCATGCGGGAAAGCGGGGATCCGGAAAGTTGTGTTCGCATCCTCTGCGGCCGTCTACGGCATCGGGGATAACCCGCATGACGAGGAAGAACCGCCAGCCCCCACGGACGTGTACGGAATGACCAAGGTGATTGGGGAAGAGTTGTGCCGGGACGCCTCCCGTAACTACGGACTGCGCACCGTGGTGGCGAGGCTATTCAATATCTATGGCCCGCGCGAAACCAATCCCCACGTTATCCCGGAGATCGTGTCGCAGGCCTTAGCGGGGGACCTCCTGAGGTTGGGCAACCTCGAGCCGAAGCGCGATTACATCCACGTGAGCGACGTGGCCGACGCTTTGGCCTTACTCCTCCTCTCGCCCATGAGTGCCGATTTCGAGGTCTTCAACGTGGGTACGGGCCGGGAGTACAGCGTGAAAGAGGTGGTGGAAATAGCTGAACGAGTGCTGGGTAGGAAACTCTACATCGAGCCGGATCCCGCAAGGATGAGGCGTTCCGATCGTCTCCACCTTTGCGCACGCATCGACAAGATGGTCCGGCACTTCGGTTGGAGACCACGGGTCGATCTGGAAGAAGGGCTCAGACGGTTGCTCCTTTGGGAATGGGCCCAGGCCGTTCCCAGCACCGTGGCGCATTGAGTGAGTCCGAGCGAATTCCGCCAGAACGGAGGTCGGCGAGCGTGAGAGTGGCACTGGTCGGGCCGTATCCCTTGGATTGGCGGAGGGTAACCGGAGGGATCGAGATGGTTACCCTCAATCTTTCTCGAGAACTCGTGGCGCGGGGCGTTGAAGTCCACGCCGTGACCTTGGACTTCGGGGGGGAGGAGGAGGCGAATCCGCCGGCGGGCGTGCAATTACACCATCGAACTACGCAAAAGAGATTGGCCCGTCTGACGCTCTTCGCGGCGGAGCGTCGCTGGATTCAGGACAGGGTCCGGGAATTGCGGCCGGACGTTGCGCACGTGCAAGGCACGGACGTGTACGGAGCGGTCCTTCCCCGGATCGCCAGAGACGCACCCACCGTGCTCACCGTCCATGGTTACCTCAGGCGGGAGCTCCAGGCGGGCCTCACGGAGCTCCCGTGGCGCGCCAAACCGGGCTTTCTCCTACGGGCCGCTTTCAACGCCTGGTTTGAGGGCAAAGCGCTTGGGTCCGCGAGGCACATCGTTTGCATATCGCCTTACATTGAAAAGCTCCTTGGTCAGGACACAACACGGCGCACTTACAACATTCCGAACCCTGTGGACGAGAGCTTCTTCCAGCTCCGAGACCGCGGCGAAGATGGACGGCTGCTTTTCGCCGGGATGATCCGGCCGCGAAAGGGCTTGCTTTTCCTGGCCAAAGCATTGCGGGGGCTCAAGGCGGAAGGCGTGCCGTTTCGGTTGCGACTCGTCGGCAAGGTGTTTGAACCCAGTTACTACCGCCGTTTCCTCCGGGTCCTGGATGCCTACGAGCTGCGGGATTCGGTGGACATTCTGGGCGTGGTGGACGATGCGCTCTTGAAGGATGAGTTCGAGCGCGCCTGGGCAGTCGTGCTGCCCTCCTCTGAGGAAACGGCGCCCATGGTGATCCAGCAAGCGATGGCGGCGGGGAAGCCGGTGGTCGCAACGCGGGTGGGAGGAATTCCGTGGATGGTTCAGGATGGAAAGACCGGCCGACTCGTGGACTACGGGGATGTCCCTTCGCTTGTGAGAGCTCTGGCCGAGGTCTTGTCGGATGGGGCTCTGGCAAAGGACATGGGGCAGCAGGCGCGCGAGGTGGCGCGTGGCCTATTCAGCAATCGCCATGTGGTCGAGTCCACGCTTCAGGTCTACCGCATGGCGCTGGAGGATTTCGCCGCGCGAGACCGCCGGTCGACTTCGAGCACCCGTGTGCCCGATGCGGCGACTGAGCCACCCCTCCCCCTTCAGCCGAGTGAGGACTTGAGACGATGAAGATCCTTTACTTCAGCTATCTGTACGACCTGTGGGGTTGTTCTTTGGGCTCCACCCTGAAGGCGATCGAACTATTCGGCGCGCTCCAGAAATTGGGCCACGAAATCCGCATGTGCTGGATGAATCCCGGGGTTCAGGAGTCTCAACCGGGGGACGGAAGCAACTTGTGGCGCAAGGTCAGGGGGAGGCTCAAGGCCCGGTTCGCGCGCTTTGTCCACGAGCCCGGCCAGATTCTGGCCAATTTTCGATATCTGCCGCGCGAGCTGCGAGAGGTGAACTCCTTCGCGCCGGATCTCATCATTTGGCGGCACGACGTGTATCTCTTCACCGAGCTCTACACGAGCCGAGTGGTGAAGCTGCCGTGGCTCCTGGAGGGCGACGGACCTTCGGTGCGAGAGTACAGGCAATTCTATCGACGTTACGTAAGGTACGGTCACCTCGACAGCCTGATCGAGAGGGCGGTGGTGCGCAAGGCCCCCGCGATCTTTGTGCAGTCCAACGAGACCAAACGGTACTTCGCGGAGCAGGGAGCCCCGGAGGAGAAACTGCGGATGATCCCGAATGGCGTGGATCCGGCAAAGTTCAATCCGCAGGTTTCCGGCCAGGAAGTGCGGCGTAAGCTTGGACTGGACGAGACAGCCGTGGTGCTCGGCTTCAGCGGTTCGCTCCACTATTGGCACGGGATCGATAACCTGATGCGCCTGATGACGCAGGTATGCCGGAGCTTCGGCCAGGCACATTTCGTGATCGCTGGGGGTGGCGGGCCGGAAAGCGATAGGCTTTTGGCCTTCGTGGAGGAGGCGCGCCTTGGGCAAAGGGTCCATTTTCTCGGATTCGTGCCGCACGATCAAATGCCCCCTGTGATCGCCGCCTTCGACATCGCGCTCGCGCCGTACCCACCGATCGAACGCTTCCATTTCAGTCCTGTGAAGATTTTCGAGTACATGGCCTGCGGTAAGCCGGTGGTTGCGGCGCGGTTGGGTCAGATTGCCGAGGTGATCCAAGACGGCCAAAACGGCTTCCTCTTCGAAGCGGGTGACTTTGAGGGTCTTCTCGAGAAAGTGCGCGCCTTGATCGCGGATCCCACTCTGCGCCGCAGGCTTGGGGAACAAGCGCATCGGACGGTGGTGCCTGGCTACACGTGGGAGACCCAGGCGCGGAAGCTGGAGGCTTTGTGCTTCGAAGTCCTCGAGCGCTTCCAACGGTGAGGGAAAGGGATGTCGGCTTCGGACGGATTGCGCATCCTCTTCGTGGTGGACGGCTTTGGGATCGGCGGAGCCGAGGCGGGTGCGATGCGTCTTGCGCGCGCCCTCCGCGAGATGGCGCCCGTGAGGCTCGACGTGTGCAGCACTCGCCGGGACGATCGGCTCTACGCCGAGTTCCTCCGGTCTGCAGACAGAGTCTATCGCTTTCCGCGGCAGAATCGGCTTGCGCTCGGGACCTTCGCGCGGCTGGTGGCCTTGATGGGGGCCAATCGCTACGATGTAGTTCAGACGGCTTTGTTCTACGCCGACGTGCTCGGGGTTCCAGCAGCCAGATTGTGCGGCGTGCCCTGCATCATCTCGTGGCAGACGGCGCTCGGTGCCCGCACTGGATATGCCCAGGACGACCTCCTGCGGCATCGGGTTTCCCTGCGGATGGTCTCCCGCATCTGCACGACCATGGTCGCGGTTTCGGAGGACTTGCGGAGGTCTTTCGTGCGGCGAGGCTTGTGCCCGGCGGACAGAATCCTGACCATTCACTACGGGATCGACACCGACGAATTCCGTCCCGACGACGCTGTCCGGGCTCGCGCAAGGGGCACCTTGGGTCTCCGCGATGGGCAGATCGCCATCGGGGCGATGGGCCATTTCAATCCCGTGAAGAACCACCGGCTGCTGGTGGAGGCGTTCGCAGCTGTGCGACGTAGCCACAGGAACTGCATCCTCTTGCTTGCGGGAGATGGACAAGAACGAGCCAATCTGGAGCGGCTGGCCAAGGAGCTGGGAGTCGCGGATTCCGTGAAGTTCGTGGGCTACTACCGGCCCTCCAGTGAGTTCCTGAATGCGCTGGACGTCTACGTGCATCCTTCCCTGCAGGAAGGATTGCCGAACGCGGTGATCGAGGCGATGGCCACGGGGAAACCCGTTCTGGGATCGCGCGCCGGGGGCATTCCGGAAATCGTGGAGGAAGGGGTCACCGGATTCCTTTTCGACCCCCGGAGCTCGGAGCAGCTGGCCGAGCTTCTCGAGCGGGTCTGCAGTTCGGAATCTCTGCGGGAGAATCTGTCCAAAGCCGGGCGAGAGCGCGCCCTGAAGCACTTTTCCCTGCATACCGAAGCTCGGAAGTTCCTCGAGCTGTATGAAGGGCTGCTGAGGAAGAGACGAGGGCCAGGTTCGCGGGCGAAAGGGGATGGTTCGCGACGGGCGGGCGAGGACGCAGGGGAGCTTGCACCCACGGCCGCTCTGCCCGCAGAGGCCAGGCCCCGGAACGGAGCTGAATGCAGGACGAGCGACGCTTGTGCTTCCCGCTTTGCGGTTTCGGCTTGATCAGACAGGGAGGTCGTTCCGATGTCCACGACGAGGTCACTGACTTTTCTGGGATGGGCGATCCTATTTCTGTGGCGCCCAAACCTGACCCAGGCCCAGCATCCCAATCACGCGGGCAAGTATCCAAAGCTGTGCATTCAGCAAAGCTGGGTGGATCCCGAGCAGATCTGCATCGTGGACATCGTTTCGAAATTCGATCTGATCCAGGCGGATCTTTCGCCCGAGCAAATACGGGCCATCCGGTCGCTGAACCCACGCGCTGTGATCCTGCCTTTCTGGTCCACCCATTTCAATATGCCGAATTACAACTCCAGCGGGAGCACAGTGATGGACCTGGACGAGTTCAGGCGGGACGTGAACTCCAATCGGGAGAAGGGCTTTGATGGGATGTACATCGATCTCTGGAATCTCCTCCGAGACAGCTTTGCCGATTCGCTGGCGAATTTGCTGCGCACGATCTGGCCTAATGGGATTCACGTGGTGAACGCTGCCAACAGTTTTGAGCACTCCTTCGCTCTGAACGGCTTTCTGTTTGAAGACTGGCCGGTGTACTCTGGCCGCTACGATTACTACGTGGTAGGGCCTCTCGCCACTTGGAGAGCCCGGGGGTATAAACCGACGGTGATCGTATTCAACATACGCAGCTACGGTGTGGAGTCGGAGTACTTCTGGGAAAAGGCGAGGCTTGCCACGGCCATGGGTCTGCTGCACGATGAACTCTACGTGATGTACAATTACGGCAGCGGAGGTTCCCCCCACTGGGCCGTGCCTTGGTGGTTCGATGAATGGAACGTGGAACTCGGTTCCCCGATTGGGCCCCCCCAGCAGCTCGGCACGGAGGTCTACTACCGGGAGTTCACCAATGGCGTGGTGATTTGCAATCTGAGCGGCGAGACTCGGCGGGTCAAGCGGTCCGATCTGCCCGTCAGTGGCGAGCTTTACCGAATTCGCGGGGGACAAGTTCCTTCCTGGAACAATGGGATGCCCTTCGAGGAGGTGGAGCTCAAGGGTTGGAGACTGAATGACGTCGATAACAAGTACGCAAAGAGGCTCGGCGACGCCATTGTGCTGTTGAAGAGCCCGGCAACGGTTGTGAGCGACATCCTCATCGACGATGGCGGCACTGATGATGTGGATCCGCATCCGAACTATATGGGCCGATTCGTCCAATCCGGCATGCAGTTCGATCCTTACGGCTACCGCAAGTGGAAGAACGCCTGGTACGTGTACGGGCACAGTTCCTGCTACTATGCCCCGCCGAGCAACGGAAACAGCTGGGCCCGATGGATCCCCCAAATCCACATCACCGGAAGCTACGAGGTGTTTGAATGGCATCCCACCAGCTCCGACCTGGCCAAGGATGCCCGCTACACCGTCAAAGCGGGGGACAAAGTCACGTCGATCACCGTGAACCAGACTATGAACGGGGACAGGTGGAATCGGCTCGGGGTCTTCTGGTTCCGCGCCGGGGACGAAAACTACGTGGAGGTCCGTAGCGTGCCGTCCGGAACCGTGGTGGCGGACGCCGTGAAGTTCGTGTACCGCGGCACGGGTGATTTCCGCGACACGGAGGCCCCGGCTCCTCCGAAAGGGGTTCGCATCCTGCCCTGAGGGCTCTAGCCAGCGCTGTGGGGACTTACCGTGGACGTGATTCGGGCTAGCGAGGAGGCGACAAAGACGCAGGTCCGTGCCGTGTACCGGGAGGGGAGGGGCCCCGCGCGCTGGCTACGCTCGCGATTGGGTACCCTCGGCCGCAACACCTTTTACGTGGCCATCGGGCAATTCGTCCACCTGGTCTTGGCCATTGTGCTGACACCCATCGCGGCCCGGGTCCTCGGCGACAGCGACTTTGGACGCTATTCGCTGGCGTCCACGCTGATGTATTTCGTGTTCCTGTTCAGCGACCTTGGGCTGAACACGTGGATTACTCGCGAAGGGGCCCGAGATGCAGCCGAGCTGGAGAGGCTCTTCCCCGCCGCATTCGCCGTGAAGCTTTGCCTCCTACCTCCGCTCTTGGTGCTGCTGTGGCTCGCTACGCAGCTCACTGGCCTTGAGGAACGCTCGGCACAGGCTGTGGCGATCTTCGGGTTCTACGGCGCCGCCTCCTCATTGTGGCAGCTGGCGCTGGCGGTCTTTCGAAGCCGGGAGACGATGAAATACGAGCCAATCCTCTTCGCCTTGGAGAAGACGTTGATTACGGGAGCATCCCTTGCCGTCTTTTTCTTGATCAAAGGCGGGCTTCTCGGGTTCGTCCTGACGTTCCCGGCGGCGGGGCTCGTGACCCTGATCGTCTCGCTCTGGATCCTGCACAGCCGTTTCCTGCGGTTACGCTTGGCTTTTCGGCCGAGCCAGTGGTTCGGCATGGTGGAACTGGCTTTTCCCTTCGGCCTGTCGGCTTTGCTCGCGACGGTCTACAACAGGGTCGACGTGATCCTACTCACGGCCATGACCACACCCGCGGTCGTGGGATGGTACTCGGCGGGGTACAAGCTGCTCACTGTCACCAACCTGATTCCGACAGTGGTTGCCACGGCCACTTTCCCCCGGTTTGCGGCGCTTCAGTCGTCGGATCGCCGGCAATTGAGCCGCGTCTTCTGGGACGGAATGCGACTCTTGCTGGCCATCTGCGTCCCGATGGTGATCCTTGGGACCACCCTGGCCAAACCCATTACGCTTTTCCTGTTCGGCGCAGAGTATTTCCAGACGGCGCCAGCTATTCAGATCCTCATCTGGGCCTGCGGGATCGTGTTCTTCAACATCTATCTCACGGGATTCCTCGGGGCTCTGGGATACCAGAATCGGGTAGTTGGCTTTCAGGTAGCCGCCACGGTGGTGAATGTGGGCACCAATCTGGTCCTCATTCCGCACCTTCAGCATCTTGGGGCTGCCGCGGCCACGGTCGTCACAGAAGGACTGATGTTCGCGCTCCAGTTCGGCTTGGCTTTGCGGCGATTGGTGGATTGGGAACCCCTTCGGATCTCCGTGCCCTTGGTGGCGGCGAGTCTGAGCTTGGGCCTGTGCATCGCCCTGACCACTGCGCACCAATGGAACGTGGTGGCTGTGCTCGCCGTCGGGATTGCGGCGTACGTCGCAGTCTTCCTCCTGAGCGGCGGGAGGAAAGCCTTCAGCCTGCTTTCCACGTGAACTTGGTGTCTCCGCTCCTGGCGGAAGAGACCCTTTTGGCCCGACGCTAGCGCGAAGACTCGAGCTCCCATCCAGGAGCAAGGACCCGCCGAAGGGGCGGACTTCCCCAACGAGAGTCCCGACCCGAGTGGATCCGATCCAGCTCGGGCGCTCCGGTGCTGAAGGGAGCGGGTTTGTCGGATCCTGGAAAAGGCGGGGAGAATATGGATCCCTGCAGGCGCCAGGGAACCTGTCTCAGGAAGAAACTGCGTCGACATCTGAAACAGGCTATGACGGAAAGCGTGGGGGCTTTCCCGAAGAAGGAGCCTTGAGCTGGCGAGAGATCGGAATACGGGGGCCGTCGACAAGCGCAACAACGAGCCCAGCAGCGGGAATGTGGCCGATTCCCAAGAGAGTCGCCCTTCCTAACGGGGAAGTGGTGGTATACGCTTTGCACCGGATGACGTCGCCGGCTGTTTCTCTGACCGAGAAGGATTCGGAAAAGGTGCGGAGGTAAGAACGCGATGCGGCTTCCTTGGAGAGTTTCTCTTTCGGCTTTGGCTGTGCTGATCGGTCTTCAGGCAGCTCAAGCTCAGGTGAAGATCATGCCTCTGGGCGATTCCATCACCGAGGGCTATGGCTCGAGCCAGTCTCCGCCCACGGGGTACCGAGACGATTTAGCAGCTATGCTGACTGCGTCGGGCGTGAATTTCGACTTCGTCGGCAGTCTCCACGAGGGCACGGGTTTCGACCCCGACCACGAGGGACACCCGGGGTTCCGAGCCGATAACCTGTCGGAACACGTATTGGACTGGCTACAGGCTTCCCAACCGGACGTGGTGATCTTGCAAATTGGCACCAATGATCTCAATGAAGGGGCCTCCCCGAACGAGGTATCGACCAGGATCCTTTCGATTGTCACCAAGATCCAGCAGTACAACCCCCAGACCAAGATTCTCCTCGTTTCCCTGCTGCCCCGCACGGACGCAACGGACGCGGACGCCGAAGAGACAAGCCGCCTGATCCAGAATCTGGCCAGCAGCCAGAAGGAGAATGGGAAACCAGTGTACTTTGTGGGCCTCTATTACATGATGAAGGCCCAGCCGAACTGGAACACCACCTTGATGTACGATTCCTTCCACCCGAACGACGCAGGATACGCCTTGATGGCGGAGGGTATCTTCCACGTGCTCCTGCGGGCATTGGGACTGAGGGACGATGTAGCGGACGATTTCTCTCGTTCCTCGCTGGGGAGGATGTGGGTTCATGGTGGCGGGTACACCATTCAGAGTGGCGCTCTTTCCAACCAAACCTCCGGAGAGAATTGGGATCTTGCGATCTATCTCGGTCATGCCAATCCCAAGGAAGTGAAAATCGTGTGGGACAGGACAGCCACAGAGACCGGGATTGGGGAAGGCGGCATCGCCGTCATGCTGAATTCGGAGAATCCCTCTGAGGCGGACGGTTACCTCATTTGGCACAATGTCTGGAACGGGGGGCAATACGTTTCTCTGTGGACTATCCAGAATGGGCGGCCGGAACAGTCCATCATGGATGTACCGGCGCGTCTGCCTCTGCCGCAACCGGGCGATACCTTCCGCGTGGTGATCACCACCGACGCTACGCAGCACCGTTTCGAATGCTACAAGAATGGGCAACTCGATGCCGTGGTCTACGACAATAATAAGCGCTACGGCGATACCCCCTACTGGTTCGCTGGAGTAGACCTCCGAGCCGGCCGCAACAACAACGTGGCCACCTTTGACGTTCGAACCGAAGCGGACCTGGTAGCACCGGCGGCCATCACGGATCTTAAGGTGGAAAGTGCCGGCATTACTTCCCTGACCTTGAGCTGGACGGCCCCTGGCGATGACGGCAACGACCAGGGTCAAGCTGCCTCCTATGACATTCGGTACTCCACTCAACCGATTGACTACTACAACTTCTTCTCGGCGATTCGGGTTACGAACGTACCGACTCCGGCAGCTCCGGGAACGAAGGAAACCCTGCAGGTCCTGGGACTTCAGCCCAATACCACCTACTACTTTGCGATCCGCACGGCCGATGACGCCGGGAATCTCTCGGCCCTGTCCAATGTCGCCAGCGGCAAAACGGCTAAAGGCACGGTGGAAACAGACGATTTTGATCGCTCTGGTCTCGGGCCTAACTGGGTAGCAGGACCTGAGTGGCAGCTCGTCAACGGAGCTCTTCACAACGGGTCAACCGACGAGGGATGGGACCATATTGCCATTTACTTGCGCGAGCAGAGTCCAGCCGAATTTGCCCTAAAGTGGGCGCAAACTGCTGACGCCACAGGGATCAACGAAGGGGGGCTCGGGGTGTTTGCCTCCCCATCCTTGAATTCGGATGGCTACCTGATCTGGATAAGCACCCTCGCCGGCCTGGCGAACAAGGCGCACCTGTGGACCATCGTGGGCGGGCGCGTCTCGGCAGGAGACGAGATACAGTCGACCAGTAGTCAAGCCTCGCTTCCGGGCCCAGGTAGCGTTTTTAAGGTAGTGCCCCGGTTCGAGAGCGGGAATAAGGTTCACTTCGATCTCTATGTGGATGGTGTGTTCGCGTGTACCCTGAGCGACCTCAGCGGAAATCCAAAGATCACGGCTACGAGCTACTACGCCGGCGTGGTACTTCGAGCCGGCCTGAACAACGACGTCGACGCATTCATGGTCACCTCAGAGTTAGGAGCTCCTTCCAGCCTCTCCGTTGTCCGAGGGCAGAATCAGACAGGCACGGTTGGGCAATGGCTCCCGGATTCCGTGCTCGTGAAGGTCACGGACCAGAACGGGCACCCGTTAAGTGGCGTGCCCATCCGGGCGGAGATCTTGCAAGGTGGGGGCCAGGTAGACCCCCAGATTAGTTCGGGCCCGCACCTCCGCGTGAACATCGGCGGTCCGGCCTTTGATGAGAGCGGGGGGACGCATTGGGAGGCCGACAAGCCCTACCCCCAGGGCACGTGGGATTATGGAAAATGGGGCTACGTCGGAGGGAATACGGCTACCACCACGTCCCCTATTTCGGGAACGGACAACGACGCATTGTATCAGTCCGAGCGATGGGGGATAAGCGAGTTCAAGGTGGATGTGCCTGTCGGCACGTACACGGTCCGGCTCCATTTCGTCGAGATGGCTCACACGAGCTCGGGATCGCGAGTCTTCGATGTGAAGATCGAAGGACAAACTGTTCTTTCCAATCTCGACATCTTCGCGGAGGTTGGGCGCAATGCGGCCCTGGTCAAGACCTTCCAGGTTCAGGTCAATGACGGAACGCTGAACGTTTCTTTCGTCCCGAAAGTCGAAGATCCGGAGATCGCCGGGATTGAAGTCTTCCAGGGGAGCCCTGGATTAATAACGGACGGCCGCGGCATCACCGGCGTGCGCTGGCGGCTCGGGACGACGGCCGGTACCCAGTCCCTCCGTTTCCTAGCTGAGGGCTACTCCTTGCAACCGGTGACGGTCACGGCAACCGCGCTGCCAGAGGCGCCCCAACAGATGACCTATGTATCGGGGAACAACCAGAGCGGAGCGGCAGGGACGCAGCTGCCAAATCCTCTCGTCGTGAAAGTGAGCGATCGCTACGGCAATGCGGTGCCCAACCATTCCGTCTCTTTCAATGTGATCCAAGGCGGCGGGCGGTTCGTGAGTACGGGGACTGGTCAAGCGACGGTGAAGACCGATGCTTCCGGGCAGGCGTCGGTTTCCTACATCCTTGGCTCTCTCGCAGATACGAACATTGTGCAAGCGAGCTCGCAGGGGTTGCAGGGTTCTCCCGTGAGCTTCAAGCTGATCGCCACCTCAGGCGTAGCGAAGACGCTGTCCTACGTGTCGGGGAATGGCCAGACGGGCACGGTGGGAAAACGGCTTGCGGATAGTCTGAAAGTCCGCGTGCTGGACCGCATCAACCAAGGGGTAGGAGGGATCAGCGTCCGCTTCGATGTAGTGCAGGGAGGCGGCTCTGTCAGTAGTTCCGTTGTGACGACAGACGCGCAGGGTTATGCGGCGGTCAGCTGGGTCTTGGGGACCGGCGCTGGCCTTCAGAAGGTTCGGGCTTCCGCATCCGGCCTTCAGGGGAGTCCCATCGAGTTCTCCGCCATGGCTTCGCCGGATGCGCCGTACCGGGTAGCGAAAGCGAGCCGGGACAGCCTGCGCGGGGCGGCGGGGAAAGTCTTGGATGACACGATCCGGGTGAGGGTGACCGATCAGTATGGAAACCCGATCCAAGGCCACCAGGTGACGTTCTACGTGGTGAGCGGCGGTGGGAATCTCCAAGGCTCGGCGGAGGCTACTGTGGCCACCGACGCAGCAGGCGTGGCCGCCGTCCGTTGGACATTGGGTCCGGCTCCCGGCGCTGTGAATCAGCTGGGCTACCGCTCCTTCGGTGGTTCGGGTGCCCATCTCAATGGCTCGCCGGGGCAGTTCATCGCCTTTGCCGGCGACGTAGGTCGTCTGGACTACGTCCGCGGCAATGGGCAGGTGGTGTCCGTCCGAAGACAGGCTTCCGTACCGCTCGAGGTGCAGCTGTTCGACGAGTTCGGCTTCGTCGTCAGCGGCTACCCGGTGACGTTCCGGGTGAAGTCGGGCGGGGCCACGTTCGGAGGAGGCGCGAGCGACACGGTGCGCGTCATCCAAACCAATGCCCAGGGTCTCGCCTCGGTAACCCCAGTGCTGGGATCGGAGTACGGCCAGCGCATCACGATCGCCGTCGAGGCGAAGAACTCGAAAGGCCAGTATGTCCAGAATGCGCCGTATCTCTTCACCCTGAGGACGCCCGGAATCCTTTCCGTGGAGTACGTTTCCGGCGATGGACAGACGGGACGCGCTGGCGAACTCCTGGAGAATCCCTTCGTGGTACTGGTGCGGGATAGCCTGAGCAATCCTGCTCCTGACTACCAGGTGAACTACCACGTGACGGCCGGAGGCGGCAGGTTCGACGGGGATACCGTGAAGATCGCCCGCACGGACGACAGCGGGCGGGCGCGGGCTACGTTGCGAGTGGGGACCTCCGTGGGTCAGCAGAATGTGGTTCTGGCGCGCGTGTACTGGCGTGGAGCGGAGGTACTGAACTCGCCCGTTCGTTTCACGGCGACCACGGCTCCGGGCCTGCCGGATTCGCTCATCTACGTCGATGGGGACAAGCAGGAAGGCCTCATTGGAACACAGCTGCCCAAACCGCTGAAGGTCAGAGTGAAAGACCGGTACGGCAATGGCGTGCCGGATCACGTGGTGACCTTCGCCGTGACGCGCGGGGGAGGTTCCCTGGACCAACCGGGACAGAGCTCCATCTCCAAGACGACCAACTCGCAAGGCTATTGCGAGGTACGTTGGATCCTTGGCAACCAGGCGGGCTTGCTCAACAATGTGGTCGAGGCGCGGTCGAGCTTTGATAATGTGGAGCTGGATGGCTCCCCCATTGTGTTCCGCGCGACGGCTTACAGTACGGCTGCCGACTCCATGGCCTACGTCTCCGGCGATGGCGGCACGGGAGTGGTCGGGGAAGTCCTGAGCACTCCGCTCCGTGTCCGCGTGTTCGATCGCTACCGCAATCCGGTGGTGAATCACCCGATCACTTTCGAGGTGGTGGAGGGCGGCGGGTATGTGGTATCGTCCAATGACACGGCCAAGAGTCTGGTGGTCGTCACGGATCGGGAAGGCTACGCTGCGGTTTCCGTAAAGCTGGGAACGAAAGCCGGAAACGCAAATAACGTCGTGCGCGCTTCCTCCACCGATGGGGTCAACCCGCTACGTGGCTCACCGGTGCTTTTCCGGATCTCCAGCAGAGCGGGTAGGCCCCTACCCGACTCCTGCTACGTCTTCGCCGATCCGACGACGGTGCGAGCCGACGGGACCTCCAAGGCCACTTTGACTGTGCAGCTCCGAGATCGGTACGGCAATCCGGTGCCTGACAAAGCGGTGATCTTCGATGTGAGCGGCGAGGATCCCCGTGTCCAGCAACCGACGGCCGTGACGAACGCGAACGGGGAGACGTACGGCTACCTCAGCTCGACCAAGTCGGGCTGGAAGGTGGTCACGGCGCGGGAGATTACTGACCAGATCACGATCACCCGCAGCGCGCGCGTGTTCTTCACCCCGCTGGAAGCATACCGGGTGGCCTACTACAGCGGGAACAATCAGGTCCGGAACGTGGGCACGGTCCTCGCGCAGCCCCTTGCGGTTCGCGTGCTGGATCGATTCGACAACCCGATCGCTGGGCATCCGGTGGAGTTCGTGGTCACCGAACGGGGCGGAAGGATCTTAGATCCCCAGCCGGTCCGCACGGACTCCAGCGGGATTGCCTCCGCAAGGATGGTGCTCGGCAAGGATCCTGGCGACAATTTCGTGGAGGCAAGAGCGGCTGGCTTGCAAGGTTCGCCTGTGCTGTTCCGGGAGACTGGAGTCATCAATAAGCCGGTGGCGATCGACGTGGTCTCCGGCGACGGCCAGACGGGTGTCGCCGGGCAATTCCTGAAAGACCCGCTTGTGGTCCGTGTGACCGATGCGAACGGGAATCCCGTCTGGGGAGCCTTGGTGGAATTCAAAGCGCCAACCGGCGGTCTGACCTGGCCCGCCGTGGACACAAGCGATGCGTTCGGGCAGGCCTCATGCTATTTCAAGCCGGGCGAGGTGGCCGGTGTGTACCCAGTCGTGGCCACGATCGCCAATGTGGCGGACAACGCGCTCTTCAGCGCCACGGCAGTGGCGGGGAGCGCTGCCCGCGTCCAGCTTGTCTCCGGCCAAGGGCAGAGCGGGACTGTGGGCACGAAACTGCGCGATCGGCTGGTCGTGCAGGTGATCGATCGCTACGGGAATGGCGTCCAGGGAGTGCCGCTGACGTTCGAAGTCGTCAAAGGCGGGGGTTCCGTGTCGCCCGCCGGGAGTGTGACCTCCAACGCCCAGGGCGTGTGCTCGGTCGAATGGACGCTTGGCCCTCAAGCGGGTCTACAGCAAGTGCGCGTCTTGGGGGAAAACGTGGAGGGTGTGCCCCTGTACTTTTGGGCCAAGGCGCAGCCTGGCTCGCCGGACAGCATGATGGCCCACTCGGGGAACAATCAGCGGGGGCAGACAGGGCAGTACCTGCCCCTGCCGATAGCCGTGAAGGTGATCGACCGCTACGGTAACCCTGTGCCCGGCGTGAACATCACCTTCACGTCGGTGGACGGTATGAGCAGCATGGAGACCTCCAATGCGGTGACCGACACGCTTGGCCTCGCGAAGACCCGGTGGAGACTCGGGGCTCAACCCGGTCAGAACCAGGCTTGGGCCATCAAATTGGGGGTCAAGGGGACTCCGGTCGTCTTCACGGCAGTCGGGGAGAGCAATACCTTCCCGGCCATCACCTGCCCGTCGGATACGTCGGTATGGGAAGGGCAGGAGCTGCGATTCACGGTGAGGGCGGTTGACCCAGACGGAGGCACGGTGCGCCTGGGCGCGCAGGGCTTGCCTCGAGGGGCAAGCTTCGATTCCACCGTCACTGGGGAATTCATCTGGACGCCGGACTACCAGCAGTCCGGTCTGTACCAGATCATCTTCACCGCCCGGGACGACGAGGGTGGAGTCCAGCGCAAACCGGTGCAGATCCGGGTCCTCAACTGGAACCGCAAACCGGAGATCGTATCCCGGATCCCCGCAGACTCGGTGCTCTCCCGGACCTACGGCGATACGCTCTTGTTCTACGTCCAGGCAGCGGATGCCGATGGCGACTCCTTGCACTTCACCTGGCTGACGGTGGATGCGAGGGGCCAGCGTGTCGTCTCGACCGTGCCTTCCTACCGGTTTGTGCCGGATCGGTACGATCCGGGGCAGATGCGCGTGATCGCGCTGGTCACCGACGGTGTGGACACGGTCTCGGTCAGATGGCGAGTCACCGTGCTGACGGCGGTGGAGCTGGAATCCTTCGAGGCGGAGGTTGCGGCCTTCCGAGGCGTGATCGTGCGCTGGAAGACGGCTCGGGAGACGGGTGTGGCCGGTTTCAACGTGTACAGATCCGGCAGCGAGTCCGGCGAATACGTCCGGATCAACCCGAAACCCATCCCGCCAGCGCCGAACCGCCAGTACACCTTCATCGATCGGGAGGTGGAGGCCGGAAAGACCTACTACTATCGCCTCGAAGACGTCTCCGTGAGCGGCAAATCCATCATGCATGAGCCGGTTGCCGTCGTGGTAGGGATCCCGAAAACTTTCCAGGTCTATCAGAATTTCCCGAACCCGTTCAACCCGACGACTACGATCCGCTTCGAGCTGCCCAAAGCGGAGCGGGTCCGGGTGGAGGTGTTCAACGTGCTCGGACAGAGGGTCCGGATCCTCCTCGACGACAATGTGGAGCCGGGGTTCCATGAACTCCGCTGGGATGGGAAGGACGAGCTGGGTCGAGACGTTCCTTCCGGGGTGTATTACCTCCGCGTGCATGCGGGAGACATGGCACAGGTGAAGAAGATGCTTCTCCTGAAGTAACGGCTTGGGGAAACCGGGTTTCGCCGGACGATCCCCACCGGCGGTTCGACACGAACGGAAGGGGACCTACCCTCCCGTTCGCGTACCGGGGGATCAAGGGGACGTGCCGCGTCGACATATTCGCCGGCACGGCGGAAGAGTAGCAGAGAGCCTCGAAACGCAGGAGCACGAGGTTGGGGAATTCATGACGCGTGCGATCCTCCTTCCAGTTGCCACCGTGTTGGTTTTCTACCTCATGGCTGGGGCCGCACTGCTGTGGGATTTCGCCCATCGGCCGTACCCGCCTTCCCCCGGGATCGCCGAGTATGAGCCCGTCCCCGTGCTGCACGTGAAGCGGCATCTGGTCGCGAAGGCGAAATTCCCGGTCATCGACATTCACTCTCACCCGAGCTGGTCGGGACTGCCGCCGGAGGCACTGGTTGCGGTTCTCGACGAGGTCGGAGTGCGCAGCATTGTGGATCTCAACGGCGGTTGGGGGGAAGGCCTGCGGCACACGGTCGAGCGTTACTCGTTGAAATTCGCTGACCGTTTCATCGTCTTTGCGAACCTGAATGTTCACCGGATTGCCGATCCCGATTTCGGCGTGCAGCAAGCGAAGCTGCTGGAAGAGGCCGTTGCCAATGGCGCCAAGGGCCTCAAGGTCTGGAAGGATCTCGGAACAACTCTTTTGGATGCCACGGGCAAGCCAGTCCCGCTGGATGACGATCGGCTCCAACCCATTTGGCAAAAGGCTGCGGAGCTGAGGATCCCGGTGCTGATTCACTCCGCGGATCCCACCGCCTTTTGGCTCCCTTTGAACGAGGAGAACGAGCGGTTTCGGGAGATCTACCTGGCCCGAAAGTTCGGCTGGCCCTGGCACATCATCGGTCCGGAGTGCCCGGCCAAGGACTTGCTTCTCCGCCAGCGGGAGAGAATGCTGGAGGAGAACCCGGGCACGCTCTTCATCGCCGCTCACATGGCCATGGTGGTGGAGGATCTCCAGTACCTGGGGCAGCTACTGGATCGGTATCCCAACCTGTACGTGGACCTCTCCGCGGTAGTCCCGGATCTGGGGCGTATGCCTTACACTTCCCGCCGCTTCTTCCTCCGCTACCAGGACCGGATCCTGTTCGGATCGGATGTCTACCCGCGCGCGGAGGTGTACCGCGATTATTTCCGGTTCTTGGAGACCTTTGACGAGTACATCGATTACCCCGTGAAGGAGCTGGGACAGGGCCAATGGAAGATCTACGGGATTGGGCTCCCCGACAGTGTGTTGCGCAAGATCTACTATGCCAATGCGGAGAAAGTGCTCGGGGTGGAGAGCGTGAAGTAGTTTCCCTTTCAACCCTTCCGGAGGCAAGTACCGGGAATGACCGCTTCTCCGGGCGAAGCCCTGATGCGGAACAGGCTGCGCTTGGCGAAGCGGCGGGAGAGGGGCTAGGGCCGAGAACTCGGAAGTCCAGCTTCGCGTCGGAAATCGGCCCGACTCAACGGGAGGAGTCATGCTGAAGAAGATCCTAGTGGCGGCTGCCGTGCTGTTCGTGTTCTACGCGGCTCTGGGTTTGTGGCTCATCTTCGACTTCGCCAGGCGGCCCTACCCATCTTCGCCACCCATCCATGAATACGAACCGGTCTGCATGCTGCGCGTGCAAAGGCATTTCGTGGCGAGTCCTCGGTTCCCGGTGATCGACGCTCACTCTCATCCGCAAGAGAGCGGGCTTCCGATCGAGGAACTGGTTCGCATCATGGACGAGGCCGGCGTCCGCTGCATTGTGGACTTGAATGGCGGCTGGGGGGAGGGTCTCAAACGCATCATCGAACGCTACGAGCTCCGGTTTCCGGGGAGATTCATCGTCTTTGCCAATCTCAATATGCGCCGGGTGAATGAGCCGGGGTTCGGGCAGGAGCAGGCGGAGGAGCTGGAACGGTCGGTGGCCCTCGGAGCGAGAGGGTTGAAGCTCTGGAAGAGTCTGGGGATGGAGCTGCGCAATCCCGACGGAAGCCTTATCCCTGTGGATGATGATCGTTTTCAGCCCATCTGGCAAAAGGCGGCCGAGCTGGGAATCCCGGTACTGATGCACACTGCCGACCCGACCGCCTTTTGGCTGCCGCTGTCGCCGGAGAACGAGCGCTTCGAGGAGATCTACCTGGCCGGGCGGCTGGGATGGCGATATTTTCTGGACCCAAGGCAAGGGATGCCCAGCAAGGGCGAGCTCCTGCGGCAGCGGGAAAGCCTCCTCCAGAAAAATCCCCACACGATCTTCATCGGCGCCCACATGGCCATGGTATCCGACGACCTTGGCTACCTGGCGACGCTCTTGGACCGCTATCCGAACTTCTACGTCGACATGTCCGATGTTGTGTACGACCTCGGACGCCAGCCGTACACCACGCGAGAGTTTTTCATCAAGTACCAGGATCGCATCCTCTTCGGGATCGACCTGTATCCCGAGGCTGAGGTCTATCGGGACTACTACCGTTTCTTGGAGACTTTCGACGAGTACATGGAGTACCCCCGCTACAAGATGCGGCACGGCCGATGGAAGATCTACGGCATTGGCCTTCCGGACGATGTGCTGCGGAAGATCTACAATGAGAACGCGCGGAGATTGCTGAGGCTCACCGATTTCCCAACGAACTGAATGGTGTCCCCAGCTCGCGGTCGGGGCTGTCATTCGAACGGAGGTTTCTTCATGAGAGGAAAGTCAACTCTACCGACCTTCATCCTGGCGATGGCGACCCTGCTCGCGATGGCGCCGGGCGTTTGGGCGATCCGCTATTACCGGGCGCGCTTTGTGCAGCCGACGGAATGGCCCCGGATCGACCGTTTCCACCCGAAGCCGCTCATCAAGGTGCCGGAAACCCCCGTGCTGCGCGCCAAGTACCCGGTGTTCGACACGCACATCCACCTCGGTGACTCCGGTCTTTCTCCGGAGGAAGTGGCGGGGATCATGGATTCCTGCGGCGTAGCCAAGCTGCTCAATCTGGAAATCTACGGCTGGTGGGGGAAGGAGCTCCAGCGACAGATTTCCGAGTACCAAGACAAGCTTCCGGGCCGGGTGATCACGGCCTGCAACATCAATTTCTCGGGCATCGGGAGCCCGGGATATACGGAGGCGGCTGTTCGCCAGTTGGAGCAAGATCATCGGGCCGGTGCCCGGGCAGTGAAGGTGTGGCGGAATCTCGGGATGGACGTGCGCGACGTCGATGGCAAACGCGTGCCCATCGATGACCCCCGGCTCGACCCGATCTGGCGGAAGGCGGGGGAGCTGGGGATGCCCGTCATCTTCCACACCGCCGACCCGTCCGCCTACTGGTATCCCGTGGATGCGCGGAATGAGAGATTCCTGGCCTTGCAAGCGAAACCGCGACCGTGGGGCCATCGCTGGAGCTTCCCGTGGGGCCCGCTTTTCCACACCGTCAGGACCACGCTCGAGCCTCCGGTAGCCAAGATCCGGCTCGTGCGTCACCCCGAGCTGCTGTACTACGCAACCAATGTCTACCCCGATCCGTTGCCCAGCAAAGAGGAGCTGATTCGCCAGCGGGACAACGTGATCCGGCGCCACCCAGAGACGATTTTCATCGGTGCTCACATGGGCTGTTTCCCGGAAGATCTGGAGTGGGTGGCTCGGGAGCTGGATGAGATGCCCAACTACTTCGTGGACATCTCCGTCTCGATCTCCGAAATGGGAAGACAGCCTTACACTGCAAGGGAATTCCTCATCAAGTACCAGGATCGAGTGCTGTTCGGACTGAGTGGCCCTCCTGACGTCGAGGCTTACCGCCGCACGTTCCGGTTCCTCGAGACCTTCGACGAGTATTTCGACTATCCCTGGCGGGAAAGATTTCCCCAGGGCGAATGGAAGATTTACGGGGTGGGCTTGCCGGACGAAGTCCTGAGGAAGATCTACTTCGAGAATGCGGAGAGGATCTTCGGCAGGCAGGCCGAACGCCGCACTGCCGCTTCGCAATAATGGGCGCCAGCGACCCTTCGAGGCCGGGCGGGACTGTGCGGCGGCAAGGTCGCCGGCGCCTTCGGTAGGCTCCGAGTCCGTGTGCGTCTACAGGCTGAACCAGTAGCTGAGTTTCACCAGGAGCACGTGGTCACCGGCCGCGTTCAGCAAATCGCGGAAGTCGGATACGGGATACAGGGAGCCGTTTTCTCGGAATGCGGATCGACCTTGAGACCAAACCACGAATAGGGCGGAACCGGGGCGATACTCCCAGCGCAGGACCAGGTTGCTGCGGAGCTCCTCAAACTTGAAGTGGGGAGGGTCGTCGTAGCGGGTCGGCCGGTAGCGCTCTTCGAAACGGGCTGCGTGCGGGTCGGCCACGGCCTTGAACTCGTCGTAATGACCCGAGGTGATGTAAGGCATGGCGTAGAACTGGACGGAGAGTTCGGGGGTCAGCGTGAGGTCCAGCCGCGTGGTGAGTGCGATCGTCTTGCGTTTGAGCCGTGCCAATACGTACTCGTCCCGGCCCGACGCGTCGCTGCGTGTCTCCACGTACTGGAGCCGGTTCAGACCGCGGGAGAAATAGGGCGACAGCGTGAGTTGCAACCGACTGGAAAGCTGCGCCATGAGATTCCCCGAGATCTCCGAGCGGGACGAGCCATCTTCTTCCGAGCCGTAAGAGATATGGGCTTGGGCATACACGGGCTTCCGGCTATCGCTTGTGATGCCGAACCAGAAGTCGCGGTCATCCCCGAGGAACACAGAAGGACCTCCACGAAGGAGGGAAGTGCTCCTACGATCCATATCGAACTCGTGGCCACCGTAGATCCCCCAGTAGTTCACAAACTCGACGTAGAAATTGAGATTGCCCCCCACGGTGAGGGGTTCGTTGCCGAATGTGCGGGCGTGCCAGGCGTTGGTGAAGATGTTGTAGCGGCGGAGCACTTTGCCCGGCTCATTTTGGACGAACCCGAGAAAGAGGAAGCCAATCGCTTGGTCCGCTTCCCTCAGGAAACCGAGGTCGTTGCACTCGAAGCCGGGGCTTCGGAATACGGTGCCCACTCCCCCGCGCCAGCGCCCTCCGAGCTTTCCCAGCAGCATCTTTCCGGCGTAACCGGAGAGGGAGGTCCGCGTCGAGTCATAGTCGACGTGCGGTGCGTCCGGCCGCTGGAAATAGCGTGCGGAGGATCTCTGGGCGCGAGCGATGGCCTCGGGGCTTCCCCGGATCTTGCTTGAGGCCAGCCCCACGTCGATCTGCCAGTCGTCGTTTGACCAGCGGTGCGAGAAGTCGATGCCGCCTGTGAACGCATCTCGGTTCAGGACGTCCAACCGGGGGTCGTCGATGTCGCGATGCACTTGGGTCAGGATCGCCCCGACCATCGTGCGACCCGCGTTCGCCTCTCTTTGAACCCTCGTCACGAAGTAGTTTGTGGCTGGTTCGACGGGTTGCCGGTGGCTCGTCCGGCCTTTTCGGATCTCGGCTTCGGTGCGACGGGTGAAGGCATCGAGCGCTCCGAGGGACCAGCCGGAGGCGGTCCGACCGCTCAGTTTGGCCGCAAAGAGGATGGGAACCGCCTGCGGCACTTTGGTGAAGCCCCCGTCCGGTACGTCTGGCCAAACTTGGGGCGCCCGGCCGATACGTCGGCTGTAAAACAGAGACTCCCGAGAAAGGTCCCCGTCGCCCACCCCGATGCTGTAGTTGAAGATGTTGGCTCCCTCCAAAAAGAAGGGCCGTTTCTCGCGGAAGTAGGTTTCGTAGGCGGTCAGATTGAATTCCGAGGGATCGGCCTCGACTTCGCCGAAATCGGGATTGATGGCCAGATTGAGGGAAAGGTTGCTCCCGAGAGGATAGCGCGCGTCCAGCCCGACAGCGCCGCTAAGGAACGGGCCGCTGCGAAATGGATTGCCCGCCTCGCGGTATGGATAGGTCCGAGAGGACCGGCAGTACGGGAGGACCTCCAGGCCGTGAGTTCGGGGGAGACCCTCGAGCCCTTCGAGATGGCCGAAATAGGAGACGAAGCCATTGGCATTGCGAGGAACGAGGCTCCAGTGCTGCTGCTCGTTTCGTCGCTGGATCTGCCGAAGCACGTTGAGCCCCCAGGTCTGACGAGGCTGCGTTGGGTAACGAAGCTGGGAGAACGGGATCCCGAATTCGGCCACCCAACCGCTGTCGTCCACCGCCGTTCCGCTGTACCAGACAGCGTCCCAGCCCAAATCCTCACGCTGTCCATTCTTGGACATGTGCATGTCCATCTTCGCGCCCGCCGGGCTCAAGGCGAACACGAAAGCGGTGTTGTGGTCGAAATAGCTGTCCAGAGCTATGGCCACGAAGTCGAGGGGTACGTTGGCATTGTCGCGGCGCGCTAACCGAGCTGCGATCTTCTTGGGTTCGGAGTCGAAGGCGCGAACCAGGACGTACAGCATGTGGTCGTCGTACGCCACGCGGAAGGTGGTCGGCTCGGAGGGAGGTTTGCCCTCATCTGGGCGCTGCTGGACAAAGTCGTCAGCCGCGGGGATCGATAGCCACGCCGGATCGATCCGTCCATCCACTCGGATCGAGCCATTGGCCACTCGCACGGCTCGGTACGTCTTGGGCGTGTTTCCAAGAACCCCGTGAGCTTGAGAAATCAGGAGCAGCATCGCCAGGAGCGTTCGGCACAGTTTAACCTTCATGTCCGCATCCCTGTCCTTTCCGTCCCGTCCTGCGCGCTCGGTCCGACGTCCCATCCTGCGCCTTGAATCCGATACTCCCCCACCGGGGCGCTGATTCAAGTGGCAGATCTTCAGACGTAGGTTTGCCGACGGAGGTTTCAGGGATGTTCTGGCAGAGCTCGGAGCACGGCGCGAAACCTCTTGCCGATGTCTCTTGCGGGGTCAGCCCGCGCACCGTAGGTGGTCGGTACCCGGCGGGTTCGCTTCTCTTGCGGCTCACGAGGCCCGGCTCGAGTCCCGGGAAAGGGATCGTTTCGGAGACAACGACGGGGGCAAGTTTCGCTTGTTTCTCAGGCCAGATGAGGATACCTTTGGCGAGGCATGCAGTCGGGCGGGAACGTCGCGAGTGCGGAGGGCGAGGAGTCTAACGGGCATGGATCGAACAGCGGTCAGTAGAGAAGTGATCGAGAAACTCGCGCAATATACGACGCCCACGGTGAGCAATGTGATCGAGCTCTTCGACCTGAGGCCCCGAGATGAGGGGTTCCTGGCAGGGGAGATTCGTCCGCTTACGGAAGCGGCGCGCCGGCCCACCGTGGGCTACGCCGTCACGGCCACGGTTCGTACCTCCTCGGTCCCCCATTCGGAGGAGAGGGAGACGCCTTTCCCTCAGCATCTTCATCGGCTGCGGGAGGTGGAAGCTCCGAGGATCGTGGTCTTCCAGGATCTGGATGACCCGCCTCGTTCGGCCACCCTCGGGGAATGCATGGCGACGGCATACCGGGCCATGGGCTGCGTGGGCGCCATCAGTTCCGGCTACGTGAGGGACTTGGAGGAGCTGGAGCGAGGCCAATTCCCAGTGTTTGCGCGCGGGACCGTTGCCTCGCACGGATATTTCCGCTTGGTGGACGTGATGGTCCCCGTGGAGGTGGGGAATGCCAGAATCTCGTCCGGCACCTTGCTGCACGGCGACGCGAACGGCGTGGTGATCGTGCCTCGGAATGTCGCTCACTGGGTAGCCGCGGGCTGCGAGGATTACGTGCGCCTCGAGGCCGAGTTCCTACGCGAGTTCGAAGCCAAAGGGGAGCTGGCGGATCTGGACCGGGTCCACAGCCTGTTCCAGGAACGGAAGGCTGCGCTGCGGAGCCGGCTGCTTTCCATGTGGAAGCGCAGGCGCTATCCGGATCTCTCCCGCCCCGTTTTGGACTGGTGAGACCTGGGGTTGGAGGGGCACGGTGAAGGAAGCCGAGAAAACCGTCGTGACCAATCGCAAGGCCCGTCACCTCTACGATATCCTCGAGACGCTGGAGGCGGGGATCGTGCTGCAGGGAACGGAGGTGAAGTCGCTGCGGGCGGGGAAAGCCAACCTCGGCGACGCCTACGCGAGGATCAAGAATGGGGAAGTCTGGTTGGAGGACATGCACATCAGCCCTTACGAGCACGGCAACGTGTACAACCACGATCCCCTCAGGCCGCGGAAGCTTCTGCTTCACAAGCGAGAGATCAAACGGCTGATGGGCAAAGTGCAGGAGAAAGGACTGACGCTCATCCCTTTGCGCGTCTACTTCAAGCGGGGCAAAGCCAAGGTGGAACTAGCGCTGGCCAAAGGGAAGAAGATTTACGACCGGAGGGAAGCGATCAAGCGTCGCGATCAGGAGCGTGAGCTTGCAGCGGGTCTCAGGGGGAAGGTGCGGTTTTGAGCGGAGTGCGGTTCTGCTCCGTCGAGGGCTGGGCAGGGCCGCGTTGTGGGTCGAACGAGCATCGGATGGGCGAGAGACGGGAAAATGGACGGTAGGGCGAACGTCTACGACGTGCTGAAGGAAAGGGGCTTTGTCCAGCAGGTCACGGACGAGGAGGGTTTGCGGGAGTTATTCGCCCGCGAACGCGTGACCGGCTATATCGGTTTCGATCCCACGGCGGACAGCCTGCACGTCGGGAGCCTCATGCCGATCATGGGTTTGGTGCATCTGCAACGGCACGGCCACAGGCCCATCGTGGTGATCGGCGGAGGCACCGCGATGGTGGGCGATCCCAGCGGGAAAACGGAAATGCGGCAGATGCTGTCCCGCGAGCAGATCGCGGCCAATGCGGAAAGGATCAAGTCTCAGATCTCCCGATTCGTGGATCTCTCCGAGGACCGGGCGATCCTCGTGGATAACTATGAGTGGCTGGCGCCGCTGAACTACATCGAGTTCCTGCGGGAAATCGGCCGGCATTTCAGCGTGAACCGCATGCTCACGGCAGAGGCGTACCGGATTCGGCTCGAGACCGGGCTCTCATTCCCGGAGTTCAATTACCAGCTGCTTCAGGCCTACGACTACCTCGTCCTGTATCGACGCTACGGGTGCAGGCTACAGATGGGGGGCGATGACCAATGGGGCAACATTGTGGCCGGCATCGACCTGATTCGACGGCTGGAAGGCGTGGAGACCTACGGTCTGACTTTCCCGCTCATCACCACCGCCGCGGGTCAGAAGATGGGCAAGACTGCCAAAGGGGCGATCTGGCTCGACCCGGAGAAGACCAGCCCGTACGATTTCTACCAGTACTGGATCAATACCGACGATCGCGACGTGGGGCGTTTCCTGGCCTACTTCACGCTGCTGCCGATGGAGGAGATCCGTCGGCTGGGTTCGTTGCAGGGAGAAGAGATCCGGCAGGCGAAGGAGGTTCTGGCGTACGAGGTGACCAAGCTGGCGCATGGTGAGGAGGAAGCCAAACGGGCGCGAGCTGCGTCCCGGGCGGCATTTTACGGCGCGGGCGACATCTCGGCGCTGCCTTCCACCTCCGTCGAGCGGCGGAGGGTGGAGCAGGGGTTGCCCCTCGTCGAGCTCCTGGTGCAAACGGGGCTGGTCAAGTCGAAGAGCGAGGCCCGGCGTCTGATCCAGCAGGGCGGAGCCTACCTGAATGGCCGCCGGGTGGAAGATCCGGAAAAGCTGGTCACGCTCGAGGATTTCGAAGACGGCAATCTCATCCTGCGGACAGGGAAGAAGCGCTACCACCGCGTCGTCGCCGAATAGTGAAGTACACCGCCGATTCCCCTGTCCCATTGGGCTGGAAGGGAAAGCAGAAACCGCTTGATTTTTTGGCAAGAGGGGCTATATTATCGGTGGGTTTGGAAAGATCGCGGGGTGGAGCAGCTGGTAGCTCGTCGGGCTCATAACCCGAAGGTCGCGGGTTCGAATCCCGCCCCCGCTACCATCTGAAGGGCGACGTGAAGCACGTCGCCCTTTTCGTTTTGCGACCAAGGTAGTCCCTCTCGCGCGGCCCCACGGTATCCGCTTGCGCCGCGGGCATTTTCCCGCGGCCCGGGCCCCAGGGGGAGGCATCTCCATGGGACTCCCGAATTCACGCCCTCGACATCGCGCGAATCCTACGGCTATATCAGGAGGAGCCGGCCGTACCGCGACGGATGGAGACGAACCTGCCCGACGGTGTCCCGTACCTGGCGATGAACTCCTCGGTAGACATCCACGCCTCGAACCGGACCAGCTGCCCCTCGAGATTCCGTGCGCGCCGAGCGTTGAAGGCCCACAACACCCAGCGGGCGTAGAGGTTCTCCCAAAACTCCCCAAACCTGCCGAGCCTGGCGCGCCGTGGACGTAGGGTGAAGCCGAGCCGCCGAAGCAGAGATTCACCCCTCACCCGGCCGTTGACCACTGGCAGGGACAGGACGCCCACGAGGGCGATCGCCTTCTTCTCGGTGGGGCTTTGCAGAAGATCGCGGGCGAGTCGCTCGAAGGAACGCTGCAGCATCCTCCAGCCACGCGCTGCCCAAACCAGATCGGGCCCGCCCCGCGGAAATGCCGGTAGGTGCTCGTTCCAGAGGTGCAGATCGAGGACCCATGCCCCTTTCGGGATCGCCTGCCCCGAGGGAAGGAAAACCTCCCTGGGCCAGCGGACGCGTCGGATCCGGAGGAGGCAATCCGGTTCGCCACAGAGCTCTCGCACCCCCATCGCGTGCCGGACTACCCAGTCCAAGGCCCGCAAGCAGATTTTCAGGACCGCTTCCACGGGTGGCGGATGCGGGGGTTCGCGGCGCACATCTGGACTCAGCCACCGATCAGGAGAATACCGAAAACGACCAGAATCGTGCCGAGCCAACGCTGGGGTGGAATCGCCTCATTGAACACCGCCCCTGCCGCGACCAGCTGCACCCCGATCACCGCCAGCCCCATTGTGATGGGGTAAGCGATGTGCAGTGGCAGGCTTCGCAGCAGTGCGGTGAAGCTCAGCACCGTCAAGAACCCCGCCAGATTGCCCGCTAGCTGCCATTTGAGGAAACCCCGCCAGGTCGGGCTCAGGGCGGAGAGCTTGAAACTGACATTCGCAAGTACATTGCACAGCAGGTTCACCGCGAGTAACGACAGGACGAGCCAATCCGTCCGGATCTCCCAGCCCTTTTCGTTGCTCAGCCAATCTATTCTCGTCATGGCCTTCCCTCCTCAACTGCCCTTTGCGAGAACCGTGGGAGCGGAGACGACCGAGGCCGAGCATCCCCGTACGCTTCCCGTTGCGACTTTACCCAATCCCGCCTGGCTGGATCATGTCCCTTGCGCAGCCCCGAATCAATCTGGCTCATGCCCGCGGACTTTGCAAGGGCAATCTCTCCGATGGCTGGGTCGCCGGCGCGCTCGGCGCTGGGCCGCCTGGGTGACCAACCGAAGGCGGGGCGGCTCGGAGAAGTTCACTGCGAGATTCGCAAGACATCAAACGGCCGACCGCGGCCATCGGCGGAGCGCCGGAGCAGCTCTCCACCTTGTTTTCGCGCGGCGGTATGCCTATATTGCCGCAAGCTGTGTCGGGCAGCGAAGCAGCAATGAGCGAGGTGCGCGGTTACGCGCCTCATGCGGACCGGCGAGAGCGGTCAACCGAAGATACGATGCGCCGAAGGGTGACGACAATCCCATGGGTTCCTGCAGATTGCGAGTCTTGACGAAGTGGGTTGGGGCGGTACGGGGTCGATACGGCGAGGATGCTGGCTATCGCGAAGTGATCTCGTTGGCCATTCCCCTGGTGCTCAGTTCCGGGGCATGGGCGATACAGCATTTCGTGGACCGGATGTTCTTGACGTGGTACTCGCCGGAGGCGGTTGCGGCGGCGACCCCTGCCGGGATTCTGAACTACGCGCTCATGAGCGTCTTCATCGGCACGGCCGGATACGTGAGCACGTTCGTGGCGCAGTATTACGGGGCACAAAGGTACGACCGGATCGGCCCCTCGGTCTGGCAGGGGGTGTACGTGGCCGTGGTAGGGGGAGTGGCGATGCTCCTTTTCGTGCCGGCGGCGCGTCCCCTCTTCGCCTTTGCCGGCCACGACCCGCTGGTCCAGCAGTACGAAGTGGAGTATTTCCGCATCCTGTGTCTCGGGGCCTTCCCGCCCATCGCGAGTTCAGCCCTCAGTGGGTTCTTTTTGGGCATCGGGCGAACGGTGCCGGTGATGGTGGTGAACTTGGTGGAGACGGCGGCGAATCTGCTTCTGGATTACCTGCTCATCTTTGGCAAGGCGGGTTTTCCGGAGATGGGGATCCGAGGGGCGGCTTGGGCTACGGTGGCCGCGGGGACTCTGGCTCTGCTGATTTACTTCGTCCTGATCGCACGGGCCGAAAACGCCCGGGAGTGCTGTTCCCTTTCCGGCTGGCGCTTCGAGCCGGAGCTTTTCCGACGGCTCATCCAGTTTGGGTTCCCGAGCGGGATGCAATTCTTTCTCGATGTGGCGGGGTTCACGGCATTCGTGATGCTGGTGGGCCGACTGGGGACCATCGAGCTGGCGGCCACGAACATCGCCTTCAACATCAATACCATCGCCTTCCAGCCGATGATCGGCTTCGGGATCGCCGTCTCGGTGCTCGTCGGGCAGAGGCTGGGGGAGAACCGTCCCGAACTGGCCGAGCGTTCGGTCTGGTCTGCCTTCCATCTCACCTTCGCCTACATGGCCAGTGTGGCGGCCTTGTACGTGCTTGTGCCGGATCTTTTTCTCGCGCCGTTCGCCGCAGGGAGCGATGCGGGCCGCTTTGAGATGATCCGGCAGACCACGAAGGTGCTGCTACGGTTCGTGGCGTTGTACTCGCTCTTCGACACGATGAACATCGTCTTCGCTTCGGCGATCAAGGGCGCGGGCGACACCCGTTTCGTTCTTCGCATGATCGTACTGGCTTCATGCTTGCTCTTTGTGCTCCCCACCTACGTCTTGATCGTCCGGCTCGGCAAGGGGATCTACGCGGCGTGGACAGTGGCCTCGATCTACGTGATCGCTTTGGGTATGAGCTTCCTGTTGCGGTTCCTCCTGGGCGCTTGGAAGCAGATGCGGGTGATTGAGGGGGCTACAGCCTCGGTGCCACCCGCCCTCCCGGAAACGCCGACGCTGGAGCTGGAAATGTGAGGGGACGCTACTCGCTGAAGAAGTCCGGCGGGATCTCGCGGAAGTACTTCAGCTCATTCGTAAAGCCCGTCCGTTCGATGCTCTTCACCTCGAAGAGGGCCAGGAAGTGGGAGGGCACACGACCATTGAGTTTCTCCACCTGACGGATGAATTCCGCCCGGAGGGAGGGATCGGCCAGCATCTTGGTTCTTTCCAGACGGCCGCTGTACCCAAAGCCTACGATGAACATCAGGTTTTCCCCGACGAGCCCTGGCATCTTGATCAGCATGGAGTAGTCGATATTGTACTTGTCCCGCGCGGCGTACGGCGCCTGGATCCGATGGTACACCTGCGTGGTGTCTCCGCGCTCATTCAGCAGGTACAGCTCTTCTTCCGGATGGTATTGGTAGCGGACCGGAAGCCGGTTGAAGATCTTGTTCAGGATCCGGAGGTTCTTGAATTCCCCGATGTAGATCATATTGTGCCCGCGCAGCTGTTCCAGCGACAGGCTCGATGACATCACCACCGAGACGTCGGGCTGAAACTGGTAGATGATGGGAAGAAGGTCCATCAGGTTCCGAATCCCGTTCACGGGAAAGCCAGTGATCTCCGACTTCCACAGCCGCGCGTTCGGAAACCGGATGAGGAACTCCGCCAGGTCGTTCTCAGAATCGATTTGCCAGTCTCGGATCTGCCGGTACCGCTGGTACTCCGGGCTATACTCATCGAGGAGAAAGTCGTCTCCGATCACAAGCAGGACCGGGTAGCCGTTCCGGAAGAAGGGGGCCCAGATCTCGTCATCTGGTTCCACAGGCTGGGGGAAACGCTGACCGGCTCCGCGGCTCTTCCCCGAGCGGACCTGCAGGACGGTCAGCACAACCACAGCGGCCAATAACACTGCCATGATGGCAAGGTCCCATCGTTTCAAGAATGGGACGATAGCGGCAGCGCGCCGGAGGAGGGGCTTAGGTGCCGAGGTGAAATCCACCCGGTAATGGCCTTTGGGGATCACCACGCGGATCTTTTCGTGGCGGCCCTCATCCTGGTAGTACCTGTGGAGCTTCCTGCGCAGGAGATGGACGTGGTAGCGGACCGTGGCGTCCTTGTTGGAGTCGAAGCTGTGGTCCTTTCCGAAGACTTCGATGGCGATGGTGGTTTCCTTCGGGGTGATGTCCCGGAGAGTGCAGTCGCAAAGGTACTGGAGAAGCTTGGCCGAGACGGGAGAGTTCACAAACTCCCGGCTTTGGAGGATCCGCTGGACCGCCTGACGCTTTTCCTGGATCGTGGCCATTCCCCGACGGGCAACCCTCCCGTGCACGAAACGCAACCGCGCCTTTGGGGGCTTCGAACTGGCGGACAACCGAAGTTCGGAGCTAATTTAGGCCCGGCTATCCCCACTGTCAAGGTCTTTGTCGGAGGCGGAGACGGACGCGAAAGCGGCTTTGGCGTTTGCGTTGGATTCCGTGCTTCAACGGTTTTGCAACGGTCGCTCCCTTGCTTGCTTCGCGCTGCTCCCCTATTCTCACAATGCAACGAGAGATCCGTCGGCAAAACCCGAGCGGGATGAGGGGCATGTGCTGCCGGCACAGAGAGGCGGAGAGTCCCCGAAGTCGGAAAAGCGGGGCGCGGCGGGCGTGGACGATCCTTGCGCTGGCTACTTTCGTCGCAGCCGGATGCGCACGGGACGAGCGGAACACCCTAGCGCGGGTGGGCAACGTGTCGATCCGTGAGGCCCAGTTCGCCCGGCGCTTCCAAGAGGCGCGGCGTCGGTTTTCCCTTCCGGACAACCTCCAAACCCGCCGGAGCGTCCTGGAGCAGATGATCGAGGAGCAGCTGCTGATCGCCGAGGCGAAGCGTCGCGGCTTCGACCGGGATGGGGAGGCCAAACACGAGCTCGATCGGATCCGCATCCAGGAGCTACTGAATCTGTACCTCGAAACGAGGGTATTCCCTCACGTCTCGGTATCGGAGGATGAGCTTGCCGAATTCTACCGCCGCCTGAACACGCGCGTGCGCGTCCGGCATTTGTACGCGGCGTCGCGCAGCGAGGCGGAGTCCCTCCTCGTGGCTCTGATGCGAGGTCGCGGTTTCGACGAGCTGACCCGGGAAGTGTTCTCCGACCCGCAGCTTCGCGACACGGGCGGCGATCTGGGCTACTTCACTGCCGGCGATATGGATCCTGCCTTCGAAGATGCCGCCTTCACCGCGGAGATTGGGAAGATCGTGGGGCCCATCCGGACGGCTCAGGGCTACAGCATCCTGCGCGTGGAAGACCGCGTGACCCATCCTTTCCTCACGGAATCGGAATATGTCCGGCGGCGCCCGAGCCTTCTCTCCTACTGTCTGCGGGAGAAGAAGAGGCGTGCGGCCCAGGCCCACGCCGACTCCCTTCGTTCCTATCTTGACCTCCGCTTCAACGAGGAAGCGCTGTGGAAGTTGTTCCAGCTGATCAAGAACCGGGGCTCGGCCTTTTGGGAGGATGGGTTTCCGGCTTCTGGCCAGGATGGCTTCTGGAGCGAGGAGCTGGTGCGGTCGCGATTGGGGAGATGGGACGTGCGCACCTTCGCAGAGCACGCGCGGTTTACCTCCGAGACCCAGCGGAGCTGGATCCGGAACCCGGAGAACTTGCAGGACTTCGCGGCCGGACTGGTGATTCGGGCCTATCTCCTGGAAGAAGCAAGGAAACTGGGTCTCCACCGCCGGCCCGAATACAAGCAAAACGTGGCTGAGAGGTGGGAGGAGTACCTCCTCAAGCGGGTGGAAGCTGCTCTGGACAGCAGCATGGTCATTCCGGCGGACAGCCTGGCAGCCTTCTACTCCAAGTACAGCGGAAACTTCCGGGAGCCTGAGCGGCTCCGACTCGCCATGGTCGCGCTGGAAGACTCGCAGACGGTAGCCACTGTGGCCAGGTTGCTGGCCGGAGGGGCGCGCTTTGGAGAGGTGGCCCGTCGCTATTCTGTGGATCGGAGGAGCGCCTCCCGCGACGGCGAGGCGGGGCTTTTCACGCGGGCCGAGCTGGGCCCCTATGCCGATCGCCTCTTTGCACTCCGTGCGGGCAGCTGGATGGGACCGGTGCAGATCGGTTCGCGCTGGTTCTTTTTCCAGAGCTTGGAAAGGCTACCGGGTCGCCAGCTGAGTTTTGAGGAGGCGAGGGCTCAAGTTTACGGGACGCTCAAGCCGTTCTGGCGGCAAAGGATGCGGAAGGAGCTTCTCGAGCGGCTGCGGTCGCAAGTGACCATCGTGCGACACGATGAGAAGCTCCGCTCAGTGCAGGTTGCCTTGGGGCAGAACGAGGGGAGCCGAAGATGAAGCCGAAAGGAGCCATCCGCTTTCTCGCAGCCGTGGCCATCTGGGCGTTGGCCGTGGACGTATCGGCTCAGACTTGGGGAAAGATCGTCGGCTACGTTCGCGATGGCCAGACGGGCGAACCCCTCCCGGGCGCCAATGTGGTGATCGAGGGCACAACGATGGGGGCGGCTACCGATCACAACGGGTACTACCTGATCCTGCGGGTTCCACCTGGCCGCTACAACCTCCGGGCCTCGTTCATTGGCTACCAGAACGTAGTGAAGGTGGATGTGGAAGTCCTCACGGATCTCACCACTACCGTAGATTTCCAGTTGCAGCCGGTCGCCATCCAAGGGGAGCAGGTGGTGATTGTGGCGGAGAGGCCCCTGGTGCGGCGCGACCTCACGGCTTCCGAAGCCAGGGTCCAAGCCGAGGAGATCGACGCGCTGCCAGTGCAGAATGTGCAAGATGTGCTGGTGCTGCAGGCCGGCATCGTTCGCGATGCGGGGGGCGGTTTTCATATCCGCGGGGGCCGCTCTTCCGAGATCGCCTACATGGTCAACGGCATCAGCATCACCGACGACTACTATCGCACCCAGGCCCTCGTGGTGGAGAACGAGTCCATCCGCGAGTTGCAGGTGGTCAGCGGCGCCTTCAATGCCGAATACGGAAACGCGATGAGTGGCGTCATCAATGTGGTGACCAAAGACGGGGGCAATAACTTCGCCGCGAAAGTGGAAGCGTACGCGGGCGACTACGTCAGTTCCCACGACGAGATCTTCTGGAATATCGGGAAGATCAACCCCTTCTCTGACTACAGTATCCAGGCTGTGGTCAGCGGCCCCATTGTGCGCGATCGCTTGACCTATTTCCTCACCGGACGCCGGCTGAGCTACGAAGGCTGGCTGTACGGTCCTTACGTGTATCGCCCCCAGGGTCGGGCGCAGGTGGTGGAAGGCAAAGTTGTTCCGGTCCGCGGCGACAGCAGCGCCGTGCCGATGAATCCCCAGGAGCGTTGGAGTGCCCAAGGAGCGGTCAAGTGGCGGATCGGGGAGGTTCTGACGCTCAAGACCGATTTCCTCGGAAGCCGTTACAAGGCAAACTACTACAATCACAGCTATCGTCTCAATCCCTACGGCCGCCGGAACTACTACGGCTACGGAGCCACCGTGATCAACAAGCTGACCCATGTTCTGAGCCCAAGCACGTTCTACGAAGCGACCCTGTCCCTGAAGAAGAACCAAGACGAGTCCTACCTGTACGAGGATCCCTACGACCCCAGATACGTGCATCCCGATTCACTCACCGCCGGCTCCTTTGAGTTTTTCAAAGCGGGTACGGATCTCTACCGATCGTTCCGCACGACCCAGACGGTGATCGGCAAGCTCGACCTGACCAGTCAGATCACGCAACGGCACCTGGTCAAGGTGGGCGTGGAGGCGCAGAGGGACTGGATCGACTTTGAGGACCTCACTCTGGTGCCCGCCACGGATAGCACCGGTCGTCAGATCGTCCCCTTCCGACCGGCCATCGAGCCGACCTCCACGCCGAATCACAGCAAGTTCCGTCGTAGCCCCGAACGCTACGCGGCCTACGTTCAGGACAAGATCGAGTACAAGGATGTGGTGATCAATGTGGGGCTCCGGTTCGACTACTTCATGTCTAACGGCCACGTGCCAGCGGATCCCCAGGACCCCAATGTCTACAAGCCATTGCGATTGAACCACATCTACCGGGACCTCAACGGCGATGGGGTGATCGAACTGGCGGAACAGACCGAGGCGAACCGGTACACCTTGGAGGAGCGGAAGCGGTTCTGGTACAAGAGGGCGAGTCCGAAGTGGCAGCTTAGCCCCCGATTCGGGATTGCCTACCCGATCACCGATCGCGGCGTGATTCATTTTTCGTACGGGATTTTCCAGCAGATCCCGGACTACAGTCAGCTCTACGCCGGCGACGAGATCAAGCTCACGGAGGGGCAGGGGATTGCAGGGCCCTTCGGCAATCCCGATCTGAACCCGCAGCGGACGACGATGTACGAGCTGGGATTGCGCCAGCAGCTCACCAACGACATCGCCATCGACCTGACCGGCTATTACCGGGACATCCGTGACTGGGTTTCCACGAGCCCGCCGATCCCGACCTACGCTGCGGGGGTGACCTACACGAAGCGGATCAACCGGGATTTCGCCAACGTGCGCGGGCTCACTTTCAGCTTGATCCAGCGCTTCAGCCGCAACCTCATGCTCAACCTGAATTACACCTACCAGTGGGCCGAAGGAACCAACTCCAGCCCCGAGGACGAATACTTCGCCCTCACCCAAGGGGCCGAGCCGAAGAAGCAGTTGGCGCCCCTGGACTGGGATCAGCGGCACACGCTGAATGCCAATTTCTACTACGGGCGTGCGAATTGGGGCGTGAGTGCCATCGCCCGCTACTGGTCGGGACTACCCTACACGCCGGAGATCCTCTCCGGGACGCTGACGGGGCAGAATGTGATCTCGGGCCTTTCCACCAATACCCGGCGTCGTCCCAATCGCTTCACCGTCGATGTGAACGCATTTCGCCGGATGAAGCTGGGCAAGGCAGAGTTTGAGCTCTTCGTCGAGGTCTACAACCTCTTCGACGCGAAGAACCCTATCGCCGTGTGGGCGGATTCCGGCAAGCCGGACTTCACGTTGCGTCAGCGTCAGCAGATTCAGGCGGATCCGGGATGGTTCGTGCGCCCGGATTTTTACTCGGAGCCGCGGAAGATTCAGTTCGGCGTCAAGGTCTCCACGGCGAGCAATCCGTGAACGGAGGCAGGAGAGGGATGAGGAGCTTCGGGCGTATTTTCCTTTGCACATCTGCGGCCGTGCTGGTGGCAGCGGGCGGCCGGGCATTGGGCCAGCCGATCCGACACGTCCCCTCGGACCAGCGCGGCGACGTCCGCTACCGGGCCTTTTCCAACATCGACGGCAATAACATCCGCGCCTCCGTGTTCAACTCGGGCTACAGCGGAGCGCCCCGCGAGGTCCCGGAATCGGTGAACTTCGAGTGGCCCAAGAACACGGGGCGCATCTACGTGTCGATCGTCGGGATCTGGGTGGGTGGTGAGGTGAAAGACGCGCATGGCGACACGGTCCAGATCGTGGACGTCTTCGCTTGGCGGACGAGCCCGCAAGGGAAGACGTGGACCTTCGAGCCTGTGCCGGGTTTCCTCAACCCAGAGCTCAGCCCGCTGCGCGTGGCCAAGAGCACTGAGCCCCAGACCTGGCCCCCGGCTTCCCAGGGAGGATGGCGCGACAAGCGCGATGACCCGGTAGATCCCGGTTGGGTCGGCTCCTGGAACGGCTATTTCGGGAAGAATGTGTTCAATGCCGACCAGGAACTGTACTACCGCTGTTCCGATGACCTGTACGATCGCTTCGAGTACTACCCCGACACTACCGACTATTCCCGCCGCGGGCTCGGCCTCCTCATGGACGTGCGGGCCATGGCCTGGACGCAGGTTCTCATCAACGACGTGGTCTTCTTCATCCACGATGTGAAGAACGATGGTACGAAGAGGATCCCGAAGACCGCCTTCCTCATCTTCCTGGCCGACTACGTGGGAGGGGATGGCACGGACGACCAGCCCTTCATCGACCTGCAATCCGACATCGCTTACCTTACCGACAGCGACCGCGTCGGGACGAGCGCCTTCGGTGGCGATCCGGTGGGAGTAGCGGCGGTGAAATACATCGAGACCCCGGGCAATGAGGTGGATGGGATCGACAACGACGGAGACGCCGATCAGTACCCGCAGCTCGTGGCCCGGATTCAGGGCGATCCCGAACAGCTGCTGCCGCATTTCACCGACGATGACTTCCGGCCCCGAGAACTCAAGCCTGGGGACAAGATCGTCCTGATCGACTCGCTGACCTTCGCGCGCATCGTCACCAGCTATCCCGAAAATGGCGGGTACGTCAAGAGCCTCGGCAAATGGTACTACCTGCCGCCCGATGGCGTCACTCTCGAGGAGGATACCACGGCCAACCTGCTCGACGACGACCTGGACGGCCTCATCGACGAAAACTACTCCCTCCACCGCTGGCGTTTCGACGAGATCACACGCACGGAAGGACCAGTGCGTTACATCAACTATCTCGCTTTCCAGCCCGGAGACACCATCAAACGCGGTTTCATCGTCCCCGGATGGAACACGCCGGCCTCCTACGCGACGGTTGCCCCCATGATCGACGAATCTCGGGACGACGGCTTCGACAACGACGGCGATTGGAATGCGGACAACGATGACACCGGGCTGGACGGGGTGAAAGGGACGGGAGATCCCGGCGAGGCAGACGGCGTGCCTTCGAGCGGTTCCGGCACGGAGTTCCCGGGCGAGCCGAACATCGATAAGACGGACGTGAGCGAGACCGACCTGATCGGCCTGACCTCCGCGGTCCAGATCCCGGTGGGCGACATCTCTCTGAACACAACCCCCGACCGCTACCTCTTCCAGTTCTTCATGTCCCCCGGGCACTTTGAGGTGCCCAGGCCGACCGGCGAGTACGATACCTTCGTTGCCTCCGGATTTTTCCCGATGGAGCCGGGCCAGCGGCAGAGGATGGCCATTGCCGTGGCCATCGCCGGAGGGGGACAGACCAAACAGGAGGACATCCTGAGCGTCGACAGGAAGCTTGAGGATGCCTTCAAGGCTTACGCGGCCGATTACCAATTCGCCAGAGCCCCGCTGCAGGTGACGGTCCGGGCGGTGCCGGGCGACGGGAAGGTGACCCTCTACTGGGATGACGTCGCCGAACGCTCAGTTGACCGGTACATCCAGGACATCGGCGGGCCGGCGAATGATTTCGAAGGCTACCGCATCTACCGCGCCACGGACCCGGCCTTCCTGGACGCGAAGATCATCACGGATGGGTACGGAGTCCGGACGCTGCTCAAGCCCATTGCGCAATTCGACCTGATCGATGGCATCAAGGGCTTCGACCCGGTGGGCTTCAAGGGTGTCCGTTTCTATCTTGGGGATGATACTGGTCTCCGGCATGTGTATACCGACAGTGGGCTGATCAACGGCCAGCGCTACTTCTACGCCGTCACCGCCTACGACATGGGGTACCCGGCGGCCAACATTGCCCCCGCGGAGACGCCCATCAGTGTGGATGTGGACCTACAGGGTAACATCCGGCTGGGAAGCAATGTGGTGATGGTCCGGCCCACCGGAAAGGCCGCAGGCTACCTCCCGCCGGAGGTGGAATCCTTCGAGCACAAGCGCGGCAGCGCCACCGGCAGGATCGAGATTGACATCATCGATCCGAGCTCCGTATTGGACGGACACGAGTACGAGATCACCTTCGAGGACACGCTCATCCGCGGGAAGAGGGCGGACACGCTCACCACCAAGTCTTTCACCGTTCGCGACGTGACCGAGGGCAAGATCCGGATCGACCGATCGCCTCGGGTGCGTCGCGGGGAGGAGATCCCCGTCTTCGACGGAATTCAGCTGAAGTTCTTCAATGAACGGCAGGTAGCGCTGGACACGCTGAAGTCGGGTTGGAGTAGCCGAGAAGTTTTCCCCTTCGACTTCTCCCCGGTGACGTTCGTGGGGATCCAGGGGGAGAAGAGGCCCAATGACTACCAGATCGTGATCGGCGAAGTGGGGATGAGCGTCTCCAAGGATACTTCCATTGGCTTCTACCGGCTGCGGTCGAAGCAGGTGAATTTCAAGGTGATCAACCTGGCGGACGGCTCGGAAGTACCTTTCGCCTTTGCGGAGCTGGATGGCAATGACGGGCGCTTCACGGCGGATCCGCGGAACCCAGACAATGCCGATGTCATCCTGCTTCTCGAGCCGAATCCCCAGGGCAAACTCGTGTACACCTGGCAGATCTACCTGACTCCCAAGCCCGGAGGCCGGAATCCTCAAGCAGGAGACGTGCTCACCATCTACCTCAAGAAGCCCTTCCTCTCTCGGGACGTGTACCGCTTCAAGATGAGGGGTTCGCGTCTGTCGAAAGAGAAGGCGAGGCGTGAGCTGGACAATATCCGGGTGGTGCCCAATCCTTACATCGCCACGGTCTCCTGGGAGCCGAAGAACACGTACCGAAGCGGGCGTGGGCCAAGGGAGATCCATTTCATCAACCTTCCGCCTCGGTGTACCATCCGTATCTACGACGTGAACGGCACCCTCATCGACAAGATCGAGCATGACTCGCCGTTGGAGAATGGGACGGAACGCTGGGACGTCCTGAGCAAGGAGAATCTGGAGATCTCCTACGGAGTGTACATCTACCATGTGGATGCGCCCGGCATCGGGCAGAAGACCGGGACCTTTGCGATCATCAAGTAGGAGCAGGGGAAAGTGAGAGCTGGAGCCTTTTGCAGAGTGGCGATCGTGGCCGGCACAGCGATGCTGTTCTCCGCGAGTGCCGGTGCTCAGCAGGTCAAGAAGGTGGGGACCTCGGCCGCGGCTTTCCTGCGCATCCCCGTGGGGGCGAAAGCGGTGGCGATGGGGAGCGCCTTCAGCTCGTTGGCGGACGACGGTTCCGCGCTCTTTTGGAACCCGGGCGCGGCCGCACGGCTCGAACAGCGGACCTTCTTCGTCCACCACTCACCCTGGCTTCCGGGTCTGGACTATACGTACCTGGGCTTTGTCTTCCCGGCGGGTCGCGTGGGAGCGGTTGGGATCAGCGTCTCGTCTCTGCGCACGGCGGAGATGGATGTGACTACGCCCGAGGCGCCCATGGGGACGGGAGAGACGTTCACCGCAGCGAGTACCGCCATCGGGGTGACCTTCGCCAGCAGCTTGACCGACCGATTCAGCCTCGGCGGGAGTGCCAAGTATGTCATGGAACGCATCTTCCACAGCTCGGCCGGCGGCCTCGCCTTCGATCTGGGAACGCTGTTCCAGACGCCGTTCCGCGGGATTCGCTTCGGAGTCAGTGTTTCCAATGTGGGCACCAAGATGCAGATCCGGGGTGAGGACTTGAACACCTACGTCGATGTAGCTCCCACGCAGGAGGGGAACAATGACGAGATCGTGGCGGAGCTCAAGACCGATCGCTTCGACTTGCCCATCATCCTCCGGCTTGGGATTTCCTGGGATCTGGAGATAGCGCCCGGCACCCGGCTCACGCTGGCTGCCGACGGCGTGAACCCGAACGACAATGCCCACTACGTGAATGTAGGTGCCCAGCTCTCGGCGCTGAAGGACATGGTCTTCCTCTGGGGCGGGTTCAACGAATTGTTCCTGCCGGATCGGGAGAAGGGGCCCACCGCGGGTGCTGGCGTCCGCCTTCCGTCCCCGGGCCGGACGCAGGTGGCCTTGTCCTACGCGTATCAGGATTTCCGCTATCTGGGGCCGGTGAATCACTTTTCCATCGAGATTCGGTTCTGACGAAAGGAGGTGAGAGTGGCGAATGGGCTTAGGGTTGGATGCGTGAAGGGGTTTGTCCGGCCGTCGGAGGATGGCGCCTCCGGCGGCGAGGGCGCTTTGCCTCTGGGTCGACACGCGGAGGGAGAAGCCATGAGAAATGCAAAAGCTTGCCGACGATGGGGAGTGCTCGGGGTGGCCGTGGCGGTCCTTGCGGCGGGCCCAGCCTACGCTCAGCTGATCAACGTCACGATGAGGCTGAACACGGCCACCAACCGCGACACGCTCAGGCCAAATCACGTCGTTCAGCTCCGGGGCGAGGTGGTCTCGGGACAGGTGGTCCCTGCCCCCACATGGGACGCCAACACGGGGATCGTCCTGCACAATACCGGCGGGGACTACTGGGAGGTCACCTTCAAGATGGCGCCGGGATCTCAGTTGAAGTACAAGTTCTGGACCGGCTTCAATCAAACGACGGGCACGTTCTTCTGGAATGGCTGGGAAGGGCCAATTCGTCCTGCCGATCCGGTGAATAGCGGCGGTAACCGCTATTTCATCGCGGGGCAAAGAGACACAGTGGTGGCGCTCCAGTTCTACAACGGGAGCGAGACCGAACGCGAGCAGTATTGGCGCCCGTGGCAGGTGAAGGCCGACAGTTTCGTGGTCTACTTCCGGGTGAACATGGCGGCTCTCATGGAGACGCGCGAATTCAATCCGGACAAGGACCAGGTTGTTGTTCGTGGTGGCCGCCCACTGGATCCAACCAACACCTGGGATGTGAACTTTCCGCTGACGCGAGAGATCGGCAGTGCCGACGGCGGGGCGATGTTCTCCGGAGCGGCCTACATCCACAAGGATTCCGTCAAGGGCGGCGAATGGCAGAACTACAAATTCGTCGTGCTCAGGAATGGCTCCGAGTTCTGGGAGAGCAGGCCGAACCGGTATTTCCGCTATTCAGGGCCGGTGGACACCACCCTGAACTGGGTCTACTTCAACGACCAGAAGCCGACGGGCGGCAATGTGGTGGAGGCCACCGTCACATGGCAAGTGAAGACGGACGGGCTGGAGAAACTGGGGGTTTTCAGCCGGACCGTCGGGGATCGGGTGGTCCTGGATGGCGCACGGGCCTGGGACATCAACAATCCCATTGTGCTCAATTACGTGCCGCTCCTCAAGCTCTGGGTAGCACAGGAGACCTTCATCAAGGCGCCCGGAGCTCAGCTGGAGTACAAGTACGTGCTCCTTTGGGATGACTCGCGCGCCAATCCCAGCAGTCCCAACTACCTCCGGGGTCTGGACCTCACTCCACCGATCCGGTACTGGGAAGAGCCGTGCGTCACCGGCTCCGGCAACCGCTACTATACCTACGGGAGCCAGACCCAGCAGATGGTTCCGGGCGACTACAAGTTCGATTGGCACTACTTCAACGGCCTCCCGCCGGAGGGGGTGATCGAGACCCCGATGGACCTGACCTTCAACGTGGATATGACCCCGGCGACGCGGCAGGAAACGAACCCCTCGAATCCGCTCTTCCGCCCGGGCCTGGACACGGTGTGGGTCCAATTCATGGGATGCCTCATGCCGCTCACCCAGGGCGACGGGATCTACAATAACAAGCCCATCATGCTCTCGGATCCGGATGGCGACATGATCTATTCGGCCACGATCCATCTCAATCCGCCCTTCCCATTCGACGTGGGCTACCGGGTCACCTATTCCACGGCGACGGGGGCTCGGATCCAGAATGGCGGCGGCTTCACCAAGGGCCGGAGCTACTGGCAGTTCATCCGGCCAGTGGCAGTGCACGCCGATGGCACCATCGAATGGCCCTCCGAGTATTCGCTGCCGGTGGTGCCGTGGAAAGACAGCAACCTGCTCGTGGAAGATCCGCCGGACCTGTGGACCCCCACGGCTGTGAAGGATCAAACGGGGAGCGTGCCGCCGGTGGCCTTCCGGCTCGAACAGAACTACCCCAATCCGTTCAATCCGGTGACCACCATCCGCTACGCCGTGGCGAAGGATAGCCCGGTGCGGATTGAAGTCTTCAATCTCAGGGGCGAGAGGGTCCGGACGCTCGTGGACTCGCGCATGACCCCGGGCCGCTATGCGGTGCAGTGGGATGGCCGGGACGATCATGGGCGCCAGCTCTCCTCGGGCGTGTTCCTGGTCAAGATGGTGGCGGGATCGTTCACCCAGGTGCGGAAGGTGACGCTGGTCAAGTGATTCGAAGCGGAGTCCGCTGTCTTTTCCCCCGAACCGGGGAGCCAGCCCCAACGGCGGGGCCGCAGAGGCCGGACGGCCCCGCCGTCCCGGGAGACGGTTCCATCCAGCGCAGGGCGGAGAGAAGACACGGCCGGGCGCCAAGGTCCGGAAGGAAATGGCAGGAGAATCGGATTGCGGAAGCGGGTGCGTATCCTGACGAGCGGGTTTCTTCTGTGGGCAGCGCTCAGCGCGACGGCGCAGGAAGGGCCGGAATTGCTGTTGGGGGGCGATGTTTCCTTCATCCCTCAGATTGAAGATCGCGGCGGGGTGTACCGCGACAGCGGCAAGGTGAAGGACCCGTTCCAGATCTTCGCCGACCACGGATTCAATCTAATCCGTCTGCGGTTGTGGCATAACCCCAGGGATGGCTACTGCGGTCTCGAACGCACGCTCCAGATGGCTCGCCGAGTGAAGAAGCGGGGCTTCAAGTTTCTGCTCGACTTTCACTACTCGGACTCGTGGGCCGACCCGGGTCATCAGTACAAGCCGGCCGCGTGGGCGAATTTGTCCTTTGAAGCCTTGAAGGATAGCGTGCGCGATTACACCCGGCGCGTCGTCGCGGCTCTCATCGCCCAGGGCACGCGCCCCGACATGGTGCAGATCGGCAATGAGATCACCGCCGGCATGCTCTGGAACGAGGGGAGGGTGGGGGGAAGCTACGATACGCCCCACCAGTGGCGGAATCTGGCGGAGCTGATCGGCGCCGCCATTTGCGGGTTGAGGGGGAGCGGCCCGGGAGCGGATTCCATGCGGGTCATGATTCACATCGACCGGGGCGGAGATAACCGGGGGGCCCGCTGGTTCTTCGATCGTCTTCTGGCGCAGGGTGTGGATTTCGATGTGATCGGGCTTTCGTTCTACCCCTGGTGGCACGGGGCGTTGAGTGCCCTGGAGGCCAATCTGAACGACCTGGCGATCCGGTACCACAAGGATCTCATGGTTGTGGAGACGGCCTACCCGTGGACGCTCCAGGGCTACGATGCCGTGGGCAACATCGTCGGCAGTTCCAGCCAGCTGCACCCGGGCTATCCCGCCAGCGTGGAGGGCCAGGCCGCATTCCTGCGGGAGGTGATCCGCCTGGTCCGGAGGGTCCCGTCCGGACGGGGGATCGGCGTGTGCTATTGGGCTCCGGAGTACATCTCGGTGCCCGGGCTCGGTTCGCCATGGGAGAACAACACCCTCTTCGACTTCCAGGGCAACGCCTTGTCCTCGATGAGCGTTTTCGCGGAGCGGCCGCCGGCAGTGGAACCCGTGCAGGTCACTCTCCGCTTGAACACGGCCACCCTGGGGGACACGCTGCGTCCCCACCACGTGGTCCAGATTCGGGGAAGCCTGACTGGCTATTCTTCGGATCGGCTACCGGACGGCCGCAAGGTCACTTGGGACGCAAGTTCGGAGCTCATCATGGAGAACCGGGGCGGGGACTACTGGGAAATTACCTTCCCCATGTACCCCGGCGACAAGCTCTCCTTCAAGTTCTGGACCGGGTTCACGCTGTCCCGGCCGACATTTCAGAGGGTGGGTTGGGAAGGGCCGGTGATCCCGGAGGGAGGATCATCGCCGGCCGAGCGCGTTCTCGTGGTGGGACAAGGGGACACCACGCTTCCCTTGCAGTTCTACAATTCCGCGAGCGAGGCCAGGCCGCAGTACTGGCGGCCTTGCGAGCTCAAGGCGGATTCCATCGCCATCTACTTCCGGGTGAACATGATCAAGGCTGTGCAGGCCGGGCAGTTTGATCCTGCCGTTCATGGTCCCGTCGCGGTGCGCGGCGATTCGCTCTCTTCAGGTGGGGCTTTGAGTTGGTCGGTTTCCAAAGTGATCCTGCAGCGAGAGGTCTCAAGCGTCGCTGGCGGATCCTTTTGGTCCGGGGTGTGCTATCTTCCGCGCGGTGCGGTGGTCGCGGGGGACACGCTCCGTTATCGCTTCTTCATTGAGAACGCGCCCGGCTCCGGTTGGGAGGAAGGGCCCTCGGATCGGGTTGTGGTCTTCACCCCTACGCTGGTTCTGCGGGGTGACACGACGCTCCATTGGGACTACTTTCGCGCAAGGGCTTCGGCGGTTGCGTCGGAGGCAAGGCCGGGCGAAGCCCCCCGACATTTTCGCCTCGACGTGTATCCCAATCCCTTCCGGGACGAAGTTAGCCTTTCCTTGCGGCTCTGGACCCCAGGGCGCGTTCGGATAAGTGTTTTCGACCTGGCGGGGAGGCAGGTCGATGACATCGATTGCGGTTTCCTGGGCGCTGGACTGCACCGCCTCAGCTGGAAAGGATCCGAGCTGCCCGCGGGGATCTATCTGGTACGACTGGACGCGCAGGGCAGATCGCTCGTCAGAAAAGTTCTGCACCTGAGGTAGCGGGATGGTGGGCAAGCGGGTCTTCTGGGCTTTGTGCGCTTTTGCTGCGGCTACTCTCCTGACATTGCAAGCGCCGGGGTGGGAAGCTGACGCTCCCCGACTCAAGCTCAAGTTCAACTCGGGCTGGCGATTCTTCCGGGGCGATGTCCCCGAGGCGGCCCTTTCTGCTCCCGACTTCGACGACTCGAGCTGGGAAAGCGTCCATCTTCCGCATAGCCCGAAGATCCTACCGCTGCGACCAGCTTGGCCTCAGGACAATGCCGGGATCAACTGGTATCGGAAGCTGTTCCGGCTGCCCGAAGCCTACCGCGGCAGGAAGCTGTTCCTCGAGTTCGAGGGCGCGGACCAGGTGGCGGATGTCTGGGTGAACGGCGCCCATCTCCTGACGCACGAAGGTGCCTATCTCCCCTTCACCGTGGACATCACTGAGCTCGCTCGATTCGGTGGGGAGACGAACGTCGTCGTCCTCAGGGTGGACAACCACCCCAACCCCGACATTCCCGGATACGGGGGCTGGGTCAGCTTTGGCGGCCTGTATCGTGATGTCTGGCTCCACGTGACGGATAAGCTTCACATCACCGACCCAGTTTACGCCGACCGCCCGGCCAGTGGCGGCGTGTTCGTGACCTACCCCTTCGTTTCCGATTCGCTGGCGGTTGTCCAGGTGAAAACCCACGTTCTCAACGAACACGCACGTTCGGCTTCCTGCACGCTACACACCCGTCTTTTGGACCTCAGTGGCCGGGAAGTGGCAAGCGCGGTTTCCACGGCGAAGATCCCGGCCTATCGGGACTACGAATTCATCCAGACGCTCGAGGTGAAGCGGCCGTCTCTTTGGCATCCGAATCACCCCCATCTCTACAGTCTGCGCTCCGAGGTGCAGGAAGGCGGCGAATCGATGGATGTGGTCGTGACCCGCATCGGGATTCGCCGGATCGAGTTCCGCCGGGATGGTTTCTACATCAATGGGGAACGGCTTGTTTTCATGGGGGCCAACCGGGTCCAGGAGTACCCGTACGTCTCCTGGGCAGTGCCGAATTCCGCCCAGCGAAGGGACGCCCTGCGCCTCAAGGAAGCGGGTTTTCAGTACGTGCGCTGTTCCCACAATCCGCAGGATCCCTCGTTTCTGGATGCCTGCGACGAACTGGGACTTTTGGTCATGGACTGCATCCCGGGGTTCCAGTTCATTGGCGGGCCCAAGTTCCGGGAAAACTCTTTCCGGAACATGCGGGACATGATCCGTAGGGACCGAAACCATCCGTCCGTCGTCCTCTGGGAGCTTTCTCTGAACGAGACCGAGTACGACTCCGACTTTGCCCGGATGGCAATGCGGATTGGTCATGAAGAGTACCCCGGCGACCAGTGCTACGTGGGCGGCTGGAAGTTTCCCGAGATCTACGATGTCTTCCTCTGCGCCAGCCAGCACGGAGCCCGAGACTACCGTGGCAAGACGCCGCTCGTCATCAGCGAGTACGGACACTGGGACTACGGCGGCCCTCGCAGCACCAGCGATGTCGACCGCCGGGACGGCGAAGAGGCAATGCTGGTGCAGGCCCGCAACCACTGGGAATCACTCAACCGAAACCGTAGCCTGCCGCATTTGTGTGGAGACGGACTCTGGGTGGCCGTCGACTTCCAGAGGTTTCCCTCCGGGGTGATCGACTATTTCCGCATCCCGAAGTTCTCCTACTTCTTCTACCAAAGCCAGCGCGATCCCGGCATTCGTCTTCCCGGGATCGATTCTGGGCCGATGGTCTACATCGCCAACTACTGGACGGAGTCCTCGCCGGGCACCGTCACCGTATTCACCAACTGCGAGCGGGTCGACTTGTACCTGAACGGGCGGCTGGTCGCTACGAGGAGGCCCGACAGCTCGGAGATCTCACAGCACCTTCTCCATCCCCCGGTAATCTTCCCCGAGGTGCCCAAACAGCCAGGAGAGCTCAAGGCAGTAGGTTGGCTCGGCGGGAAGAAGGTGGCGGAGCACCGTCGTCGCACCCCGGGGCCACCCAAGAGACTGGAGATCTCTTTCGAAATGCCCGGACCGGCACTGGGGGATGGCGAGGACCTGTTCTTCGTCTACGCGGCGGTGGTCGACGCGAATGGAACAGTAGTTCCAAACGAAAGCCGTGACATTGAATTCACTGTGGATGGTTCGGGCTTCTTGGCGAGCCCGCCGGTGGTGACGGCCGAAGCGGGAATCGCCGCCGCGCTGGTGCGCACCACCACGGAGCCGGGAACGATCACCGTCCGCGCGCGGGCTGCGGGACTGAAGGAAGCGCGGGCCACCAAAGCTTGCGTGCCCGTCAACTGAGGTAGCGCAGAGAGATCCGATGCACTGGTCCCGAACGGCAATTCTCGCGGTGGTCGCCGCTCTTTCTTGCGGGGGTTGCCGACACGAAGAGCCTTTCCGCAGAGATATCGACTTCAATCCAGACTGGAGGTTCAAGAGATGTGATTCCGTGAAGGAGTCTGACGAGCGTTTCGCCCTGCCCGATTGGCAGGATGAGGATTGGGAGCTCGTCACCTTGCCCCACACGCCCCGGATCGAACCGCTACTCGTCAACGACATGTTCCAGGGCATTTGCTGGTACCGGAAGCACTTCCGCCTCGATCCGAAGCTTTCGGGCCGCCGGATCTTTCTGGAGTTCGAAGGGGCGATGACCGTCGCCGATGTGTGGGTGAACGGCAGGCACAAGCTCACCCACTTCGGCGGCTATCTCCCCTTCACGATCGACATCACCGAGGACGTGCGGTTCGGTGCCGAGAACGTCGTCGCCATCCGGCTCGACAATCGGGACAATCCGGGGGTACCTCCCGGCAAGCCGCTGCGCGAGCTGGATTTCTGCTGGTACGGAGGATTGTACCGGAATGTGAAGCTCCACGTGCTCAATCCCTTGCACATCACCGACCCGATTTACGCGAGGAAAGTGGGCGGCGGCGGGGTCTTCGTCCGATTGGAGGACGTCTCCGAAGAACGGGCGATTGTGTGGGTCCAGACTCATGTCGTCAATCAGGGCACCAGTGGCCAGCGATTCCGGGTGGTCCATGAGCTTCGCGACGGGGAGGGCAAGACGGTTTCCCGGGTGAGCACGGGCGTGCTGAACGTCGAGGCCGGCGCGGATACGCACCTGGTTCAGAGGATCCCGGTGTCCAAACCCAGGCTCTGGTATCCGGACCGACCCTACCTCTACCGCCTCTGCTCTCGGGTGGTACGTCAGGACGGCATGGTCTCTGACGAGCTCTGCACCCGAGTGGGCATCCGTACGATTGCGGTGAAGCCCTACGGATTCTGGATCAATGGCAGGAGACTCTACCTGCGCGGGGCGAATCGACATCAGGAGCATCCGTATGTCGGGTACGCCGTGCCGGACAACGCGCAGAGAAGGGATGCCATCCGCATCAAGCGTGCAGGGTTCGACTTTGTCCGGCTCTCCCACTACCCACAATCGACGGCGTTCCTGGACGCCTGCGATGAATTGGGCCTGCTGGTGATGGACGCAATACCGGGCTGGCAATTCCTGGGGGACGCGGTCTTCCGCGAAAGGGCGGTACAGTGCGCGCAGGAGATGGTTCGCCGCGATCGGAATCATCCATCCGTCGTGCTCTGGGAAGTCTCGTTGAACGAGACCTGGATGGACCGGGAGCTCATGGAGGCGCTCCACCGCGCTGCCCATGAGGAATACCCCGGCGACCAATGCTACACGGCAGGATGGATCTCAGGCGTGTACGACGTCTTCTTGCAGGCGCGACAGCACGGAGGCTGTCACGACGTCCCGCCCGAAGCCAGGCCATGTCTGGTGAGCGAGTACGGCGACTGGGAATACTACGCCCAAAACGCGGGTCTGGACCAGCCGGGATTCCGCGACCTGAAGCCCAGCGAGCGAAACAGCCGTCAGCGGCGCGGAGATGGGGAGCGGCGGCTCCTGCAGCAGGCCATGAACTTCCAAGAAGCTCACAATGACAATCTCTCGACCTGTGCGATCGGCGACGCCGTCTGGGCGATGTTCGACTACAACCGAGGCTACGACAACACGATTGAAGCCTCGGGTGTAATGGACATCTTCCGCCTGCCGAAATTCAGCTATTCCTTGTTCCGTAGCCAGAGGGAGGCGGGTGCTCCCTTCGGCGAACCCATGGTCTTTCTGGCCACGTACTGGACCGAGCACTCGCCGCTCAAGCTCAAGGTGTTCAGCAACTGCGAGGAGGTTCGTCTCTCCCTCAACGGGCGGGTGATCGGAAGCCGGGGGAGGGAGCGCGATCGGTTCTCGGACCGATTGCCAGCGCCCCCTTTCGTGTTCGAACTGGACCACTTCGAACCGGGCACGCTCGAGGCGGTGGGTTTCCGCGGGGGGCGGCCCATGGCTTTCCACACGGTCTCAACTCCTCAGGCGCCGATGCGCATTTCGCTGGAAGCAGCTCTGGAGGGTATTCCGCCCGCCTCCGGAAGGAAAGATCTGCTCTTCCTGCATGCCCGGATCGAGGATGCGCGGGGAAGCCTGGTACCCACTGCGGGGAACCTCGTGCACTTCGAGGTGATGGGGCCCGCTCGACTGATCGGTGAGAACCCGATCGCGGCCGAAGCTGGGATTGCTTCCATCCTTCTGGAGACAACCGGCGAGCCGGGCATCGTGGAGGTGAAGGCCACGAGCGAGGGACTGTATCCCGGCAATCTGAAGCTGCGGGTGGGCAGGTAGCGGACGGTCGGCAATCGAGCGGTTTAGAGGGAACCGCGGGCAAGGGAGTTTTCGGCCATGCTTCAGGCGCCTTCCCGCGGCGTCAAGCGCATGAGGGGGCGGAGTACCTCCTCCTCCGGCGAGCCCGCAAGAGGGCTGTCACGGGGGACGGGCGGACCGCTTACAGAGATCGGACCAGCGATCGCCGAGCTCTGCCTCGAATCGAGGCGCTTGACTTCAGCCGAACGCCTCTCCGTAACGGCGTCGCGAGGGAAGCGCCCTCACCGGCTATCCCGTCGTGGTAGCTCTCACAAAGAACAGTTCCGCTCCCGGACTACGAGCTCCCGTTCGCCGAGAAAGCTTTCCACTCGCGCCTCCTCAGGGCGAGGCTTGGACTCGCGTCCAGGGTGAAACCTCGGGGTGCGAACCCCCGCTGCGGCAAGTCCCCAGTCGCGACCGGAGTGGGTTGAGCTCTCCTCGGTGGCCATCGGGAATTCGTTCGCCCCGCTGGACCTCGGGGAGGGCAGCCCGGATCTGCGTCACAGGGTCCACTCGATCTGGAGGGACAGATTCCGCAAGGGGCCCAGATTTCCGGGCGAGATGAGGTAGTAATACTGCAGCGCGTTTTCGAGAGCCACTTCCACGGACAATCGCTTGGCCTTCCAACCGGCGCGCAGGTCCAGTACGTAGGTAGGGACAAGCTTATCGATGTCCGGGATGTTGGTGATGCGGTCGACCTGTTCCACCTTGCTCAGGTAGCGAAAATCCGCGGCGGCGAAGAGTCGCTTCACCGTGAGGTCGAGCGAGCTGACCAAATTGTGCCGCGAGCGGTATTTCAAAGGCTTCCCGTAGCCCGGCGAGGGCGAGCCATCGGGTAAGCGGGAGAGATCTTTCGTGTCCAGATACGTGTAGCCGAGGCGCGTCCGGAGGTACCGAGGCCAGATTTCCGTCCGGGCGGTCAGCTCACAGCCGTAGATGCGCGCGTGAGCCACATTCCGAAATTGCACCTGCAGCATCCCCGGCACGAGCTGAGGCTCGATCAGATCGGAGTAACGGGTGGCGAACAAGGATGCGTCCACATTGAAGCGGCCGCCGAGGGTCTGATTGTAGCCCACTTCCGCAGACCAGCTGCGCTCGGGCTTGAGCGCCGGATTGGGGATGATGCGGATGTTGCTGGCGACCGTGGAAATGTACTTCTCGGCGATTGACGGGGCTCGGAACCCTCGCCCCGCCGAAAGGCGCAGAATTCCTTCGTCGCTGATCTGATAGGTGAAGCCCAACTTCGGATTCAGCTGCCCGGAGCTGGAGCTCCCTTTTTCCGCGACCTGCTGATCCCATCGGGCTCCCAGACTCACGCGCAAGGGCGAGGTCACCCGCTGCTCCAGCTGAAGGTAGGCGGAAAGGTCAGCGACCTCCCTTTTCCCGTATTGAATGGACTCGACGCCGGACCGGTCCACATCGGTGCCCATCACGAGGGAGGTGAGGACCGAAGGATGCAGGTTGAGCTGCCATTCGAAACCGAACGTGGAGCCGTCCGAGCCGCGATACTTTTCCCTCGGCAGCTGGACGGGCGCGTTCGGGCGTGGCACTCGCCAGTCCTCCGTGTGAATCTGCCTCCAGCGCAAACGCACCCGGTAGAAGGCGTGGTCGCTTACGACCCGTGTCAGCACGGGGAGAATGTAGGCCGTTGCTTCCCGCGTGCGGGTGTAGCTGGTGAGCGGTTCATTGCCGATGCTAAGGGCATGGTTCAGATTCCGCCAGTACACGAAGCTGCCGGTTTCCGCTTTCTTCAATCCTCCGATGAGATCCAGTGTGGTATTCGGACCGATCTCCCAGCGTCCGAGTCCGGTGAAAATCCATCCCTTGCTATCATCGTTTTCCTTGTAGCTCATGTCTTCTTTCCAGCCCGCGGTTAGGGCGATCCCCACGTTCCCCAGTTGCTGCTCGTAGTCGAGGAATGCGCTGCCGAAATAGCGGGTCTGGTCCGACCAGCGCCACGTGCTGTAGCTCGGCATGTCGTACACGCCGGTGAGCGTGCGTATCCGGATCTGCCGCTCCTCGCCCGGGAGGGCAGGCCGGAGGTTCACCACCCCACCCATGGCATTGGATCCGTAGACCGCTGAGCCCGGCCCTTTCAGGATCTCCACCTGCCGGATGGCCACGATCGGCACCGCATCCCAGTCAATGTCCCCTTGATCGGGAGTGAGGAACGGAACGCCATCCACAAGGAGAAGGACGCGAGAGCCCAATCCCCCCGAAAAGCCACTGGAGCCACGGATGCTGATGTTGGATCCAGCCACTTGGACACCGGGCAGGTAACGGAGGACGTTTCCGACGGTCGAGGCGTTGTACCGGGCCAGCTCGGCGGCGCCGATCGCGTGAAGCGTCACGGGGACCTCCCGGATGTCCTGTTCCATCCGACTGGCCGTGACCACGACCTGTCCAAGCTCCACTGCGGAGGGCTGCAATTCGAAGAGCAGAGTGGCCGTCTCGCCCGGGGCCACAGCAACCTCCTGCTCTCGCTTCCGGTATCCGATCATGCGCGCGACCACGACATAGCGCCCGGGCTTGACTCGGGGGATGGAGAAAGCCCCGCTCTCGTCCGTGGCTGCTCCGTACGGGGTGCCGGCAAGAATCACGTTGGCCCCAGGCAGGGGAGCCCGCGTCGAAGCATCGACCACCTGTCCGCGAATGCTGGCGGACTGTTCGGGGACGGCGGCGTGGGATGTGAGATAAGCCCCCAAACCCAAGCCCAATACAACTGCGGCAACCACGGAACTCTTCGTCGCTCTCACTTTCCTACCTCGGTCGTGTCGACGAGATTTTCCCCAATGCCAAGCCGGAGGATTTCTTCTCCTCAAGGCGGAAAACGAAGTAGAACTGGATCCACTCGAACCCCGGGTAGGGGAAGGTGTTGGGAACCGAGATCAACTCCAGCACCCGGCAACCATCGGGCCGAAATCTCACCGTGTACCCCAAGGTATCGAGGGAAAAAGCGCGGGTGGTCAGTCCGTCGAGCACCAGCATGCAGTTGCTCTCGTAATTGTGGTAGGTGCCCTCGCCGCGCAGCGTGTCGGGGACCGGCGGCAATACCAGAGGTTGCCGGAAAAAGCCGATGTAGACCTTCGGGGTGATGGACAAGGTCGCATCGATCCGGTAGTTGCCATAGGGATCGAACTGGAACGTCCCCCGAAGTTGGGTTTCCAGCACGAGGGAATCCACGAGCGCCCGGATCTGGCTCGAATCCACGAAGCCGACGCGGAATGGCCGATCCTTAGCCGGCACCCACTGCCCAACGAAATCTCCGCCCAGCGGCCGCAACGGGAAGTGCACCGCCGGCGAAACCGGCTCGTATCGCGTCGGACTCAGCCCCTTCTCGCAGCCGCTGACTAGCAACCACAGGGCCGTCAGGGCCGAGATCGTTGCCAAGGCAACCCGCCGATTGCTCCGCAAGCTCGCACTCCGCAGATCTTCACCCATGGTTCCTCCGTCTCCCGACTGAGCCTTACGCGCTCCATCTGCCTCCGGAAGCCACATGCCGGCTCCGAAGTGTCTCCTGCAGGAAGGCATCGGGAGTACCTCATGGCCGCTCCGCTCCCTCAAGCGAGTCCCACGAGCCCGGATCCGCGAGCCTTTTCGGCAAGCGCGGACCCCGGGCTACCCTCACCCCCCTGCCGCGGGCGATCGAAAGTAACGAGCGACGCCCATCTGCCTTCCCCTTCCGCGGCGGCTGGCCCGGGCTCGGGTACGATTCCCGCCATGCCTTCGGATCAAGTTCAATCTCCTGCCTGCGGTGTCACAGGTCCAGGCGGAAGATGGGCTCTTGGCCTTTTGCCTTCTGCTTGAGCGCGGTTTCATCGGCCTCTGGCAGCGGGCGGTAGTCCATGGCCAGGCTCACGGCCATTCGGAAGAGCTCCGGGTCTCCCGGAGGCACTGCGGCGGTCACTGGTCGCGACAGCGTGAATCGAAGTGCCTTCGCCGCCAGTTCCCGATCGGTAACGGGGATATACCAGCACTTGGGACGCACCCTCGGTTGCCCCTCGGGGAGCCGAGCGAAAGCCAAGGACTTGATGGCCAAGATACCCAATCCTTTGCTCCGGGCCTTCTCGACCACCTGGGGCCCGAAATTGGCCTCATGAAAGAGCACGAAGTTGATGGGGAAGAGGATCGTGTCGAAGTCGAAGCGGTCCATGGCGGCTAGGGCTGCTTTGACGGAATGGGCACTGAATCCGATGTAGCGGATCAGCCCCTCGTCGCGGGCCTTCACGAAGGTTTCGGCTGCGCCCCCCGGCCCGAAGATCCTCTCGACGTCGTCCATCGAGCTCAGCGCGTGGAACTGGTACAGGTCGAAGTAGTCCGTCTGGAGCCTCTTGAGCGAACGTTCCAGCTCTTCCCGGGCTCCTTGGGCATCGCGCTTCAACGTCTTGCAGGCGAGGAACACGCGTTGGCGGTGTCCTCTGAGCGCCTGTCCCATCACTTCCTCCGCGTTGCCGTAGGAGGGCGCGACGTCGAAGTAGTTCAGCCCCAGGTCCAGCACCTCCGAAACCAGCTGCCTCGCCTCCTGAGGATCCATTTGGTCGAGCACCACCCCACCCAGTCCGACGATGGAGAGCTGCTGGCCGGTGCGGCCAAGTGTGCGCTTAGGAAGCGTTTTGTCGGGACGCTTCGCTCCGGAACAGCCCACGGCTGCGAAAAGCGTCGCCCCCGCTGAGACCCTCAGGAACTCGCGTCGCTTCATTGGCTTCATGGTCGCTCCTCGTTGGGAATCGTCCGGCAGATGTTGCTACCGTGCAAAGATGCAACTTCGCCTCGAGCATGTCAAGGCGAAACTTCGCTTCTTTACGAGGGTCCAGGCTCCGCTCGAACCTCCGCAGCCCGGCCAGGAATTCCCCTCGCGACAAGACGCAAGCGGCCTCTTCTCGATGGGCGATTTGCAGAGCTGGTGCCCGCTCCGAAGCTCTCCGCGCTCTCGGTTTCGACTTGACCGTGCGGCAGCTTCGCCGGGCAAAGCCGGGCGGAAAAGCGCCTTGCGTATTGGTAGCCCGTTTGTTAAAATGCGCTGATCTCTACGCAACAGAGGGGAGGAGAAGTATGTCCGTGAAGGCCTTCACCTTCCAGCGTGGCGATGAGGTCACAGGGATTGGGGTTCTCTGGCATGGCCAGGCGTACGACTTCAGCTTGGCTTGGGAGACCTTCAAGAACCTTGAGGCCCAAGGGCGGGGACCTTCGCTGCAATTCCTCCAGGTGATGATTGAGCTCGGTTTCTTCGAGCTGGCCACCTTCACGGAGGTGATGCAGGCGCTCGAACGACGGCGTCTGCTGGAGGAGTTCCGCCTCCAGGACGGCTATGGGATCGGGCTCCCGGTGGCTCGGCCGCAGAAGATCCTCTGCCTCGGGCGCAATTACCAGGAACACGCTGAAGAGTGGGGTGCTGAGGTTCCAGAGGAACCCATCGTTTTTGCCAAGCTTCCCAGCGCGCTGCTCCCGCCCGGGGGCACAATCTTGCTGCCCTCGGGGATCGGTTCTGTGGAGCATGAGGTGGAGCTTGCCGTGATTGTGGGCAAGCAGGGGCGGAACATCGCGCCGGAGGATGCCTGGGACTACGTGGCTGGCTACACGATCGTGAACGACATCACGGCTCGCGACCTGCAGCTCAAGGATTTCGAGCGCCGTTGGCCGTGGTTACGTTCGAAGAGCTTCGACACCTTCTGCCCGATGGGGCCTTACGTAGTCCCGCGCGACGTCTTCAGCAGAGCCGTGGATCTCAGGCTGGAGTTGCGAGTCAACGGAGAGGTGCGACAGCGGGCGCGGACCTCCCAGATGGTCTACGACATCCCCACGGTCTTGGCCTTCATCAGCCGCTGGGCGACGCTGTATCCGGGCGATATCCTCTGCATGGGGACTCCAGCCGGCACGGGCCCCTTGCGGCCCGGCGACCTCGTGGAAGCGGAGATCGAAGGGATCAGCGTCCTCACGAACCGGGTTGCTCTGCGGAGGGAATGACCCTGCGTGCAGCACGGACTGGCGAATCCCTGGAGCTTGTTGGAAAACGACCGAGGACCGGACGCTTGGGAGGTGCGGGGTGAACCTGCAGCGTGTGGATTGGCTGGTGGTGGCTCTCTACTTCGTGTTCACGATGATTGTCGGCGTAGCCTACTCCCGCCGCGCCAGCGCCAGCATGGCGGAGTTCTTCGTCTCGGGGCGGAGACTCCCATGGTGGCTGGCGGGGACCTCAATGGTGGCCACCACCTTCGCTGCCGATACGCCGCTGGCCGTGACGGGGCTGGTGGCCAACAACGGGATCGCGGGAAACTGGCTCTGGTGGAATTTCCTCATGAGCGGGATGCTCACGGTGTTCTTCTACGCCCGCTTGTGGCGGCGGTCCGGGGTGATCACGGATGTGGAGTTCACGGAGATTCGCTACTCCGGAAAACCGGCGGCGGCCTTGCGAGCTTTCCGCGCTCTTTACCTGGCCCTCCCCATCAATGCCATCATCATGGGGTGGGTGATCCTGGCGATGGTGAAGATCCTCGGGATTACGCTCGGCGTCGGGAGGACCTCTGCCATTGGCATCAGCCTGGCGGTGGTCTTGATCTACTCCACGCTATCGGGGCTCTGGGGCGTGGTGGTGACCGACTTCCTCCAGTTCGCCATCGCCATGACGGGGTCGATCCTGCTGGCTGTGTTCGCTGTGTCGGCTGTAGGCGGCATTCCCGGCCTGGAGCAGCGACTTGCGGCGGTGTATCCTTCGTCGGCGAGCCTTTTCCGCTTCGTGCCCGAGATCGGCTCGGCCTGGATGCCTCTCAGCGCTTTCCTGGTATACATTGGGGTACAATGGTGGGCAGCCTGGTATCCCGGCGCCGAGCCGGGAGGTGGGGGATACATCGCTCAGCGCATCTTCTCGGCGAAAGATGAGAAGCATTCGCTCCTCGCCACCCTGTGGTTCAACGTGGCGCACTATGCGTTGCGGCCGTGGCCTTGGATCCTGGTGGCTTTGGCCAGCATGGCCCTTTACCCGGGTCTGGCCGATAAGGAAGCTGGCTATGTGCGCACGATGGTGGACTACCTCCCCTCTGGCCTGCTCGGTCTCATGCTTGCCGCTTTCTTCGCGGCGTTCATGTCCACGATCAGCACCCAGCTCAATTGGGGTTCGAGCTATTTGATCAACGATTTCTACCGCCGCTTCTTGGCGCGCAATCGGAGCGAAAGTCACTACGTGCTGGCTTCGCGCGTGGCGACAGTCCTGATGATGGCCATTGCGGTGCTAGCCACCCTGTCCATGCAGACCATCGGCGGAGCCTGGCGCTTCCTGCTGGCGATCGGAGCGGGGAGCGGCAGCGTCTACATCCTCCGCTGGTATTGGTGGCGCATCAATGCTTGGTCGGAGATCTCCGCCATGGCTGCCTCCCTGGGGACGGCTTTGACACTCCAGCTTGGCTTCGGGCTGAGCACGGAGAAACCCGCCGATTTCGCCATTCTGATGCTGATCACCGTTGGCGTGACTACGACCGTGTGGCTTGCGGTGACCTTCCTGACGCGACCCGAGAGCGACGAGACGCTTCTTGAGTTCTACCGGAGAGTCCGGCCGGGAGGCCCGGGCTGGGAGCGGGTCCGAACCGCGCTGGGCATGGGCCCCGGAGACTCCCTCTGGCCGGACTTCCGGGATTGGCTGGCGGGCTGCGTGCTCGTTTACGCAAGCTTGTTCGGGATCGGGAAGCTGGTCCTCGCACAATGGGGACCGGCCTTTGGATACCTGCTTCTGGCCGCCCTTTCGGGATGGCTCATCTATCGGGATCTTTCGGCCCGGGGGTGGGAGCAGTTGGCTAGGTGAGAGGAGACGGAGGGCATGTCGAGGCCGAACTTCGAGGTCCTGCGGCAGACCCTACTGGGCGGACGCGGTCCCTACGTGCCTTTGTTCGAGCTCATTGTGGACCGGTCGTTGAAGGCCGCCCTTTTGGGCAGACCCGTCGAGACGCCGAGGGACGAAGTGGACTTCGCGCGTCTTGCGGGGTACGACTACGTGCTCTTCAGCCCGCGGCTCGATTTCGCACCCGAATTGGCTCAGGAAGATGGCGCGACGCATGTGCGGGACCGCGCCGACCACTCCGGCACGCGGGTGTGGGCTGAGGAGGGGAGCGGGATCTTCCGCTCGATCCGTGATGTGGAAAACTTCCCTTGGCCATCGCCGGACGAGCTGGATTGGTCGCGTTTGGCCGAGCTGGAAAAGGCACTCCCTCCAGACATGGGCATTGTGGCGCAGTACGGGGACATCTTCACCTGGTCGTGGCGATTCCTCGGGTTCGAGCAGTTTTCCTTCGCATTGGCGGAACAGCCCGCGCTGGTGGAAGCTGTGTTCGAGCGCATCGGGGAGATCGAGTTGGAGCTATTCCGCCGGATGGCGGCTTCGCCAAAGGTAGGAGCTCTCTTCTACAGCGACGACATCGCCTATTCGAGCGGCCTCATGGTGTCGCCGGTTGTCCTGCGCAAGTACCTTTTCCCCTGGATCCGCAAGATCGGGGAACTGGCGGGCGAGCGTGAGCTGCCGTTTATCTACCATTCCGATGGGGATTTGCGGCTCGTCCTGGACGAGTTGCTGGAGCTCGGCATCCATGCGCTGCATCCCATCGAGCCGAAGTCGATGGATATCCTTGAGCTGAAACGGCGATACGGGAGCCGGCTCTGCCTTTGCGGAAACGTGGACGTGGATCTCTTGGCGCGCGGAAAGCCGGAGGACATCCGTCGGCAAGTCGCCTGGCTGATCGAAAACGTGGGCCGACTTGGGGGATATTGTCTGGGATCGGGGAACTCCGTGCCGGAGTACGTGCCCCTCGAAAACTACCGGGCCATGATCGAGACAGCCATCGAGCTGGGGACTTTCGAACCGGAAGGCCGGCTTCATCCCGGGACCGAGTAGCCCGGAAAGACGTCCGGCGGACGCGACTCGTTGGGAGGCCCATCGGCCTGTTCGAGCGATCCCAAGCGGGAGAGAGGACGTGCAAATCGCCTTCGTGCAGACCAGTCCGGTATTCGGAAGAGTGCGGGAGAATGTGGATCGGGCCCTTGCTCTCATGTCCAGTGCCAAGGCTGACCTCTACGTGCTGCCCGAGCTTTTTCACACCGGCTACCTTTTCGCCGGCCGGGCGGAGGCGCGCTCGCTGGCGGAGGACCCGACTGAAGGCTTCACAGTACGCCGGTTGCAGAAATTCGCCGCAGGCCAAGGTGCCTACGTCGTGGCCGGGCTTTGCGAGAAAGCCGGGGACCGGATCTTCAATAGCGCCGTTGTGATTGGGCCTCACGGACTGGTCGGCGTCTACCGAAAGAGCCATCTCTTCCTGGACGAGAAGGACATCTTCGATCCGGGGGACACCGGGCTCCGGACGTTCGCCTTGCCTGGATGTCGCATCGGGGTGCTCATCTGCTTCGACTGGGTATTCCCCGAAGCTTGCCGGGTGCTGGCCCTATTGGGGGCTGAGGTGATCTGCCATCCCTCGAATCTGGTGCTGCCTTACGCCCAGCGGGCGATGCGAACGCGGGCGCTGGAGAACCGGGTGTTCACGGTCACCGCAAACCGGGTCGGTGCGGAGGAGAGGGCTGGCAAACGGCTGTCCTTCACCGGGGGGAGCCAGGTCACTGCAGTGGACGGGGAGGTGTTGGTGGAGGCGGGCCACGAAGGGGAAGAAGTCGGGGTGGCCGAAATCGACCCCGCACTGGCCCGGGACAAGTGGTTCACTTCGCGCAACCATCTGCTCGCGGACCGCCGTCCGGAACTGTACGGAGTCCTGACGCAGAAGGAGAACGGATCTTGCTGGAGAGCTTGAAGCGGCTCACGAAACACTCGATCGTGTACGGGGTCAGCCACATTGCAACTCGCAGCGTGGGCTTCCTGCTCCTGCCGATCCACACGAATGCCTTCTCTCGCGGGCAGTACGGGATCGCCGCGGTGGTATTCACCTTCCTTGCGATTGCGGTGGACGTGTACTCACTGGGTGTGCCCTCGGCTTTTCTGAGGCAGTACCTCATGAGCGAGGACGACGCGGGCCGGCGGCGCGTCTTCTCCACTTCGTTCTGGACGGTGGTCGCGCTGGCAGTGGGGTTCACCCTGTTCCTGGAGATTGGGGCTCGCCCGGTGGCCCAATGGCTCTTGCAAGACGCCCAGCACGCCCAGCTCATCCGCATCAGTGGAGGCATTCTGTTTTTTGATTCCGTCAATGTCCTCACCTTCCTGCTCCTGAGGGCTGAGGAACGGAGCGTCCTCTTCGCGCTGTTTCAGTTGGCCAACGTGCTGGTCACCTTCGTGCTCAATGCCCTGCTGATTTTGAAAGTGGGCATGGGAGTTGAGGGGATCTTCCTGGCTAACCTCTTGGCTTCGGGTGCCACTTTCTTGTTCCTGCTGCCGGTCAGCCTGCGGAAGCTCTCTTTCTGCTTTTCCGGCGAGACGTTGCGCTTTCTTCTCCGTTTCGGCCTTCCCTACTTGCCTTCGACCATCGCGGTCGTGCTGATGGATGTGATCGATCGGATCATTCTGCAGCGGTTGGCCGGGAATGAGGTGACCGGCCTTTACAGCGCCGGGTACAAACTGGGGATGTTCATGGCACTCTTCGTGGCGGCCTTCCGGTTCGCCTGGCATCCCTTCTTCCTGAGCGAGGTCAAGAAGGAGGGCGCCAAGGAGCTATTTGCGCGCGTCTTGACCTATTTGCTCTTAGCCTGCCTTTTCGTATTCCTGCTGATCTGCTTCATCGTGGATGACATCGTCCGCTTCCGGATCTTTGGCTTCACTCTGTTCGGGCCCCAGTACTGGGACAGCACGGTCGTGGTGCCTTGGGTGATGCTGGCTTACATCTTCTACGCGGCGTACCTGAACTTCGTGATTGGCATCTACACGGAGGCGCGCTCGGAATACCTCCCGTTGGTGACGGGGATCGGCGCTGCGGTGAACATCGCTGCGAACTTTCTCCTCATCCCGAGGTTTGGGATGATGGGTTCCGCCTACGCGACCACGCTCGGCTACGCGGCGATGGCTTTGTCCTTGTTCGTGGTGGGGCAGAAGCTGTATCCCGTGCGGTACGAGTACCTCCGGCTCGTGCACATGGGCATCGCGGCGGCGATCCTGTACGGGCTGGAGCGGCACTTCCACGCAGGTCTGCCTTTCTGGGCACGGGCTGGCATGACCCTGGCTTTCCCATTCCTCCTGTACATCACCGGGTTCTTCGACCGCAAGGAGCGGGAGGGCATCCGTAGGCTGTTCCGGAGACTGGCGTGGCAGGCTTAGTGTTGGTCAACCCTTGGATCGAGGGGGTGAGCAACAACAAGCCCCCTCTGGGTTTGGGATATCTGGCCGCCTACCTAAGGGAGGGGCTTGGCTACACCGATGTGCGCGTGGTGAACACCGGCCGCCACGTGCGGGAGCGGATCGCCGAGTTACATCCGGAGATTGTGGGATTCACCGCGTACTCGGCCAATTTCCCCGAGGTGCTTGCGCTTTCGCACTGGGTGAAGGAGGAGCTGGCGGTGCCGGTTCTGCTCGGGGGGCCGCACATCACGGCGATGCCGGAGTCGCTGCCGCGCTGGGTGGATGCGGGGGTGATCGGCGAAGGGGAAGAGACACTCCTCGAGCTGATGCGGATCTTCCTCCACCGTCGCAGGCTCTCGTCCCCAACACTTGCTGAGGTGAACGGGCTCGTCTTCTGGGACGGCGACCGCTTGGTCCGGACGGCGCCGCGCCCGCCCATCGTTCCCCTCGATCGAATCCCCCCGCCGGACCTGCAGGTCCTGGAGATCGAGCGCTACCTTGTCCCGAGCCAGATCCTGATGACCAATGAGTACGTGCGGGGCACGACGATCATCACCTCGCGCGGCTGTCCATTCCGTTGCGTCTACTGCCACGTTTCTGCAAAGTGGGGGCGCGTCCGGTATCACTCTGCCGAGCGGGTGGCGGAGGAGATCGCCGTGCTCGTGCGGCGGTATCGGGTGGAAGGGATCTACGTGGCCGACGATCTCTTCTCTGCCAACGTGCACCGAGTCCGGGCGATCACGAGGGGGCTGGAAGAGCGGGGCGTTCTCGGGAAAGTGCGTTTCTTTCTCGACCTTCGGGCCAACTTGGTGAATGAGGCCCTGATACTGGCCCTGAAGGAAATGGGCGTGGTGCGGATCTCCTTGGGATTGGAGTCGGGGTCGGAGAGGATCTTGCGCTATCTGAAGGGGGGCGACGTGAGCGTGGAAGACGGCAGGCGAGCGGTGAAGCTTGCCAATCGCCTCGGGATCGGTTGCCATTGCTGTTTCATGCTGGGATCGCCCGGCGAGACGGTCGAGGACATCCGGCAAACGCAGCAGCTGATCCGGGAAATCCTGGAGATGTCGCCCTCGAACTTCTGTCAGGTGAACGTGACTACCCCGCTTCCCGGCACGCCCTTGTGGGAGTACGCGCGCGAACGCGGACTCATCCCGAAAGAAATCGATTGGCGGCAATTCAGCCTCGATCCCAGTCTGTCCACCGCTCCGGATTTCTACGTCAACGAGGTGATCCCTTTCGAGGAATTCCGGCGCCTTGTGGAGGAGACGTACCATCTGGCCAACAGTCGGCGATTAGAGGCGATCGTGCGCAAGATGTCCTGGCGCTACCTCGCCCGAGCGATCCAGCGGCCACGACTGGCCTTGCGGATCGTCGGGGATTGGTTGCGATTTCGCGGGCTGCGCCAAGTCGCGGCGCCACGAAGCTGAAGCTTCGCGGGGAGCGAAAGGCAGTGCCCGTCCGGGAGACGGCCTCCAGGAGACGCCTCTCCGCGTGCGCGGAGGCAGTGGGTTCCCAGCAAGTTCGTGGCGAACAGGAGGGGAGAGATGGCAGAGATCAAGGTCGAGCGCAACCCTGACCGAAAGAGACTTGAGGAGCTCGGCGTCTTCCGATGGCCTATCTGGGAGAAGGAGGAGTCCGAGTTCCCGTGGCACTACGATGAGCCCGAGACTTGCTATTTTCTCGAGGGTGAAGCGGTCGTCACGCCTAGGGAAGGCGAGCCCGTGAGGCTGCAGGCCGGGGATCTAGTCACCTTTTCCGCGGGGCTTTCTTGCACCTGGAAGATCCTGAAAAAGGTGCGGAAGCACTACCGGTGACCTGCGGCCGCAACCTGCCGAGCGGAAAGCTCTGCAGGGGCCGCCCACGGCTCCGCGCCGTCGGCCGAAGGGAAAGGGCGCCGCAGGAGAGCCGGGGTTCCACAGGAGACGAGTTTCGGCAGAGGTTCGCGCGCCAAAGTGGGCGCCTCGGGCGCGGTGAATGGGTGCGTGGAGCTGGTTCACGATGGGAGGAAGATGGAAGAGGTCGGCAAGTACCAATCCCTGAGCACAGCGACGCTTGGGCCCTCTGCTCCGGAAGCGCACGGGGGCGAGGAACGTCGGAGCGGGAGGGACCGCCGCTCGCGACCGACCCCGATGCTTTCCCGATATACCTTCCGCGGGAGGCGTCGCGGGCCGCGCCGTGCGGATGACCCGCAGTGGAACTACTACGTGGACCGGCCGGACCGACAGGCGTGGGCCATGGCCGTGGCCTTGTTCGTCCTATCGGCCTGTGATGCTCTCTTCACCCTTTTCCTCCTGGATCGAGGCGCCCACGAGATGAATCCCTTCATGCGGCACATCCTCGGCTACGGGCATGGGCCATTCCTTTTCGTGAAGTACGGACTGACCTTTTTCGGCGCGCTCATGCTCCTTCTGCACGCCAATTACTACCTCTACCGGCCCTGGCTTTCGGTTCGGCGGATTGCCGGCGTCCTTCTCTTCTTCTACCTCTGGCTCGTCGTGTACGAGGTGTTTCTGACCTTGTGACCATGGCGCGCATCATCTTTCACATCGACATGGACGCCTTCTTCGCGGCGATCGAGGAGCTGGACAATCCGGCACTTCGCGGCAAGCCTGTGGTCGTCGGGGCCGATCCCAAAGGCGGGAGGGGCAGGGGTGTGGTTTCCACGGCGAACTACGAGGCGCGCAAATACGGCATACGCAGTGCAATGCCCATCTCCGAGGCCTACCGGAGGTGTCCGGACGCGGTGTTTCTCCCCGTGCGCGGCGAGCGCTACCACCAAGTGTCGCGCCAGATCATGTCGTTGCTGAAGGAGTACACCCCTCTGGTGGAGCCAGTGAGCATCGACGAGGCCTACCTCGACATGACGCACAGCCCCAAGCTTTTCGGGCCTCCGGAAGAGGTTGCGAGAGAGATCAAACGGCGGATACGGGAGACAACCGGCGGGCTCACCGCTTCGGTCGGAGTGGGGCCGAACAAATTGGTGGCCAAGATCGCTTCCGATCTCCAGAAACCGGATGGGCTTGTCATCGTCCCGGAGGATCAAGTGCGCCAGTTCCTCTGGCCCCTCCCGATCGGGCATCTCTGGGGCGTCGGGAAGCGGACCGAGCCCGTGCTGGAAGGCATGGGGATCCGGACCATCGGGGACTTGGCCCGCTATCCGCAGGACGAATTGGTGCGGCGGTTCGGGAGCTGGGGGTACCAGCTGTGGGAGCTCGCTCAGGGGCGAGACGACCGGCCGGTCACCCCCGTCTGGAAGGCCAAATCCATCAGCCAGGAGAAGACGTTCGAAAGCGATGTAGATGACCCCGAGGTGATGGTCGCGACGATCTTGGAGCTCGCAGATGGGGTCACGCGCCAGCTGCGCGACGAAGGCGTGCAGGGCCGGACCATCACGCTCAAGATCCGCCTTGAGGACTTCAGCACCTTCACCAGGAGCCAGAGCCTGGAGGTGCCAACCGATCGTTTCGCGGATATCTCCCGGATTGCCCTCGAGCTCTTCCACCGCTTCGACCGGCGAGGGCAGAAGGTGCGTCTCCTCGGGGTGGGCATGTCGAACTTCGAACGGGGGATGAAGCAGCTCACCTTCCTCGATCAGTTGGGAGACAGAGATGACCGCGTCGACCGCGTCATCGACTTGGTGCGGAAGAAGTTCGGGGAATCCGCGATCCGGAGGGCGATCACAACCGCCGGGCGCCGCCCGAAGCGGAGAGGCGGTTCCTGAGGGAGGCAGAGCGCGCCGTCGAGCCGAATACCGTCTCCGGCCTCCGGACTTCGGTTGTGGCCCGAGGAAAGGGGTGGGGGTACAGTTCGGAATTTCCCCCTGCGGGGCGGAAATTGTTGCCGCACGGGAGCCTCAGGATCCTGAGGGAGACACGAATGACTCCGGCTCTGGGGCGGTCCTCAGCCATCCGGCATGAGCCTCGTGGGCCGCGCGCGAAGGAAGGCTCCGAGCGCCGGAAGTGCGAGTGCGGAGGTCCGTCTGCGAGGGATGCTTTTGGCACCTGGATTGCACCTCAGTCTGCCGTGCTTCCCTCTGACCGGGACGCAGGGGGAGGATGTACCGTCTTGGTACAACCTACAAGTCGGTGGGACGACTGGCGAGCGGACGAGAGCAATCACGGACCAACAGGGAAAGGACCGGAGCAGTGGCGACTTCTCCGACACCCTCACGAGTCAGTTTCGAGCAGATTCAAAGGTGGATCAGCATCGAACCGATCCGAGCTCAGAGACGCACCGTTCGGCTTCGGGTCCACGGGCAGGAATCGCAGCAGGAGCTCGGTTACGCGCTTCTCAAGACTGTCGACGCGTGTCTGAAGGCCGGTTGCCAGGAGATCATCGTGGATCTCGCGGAGATCCATTTCCCGTCGTCGAGCTTCATCGTCGCTCTGTTCGAAGCCACTGCCCACAGCCGCCGCACTGGTGGGGAACTGCGGCTGGTGAATGTCCAGCCGAGCGCGCTTAACAACTTCACCTGCTTCAGTCCCTTGACCTACCTGCGCTTGGAGCGCGACGAAGACGCTTTGATGGAAGAGCTCGGGGCCTTGCGCTCGGAAGAGCCGGATGCCGCCTCCCCTCGGGTGGCAGCGACCAATGGGCAGGAGCAATTCGAGCTGGTCAATTTGGACCTTCCCAGTTCGCAGGAAATTGAGGCCGGGAGGGGAGAGTCCCTCGCGACCAACGGGTACCGGGAACAGGCCAGCATCGAAATCGGCAGCCGAGCCGACGAGATCTACGCGGTGTGCGATTTGGTCGTGGAGATGGCGAATCGTGCCGGGCTGGACGAACGGGAGATCGGCAAGGTGAAGATCTCCGTCTACGAAGCCTGCGTGAACATCGTGGAGCACGCTTACCGCTCGGACCCCTCCGGCTGGATTCGCGCCACGTGCACCTACGACAACAATAAGCTGGTGATCGAGCTGGAGGATGCGGGGGAACCATTCGAGAACTGGGCCATTAAACCGTACGACGTCGAGAAGGCCGTACAGGATCGCCGCACGGGGGGATTCGGTCTGCATATCATCCACCGTTCCATGGACGAAGTTCACTACTTTCCGGGGCGACCCAACGGGAACCTTCTTCGGATGGTGAAGTATCTGGAACCGAAAGTCATTTGAAGGCGAAGTTCCCGCGGTCTGTGGACACAAGAGAGGGAGAGGGAGAACATGTGGTTCTTCTCGCCAACCGACATGATCCTGCTGTTGCCGGCGATCATTCTCTCCGTTTACGCGCAGTTCAAGGTGCGCTCGACCTTTTCGAAATGGAGCCAAGTGCCGGCGGGTCGGGGCCTAACGGGTTCCCGGCTGGCGGAGCTTCTCCTTCGGGATAATGGCGTGAACGACGTGGAAGTGGAGTTGGTGCCGGGAGAACTGACGGATCATTACGATCCGCGCAGCAAGAAGCTTCGCCTTTCCGAGAGCACCTACCATTCCAATTCCGTCGCCGCCTTGGGAGTTGCGGCTCACGAGTGCGGGCACGCGATCCAACATCGGGTGGCGTACGCCCCGCTGGCCCTGCGTAACGCCATTGTTCCGGTCGCGAACCTCGGCTCGCAGCTGGCCTTACCCCTGGTCTTCCTCGGGTTGATTTTCTCTTCGCTGCGGCTTTTTGATTTGGGAATCCTGCTCTTCTCGGGAGCGGTCCTCTTTCACGTGATCACGCTTCCGGTCGAGTTCAACGCGAGCGGGCGGGCCTTGGCCCAGCTGCGGAGCGGCGGCTATCTGGCCCCTCATGAGCTTGCCGGGGCAAGGGAGGTCCTGCAGGCGGCGGCGCTGACCTACGTGGCGGCGACGGCGGTAGCAGTCCTGCAGCTTGTCCGACTCTTGCTGATCCGGCAATCGCAGAGGGACTGAGATTTCGACTGCGAGGAATCCGACGTACCGGTGAGGGGCGATTCTCGCCCCTTTTTGATTCATCGGCGAAGGGATAAGGGGGTGTCAGGTTCAGGTGGAAGGGATGAATGCGCTGGAAATGCATCTTCGGGAACTGGAGGAAGAACGGCTCTCGATCCTGATCAAGAAGGGCGGGAAGAGACTCTTCGCTTCGCGGGAGCCCATGCTGCGGCCGCTGCTCTCAGCACTCGAGATGCTGGGGGAAGAACTACGGGGAACCCTCGTGATCGATCGCATCGTAGGGAAGGCCGCTGCTTTGCTTTGCGTGCACGCAGGGGTGGCCCAGGTTTACACGCCTCTTGCGAGCCAACCGGCCGTGACCCTGCTCACCTCCCATCGCATTGGGATTGAAGCTCGGGAGGTCGTCCCGTTCATTCGGAACCGGAAGGGGGATGGTCTCTGTCCAATGGAGCAATTGGCTCTTCGGTACGATTCCCCCGAGGAGTTCCTGCGCGCGCTGACCGGATCCGGCGAGAAGTAGCTGCCCATTGTCGCGGCCTTTCGGATGCGGAGATCGCCCTACTCTTCCTTGCTGAGCTGATCGAGGAGTACGGCCAGGAGGATGACCCCGCCGAGGATGACCTTCTGCAGGTACGGATCGACCCCCAGGAGATTGAGGCCGTTATTCAGCTCTCCGATGATCAGCGCGCCGACGAACGTGCCGGTGATGGAGCCCTTTCCTCCCGTGAGGCTGGTTCCCCCCACCACCACGGCGGCGATGGCGTCGAGCTCGAACATCATCCCGCTGTTGGGTTGTCCCGAACCCAGTCGGCTCGCCAGGATGACGCCACTCAGGGCGGCAGCCAGTCCGCTCAGGACGTAGACGGTCAGCTTCACCCGTTGCGTGTTGATGCCGGACAATCGCGCCGCCTCCTCGTTGCCGCCGATGGCGTAGACATAACGGCCGAAGGTGCTGTGAGTCAGCATCAGATGCGCCGCCAAGTAGACCGCCAACATGATCACGATGGGAAACGGGATCACGGTACCGAGATTGGGGTGGATGCGCGAGAGAAGGCCGCCGAGAAGATGCCCTCGTCCGATGAAATCGAATTCGCGCGGCAGTCCCCAAATGGGCCGCCCGCCGGTGTAGAGGAAGGCCAGGCCGCGCGCGATCGTCATCATCGCCAGCGTAGCGATGAAGGGCGGAATGCGAAAGCGGACGATCACCGCGCCGCCGAAGAGCCCACTCAAGGCCCCGATGGAAAGGCCACCGAGGATGGCCAAGGGAATGCGGAGCGGAAGAGCAATTCCCTCGAGCTTCAGTAGGCTTGCCACCACTACGCCGCTCAGCGCCACGATGGAGCCGACCGAAAGGTCAATGCCGCCCGTCAGGATGACGTAGGTCATCCCTGCCGCGATGATCGCGTTGATGGAGATCTGACGGAAGACGTTGACCTGATTTTCGTACGTCAGGAAGCGATCCGAGAGGGCGCTGAAGACAACGATCTCCAGGAGGAAGGCGAGGTAAATCCCGTATCGCTGAAAGAGGCGTCCACCGTAACCCGGAAGTCGCATCATCGCCTCGTTCACCTTCGAGGGATTTCGAGGGCGCTTTCCGGTCCCGAAGCCGCTGGCGTCTCAGTCGGCACAATGGCCGGAAGCGGGTTCAAACCCCGATTCCGCTTCAGCGAAGCAAGCTGCGGATGATGGTTTTTTCTTTCTGAGTGGGAGGAAAGACACCTGACCGAGCCTCACGCACGTCCTCGATGGAAAAGAAGGCTCCCGGGGCGTGCTCCTGAATGGCTTCCAGCAGCCTGGGCCGATCCTTGCGGCGGATAATCGTGAAGACGATCTTCACCGGGCCCGTGGACCCGTATCCGTCGATGACCGTGGTTCCGAAGCCATCGCGCTGGAGGCGCCGCAGGAGTTCCGATGGATCCCGGCGCAGGATGATGCGCACCACCTCGGTACCGAGAGCCAGCCGACGCTCCAGGAACATCCCGACGTAGTTGCCCGTGGCGAAGCCGCCGGCGTAGGCGACGTAGCAGAGAGCATTGTTGAGATGCTTGAAGATCTGCCCGATGGCCAGAAGCCAGATGAGGACCTCGAAGAAGCCCAGGAGGGGTGCGAGGAAGCGCTTCTCCTTGGCGACGAAAATGATGCGCATCGTCCCGATGGAAACATCCACGATGCGCGCACAGAAGATCAGAACAGGCAAGACTACCCAGGTGAACCAGGCCGAATCGAAAAATGACGACACTCCTCTCCTCTGCTAATCGTCTCTTCCCAGGAATTCAGCGCCGATCTGCCGTCTTCTCCTTCGAGGGAAAACTGCCTTCCTCCCATCGGAATGCCACTGGCTACGTTGAGACGCGAGCGCTTCGGGGTAGAGGGATCGCCGTGGCCAAGGCGCTCGAGTACGGCGAAAGTTAGCACATGGCAGGCGTAGAAGCAACCCCAACATGAGCGTCTGCCCCCCTTTGCCGATTCCTCGCTCCTTGCCGCAAATCCGAGGGTTCCCCCCGGGGGTCACTCGGCTCCGGGGCCAGGGTCGTCAGCTCCGCTGGGTTGCGGGCGCCCCGAGATTTCGGCCAAGTCATGGTAAAAGCAGCTCCGCCGTTCGGTGTGGCACACTGGGCCGGTCTGCTCGACGAGGTAGAGCACAGCGTCCAGGTCGCAGTCGAACAAGATGCGCCGGATGCGTTGCACATGCCCGCTCGTCAGGCCCTTGGTCCAAAGCTCCTGGCGGGAGCGACTCCAATAGGTGGCCAATCCCGTTTCCAGCGTTTTCTCCAGCGCCTCCCGATTGGCGTAGGCGAGCATCAGGACTTGCCCGGTGCGCACATCCTGGGCGATCGCGGGCACGAGCCCTCGCTCATCAAAGCGGATCCGGTCCAAGATGCTCCGGTCGACTTCCAGCAGCTCCTGCGGCTCATTGACGAACATGAATCCCGCGCTCCTTCAAATAGCGCTTGACCTCCGCGATGGTGTATTCCCTGTAGTGAAAGATGGAAGCAGCTAGGGCTGCATCCGCTCGTCCTTCAGCGAAAGCCCCGTAAAAGTGCTCCGGTTTCCCGCAGCCGCCGGAGGCAATCACCGGCACAGAGACTGCATCCGCCACGGCGCGGGTGAGTTCCAGGTCGTAGCCGTCCTTCGTGCCGTCGCGATCCATCGAGGTCAGGAGGATCTCCCCAGCTCCGAGGCTCACTGCCTCCTGGGCCCAGCGGATGGCGTCCAATCCCGCAGGCTTCCGGCCGCCGTAGATGTAAACCTGCCAGGAGCCTCCTTCCCGCTTCGCATCGATGGCCAGGACGACGGCTTGGCTCCCAAATCGGTCCGCTATTTCCCGGATGAGCCTGGGTTGCTGGACGGCCGCGGTGTTCAGCGTCACCTTGTCGGCCCCGCTTTCCAGCAGAAGTCGCGCGTCTTCCGCGCTGCGCACGCCGCCGCCCACGGTCAACGGGATGAAGACCTGCTCCGCGGTGCGCTGTACGACCTCGAGGAGAATGGGTCTTTTTTCCGCCGAGGCCGTGATATCGAGGAACACAAGCTCGTCGGCCCCTTCGGCGTCGTAGAAGCGAGCCTGTTCCACCGGATCTCCGGCATCGCGCAGGTCCAGGAAGTGCACGCCCTTGACCACGCGCCCGTGATCGACGTCGAGGCAGGGGATGATTCGCTTCGCCAGCACAGCTGAGCTCCCTCTTGCGGTGAATCCGGCCCGCGGCCGGACAATTTCGCCCGCGTTTCCCTCGCCGGGTGGGCAGCGCCGGCTCGCGGGTGGCGTCAGTCGGCCGTCTCGCTCCTCCTGGCCAGTGCAAGCGCCTCCGTCAGGTCGATCAGGCCTTCGTAAAGGGCCTTGCCGATGATCACCCCTTCCAGGAGCGGGGCCACAGCAAATACTGCCCGGAGGTCTTCCATCGAGCCGATCCCGCCGGAGACGGTCACACCCAAGCCGGTGAGGCGGGCAATGCGCGTGGCTCCCTCCACATCGGGGCCGACCAATTTGCCATCGCGCCGAACGTCCGTGTAGATCAGATGGCGCAAGCCCTGGTCCGCCCAGCGTTGCGCCAGCTCCAGCGGCGGGATTCGCTCTTGCTCCTCCCAGCCGCGCACGGCCACCAGCCCGTTGCGGACGTCGAGGGCGGCGGCGACAGCGTCCGGCCCGAATTCGCTCACGAGCTCGGCGATCCAGTCCGGTCTCTTCACGGCTGCGGTTCCGACGACGGCTCGGCTCACGCCGAGTTCGCGGACCTTCTGAACCGCATTGGTCGTCCTCAATCCGCCGCCCAACTGGACCTTGAGGCGAGTCTGCTGGCAGATCTGGCGTACGATCTCCCGGTTGTCGCCAAACCCGAAGGCGGCATTCAGGTCCACGACGTGGACCCAGCTGGCCCCGGCTGCCTCCCAGCGCTGAGCCATCTCCACTGGACTGGCCGAATAGACGGTCATGGCCTCCCGCTTTCCCTCAACCAGCCGTACGCAATTCCCATCCAGGAGATCGATCGCCGGAAATACGATCATCGCAGGCCCCCAACCCACCGAATCCTCGTTAAGCTGCCGCCTGGGCTACGCACTCAGAAAATTGCGCAAGAACTGCAGTCCCCATTTCTGGGACTTCTCCGGATGAAATTGCACGGCCCACACATTTTCCATCCGGACTGCCGACGCGAAGGAGATCCCGTACTCGGTCTGGCCGGTGACCAGCTTCGGATCGGCTGGCTCAGCGTAGTAGGAATGGGCGAAGTAGAAGTAGCTCCCCTCCGGGATGGAACCGAACATGCGTTCTCCCTCCCGGAAGGCGACAATATTCCACCCGAGATGCGGTACCTTCACTGCCTCCGGCAAGCGCCGGACGCTGCCCCTCAGGAGGCCGAGACCCCGGGCCCGTGGCGATTCTTCGCTTTGCTCGAACAGGAGCTGGAGACCGAGGCAGATGCCCAAGAAGGGCTTCCCAGCTCGAATCGCGGCCATCACCGCTTCGTCGAGACCTGAGGACCGAAGGCGTTCCATGGCCTCGCCGAAGGCCCCCACGCCGGGCAATACGACCCGCTCGGCTCGCCGCACGGCCTCCGGATCCGCCGTGAGGCGAGCATCGGCGCCAAGGGCTTGCAGCGCCTTTTCCACACTGCGGAGATTACCCGCCCCGTAGTCCACCACGGCGATCACTGCAGAGCCCCTTTGGTCGAGGGCACATCCTGCAACCTGGGATCCTTTTCGGCAGCCATGCGGAAGGCCCGACCGAGCGCCTTGAAGACGGCCTCGAGCACGTGGTGCGTGTTCCAGCCGGCCAGGACTTCCAGGTGCAGGTTCATGCCCAAATTGTTGGTGAAGGCCCGCAGGAATTCCTCCGCCAACTCCCCGTCGAACTCTCCGACGCGATCGAAGCGACGCTCCCGCACCAGGGAGAAGAAGGGTCTGCCGCTAAGGTCCAAGGCGGCGCGCACCAACGCCTCGTCCATGGGGAGGATGGCCCAGCCGTACCGATAGATTCCTCGCTTGTCCCCAAGCGCCTGCCGCAGGGCGATTCCGAGGGCGATGCCGGTGTCTTCCACCGTGTGGTGAAAGTCCACTTGGAGATCGCCCTTCGCGCTGAGCTCGAGGTCGATCGCGGCGTTCCGGACGAAGGCCTCGAGGAGATGGTCGAAAAAGGCGATCCCCGTCTGCACCGTAGCCGATCCGCGGCCGTCGATGTCCACCGCCACGCGGACCTCGACCTCCCGGGTCTTCCAGTGGAATTCAGCGGTCCTACCCATTGAGCTGGCCCCACCTTCCAAGCTCATTCCACCACTGCCTGAGTCGCGAGGACCTTCCCGAAAGCCTCGAGGAAGCGGTCGTTTTCTTCCGGTGCGCCAACGGTGACGCGGAGGCAGCCTTCAAGGCCCGGGACCGTGGCGAAGGAACGCACGAATACGCCTGCTGCGATGAGGGACCGGAAGACGCGCACGGCCCCCGGGACGCGGATTAGCAAGAAATTCGTCTCCGAGGGGAACACTTCCACCCCGGGAAACTTCCTGAGTGCCTCGTAGAGGCGTTGTCTCTCGCCGAGGATGAGCTTCACCCGCTCGGCCACGATGTAGTCGTGGTCCAGCACGACGTCCACAATGGCTTCCGATAGCTTGTCCACCCCAAAGGGGAGGTTCACTTTGCGGAGCTCGGTGATCACTTCAGCATCGCCCAAGAGGTAGCCAAATCGGACCCCCGCCAGTCCAAACGCCTTCGAGAATGTCCGGAGGATCAAGACGTTGCGATGCCGCTTCAGGGCCGGTAAGCCGGTGTGTCCGTAGAACTCGTGATACGCCTCGTCCCAAAGAACTAAGCCCGAGGTGGAGGCGGCGATCCGATGCAAGTGATCCGGATGCAGCGCGGAGCCGGTGGGATTATTGGGCGAAGCGATCATGACGAGCCTCGCGCTGTCGGCTGCCTCTGCAATGGCCTGTCCGTCGAGCACGAACCCCGGCCGCTGCGGCACGGGATGAAGCTCCGCCCCGTGGATCCTGCCCACCATTTCGAAAAGGGAGAAGGTTGGGGGCGAGTAGACGAGCTTGGCGCCGGGCTCGAGAACGGCAGTCGCGAGGCTGTAGATGATCTGATTCGAGCCGTGGCCGAGGAGCAGCTGGTCCGCACTCATCCCCAGGCGATCGGCCAGTTTCTCCCTCAGCTCCGGGTTCTCGAAACCTGGGTAGCGATTCCAGGCGAGGGTCCGCAAACGCTCCAAAGCCTGCTGCTTCACTTCCTCGGGGAGGTCGAAGGGACATTCGTTTTGGTCCAACTTGACCAGCGGGCGGCCGCGCTCCGGCGCGCTGTAGCCTGGCAGCGAGCGAATCTCCTTGCGGATATTCTCAATCGGCATGCGTCTTGACCCTCGTTTCGATGGCTCTCGCGTGACCTTCCAGGCCTTCGGCCCGAGCTAATCGGGCGATCTTCGACCCGTGAGTGAGAAGGGCCTCCTTCGAATAGCTGATCAGATTGCTCGCTTTCACGAAGTCGCGGACGGAGAGGGCGGAGCTGAACCGGGCGCTGGCTCCCGTGGGGAGGACGTGGTTCGGGCCAGCCCAGTAGTCGCCCACTGCCTCCGGCGAATGGATGCCCAGAAAAATGGATCCGGCGTGGCGGAGTCGGGGAAGGACCGCCCATGGCTCTCGGACGTGAATCCCGAGGTGCTCCGGCGCGATCCGGTCGATCCAGGCCAGGCATTGCTCCAGATCTCGGCCGAGCAGGATGCCGCCGTGCTTTTTCAGACTTTCCTCCGCGATCTCTCGCCGAGGGAGGGTCCGGAGCTGGTCTTCGAGCTCCGAGGCGACGGCCTGGCTCAAGCGCTCGGATGGAGTGACCAACAAAGCCATCGATAGCGGGTCATGTTCGGATTGCGCCAGGAGGTCCGCTGCCACGTAACTGGGCTGAGCGGAGTCGTCCGCGAGGATGACCACCTCGCTCGGGCCGGCGAGCATATCGATCCCAACGTAGCCGAACACGAGTCGCTTGGCCGCCGTCACGTAGGCGTTCCCCGGTCCCACGATCTTGTCCACCGGCGGGATGGACTCCGTGCCGAAGGCCAGGGCTGCGATCGCCTGAGCACCACCCACCTTGTACACCTCATCCACCCCAGCGATTCGGGCGGCGACCAATACCAGCGGATTGGCTTTCCCCTCGCGGGTTGGGGCAGTGCAGACGGCGATCTCCTCCACGCCCGCCACCTTCGCGGGGATGGCGCACATCAGCAGGGTGGAGGGGTAAGCAGCGCGTCCGCCGGGCACGTAGACACCGACGCGCCGAATCGGGGAGAAACGCTCGCCGAGAATCACGCCGCCCTCTTCCCATGTAAGCCAGGAGTCAGGGAGGGGGCGCTGGTGGAAGCGATGGATGTTCTTAGCCGTTTCGGCCAGAGCTGCGCGGACCTCGGGGTCGGTCCCATCCCACGCCTCATCGAACTCCGAGGGGGAGGTTCGCAGAGAACCCCGGGAAAGGGAGGCGCCGTCGTATTTCCGGGTGAGTTCAAGGAGCGCCTCGTCGCCGCGCCTCCGTACCTCGTCAATTATGTCACGGGCAACGCGCTCCACTTCAGCATCCTCGAGCCGGCGCAGGTCCTGGAGTCTCTGCAGGAAAGCCTCCGCCTCGATCTCGCGGTAGATGGGTACTTGCATCCGCATCCGTCCGGCTGCTCCTTCGCCTTTCCTCTACGGGATGACCTTGTTCAGGGGATACTCGATGATGTCCTGGGCTCCCATCTGCTTGAGCAGGGGGATGAGCCGGCGTACCTCGACCTCTTGCACCACCACCTCCATGGCTACCCACTCGGGGTCGGAGAGAGGGGAAACGGTCGGGTTCTTCATGGAGGGGACAACTTTGGCGACATCCTCCATGAGCCTGCGGGGAACGTTCATTTTGAGACCCACCCGGCCCTCTGCGGCCATGGCTCCCTGTAGCAGTAAGGCGAGATTCTCGATCTTCTGCCGTTTCCAGGGATCTTGCCAGCTCTGTTTGTTCGCGATGAGCCGGGTAGTGGACTCCAAGACCACATCCACAATCCGCAGGCCGTTGGCGCGCAGGGAGGCGCCGGTTTCGGTTGCCTCCACGATGGCATCCACCAGGGTGGGCGCCTTCACCTCCGTGGCCCCCCAGGAGAATTCCACGTGGGCCTCCACACCGTGCCTCGCGAGGTACTTTCGGGTGAGGTTCACAATCTCGGTGGCGATCCGTTTCCCTTGGAGGTCCTGCACGGTTTGAATCTCGGAGTCCTTCGGCACAGCCACGACCCAGCGGACTGGGCGGAGCGTTTGCTTCGAGTAGGCCAGTTCGCACACCTCGTGGACATCCGCTTCCGTCTCGAGGATCCAGTCCAGACCGGTGAGACCGAGGTCGAACACGCCCTGCTCCACGTACTTGGCGATCTCTTGCGCACGGATGAGCACCGGCTCAATTTCCTCGTCATCGATCACGGGGAAGTAGCTCCGCGTACCCACGGAGAGGTAGAAACCGGCGCGATTGAAGAGCCGGAACGTGGCTTCCTGCAAGCTTCCTTTCGGCAATCCCAGCTTCAGCACCATGGACTTGCCTCTTCGCTGCCAACCCCAGTACCCAGACCCCAACAAAAAAGCCCACCGACCGGTGGGCTATCGGTTGCTGATCCGTTTACGTGCACATCACCCACCGGCGCGATGGTCCACCGTCGGATGATGGTGGATTGCAAACTGCCTGCGGTTTCCCATGCTACGGCTCCTGTCCCTGATTCTCAAAGACAGCGTAAGTTTAACCAACTCCGCCGGCAAATGCAACAGGTTTTTCGACTGCCCCTTGCGGAGCACTCTTCGGATTCCTATCTTCCGCGGTGGTTGCCGAGGGCCATTCTCTCGGCCGCAGGATCTCGGTTCCCCGTGTTTCGAAGGCGATCCGATGCGGCACCAGCTTCCGCTGGGCATCTTCCTCCGTGCGCATTCTGACCTCCGGGACTGGCTTGCCTTCGCGCGTGAGATCGGTCTGGAGACCTGTCATCTGGCGATTCACTCCTCTTGTCTTCCCACCCCTTCTCAGCGACAGTGGCTGGCGGAAGTGCTAAGGCAGTACGGAGTGCGGGTCACGGTCGTCTTCTGCCTGTTCGAGGGCGAGGACTACAGCGACATCCCGACAGTGGCGCGGACGGTGGGCCTCGTCCCCGCAGAATTCCGAGAAGAGCGGCTCGGGAAGGCGAAGGAGATCGCCGACTTGGCTTCGTGGCTGGGTGCTCCGGCCATCGGGCTTCATTTGGGTTTCATACCGGACGAAAGGAACTCCCCGGCCTACGGCACCATTTTGGCGGTCACTCGCGAGCTTGCCGAGCACTGCCGCAAGCTCGGTCTTGCCTTGCACCTGGAAACCGGGCAGGAAACTGCCGACCAGCTCCTATCTTTCCTGAACCAGCTGGGTGAGCCGAATGTGGCCGTCAATTTCGATCCGGCGAATATGACCCTTTACGGAAAAGGCGACCCGGTGGCGGCGGCCAGGCGACTTGCCCATCACGTCCGAAGCATCCACTGCAAGGATGCGCTTTGGGCTGATGCTCCCGGTCAGGAATGGGGGAGAGAGGTGCCGATCGGAGAGGGGGACGTCCACTTCCCGGAGCTACTGCGAGTGCTTCTCGATTCGGGATATCGGGCGCCTCTGACCATCGAGCGGGAAACGGCCGGTGAGAGGCTGCGGGAGGACATCGCGAAGGCCGCCGCTTATCTTCGGGACCTGCTGCGAAGGTTGTGAGCTCGAGCCTGGCGGATCGGCGGGCCGTCGGGCTTGCCGGCATCGGCCCTAATCAGCGGACGAGCAAAGGGAGGAGAGAGCCATGCGCAAAGAGATCACGCGGCGAGAATTCCTCCGCCGCAGCACAGCGACGGGCATGGTGGTGACGCTGGGTCCGCATCTGGTCGCTCCCCAGCAGCCGCAGGGCAGAACGGGTCCAAACGATGCCATCACCGTGGGGATCATTGGCAGCGGGGCCAGGGGCCAAGAGCTTATGGAAGCCATCATGAAGATCCCCGGAACGGAGATCGTCGCTGTCTGCGACGCGTACAAGGGGCGGGTACGGCGGGCGATTGAACGCACGAAAGGACGAGCCAAGGATTACGGCCATTACCGGAAGATCCTGGACGACAAGAGCATCGACGTCGTGGTCATCGCCACCCCTGATCACTGGCATGCGAGGCAGGCCATCGAAGCCATGCAGGCGGGAAAGGATGTGTATATCGAGAAGCCGCTGACGTACACCATCGATGAGGGGGTCGAAATCGTGAAGGTGGCGAAGAGCACGGGACGCATCCTGCAGGTTGGCAGCAATCCCATGAGCTCGGCCATCCAGCAGAAGGCAAAAGAGATCGTGGCGTCGGGCCGACTGGGCCAGATCACCATGATCCGCGCTTACTACAATCGAAACACAGCAAGCGGCGCCTGGATCTATCCCATCCCCCCGGACGCTTCGCCCGAGACGGTGGATTGGGAGATGTTCCTGGGTCCGGCTCCGAAACGGCCTTTCAGCCTGGAGCGATTCTTCCGCTGGCGGTGCTATTGGGATTACTCCGGCGGGATTCCCACGGACCTGTTCGTTCATCTGTGCACATCGATCCACTACGTCATGGGTGCCAAAATGGCCAGCAGCGCCATGGCAGTAGGCGCGCTCTACCGGTGGAAGGAAAGCCGGGAAGTGCCCGACACGGTGAACGCGGTGCTCGTGTATCCCGAGGGGTTCATGGTAAATATGAGCACGACTTTCAACAACCAAAGACTGGGAGGAAGCGGCTTCCAGATCCTGGGAACGGAGGGCAGTCTGGAAGTAGCCGGGGGTGAAATCCGTTTCTACCCCGAGATTGTGCACGAGGACAATGGCTGGGTGGTGCGCAGCTGGCCGCGCGAGCTGGAGGAGGCTTACTACAGCGATCCGAAGATCCTCGCCATGGAACGTCCGGAAACGCAGCCTCCGCAAATCCTTGAGGCAGGAGAGGTCTATCGGGAGGAGGGGATCGACTCCACGCTGGTGCACATGCAGCGTTTCTTCGAGAGCGTCCGCACGCGGAAGCCGCCGGTTCAGGATGCGCTGATGGGGCACCGGGCTGCGGCGTGCGCGCACATGGTTAATCTGTCCATCAAGACGGGGAAGATCGTCTACTGGGATTTCGAGCAGGAGAACGTCAAGAAAGGCTGAGCAGAAACCGCCGTATCACGACGACGCGCCCCCCGGGCCCCTCGACCTAGCCTAAGGCGACGTCCAGGGAGAGCATCACCAGCACGCCGAGCATGGTCCCGAGGGTGGCGATGCGCTCATTGCCGCGGCCGTGGGTCTCGGGGATGATCTCGTCGCTGATGACGTAAAGCATGGCGCCCCCAGCGAAGCCCATGGCGTAGGGGAGAATGGAGCTTGCGGCGCTGACCGCCCAGGCGCCGAACAAGGCGAGCGGGATTTCCACAAGACCGGCGCGGATGCCGACCAGGCTCGCGTAGAAGCGTTTTCCCATCCCCGCGCTGAGGGAGGAGAACGAGACGGCCATCCCTTCCGGAATGTTCTGGAATCCGATGGCCATCATCAAGATGAAGGCGTTGGAGAGATTGCCGGAACCGAATCCCACGCCGACCGCCAGCCCCTCGGGCGCGTTGTGCAACGTGATCGCGATGATGAAGAGCCAGACAGCCCGGATCCGATCGGTGTGAGGCCCCTCCTCGCCCGAAATGATGTGCAAATGGGGGATCAGATGGTCAGCCAGGTCCAGGAAGAGTCCACCCAGTCCGATCCCGAGGATCACCGGGAGAAGCCCGCCGCGCTCGATCCCCGGGAGGATCAGGCTGGTGAAGCTGGCCGTGAGCATCACTCCCGCAGCGAAGCCGAGCAGCGCGTCAAGGGTCCTTTGCGTCGGCCGGCGGACGACGAGGACGGAAAGCGCCCCCATCGTGTTCAGCAGGGTAATAATTAGCCCACCGATGAGACCGTTCAGAACGGGATTTGTCCCCACATGATCGACGAACCAAATCTTCAGCCCTTCCACCGTGACCTCGCTCCGGCTACCGAGAAGAGAACGTCGCCTTTCCGTTGAGCAGTGCGGAATCTCCCCCCACGCCTACCCCTCCGCGATCCTCGCCAATGGGCCGGACGCTCGCCGATTGGGAAGGAGGGACTTTCCTGCCCCCGGGTCTCCTCTCCCCCCTCTGGCCAAGCCGGAGGTGAAGGCCGACCGCGTGTTCAGCCACTCCCTGCCGCTTCGTACTTCCGCTCGATGGCGCGGTAGCGTTCGTAGGCTTCTTGCCAGCTCGCGGGCTCGCGGGGTTCGTAGACCACAAGCTGCATCGATCGGCGCAGCAGCTCCCTGCCTTCTTCGATTCCTTTGAGCTCGCCATCCGCGATGGCTTGCACCAGGATGTTGCCGCAGGCTGTGGCCTCGGACGGTCCGGCCAGCACGGTCACGTTGAGCGCATCGGCGGTGAATTGGTTCAAGAGCCGGTTCTTGCTGCCGCCTCCCACCACATGCAGGCGAGCGGGTCTCCGTCCGAGGAGCTTGCCGATCGAGTCGAAGACGGTGCGGTAGCGCAGGGCCAGGCTCTCGAGGATGCAACGCGTGAAGGCGCCTTCATCCTCGGGCGGATCCTGCCCCGTCTCGCGGCAGAAGCGCCGGATGGCTTCGGGCATGTCGCCTGGCGCGAGGAAGGAGGGATGATCTGGATAGACAAAGCAGCGGAAGGGCTGGGCGCGCTCCGCCAGGCTCACCAGTTCCTCGTAGCTGTGACGGTCGCCCCAAATACGCCGGCATTCCTGCAAGAGCCACAGGCCGCTGATGTTCTTCAGGAAGCGGATGGAGCCGTAGACTCCGGCTTCATTGGTGAAGTTTAGCTCCCGGGCCTCGGGGCTGATCAGTGGCTCGGGTAGCTCGACGCCCATGAGCGACCACGTCCCCGAGCTGAGGTAGGCCCAGTCGGCGCCGGATGCAGGCACAGCCGCCACTGCGCACGCCGTGTCGTGCCCAGCTGTTGCCACCACTCGCTCCGCCTTCAGGCCGGTTTCCCGAGACACCTCCTCGCTGAGGGGTCCCAAGATGTGGCCGGAGGGGATCAGCTCCGTCAGAATGTGCCGCGGCAAGCCCAGGGCATTGCAGATCTCGTCGCTCCATTGCCGCTTGCGCGCGTCCAGCATCTGCGAGGTCGAGGCGATGGTGATCTCCGACACTGCCTGCCCCGTCAGGAAGTAGTTCAACAGATCCGGAAGGAAGAGCAGACGATCGGCAATCTTCAGCCAGGGATGACCCGCCTCGACCATCACGTACAGCTGGAACAGGGAGTTCAGGGTCATGAGCTGGATGCCGGTGATCTCGTAGAGGCGTTCCCACGACAGCTTTCGGAATACCCTCTCGGGGGCTCCTTCGGTGCGAGGATCGCGGTAGGCGAAGGGATTGCCGATGAGCGAGCCATCCTTGGCGATGAGCCCGAAATCGACCCCCCATGTATCGATCCCGATGCTGCGAACCCGCTTTCCCCGAGCCGCGACCTTGCTCAGAGCCTCCAGAATCTCCCGGTAAATGGCCAGGATATCCCAGTAAAGGTTCCCCCGGAGCCATACCGGGCGATTGCCGAAGCGGTGGATCTCCTCCAACTCGAGGTGTCCGTCGCAGATCTCGCCCAGCACGGCTCTTCCGCTCGAAGCCCCGAGGTCGAAGGCGATGTAGCCAGCCATCCCGCCCTCTCCTTGACGATCGCAGGTGATCCCGTCATGTAAGAGCGCTTGTGGAGTTGATCCGGATTTCCGTGCCGGAGCGGCAAGCGGCGGAGGGGCGCTAGCGCTTCTCCTAGGCCGCGGCCACGGTGACCAGCATGACCTCTGCAGCTCCAGCTTCCAACAGGACCCGGCTGCACTCGTTTGCGGTGGCGCCTGTGGTCACGACGTCGTCCACGAGGATGCATCGCTTCCCCTGCACCGCCTCCCTTCGCCGCACCACAAAGGCGCCGCGGACGTTCCCCGCCCGTTCCTCCCGGCTCAGGGTCGCTTGCGAGCGCGTGGGACGCACGCGGGCCAGCGCCTCGGCCACAAGAGGCCAGCCGATCTCCCGCGCCAACTCCTGGGCCAACAGCTCGCTTTGATTGTATCCTCGCTCCCGTTTGCGGGCTCGATGGAGCGGCACAGGAACGATGATCCCGCGCTCCCCGCGGAACCGATGGGAGCAAGCGCACGCGACTCTCCGCCCCATGACTCGGGCCAGCCCCGGCCGGTTCCGGTATTTCATCAGGTGGATCAGCCGCTCCACCTCTGGGCTGTAGGCCCAAAGGCTGAAGCGGGCGGAGAAGCGCGCGGGAAGGCCTTGGAAGTCGGAATCTTCCCCCCGCAGCCACTGTGGCTCAGCCGGCGGAAGCGCCTCCCAGCAGTCCGCGCACACAAGATCCCGCCCCCGCCCGAGGCGTCGCTCGCAAAGAAGGCAGTACGGGTAGAATGCGAAAGCTTCCACCGCCGCAATGAGGACGTCGCCGAGCGCCCGGATGCCCATCGTGGTTCGGACAGCCTACTTCCAACTGTAGACGAAGCTCAGGCGCGGTTCGACGCGCTCCTGCGTCTCGTACCGACGGGTGTTGCTGTTGTAGACGAAGTTCCAGATGTAATCCACATAGGCAATGAGGTACGGACGGATCTTGTACCCCAGCCCCACGCGAGCGATGCTGCGGTCGTCCAGCACAAACAGATCTTTGAACTTTTCCACCTGGCTCTTCTCGTAGCTGGCGTGAGCCGCGATGCTGGGAATGGCGTTCGGAGCCTCGGCCCCCAGGTGGAGGATCCCGCTACGCGGATGGTCGTCCAGCCGGACAAAATTGCCAACCAAACGGATCGATCCGAGTACGTTGCCGGCAAGCTCGCCGAAGATCCCTTTGGTTTCCTCCTGGATCTGATTCAGTCCATCGTACTTGTGGAATCCCGTCGCTGGGTTGTAGCGGTCCACTTCGTAGAACGCGTTGAAAAAGCCGGCTTCGAACCTCTTGCCGAGCCAGCGGCGTTCCAGGCGGGCATACAGTTGGGCCAGATTGGCCGGGAGCCTGACTTCCAGCGCCAGGCCAGCCGCCTGGCCCGATCCGTAATCGACGATCTTGGCGAAGTCGTAGTACACCATGCTCCGGAAGGAGGAGAAGGCGAGGAGCGGGAGCCCCAAATCGAGGCCGAAAGCCGAAACGCCATCGTCGGTCTTCCGATTGCCGTCCGGGTCAATGTCGGTGACGTAGGTAACGCCCTGTTCAAGATTCTTCAGGATAGGCACTGACGAGATCATTCGGAGGGGACGCCAGTAGACGCGAGCCCCCAGAAGTTCCGCCCGCCCGAGGTTGTTGGTCAGGGTCTCGAAGCCGTAGGTGCCGAGGTCCAGGTCGAAGGCCAGGCCGATCTTTCGTTCATCGTAGCTCGGCGAGTTGGAATAGTAATTCACGATGAACCCGTGCCCGATGCGCGCAGCGTCCTGCGCACCGATCCGCGCGTAGAATGGATCCCCCTTGAACCCATATCGGATGTAGCGCACCAGGCGAAGGTAGTCGTAGCTCTCGTCCCAATCCTTGCTCCGGATGTGTCCCGTGTTGACATCGTACAGCAGGTTTACGTTCAGTCCCACCCCGATCTTTCCGATGGCGATTTCCGGCTGCACATTGATGGAAAAGTAGGTCTGATTGTCCACCACAGCCAGTCCCGCGCCGCCCATGAAGGTGCCGCCTTTCTCCGGATTCATGCTGGGACCCATCAGCTGCCCGTGGGCTGGCATCGCCATTAGGAAGAGAGCCGCGAGAACGATCCTTGGGTTACGCATTGCTGTCCTCCTGTATTCGCGTCTTCTTGAGACCCCGACCGAACCTTCCGAACGCAATTTACACCAGGCCGAAGACAATGTCAACTCGGCAACGGCCTTCCCCAACCAGGCTACCCGGAGGGAACGTGGCGTTCCTCGTTGGAAGATCCGCCCGGCAAGCGTATCTTGGATCGTTTCGAAGTGGATCTTCTGCGGCGGAGGCCTACATGCCCGAATTGCCCGAGGTGGAAACGGTTCGCCGCGCATTGGAGCTGCGGATTCGCGGAAAGAGGATCGTATCCACCGAGGTCCGGCACCCACACCTACGCCGGACCCTGGACACGAACGCCATCAGCTGCGTGCAGGGTAGGAGCTTTGAGGCGTTTCGACGCCGCGGCAAGTATCTGATCTTGGATCTCTCAGGGGATGTTTCCCTGGTCGTCCATTTGGGCATGAGCGGCCGACTGCTCCTCTGCAGCTCCGCAGAGGTCTTCGACAAGCACGATCACGTGCGCATAACGATGCATGGAGGGTGCGAGCTGCGTTTCCGGGATCCCCGGCGATTTGGGTCGATCGCCGTCTGGCCGACTTCGGAGGTCATGGACCGTCCGCCCCTGGCAGGGCTGGGGATCGAACCACTCGCCCGCGAATTCACCCCGAGTCGGCTGGAGGAACTCGTCTCTGGCTTGCGACGGCCCATCAAGTCGCTCCTGATGGACCAGAGCCGCCTGGCCGGGATCGGGAACATCTATGCCAATGAGATTCTGTTTGAGGCGAGGCTTTATCCCTTTGTCCCCGCGGGCCTTCTGCAACCGCGGGAAATCCGGAAGCTGCACGCCGCGATTGTACAGACGCTGCGCCGGGCTGTGGAGCGAGGAGGAACGACGATCCGGGACTACTCCGACCCGCTCGGCCAGCCCGGCTGGTTCCGGCTCGAGCTCGCTGTCTACCAGCGGGCGGGGGAGCCCTGTCCCCGCTGCGGCGCGCTGATACGTCTTGTCCGGGCGAGCGGCCGCAGCACGTACTTTTGCCCCTCTTGCCAAGCGCCGCCGAACGGAGGCTGAGTTAAGCGTCCGGGACTGGGAGCAGATTTCCCCTGCCGACCGCGTTTGCCTCGAGCGTCCAGCTGGCGTAAGGGGCGTCCGGAGGGTCGGTGGGGTGTCGGAGGCGGCAGGCGTTGCGGCGGGAGGCGACGGGTATTGGGTGAACTTCGCAGGCCACTTGTGCGGGGCGAGCCTCTCCCGGAATGCGAGCACCGGCCGTCGGCCGAAAACTTTGCTACCTGCCGTAGGTGGACACTTCCTGTTTCCGGACCTTTTCGCCTTGCGGGGTGAAGCGTTCCTCCCGAGCGGTCGTGACGAAGATCCCCGGTTGCCCTTCCACGGGGCACTTCGCCATGCAGATGCCGCAGCCGATGCAGAGGTCCTCGACCACGTAGGGGAACTTCACCACGCGAGCTTCCCCAGACGGCAATCGGACCTCACGGACGTCGAAGCGGATCGCCTTCTCCGGCACCGGGCAATGTTCCTCGCAGACCAAACAGTCCTCGTTCCGATACCAGGGGATGCATCGGCTCCGGTCGAAGTACGCGGTACCCATCACGACTTGCTGTTTCTCGGGAAGGCCGAGGCGGGTGATGGCACCGGTCGGGCAAACCTCGCCGCACAGGGTGCAATTGTATTCGCAGTAGCCGTGGCGCATGTCTGCAACCGGCGTCCAGAACCCTGCCAGCCCCCGCTCGAGGAACGCCGGCTGTAGGCATGCCCCGGTGGAGGAGCAGATGCGCACGCATTCCAAGCATCGGATGCAGCGGTCGAGGAACTCCGGTTCCACCAGGGCGCCGGGCGGCCTAAGTTTGCTACTTGCCGACTCACGGGCCACGAAACCCACCGACAGGGCGGCTGCAGCCACCGTTCCGCCCGCCAGAGAGCCGAGGAAGCGGCGCCGGTCGAGGTCTACGCCAGTGGCAGCCTTGCTTCGTGGGAGCGCGAACCCGTAGCTAATGGCCTTCTCGGGGCATACGGACACGCACTGCATGCATTCGATGCATTCGCTGGCACTGGTGGTCCGGAAATCATCCTCGATCGCGTTCATCCGGCACATCAACTGGCAAACCCCGCAGTCGGTGCAAGCCTGGCTCACCTTCCTGCGAGTGAACCGGTACCGACCCACGAGGCCAAGCAATGCTCCCAGCGGGCAGAGGTTCCGGCACCAGAATCTGCGCGTCACCCTGCCGAGGGCGAGGATGCCCACAAACACCAGCAAGATGAACGTACTCCCCCGTAGGACTGGCTGCTCAGTGGGGAAGCCCAACTCCTGCAGCTCGTTGTACGCGCGGAAGGTGGCATCCTCAAGAAACGGGATCCGCCCCAAAACCGCAGCCACGACGGCGACGCCCTTGGCCAATACCGGCAGAAATAGGGTGGCAAAGGTACGGGTGAGCAGCGAGATGGGATCAAAGTAACCGGCAAACTGGATTGACAGGAGGCTTCCGGCCAGGATGGCCACCAGGAGGATGAATTTCCACGATCGAAAGCGGGTGGTCTCCCTCTGACGGACTTTGCGCCGGGGTCGTTTGAACCAGCGATCCGTGGCGTCGAGGATGGTCCCGAGCGGACAAATCCAGCCGCAGAAGAAGCGCCCCAGGAAGACGGTGAGGACCAGGATGATCAACCCCAGGACGGCCGTAGCGACGAAGGTGCGCGCGGCCAGCATCGACACGACGGCCGCCAATGGACTTGCGCGCAGGAACAGATCCGAAGGGATCGCCACCTCGTAGGGGTAGACCGCCTGGAAGAACAGGTAGAGGAAGAAGAGGAAGAAAAGGACTTGCGAAACGCGCCGCGCCGTCCTCAACGAGATTTTCCCGCCCATTCCCCGATCCGTACCTGAACCTGCCTTATGCGTCCCCGGCCCGGAGGAGTCCGTTCGCGATGATCCTTCGCAGCACCTTTGCGGTCCGTCAAGAAGCCAGATCGATTTCCCGGGTGACCAGCTTGCGAAGGTCGATTTCGCCGAGGCCTCGGCGGTGGGCCTCCACTAAGTAATCGAGATCCTGCGGTTTGAGGCCGAACCAAGCAGTGGCGCAAGCATCCGCCGCGACTCGGTCGGGGCTTGCGATGACGGCTTTGAGGAGCCGCACATCCCTTGGGGTTCCACCCTGCGGCCCGTTCGCCGTCAGGATGCGGTAGCCATCGATGATGGTAAGCTTCGGCCGGATCACCGTGTTGAGGTCCACAATCTTCTGCGCGAAGCGGTTGTGGATCATTCCCCGGTCCCCGCCGATGACGCCCATGATATTCTTGAGACCGAGGGTGAGCCGGGCCATCGAGTGGTGCTTGGCGATGGGTACGTTGATGAACACGTCGGCCTCGAGCGCGTCCCGGTAGAAAGGCCAGGACTTGAGCTCCACCCCCTCGCGGATGTCCACGCTTCGGAACTTCTGCTCGTGGACGTAGGAGACCTCTGCGCCAGCTTCTTTGGCGGCGTTCTGGATGCCGCTCCGCAGGTAGCACCGCTGGGGGCGGTTGCACGTGTTGTCGAACACGAGCACCTTTTTCGCGCCGGCCTCGAAACACATGCGGACGATCTCGGCCACGAGATCGGGGTTGGTATTCGCCGCTTGCTCGGGGAGGCGATCCCAGCCGATATTGGGCTTGACGACCACTACGTCCCCTCGCGACACGAAGCGCGACATGCCTCCCAGCGCCTCCACCGCAGCCCGTACGAGTTGGGCCGGTTCGCCGTTTTTCACGGTGACGAGTGAGGGCGGCGCCGCGTGCGTCTGCGCCAGCTTCGCAAGGGCGCTCTCCGGGCCTAGGGCCCCGACCAAGGTCGTGACCCCAAGCGTTTTCAGGAACTCGCGTCGATCCATTTCGCCATAGCTCTACTTGTCCGTTTTCCAGCTACCAACTACACCGTTAAAAGATCGCGTTCCCCCGGCTAAAAGGCAAGGGTCTCTGCGTCAGAAGTTGTCAAGGTCGGTCGCCGGGCAGTGGATGCGGCGCACATTCTCAGCGTTAGGCGTGTCTAGCGAACTCGGACGCCCGGCGGATCTGAAGGAGGAGGTAGCGGAAACCCTTGCTACGAGGTCACCATTTCGCTAATTTCGCCGCATCGCGAAGGTTGGGATGGCCGTATGTTCTGGAGGGAATTCCCGGTTGAGTGGTCCGCGGAGCGGGTGCCCAAGAACGAGGGAGGTGAGCTGTGACGAAGCAACGGACGCACATTCTCTACAATCCGGTGTCTTTCGCTGGGGGCGTGATCGCCGCCGCTTCTCTTCTCGTTTTTCTCCTGCTCTTCTTCTTGCAATTGGTGGGAAGGGTGGAGAATCCCTACTACGGGCTTTTCCTGTTCATCATTGTGCCGGCGTTTCTGCTCTTCGGTCTGGTTCTTGTGCCGGTTGGGGCTTACGTGGAGATCCGCCGGCGTCGGCGGTACGGGATAGTCGGTCCCAGCTTTCCCATTGTTGACCTGAATGATCCTCGGCACCGCCGCTACCTTCTGTTGGGAATCCTGGCGGTGATCGCCTTCCTTCTTCTCTCGGCTGTGGGTAGCTATGAGGCATATCACTACACCGATTCCGTCCAGTTCTGCGGTCGGCTCTGTCATGAGGTGATGAAGCCGGAGGATACGCTCTACCGGCAGTCGCCGCACGCGAGAGTCCGGTGCGTCGATTGCCACGTGGGGGCAGGCGCCAATTGGTACGTACGCAGCAAGCTCTCGGGAATGTACCAGGTTTACGCGACGCTGGCCAATGTCTATCCCCGGCCGATCCCGACCCCGATCGAAAACCTCCGCCCGGCGCAAGAAACCTGCGAGCAATGCCACTGGCCGGAGCAATTCTACGGGGCTCAGCAGAAGCTATTTCACCACTTCCTTCCGGACGAGCGCAATACGGAATGGCAGATCAACATGCTCATCAAGACGGGAGGGGGAAGCCCCATCACGGGCCTGACCACAGGCATCCACTGGCACATGAACATCGCCAATCGCGTGGAGTACCTGGCCACGGACCCGAAACGGCAGGAGATCTCGTGGGTCCGCTTCACCAACCGGGCCACGGGCGAGACGCGTGTCTTCGTGGACCAGACCAATCCCGTGACCCCTGAACAGGCAGAAACCCTGCGGGTCCGAGTCATGGACTGCATGGACTGCCATAACCGGCCCACGCACATTTACCGCAGCCCTTCGCAGATCGTCAATCTGGCGCTGGCCACTGGGAAACTCGATCGCTCCCTACCCTTCCTCAAGCAAGTGGCGACGGAGGCACTGGCGCAGGAGTACGGGACGACTCAGGGCGCGCTCGATACCATTGCCTTGAGGTTGCGAGAATTCTACGGACAGCAGTTCCCGGATCTGGTGCGTGGAGCGGCCCTCGATTCCACGATCGCAAGGCTCCAGCAGCTGTACCAGCTCAACTTCTTTCCGGAAATGCGCTCCCGGTGGGATCGGTATCCCGACAATATTGGCCACCTCAACTTCAAAGGCTGCTACCGTTGTCACGACGGGAAGCACGTCGATGCAGAGGGGAGGACCATCACAAATCAATGCACGGCGTGCCACACCATTGTCTGGCAAGGAGTGCCGGACAGCTTGGAGCTGTCCCATTCGCCGGAAGGGCTGGAATTTCGCCACCCGGTGGACATCGGCGAGTCATGGAAAGAGATGCTCTGCTCCGACTGTCACACTGGCGCATTGCCTTGACGTCTGCGGCGGGACCCGGCAGGAATCCAGCCGGGCGACCCCTACGGCGAGGCGGCCTCGACCGCCCTTTGGAGGAGGGATAGGATCTGCTCGGAAGCTGTTTCGTCTGCGCGGATCCAGTGAATGCGCTCATCGCGCCGGAACCAGGTGAGCTGCCGCTTCGCGTACCGGCGTGAGTTGCGTTTCACAAGCTCGACAGCGCGTTCCAAAGAGTACTCCCCCCGGAGATGTGCAATCACCTCCTGATAGCCGACGGTCCGCAGGGCGTTGAGGTCCGCAGAATAGCCCCTTTCGAGCAGGCCCCGTACCTCGTCCACGAGTCCCGAGGCAAACATTTGTTCGGCTCGGTGGTCGATGCGGCGGTAGAGCTCGTCCCGGGGTAGCTCGAGCCCGATCCACATGGCGCGAAAGGGGGGAGGAGCGGGCTTGCGGGCGAAGAACTTGCTCATGGGCTCCCCAGCGAGTTCGTAGACCTCCAGGGCTCGCACGATCCTCTGCTCATCGTGAGGATGGATGCGCGCGGCGGAATCGGGGTCGACGCGCATGAGGTACCGATACGCAGCGGCGAGGCCTTCCCTCCGAATTCGCTCGCGGAGGCGCTCTTTCACCTCCGGATCGGAGATCCGCGGCTCGAAGAGTCCGTCGATCAGGGCGCGCAGGTAGAAGCCGCTTCCGCCAACGACGATGAGCAGCCTTCCCTCTTCCAATAGCCGCGCCATGATTTGTCGGGCCTCCCTGCCGTACTCTCCCGCGCTGTAGTATTCGTCCGGATCCCGCACATCGATGAAGTGGTGGGGGATGCGTGCGCGTACCTCGCGACTCGGTTTGGCGGTTCCGATGTCCATGTAGCGGTACACTTGCCGAGAGTCTGCCGACACGATTTCCGCGCCCAGAACCTCGGCGAGCTGCAGGGAGAGCGCGGTCTTGCCGACAGCCGTGGGCCCAACGATGAGCGGAACCAGGCGGAGCTCCAGCAGGCGCTTTCGCAGCTCCCGCCATTGATTTCGGTTCGGCGCCACTCTTGCGCCCAGCGTCACGCCTTCCGCACGCATCGCCAATTCCCTCACTCGCGCCCGAAGCGCTTGTTCAGCTCGGAAAGGGTGATCTGGACGACGATGGGCCGACCATGCGGGCAAAAGTACGGCTGCTCGCAGCTGAAGAGCTCGTTCACTAGCTTGTTCATCTCCTCGAGCGTCAGGGGATCTCCGGCGCGGATGGCCGTCTTGCAGGCGTAGGAGCGCGCCACGGACTCGTGGATCTCCAGGCTTGTCTCGCGCTCCTTTCCGTATTCGTCGAGGATCTCCAGGAGCGTGCGCGAGGGATTGCTGATGCGTTGTCCCGCTGGAATCCCCTCGATGAGGACGGAGCGAGCTCCGAAGGTGCGGACCGCAAACCCAAGCTGCTCCAAGAAGGGCTGGAGCTCGAGGAAAAGGGAATAGTCCTCGAGATTCAGCTCCAACGTCTCCGGGAAGAGAAGCTGCTGGGTCCCTTCCGAGCGCCGGCGCTCCCGGAAGCTCCGGAGGGCCCTCTCGTAGAGCACGCGCTCGTGCGCCACGTGCTGGTCAATGACAATGAGCCCATCGCGCACCTCGGTGAGGATGTAGCGATTGTGGATCTGCCACATCTCCACGTCCCGGACGGGCGGAGGCACCGTCTCCGGCTCTCCGACTGGCTCGGTCTTCACGCCGAGAGCTTCCGGCTCCGGCAGGAAAAGGTCGAGCTGGTCGAGGGAGCCTTCGAGGGGCAACACCCGCTGGAGGGGGAGGAAACGGGCACCTTCGGTTTTGGGGTCTGTGACTTCCCTGTGGAGCTCCGGAATGCTCAGTTCGGGGACCACGGCGGCGGAGGAAATAGCTCGCCGCACAGCGCCACGGAGCATGCGGTACACCAAGTCCTCGTCCCACAGCTTGACTTCGATCTTCGTGGGGTGGACGTTCACGTCGACAAGCTCCGGGGCGATGTCCAGGAACACCACGTACGGGGGATAGACGCCCGTGGGAAGGGCCTCACCGTAAGCTGCGATGACGGCGTGGGAAAGCGAACGGCTCACCACGTAGCGCCGGTTCACAAAGAGGTACTGATCGCCGCGGCTCCTCCGGAAGGTGTCCGGATTGCCAACAAACCCGCCGATGGTGAGGTCTGGGGCCCGTTCATCCAGTTCGATCAGCTTCCCGCGCAGGGGAGATCCCAGGACCTGGATCACGCGCTCCTCGAGCGAGGACTTGTGGAGGCGGAAAACCTCGCGATCGTCGTTGATCAGCGTGAAGCGAACCTCCGGGAAGGCGAGCGCGAATCGATTCATCACTTGCAGGATGTAGCGGTATTCGGTCTGTGTAGCTCGCAGAAACTTGCGGCGAGCCGGCGTATTGAAGAACAGGTTCTTGACGGCGATCGAAGTCCCTGGCTTTCCGCCCGTCTTGCCCTGCTCGATGACTCGCCCGGCATCCAGCCGCAGGAGCGTACCCTCGATCTCGCCGCGCGGTATGGTGCGGAGCTCCACTCGGCTCACGGAGGCGATGCTGGCTAAGGCTTCGCCCCGGAAACCGAGCGTGGTCACCCGCTGCAGATCCTGCAGCGTGCGGATCTTGCTCGTCGCATGGCGCTGGAAGGCCAGTACGGCATCGGCGGGCGACATGCCCACGCCGTTGTCGATCACTTGGATGAGCGCCTTCCCGCCATCCCGGATGATCACGGTGATGTCGTCCGCGCCCGCATCCAGCGAGTTCTCCACCAGCTCCTTCACCACGGAGGCGGGGCGTTCCACTACCTCCCCCGCGGCGATCTTGTTCGTCAGCGCCGGGGGGAGGATGGCGATCTTTTGGACTCCGCTGCTCAACTCTGCCTCAGCCTCGAGCCATGGGTCGGAGGAGCCGCTGGATTTCCGGGCTGTTCAGATTCTGCTTGGTGACCACATACACCCCCGTATCCACGCGTGGCGGGATCGGTTTGCCGTGGAGGACGTCGAGGGCGTACTTCACGCCCAGGTATCCCATTTTGAACGGGTCCTGGACGATCAAGGCCTGGATCACCCCACTCTCCAGCGCCTGGATCTCGTTCGGCGCCGCGTCGAAGGCCACCAGCTTCACCTTGCCCACGAGTCCCCGGCTGATGAGGGCCTGGCCGGCGCCGATGGCCCCCGGCTCGTTGGCGGCGAAGATGCCATCCAACTCGGGGTGCGCCGTCAGGATGTTTTCGGTCACAGCCATCCCGGTGGCGACGTCGCTTTGCGAGTACTGCACCGCCACCAGCTTCACCTTGGGATAGGCTCTAAGCCCCTCCTTGAACCCTTGCTCCCGCATGATGCTTGTGGCGGCGCCGGGGACAAACGGAATGCAGGCAACCTCTCCTTCTTGCCCGATGAGCTCACAGAGCACTTCCGCCGCCTTGCGCGCGGCGGCGATGTTGTCCGTAGCCACGAAGGACTTCGGAATCTCCGACTGCACTCCGGAATCGATCGTGATCACCGGGATCCCTGCAGCATCCGCCTTCTGGATCACTGGCACGAGCGCCTGCTCGTCGCAGGCTGCCATCACGATGGCATCCACTTTCTTGTTGATGTAATCTTCGATGATGGCGATCTGGCCGGCTACATCCGTCTCCAGCGACGGCCCTTTCCAGATGATCTCCGCCCCGAATTCCCGTGCAGCCGAATCCGCGCCCGCTTTCACGGTCAGCCAGAAGCTGTGGGTCAGTCCCTTGGGACTCACCAGGATGCGAGGTAATCGCTGGGTCGGCCTGCGACAACCCATCCCCAGTGACACGGCCAGCTGCAGGCAGATGAGGAGTCCAACTGCGCGCAACAGCCGGGACCGGTTCATTTGACCCTCCTCTCGACTTACTCGAACTGCCTCGGATCTTTAACGGTGTGGGGGAGCGTGTCGTTCGCGTCTTCGCGGCGGCGGGTGATGCGAGCGGTCACGCCGCACCTTTCACTTTGTGCTTTCGATACTGGTCCGAAAAGACCGCGACCACGATGATGGCGCCGATGGCGATCTGCTGCCAAAAGGCGGAGATGTCCAGGAGGTTACAACCATTCCGGAGAACGCCCATGATGAGGGCCCCGATGATGGCCCCGAGGACGGTACCCTCCCCACCGCTCAGGCTGGCCCCTCCGATGACACAGGCGGCGATCACGTCCAGCTCGTAGCCAGTGCCCGCCGTGGGTTGTCCGGTGCTCAGTCGCGAGGCCATGAGGACGCCGGCGAATCCGTACAGGAGGCCAGCGTAGGTGTAGATCCGGGCGATGACGCTGCGCACGTTGATCCCGGAGAGGCGCGCGGCCTCCGCATTGCTACCGATGGCGAAGACGTAGCGGCCGAACCGCATGCGAGTGAGGACGAAATGTCCGATCACCGCCAGCGCCGCCAGGATAGCCACCGGAACCGGAATCCCGAGGAAGATGCGGCCCCCGCCCAGCATGTTGAAGCTGGGCGGCAACCCAAAGATGGGCACGCCGCCAGTGAGGAGGAGGGCAGCGCCGCGGGCGATCCCCATCATTCCCAGCGTGGCGATGAAGGGGGGAAGATACCCGTAGGCGATCAGGGTTCCGTTGAGCAAGCCGCACATGCCGCCCACCAGAGTTCCGGCAAAGATCCCCCATCCAATCGGAACGCCCGAGGCGATGAGCATGGTCGAGATCACGCCGGAAAGGGCCATCACCGAGCCCACGGAAAGATCGATTCCGCCGGAGATGATCACCATGATCTGCCCGATGGCCATGATGGCGATCACGGCCATTTGCACGCCGATGGCGAAGAGGTTCTCCAGCGTAAGGAAGTGGGGCGAAAGCAAGCTCAAAAGGAAAGCCATCGCCAGGAGGCTCGCATACGGGGCGATGCGCCGCGTCAACCCCGTCGTCGTCCACACCCGAGCTCGGCTGGTAGCTTCGAAGTCCGCCGGCTTCCGCATGGTTCCGTTCCGCCTATTCCGCTCCAAGAGTGGCAAGGGTTAGGATCCTCTCCTGCGTCGCCTCTTCGCGCGTCAGCTCGCCAACGAGTCTGCCCCGGTTCATGACCAGGATGCGGTCGCACATGCCCAGAAGTTCCGGCAGGTAGGAGGAGATGAGCAGGATGGCTGCCCCATTCTGGGCCAAGCGCCCGATCAATTCGAAGATCTCGGCCTTCGCACCCACGTCCACGCCGCGGGTGGGTTCGTCGAAAAGGAGGACCTTGGCCTCCCGGATGAGCCAGCGTGCCAGGACGACCTTTTGCTGGTTGCCGCCGCTCAGGTACTGGACTTGCTGGAGCAGGCTCGGAGTGCGGATGCGCAGCTTCTGGACGAGCTCCTGGGCGGCGCGCTTCTCCTGCTCGACGCGGATCACGGGCCCGGTCGTGAAGCGATCCAGCGAGGCCAGGGTGATATTCTCGAGCACGCTGAGGTTCAGCGCCAGGCTCAGGAGCTTGCGGTCCTCCGACAAGTAGGCGATGCCGGCTCGGATCGCATCCCGGGGCGAGCGGATGTCCACTGCCTCGCCATCTACCCGAATGACTTTGCAATCCACGGGATCAGCCCCGAAGATGGCCCTGGCCAGTTCCGTCCTCCCGGACCCGATCAGGCCGGCAAGTCCCACCACCTCGCCAGCCCGGATGTGAAAGGAAATGTCGTGCAGCACGCCCGAGCGACGCAGCCGTTCCACTTCCAGCCGGATCTGGCCCGGATTGGCGGGGAGCTTCGGGTAGAGCTGTTCCAGCCTTCGGCCGACCATGAGGCGGATGAGTTCCGCCGGGCTGGTGTCGGCGGGAACCGTGGCTACGTACTCGCCGTCACGCAGCACGGTGACGCGATCCCCTATCCGCGGGATTTCCTCGAGCCGGTGCGAGATGTACACGAACGACACCCCCTCGGCCTTCAGCTGGTGGATAATCGCGAAAAGCTCGTCGATCTCCGACTCGCTCAAGGCGGCGGTGGGTTCGTCCAAGATCAGAATGCGGGCATGGGCCGAAAGGGCCTTCGCAATTTCCACCAGCTGTGCTTGGCTCACCGTGAGGCGTGCGACAGGCAGGTCCGGGGACAGCCGCAGGCGAAGACGTCCCAGCAAGGCCGCCGCCTCTTCCCGCATGCGCCGGCGATCGACCAAGCCCAGCCATCGGTTCCGCAGGGGCTCGCGACCGAGCCAGATGTTCTCCGCGACCGACAGATGCGGAGCCAGATTGAACTCCTGATAAACCATGCTGATGCCCAAGGAGAGCGCGTGCTGCGGATTCCGGATCTCCACCTTGCGGCCCTTGAGGCGGATCTCCCCGGCATCCTTGGGAAGGGCGCCGGTCACGATCTTCATCAGGGTGGATTTGCCCGCACCATTCTCCCCCAGGAGCACGTGGACTTCGCCCTCCCGCAACTCGAAGTGCACCTCCCGTAGGGCCTGGACCCCCGGGAAGGCCTTGCTGATCCCGCGGAGCTCGAGGAGGATCCGATCGGTTGGAATGCCCATCGCGCAAGCGCTGTTGTCAGAAGTGTGGCGGACGCCGTGCCAGGAGCGCCCCGCCGATCGCGGACAGCCGGTCAAAGGAGGCCATGATCGGCAAAGCTGAAATAGGTGTTCCGGCCTACAATGACATGATCCAGCAAGTTGACGCAGAGGGTTTCGCAAGCGGCCCGGATCCGACGCGTCACCGCCCTGTCCTCGTCCGAGGGCGTGGGATCGCCGCTGGGATGATTGTGGACCAGGATGAGGGAAGCTGCGGAAAGGCTCAGTGCCTCGCGCAGGATCTCTCTCGGACTGGCGATGCTCTCCGTCAGCGAACCCTCGAAGATCACCTTGTTCGCGATCACGTGGTTCCGCTGGGTGAGAAACAGAACCCGAAACTCCTCGCGCGGCAGGTCCCGCATGGCGGGTCCTACCAGGTGGTAGACGTCGTTGCTCGAGTGCACGCGGTCGTCCTCCGGGCTCTGCTCAAGCCGGAACCGTTTGCCGATCTCCAATGCCGCCTTGATTTGCGCGGCCTTCGCCGAACCGACGTACGGGATGCGACACAGCTCTTCCACCGAAAGGCGATCCAGACCACGGAAGCCGCCTGCCTTTGCCAGGAGATGACGCGCCAGATCGATGGCGCTCCCCGCTTTGCCTCCCACGCGGAGGATGATGGCCAGGAGCTCCGCATCGGAGAGGGATTCGGGGCCGGAGCGGAGCAACCTCTCCCGCGGACGCTCGTCCTCTGGCCAGTCTGTGATGCGGCGGATGTACTCCACGAGACCCCTCCCCACCTTGCTGAACCGCGCCAATATACGGCGCGACGGGGGGAAAATCAAGGAAGCGCGGTCCCCCGAAACCGGCTTCCAGTCCCCAGCTTTACGGGCCAAGAAGCCCCGTGGAAGCTAAACATGGGAGGAGAAAACGATGACCATGCCTCGCCGGAAAAAAGTCCTGATCCTGTGCACCGGAAACTCCTGCCGCTCGCAGATGGCGGAGTTCTTCTTGCGAAAGCTTCGCCCATCGTGGGAGGTCTACTCGGCGGGTACTTTCCCCGCCGCCGAGGTGCATCCGAAGGCGGTGGCAGTGATGCGCGAGGTAGGCATCGACATGAGCGGCGCCCGGCCGAAGCCGGTGGAGGATTTCCTCCACGAGTCCTTCGACTACGTGATCACCGTATGCGACCACGCTCGCGAGACGTGCCCCGTCTTCCTTGGTGGGGTGAGGGAGAGGGTACACATGGGGTTTGAGGATCCAGCGTCCGCGGTAGGGTCGGAGGACGAGATTCTCGCAACCTTCCGGAAGGTCCGGGACCAGATCCGGGATGCCCTCGCGCAGTGGGTCGAGTCGACGGAAGCCGACCCCGATTGACGGTCGAAGTATCCGCTCCGGCAGAGGCTGGCGGGAATCCACGACGTCGAAGGGGGACGCCAGGTAGATCGGGCTCGGTGCCGAGACGCCCGGAACCATTTGGCCCAGGCGTGATACCCACCGGAGGCAGGAAACTCGCAGCTGGATCAAAAACCCCTTGCATTTCTGCCGGCTCGGATTATCTTTAGCTACGAGGTGAACGGTCGAACGAGATCGGGTACCAGGCAGGACGAAACCAAGATGAGCGCGAAGCTGTCCGGTAATCGCACCTGGAATTGGTGGTGGCGCAGTCACGGGGAGGAACGGGTGCGTCCGGGCAGTAGTTAAGGAATCCCCCATTCAAGCGTTGACAAAGGCCACGGGCGTACCCCCGTGGCCTTTTTGTTTTGAGGAGGAGAACAGGTGGAGGGACTCATCCCGCCCTATGACGTGTTCGCCCGGCTGCATGACGAGGGGCTCTGTGTCCCGGTAGCTCGCCGCGTCCTTGCAGATACCGAGACGCCCGTGTCGGCCTACCTGAAGATTCGCCGCGCCTCAGAAAAGGGATTCTTGCTGGAAAGCGTGGAAGGTGGCCAACACCTCGGTCGCTATTCCTTCCTGGGGTCCCATCCCTTTCTCATTTTCCGGAGCCGCGGCCGCGAGGTGACGGTTGAGGGCCTGCTCCAATACCGGCTGGAGGGGGATCCGGTGTCGGAATTGCGCCGTTTGCTGGCACGTTTCCGAACCGCCCGCCTGCCCGAGCTCCCGCGCTTCGCTTGCGGCGCCGTCGGATTCGTGGCGTACGAGGCGGTGCGGCTCTGGGAAAGGCTCCCGAACTCCAAGCCGGCTACAGTCCCCGACATGCTCTGGATGTTTTTCGATGCCATCCTTGCCTTCGACAACGTCCGGCGCGAGATGCTCATCCTGGTCCTGACTCGGCCGGAAGGTGAAGCCCGAGCCGATTACCAGGCGGCTGTGGAAAGGATCGCCCAGGTGGAAAGGCTTCTGCTCCGGCCTGTGGACCCGCTGCCGATGACGGGAGCCTCGCGCTTCCGGCCCTCGCCGAACATGCCTCGATCCCGCTTTCTCGACATGGTCAGAGAAGCCAAGGAATACATCTTTGCCGGGGACGTCATCCAGGTCGTCCTCTCCCAGAGGTTCGATGGCGAGGTGAGCGTGAGTGGGCTGGATCTCTACCGCCGCCTGCGGACGCTCAACCCCTCGCCCTACATGTTCCATCTCCATTTGGGCGACCGGGAGCTAGTGGGCGCATCCCCGGAGATGCTGGTGCGAGTGGAGGGTCGGCGGGTTGAGACGAGGCCCATCGCGGGAACCCGGCCCCGCGGGAAGAGCCCGGAAGAGGATTGCGCCATCGAAGAGGAGCTTCTCCGCGATGAGAAGGAGCGAGCCGAGCACCTCATGCTGGTGGATCTCGGCCGCAACGACCTTGGCCGAGTGTGCCGGTACGGCAGCGTGCAGGTCCCGACCTTCATGAAAGTGGAACGCTACTCCCACGTGATGCACTTGGTCTCCTCGGTGGTGGGAGAACTCCAGCCGGAACTGGATGCGCTGGAGGTCCTCAGGGCCTGTTTTCCCGCGGGGACGGTCTCCGGAGCTCCCAAGGTGCGGGCGATGGAGATCATCGACGAGCTCGAGCCGGATGCGCGCGGGATCTACGCGGGGGCTGTGGGTTATCTCGATTTCTCGGGCAACATGGACACCTGCATCGCCATCCGGACCATCCATTTGGCCGAGGGAGTGGCGTCGGTCCAGGCAGGAGCCGGCATTGTGGCGGATTCGGATCCGGAGCGCGAGTACGACGAGACCTGCAACAAGGCTCGCGCCTTGATTGCTGCCATCGAACAGGCCGAAGGCGGTTGAGCTCCGTTGGATTGCCGGAAGGGGTTTCGGTGCGAAGTCCTGCGGCGTTGGAAGCGCGCGGAGGATCGGAGATGAGGGTCCTCGTGATCGACAACTACGATTCCTTCACCTACAACCTGGTGCAGATGATCGGGGAGTTCGGGGCGGAGGTGGCTGTGGCGCGGAACGACGCCATCAGCCTCTCCGAGGTGGAAGAGATGAACCCCGATCGCATTGTGATCTCGCCTGGGCCCTGCACCCCGCGGGAGGCCGGCATCTCCGTCCCCCTCATCCGCCGGTTCGCGGGCCGGATCCGGATACTTGGGGTTTGTCTGGGCCATCAATGCATCGGGGAAGCCTTTGGAGCCACGGTAGTGAGGGCTCCGAGGCCTGTCCACGGGAAAACCTCCCTGATCTCCCACGACGGAAAAACCATCTTCCGCGGGCTTGCCAATCCGTTGGTGGCCGTGAGGTACCACTCGCTCGTGGTTCGGGATCGGGATTTGCCGCCTGAGCTCGAAGTCTCAGCCCGTTCCGAGGACGGGCTGACCATGGGCTTGCGGCACAAGCGCTACCGGGTAGAGGGGGTACAGTTTCACCCGGAATCGATGCTGACCCAACAGGGAAAGGATCTCCTGTACAACTTCCTATTCGAGTGAGCGGGCCTGCGCCCGCGGGAGCTCTTCGCGGCTCGGGGTGGGGATATGAGAACCAGAAGCATCCGTTTGGAGGAGGGAGAGGGATGAAGGAGTTCATCGTCAAAGTGTTGGATGGGGAGGCGCTCAGCGAGCCGGAAGCGGCTCAGGCTATGGGCATCATCATGGAGGGGCAAGCGACGCCGGCTCAAATCGGCGCCTTCCTCGCCGGACTTCGCGTGCGGGGGGAGACGGTGGACGAGATCGTCGGCGCCGCCCGCGCCATGCGCGAGAAAGCCCTCAAGGTCCCTGTCCGAGTCGATGCGATCGACACCTGCGGGACCGGAGGCGATGGAGCCGGGACTTTCAACATCTCGACTGTGGCGGCATTTGTGACGGCGGGTGCCGGGGTGCCAGTGGCCAAGCACGGGAACCGGTCCGTATCCAGCCAGTGCGGCTCCGCCGATCTCCTGGAGCGCCTCGGGATCAACCTCGAGCTCACTCCCGAACAGGCCGGCCGTTGCGTGGAGGAGGTGGGGATCGGCTTCCTCTTTGCCCCCCTTCTGCACCGGGCGATGAAACACGCCATCGGACCCCGACGCGAGATCGGGGCCCGCACGATCTTCAATCTGCTCGGCCCATTGACCAATCCCGCCTTCGTCCGCAGGCAGGTGGTCGGTGTCTACGCGGCGTCGCGCGTGAAGGATGTGGCCCTGGCGCTCCAGCGGCTGGGTGTGGAGAGGGCCCTCGTCGTTCACGGCGACGGGATGGACGAGGTAGCTCTCTCCGGCACTACTCTGGTGGCCGAGGTGAACGGCGCTTCGATCCAATACTACACGGTGGCGCCAGAAGATTTCGGCTTCCGGCGCGTGAGGAGGGATGAGCTCCTCGGTGGTGACGCCGATCGCAATGCGCAAATCGCCCTTCAGACGCTGGAAGGCGTCCCAGGCCCTGCCCTGGATGCCGTGCTGCTCAACGCGGGTGCCGCCATTTGGGTCGGCGGAGGCGCTAACTCCTGGAAGGAAGGGATCGAGGTGGCCTGGGAGTCCATCGCAAGTGGGCGGGCACGGCAGAAGGTTGAGCAGTTGCGACACTTCACGAGGAGCTGCTGATGGATCTGCTGGAGCAGATTGCAGAGTCGCGGCGCCGGGATCTGAGCCGGTCGCCGGGCCCTGGTCTCGACGTTGCCCCCCCGTCGCGGCGGCGTCCCTGCTTTCGCGAGGCGATCCTGGAGCTCGGATTGAGCCTCATCGCCGAGATCAAACGACGGACGCCTTCGGCGGGGCCGCTGGCTTTGTACGCCCGTGCAGGGAGGCGAGCCCGGGCCTACGAGCTTGGAGGGGCCTCCGCCATATCGGTGCTGACCGAACCTGCCTTCTTCGCGGGAAGCTATTCCGACCTCCGTGAGGCGGCCGAAAACTCAAGCTTACCCGTCCTGTGCAAGGACTTCGTGGTGGATGAACGGCAGATCCTCTGGGCCGCGGAGGCCGGGGCCAGCTGTGTGCTACTCATCGTCCGGATCCTCCCGGATGCCAGCCTGTGCCGGCTGTTACAACGCTGCCGCGAGCTGGGTCTCGATGCCCTCGTGGAGGTGTACGAGGCCGCGGAGCTCGAGCGCGCATTGGCCTGCGGAGCCGACCTCATCGGCATCAACAGCCGGGATCTGCGCGACTTCTCGGTGCGCTTCGATCGTCTGATCCAGCTGCGGGACAAGGTCCCTTCGGGAATCCCGGTGGTGGCGGAGTCCGGGGTGAGAGACGCTCGGGATCTTCTCCGACTGAAGGAAGCGGGGTTCGATGCCGCCCTCGTCGGGACTGCGCTGATGCGTTCGCGCAAGCCGGGTACGCTTCTGCGAAGCTGGAGGACTGTCCTTGAGAAGGGTGCGGGTGAAAGTCTGTGGGATCACGAGGCTTGAAGACGCCCTCGTGGCGGTGGAAGCGGGCGTCGACGCGGTCGGGTTTGTGTTCTACGAGGGCTCACCTCGATTTGTCCCCCCGGAAACTGCCCGGGAGATCGCTCGAAATCTCCCGCCCCTCGTGTGTCGGGTGGGCGTCTTCGTGAACGCCCCGAGAAAGATCGTGGCAAGGACGGCCGAACGCGTGGGCCTCACCGCACTCCAGTTCCACGGCAACGAAACGGGCGACTACTGCGAGGGCTGGAATTTGCCCGTCATCAAGGCCTTTCGCGTGGGCCCCGAGTTCTCGCCAGAGGAAATCGAGCCTTTCGCTTCCGCGTGTGCCATCCTGCTGGACGGGTACCATCCGCATCTGTTTGGAGGTAGCGGCGTGCGGGCCGACTGGGGCATGGCCCGCAGGCTGGCGCGCATTCGGCCGCTGATCTTGGCCGGCGGATTGGATCCGGCGAACGTGGCGGAGGCTATTCGAACCGTCCGCCCCTACGGCGTGGATGTGTCCAGCGGCGTGGAGATCCGTCCCGGTCAGAAGGATCCGGAACGCGTGAGGATGTTCATGCGTGAAGTTCATCGCGCTTGTGAATCCTTGGAGGAGGAATGAGGGAAGGCTATTTCGGTCCGTTTGGCGGTCGCTACGTTCCCGAGACGTTGATGGCCCCGCTGGCGGAGCTGGAGCGTGCGTACCAAGTGGCCCGCAGGGATTCGGAATTTCAAAACGAATTGGAGGGATACCTGCGCGATTACGCCGGACGGCCCACGCCCCTCTACTTTGCCCGAAGGCTCACCGAGTATTGGGGCGGGGCCAAGGTCTACCTGAAGCGAGAGGACTTGGTGCACACTGGGGCGCACAAACTCAATAACACCCTCGGACAGGCTCTCCTCGCCAAGCGGATGGGGAAATCGCGCCTCATCGCCGAGACGGGGGCTGGGCAACACGGCGTTGCCACTGCCACTGCCGCGGCAGTGCTGGGATTGCGCTGCGAAATCTACATGGGCAGCGTCGACGTCCAGCGGCAAGCGCTGAACGTCTTCCGCATGAAACTCCTCGGCGCGCGGGTCCGACCTGTGGATTCCGGGAGCCGAACGCTCAAGGACGCCATCAACGAGGCTCTGCGGGATTGGGTGACCAATGTGCACGACACCCACTATCTGCTTGGCTCCGTGCTGGGTCCGCATCCGTATCCGACCATCGTGCGCGACTTCCAGAGCGTGATCGGCCGCGAAGCAAGGCAGCAGATCCTCGAGCGAGAGGGGCGCCTTCCGGATGTGGTCATCGCTTGCGTCGGAGGAGGGAGCAACGCGCTGGGGATCTTCTCGGCGTTCCTCGCGGACGAGACGGTCCGGCTGGTGGGAGTGGAAGCCGGGGGTCGAGGTTTTGAGCCCGGTTGCCACGCGGCCCGATTCCGCGGAGGAAGCCCAGGGGTGCTCCATGGGTGCTACACCTACGTCCTGCAGACGGACGACGGCCAGATCCTCTCCACCCACTCGATCGCTGCCGGATTGGATTACCCTGCTGTAGGGCCCGAGCACGCCTTCCTCCGGATGGAGGGACGGGCTCGTTACGTCGCAGTCTCGGACGAAGAGGCCCTTTCTGCCTTCCGTCTCTGCGCGCAACTGGAAGGGATCCTGCCGGCCCTGGAAAGTGCCCATGCGCTGGCGTATGCTGCGCAGGTGGTCCCAAACATGGGGCGGGATGCCGTGGTGCTGGTCAACCTCTCGGGCCGCGGCGACAAGGACGTTCAACAGGTGGCTGAACGATGGGGCGACTGAGAGCATGTCTGTCAGGCTCGCGGGAGGACGGCCGGGCGAGGCTTGTGGTGTTCGTCATGGCCGGGGATCCCGATTTGGACACGACCCACGAGCTTGTCCTCCGCCTGGAAGAGTGGGGTGTGGACGCCGTGGAGCTGGGTATCCCGTTCTCGGACCCGATTGCCGATGGACCCGTCATCCAAAAGGCCGCGGAAAGGGCGCTGGCAGCGGGGGTCACCGTCCAGCGGGTCCTGGATCTCGTAGAGAGGATCCGCCAACGCTCGGACATCCCCATCGTCCTGTTCACGTACGTGAATCCGGTCATGCGGTTCGGGCTGGACCGGTTCGCGCAGCTCGCCAAGGCCCGAGGGGCCGACGGGGCTCTTCTGCTCGATCTTCCTCCGGAGGAAGCGGATGGCTATCTGCAAGCCTGTCGCAACGTGGGGGTGGAGACGGTCTTTCTCTTAGCCCCCACCAGCACGGAAGACCGCATTCGCCGGGCAGTCGAGGCGTCCTCCGGTTTCCTCTACTGCGTTTCCCGGACTGGCGTGACGGGGGAGCGGGAAAAGCTCTCATCGGAAGTCGAGAACCTTGTGGCAAGGGTCCGGAGGGTCACGGATTTGCCCATCGCGGTGGGGTTCGGAATCTCCCGGGGAGAACATGCGCGGCAGGTCGCTCGCTACGCTGACGCTGTGGTGGTGGGGAGCGCTGTCGTTCGCCGAATGGCCGAAGGTTCGAGAGAGGAAGGGCTATTGCGGGTTCGCGGCCTCATCGAGGAGCTCTCGAGCGGACTCTCTGGCCGAGGGTGACGATGATTTCCCCTTGGCTCCGCCCCCTCGGGGCCGTAAATTAGCGAGCGGTAGGTGGCCCACAGGTCAGGAGGGGTTCGCGTTCGATGGATGCCGGTCGCTTCGAGAAACGTCTGGAAAGGATTCGCCAGCATCTCCGGCGGCACCCGCACCTTCAGGCCAAGATCCTGCGCCAGTTTCTGATCGAATTGCACACAGCGGGTCTCGTGTCCGTCGAGCGGATTTACAGCGAAGCGGAGGGCAGGGCGGAGGACGCCGCTGCGCTCTTGTCTCGGGAGGGGGAAGCCCACCGGTTGACCCACGAGCGCAGGCGACGCATCGACGAGCTGATCATCCGCTATGCGGCCCGGTACTTCAGTGTACGCCGCATCGACCGCATCGTCAATCTGGCCGTGCGGCGGGAGTATGCTCAGCTATTGGAGGATTTCGCCAATCTGCCCAACGTCTCCTTTGATCTCCTGGCGGCCAGAGTGCGGGAGTTCTGCAGTTTGCCCCGGGGGGAGGTGCCTCTTCCTGAGGCGGAGGCGCTCGGGATCCGCGCGGCCCTCATCCGGCAGTTCGTGAGCGACCAGCTGGAATTCATCGGGGTGGCGAAACATCACATCCGGATTTGCGACTTCCTGCCGATCCTCGATCGGGCCATCGGTCCCAAGCAGGGCATCGGGAAGATCGGCGGGAAGGCGGCGGGGATGTTCCTGGCCTACAAGATTCTGACCCGGGATCCGGAGCTGGCCGAAATTGTCCGGAAGGTGGACTTGCGGATCCCGGAATCCTATTACCTCCGCTCGGACCTGTATCAGCAGTTCGTCCAAGAAAACGGGCTGATGATCTTTTACGACCAGAAGTACAAGCCCCTCGAAGAGATCCGCAAGGAGTACCCGGTCATCCGAGAGATCTTCAAGAACGGCGAGTTCTCGCCCGACATCATGGCCCGGTTCCGAGCGCTGCTGGAGGAGGTCGGCACACACCCGCTGATCGTCCGCTCCTCGAGCCTATTGGAGGACAACTTCGGTTCGGCCTTCTCGGGCAAGTACGAGTCCATTTTCCTCCCGAACCAGGGGCCGCTCGAGGAAAGGCTTCAGGCCCTCGTCGGCGCCGTGGCGGAGGTCTACGCCAGCACTCTGGGTCCGGACCCAATCAGCTACCGTCGAGAGAAGAACCTCATCGACTACGATGAGAGGATGGGCGTTTTGATTCAGAAGGTGGTGGGGGTGAAATACCGCCACTACTTTCTGCCGGTGTGGGCGGGCGTGGCCTTCTCGCGGAATGTCTATCGCTGGAGCACGCGGATCCGTCGGGAGGACGGACTGATGCGCATCGTCATGGGCCTCGGGACACGGGCGGTCGACCGGGTCGCGGCGGACTACCCGCGTCTCGTCGCCCTGGGCGCGCCGGGTCTTCGCCCGGCCATCGAGGCGAAGGATCTTCTGCGCTACTCGCAACACTGGATCGACGTGATCAACCTGGCTCGCAATCGGGTGGAGACCATCACTCTCCCCGAGCTGCTGGGTGATATGTCGGAGCCGTTTCCCGATCTCCACCTCATCGTCTCCATCAATGAGGAAGGCCACGTGCGGCCAGTGGCCACGAAACTCATCAATGCTCATCCCCGCGACTTGGTGATTACCTTCGACAGGCTGGCCACAGGCACGGATTTCTGCGAATGCATGCGGCGGATGCTCCAGCGTCTCGAAGCGGTTTATGGTAGTCCTGTCGACGTCGAGTTTGCCTACGACGGGCACTCGCTCTACCTTCTCCAGTGCCGGCCGCAGGCGGCGCGCATTGTGATGGAACGCGTGGAGATCCCGAGGAACATCCCGAGGGAGCGCGTGATCTTCACCGTCGAGCACGATGCGCCCAACGCGCTGATCCGCGGGATCGAATACCTCGTCTACGTCCGGCCGGAATGCTACGACCGGCTGAACACGGTGGAAGATCGGCTTGAGGTGGCTCGGGTCGTGGCTGCGCTCAACGACAAGCTTTCCCATACGAGTTTCGTTCTCATGGGCCCGGGTCGTTGGGGCAGCAACGATATCCGCCTCGGCGTCCGTGTTCGTTACAGCGACATCAACCACGCCCGGGTTTTGGTAGAGGTGGCCCGCCAGCGCGACGGTTACACGCCGGAGGTCTCCTTCGGAACGCATTTTTTCCAGGACCTAGTGGAGGCCGGGATCGTCTACCTTCCGCTCTATCCCGATGAACCGGGTGTGGTGTTCCGGGAAGAATTCCTGCTCAGCGCGCCGAACAAGCTGGGGGAACTCCTGCCCGAGATGGCCAAATGGGCCGACGTGGTTCGGGTGGTCCATCTTCCCTCCGCTACAGATGGCTTCACCGCCACCCTTGCTTCCGACGGGGAAGCCGACCGGGCGGTGCTCCACCTGGAGAAAGACTCGGTTTGACCCAGCGGGTCCAGTTGCGACGGGGTCCACCGCCGGGTTTGCCTGGCACGGTTTCTCCGCCGGGCCCGATGTCATCCTGTCTCAGTCAGTAGGGCTTGCCGGGCTTGGCTGACGAAATGCCAGCAATCTCTGCCATCTCTACTCCCTAGCTCCAAGACCTTCTACGATCCTCCAATTCCCTAATTTGCAAAGGCTTGAATGGGATACCTCGCGTTGGCACGTGGCTTGTAACTTCCGGGTGCGAAAGCGCAACGAAGGGCAAAGGGTCGGAAGCTGAGGCGATGGAAAACCCCGAGCAAGGAGGTGATAAGCCATGGCAGTCGTCAGATGGCGCCCTGTGATGCGAGACCTGATGAGCATTCAGGACGAGTTTAATCGGATGGTGGACGAGTTCTTCGGCCGTTGGCCTAGCCTTCGGAGTGAGGCTGGCAGTTGGTGGGTCCCAGCGATGGACGTCTACGAGACCGATGAGGGGATTGTGGTGAAGGCCGAGCTTCCCGGCGTGCGGAAGGAGGACCTGAAGATCAGCGTGGACAATAACGTGCTGACGATCCGCGCCGAGAAGAAGCAAGACGGCCCCAAGGACGTCAACTGCTACTACTGCTCCGAGCGGGTCTTCGGCACCTTCCAGCGCAGCTTCACCCTGCCGAACACGGCGGACACGACGCGGGTGAAGGCCAGCTACCGCGACGGCGTGCTCGTCGTCGAGGTGCCGAAGAAAGAGGAGGCCAAGCCGAAGGAGATTCAGGTCGAAGTGCAGTGACTTGAAGGTCGCACAGCTCAGTCGTTCCGGAAGGCCCGCCTCTGGCGGGCCTTCCTCTACGAGGGCGATTTGCCTACGAAGCAGGCCGCGGAGATTCCTATTGCAATCCACGGGGGGCCCGGGTAAATTACTCCGGGCTGTCCGAACCGGTCCCCTCGGCAGGGGGCCATCGAGGGGGAGCATTCCTGATACGGCGGTCGGTGATCGCGCGGCTTGCTTCCATGGCGAGAGAAGACTACTACAAGATCCTCGGGGTAGATCGTGACGCCGACGAGGAGGAAATCAAGCGGGCCTACCGGCGAGTGGCCAAGGAGTGCCACCCGGACGTCACCCAGGGTGACGAGGAGGCCGCCGAGCGCTTCCGCCGGGCCACCGAAGCATACGAAGTACTGCGCGATCCGCAAAAGCGAGCGGCATACGACCGGGAACTCTACGGTGCAGGGATCCCTTCTCCGGCGGGCAAGCCATGGGACTTCATGGATCTGGCGGACGAGCTCATCTGGAACATGCTGCGTGAGATACGTGGCTTTCCGGCATGGGACAATTTCGGCGGCGAACTGGAAATCGAGCTGACTCCGAGGGAGGCTCAAACCGGTATTCGCGTGAGCTTCGACGTGCCCATTGCCCGGCCGTGCGGCATCTGCGAAGGTTCGGGCTATTCGTGGTTCGGCGAGATCTGCCCCCGCTGTCGGGGCACCGGCCGGGTGGAGGGCAGTCGACGTGTGGCGATCGACATCCCTCCGGGTGTGCGTCAGGGGGATCGACTTCGGATCACGGTCCCCACAGGGACGCGCATCCTCGAGATCCTGGCGCGCATCCGGGTGGCGGGCTAGCGGGGAAATTTCCGATTTGCAGCAGGAAAAACGCAGGAACCGATGACCACGATCAAAGACTACTACAAGATCCTCGGCGTCTCGGAGAGCGCAAGCCCGGAGGAGATCAAGCGGGCCTACCGGGAGCTGGCCAAGAAGTACCATCCGGACCGGAATCCCGGCGACAAGAGCGCCGAGGAGAAGTTCAAGGAGATTGCCGAAGCGTACGGAGTTCTCAGCGATCCGCAGAAAAGGGCGCAATACGACCAGATGCGCAAATACGGCGCCGGGTTCGGCGGATTCCAGACCGAGGGTGGATGGGAGGAGATCCTGCGTCACTTCGGTCGCGCGGGTGCGGGCCCAGGAACGGGAAGGGTGTTCACCTTCGAAGACCTGCATGGCTTTGGGGGACTGGGCGACCTGTTCCGCCAGTTCTTCGACTTCGGGGACCTCTTCGGGCCTGGGCGACCCTCGGAGCCTCGGGCGGAAGGTAGTCTTGAGGTGGAAGTGGAGGTGCCTTTCTTGACCGCGGTCCGCGGGGGGGAAATCGTCGTTGAGGTGAGCTTGCCGCAGCGATGCGACGCTTGCGGCGGTACGGGGGCTCGGAGCGGGCGTGGTCGGACTGTGTGTCGTGTTTGCGGAGGCTCCGGAAAGGTGATCAGCGACCAGGGCTTTTTCGCCGTCTCCAGACCCTGTCTGGCGTGCGGGGGAACTGGCTACGTTATCTCCGATCCGTGCCCGAAATGCCACGGGCAGGGGGAGTTCACCTCGCGCAGGAAGTTCGCGGTACGGGTGCCGGAAGGCACGGACACCGGCAGTCGCCTCCGGCTGCGGAAGGTCATTGAGCGCAGGGATGGCCGCCGGCAGGACCTCATCCTCCGTTTCCGGGTACAGCCGCACCACTTTTTCACTCGGCGCGGAAAGGACGTGTACTGCGAGGTGCCTCTCAGCGGGGAGCAGCTCGACCGCGGCGCCAGAATCCGGGTGGGCACGGCGCAAGGCAAGAAGGTCGAGATGCGAGTGCCCGCCGGGACAAAGGAAGGGACGGTTTTCCGCCTCCGGGGGATGGGCATCCGCACCCGGAACGGCACTGGGGACCAGTACGTTAGGGTGCGGAGAGCAGCCTAACCACGCCGATCTGGGATTCGGGCAAGGACGGGCTCGTCTGCCGCCAGGTGACAGGAGAGGGGCATTCCTGCCGGTTGGGGATTGCGGAGAGCATGATTTTGGCCGCTCCGACCATTGGCGCAAAGCCGAAGAAGTCCCGCGGAGAGCGTCGGATGCACGGGTTGGACCTTGGGGCGCTGTCCGGCGGGCGGAACGAACACCTGCCCTCAGACGTCAAAGCCTTGGCTTCGCGCCAGGGAAAGGTTGGGGCATTCCGTGGAGGGAGAAGATGAAGCGATCCTATCTGCTTGGGGCGATCCTTCTGGTTTTCGTCGGCGTGGTGGTGGGGCTTATCCTGGCCTCCAACCTGAATTGGACTTCCTCTTCTGCAGCTCTCTCCCGGGAGGGCAAGTCGGGCGTGGTTTTGGGAGACCAAGGCCCCGAGTCGCAAGCCATTCTCGAGGCGCAAAACACCAGTCGCGTCTTCGTGGAGGTGGTCAAAAAAGTGGCCCCTGCGGTAGTGACGATCACCTCGGAGAAGCGCATCCGCAATCCGTGGAGCGATTTCTTCCGCTACTTCGGTTACGGGGAAGAGGAGTTGCTCCAGCGCGGGCTGGGCTCGGGGGTGATTGTGAGCAAAGATGGCTATATTCTCACCAACCACCACGTGATCAAAGACGCCGACAGGATCAACGTGGTGTACAATCGGAAAGAGTACAAGGCCAAGGTCATCGGGAGCGATCCCAGCACGGATGTGGCAGTGGTGAAGATCGACGCCGACGAAGAGCTGCCGGTGGTTCGCTTCGGGGACTCGGATAAGCTGGAAGTGGGCGAGTGGGTGTTGGCCATCGGTAGCCCGTTCTCGGAGGTGCTGGAACACACGGTGACGCACGGGATTGTGAGCGCCAAAGGCCGTCGGGGTCTCGGGATTTCCGGGAGCCAAATGCGGTACCAGGACTTCATCCAGACCGATGCTGCGATCAACCCCGGTAACAGCGGAGGTGCCCTCGTCAATCTTCGAGGCGAGCTCGTGGGGATCAATACGGCGATCGTCGGCCAGACGAACGTGGGCATCGGGTTCGCCATTCCCATCAACATGGCGCGCTGGGTGATGGAGCAACTCATCACCAAGGGGAAGGTCGTCCGCGGTTGGCTTGGTGTGAAGATCCAGTCTGTCGACGACAAGATCGCCCGGGCCTACGGTTTGGATCGCCCGATGGGGGCTTTGGTGGTCGAGGTAGTAGAGGATGGCCCAGCTCAGAAAGCAGGAATCAAGGAGGGGGACCTCATCATCGAGCTCGAGGGCCAGAAGATCGAAGACAGCCAGCACCTCACCAACCTCGTGGCCAGTTACGCGCCCGGCACCGAGGTGGAGTTGGTGGTGATCCGCGACAAGGGCCGGAAGACGTTCCGAGTGAAACTCGGGGAGCGGCCGGAGGAAGAAAAGCTTGCGCAATCCGGCGGGTCCCGCAGCGAAACGCTCGGCTTGAGCGTGCAGACTCTGACGAACGATCTCGCCTCGCGCCTCGGCTATGAGGGAGAGCGAGGAGTTGTGGTCACAGATGTGGAACCGGGCAGCCCAGCGGACCGAGCCGGTTTGAATCAGGGCGACCTGATCCTGGAGGCCAATCGTCAGCGGGTTACCTCCGCAGGCGAGTTCCGGGCCCTCGTGGAGAGGTTGAAGCCGGGCGACGTCTTGCTCCTCCGCGTCCGACGGGGTAAACAGGTGTTCTTTGCGGCGATCGAAGTCCCGGAGGAGTAAGAGGCTGGCCCACACCGGCCGGAGCAGCTTTCGTCTCTCGGACCGCGACGGACGGGATCGGGAAACGGGAAGGGCGCCCTCTGAGGTGCGGGCGCCCGAACGTGAGCGCCGTTCTTTGAAATGCCTGCGTCGAAGCACCCGGTTGGACCAACCGGAGGGTGAGCCATGAAAGTGTGCCGGAACTGCCCGTCGTTCCACGACGGCAAGAAGTGGGCAATGAACCGGCAGAAGTGGGAGGAGCTTCGCAAGCAAGGCGCAGAGGAGGTTCTTTGCGAAGCCTGCAGGAGGATTCGCGACCGGGTGGTGGGCGGCATTGTCTACGCGGAAGGCCCAGTGCTGGAGGAGCGGCGCGACGAGGTGATCCGTATGCTCAGGCGCGAAGAGGAGATCGAATCGGGTAGGAACCACCTGTGCCGGATCCTCGAGATCCAACAGGAGGGGCCCAGATGGACGATCACCACGATCAACCAGTGGATGGCCCTGCACATCGCCAAACAGCTACGCAAGGCGTTCAAGGGCCGGCTGGAAGTGGAGCGTGATGCTTCCGGTCGAGGGGGCCGCGGCAGCCGTGGCCGGGAAGAAATCGTAGTCAAATGGTACCAGGCCTGAGGGAGGCGGCAATAGCCAGACGCGAACAACGGACCACGCAAAACCATTGCAGCAGGAACGCAAGTTGCAACACATGATCGGTGTGCTGTCCCGTGCGACGAAAGTGCAGTCCTGCTACTCCCAGGACCGGCCGGAGCTTACAGACGGAGGTGGGAAGGATGCCGACGTACGAGTATCGCTGTCTGGATTGCGGACGTCATTTCGAGGCCTTTCAGATGATTTCGGAGCCCCCGATTGAGCAGTGCCCCCACTGCGGCGGAAGGGCGCAGCGTCTGATCAGCGCGGGGGCTGGCCTGCTCTTCAAAGGGAACGGCTTCTACATCACCGACTACCGCAGTCGCGAATACAAGAAGGCGGCCGAAGGGGAATCCAAGTCCAAGGGAGGTAGCTCCAGCGGATCGGAATCCGGATCCAGTAGCTCGTCAAGCGAGAGCCATGACTGACACTTTGGCAGCTTCTCCGGCGGGATTCCCCATTTTCTCAGGTTTGCAAACGCGGGGCTGCCCCACGCAGCCCCGATTCCGTTTGTAGACGGCGGGCACGAGCCCCGCGGCCGGACTGGAGCTCGGGAGGGGAAGCTCTTTCCGAGAGGATGGAAGGGTACAGTATTAGGAGCGGGAAATGGGCAAGATCATTGGAATTGACCTCGGCACCACGAATTCCGTGGTGGCAGTGATGGAGGGCTCGGAGCCGGTTGTGATCCCCAATGCAGAAGGCTCGAGGATCACACCTTCGGTGGTCGCCTTCACGAAGAGCGGCGAAAGGCTGGTGGGGCAGATTGCCAAGCGGCAGGCGATCACCAATCCCGAGAGGACGGTATTCTCGATCAAGCGATTCATGGGACGCCGGTACGACGAGGTGGGTCGCGAGATCGAGGAAGTGCCGTACAAAGTCGTGCGCGGGAAAAACGACACGGTCCGCGTGGAGATCGACGGGCGGCAGTACACACCCCAGGAGATCTCGGCCATGATCCTGCAGAAGATGAAGCAGACGGCCGAGGATTACCTGGGAGAGAAAGTCACCGAAGCCGTCATCACCGTACCTGCTTATTTCAATGACAGCCAACGGCAGGCTACCAAGGAAGCCGGCGAAATCGCAGGCCTCACCGTGCGCCGGATCCTCAACGAGCCGACAGCCGCTGCGCTGGCTTACGGGCTGGACAAGAAGAAAGACGAGAAGATCGCCGTCTTCGATCTGGGAGGCGGCACCTTCGACATCTCCATCCTCGAGATCGGCGATGGCGTCTTCGAAGTGAAGGCGACCAACGGGGATACTCACCTTGGCGGCGATGACTTCGATCAGCGGATCATCGAGTGGCTCATCGAGGAATTCCGGAAGCAAGAGGGAGTGGATCTTTCCCGGGATCCGATGGCGCTGCAGCGTTTGAAAGAGGCCGCTGAGAAAGCCAAATGCGAGCTGTCCACCCTGGTGCAGACCGACATCAACCTGCCCTTTATCGCGGCCACGGAGACCGGCCCGAAGCATTTGAACTTCACGCTCACCCGAAGCAAGCTCGAACAGCTTTGCGAGGACCTTTTCCTGAAGACGTTGGAGCCCTGCCGACAGGCTCTGCGGGATGCCGGGCTGAGGCCGGAGGACGTGGACGAAGTGATCCTGGTGGGAGGATCGACTCGGATCCCGAGGATCCAGCAGCTGGTGCGGGATTTCTTCGGAAAGGAGCCCCACAAGGGGGTGAATCCGGATGAGGTGGTGGCCATCGGCGCCGCGATCCAAGCCGGCGTGCTGGGCGGCGATGTGAAGGACATCGTCCTTCTGGATGTCACCCCCCTTTCGCTCGGCATCGAGACCCTGGGGGGAGTATTCACCCGGCTCATCCCGCGCAATACCACCATACCCACGCGGAAAACGGAGCTCTTCACGACCGCCTCGGACAATCAGACCACCGTGGAGATCCACGTCCTTCAGGGGGAAAGGGAATTGGCAGCGTACAATCGCACGCTCGGGCGCTTTTACCTCGATGGGATCCCGCCGGCCCCGAGAGGTGTGCCGCAGATCGAGGTCACTTTCGATATCGATGCCAACGGGATCCTGAACGTCACCGCCAAGGACCGAGCCACGGGACGGCAGCAGAACATCCGGATCGAGGCTACCACTGGACTCAGCGACGAAGAGATCGAGCGGATGGTTGAGGAGGCTAAGCGTCACGAGGCGGAAGACCGGCGGCGTCGCGAGCTGGTGGACCTGCGCAATCGGGCCGACCAACTCATCTACCAGACGGAGAAGAGCCTCAAGGAGCTCGGGGACCGGATCGAGGCTTCTTCCAAGGGGCGCATCGAAGACGCCATCCAGAAACTTCGTTCGGCGATGGCTGGAGAGGATGCTGCGGCGATTCGCCAAGGAATGGAGGCGCTGAACAGCGTTTGGAATGAGGTCGCCACGCGCTTGTACCAACAGGCGACGGCGGAGCAAACAAGCTCGTCCCAGCCCTCTGCATCCGCTTCGACGAGCGGAGGCCCAGGGGCGGAAGACGCCGACTTCGAGGTGGTCGACGAAGGAAAGAACTGAGCTTGCAGCTCACCCCGGCATGAGAGGCGCGCTCCCATGAACGGGCGCGCCTCTTTTCGTTTTGCGAGCTTCCGGGAAACCTTGGGGCTCCGAGAGGAATTAAAAGCTGTGAGTTGCTACCTTCCGTAGGGATCTGAAGCTGAGGTGTTTGGGCGTGTGAGGATCGGAAGCTACGGAGCAAGGAGGGATCGATGAGGGTTGGCATCGGTGTGGTAGTGACCGCGGTGCTGGTGGGCTTCATCCTCTCGTCCTGTTCCAAGTCGGAGAAGATGACGGAGGAACAGCTCTTCGGCCTTGCCAGGAGTCTCCAAGACAAGGAGGATTACGAGCAAGCCGCCAAGACCCTGGAAAGGCTGGTGAAGGACTACCCGAAAGGTCGCCATGCGGAAGAAGCCCTTTATCGACTGGGGCTGCTCTACGCCAATAACTTGCACGACTACAAGAAAGCCATCGCCAGCTACCAGCGCCTCATCGAGAACTTCCCCAACAGCAATCGTCTGGCGCAAGCTTACTTCATGATCGGGTACCATTACGCGAACGATATCAAAGACCTCGAACGGGCACGCCAGGCCTACACGACCTTCCTCGAGAAATTCCCCAACCACGAGCTCGTCCCTTCGGTCCAGTTCGAATTGAAATACCTTGGGAAGGACATCAGCGAGCTGGACATCTTCCGCGAAGGGGAAAGCTCCAGCGCAAGTGCGGACTCCGGCTCTTCCCGGGGCGGAAAGTAGTCGGACGGCGTGGGGCGCTGCTTACCCCACAGATCTCCCTCGCCTCGTGTTGTGGCAAGAAGATTGGGTCACAGGATTGGCGGGATGAGGGGTGCCGACATGCATGACCCCTGCAGCGCTGGATCGAGAGGGAAGAGCACGACGATCCTCCCGGTGGTTGCAGGTTTGGCGGTCCTGGCCCTCGTGAATGTGGTGCATGGCGGGGCCGTTCGGGGAGCCGACTCCCTGTCCGCTGCGGTTTCCCCTGCGCCGGAGATTTCCATCCAGGCCTTCCTCGACCGTACGGAGGTCCCGCAGAATCGGACCGCTACCCTCGTGGTGGAACTGCGCTGGCGGGGTGAGTTGGATCGCTACGAAGCGAGCAAAGTGGACCCACCGGTGGTCAGCAACCTCGAAATCGTGGGATCCGGAAGTTCCAGTCGCGTGGAGGTAGATCAGTCCGGTCAGCCGGTGTCGGTCCAGACCCATCGGTTTTCCCTGAAACCGAAAGAGCTCGGGATGGCGTACATCGAACCCGTGGTGGTCTTGTACACGGATACCCGGACCGGCATCTCCCGTCGTTTGAGCACCCAGCGGCTTCAGCTCAATGTCGTAGACCCCGTGCGGGAACGTCGCGGCCGGCACGGGTTCGTCTACGCCTTGGGGGCTGTGGCCATCGCGGCGGGCGGAGCGGTCTACTACTTCCGGCGCACGCGAGGAGGCGTGCCGGAGCCGGCCCCGGAGCCAGAGCTGACCTGGGAAGAGAAACTCCTGGCCCAACTTCGCGAAGAGGTGGACTTGCGCAAATCGGCTTTCCAGCTGAAGGAGGGGTACTCCTCGGTTTCGCGGATTGCGCGGAGTTACCTGGCGAACCGCTTCGGGTTGGGAGGGCTTGAGCTCACCACCGACGAGTTGCTCCGGGAGCTGCGACAAAAGGAGGTGGATGAGCGTCTCATCGCGCAGGCGGAGGAGCTTCTGAGGCGTTGCGACCAGGTGAGGTTCGGAGGAGACGCGGGGGATCCTTCCGAGCTGTCACGGCTGGCCGGCGTCTTGGAATGGTGGCTGACAAGGCCCCAGCTGTGAGGCCCAATCTTGGCGATGAATCCGGACGGTCGTTGGTAGCAGGGAGGTGAAATGAGCGTAGACATTCAGGCGATTCACGAGCGGATCCGGCAGGAGAGCGCCTTCGTCGACAAGATCGTGAATGAGGTGAGCAAGGTCATCGTCGGCCAAAAGTACATGATTGACCGCCTCCTCATCGGGCTCTTGGCGAACGGGCACATCCTCCTCGAGGGAGTTCCCGGCCTGGCCAAGACCCTGGCGGTCCGCACCCTCTCGGCAACGATTCAAACCAAGTTTCAACGCATCCAGTTCACTCCGGATCTTCTCCCAGCGGATCTGATTGGAACGCTGGTCTACGACCAGCATGACGGCAAATTCACCACGAAAAAGGGGCCCATTTTCGCCAATCTCATCCTGGCCGACGAGATCAACCGGGCTCCCGCGAAGGTCCAGTCGGCCTTGCTGGAGGCGATGCAGGAGCGGCAGGTGACCATCGGCGAGACCACCTATCCCCTTGATGATCCGTTCCTCGTCCTCGCCACGCAGAATCCGATTGAGCAGGAGGGGACGTACCCTCTTCCGGAGGCGCAGGTGGACCGTTTCATGCTGAAGCTGAGCATCGGCTACCCGTCCCGGGAAGAGGAGCTCGAGATCCTGCGCCGGATGACCAAGAAGACCATCCCGAAACCCGCGCCCGTGGTGACGCCGCAGGACATCATCAAAGCGCGGGAGGTGGTCTTGGATGTCTACATGGATGAGAAGATTGAGCATTACATCGTCGACCTGGTCCTGGCCACGCGCGAGCCCCGTCGCTACGGGCTGGAGAGCCTGGAGGACCTGATCCAATACGGCGCCAGTCCTCGCGCCACGATTTACCTCACCCTGGCCTCCAAAGCGCATGCGTTTCTCAGGAGGCGCGGCTACGTGACGCCCGAAGATGTGAAGGCTGTCGCCATGGACGTTCTGCGGCACCGGGTGATCCCGACCTTCGAAGCAGAAGCGGAAGAGAAGACGTCCGAGGATATCGTTCGGACCATCCTGAACAATGTAGAGACACCGTAGGCCATGGCTACCGAAGGTGCGGTCGGCATTCGCCGGGAGATTCTGAAGAACGTCCGGCGGATCGAGATCACCATCCGCGGGCTGGTCAACGACGTTTTCAGTGGCGAATACCACTCCGTCTTCAAAGGGCGGGGGATGGACTTCGCCGAGGTGCGGGAGTACCAGATCGGCGATGACGTGCGCACGATCGACTGGAACGTGACCGCCCGGATGGGCCACCCCTACGTGAAGGTGTTCCAGGAGGAGCGCGAGCTCACCGTCGTCCTGCTCGTCGATGCCAGCGGAACGCAAGAGTTTGGAGCACTCGGCCCCTTCAAGAAAGACGTGGCGGCGGAGATCTGCGCCCTCCTGGCCCTCTCGGCGGTGAACAACAATGACAAGGTGGGTCTCCTCATCTTCACCGATCGTATTGAGAAGTTCGTGCCTCCCAAGAAGGGGAGGAGCCACGTACTCCGCGTGGTTCGGGAGATCTTGTACCACAAGCCTGTGGGTCGGCTCACGGATCCTCGCACGGCCCTGGAGTACCTGGGCAGGGTGATTCGGCGCCGCAGCGTGGTGTTCTTCGTGTCCGATTTCTTGGGCGAAGCCTACCGCACCGAGGAGTTCGCCAAGGCCCTACGGATCGCCAATCGCCGTCACGACGTGGTGGCCATTTCCCTGACGGACCCGCGGGAGCTGCAGCTTCCCGACGTGGGACTGCTGGAACTCGAAGATCTCGAGTCCGGAGAGACGGTCCTCGTCGACACCACGGACGCGGAGTTCCGGGAGGAGTTCTGGCGTTTGTCCAATGACTCGGTTCTCCAGCGCGATCGCATGTTCCAGACGATCGGCGTCGACCACGTGCCCATCTACACCGACCAGCCGTACGTGGCGCCGCTGGTCCGCTTCTTCCGGATGCGCGCGAGGAGGTTTCGGTGATGTTCAGGGCGAGATACGGGCTATGCCTTCTGACGGCGGTGCTGGTGGCTTCCTGCGGCAGGTCCCGGCCGCCGATCCCGAAGGAACAGTGGAGGGCTTACGCCAATGACCTCTACAATCGCGGGCTTTTCTCTCAGGCGGTGGAGGCCTACCGCGAATACCTGCGGGTCTACCCGCTGAGCCAGCAGGAACAGGCGAGCATCACTTTCGCCATCGGGGAGATCTATTTCGAGCGACTGCACGACTACGAGAACGCGCTGGCCGAGTACATTCGGATTAAGCGACTTTTCCCCGAAAGCCCGTTGATCAAAGAGGCCGATCGCCGGATCGTAGAATGCCTGGAGCGGCTCCAGCGGCCGGCTGACGCCCGGCAGGCCCTCTGGGAATCCACCGGACTGGATAGCTCCCAAATCCCCAAGCCCCGCCCCGGTGTGGTGATCGCACGGGTCGGCAACCGGGAGATCACACAGGGCGATCTTGAATTCGAGCTCAACCGATTGCCCCCCTCGGTGAAGGAGAGGATCCGAACGCGGGAGGACAGACTGAATTTCCTCCGCGAGCTCGTCGCCACCGAAATCCTTTACCGCGATGCTGCACGCCAGGGACTGGATCGGGACAAGGACGTGGTGGAGGGTACGTTCCAGGCAAAAAGGCAACTGATGGTCCAGAAGCTGATCGAGCGGGAGATCGCAGGCAAGGTGAGGCCGACGTTCGACGATCTGGAACTCTACTACCGCGCCAATCGTGATCGGTACGCGCAGAGGGACGAGAAAGGCAACGTCGTGAAGGAGCGGCCTTTCCTGGAAGTGCAGGAACAGGTGGCGCGCGATTACATGCAGGAGAAATCCCTGCAATTGTATCGGCAGCTGGTCGAGCGTTTGATGCAGGCCGAAGGGGTTGAGATCTACGAAAGCAGGGTGCAATGAGAGCCGTTGCCAGAGCGAGCCTCGTACTGCTGAGTTGGGCAATCGCCGCGGAACAGGCTTGGTGCGGCGTGTCGATCGAGAGCCGGGCTGAGCCGACGACGATCCGCATCGGCGACGTCGTGCGCTATACCATCGCCGTAACCCACGATGAGGCGACAATCGTCCAGCTCCCGAGCCCGGGCGAGAACCTGGGGGCCTTCGAGATCCGGGATTTCGACCTGTTCAAGCCCCGGAAAGTGGACGGACAAGTCCGGGAAGAAGCCGAGTACCTGATCAGCACCTTCGACGTGGGCGAGTTCGTGATTCCTCCGGTGCGGGTGCTTTATCGCGTCCGAGGGGATTCCAGCTGGCACGAACTCCGGTCGCAGCCCATCACCATCCGGGTGGAAAGCCTCAATCCCGACATCCATGGCGACATTCGGGACATCAAAGCCCCTCTCTCCATGCCCTATGAATGGCGGCGCCTTCTGTACCGATTGGCTTTGGTGCTCGTCCTTCTTGCGGTAGCGGGAGCGGCAGTGTATCTCTACATGCGGTACCGGAGGGGAGCCGGCCTTCTGCCCGTGCGGGTCGAGCCTCCGCGTCCGGCTCACGAGGTGGCCCTGGAGGAGCTGGATGCCTTGTTTCACCCCGATCTTTTCGAGCGGGGCGAGATGAAGCTGCTCCACATCCGGCTTTCGGAGATCCTGCGCAAGTACATCCAGGGTCGTTTCGAGGTGCCCGCTCTGGACATGACCACGACGGAGATCTTGGAGGCCTTTTCTGACGGGCAATTGCCGGGTTCCTCACGAACGACGCTCCAGGAATTCTTGCAGGCTTGTGATCTGGTGAAGTTCGCCAAGTACCAGCCGACGCGGGACGAGGTGGAGCGGACGTTTCGTCTCGCCTACGAGTTCGTGGAGGGTACGCGGCCCGTGGAGTTGCGGGACCGGGCGGGAACCGAGGGGCAGGATTCCGGGCCGGAGGCGTCGGAGTCCGAAAGCGCGAAACCGGGTGAGGCGCAGTAGCATGCTCCAGTTTGCTCATCCTTGGTTCTTGTCGCTCCTGATTCTACTGCCGGCGATGGCCTTTCTTCACTTCCGGCGGCGCCGGCGTGCCGGAGGGACTCTATCCTACTCCAATGTGGAGACGATCCGCAAGGTGGGCCGAGCGCGGGTCGAATGGGTGCGGGATCTTCTCTTTGGCCTGCGCATAGCGGTCATTTTCCTGATCATCCTGGCACTGGCGCGTCCGCAATCCGGCAGGACCGAAGAGGAGATCCACACGGAAGGGATCGACATTGTGATCGCCCTCGACATCTCCGGCAGCATGCTGGCCGTGGATTTCAAGCCGAAGAATCGGGTGGAGGCGGCTAAGGAGGTGGCTTCGCGCTTCATTGACGGCCGAACCTCCGACCGCATTGGCCTGGTGGTGTTCGCCTCCGAGAGCTATACCCAATGCCCCCTCACGCTGGATTACGGGATACTGAAGCAGCTGCTGCGCGATGTTCAGGTGGGGGCGATTCGGGACGGTACGGCCATCGGCCTGGGCATTGCCAATGCGGTGAACCGCCTCCGCTTCAGCACGGCCAAGAGCAAGGTCATCATCCTGCTCACGGATGGGCGCAACAATGCGGGCGAGATCGACCCGCTGACCGCGGCTCAGATCGCCCGCGCCTTCGGGGTGAGGGTTTACACCATCGGAGTCGGGAGCCGCGGCAATGCTCTGTATCCTGTCGACGACCCGTTCTTCGGGCGGAGATACGTCAGCCTGCCCGTCGAGATCGATGAGGACCTCCTCACGCAGATTGCGGAGATAACCGGAGGTCGCTACTTCCGCGCCACGGATACTCAGGCTCTCGAGCGCATTTTCCAGGAAATTGGCGAGATGGAGAAGACGAAAATCGAGGTCAAGCACTACGTCCGGTACAAGGAGCTCTTCGGACGCTTCCTCTTCCCGGCTTTCGCCATCCTTCTGCTGGAGATCGTGTTGGCGAATACGAAGTTCCGGAAGATTCCGTGAGGGGTTAGGGAGGTGTTTCGCTTCGGAAGTCCACATCTGTTGTATTTCCTCCTTGCCGTGCCGGGCTTGATCGTCTTTTACGCTGCGGTCTTCCGCTGGAAGCGTAAGGCGCTGGAACGGTTCGGGAGGCTGGAGCTCGTGGGGCGGCTCGCTTTCAGCGCGAGTGGCCGTGCTCAACGGTGGAAAGCCGCCCTTCTAGTGACGAGCGTATTCCTGATGGTGCTGGCGTTGGCGCGGCCGCAGATCGGCACACGACTGGAGGAGGTGAAACGGGAGGGACTGGACATCGTGGTGGCTGTGGATGTCAGCCGCTCGATGCTGGCCGAGGATGTACGCCCCAACCGCTTGGAAAAGGCGAAGCACGAGCTCCGGAACCTCATCCGGCAGTTGAAGGGAGATCGCGTTGGCATTGTGGCCTTCGCCGGACAGGCTTTCCTTCAGTGCCCCCTCACCCTGGACTACGGAGCTGCGGAAATGTTCGTGGATATCCTCGATCCCAGCCTGATCCGGGACCAAGGGACCGCCATTGGGGATGCGATTCGTACCGCTCTCAAGGCCTTTGACCAGAGGGAGCGAAAGCACAAGGTGCTCATCCTCATCACCGATGGTGAGGATCACGAGGGGGGCCCCGAGGAAGCGGCCAAGGAAGCCGCCCGGCAGGGGGTGGTGATCTACACCATCGGGATTGGGGATCCACAAGGGGTTCCTGTTCCCATCATCGACGAGCTCGGACGCCGAGTCGGCTTCAAGAAATTCCTCCGCCCGGATGGCTCCGAGGAGGTCGTCATGTCGAAGCTGGATGAGGTGACGCTGCAGAAGATCGCCCTCGAAACGGGGGGAAAGTACTACCGGGCCACCGGGGCGGAAGGGGAATTGGGGAAGATCCTCGACGAGATCGCCGGGATGGAAAAAAAGGAACTGGGCTCCATCCGCTTCACCCATTTCGAGGACCGTTACCAGTACGTGCTGGCGCTGGCCTTGGTGCTTCTCTGCCTGGAGCAGCTGATTCCCGAGCGGAGAGGCGCGTTCCTTCGGCGGCGAGCGCCAGCCGCCCTGACACCCGAGGCAGAACGTGGCACTTCGAGCAGGTGAGATGCGGCGCGGCTACGCTTTCGCGGCAAAAGTGATCGCTCTTGCGGCGCTGATCGCCTTGGGCGAGGCGGCTAGCGGCTTCGCTCAGCCCGGGCGCAAGCAGATCCAGAAGGGAAACCGTCTGTTCCGGGAGGAAAGGTACGACGAGGCCTTGGTGCAGTACCAGGATGCCCTCGTTCAGTCGCCGAACAACCCGTACGCTCGTTTCAACGCCGGTGATGCCCAGTATCGGAAGAATAAGTTCGAGGATGCGGCCCAGGCCTTCGAAAAGGCGACGGCGTTCGAAGATCCCCTGCTTCGTTCCCGGGCCTACTACAACCTTGGAAACGCGCTCTATCGCCTTGGTCGGCTGCCGGACGCCATTCTGGCTTACAAGAAGGCCCTGGAGCTGAACCCGAACGACGAGGATGCCAAGTACAACCTCGAGTACGTTCGAGCCAAGCTCAAGCAGGAGAGCGAGAAACAGCAGATATCGCCCCAGTCGCAGCAGCAACAGCAGCAAGGGGGACAAGGGCAGCAGCAAGGCCAACACCAAGAACAGCAGGAGAGGCGTCAGGATCAGGAAGAGCAAAAGGCTCAGCAGGGAGAACAGAAGCAGCAGGAGGCGGGAGGCAAGCAGCTTCAGCAGGGACAGATGAGCAAAGAGGAGGCGGAACGCCTCTTGAATGCATTGGATGAGGCTGAGAAAAAGCTTCTCAAGGATCAAAGGGTGCATGCCGGATCAATCCATCGCGCGAAGGATTGGTGAAGCGTCGGGGAGTTCCCGCCGGGAACTGTTCCCCGGCGCGGTGGCTCGGCGGAGGTCTTCGGCCCTCACAGGGGCCTTGGCTGTCGGGAGGTAGGGTGGATGGTAGGGCATCGCGCAATGACTCGCCGTGTCTTGTTCTTGCTCGTTTCCACTGCGATCTTGTCTGCGGCCATTGCTCGGGCGCAGTCGCAGGGGCTCAGCGTAAGTGTACGGGCGATCCCGAATCCGGTGGGTTTGAACCAAACCTTCCGGCTGGAGATCATCCTGGCGGGTCCCGAGGCCCAGAACGTATCGGACGTGCAGCTACCTGACCTCAGCGGGTTTGCCAGCTATGTGGGGTCGCAGGGGACTTCCCAAAGCATTGAGATCGTAGGGGGGCGGATGAGCGTTTCCCGCTCGTTCAGCTACGTGTACGTTGCCACCAAGAGCGGGAGCTTCACGATCCCGGCCGTGGAGGTGCGGGTGGGCGACAAGACCTTCCGCTCGAATCCGGTGACGCTGGAGGTCCTTTCGGCGCCGCCCCCGAGCCAGGCGCGTCCCAGTCCTGGTCCATCGGGCTCCGGCGAATCCTCCCGATTGGAGGATCAGATCTTCCTGCGGGCGCGACCCAACAAGCAGCGGGCATACGTGGGCGAACCCATCGTCGTGACCTTCTCCCTGTACACCCGGCTGAACGTGACGGGGTACGCGATCACAAAACTTCCCAGCGCCACCGGCTTCTGGGCCGAGGAGCTGGAACTTCCTCAGCCGGCTCCGACCTACGAGGAGACCATCAACGGCGTGCGCTACGTCGTGGCGGATATCAAGAAACTGGCGCTGTTCCCCACGGCGGCGGGCGAGCTGAAGATCGAGCCGATGGCGGTGGATTGCGAGGTGCGGGTGCGGCGCAGTTCTCGGCCGCGGGATTTCTTCGACGCTTTCTTCGAGGACCCCTTCTTCGGGAGCACAGTGCGGCAGACTCTGTTCTCGCCTGCGGTGACCGTCCGCGTGCTGCCGCTACCTGAGGAGGGGAAGCCGGAGGACTTCTCGGGCGCCGTGGGCCAATTTCAGATCGAAGCCAAAGTCGATAAAGATTCCGTCCGCACGAACGAGGCCATCACGCTTACGGTGAGGATCGCGGGGACCGGGAACCTCCGCGTCGTGGGGGAGCCGAAGTTCGAGCTTCCCGCCGATTTCGAGAGATACGAGCCCAAGGTCACGGAGCAGATCCAGCGTAGCGGAAACGCGGTGAGCGGAAGCAAGACCTTCGAGTACGTGCTAATTCCCAGGTTCCCCGGAGAGCAGCAAATCAAGCCCATCCGCTTCTCGTACTTCGATCCAGCCGCGGGCCAATATCGGTCCATTTCGACCCCGAGCTTCGTGATCCGTGTGAGCCGCGGGAAGGAAGAAGTGGCTCTTGGCCCTGGTCTTTCGAGATCGGAGGTTCGCTTATTGGGCCAGGACATCCGCTTCATTCGGACGGATGCGACGCAATGGCGCAGGATTGGCCGGCATGTGCACAGTAGTCCCCTGTTTTACTTCGGGTTCGTGATGCCCCTTGTGGCGTTGGGAGTGGCGGTTGGGTACCGGCGGCAGCAGGACCGGCTTGCCGGGGATGTGGCCCTGGCTCGCTTCCGGCGGGCCCATCGCGGCGCCTGGCGGCGACTTCGGCGGGCCCGAGCCCTGCTGGCCGTGGAAAGCCAAAAGGATTTCTACGCCGAGGTGGGGCGTGCACTCAATGGCTTCCTGGCGGACAAGTTCAACCTGCCTTCGGCGGGGATCACCCGAGAGCAGGTGGAACAGCTTCTTCGGGAGCGGCAGGTCCCCGAAACGCTGTCGCGCGAGGTGTTGGACGTCCTCGACACTTGCGACTTCCAGCGATTCGCCCCGGCCGCCTCGGACACGGCGGAAATGCAGGAAGTCCTCCAGCGCACGGAGAAGGTGATCATCGAACTCGAAAAGACGTTACGAGGCTGACCCACGGTGATGGGAAAGACGAGACTCGTCATGGGACGTTCCGTCGGTGGGCGGAAAAAGACCCCGAGCAGTTTGCTTCTCTCGTTGGGTATTTGGCCCCTTGTGGTTTTGGCCCTGTGGTTTCCGGTTGCGGGCTTTGGCCAGTCGGCTGAGGTACTGCGGCGGTTCCAGCTGGGCAACGACTTCTACCGTAATGGGCAGTACCGGGAAGCTGCCGAGCAGTACGAGGGAATACTCGCGCTCGGCTACGAAAGCCCGGAGCTTTACTACAACCTGGGCAATTGCTACTACCGTCTTCGCCAGATTGGCAAGTCCGTGCTCTACCTGGAGCGGGCCCGACGCCTGGCCCCGAACGATGAGGACATCGCGCACAACCTCGAGGTGGTCCGACTTCAGGTCGTCGACAAGATCCCCGAGATCCCCCGACTGTTCATCGAACGTGCGCTGACCTCCTTCCGCGCCCTCCTCTCGGTGGACGGCTGGGCAATGGGTTTTCTGCTCCTGTACGTCGGGGCGATGGCCGCGATCATCCTGCGGATCCTGTTCCGGAAGGCGGTGCTTCGCCTCTGGTCGGGAAGGTTTGCTGTGTTTTTCGGCGCGTTGGCCGTGGCGGCCGGGCTCTTCTGGGTGAGCTCGCTGCGTGCGAGCCGGGCCCTCTACGCGGTGATCATGGAGCCGAAGGTTGACGTGCGCAGCGCTCCGGAGGAAAACGCTACCGAGGTTTTCTCCCTGCACGAAGGGTCGAAGGTGAGGATTCGGAAGCAAGTGGGCGATTGGTGCGAGATCCGGCTTCCGGACGGAAAGGTCGGCTGGGTCAAGGAATCTGTCCTGGGCGTGATCTGATCCCCGGAGGTGGTCGGGAGGTCATGTCCCTCTTGCGAGGAAGTGGAAGGCCAATACGAGTTTGTCCGGGCAATGGGTAGTACGAGCTGAGATCCCCGCCGCGGCCGGCGGGGATTTGCGTTGAGAGGCAACTTCCGCTTTGAGGGGCCCGTATTCTGGCAGGGAATGACGGGTGAAGGGCACGTGCGGCGCAGAGATCCCTTACACTGGGGCTATCGGCTGCGACTCGAGCGTTCCTTGGTATTGACCTTGGCGGCGGCGATCGCCCTGTTCGTGGCTTTCAAGCGGATGGAGAAGGGGCAACCGCCACCGATGCCGAAGGTGGCCCTGCGCATCGAGGTGGAGGAAGTCCCCATCACGCGGCAGGTTGGGGGGAGCCGGCTGCAGCCGCCGCGTCGGCCGGCGGTGCCCGTGGAGGCGGAGTCGGAACCCTTGCCGACGGACGAAGTGATCGGCTCCGGGCTTTCTTCCGGCTCGATGCCCGGGGCTCCCGGTGAGGGGAGCGGTGAAGGAGGAGCCATCTTCTACCTCCCGCGCGCGGTGAGGGAGGCCATCCCTGAGTTCCCGGCGAAGCTTCGCGGGAAGGTGCGGGGGACGGTGGAGCTAATGCTGCGCATCGGTCCCTCCGGCGAGGTGGAAGAGGTGCTCGTCGTCAGCAATACGACCGGCAGCGCGGAGCTGGAACGGGCCGCGGTGGAGGCTGCGCGGCACTGCTTGTTCGTTCCGCCCCGCGACAGCCGGGGACAAGCCGTCTCGGTATGGATGCGGAAGACGTACACCTTCGAATGAGTCGGGGATGGTGGACAATTCGAGACGCAGGCGGGACGGGGGCACAGATGTTGCCCATTTTCCGACGGAGGAACCAGCCCTGCGGCGGCTCGTTAAACAAGTGCGAAGTTCTCGCACTCAGGTGATGTGAAACGAGGGTCACCGGAGGCGGCAGCCATGAAGACGAGAGAGAAGGTTGCCCTGCTCAGCCTGATGGTCCTCCTGATCTTCCTCGCGGGCTGTTACACCCAGGTGGGCCGGCCCAAGGTGAAGACGGAGGGCGACGTGGCTGAGGAATACTACGTGGAGGAACGGGAGGAAGCCGGACGTCCCGACACCGTGGTGTATCATCGGCACGACGTCTACTTCCACCCGCCCATGTACTATCGTCCGCTGTGGATTGATTACTGGTGGTGGGATGCGTGGTCTTGGTACTACGACCCGTACTGGTATTGGCGGCGCGGCTTCGTCCCCGGCTATTACGTGGGGATTTATTTCGGATGGGGTGATCCCTGGTGGCCCTACTGGAGCTATCCGTACTGGGGTCCCGAGGTCTTCTACTGGCGGCCCGCCGGCTTTTACGGAGGCTGGGCGTATTACCAGAGCTACTGGTGGTGGGGATACACTTCCGTGGAGCCTGCGAAACGCAGACCCTTTGTGAGGAGACACCTTCCGCCTCCTGGCCTCACGGGGATCGCGGTAGGGGCCGGATCGACTTCATCGCCCGGAAGCACGCTCGAGCGCCGGACCGTTGAGCGCAGAACCAGCACGATCCACGAGAGCCCGGGCACCATCGCCAGGGACAGGAGCTCGACAACCCCATCGACCGAAAGCTTGAGGCGTGTGCCCCGGCCCGAGTCTTCGCCTCAGACTGGCGAGAGCCGGGAGAGCCGGCAGCGGCAGGAATCCGAGGTACGGCGGGTTCCATCGCCCGAGCGCCGAGCCCCGAGCGAGGGACGGGAGATTCGAAGGGAGAAAAGCTCGGACTCCGAACGACGCAGCCCGTCTGGGGGAGACACTCCCCGCGTGAGCAGGCCCTCTGCGCCTCCGCAGATGGAGCCAGCACCGCCGCCCAAGAGGTCGTCGGGAAGCGAGGGTAGTGCGCGCAGGACCCGGTCCGAGTACTCCCCGAGCATCGAGCGGCGCAGCGCTCCTTCTGTGCCCGTTCCCAGTGTGCCCAGCGAAGCTCGCCGGGAAGGCTACGGTCGGCTGGCGGTTCCCCATCCGACTCCTCCGCCGAGCTCGGGCGGTGGCGGTTCGTCGAACGACAGACCTTCGCGACGCCGCAGCTCATGAATGTGCGTACTTTCGAAAACCGAAGACCCGGGGCCGAGATCCGAGGAGAAAAAGCCATGTGGAGCCGGCAGCGGCTGATGGATCGTGCGTTCAAGCTCACGCTGTTGGGGGCCGCCCTCACACTTTGGGTCCAGATGGGTCGTGCCCAAAGCGGGATTGAAGAACCGATCAACATCATCGGGCAGCCTGTGGGCATCGGGGCGAGGGCGTTGGGAATGGGCGGAGCCTACGTGGCGGCCGCAGATGATTACACCGCCGTATACTGGAATCCGGCGGGGCTGGCGCTGATCCGGAAGATGGAGGTGAACTTGGCTCTCAGCCACACGCGGCACCGCGACGAGGCTTCGGCCGCCGGAATCACGGTCGAGGATCGGATGAGTCAGACGCGGCTGAACGCTGCGGGACTGGTGGTGCCCGTGCCTACCTACCGCGGCAGTCTCGTGTTCGCATTCGGCTATCATCGACCCAAGACATTCGACAATTCGTTCAGCTTCAAGTGGTTCAATCCCACCCCCAACGATCGCGTCACGCAGCATTGGAACGAGTTCGAGGAGGGATACCTGGACGTCTGGTCTGTAGGCGGTGCGATCGACCTCAGCCCCAACCTCTCCGTGGGCGGGGCCTTGAATGTCTGGGGCGGGAAGAACGATTATCAATGGGCGCTTCGCGAATTCGATACGGAGAATCTCTACACCTTCCGGCAGGGGATCGACGAAGACAACATCACTACCTCCGTGAAGGCGTCGGAGCTTAAGGCGGGCGCGCTCTTTCGGCTCGGCGACCTGATCCGCCTGGGGGCGACGGTGACGCTCCCGCGCACATACACGTTTTCCGAAGACTGGAGCACGAGCTCCAAGACCGATTTCGACGATGGCTCCTCGGACCTTCAGGGCAACAGCGGAAGCTATGAGTACAAGCTGAATTTCCCCTTCGTGTTCAGCGCAGGCGCTTGCTTGCGGCTTCTCAACCTGACGGCCTCCGGCGAGCTCGAGTTCACCGACTGGAGCCAGGTCAAGTATTCCTCCGATCCGCCCGTCGCCGAGTACACGCGGACGGAGGCCAATCTGTTCATTCACGAGAATTACCGCGCCACGACCAGCGTGAAGGTCGGCGCCGAGTTCACGCTCCCCGCGACGGGCATCCAGCTGCGCGGCGGGTTGGCGCTTGTGCCTTCCCCTCTGCGGAACGTGAGCTCCGAGTACGATCGCAAGTACTTCTCGCTGGGCTTGGGTGTTCTACTCGATAAGCAACTGAAGCTTGATCTTTCGTGGACGCGGGGCATGTGGACTCAGACCACGCCGAGGTTGACCGAGGATGTGGTCGACCTGAGCGAGAAGGTCCATCGGGATCTGTTCCTAGCAACGGTAGCCTTTCGGTTTTGATTCGAAGGCGGAGGGCAATGAGAACGTGGCGGCGCGGCGAGAGCTTCCTCCTGAGAGCGATGGGAGGGGCGATCGCCGCTTCTTTTGTGATCCTGTGGGGTTGTGCGACGGGTCGGGTCCAGCCACCGGCTCTCATCGGCCGGGGGGAGCTGGATTACCCCCTCCAGGCCAAATTGGCTCAGATCCAAGGCGATGTGATTCTGGCACTGGACATCGATGAGCAGGGCAGAGTCGAACACGCTGCGATTGCCAAGTCCTCCGGTTTCCCAGTGCTGGACGATGCCGCATTGCGCTATGCCCAGTCGCTTCGGTTCCGCCCTGCGCGGGTCGGTCGCCGTGCCGTGCGGGCGCACACCGAACTCCTGCTCAAGTTCCGCCTCAGCCAGGAGAAGTTCGATCCGGATAGGTGGGTGGACGAAGTGCTGGGCTTGCAGTCCGACTTGCGGAAGGCGTCCGGCGAGCGTAAGCGCGAGGTGCTCGAAAGACTGTTGGAAGCCTACGTAGCTTTCGCTCGCTACGCTCAGAGTCAACGGAATCCGTCCCTCAGCCAAAAGGCCAGCGCCGTGGTTTCGCCTTCCGTTCGGGAGCGCTGGCGCTCTTTTTGGGGGGTTCACCCAGCCGGATTCACCGTGCTGGATGATTATCTGGAACGTTGTGACGACGCCCCTGACCTTCGGTCGCTGGCGGAGGACCAGCTGTTCGATGCGCTGCTGGAGGCCCAGCGGCAGCTTCGCTTGGATTCGCTGACGAGGGCTGGGGACCGCCGCCAGCGAGAGCAGATGATCGCGGCCATTCAATCCTACCTCGACACCCGTTTCCCTTCCTTGCATCACCAATTGGATCCGGTGAAGTAGGGGAAGTCGGCCGGATATCGGCCGTTCCTAGCCACGGAGCCCCGGCGGACCCGTGAAGAGAGGGACTGGGACCCCGAGGTTCGGAACGCCGCACTTCCGAAGGTTGCCACAGGCCTGTCACACGGTACCCCGAGGTGCGTACTGCGTCTGGCCAGGCTTCCTGCACTATCCCGACAAGCTGGGTTTGCTGGAATAGTGACGGCATCCCGGTTGTTCCAAGAAGTGCGGGGCAAGGCTCGCGGACGTACCGGAGCCGGGGGGAAGCCGGGCATCGCAGAGATCGGAGGGAACGCATGCGCTTCAGACATTGGACCGGAGCGAGGAAGAGACAAGACGCAGGGCTCGGGTGGAGGCGGCTGTGGGGAGCCCTGTTGGCCCCGAGCTTGCTGGGTTTCTTGTGGATGGGCAGAGCTCCGGCTCAGAACCAAAACCAAGAATCATGGAGGCTAGGGATGTATCTCCAGGTTGGTCAACAGGCGCCGGATTTCGAGCTCCCCGACAGTGAGGGGCGGATTCACCGACTTTCGGACTACCGCGGCAAGAAGGTGGTGGTCTATTTCTACCCGAAGGACGAAACACCCGGATGCACCAAGGAAGCCTGCAGCTTCCGCGATGCCCACAGTGTCTTTGCGCAACATGGGATCGCTGTGATTGGCATCAGCCCGGACCCCGTGTCCTCTCACAAGAAATTCGCGGAAAAGTACGGCTTGCCCTTTCCTCTGCTGTCCGACCCTGAACACAAGGTACTGGATGCGTACGGCGTCTGGCAGGAGAAGGTGACTTACGGGAAGCGCCACTTCGGCGTCGCCCGGACCACGTACATCATCGACGAGCAGGGCAAAGTGCTCCGCGTGTTCCCCAATGTGAAGCCTGAGGGCCACGCGGAAGAGGTGCTCTCCGCGCTCGGGATCAACGAGTAGCTGACCCCGGTCGGGCAACATCCCGACCCCGTTGTGCGCATGGAGCCGCCCGCGTGGAAAGGGGGTCGACGGGAGATGTCGGGTGTCGTTCCTCGGGGGCGTACCTCGCGGTGAGTTCCCTCGAGCGCTCAGGGCAATCGGAGCGGACGCTCGAGGGGGTGATCCCATTAGCGTCTTTCTGCGGCGCGAAGGGTGGGTTCGTTTGGATGCCCGGGGGGAAAAGTCTTCCTGCCTGGGCGTCGTTGGCCCCGGGAGATGCCTCGGTCTGTGCCACACTGAGGTCGCCACAGAGCGATCCAACTTTTCCACCTTCATGTCCAAAATTGGAAGCAGCTGGCCTGGAAATTGCAAACCGGTTAGATGCTGCCGGCGATTTTGTGCCGGTGCGGCCGGTTTTCCGCCACTCTTGCCCAGATTTCTCGCAGGATAAGCTGGGGGACGTCCAAAGCGGGGGCATTCCCGGTGGGGTAATGGTTTTGGATGGCATTGGGACGGTCCGGCTCGGAAGAACCAACCGGGAGGCTCCAGCATGGATGGAGGGTTGGCTCGCTTCCTGCGGGGGAAGAGCATTTACTTCGCAATGGTAGCCATTGGCGCTACCGCGCTGACCGTATGGTGGGGGCTGGCCTTCCCAGCGGTCGGGACAAAGGCTCTTCAATGGTCGGACATCGTTTTTGAATCCTGCGTGCTTGCCCTGTTCCTGATAGGGCTCGCGGGTTGGCTTCTGGGTATGTCGGACATGAGCCCGCGTTCGGTGCCGCTGGGCTTCGTCATCTTGGCAATCGGCGGGACCGCCAATCTTCTGGACGAGTTCTGGGCGTTGCCGGAGTGGCTACAGGACGTGGATCAGAAGATCCAGCTGGTGGGTTTCGGGGTGCTGGCGGCGGGGCTTTATCGGGATCGGCGCGAAAAGCTGGCCCTCCTCGAGCGGAATCGCCAAATGGCTGAACTTGCCGCGGCCAGTGAGTCCCGATATCGCGCCCTGCTGGACAACACGCTAGTCGGCGTCTATCTGGTCGAGGACGGCAAATTCCGGTACGTGAATCAGGAGTTTTGTCGCATTTTCGGTTATACGAAGGATGAGATCGAAGGCAAACTCGGCCCCCTCGACCTCACGGCCCCCGACTACTTGGCCGTGGTCCAAGAGGAGCTGCAAAAGCGTCTGACCGGAGAGAAAGCCTTCTCGCGATACGGCTTCAAGGCGCTGCGGAAGGACGGGACCCTGATCGACGTGGAGGTGCACGGGGCGCGTTTGGAGCAAGGCGGCCGGGTCTGGATCCACGGGGTAATCCTGGATGTGACGGAGGCGCGCCGGGCCGAGCAAGAAAGGCGGTTCGTGATGGCGCAGTTGGCCCAGGCGCAGAAGATGGAAGCCATCGGCATGCTGGCAAGCGGCATCGCCCACGACTTCAACAACCTGCTGAGCGCTGTGCTCGGCAGCGTCACCCTGCTCCGAACGCGGCAAGACCTGCCCCCGGACGTGCAGGGAGACCTTGGGACCATCGAAACGGCGGGGAGAAAGGCAGCTGAGCTCACGCGGCAGTTGTTCGCCCTCGCCAAGGGGGGACAGGGTCCTCATCAGCCGCTGGCCCTCGGCGACTGCGTTACGCAAATCGCAGAGCTCGTGCGGCGGACTTTCCCCAAGGCCATTCGTCTGGAGGTACAGATCGATCCGGACGCCCCGCTCATTGAGGGCAACCAGACGCAGATCGAACAGTGCCTGCTGAATCTTTGCATCAATGCGCGCGATGCCATGCCTGACGGCGGCGTACTGACCATCCGCGTCTCCTCCCTCCCCCAAGACCGTCTCGGCAGGGCAAGCCTGATTCTCCCGCAAAGGGAGCGCTACGTCGAGATTCTCGTGGAGGACACCGGCGTGGGAATGGATGAGAAGGTCCGGGAGCGGGTCTTCGAGCCGTTTTTCACCGAGAAAGGTCAGCGAGGGGGCACGGGTCTAGGTTTGGCCATCGTGTACAATATCGTTCGCAACCACGGGGGCTGGATCGACGTGGAGAGCAGCCCCGGCAAAGGCACTTCCTTCCGCCTGCTATTCCCGGCTTTGCAGCAGGAGGAGCCAAGTGTCCGTTAGCGGATGAAGTCCCCGGGGGATCACGCGCTGGAGTCCGGCGTGGGTCGGGTAGTGAGCCTTGGTGTGCCCGTGATGGCCCTTCCGGCGGCAAATTGCGTAGCCCGGGGGCGGTGCCTGCGTTCGGGCAACGGGTTCTTCACGTCGCGCAGCTTCGGGCGGACATCGGCGAGCTCACCTCGGAACGCAAGGGCTTGAGGGAGCGCGAGTTCACGCTTGACATTCCGAGCCAGTTTCTCTATATTGGTGCCGCAATTGGATCAGGTGGAGGTAATGTCAGGAGGATGAGTCCGAATGTACGCCATTGTGGAAATCGCCGGAAAGCAGCTCCGAGTGGAGAAGGGCAAGGAATACGTCACTCCGAAGCTTCCGTTCGAACCGGGCATGCAGGCAGAGTTCGATCGCGTCTTGTTCCTGCGAGAGGATACGGGGGTCCGCGTGGGCTCTCCCGTGGTTGAGGGAGCCAAGATCGTGGCGACGGTAGTCGCGCACGGCCGGGACGAGAAAGTGGTGGTGTTCAAGAAGAAGCGGCGCAAGGGGTACAAGGTGAAACGCGGTCACCGGCAGCCGCAATCTGTCATCCGAGTGGACGATATCGTAGCTTGAGGCAATAGGAGGTCGATTTATGGCTCACAAGAAAGGTGTGGGGAGCTCCAAGAACGGGCGGGATAGTAACCCCAAGATGCTGGGGGTGAAGCGCTACGACGGGCAGTTCGTGCGCGCCGGAAGCATCTTGGTGAGGCAGAGAGGGACGAAGATCCACCCTGGCCGGAATGTCGGCATCGGGGGAGACGACACGCTCTTCGCCCTGGTGGATGGCTACGTGAAGTTCGAGACGAAAGGGCGGAACAAGAAAGTCGTGAATGTGCTGAGCTGATGTGGAGAACAGGGCTGAGGAAGGAACTCAGCCCTGTTTGTTTGGGGGAAACCCACCGGAGAAACGTCAGGAGATGCGACGCGCGAGAGGGCGAGAGTAGGCGCGTGCGGACTTGAACCGCGAAGGGAGGGAGGTCGAGATGGCTCGAAGGAAGATTGCGCTCATCGGCGGAGGACAGATCGGGGGCATCGCGGCGCTGCTGATCGCGCAAAAGGAGCTCGGGGATGTGGTGATCCTGGATATTCCCGAAAAGGAGAACTTCGTCAAAGGGAAGGCTTTGGATATCCAGGAAATGACGCCCATCGATGACTCCGATTGCAACCTCACAGCCACCTCCAGCTACGACGACGTGGCTGGCGCCGACGTCACCATCATCACCGCAGGTGTTCCGCGCAAGCCCGGCATGTCGAGGGAGGATCTTCTCGAGGTGAATTTGAAGATCATCTCCGACGTCGCCGCCAACTTGAAACGGGTAGCTCCCGATGCCTTCCACATCGTGCTCACCAACCCGCTGGACTCGATGGTCTACGCCTTCAAGAAGCTCACTGGGTTCCCGAAGCAGAAGGTGGTGGGCATGGCGGGAGTACTGGACACAGCCCGTTTCCGCGCCTTCGTGGCCATGGAGTTGGGAGTGTCCGTGGAAGATGTAGCCGCTGTGGTGTTGGGAGGACACGGCCCCACGATGGTGCCTCTGCCCAGGCTTTGCACGGTGGGTGGAATTCCCCTCACCGAGCTTCTGCCGAAAGAGCGCATCGACGCCATCGTGCAGCGGACGCGGGACGCCGGCACGGAGATTGTGAAGCTGCTCGGCAATGGCAGCGCCTATTTCTCCCCCGCCGCCAGCGCCGTACTGATGGCGGAGGCATACCTCAAGGACAAGAAGAGGGTCGTCCCCTGCGCCGCCTACCTGGAAGGCGAGTATGGGATTCACGGCTATTACATCGGCGTGCCGGTGATCATCGGGGCGGGAGGTGTGGAAAAGGTCCTCGAGGTGCAGCTGACGGACGAGGAACGGGCGATGTTGATGAACTCCCTCGAGGCTGTGAAGAAGGCTGTGGCGGAGACCAAGCTCTGAAGTGGAGGATTCGGGGATCCGAAAGGCCACCTGCCTCCGACCTCGGGGGAAGGTGGCCTTTTCTTTGAGCCCAAAGGTGGGGCCGGGGGCAGATCCTGCGGCCAGTGAAAACGGAAGAGCAAACGGGCGAGGACGCAGCCATGCGTGAGGTTCCCGCTGAGAGGATCAGCTCCGAGGTGGCTCGATTGTGCATCGAGGCGAGCTACGAGTTGGGCGAGGATGTCATCCAGGCATTCCAGCAAGCCTTGGAGAAGGAAGAATCTCCTGTAGGCAAGGCCATTCTCGAGCGCCTCATCGAGAACGCTCGGATCGCCGCCCAGGGCGAGTATCCCTACTGCCAAGATACCGGTTTTGCGGTGGTATTCGTGGAGCTGGGCCAGGAGGTCCAGGTGGTGGGGGGCAACCTCGTGGACGCCGTGAACGAGGGCGTGCGGCGGGGCTACGCCGAGGGGTACTTGCGGAAATCGATCGTGAATGACCCGCTGTTCAGGCGGATCAACACGGGCGATAATACGCCGGCCGTCATCTGGACGGAGATCGTGCCCGGAGACAAGATTCGGCTCACCGTCGCGCCCAAGGGGGGAGGCAGTGAGAACATGAGCGAAGTCCGGATGCTCAAACCGGCCGACGGGGTGGAAGGTGTCAGACGATTTGTGATTGAGCGTGTCAGCCGCTCGGGCGGAGATCCTTGTCCGCCGATCATCGTGGGTGTGGGAATCGGGGGGACCTTCGAGAAGTGCGCCTGGCTTGCTAAGAAGGCCTTGCTGCGCGAAGTGGGCTCAAGGAATCCCGACCCCGACTACGCCCAACTCGAACTGGAACTTCTGGAGGAGATCAACAAGCTGGGCATCGGTCCGCAGGGACTGGGCGGCCGTGTGACGGCGCTGGATGTGCACATCGAGACCTTCCCGTGCCACATCGCCTCCCTTCCCGTGGCGGTGAACATTCAGTGCCACGCGGCTCGCCATAAGTCCGTCACGATTTGACCCGCCCGTTTACGGTGAGACGAGAAACTGGGAAGGGAGGTCAAGACATGTCATCGGCCTTCAAACGCTTGAGCACCCCACTGACCGACGAGGTCGTGCAGGGCCTTGTGGCTGGCGACAACGTGCTCCTCAGCGGGGTCATCTACACGGCGCGCGACGCCGCCCACAAGCGGCTGGTCGAGCTGCTTCAAAAGGGAGAGCCGCTTCCTCTGGACATCCGTGGCCAGGTCATCTACTACGTCGGCCCGACGCCGGCGCGCCCGGGGAAGGTGATCGGAGCCGCGGGGCCCACCACTAGCGGCCGTATGAACGCGTATGCGCCGCAGCTCATCGCCGCCGGACAAAAGGGCATCATCGGCAAGGGAGAGATGGGGCCGCAAGTACAAGAGGCTCTGGAGCGGTACAAAGCGGTCTACTTCGCCGCCATCGGGGGAGCGGGAGCGCTGATCGCCCAGTGCGTGGTTTCGTCCGAGGTGGTGGCGTACGAGGAGCTCGGCCCCGAGGCCATCCGCAGGCTCGTGGTCAAGGAACTTCCGCTCACCGTGGCCCAGGATTGTCATGGTGGCAACTTGTACCGCGAGGGTAGACTCCGCTACCAGCTGGCCTAAACCCCCGCACTAGAATTTTCCAATCGCGAGAAATGGAAGCCGCAAGTTCCGAGAAATGGGGAAAAGCTCGGAGGACAGCCCGAAAGGGCGCCTCTGATGGCTGAGAGGCGGAGCGAGCGGCTGGGGGGTGGGAGGCCTCGTTGGTACAACGATTGCCCAAAATAGACCCTGGCGACCCCCCGCTTGGAGATGGGTCGCAGGAGGGAGGCGGGATCGGCGGGAAAAACCATCGCACTAAGCGGCTAACGGGCAAGGGGGCACGGTGCGCGAGGACTACTGCTCTTGGGACCGAAGGGGAGGGAGCATGACCGAGGTGATCCGTCACGATCTGATCATCCTGGGTTCGGGGCTCGCGGGTTTGCGCGCCGCGGTGGAAGCTTGCCGCGTCAGCGGCGGGAAGATCAGTGTCGGTCTGGTTTCGAAGGTCCAGTTGATGCGCGCTCATTCCGTGTGCGCGGAAGGCGGAACAGCCGCTGTCCTCCGACCGGAGGAAGGCGACAGCTTCGAGCTGCACGCTTGGGACACGGTGAAGGGGAGCGATTTCCTGGCGGACCAGGATGTGGTGCACCGTTTCGTGCGCATCATGCCGGAGGAGATCCTACTCCTGGAACACTGGGGGATCCCGTGGTCGCGGGATCCGGACGGCCGCATCGCTCAGCGCCCGTTCGGGGGACACAGCTTCCCGCGCGCGACCTTCGCGGAGGACAAGACCGGGTTTTTCGAGATGCAGACGCTCTACGACACGCTGCTCAAGTACGATAACTGGACGGGCTACAGCGAGTGGTTCGCTACGTCCATTCTGGTGGAAGATGGGCGGTTCCGGGGGCTGACGGTCATCGAAATGGCCAGCGGCAAGTTCTACGTGATGGAGGGCAAGGCTCTGATCATCGCCACGGGCGGGGCGGGAACCCTCTTTGGCTTCACCACGTATTCGCAGACCGTCACGGGCGACGGCCTTGCCTTGGCCTACCGTGCGGGCATCCCGCTCGAGGACATGGAATTCCTCCAATTCCATCCAACCGGCTTGATCCCGAGCGGCATCCTGATGACCGAAGCTTGCCGCGGGGAGGGGGGCTATCTTCTCAACAATCGGGGGGAGCGTTTCATGGCCAACTACGCCCCGGAGCGGATGGAGCTCGCCCCCCGCGACGTGGTCTCGCGCGCCATGATGACCGAGATCGAGCAGGGTCGAGGGTTCAAAGGGCCGCGAGGGTTGGATTACCTGCACCTGGACCTCCGCCACTTAGGCCGTGACCGGATCCTGGAGCGATTGCCCCTCATCCGCGAAGTGACGTTGAAATTCCTGGGACTGGATCCCATTGAGGAGCCCATCCCCGTCCGGCCGGTGGCTCATTACTCCATGGGCGGGATCGAAACGGACATCGATGGCAAGACGCGCGTCGAAGGGATCTGGGCGGCGGGCGAAGCGGCGGCGGTGAGTCTACACGGAGCCAACCGGCTGGGGACCAATTCCACGGCGGAATGTCTCGCCTGGGGGGCCATTTCAGGCAAGCAGGCGGCTGAGTACGTCATGCAGCAGGGCCCTGCCGAGAAGGCGCCCGAGGAGTTGGTCCGCAGAGAGTACGAGCGCGTGTTCGGGGATTTGCTCCGTAGGGAAGGCCGGGAGAACCTGTACCATCTGCGGCAGGAACTGCGCGACACGATGGTCACCGCCGCCGGGGTCTTCCGGACGGGCGATCAGCTGGAAGAGGGGCTGCGCAGGGTGCGCGAGATCCGGGAGCGCTTCCAATTCATCTCGATTCAGGACAAGGGGCGGGCCTACAATACCAATCTGATCCACGCGTTGGAGACGGAGAACCTGATCGACGTGGCCGAAGTGCTGCTTGCCGGTGCCCTGGCCCGCGAGGAGTCGCGAGGGGCCCATGCCCGGCGCGATTTCCCCAAGCGCGACGACGAAAAGTGGCTGAAGCACACATTGGCGTTCCGCACGCCGGAAGGCCCCCGACTCGAGTACAAACCCGTGGTCATCACAACGTGGAAGCCGGTCGAGCGTACGTACTGAGGGTTCTCGACAGGAGGTAGTGCCATGGCAAATGGGAGTCAGACAGGCCAGATTGGCCTTCGCGGATGGGTGTATGCCGGACGATTCGGGCTGGAGCGCTACGCCTACACCCTCCATCGGATCACGGGCCTCGGGTTGTTGCTGTACTTCCTCATGCACATCTTCGTGACTTCATCCCGGGCCCTCGGCCAGGCGGCGTGGGAGTCGGTCATGGGCTTCCTCAGCCACCCCATCTTCCGGATTGGAGAATTCCTGGTGTACGTGGCTTTTGCCTACCACGCCTTGAATGGCGTGCGTTTGATCCTCGGCGAGCTCGGATTGGGGCTGGGCAATCCCGTGCGTCCCGAGTATCCCTATCCGATCGCGCATCGCCGACAACGACCGCTCTTCCTCGCCTTGATGATCATTTCCGGCATTCTGATCCTCGCCGGAGGCTGGGATTTCTTCGTGACAAAGCACTAGTGTTGGAGGCGTGACCCATGCGCGAAGCTACATTGTGGACGCTTCACCTCGCTGCCGGCGTGGTGATCCTGGTCTTCCTGAGCATTCACATGGGCATCATGCACCTGGAGGACGTCCTGACGGCCTTGGGTACGGGCTATCGCGATGCCTTGGGCTGGGCATCCGTTGTGATGCGGAACAAGCAGCTTTATTTCACCATCACGTACGTGATCTTGCTGGCTGCGGCCCTTTATCACGGCCTCTATGGCCTGCGGAACATCTTGTTGGAACTGGGTCCCGGCCCCACCGCGGTGCGCGTGATTCAGGGAATCCTCATCCTTCTGGGTGCGTCGCTTTTCGTGCTGGGGACGATCGCGGCCATTGCCGCCTACGTGCGGTAGGGAGGAGATGCCGATGTGCCAGTGGAACGAGCATTCCGGGCAGGCGCTCAGTGACGAGATCGTAAGGGAAGTGGTTTTCCGGGTGCAGCGGTACAGTCCTGGACAGGACCGGCCTGTGACGAGGGAGTACCGCGTCCCGGTGACGCGGGGAATGACGGTGCTGGACGGGCTTCACTACATCCGGGACAATCTGGACGCGACCCTTTCGTACCGCTTCAGCTGCCGCATGGGGGTGTGTGGCTCCTGCGGCATGTACATCAATTCCTTCCCGCGGCTCGCCTGCCAGACCCAGATCCTGGAGCTGAACTCGGACTTGGTGGACGTTCGGCCCATGCCCAACTATCCGGTGGTGAAGGATCTGGTGCCCGACCTCAGTCAGCTGTTCGCGAAGCACCGGGAAGTTCAACCCTTCATCATCCGCAACGAGCAGGAGCTCGAACACCCGACCGCTGAGTTCCTCCAGAAGCCCGAGGAGTTGCTTCGATACCTGCAGTTCACCTATTGCATCAAATGCGGTCTCTGTCTCACTGCGTGCCCGACGGTGGCGACCGACCCCCGTTACTTGGGCCCCCAGGCCTTGGCCCAGTCCTACCGGTACTGCGCTGACACCCGGGATGCCGGTGCCGAGGGAAGGCTGAGGATCGCGGCCGGCCGCGACGGCGTCTGGCGTTGCCATTTGGCGGGGGCATGTTCGGAGGCTTGCCCCAAGGGTGTGGATCCGGCGCTTGGGATCCAGCTGCTGAAGCGACTCGCCGTGCTGCGTGCCCTGTCCCTGAAAAAGCCGCATTCCCCAGCGCCAGTCGCTGGCAAGCGGACGGGCGTCGAGCGCCGACCCGGCATTCCGCAGCCGCCACCGCCCACTGTGGAGTCACGGTAAGTGCGGCTTCTCGCTGTCGGAGCGGTCCATTGCCGGCCGGATGGAGGCACGGACTCGGTTCCGCGCCGGGAGGGGAGGTCCGCTCCGGGTTCGCCTCGCGGGACGCAACCCGCTCCGGAGCTTTCCTCCGAGGGCTGCTCCACCTTCGTTGCATTTTCAGCTTGACTTCCTCTCCCACCTCGATTACCTTGCGCCAGATTCTGGGGCGGGGGGGAGGTGCTGTCGTCGGGCCGGTTGGGAAGCGACAGAAGTCTTGCCCGTCCCGATCCCTTGGGCTTTGCGTGAGAATGGGAGGAACGAATGCGCGTATCACGCCTTGTGGTTTTGCTGGCCATTCCAGCCTGGGCAGTGGCGCTTTCCGGTTGCACGAAGCGTTCGCCGACGGAGGCCCTGGATCCCAGGGAGGGAACCTGCGAGAGCTGTCACGTTGTGGGGGTAGCCTCGCAGGTCGAAGCCGGCTACGCCGTGAGCAAGGATTTTGTGACTTCGGTCCACGGAAGACGCGGCTGTACCGGGTGTCATGCGGGCACCGAAGAGCCGGCCAGGGAGCAAGAGGCCCACAAGGGTCTAGTTGACGATCCCTCAGGACGGGCGGGGAACATCTGCGCCTCGTGCCACCGGGAACGGGCGGAGCGTTACGGGCGCACGGTCCATGGGTCGCAGAGCGGGGTGCTGCGGGCGATCCGGGAACGAACCGGGGCGACGGAGTTGGCAGGCAATGCTCGCGACATGTTTGAGCAGGCCTGCGGAAGCTGTCACGCCAGCTGCGGCAAGTGCCACCTGAAACGCGATGCCGGTGGGAGCGCTCCGATCACCGCCCAACACACGATTTCCGGCGAACCCGATCCGCGCGAGAGCTGCCTGACCTGTCACGAAAGGCTTTCCCGAGAGTACCAGGGTCTCGTCCAAGGCAATCAGCCGGATGTGCATTTCGAGCGCGGCATGACCTGCTTCGATTGCCACCCGAGGAGCGGGTTCCACGGCGAGGGGCAGCCGGCTGAGAGCCGCTACGAGGTGGCCGATCTCCCCAGCTGCAGCGGTTGCCACCCGCAGGTGCTTTCCGAAACCACGACCAATATCTACCACCGGCTGATGGTGAAGAAGGTGCAGTGCCAGGTGTGTCACTCCCAGTCCTACCTGACGTGCTACAATTGCCATGTGAGCAGGCAGAGGAGCCAGTTGGCCCTCGAGGAGGTCGACTTCCGGATTGGGAAGAACCCAGCGAAGAGCGACCGCCATCCCTGGGACTGGGTGGTGCTGCGGCACGTTCCCATTGCGCCGGACAGCTATACCGACTGGGGAGTGAGCCAAACGCGGTTCTCGGAGTTCCCCACCTGGCGCTATGCGAGTCCGCACAACATTCGCAAGAAGACGACGCAGAATTCCGGTTGCTACGGCCCTTGCCACCTGAATGCTGCGGTCTTCCTCACGCGCGACTACCTACAGCAGAAGGTCAGCCAGGGGGCGATGGTTCCAGCAGAAATCGAGGCGAATGCGAACGTAGTGGTGGAGAAAGTGCCGTGATCCCTTCACGCCTGAGGGCTTGACAATTAGTCGAAATGAGGGTACCCATGTTCCTGCGAGGACGACGTCGGACGTTGTATGCCTTCTTGTGGCTCGTGCCGTTGTTTGCCCTGCTCCGATCTGCGTCGGGGCAAAGTCTCCAAGGCAGATCGACCACCGCCCTCTACGCCTTTGAACGAGCTCCCGGACCAAGCGGCCAGAGCCAGCACCTCCGCGGCTACCAGACGTTGGACTTTACGATTTCTCGCCTCGGGTGGCGGGGCCTATCCTTCCACCTGTATGGTTTCGCCAGCACTGACCTTCGCAGCAATACGGTGGATGACCCGCGCCTGTGGTTGTACAGCGCTTACCTCCGCTACGACTTCCGGGGGGGAGAGCTTCGGATTGGCCGGCAGCGCGTCTTCGCTGGGGTTGGGTTTGGCACCGTGGATGGAATCAGCGGGCGATACCTCTGGGATGGCAGGGCGGAGGTAGAAGCGTACGCAGGCCTCCAAATGCCCCTCACCGAGGGGTTGAAGGTGGACTCCTGGGACGAGAGCCACATGTTCGGGGGCCGATTGCGGAGTGCGGCGTGGCAGAAGACCCGTCTGGCGATGAGTTTCGTACAGAAGAGTCGCGCGCGCAAGGTCTACTTGACCCCGGGCGAGTTCACGGCCAACCGCTGGCTGCTGGAGAAAATCTCGGCTCTTCAGCAGCGGCGACTGGGCTTCGACGCGTGGCACAGTTTCGGCCCCGCCGAACTCTCCGCCAGGCTCGACTACGACCTGCTATGGAACCGGGTCCAGCGTGCGGAGTGCAATGCCCGCGGCAATCTCGGCAAGGTGGAAGTCGGGCTGGACTACATCTTCCGGAATCCGCTCGTCGATTGGAACTCCATCTTCGGTGTGTTCTCACAGAGGAGCAATCAGGAGATAGCCGGCCGAGTGCTGTACGTCCTTTCGCGCGAGGTGGGCCTCTTCGCCCGGGCGGCCTGGATCGGGCTGGAAGGGGAATCTTCTCGGCGTTTTTCGCTCGGGCTGCGCGCTCGCGGGGGAACGCTCGGTCTGGCGCATCAATCCGGCTACGGTGGCGATCGCTGGGGCCTTGTTGGCGACTATCGCTGGAAGGTGAATAAAAAGCTCTGGCTTCATGTGAGTTCCGACTACAACACTTACCGTTACTACGGGCTCGATGCTGAGTGGGAGTACACCCTCGCCGGAACCGTCGGGGCAACCTGGTATCCCTCCCGCGGGCTCCGATTGGATCTGGAGTTCCAGGGTCTACAGAATCCCCACCTGGACTCCGATCTGAGGGCACTGCTGAGGGCCTCTTACAGCTTCCGAACGTGACCTGTGGAGGTTGACTTTCCGGCGAAGGGTCAAGGACGAGGAGATCGAGCGATGAGGAGCGTGGCAAGAGGACGACCGTGGATCCTCGGCTTCTTCTGCGCACTTTTGTTCATCGGGTGGTTCACTGCGTGGGGACAGGGCAGGAAGGAACTGATCAAATTCTCGCATAAGCGACACGTCCGAGAGCTCGGGGCTGAATGCTCCGCGTGCCATCCCACTGCGGCCCAAAGCCAGCTCTCGCAGGACCGTCTATTGCCGACGATGGAGCAGTGCGGGGCCTGTCACGATGTGGCGGACGAAAGCCAGTGCCTTCGTTGCCACACTTCCCAGGAGAAATTGGAGGCCTTGGCGAATCCCGTGCGGAAGTACCGTTTCAGTCACGCTCTGCATCTGGAGAAAACCAAGCTCACTTGCCTGCAGTGCCACAAGGGGATCGATCAGGTGGACCTCGGGGATGGCCGCAAGATCCCACCGCGCGAGAGCTGCAACGTTTGCCACAATGGGTCGCTCGTGTCCCAGGAATGCCAGCTCTGCCACCTGGATGAGGTACAGGTGCTCCCGATGAACCATACTCCGGACTGGCCGCACGAGCACATGACCCAGCTGAGGGCCGGCGCGGAGAAGGACTGCGCGCATTGCCACCAGAACCGGGAATGCCAGGATTGCCACGAGGCGGTCGATCTTCTGAGCTCGAAGCTACTGCCGACGGAGTATTTCTCCGGTTTTCGCCCGAGCCCCGGGTCCCATGTGCCGCTTGCGCTGGCGCGCGTCCATGATCTGAACTACCGCTACTGGCACGCCTTGGATGCCGAAGGGAAGGCGGAGCAATGCCAGGTTTGCCACGAGGCGAATCAGACCTGTGTGCAGTGTCACTCCGAGCGAACGGCGGGGGGTGCCTTCAGGCATCGGCCCGCATGGCACGGAGGCGCGGACTGGGGCGCCATCCGAGGGGCCGTGGGCTCTGGCGGCGGACGGCATGCCGAGCTCGCGGAACGGGACATCGAGCGCTGCGCCTCCTGCCACGACGTTCAGGGTGCGGATCCCACCTGCCTCATGTGCCACACCGATTTCGACGGCGTCAAGGGGACGGATCCGAAGACGCACGGGGCCGGCTTCTCAGAACGTTTTGGAGAATCCTCCGAGTTCCATCACGACCCCGGGGCCGTGTGCTTCAATTGCCACGTCCGGACCCGAGCGGGAGAGGGCTTCTGCGGCTATTGCCACGGCAAGAAGTGAGTCGCGAGGCGAATGGCGACCATGGCCACCGGGGCTCGCGTTCGGTTTCGGGACGCGAGCCCCGCGCGTTTTCGGCGGCTTTCCCCAAGCATGTGCATTGGGCGCGGAAGGGTCATCGAGGAGGGCGGGTATGGCTTGCATGATGGTGAAGTCCGCGTGGCTCAGCCTCACGGGGGTTGTGATCCTGGTCTGCGCGGCGAGCGCAGCTCCTCGCTGGCTTGTGCTGAAGCACTACGATGAGCAGCACGTGGCGAGAATCGCGCTGCCTGTCGGCGGGATCGGGACGGGCACGATTTCCTTCGGCGGCCGCGGCGAGTTGCGGGACTGGGAGATCGTGAACCGTGCGGCCAAAGGCTTCCACGCTGGGCCAGGTGTCCATGCCTCGCTCGAACACGTGATGCCGTTCTTCGCCATCTGGGTTCGTCGTCCGGACGGGTCGAAACAGACCAAAGCTCTTCTCGGACCCCTGGCGGATCACGAATACGAGAGCATGATGGGCACGCCCGTGCCGAATCACGGGCTACCGCGTTTCCGACACGCCACCTTCGATGCCTCTTACCCGTTCGGTCGAGTGAATCTCTGGGATGAGCAGATGCCCGTCCGCGTGAGCGGGGAGGTTTTCAACCCGCTCATCCCTGCCGACGCCGAGGCAAGCGGACTTCCCATTCTGGTGCTGACGTATCATGTCACGAACGAAACTGACGCTGTGCTGGATGTTTCCGTTTGCGGGAACTTCGAGAACTTCATCGGGATGGACGGGCACGAGCTCACACGAACCTGGAGCAATGCGTTCATCGTGACGGGGGCGAAATCGAACAAGAATCGTTTCCGCCGGGGGAAGGGCTTCCAAGGGATTTACATGTGGTCCGAAGGGGTACCGGCGGATGCGGCCCAATGGGGCACCATGGCTTTCGTCACCCTGGCGAAGGAGGGGGTCAGCTACCGAACTGCGACGCCGCTGCGCTACTGGGGCGGAACCTTGCTCAACCTCTGGGATGACTTCTCCGACAATGGGCAGTTCGATGAGAATTACGAGCCGAACTCTGACTCTCCCTTGGCATCGCTGGCGGTCCGTTTCTCCCTGCCTCCGCGGGGCACTTACGCCGTCCAGTTCTTGATCGCTTGGCATTTCCCGAATCGTCAGGACTGGAATGGGAAGGAAACCATTGGCAACTACTACACGACGCGTTTCTCCGACGCTTGGGACGTGTTGGAGAAGGTAGTGCCGAGGCTCGAAGAACTCGAGGAGATGACCGCCCGGTTCGTCAGCGCTTTGGTCGGGAGCGACTTGCCGCCGGAGGTCAAGGAGGCCGCTTTGTTCAACCTGAGCACGCTGCGCTCCAACACGTGCTTCCGCATCCCAAGCGGCCATCTTCTGGGATGGGAAGGCACATTTGACGACGGCGGTTGCTGCCACGGCTCCTGCACGCATGTTTGGAATTACGAGCAGGCCACTGCCTTCCTCTTCGGTGAGCTTTCCCGCACCATGCGCGAGGTCGAGTTCGGCTACGCCACGCATCCTGACGGATTGATGAACTTCCGCGTGGCTTTGCCTTTGGACAAGAATCGGGAGGTGCGCGGATTTGCAGCGGCGGACGGGCAGATGGGCACGATCATGAAGATGTACCGCGACTGGCAGCTCTCCGGGGACGACCGTTTCCTGAGGAGCTTGTGGCCGCAAGTGCGCAGGGCACTGGAGTTCTGCTGGATTCCCGGCGGCTGGGATGCCGATAGGGACGGGGTGATGGAGGGAATCCAGCACAATACGATGGACGTCGAGTACTTCGGCCCCAATCCGCAGATGGGGATCTGGTACCTCGGGGCGCTCCGAGCCGCCGAAGAAATGGCGCGAGATCTGGGCGAGCAGGAATTCGCTGCTACCTGCCGCGAACTCTTTGAAAAAGGGAGCCGATGGATCGATGCGAACCTGTTCAACGGCGAGTACTACGAGCACAAAGTGGTCGTACCTCCGATTGACTCCTCCACCCTCAACCTGTTCCGGGGTTCGGCGGGAGCGAAGGATTTGGAGCATCCGGACTACCAGCTGGCTGAGGGTTGCCTCGTGGATCAGCTCGTGGGCCAGTACATGGCACACATCTGCGGCCTGGGCTACCTGGTGGATCCGCAGCATGTCCGCACGGCGCTGCAGAGCATCCTGAAATACAACTGGCGCGATTCGCTCTTCGATCACTTCAACAACATGCGCACCTACGCGGCCTGCGACGAATCGGCATTGATCATGGCCGCTTACCCGAAGGGACGTCCGAAGTACCCCTTCTCCTACTTCAACGAGGTGATGACCGGCTTCGAGTATACCGCCGCAGTGGGCATGCTGTACGAGGGAATGATCGAGGAAGGACTGCGGGTGATCCGCAGCGTTCGTGCCCGCTACAACGGGCTGCGTCGGAATCCCTTCGACGAGGCGGAGTGCGGCCACCACTACGCCCGGGCGATGGCCTCCTGGGCCGCCATCCTCGCCTTGACCGGCTTCCACTACTCCGGAGTCGAACGAACCTTGACCTTCTCGGCGCCCAAGAAGGCGGTGAGCTGGTTCTGGTCCAATGGCTACGCCTGGGGAACGGTGCAGCTCACTCCCGCCGGCGACCGGGTGGCGGCGGATCTGGAGGTCTGCGGAGGGAGCCTCCGCGTGCGCCAGTTGGTTCTGCGCGACTTCGGCAGCGCCACTCTGGACCCCGAACTTCGGCTACAGGCAGGTGACAGGGTTACCCTCTCCGTGCCGAGAGCCGATCAGCCTTGACAGGCTAATCCCCCTGGTGGCCAGCTTCGAGCCGAGAGCCCGCGCCTCGACGCCCCTCGTCGGGTGGCGGTATTTCCGGCAAACCAGGACGGCTACGGTAGTCCGGGAAGGACGGCGCAGGGCAAACTTGCCCGTGCGACCCATCTCCTGCTGTGGCCTCGCTCGGGATAGTGGCCCTTTCCCTCTCCTTGCGACCTGCCTGCGCGGCCATCCCTGCGCTGAGGAGCCCTTTCTTCCTGATCCTCTTCGTCCCCGGGCCGACTTTGCGCAAGCCGGGCCCTCGGAGGCGAAGGGTAAGCTGCGGGGTCTTGACCGTGGGTCAGGTCGCCGGGGTTTCCGCCCCGGCGACCTGCCGCAGCCGGTCAGTCCTCCACCTTCTCCAGGTCTTCCTTTGGGGCCCCGCACTGGGGACAGGATTTGGGACGGCAGCGGCCCTTGACCTCATGTCCACAATTACGGCAGCGCCACTTCGCCATGGATTCCTTCCTCCGCGATTCGTTCGCCTTGCAATCGATGGAGATCACTTCCGCAAGCTAGTCCCGGCGAGCAGGAGCCGCGGTCAATTCGGTTTGCCGGCCTCTTGGGCCAGGATCTCGCGGACGATGGCCACGTTTTCGCCGGGCTCGTCCCGGTACTTCGGGAACATGCCGACGACCACAGCATCGCCGGGTTTGATGTTGGCAAAGGCGTACTGAAACGCTGCGCGCAGCTGTTCCGGCGTGGTCGCATTCCGGCCGGCAGCCAGCACCTTGAAGGCTAGACAAGGTTTCCGCGTCGATCGGATGAAGCGGACCATCCTCTCGCGATCCTCGGGGAGGTAGGCTTCCTTGCCGTCGATCCTCCGGTTGATATTGTAGAAGCAGGTCATGTAGAAGTCCACGTCCCAGCCCTTTTCCTCGACATATTCGAGGGCTTCCGGAACGTGGCTCCCGAGGCCCACCAGCACTCCCTGATCCCGGATGGCCTTGAGGATGTCCTGCACGGAGTCGATCTCCCCTGCCAGCCACAGGCGATCGGTCCTCGAGCCATGATGGTAGATGCCTATCGGGCGCATCCCGGCGATCTCAGCCACATTGCGGAAGGGATCGGCCATCTCGGTGGCTGTCTGGGCGATCCATTGGATTGTCCCTCCTTCGTTCCGGTATTCCCGGAGGAGACGGAGGATGTGCCGATCCCCGCGCGACTGCCAGGTGTTGATCCCCAGCTCTTCACAGCGCCGCAGGAGTTTCTTCGCATTGGCGGCGGTGAAATAGTCCATCATCTCTTCGTCGCGCTCGCGCGACCAGTGCGAGTTGCCGCTGATGGGATTCCCACCCACGATGAGCCGGCTCACCCGGTATGGACCTAAGGGGATGGTGGGCAAGGTCTCCGCGGTCCTCGCCGCCGGCTTCTGCGGATCGCGGAGTTCGCGAGCTGCCACGCCGATCCCTGCGGCCAAACCGATGAACTCCCTTCGCGTGATTGGCTCCCTGACCATCGGTCCCTCCTCGCGCATCCCGGGCGCGCGCTGGTCTGAAGACCCATTGGGGCTGCCGCCGGCCTACAGGCTAGCGGCGAAGTCCTGGCCGAACTGCCGGCATCGCTCCAACTCTTCCTCCGACGGCACCAGCGTGGCTTTCACAGCCGGCACGGGGACGGTCAGTTTCAGATCCTGCAGGCGTGCCTCGATGAGTTTGGTGGCCTCGCCGCTCCAGCCGTAGGAGCCGAATGCTCCTGCCTTCTTCCCCTTCACCTCGACGAAAGATAGCCAATACAGGACGTCCCAAATGGGCTTGACCGCGTCCCCGTTGAAGGTGGGCGAGCCGAACAAAAGACCATCGGCCGCCTCAATCTGGTCGAGGATGCTCACCACGTCAAGTCCCTTGGCGTCGAGGAGCGAGCATTCCACGCCGGCCTTTCGGAGCCCCTCGGCGATCGCTTCAGCCATGCGAGCAGTGTTGTTGTACGCGGCCACGTAGAAGATCAGCACCTTCTTGCCGACCTTTTCGATGGGGCGGCTCCACTCCGCATACGTCTCGATGGCCCATTTCGCCCGTTGTCTCAGGATGGGGCCGTGGCTGGGCGCGATGATCCGCACATCGAGTTGGCGCACCTTCTGCACCGCTTGCCAGATCTTGCTCTTGTTCACCCGCAGGATGTGATCGTAGTAGATGCGGAACTCATCGCTGAAGTCGCCCACGAGGTCGTCGAACATGCGCTCGTCAGCGTAGTGGGCGGCGAACCCGTCGCAGGAGAAGAGGATCCCATCCTGGGGCAGGTACGAGAAGAAGGTTTCGGGCCAATGCCAGAAAGGTGCGCTCAGGAAGCGCAGGCTCCTCCGCCCGAGCGATAGCTCTTCCCCGTCGGCGACGACTCGGGACTTGAACTCGCGATTAGTAACCTGCTGGAGATAGCGTACCCCGGCCTTCGAGCTCACCACTTCCGCCTTTGGCGCTACCTCGAGTACCTTGGCCAGCGAGCCGGAGTGGTCCATTTCGGCATGATGTCCGATGATGTAGTCGATCCGCGCCATGTCCACAACCGAGGATATCTTCTCGAGGAAGAGCTCGGTGAAATCCGCATGCACGGTGTCGATCAGCGCGACTTTCTCATCAACGATGAGGTACGCATTGTAAGTGGTGCCGTGCGCGGTCGGCACGACGATGTCGAACCAGCGCAGGTTCGCATTGAGCACTCCCACCCAGTAAACCCCTTCCGTGATTCGCAACGCTCCCACGACGTCCTCCTCCTATCCGTTTCTTGCTCTCTCCATTAGCCTGTCGGTCGACCGTGTCCACGCTTTTGGCTGGGGGCAGTGGTTCGAAACTCCCGCCCTCGCTTCTCAGCTCCAGATCACGAAGCGAAGTCGAAATCCGGGTTTTCCAGCTCTCGCCGGATGCTCCGCAGGTCGGCCTGTTCGGCCACGATTTGAAGCAGGCGAGGTACCTGGTCGCGGAATCCGATGGCAATGGCGCCAACCGCTTTCCCCTCCCGCAGGACGAGCTTTCGGTACCGGCCCTCCTCCGGCTGCATTAGGCGGATGTGTTCCACTCCGGGACCTTCGGCCAGCACGTCGCCGACCGAGGTGAGATCGATCCCGGCCACTTTCAGGGATGCGGTGGGGATGGACCCGTGGTACTCGACTTTCTCCCCGAGGATGTTGGCTGCGACGACTTGGGCCTGATCCAGTGCGGGCGGGATGATCCCGTAGATGCGCCCGCGATGTTGGGCCACATCGCCGCAGGCATAGATGCGAGTGTCGCTCGTCCGGAGGTAATCGTCTACGATCACGCCCCGATCGCAAGTCAGTCCGGCGTCGCGGGCGAGCTCGATCTCCGGCCGGATGCCGGCGCTGATGAGCACCAGATCGGCCCGCAACCGCTGGCCGTTCTCAAGGTGCACTTCTCGCACCCGGTCCATCCCTACGAGGCGTGCGACGGAGTTTCCGAGCACAAAGCGCATGCCCTGCTGCTCCAGCAACCGCTGCAGCACCTCCCCGCCTTCGCGATCCAGTTGCCGCGGCAGAAGATGATCGTTGACCTCTACAACCGTGACCGAGAGGCCGAGGCTGAGCAATCCCTTTCCCGCCTCCAGGCCGAGGAGTCCGCCTCCTACGACCACCGCCTGTTGGGCATCCAGGGCGGATTCGCGGATGGCCAGCGCGTCGTCGATGGTGCGGAGGGTGAAGACGCCCGAAAGCTCGCGCCCGACGATTGGGGGCGTCGCGGGCCGGCTCCCCGAGGCAATCACAAGCCAGTCGTAGCTCAAGATCTGCCCGCTGCGGAGCTCCGCTTGTCGACCCTCGCGGTCCACCCGGACCACCGGATCACGGAGCCAGACCCGGATCCCCTGCGCTTCGTACCAGCTTGGCTCATAAAAGAGCAGGTCCTCAATCCCCAGCTCACCCGCGAGGAACCTGGGCAGCTGTGGGCGGGCGTAATAATGATACCTTTCCTCGGCCGCGATGTGGATCTCCAAGCCTCGTCGCCTCTTGACTAGTTCCCACGCGACTGTGAATCCGGCGACCCCGTTGCCGACGATCACGACCCGGCCACCGGGTCCCTCTTCGGTAGCCTCAGGAGCGCTCTCCGGCTGGAAGAGGGACCGATCGGCTCCGCAAACAGGGCAGACCCAGGCCTCCGGCAGATCTGCGAAGGCGGTCCCCGGAGCGATCCCCTGGCTCGGATCCCCAGCCTCGGGATCGTAGGTGTATCCACAGATCCGGCAGACGTAACGCACGCAGCCCTCCTCTCAGTCTGCCTGTACGAAGGCGTGGCCGCTTGCCCTTCCGGCACGGCTTTTGGGGTTGGCCTGCAAAGGCGCTCGAAATGGGGGGAAACTTCCGCACCTGCCTTCCGTCGCAATCTCCTCGCGCTTTCGACGCTGGCCCGGCTGGCGACAGGCTGGGTCTTCGGCGGCGCTGGATGCCAACTCCCGAGCGCTCCGCGGCCGGGGAAACACTTGATTGCCGGTTTCTGTCCGTATCACATGCCGAAGCGTTCTTTCGCCTCGAGGTACACCTCGAGGGTCACGCGGTCCAGACCCCTTTCCCTGACATATCTTTCGATCGCTCTCTTGGCCATCCTTCGCGCGAAGGCGGGGACTCGCTGGAGACGCTCCTCGGCTTCCGGTTCCCAAAGCAGCCCCTGGTCGGATGCGAGGGCCTTGGGGCCTGATCTCCGGGCCCGATGCCGGCCCGCAGTGACGAGGACCGAGATCGGGGCGTAACGGGCTACGGCTAGGGCATTGGATCCGATGAGTGAGGCCCGCTCGTGATGAGCTCCGTGCCGACCGACCACAATGAGGCTGGCCCGTCCCGGCAACGCCTCCTCCACCAGTGCCTGGAAAGGCTTGCCCCTCAGGAGCTCGGTCTCAAGCGCTGGGCCTTCATTCAGTTCCACAGCTGCCTGCTCCAGGTAGGAGCGGTAGAGCTGCGCGAGCCCGTGGTCGATGATTTCATCATGCAAGCGCTCCTGGGATCGGAAGTCGAAGCGGGCCGCCGTATCCTCAGGCAACACCTGCGCGATCGTTCGGAAGACGCCGGTGTGAAATTCCGGATCGTACACGGAAACAAGCCTCAGGCCGGCGCCGAGGGATTGGGCCCAGGCTGCGCCTCGAAGGACTGCCCGGAGAGCGAACTCAGACCCGTCCACGCCGACCATCACTGCCCCCAGCCGCTCGGGAGGCACGGAGCGGACGATGAGGATGTCGCACGGAGCGCCCATCAGCACGCGTTCCGCCACGCTTCCCAGCTGTGTCATCTCCGACGCTCCGAGTCCCTTGGCTCCGAGGATGAGGAGATCCGCCTTCGCTTTCCGGGCATGTCTCAGGATCTCGACGTAGTGCTTGCCTTCCGGGAGCGCCGTCCGGAAGTTTATGCCCCCGAGTTGGGCCTTCCGATGCAGATCGCGCAGGTAGGAGTCGGAAATCAGCTTCAGCCCGTCTCCAATCAGCTGATCATGAGTCCCGCGCAGTTTTCGGAGCTCGGTTTCTTGCTGGTAGGCTTCTGGCAGACCCGGCTCCATTTGCTCGAACCGCGTGCGGTGCATTCGGGCGGCATACACGTGAAGCCCGTGGAGCACGGCCCGGCAGCACGTAGCCACGTGGACGGCCCACTCTTCGGCCCATTTCGACCATTGGGAGCCATCCAGGGCAACAAGAACGTTCCGATAGTCCAGATTCATTCCCAACTTCTCGTACGCGGCGTCTTGTCGCTAACCCCGATCACCCAGAAGACGTAGCCACATCCATAGCGGCTCTGCGGGACGTGGAATGGCGCGCCTTCGAACAGGCGCCGCAGGCCAGATAGGTAGCGGTAACGAAGATCGTTTTCCCGGACGAGCTCGGCGATCACGTCAATCTGGTAGCTCACGAAGTCCGGACCGCCGCTCAGGAACAGGAGGGAGGCGCGCGGGTCTCGCACGAGATTCCTGTAGGTCCGGCCTTCGAAAATTTCCAGTCCTCCCAGCGCACTGGGATGGAAACTCGCCGCGTCTGCGAAGATCCGCTCGACCAATCCGACCCGTTCGCGCCAGGTTGTGGAGTAGTCCGGTTCCGCCCCTCGGGCGGCGAACTGTTCGATCTGATCCACCACCTCCTGCAGGCGATCCTCGCGCGGCAGGAGGGTAACCCCTTTGGCGGCGAGATTGATGGGCGCAGGGGCTTTGGCCCCATTGAGCGTGGCGAGGACGGGAAGATGTGGGGGTGCGAACTGCGTCCGCTTCTCGGCGGAACGGAGCGCTTTGTAGAGGGTCGCGCGCCACTCCAATTGCCAACGCACGAAGGCCTCGGGCAAGGGGACGATCGCCCATTGCCTCTGCTTGCCGTGGCGGTTGATCCAATGAACGAATCCCGCTTCCGCGCGGACGATCCCTCTCGTCATCTACCGTTTCCTGATCCGGTCCCACAGACTGATGAGCAATTGCGAGGCGACAAGCATAACCAGGACGGCTCCAATGAACCCCCAACCGAGGGCCCGCTTGGGCCGATGGCCCTGTTCCACCACCAACGCATTGGGGGCCAGGGAGGGGAACTTCCTGAGCTCCCGGCGGAGGAATGGCACCTCCTGGGCGGTCATAAGGCGACCTTCGTAGATCGCCGGTGTCTGGTCAGGGATGACTCGATTTTCGGCTGCCAGAAGCACCCACAGCCCCGGCGGATCGCGAAGCGGGAGGACCCGGAACTGGAATGGTCCTTTGCTGACCGTGAGAGCTGAGTCGTTCGCCGCGATGGCGCGTACCTGGACGTATCTGCCCACCAAAGCGCTTCCCGGCGCCGAGTACGGTAGAGGATGCTGATTTCCGAGCAAATGGTAGCGGATCGGCCCCATCGCAAAGGCCAGAACCAGAAGAGCCAGGTACACAACGCTGATGGCGGCTCGTGCTATCCGCATGGGTTGCTACCCGGTTTGTGGGAGTCTCCTCAGTACCCAAACGGCCCACCCTGCATCCGTTACCCAACGAAATCGATGGAATATCCGGCTCGTGCGAGGTCGCGGCATGGGTTTCACCTCTGCCGTGCGGCCCCGGCCTGTTCCCGCAGGTATCGGATCAGCGAGTTCATCTCGGTTTCGGGGAGCTGGACTGGTGGCATGGCTACGCCCCGGCTCGCTGGGTCCTCCAAAAAAGATCGCAGCTCTTCGTCCGTCTGGTACTTCCTTGATTTGCTTATGGCGTCGCCCGCAAGGCCTGGGTGGCACATGCCGCAGTTCTTGGCGAAGAGGGCTTGGGCGTCCGCCGGCGCGATCAGGGAAGAGGGGGTGACGAGCATCTTCTGCTCCGAACTCATGACGCCTGCGATCAGGTCGTTGCCCCGCGTCGCGCTGCGCGTCCATCCCATCAGCCAGACACTGAGGACTGTGAGCCCAATCGCCGCCCAGAGACCCGACGTCGCCACGCGCTCATGGGTGGCGAGGCCGTAGATGGCGAAGAAGGCGAGGGCGAGCAGTCCAGCCAAGATCCCGCCGATCCAAACTCCGTAGATTCCCATCCAGAGGACCTCGCGGGAGCTCGGGGGGAGGGCGAAATAGTACCACAGCCCCGGAATTACCTGGAGCGCCGTGGCTACTACGGCAAGGCGCGATCCGTAGCGGATCTCCACGTTCCTCGGGTCGGGAGCGGCCCGTTTGCGCCACAGCGCCTGAGCCACGATCAAAGCCCCGACCAGGGCAAGACTGGCGAAAACTCGATGCAGGAAGCTTGCCCCGAAGGTCGGATTGAGGACCGCATGCCACATCCGGCCACTGGTGGGCCAAAGGCCGGGCGTCCCCATGAAAGTCACTGCCGCGTTGAACACCGCCGCCACCAAGAAGGGGGCGATGGCAGCGATGATGCCGAGCGCCATGTGAGCCCGCCGCCGGTCCTTCATCCTTTCCCACCGGAGTAAGTACAGGGTCATGAATAGGAGATTGATTAGGTAACCGGCCAGGAGCTGAAGCACAAGCAGCCAGAAGAAGATGTTGAACAGCGTGGCGATCAATATGGGGTAGAAACCGAGGAGCAGGACCACGATGGCGCTCCCGAAGATACCCCCGATGACCGTGGCTTCGATCAGGATTTGGGTCAGGCGTTTGGCCAGAGCATCGTAGCGGGCGTCCTGACGACGCAGTCCCAGGTACTCCGTTGCCACGGCGACCAGCGGTCCCGTGAGGGCGAGCGTAACCAGGGTGATGTGAATCAGTGCGACGACCCCGAGGGCCACCGAACTGCTGAAAGGAAAGCGCACGGGCGGAAGATCCATGGCCGATGCCTCCTCTGATCATCCCATCCGCAAGCTGTGAGTCGGCTCAGCGACCGCCGCTGCGAAGGAAGGAAATGAGGGCCTGCAGCTCCTCGTCGTTCCCACCGAAGGGGGGCATACTGGGTTTGCCCGCAGATTCCGGATCGCGGAGAAAGGCTGCCAAAGCCTCGTCCGTGGAATAGGCCCTGGACTTCTCGAAGGGATCGCCACCGATGGCGGGGTGACAAGCCGCGCAATGGGTCTGAAACAGGGATCTCGCGTCCGCACTTACGGCGGGTTTCGATTCCGTTGGCGCCTTGACCCACTGCTGATTTCCGTACATCACGCCGTAGATCAGGTAGGGCTTTCGGGCCCGTTCACGGCTAAAGCCCATCAGCCACGTCGTGGCAAAGATCATGGGTATGGCCAACCACACCATGCCTCGCAGGACTCGTCGAGCGAGAACCGCCTGCGCATCCTGGCTGGCGAAGTAGACGATGAGCACGGCAGCCGCCGCCAAAAGGATCCCTCCGAACCAGTAGGGGGTGAGGGGCCCGGCGAGGAACTTCGCCCAGACTTCGGCGGGCAACTTCTGCAGGTACCACACACCGGGCACAAATTGGAGGGACGTCGTGACCACGGCCCAGAGACCCGCATAACGCAAAGCCCAGGCCGAGTAGCCTGGCTGCGGTTCTCTCCTCCGCATGTACAGCGCGTATCCGACCATGAAGAATGCCGCCAGCGAAAGGCTCGCAACCGCACGATGCAAGAGCGAGGGTAGAAAGGAGGGGTTGAAGAACGCGTCAATAGCACGACGCGTCACCACCCACTTGCCCGGCGTGAGGAGAAAGCTCGCCAGTCCATTGATCAGTGCCATGCTCAGCCACGAACCCAGCGCTCCAAGGAGCCCCAAAGTCATGTGGAGCCGTCGGCGGTGGCGCAGGCCTTCCCAGGTGTACTTGTACGCCACAATGAAAACCGCTTCAAGCAGGAACGCCACGATCTCAATGGCCAAGGGCCAGAAAAAGACGCGCGCCCCGGTGCTGAAAAAGCGCGGAAAGAGCCCCGTGTTCAGGGCAACAATGCCCACCCCCAATACAGGGCCCAGAATCATCGCCACGAAGAGCATGTTGGCCAGGTGCCGGGCGAAAAGGTCGTACCGATCGTCCCGCCGCCGAAGCCCCAGGTACTCGGTCACGACGGCCAGAACGGGCCCTCCCACAACGAAGTTGGCGAAGAAGATCATGTGCAATAGCATCACGATTGCCATGAACCCGCTGGCTCCCAGGAACGGCACGTGAATAGGCGGCAGATCCATGACATGCCCTCTCTCTTGAGCTACGCAATTTCGTGACTCGACCGGACCCGGTCGTCTGCTCCGCCCGCCACATCAGCGAAGAAGCGCTTCAGGATCTTCCCCTTCCTCACAGCGCAGGCACGGGTAGGCCCGCGGGGCAGGTCGGCCGGGCCAGGAAGTGCGCCGAAGCCGGCTATCGCCGTCCAACCTCCCCGCGGCTGCCCGCAGTGAAGCTGGTTCCAGTGGGATCAACCCCACTTGCCTTTGCTGATGTGCGTGACAATCTCGGCTTTGATGGACTGTTTCAGCTGGGTGGCGCACTCTTTCGTGCGGGTGAAGATCTTCACGCAGGCGGGATCGAGGTTGTCTTGGATGCCCTTCTCGGCGATTTCCAGCGCCTTGTCGAGAAGCGCCGAGAGCTGCATGTGCAGATCGTTGCTCAGGCGCGAACGATCCACGAGGTTAGCCTGTTCTTCGGCCAACTTCTCGAACTTCTCCTTCGGGGCCCCACATTTTGGGCAGACATTGGGGGCCTCCGGACCGTCGTGGATGTAACCGCACACGCCACAACGCCACTTCATGGTTCACCTCCCTCTTGGTTTCTCACGTGGCCGGGCAGATCGAGACCGCCCTTGCCCCACGCCTTCGGTGCGGAAACCGAGAAAGCCTCCTCAACTCGGTTCGGCTTCCAGGTTGAACTCGGGGATGCCGAACCAGAACCCCGTGCCGGAGAGGCTGTCGATCTCAGCTTGGATCAGCTCGAAATGGCTTTCCTCGACCTCCTTGAGTGTGAGGAGGAGTTTGCGGAGTTCGAGATCGGCGGTCTTGGACGCCCATCTCGCGTAGAACTCGATGCTCCTCCTCTCGAAATCGCGGGCGGCTTCGAGAGCCGCCAGTTCGTCGGCCTGGGCCCTGCCTTTGGTCATGCGATCGATCTTCCGGAGCTCGGGCCCCGCCAGTTGGATGGGCTTGAGGTTCGAGCTGGCTACGGCCACTTCCTTGCCCGTCAGCAGCTTGCTGCGGTATTCTTCGAAGAGCCGCAGGTGTTGGAGCTCGTCTTTGGCCAGACGTATGAACATGTTTTTCCCGGTCGGGACCTGCGTCTGCATGGCGAACCGGAGGTACGCCTCCAGGCCATCCATCTCAATCCCCACGGCCTGCGCTAAGATAGTTCCGAGCTCGAGTTCTGCCATCTTGCTCCCCTGTACGTGTTATCGCATCCCCGGGTCGGTGCGCCCTCGGCGCTGCGTGCCCACCGAGGGTCGCCGTCGAGGCTCCGGGTTCGCACCCAGGATCGATCAACCCCCGTCGAACATCCAGCTTTCCTCCTCCGCATGCCACAAGGCCGGATTCTCGAGGTAGCGGTAGGAGCGATCGAGGATCTCGTAATGCTCTTTCTCCTGTTCCAGCATGAACTGGTAGAAAGTTCGGGCGTCGTACTCCACGGATCCCTCGAGGCGCTGGCGGTAGAAAGCGAGGGCCTGATTCTCAAAATCGCGGGCGAGCTTGTACGCTTCGAGCGCTTCGCTATCTACGGCCATCAGCTCGTCCAACCTCTCCCGTGCCTCTTGGAAGATGGTGCGGAATTCCTCCTTCGGCGTGGGCTTCCCTTTCAGCGCATCCTTCACTTCTCCCCAGCGGCCGAGGTTCTTGAGGTTGGTGTAAAAGGTGGTGATCAAACGGATGTGGTCCAGCTCCCAGTCCGCCAGCCACGACAAGGTCCGCTTGGCCAGGGGATTGCTCACCCTCGAGGCAGCATCCTGATAGAGTTTGCGTCCGTCTTCCTCCATCTTGAGAGCGACGTGCAAGGCTTCCACGTCCGATTGTCCAATGGTCATGATGTGCACCTCCGTGTGTATGGGACACAGCGTTTCCTCTCCCCGGGGTCCTGCGGGGGCCGAGGGCGGGCTTTTCGGTAACTCGCTGCAGCGCGCGCTCAAAAGCCGGACACAAAGCCCACCGCGGCCCTCGTGACCTTCGCTTCGAGATCGTACGTCACCTCGCCCGCCAGCCTCAGGTTACGCCGCAGCAGGTACGAGAGGTTGACGGTCGCGCTGCGATACTTGAGCTCGCTGAACCCGCTCGGCGGATCAACCCAATTGTACAGGAAAGTGAGGAAGGGCCGACCCGCGGGTCCCCGGATCGCCCAGATAGCTTCCACGAAGCCGCCCTTTGTGGTCACCCTTTCCGCTCCCGAGGCGAGGAAGAGGGGATTGTCGTCCCGGCGCACGAGGAACTGGGTGTTGAGCTGCAGTTTGTCCATTACATCGGCGGTCGCGTCGATTCCCAGATAGTGGAAGCGGTTCACGGCGTTGACGGAGTCCCTCACGGCGGCTTCTCCGCGGTAACCGAAGCCACCGAGGCGGAGCGGTCCGATCGATTGGGAAACTCGGAGCATGAAATTCTTCTTGTTGTCGGAATCGAAGGCGCGGGCGGTCTCTGCGGGTCCGATCCCATTTCCGTTCACCACCTCGAGCACGAGGTCGAGCCCGAAGGGGGCCCCGTACGCCACGGTGATGCCCCGGTCGTAGGTCAGATCGCTCGGTGTCGGTCCCACTTTGACCTTGTAGATCTGGTAGTCTTCCAGGGTGATTCGCAGCTCCCGTTTGAACAGGGGATCGGAGACCTGAAATTGCCCCACCAAGATGTCCAGGTCGGCGCCCAAGAGGTTGTTGAAGTACAAGTAGGCGTCCTCGATCCCGGCGATTTCGCCTCGTTCATTCATCAGGAAGTAGAGGTAGTAGCCGACATTGTGGGCGACTTGCCCTCCGGACAGGATCTTGAGGTAATAAGGCCACTGGAAATCGCTAGCCCGGCCGAGCTTCTTGGACTGCAGGCTTGCATAGCCGTCGAAGCGGATGGCCAGCGGCAGCTCTCTCTGGAGGGTGAGGAGCTCATCTCCGGTGTCGAAGAAGGCTCGGACGGGTTCCTTGTCCTCGAGCTTGAAGCCATTCGCCGCGAAATCGTCGCCGTACGGTTTGAGCCGGGGGACAGGAGCGTGGCAGGTGGAGCAGGAGAGGCGGTATTTCCTCGCGAAAGCGGGGATGGCATCGGCATCGGCAGTCCACATGAGCCATGCCCCGAGGATGGCTGCCCAGAGCGCAGCGCTCAGCCCTTTGCGGATTCTCCCACAACGCATCGCACGTCTCCTCGTTGGTTTGGTTCCCCGCTACAACGGACCGCACAAGCCGAAAACTGCAGCTCAATCGACTACGTCGAACCAAGTGCTGGCTTCGTTGACGCGGATGATCTCCGTCTCGTCTTCCGGCACACCGAGAAAATCGGCCACGGATTTCACCAGCCGCCGGTAATTGAGCTCGGCACGGACGGTAACCCGCCCGATGGCGATGTCCTGCGGGACCAGCCAAGTGTAGGTCTCGATCTTGGTTTCGCGCGGGCCGATCCGGTAATCGACGCCCTGCGAGGCGGTATTCCACTGGGCGATGGTCCTGCGCCCCCTCGGATCGAAGTAGGGGAGACAGAAGATGCGGTCCCCTTCGGGAAGCGCATCCCGCGGCAAGCCCTGGAATGTCGGGTCCCCGAGGATCTCCCCGATGTCCTGGTAGGCCAGCTCATTGCTGGTGATGGTTTGCTCCTCGCCCGCAAATCCCTTGCGATCCACGGGCAGGTGATAGACCCGCCCCTTGGCGTCGACGGCCTCCACGTGGAGCCAAAGCTGCCTCTCCTCCGCTGACCCCGAGGGGACCTTGTGACCGCACTTCCCATTGAAGAGTTGCACAGTGATGACGATCCGGTCGCCGGGTTCCACCTCCCGCTCGCTCGGATGCATGCGGACCTCGATGGCCCCCTTCACCTTGCCGGGATCATGCGCACCGTGAAAGAGGTGCTGGGCGATGTCGGGATGCTCTTCCTTCGCCGTATTGGCGCTGCGGCCAGGGGCGCGGGGCATGTGGCAGACCTGGCAGGGCACACCCTCCTTCGCGTACGGCCCCTCCGCCCATTCCAATTGGGTCGACTTCACCCACACGCTGTAAGGGCTTTTTTCGTTGTGGCAGGTACCGCAAAACTCCGCGGTGCGGAGAAACTCCGAGTAGCGCGTGATGTGGTGGGGACTCACCACGCCTTCCCGGTTGCCGTGCTTCACCCTACCCGGCTCGAGGATGTAGTTGTAGTTGTAGGAGGTGTCCGCCGTCCGCCCGACGACCAAATGGCAGACCTCGCAGCTCACGGCCTCGTTAGCGCGACTGCCAGCCGAAGGGAGGGGAGGAGGCGTGTCGCCGGACACGAAAGCCAAGGGGGAATGGCAGCCGTTGCAGCCTGCCTTGACCCCCGCAACCTTCGGATCCTTCTCCGCATGAGGGACCGCCAGCTTGAAGTACTCGATTTCGTCCCAGTGGTGGACATATGCTTGGGACATCATCGCCTGCTGCCACTGGTAGTAAAAATCGACGTGGCACTGCCGGCAGGTCTCCGGACGTTCGAAATCGGCGTATTTCCGAGTGCCGTAGGCCTCGTCGCCGCCGCGCGCTTGCCCGTGGACCGACGCTCCCACCGCCAGGAGCAAAAGACAGGTCCCCGCTGCCAGGACGCTTCTCCTGCGCATAGTCCCCTCCCGAAGTACGTTGCCGTCTCTACATCATGCGGTTTCGAAGCTCCACCAGTCGGCGGATGTGGGACTTTTCCTCTTCGATCAGCCGGTTCAGAACCCCTCGATCCTGCTCCGCGACGAAATCCCGCAGCTCGTGGAAGTACAGGATGTTGTCCTTCTCAATCTGAAGCGCGAAGCGGAACACCCGGCCCAAGTCCTTCATCCCCCGGGCCACCTTGGAGGCTTCCTCCACGCCTGGGAACACGCGTTCCTGCATCATGGCGCGGAGGTAGCGCCCCACCTCTTCCCAGTCGTACGGGCCAGACAGGGCCAGACGTTCGGTTTCCTCCCGCATGGACTCGAACACCTGCATATGGCGAGTTTCTTCCGCGGCCAGCCACCGGAAGACGTTCCTCACCTCCTCCTCACTTGCCGCCTTCGCCACCGCATCGAAGAATTCCTTCCCCTCCCTCTCGATCTGGATTGCCAGCTCAATGGCTTCGTTCTTGGAGAATTGCTCCATGGTCCGCTTCTCCCTCACCTGCTTCTGCGTAATGGGTTCGTCTGTCCGCTAGTGGTCCCGAGCCAAGCGAGATCGTCTCGCCGGGTCAGAACTCCGTCAAGATGCCCTCATCGTACTGCCTCTGAAGTCGGTCGCGGTGCTTCACTTCCTCGCCGGCGAGCAGAGCGAAGAGGTTGCGAAGCTCGCCGGATACCCCCGAGGCCAGCTTTCGGTAGAGCTCGTAGGACTTTTCCTCCCGCTGGATCGCCAGAAGGAAAGCCTCCTGCAGGCTCATCTCGGGTCGGAACTCCTGTTCCGTCGTGTAGTCGCTCAGGCGGATGTCGTGCAGTTCGCTGGTGGGCGCGCTGCGGATGGCCTCGAAATCCAGCTCCTGAAGCATCCTCCGATGGCCCCGTTCCTCCTCAGCCAGCTCCTCGAAAAGCTGCCGTACGTGGGGAAGTTCCACCCTCCTGGCCAACTGGGAGTAGAGTTGAACCGCCTGAATCTCCTTCGCGATGGCGAACTCCAAGATCTGCGCGAACGTATTCTCGCCCATTGGAAAACCCTTGTTGATTTGGCTCAGCGTCTCTGCCCCCCTTCCCGGCGAGGCTGGGCCGAGAGGGTATTCCCTCGCAGCCTGGACCCGGCGGTCTTCCCTATTGGTCAAGCCAGGATTGGAGCACGTCGAGGTTCTCCTCTTCTTCCGTCAGGAGGTGGAGCAGCTGGTGGTGCGTCGCTGGCTCTTCGCGGCAGAGATCGAGGTAAGCCCGGTAGCTGGCCACCAACTGCTGCTGCAGCGAGAGGTCCGCACGGAGCATGTCCAGGAATCCACCGGCTATGCGGATTTCCTCCGGCTGCGCCGTGGGGATCGCGTCGAAGTGGTTAATTCGCTCCGCAAGGACCTCGGCATGGCGCATGTGCTGAATGGCCAGTTGTTTCACCGCCTGGCGGAGCACAGGACTCGCCCGGCCTTGGGAGAGCACATGGTGCCAGAAGAACTGGATCGAGGCCGCCAGCTCCTGAGCCAGCGCATGATTAAGCGCCTCCACGAGCCGCTGCACGTCCATCGCTTGGCCTCTGCCTACTTCAGGGAGAGGAAGAAGTCGTGGTGTTCTTCCTCCTCGCCCAGGATCTTGAGGATGAGGTCCTGCGTCACGGGATCGTCCTTGGCCAGCTCGTAAATCTTCTTGTACAGCTCGATCGCTTCCTCCTCCGCCTTCACGTCATCGCTGATCATCTTCTGGAGGTCGCCTCCCACCCTCACCTGGCCGATCTTGATTGTCGGGGTGCCTCCCAGGTAGTTGATCCGCTCCGCCAGGGCCTCGGCATGGCGCATCTCGGCGATGGAGATCTTCTTCACCTCGTCGCGAAAGCCCGGGCTTTCCAACCCCTTGGCCATCACGTGATGCCACATGTACTGAGTGAGGGCTGCCAGCTCGAGGCTGAGGGCGTCGTTCAAGGCATCGATGATCTTGCCAGACATCTCACACCTCCTCTGCTTTGGTTCCCCATTGCCGCAGCTGGAAACACTCGGGACAAAGCCCGTAGAAGGTCAAGCTGTGGACGAGGTTGCGGTATCCCGTTTTCTCGGCCACCAGCTGATCCAGCGTGCTTTCCACGTCCAGTTCCAAGTCCTCGACCTTGCCGCAGGCGCGGCAGATCACATGGGCATGGAGCTCCGGATATCCGTCGAAGCGAGACCCCTCTCCGAGGTGCGTGATCTCGCGGATAAGCCCCTGCTCCGCAAGGAGCTTTAGGTTCCGGTAAACCGTGCCGAGCGAAATGGTGGGAATCTGTTTGACAGCTTCGCGGTGGATCTCAGCGGCATTCGGGTGATCCCGCCGGGAGCGCACAATCTCGTAGATGATGCGGCGCTGACGTGTGAGCCTTCTCCCGGGTGGTCGCAATGCCTCTTCTGGTTCCCTCATCCCAACCCCTTCGCGGGATTGTTCCGCTAGTTTATTGAGAACCATTTTCAATCTATCAAATCAGCCGAGAAAGTCAAGGGGGAATTGATGTCGCGGACCCAAGGGATCCACGCGCTTGGGCGGAAAGGTCTGTGCCGGAAGGGGGTCTGGAAATCTGCGTCAAGTCGGTGAATTCTCGTCCAAAAGACTTGATTTTCTTCTCCGGGGGAGAGACAATGAAACGGGGGGAAGGAAGGACAATGTGCCCGGGTATTTCCGCTTCGCTACCCAGCATGGGGCTCAGCGAGACGGGAGGTCGCCATGGAAGGGCAGACCTTTGATACGAGGGACTTTCTGATCCTGGAGCAACTGCCGCCTTCCTCGAATGCCCTTCGTCAGAAGATCACCAGCATCCTGCTCAGCTCCCAACAGTGGCGCGCCATTGTGGAGGAGGTCGACCCGCAAGATGGTAGCTTCCGCATCATCCTGGAAGGACGCCTGCGGCGCGGCCATGCGTAAGGTTCATTCCACGCCGCCGGGAGCCATCACTTCGAGCACCACGAGCTTCGCGCGCGTGCTGCGCCTCGCCCTGGCGGGGGATGAGCCATCGGTCTGCGACCTCCAGCTCCTGACGGACTGGCTTGAGTCGTCCAGCGGGCTGCGCGCCTACCTCGAGCTCTTCGACCCATGTACAGGCTGTTACCGCATCATCCTGGTGGGACGGCTGGGAGACTGACCCCCCTGAGTCCGATTCCCCGGAGGCCTGTCTGACGCGCCGATCCGGCGGAGCGTCAAGCTGGGGAGGTCTCCCCGGAGCTCGCAAAGGGCGAAGGGGTGCGTTCTTGCATCCCTTCGCTCCAGAGCTGGCCGCAGGCCGCGCGGATGTCTCGGCCTCGGCTCCAGCGGACAATGATCGGCGCCGGCAATGGCCGCAACCACCGGCTGAAGCGCTCCACGTGCTCCAGACTTGGCCTCTGATACTCCGGGACGGTCTCATTGTAGGGGATGAGGTTGATCTTGCAAGGAAAGCCCCGTAGGAGCTGCACCAAGCGCTCGGCGTCTCGCTTGCGGTCGTTCACCCCCCGAATGAGCACGTACTCGAAGGTGACGCGGCGCCGGGTCTTCTCGTAATAGTACTTGGCGGCCTCGAGCAACTCGTGGATCTTGTACCGGCGGTTGATCGGCATGATCTGGGTACGGGTGTCATCGTCCGCGGCGTTGAGGGAAATGGCGAGTCGGTACGGTCTCTCCTCCTCAGCCATGCGCCGGATACGCCCGACGATCCCGACGGTGGAGATCACAATCTTGCGGTGACTGATGCTGATCCCGCGCTCGTCGCTGATGAGGTCGGCGGCTCGCATCACCTCCTGGTAATTGAGGAGGGGCTCCCCCATGCCCATGAAGACTACGTTGGTGAGCTTCTGGCCGATCGTGCGCTCCACCACCAACAGCTGCTCCAGAATTTCCCACGCCGCGAGATTGCGGCGGAAGCCCATCTGCCCCGTCGCGCAGAAGGTACACCCCAGTGGGCACCCCACCTGCGACGACAGGCAGACGGTCCTTCGGTTCTTCTCGGGGATGTAGACGCACTCCACCGTGTTCCCATCTCGGAGACCGAGGAGGAACTTGACGGTGCCGGTCTCCGCCGAGGTCACCGTCTTCAAGACAGGCAAGAGGCCCACGTCAGCTATCTCGCCGAGTCGCTGACGAACGGCTTTTCCGATGTCGGTCATCTCCTGAAAGGACGTGGCGCGCTTGGTGTACAGCCACGAGAAGATCTGGTCGGCGCGGAAGCGCTCCCAACCCTGCTGCACCACCCACTGACGGAGCTCGTCTAGCGTCAGCCCCTTGAGGATCGTCTTTTGCGGCATCTCCGTCATGGCCTTCAGCGAACTCGTCACATTGGAGAGTCTTTTCCACCCGGAGTGTGGGGGACCGTTTCTGAATTGCCCACCGACTTTCTCCCGACCCCTCGGACGATACCTCTTCTTGGCTTTCCGAATGTAGCCGAGCGAGCGGGTCGCTCCAAGGAAAAAGTTTGGAAAAGCCTGCCCGAGTGGGTAACTTTCGAGCGGAAACCGACGGGGCCCGGTTCGGGCGAGTTCAGGGGATGACTGAGGAAGCGGAAGGGCGCGATGGCCAAGCTGCGGCATGCGGAGTCGGATGAGGCGCTTCTGGACGCGGTCCGAGAGGCACACGACCGGCTGGTGAGCGAGATTGGGAAGATCATCGTCGGGCAGAGGCAGGTGATCGACCAGTTGCTCATGGCCCTTTTCTGCCGCGGCCATTGTCTGTTGGTCGGGGTGCCGGGCTTGGCCAAGACCCTGCTCATCAGCACGCTGGCCAAGTGCTTGAACCTGAAGTTCAGCCGGATCCAGTTCACACCCGACCTGATGCCGTCGGATATCACGGGCACGGAGGTGATTGAGGAGGATCGGGCCAGCGGCAAGCGTCTTTTCCGGTTTGTGAAGGGACCGGTCTTCGCCAATATTGTGCTTGCGGACGAGATCAACCGCACCCCACCGAAGACGCAGGCTGCGCTGCTCCAGGCTATGCAGGAACATGAAGTGAGCGCCGGGGGACAGACGTACAAGCTGGACGAGCCGTTCTTCGTATTGGCCACGCAGAACCCCATCGAACAGGAAGGTACCTATCCGCTGCCCGAGGCCCAATTGGACCGCTTCATGTTCAATCTCTGGGTGGACTACCCGACTGCCGAGGAGGAGGCGCTCATCGTCAAGACCACCACCAGCGGCAGGGAGGCGCAGGTTGAGCCCGTGCTGGACGCGGAGGATGTCCTTCGCCTGCAGGCCTTCGTGAGACGAGTTCCGGTGGCGGACAAGGTGGTCCAGTACGCCGTGCGCTTGGTGCGCTTGACCCGACCGCGCACCGATGGTGTCCCCGAATTCGTGAATGAGTGGGTGCGTTGGGGCGCCGGCCCGCGGGCTTCCCAGTACCTGATCCTGGGCGCAAAGGCGCGATGCATCCTGGAAGGCCGGGCCACGCCGGACATCGAGGACGTGCGCGCGGTGGCGATCCCCGTGCTTCGCCACCGGCTGGTGACTTCCTTCCATGCCGAAGCGGAAGGCATCACTGCCGTGGACGTTGTCGAGCGACTCCTGAAAGACGGCGCCGTTTGAGCTGGAACCTGCTTCTTGGAATCCCCCATGCCTGATCCTGGGAAGACGATGACCTCCGCCGATCTACTGGATCCGGAGGTCCTGAGCCGTCTCGGAAACCTTTCCTTCCGGGCTCGATCGGTCGTGGAGGGTTTCATCGCGGGAATGCACCAGAGCCCCTACCACGGGTTCAGCGTGGAATTCTCCGAACACCGCCCTTACGCGCCCGGGGATGAGACCCGGATCCTGGATTGGAAGGTCTACGGACGCACCGACCGGCTGGTGGTGAAACAATTTCAAGAAGAGACGAATCTCAAAGCCTACCTGGTGGTCGATGCTTCGGCTTCCATGAGTTTTGGTTCGCGGCGGCTGAGCAAGCTGGACTATGCCAAGCATCTGGCGGCAGCTCTCGCGTACCTCATGTTGAAGCAGCGCGACGCCGTCGGCCTCCTGACCTTCGACGAGAAGCCCCGTAGGTACTATCCCCCGCGCTCGGTGATGACCTACCTTAATCCGCTGCTTTCGGAGCTGGAATCGCTCCAGCCTGGGGGCCAGACCCGAGTGGGGCCCGTACTGCACGAGCTGGCCGAACGCATCCGCCGCCGCGGCCTGATCCTGCTTTTCTCCGACCTGCTGGACGACCCCAGCGAAGTCCTTTCGGGCCTGCGGCATTTCCGACACGATCACCACGAGGTCCTCGTTTTCCACATCCTGGATCCGCTCGAGAGAGACTTGAACCTGACGGGGAATGTGATCTTCGAGGACCTGGAGACGCGCCAGCGAATTGGAGCCCAGGCCGCGCTGCTGCGACGGTCCTACCGAGAGCGAGTGCGCGAGTTCCTGGAGGCCCTGCGGCGGGGATGTCGCCAGCATTCGATCGATTACGTCCTGATGGACACCTCCGAGCGCTTCGACCGAGCGCTGTTCGAATACCTCGTGAAGCGCAGGAAGATCGGGGGATGAGGCGCCAGCCTCCCCGGGGGTGACCCGAGCGAAGCGGATATCCGTCGAGGTGCGGGGCATGACGATCTTCCTCGTGTGGAGCCTGCTCGTTTTGCTCCTCGCTTTGAGCTACCCTCTCTGGCGCCGTCGGAGATCCGGGCACGGCGCGCAGTTCCACCAGCGCCTCACCTGGCTCTTTCTGGCCTTCGGGCTTGTGCCGAGCATCCTGATCACCTTCCTTTTCACGCGGGCGATGGATCAGGTGATCGCGAGCTTCACCCTCCCCGGCGTGGAGGCGACGCTCCGCGGGGCCATTGAAGCTCTGCAGCGCGCAGACCGCCCCACAGAGGAGCAACTAGCGGAGGTCCTTCGAAGAGAAGGTCCCTGGCCGTGTCTCAAGGACTCCACCGTGCTCTGGATCGCCGAACTGAGCGACAGCCTGAGCGCGCGGCCCCTGCGGTCCTGGGGCGATACCGCACTCGCCACCCGCTACTTCGCCGAAGGCGGAAGGCTCAGAGCCTCTGGCCAGCCCGACGGCATGGTCCATTACCTCCGCGTGCGTTCGCGGGACGGGCGCTCTTGGCTCTTGGCGCGCCGCTACCCGCCCGAGATCGGCCATGCTTTGCTCGAGCTCGGCCGCAGCCTGCGTACCTACGGGCTCCTCGCCCTTCTGCGGGAGGGGATCTTGCGGGAGCAGGTTGTGTGGGCCTCCGGGGCGAGCCTGATCGTGCTCCTCGCGCTCCTTGCCGTCGTCGTCGCAAGGGGCACAGCGCGACGGGTTGCTGAGCCCATCGCTCGCCTTCGAATAGCCATGGAACAGATCACGCAAGGTCGGCTGGACGTGTCGGTTCCGGAATCGAGTGCGGAGGAGATCGCCACTTTGGCGCGCACGTTCAACCGAATGGTCCGGGAACTGCGCGAGGGAAAGCAGCGCCTAGCTCGCAGCGAGAGGCTTGGGGCCTGGAGGGATGTGGCTTGGCAAATGGTGCGTGCACTCGGGGAGGCAGTGACCCCCGCACAACGGGCGCTCCGCCATCTGCCGAGGGATCGCGGAGCCGAAGCTGAGGAGGCCCTTCTGTGCCTGGAGAGGGTGCTCGCCGAAATGTCGGAGCTGACTGCGGCCTTCTCCCCCCTCGCAGATCGGCTGGAGGCTCAGCCGGAAGAATTGGACCTGAACCCCATGCTCCGGGAGGTCGTTTCCCTCCTTGAGGCGGAGGTCCACGGAGTCCGCTTCCGTTTCGAGGCGGATGAACTCCTGGGTCCGGCGCGCCTCGACCCGACGCGTGTGCGATGGGTGCTCGAGAATCTGCTTCGTCGGCTGGCGAGTGCTGCGCTTCCGCATTCCACCCTTTGGGTGAAGTCGTCTCGGCCGGCAAGATCCGAGTTCGCGGCGGAAGTCGAGATCCGTGCCGAGGCCGTCGGGGAAGACTGGGAGGGCATCGCTGTCGCCCTTGGTGCCCGTCCTTTGTCACAGCTGAAGGCGGACGCATTGAGCCTGCTCGTCGCAAGGTTGATTGTGGAAGAAGAGGGCGGGGAGATTACTCTTGCGGAGACTCCGGATGGCGGGGTCGTGATTGCTCTTCGCCTTGCCGAACCCGAGGTTGCGGATGGATCTGAGCGTCAAGAAGATTCTGGATGATCTCAACGAGGAACAGCGGCAGGCCGTGACCCACGGCGAGGGGCCGCTCATGGTCGTGGCCGGAGCTGGCACCGGGAAAACCCGTGTGGTCACCTACCGGATTGCCTACCTGATCGCTTCCAAGAAGGCCAAGCCAGAAGAGATCCTGGCCCTCACCTTCACGGACAAGGCGGCTGCGGAGATGGAGGAGCGGGTGGACGAGCTCCTCCCCTACGGCTATGCAAACATCTGGATCAGTACCTTCCACTCCTTCGGCGACCGCATCCTGCGCGAATTCGCGCACGAGCTGGATCTGCGGCCGGACTTCCGGGTGCTTTCCGAGGCGGAACAAGTGATCTTCTTCCGCGAGCACCTCTTCGATTTTCCGATGCGCATCTTCCGGCCTCTGAGCCATCCCACGCTGCACATCGGCCCCATCCTCAAGCTCATCAGCCGAGCGAAGGACGAGAATATCTCGCCCGAGGAATACCTGCAATATGCCGAACGGCTGCGGGCCAGGGCCGCCGAACATCCCGAAGATGCGGAACTCCAGGAGCAGGCGGCCCGTCAGGCCGAGCTGGCGCAAATCTACGCAGCCTACCAGGAGAAGCTCCGTGAGGAGGGCAAGGTCGACTTCGGCGACCAGGTGAACTTGGTGCTCAGATTACTCCGGGAAAAGCCGCTCGTCTCGCGGCAAATACGGGAGCGCTTCCGATACATTTTGGTGGACGAGTTTCAGGACACGAACTACGCGCAGTTCGAGCTCCTGAAGGCTCTGGCCGAGCCGCACCGCAACCTCACCGTGGTGGCCGACGACGATCAGAGTATTTACAAGTTCCGGGGCGCGGCCATCAGCAACGTGCTCCACTTCCGCAAGAGCTACCCGGAAGCCCGGATCGTGGTGCTCACCCGCAACTACCGCAGCACCCAGGAGATTCTGGATGCGGCCTACCGGCTGATCCGGCACAACGATCCGGACCGACTGGAGGTGCAGGAGAACTTCGACAAGCGGCTCCGCAGCGTCCGCCCGCCGGGGCCCGCCGTCCAGCACCTGCATTTCGACACCCTCACCTCGGAAGCCGATGCGGTGGCGGATGTCATCGCGAAGAAAGTGGAGAGCGGAACCTACCGCTACCGGGACTTCGCCATCCTCGTCCGTTCCAACAAGGACGCGGACCCATATCTCACTTCCCTGCGAATGCGCGACATCCCGTATCAGTTCTCCGGTAGTCACGGTCTCTACCGGAGGGAAGAGGTTCGAGCTCTGCTCTCCCTGCTGAGGGTCATGTTCGACCCGGACGATTCCCTTGAGCTCCACAACCTGCTCTCCTCGGAGATCTACCGATTCCCGATGGCGGATCTGAACCGCTTACTTTCGGCGGCCCACCGCTCGAATCGATCACTGATGTCTGTCCTCAGAGAGCCCGAGCGCTACCTGGGTCCGGAGGATGGGCTTTCGCCCGAGGCGGATGCCACGCGGAGCAAGTTCCTGCAGGATTTCGACCATCTACTGGAGTACTCGCGCCAGAAGCCGGTGGGAAACGTCCTTTACGAATTCCTGGAACGCACAGGATACCTGGCGCGCCTCATTCGGGGCGAGGCGCCTCAGGCGGAGCTGAAGATCCAGAATCTGGCGCGCCTATTTGAGATCATCCGGGCCTTTTCGAACACCGCGATGCATGACAACGTGCCTCACTTCGTGCAGTACCTGGATCTGCTCATCGACGCGGGGGACGATCCGCCCACGGCGGAGGCCGACCCGGACGTGGATGCCGTGAACGTCCTGACCGTCCACAAAGCCAAAGGGCTGGAATTCCCGGTCGTCTTTGTGGTGGGGCTGGTAAAGGATCGTTTTCCGACGCGACGCCGTTCGGAGCCATTGCCCCTCCCGGACGAGCTGGTGAGGGAGATCGTTCCCTCCGGGGATGTTCACATGCAGGAGGAGAGGCGCCTCTTTTACGTGGCCATGACTCGCGCCCAGCAGGAACTGTACCTCACCAGCGCCACCAACCTCGGCACGAAGAGGGATTGGAAGGTGAGCCCCTTTGTGCTCGAGGCGCTGGATCGACAGGAAGCGGACATCACCGCGCTGAAAACTGGCGCGCTCGAGGTGATCCGGCGCCATCGCTCGGCCGGGCAGGGGCGTGACCTCGAGTTGAGCGAAATCCCTCCCTCGCAGAAGCTGACGCTCAGCCATTTCCAGATCGACGACTACCTCACCTGTCCGCTGAAGTACAAGTACGTCCACCACCTTCGGGTGCCCCTCCGGCCGCATCACACCATCGTGTACGGGCAGGCCATCCACGAGGCGGTGCGGCTCTACAACCAGGCCAAAGTGGCCGGCCTTCCAGTGCGCCTGGAAGACCTCCTGCAGAAGTTCGAGGCCATGTGGACGAGCGAGGGCTTCCTCAGCAGAGAGCATGAGGAGCAGCGATTCGCCGTCGGAAAAGAGGCGCTTCGGCGCTTTTTTGAGCGCCAAGAGCGGGATGGGTCGGTCCCAAGCATGGTGGAGCAGGAGTTCAGCTTTTGGCACGGGAATAACCGGATCATCGGCCGCTGGGACCGGGTGGACGAAAGAGACGGGGAGGTGGTGATCATCGATTACAAGTCCTCCGAGGTGCGGAGCGAGCAGGAGGCGAACGAGAAGGCGAGAGAAAGCTTGCAGCTCCGGATCTACGGTCTCGCCTACGAACGCCAGTTCGGATGCCCGCCTTCACGGCTGGAACTCCACTTCCTGGATACGGGAATCGTGGGCGTCGTGCGCTGGCAGGAAAGGCTGGCCGACAAGGCCATTCAGGCGATTGAAGAAGCCGCCGAGGGTATCCGCAAACGCAACTTTGAACCGAAGCCAAGCCCGTTCACCTGTCGCTATTGCGCCTACAGCCGCATCTGTCCGGCCACCAGCACGGAGCTGTGACGCGACGATCGGGCGGAGCACCGATGACTTCGGGCGCCCCTGCTCCGGCCGAGGTGGCTCCAACGCCGGGCTGCGGGAGGTTGGAGCCCTGCCCCAGAGGGTCAACAAGCACCACAGTGGGGAGGCGGGTCAAATGCCGCAAGGAAGCCTTGGGATGGGGATCCTCGCCGGGCTCGTCTTGTTGATGGTCCTGCTATTCGTGCTCGCCGCCAGCCATCGCAGGGCGCTGCGGCGGCTGGAGGAGCGATTCAGCCAGGATGCGGGGCTGAACCTGCTCGCCGAGTGGATGCGGTCGATGGATCAGAGCATCCAGAGCCAGACCAGGACGGTCAGTGAAGAGCTCAGGCGCGTCACCGAGAGCATCGCCCAGCGGTTGGACAACGCCTCCCGGGTTCTCACGAGTGTCGGGGAGGCTGTGGGGCGAGTGCACCAGGTGGGCGAGCAGATCCAGGCGTTCCAGGAGCTTTTGCGCGGGCCAAAATTCCGCGGCCTGGTGGGGGAGGAAATCCTGAGGGATTTGATCGAGCAGGTCCTGCCAGTCGGGACGTTCGCCTTCCAGCACCGATTCAGCACCGGCGTCGTGGTCGACGCCGTGATCAAGACGGAAGGCGGCATGATCCCGATCGATTCCAAGTTCCCGCTCGATAGCTTCCGCTCCTACTACGAGGCCGAGGAGCCGGTACGGGACCTTGCGTGGCGACAGTTTGCCCAGGCTTTCCGCAAACACATCAACGACGTCAGCAGCAAGTACATCCGTCCGAGGGAAGGGACCCTGGACTTCGCTCTGCTCTACGTGCCCAGCGAGCCAGTGTACTACGAGATCATCGCCCGCGATTCCGACTTGCCCCGCCATGCGCGCAGCAAGAGGGTCTTCCTCGTCAGTCCGAACGGATTCTATTACTTCCTGCAGGTCATTCTGCTCGGTTTCCAGGCCCGGCACATTGAGGAGGCAGCGCGCCAGCTCCTCGCCTCGTTGGAAAACCTGCGGGAAGAGGCGAAGCAGGTGACCGAGGAGCTGGATACCCTCCGCAGACATCTGAATCAGGCCCAGGTGTGCCTCGACCGCGTCCGTCGAGCCCACGACAGGCTGAGCCGCGAGCTCGAATCCCTGGAACAGCCTCCAAATCTCGAAGAAGGGCCGAGGGCTTTGCCCCGGGCCTGAGCCTTTCTTCGCTCCTCCTGCTGAGGGATGCTCACCCGAGTTGCTTCCGGAACTTCAGCACGCTCAAGCTGAAGATGGCAAGCCCGAAGGCCGTCATGGGCAATACGTCCGGGAGAAGGGAGGGGAGAGAGGATCCTTTCTGGAAAACATCCCGCACAATCGCCATGAAGTAGCGCATCGGGTCCAGATAGGTCAGCTTCTTCAGCAGCAGCGGCATGTTCGGGATGGGGATGAAGAAGCCGCTCATCAAGAGCATGAAGACGATGAGGAAGTAGGCCACGAACATGGCTTGCTGCTGCGATTCAGTGACCGTGGACACGAAGAGCCCCAGCCCGAGCGTCGTGAAGAGGTACAGGAGGCCAAGTCCAGCCAACAGGACCAGACTCCCCTCCACGTGGATGCGGAAGACGACGATCGCCGCTGTCGTGACGACGGCCAGCTCCGCGTAGGAGAGAATCAAATACGGGATGAGCTTGCCCGCGAGGAGCTCGTGCTTCCGAAGCGGCGTGACGAGCAGCTGCTCCAGGGTTCCCATTTCGCGCTCGCGCGTGAAGCTCAGGGCCGTGAGGAGCATGGGGATGATCGTGAGGAGAGCGACCACAAGCCCCGGGATCATGTATTGCCGGCTGCTGAGGTCGGGGTTGTACAGCATGCGTTCCTCCAGCCGGATCGGCTGCGCTGGTAGCTCCGCGTTGGCCGCCTCCCGGCGGGCGTATTCCGTGAGGAATTGGCTGAGAATCCCCTCTGCGTAGCCCAACGCGACGGCGGCCGTGTTGCCGTCCACCCCGTCCACAAGGCACTGCAAGGCCGGCGACTCTCCGCGCACAAGCTTGCTTTGGAACCCCGGCGGGATGACCAGCGCCGCCTGCACCCGCCAGGCACGCATCTCCGAGGGAATCGCCGCCACGTCCGTCGTGAAGCCCACCACCCGAAAACGATCCGTGTTGGAGAAGGCCGTCGCCAAGGCACGGCTGAGCCGGCTCCGATCGAGGTCGACCACCGCGAGCTTCACGTGTTTTGTTTCCGTGGTCAAGACATTGGCAAAGATGAGGAGCTGGAGGAGCGGCACGACGAAAATGATCCCCAGCACCGGCCGGTCGCGCCGGATCTGCTGAAACTCTTTCCGCACCAAGAAACCCACCGCTCGCACCTCAGACCTCCAGCGTCGTCCGGAAACGCCGTGCCGAAACCGCCAGCAGCAGGAGGCTCATCCCCAGCAACACGAGCGAGGGTTGGACCAAGTGAGCCCAAGCGCTCCCCTTCAGGAGGATGCCGCGGACGATGAGCAAGTAGTAGCGGGCTGGGACGAGATACGAAAGGGCCTGGAGCCAGCCCGGCATGGAGGCGATGGGGAAGATCAGGCCCGAAAGAAGCAGCGTGGGCAGGAGGGTGGTGACCATGGCCATGATCATCGCCACTTGTTGTGTGCGCGCCACCGTGGAGAGGATCAGCCCAAGATTGAGCCCCGTGGCCAGGTAGATCGCCGTCAACAGGAGCAAAAGGAGTGGATCGCCGCGCAGCGGTACGCGGTAAAGCAACACCCCGACGGCCAGGACGAAGACGGCATCTACGAGGGCCAGCGCGGCGTACGGCAGCACCTTGCCGACCACAATCTCGTGCGGTCGCACGGGCGTGGCCAGCAACGCTTCGAGGGTTCCCATCTCCCTCTCCCGCGCCACGGTTATGCTGGTGAGCAGGGCGGAAATCATCACCAGCACGAGGGCAATGATCCCCGGCACGAAGAAATACGCGCTCTTCAGGTCGGGATTGAACAGGATCGTCGGGCGGAAGTCCAGGAGCGGCTGGCTACCCGTTTTCTCGGAGGCCAAGCCCGCCACGACCCGCCGCGAGTAATCCCGGATCAGGGTGCCGGCGTTCGGGTCGGATGCGTCCACCAGCAGCTGCACGGTCGAAAAGCCCCGCCTTTCCACCTCCTCGCCGAAACGGGGCGGGATCACCAGCACAGCCTGGAGGCGCCGCAATCGGAACAGCCTGTCGGCCTCCTCCGCTGAGCCGTCCATCGAGAAGACGCGGAACAGCCGGCTTCCTTCGAAGCAGCTGATGAGCTGGCGGGAGAGGGGAGTCCGCGCGTAGTCCAGGACCCCAAGATCCACCCGCTGGATCTCCAGATTGAGGGCGTACCCGAACATCACCAGCTGGACGATCGGCATCAGGATCACGATGGCGAGGGTCCGGAAGTCGCGCAGGATGTGATAGAGCTCCTTTTGCGCCAGGGCCCGGATCCGCCTGAGACTGGCTTGCAGGGTGCCGGGACGGTGGAGGAAGAGACTGTTCAAAGCTCGTGGGCTCATGCGGGAAACAATCCGATGGCTCCGTCTGGTTGCGATGCTCGGACTCGGTTTTCAACTGCCCAGAACCCCGCTTTCCCCTGAGGGTGAGCGCGGGGTCTGCCAAGTCGATCCTCCGTCCCCTCGGAGCAGTTTCAGGAACACCTGCTGGATGGATTCGCACCCATGCTCTTCTTTCAACCGCGTGGGGCTACCGAGGGCAATCACCTTGCCGCTGTCCATGATGGCGATGCGATGGCAGTACTCGGCCTCTTCCATGTAATGGGTGGTGACTAGCAGGGTCGTGCCGGCTTCGGCCTTTCGGTGAATCAGGTCCCAGAAGGATCTTCGTGCCCGCGGATCCACACCGGAGGTGGGCTCATCGAGGAACAAGATGGGCGGCTCGTGCAGCATGGCGCAGCCCAAAGCCAGCCGCTGCTTGTACCCGAGAGGCAGATCGCGAGCAAGGCTTTCTCGGAAGGGCCCCAAGGCTAATTCGGCGAGGACCTCCTCCAGCCGGGTACGCAGTGGCTTTCCCCGAATGCCATAGACCCCGCCGTAGAAGGTCAGATTCTCCTCGACGGTCAGGTCGGGGTAGAGGGAGAAGCGCTGGCTCATGTACCCGATTCGTCGGCGGACGGCCTCTCCGGCACGAGCCACATCGAGCCCAGCCACAAAAGCAGATCCTGCGCTCGGCGAAAGCAGGCCGCACAGCATGCGAATGAGCGTCGTTTTCCCGGCACCATTTGGACCCAAGAGGCCGAAGACCTCACCGCGCCTCACGCGCAGGCTGACGCGCTCCACGGCGACGAAAGATCCGAACCGCCGCGTGAGCTCTACCGTCTGGATTGCGGCACCATCCTCCCAGCGATCGGCCGAAGCCCTTGTCACAAGATCTCCGTCAGCCATGGTTGCCCACTACGATGGCGTGGCGGTGGCGGGGGTTCTTTCCATTTCCTGCAAGAATACATCCTCGATGGAAGGCGGGATGGACTCGGCCCGACCGATCAGATCGCCCGTGGCCTGGCGCCACGAGCGCCAATGTTCCGGGGACGGGTGGGATTGGAAGGCCACGTGGAGGGAGTCCCCGAAGGCATGCACAAGCGCCACCCCGTCGAGTTGCTGAAAGAAGTCGCGGCCACGCCGCAGATCGGCGCACTGGACGCGGTAGAGCGCAAAGGGATAGCTGGCCCGGAGCCGCGCGGGGGCTCCCACGCGGACGATCCGTCCGCGGTACAGGAAGGCGACGCGGTCGCAGAGGTCCGCTTCCTCCATGTAAGCGGTCGAAAGGAGGATGGTGGTACCCGCCCGGTGGATGGAGGTCAGGATGCCCCAAAGCTCCTGGCGGGAAAGGGCATCGACGCCGAACGTGGGCTCGTCCAGTACGAGCACAGCCGGCCGGTTGATCAGCGCGCACGACAGCGCCAGCTTTTGCTTCATTCCCCCCGAGAGCGTCCCCGCCCGCCGTTGCCGGAAGGGTTTGAGGCGGGAAAAGCGGTACAGTTCCTCCAATCGCACCTCAAGAGTCTCCCCCGGCAGCTGGTACAGCTCGGCGAAGAACCGGAGGTTCTGCTCCACCGTCAGGTCCGGATACAGGGAGAAATGCTGAGGCATGTACCCGAGGGCGTGGCGGAGGTCGCGGCCGGTCCGGTGCACGTCCGCACCGAGCATCTCCACCCGTCCCGCGTCCGGCTTGAGCAAGCCGCAAACGGTGCGGAGGAGGGTGGTCTTCCCGGCGCCATCCGGCCCAATCAGGCCGAAGAGCTCGCCCTCCTCCACCTCGAGGTCGACGCCATTCAGCGCCTCGACCGATCCGTACCGCTTGCAAAGTCCTTGCGCTCGGATAGCGCAGGCCATAGCCGTCTTCCCCTCAGGGCAGCGTCACTTCGACCGGCATCCCGTCTTTGAGCACGTGGCCTGGATTGGGCACTTGGATCGCCACCGCGTACACGAGGGAAGCTCGCGTCTCCGGCGTGAGGATGCTCTTGGGTGTGAACTCCGCTTTGGAACTCACCCAGGCGACAGTCCCTTTGAGCGAGCTCCCGAGGCCATCGGCCCTCACGACCACTTCCCCTCCGAGCTGAATGCGGGGAAGGTACGATTCCGGGACGTAAATCTTCACCTCCACGGCATCGAGGCGAGTCACTTCGATGACCGGGCGGTAGGGGGCTACTGCCTCGCCCGGCTCGAAGAAGCGCTGGGTGACGATCCCGCTTTCGGGGCTACGGATCACGGAATCCTCGATCTTCTTGGCTACGAGGCGGAGCTGGGCGAGCAACTGCTCCTTCTTGGCGCGGAGACTTTCGAGCTGGAGCTGAGCTGTACGACAGGCCGTCTCGGATTTCGAGAGCAGGTTCAGGGCGTCCTCGTAGGCCTGGTCGGTGGCGGCCCCGTCGGCATGGAGGGCGCGGATCCGTTCGAAACGTTGTCTGGCGTAGTTCAGGTCCTGCGTGGCTCTCTCCAGACCCGATCGTGCCAGCTCTTCCTGTACCTGGAGCTCTCGCAGCCCGGCCTCGAGCTGCCGTCTCTGAAGAGCAAGTTCCAGCGTATCCAGCACGGCCACCGTGTCCCCCGCCGCGATTGCCTTGCCTTCTTCGACGCGCATCTCCAGGATTCTGCCGCCGACGAGGGCGGGCACCAGAACGGCCCTCCCCTCCACCAAGCCGGTGAACACGTTATGCTTCTCCTGGCGCCCGCAACTGGTCAGGATCAGGGTCAGCAGGACGAGGACGCTCCGGCTTTTCATCTGACCTCCTTACGCTCAAGGGACTGCCTCTCGCTGGCAGCATCGGACCTCGGGTCGGAGCCCGTTCCAGAAGACATCCAGGATGTGGCGTTTCCTTTCTTCGAGGAAGTCCGTTTCGAGTGGGAACTCGGTGCACGCGATGATGGGCACGATGTCGCGGGCGAGGATGGGGAAGAGACAAGCGCCGACCAAGCTCAGCGCCGCATGTACCGGATCGACGGGCCGAATCTCGCCCCTCTCACTGGCGCGTCGGAAAAGCGCGACGAGCGGATTCTCGGGCTGACCACCATCCCGAAAGGCATCGCGGAAGACCTCGGCCAGCTCCTCGCCTCCTCGCCCCAGCTCCCACAGCACGAGATGAGCTAGCCGCCGGTTGGCAGCCACGAAGTCCAGGTACTGGCTCACGAAACGCTCCAGGGCCGCAGGGAAGGGGAGGTCGGCGGCCACTTCGGCCGATAGCCTTGCCACCAGCTCCCGCATGGCTCGACGCAGGATCTCCCGGCAGAGCCCTTCCTTGGAGCCGAAGTAATAATGCAAGAGGGCCTTGTTCACCCGGGCGCGGTGCGCGATCTCTTCCATTCTGGCGCCGTCCACCCCGCGCTCCAGGATGACCTCGCGGGCGGCGGAAAGGATTCGCTCTTCCGTTTCCAACGCGCATCCCCTTGTGAGTTAACCGGACGGTTAAAGCTACTCATCCCCGGAGGGAAAGGCAAGGAGAAAGTGAAGATTCCCGCCGACCGACCTCCGGACGCGGTTCCGCGAACGCGGGCCACCGAGGTCAGCTGGCGGGCCCGATCTCCCGGCGAGGTCGAGTCCCGCGCGAGCGGGCGCGGACTGAACAATCCCCTGCCCCGGAAGGCAAGCCCAAGCCGGGGGGAGGCGTTCCAAAGGCCGTCAGGCTTGCCTGTCGATCTCCGAAACCATGTAGATCAGGGCCTTTCCTTCGATCACGACCTCGCCGCGCTGATTCGTGCAGCGGGTGGCGAGGGTGACGATCGGCTTGTCTTGACGGATATGGATGACCTCGGCCTCAGCGGTGATGGTGTCCCCAATGCGCACGGGCGCTTTCAGGTTGAACTCGTAGTGGAGAGAGACCCCGCCCGGGGTGGTGATCTCGCTCAGTGCCGGCTGAACGAGTCCGGCGACGAGGAGCCCGTGAGCGATCCGCTGGCCGAAGCGAGTGGTCCGCGCGTATTCCGCGTCCACGTGGATAGGATTGAAGTCGCCCGTCAGACCGGCGTAGAGGATGATGTCGGCTTCGGTGATGGTCTTGGTGAAGGTGGCCTTTTGCCCCAGCTGGATGTCGGCAAGCGTCTTCTCGCGCATCCATTCCTCCCTTGGCTCCAAGAGCAACTCTTCGGCGCGAAAAGGTACGTACCGCGCGCGAGCCAAGCAACTTGAGCGATCGGGCGAGTGCCCCCCTCGCTTCACAAAACCCTTGCATTTGACGAGGAGGGCGGTTATTTTCGTCGCAACTTTTTTGGTAGACGCGCGGCGAAACGGGGGATGAGTCAGATAGAGGCGCCTGGGATCATGAGTAGCGGCGGTGGCAGGGGAGGCGGCCCCGTTGAGACCGTCGCGAAAGGGGTCCCGGGCCGAAATCAGGGCGTTCCGCCTCGCGTCCTGGTTGGGCCAGCGTGGGAATACCCGCTGGACTGTCACGGCAGCAGCGCGGCCGTGGAGCGCTATCTGAAGACAACCTTTTCGCGACTCCTCCGGGCATACGTGAAGGGTTGATCGGGTAGCTGCTCCCTGGCTACCGGGTCAACCCTTCTCTTTTTGAGTAGCAAGCGGAAAGGAGGCGGGAGTGAACCTGGCATTGGTTGGCTACGGCCGGATGGGGAAGACGGTCGAACGCGTCGCCCAGGAGGGAGGCCATCGCATTGCCGCCATCTACACCGATGTCGAGCCGGTTCGGGCGGACCGGGTCCCGGCCGACGTGGAGGTGTTCATCGATTTCTCGCTGCCGGAGGCGGTCCCGGCCACGGTGCGGGAAGTAGCGCGGAGCGGACGGCCCATCGTCGTGGGCACCACAGGCTGGTATGAGAAGCTCCCGGAGATCCGGGAGATTGTCCAGGAGGCTGGGATTGGGCTGCTCTACTCGCCCAACTTCGCTCTCGGCGTGCACCTGTTCTTCCGGCTGGTCGAATGGGCGGCGCGGCTCTACAGCCGGCTCGGCATCTACGATTGCTGTATCCAGGAAATACATCACGCCGGGAAAGCCGATAGTCCCAGCGGCACGGCCCTCAGGCTGGCGGAAATCGTGCGTTCGCACTGGGGCGGGAAGTCGGAACTGCTGTTCGACAGGCCTTCCGGGCGCATCGCTTCGCATCAGCTCCACGTCACGTCGGCGCGCTGCGGTTTCTTCCCCGGCGAACACAGTCTCGTCATCGACTCGCCGGAGGACACCATTGAGCTACGCCATCGGACCCGTAGTCGGGAGGTCTTTGCCCGGGGAGCCCTCCGTGCTGCCGAGTGGATCCGGGACCGCAAGGGGGTTTTCACGGCCGAGGACATGCTGACGGATTTACTGGGCCAAAGTTGAGGAGGATTGCCATGGACGTAGCAAGATTCCGGGGCACAACCACGGCGCTCGTCACCCCCTTCACGCCGGACGGCGCCATCGACGAACGCCGCTTGCGCGCCCTGGTGGACTGGCAGATCGAGCAGGGGGTGGACGTTCTGCTGGCTGTAGGAACCACCGGCGAGAGCGCCACCCTGTCCCACGAGGAGCACCATCGCGTGATGGACATCGTGATCCAGCAGGCGGCGGGGAGAGTCCCCGTGATGTGCGGCGCCGGGAGCAATGCCACGGCAGAAGCCCTCTCTCTGACGCGCTACGCCGAAAAGGCCGGGGCCGACGCTATCCTCTCCGTCGGTCCCTACTACAATAAGCCCACACAGGAAGGTCTGTACCAGCACTTCAAGGCCATCGCGGAGGCTACCTCGCTGCCGGTGTTCATTTACAACGTGCCGGGTCGCACGGGCATGAACATCGCCGCCGACACCATCCTTCGCCTTTCCGAGATTCCGAACATCGCGGGGGTGAAGGAGGCCTCCGGCAATTTCGCGCAGATCATGCGCATCTTAGCCCAGCGCCCCGATGGCTTTCTCCTGCTTTCGGGCGACGACGCCGTGACCTTGCCGATCATCGCACTGGGAGGGGACGGCGTCGTCTCCGTCGTGGCGAACGAAGTCCCCGCCCTCACCAGCCGAATGGTGAGGGCCGCGCTCGAGGGCCGCTGGCATGAGGCCAGGGAGCTGCACTATCGGCTCCTGCCCCTGATGGAGGCCAATTTCATCGAGTCCAACCCCATTCCGGTGAAGGCTGCGCTGTGGCTGATGGGGAAGGTCGAGCTCAGCTACCGCCTGCCCCTCGTCCCGCCAGCTCAGGCCACGTTGCAGACTCTGCGTAAGCTGCTTGGAGAACTGGGCGTGGAGGTGGTGAACTGATGAGCCTGCAGGAGGAGATCGAACATCTTTACGAGCTGCCCGACTCTGAGCTCCCGGAATCGGCCCGTGGTGTCTTCGAGACCTTTCGCACCTTGTTGGGGGCAGGGGAGATCCGGGCCGCGGAAAAGGTGGGCGATACCTGGCGCGTCAATGCGTGGGTGAAGAAGGGGATCTTGCTCGGTTTCCGTCTGGGGAGGCTGGCTGAGCTCCCGAGCTCAGCGCCCTTCCGCTTCTTCGACAAGGACACGCTTCCGGTCAAGCATCTGACGCTGCGGGATGAGGTGCGTGTGGTACCGGGAGGGACTACGATCCGCGCCGGTGCGTACGTGGCTCCCGGCGTGATCATCATGCCCCCAGCCTTCGTGAACATTGGCGCCTACGTCGATCGCGGCACGATGATCGATTCCCATGTGCTGGTCGGCTCCTGTGCCCAAATCGGCCGGCGCGTCCACCTCAGCGCGGGAGCTCAGATTGGGGGCGTGCTGGAGCCTGTGGGGGCCTTGCCGGTCATCATCGAGGACGACGTGCTCGTGGGTGGCAACTGCGGGGTGTACGAGGGCACGATCGTCCGCAGAGGCGCGGTACTGGCGGCTGGCACGATCCTCACCCACTCCCTGCCCATCTACGATGCCGTGCGCGAGCGCATCCTCCGCGCCCGCGACGGAGAACCGCTGGAGGTGCCCGAAAACGCCGTGGTCATCCCCGGCTCCCGCCCCCTCACCGCACATTTCCCCGCGGAGCATGGCCTTCACGCCTATTGTCCCATCATCGTGAAGTATCGCGACGGGAAGACCGATCGGGCCACGGCTTTGGAGGAAGCCCTGCGACTGTAACCCGGGGGATCCCCGCCGGGCGCAGCCGGCAGCATTGGTGGCCGCATGATCGGCCTTGCAGCTTGGGAACGGACATCCCATTGGGGAATTCTTGCCAAAACCGTACATTCGCCGAGGCTGGAAGCCGCTCCCCGGCCCTGCGCGCTGAACTGCGGCAAATTGGGTCGCGGGAGGAACGAATCGGCGTTCTCCCCGGACGAGAGGCGATGGACGGTCTCGTAGAGGATCTCAAGTCCCTCCTTCCGTACCTGCGGCGGTACCGAAGGTCATATTGGGTTGGCCTGGCCGCGGTGGTCTTCGGCACGGCGTTTCAGCTCGGTTCGCCGTGGGTGTTGAGATTCGCCATTGACGCGCTCGCGAGGGGCGGTTCGCCTCGCCAGGTGGCTCTGTACGCGCTCACCTTCGTCGGCCTTGCCGCCCTGGCGGGCATCTTCCGTTACCTCATGCGGATGACCATCATCGGGGCTTCCCGGTGGATCGAGTACGACCTGCGGAATGACTACTTTGCCCACCTCGAGCGCATGAATCCTGCCTTCTACCATCGCTGGCGTACGGGCGATTTGATGGCCCGGGCCACGAATGACCTCAATGCCGTGCGCTCGCTCCTTGGCCCGGGGATCATGCAAGCCGCCAGCACGATCCTCGTGGCGCTCGGGGCTGTGGTGCAGATGTTCAGTCTGGACGCTGTGCTCGCTTCCATCGCCCTCCTGCCGCTGCCGTTGATCAGCGTCGTGGTTTTCCGGCTGATGCGGCGCATCCGCCTTCTGTACGACCAGATCCAGGCCCAGTATTCCCGCATCAGCGAGAAGGCCCAGGAGAATCTGGCCGGCATTCGCATCGTGAAGAGCTACGCGGCCGGAAGCCGCGAGATCCGCCTCTTCGCCAAAGCGAACGAAGAGTACGTGCGGCGGAACCTGAAGCTGGCCAAAGTCCGCGGAGCCTTGGTGGGCACGATTGAAGTCTTGGCGGGCATCGGGATCCTCCTCATCCTCTGGGTCGGGGGGCACCGGGTGATCCACGGGCACATGAGCCTGGGCGAGTTGGTGGCCTTCATGTCGTTCTTGGCCATGCTCTCCTGGCCCATGATCGCCATCGGCTGGACTCTGAACCTAATCGAGCAGGGTCGTGCTTCCTGGATCCGCATTCAGCAGGTCATGCAGGAAGAGCCAGAGATCGCAGATGGCCCGCGCATCGACTTCTCCATCGCCAGCCTGCGGGGTGCGATCCGATTCGATGGGGTGAGCTTCAGCTACGACGGCGCCTGGGTGCTGCGCGGTGTGGATCTCGACATCCCGCAAGGCGCTGCCGTGGGCATCGTCGGAAGGACCGGCGCCGGGAAGTCCACCCTCGTGCATCTGATCCCGCGCCTCTACGATCCCACCGAGGGTCAGGTACGCATCGATGGGCGCGACGTGAGGGAGATCCCGCTTGCGGTCCTCCGGCGATGCGTGGCGATCGTCCCCCAGGAGAGTTTCCTGTTCTCCGACACGATCGCTGCGAACATCGCCTTCGGGACCGACGGGAGCGAGGAGCAGATTCGCTGGGCGGCGGAGATGGCCGGCCTCCTGGAGGAGATCCAGTCGTTTCCCCAGGGATTCGACACGTTGCTCGGCGAGAGAGGGGTGAACCTCTCCGGCGGGCAGAAGCAGAGGGTGGCCTTGGCCAGGGCTCTGCTCCGCGACTCAGCCATCCTGATCTTGGACGATGCCCTCTCCGCTGTGGACGCCGCCACGGAGGAGCGCATCCTGCGGAATCTGCGCCGGATCATGCGAGGCCGCACTACGCTGGTCGTGTCCCACCGGATCTCGGCGGTGAAGGATCTCGACTTCATCGTGGTGCTGGACGAGGGCCGCGTGGTCGAGATGGGCACTCACGATGCGCTTCTTTCCTTGCGCGGCCTCTACTGGGAGCTTTACCAGGTCCAGCAGTTGGAAGAATCCCTTTCGGCGCTCTGATCGAGAGCGACGGACGTCGACGGAGGAAATGCTTTAGGGCGGAAGATGGCGGACCAGGACTATCGCGAGGAGGAAATCCTCGGCAAGGCGTACGATGCGCGGCTCATGCGGCGGCTACTGCAGTACCTCCGGCCGTACCTGGCGGAGGCCGCAGCGGCCGTGGTCCTGCTCCTCCTGCTCTCCCTGCTGCAGCTGCTCGGTCCGTACCTGGTGAAGGTCGCCATCGATGCTCACATCGCCCGCGGCCGCGTGGCAGGCCTCGCGGCGATCAGCCTTTTGTTTTTCGCGGTGTTGCTGCTCCAATTCGCCGTGGAAGTGGCCCAATCCTATTTGATCCAGCGGATGGGCCAGAACATCATGCGCGACCTCCGCCTCGAGGTCTTCGGTCATTTGCAGCGGCTACCGCTTTCCTATTTCGATCGCAATCCGGTGGGCCGCTTGATGACCCGCGTGACGACGGATGTGGAGAACCTCAACGAAATGCTCTCCTCCGGGGTCGTGGCCATTTTCGGCGACGTGTTCACCCTGACCGGGATCGCGGTGGTGATGCTTTGGATCCAGTGGCAGCTGGCGCTGGTGAGTTTCCTGGTAGTTCCCTTCCTCACCGTTGCCACCTTCATGTTCCGGAGCAAAGTTCGCGAGGCCTACCGGGAGATTCGCGTCCGTATTGCCAAGATCAACGCGTACCTTCAGGAGAACATCTCCGGCATGGCCGTCGTGCAGCTCTTCGGCCGGGAGAGCCGAAACCTGGACCATTTCCGGAAGCTGAACTACGATCATCTGGAGGCTTTTCTTCGGACCATTTTCTACCACGCCGTATTCTTCCCCGTCGTGGAGTTGCTGGGGGCGCTGGCCGTCGCGCTGATCCTGTGGTACGGCGGGATTCGGATGCACGCCGGCTCCCTTACGATCGGGGCTATTGTGGCTTTCATCCAGTATGCGCAGCGCTTCTTCCGCCCCATCTCGGACCTGGCGGAAAAGTACAACATCATGCAGTCGGCCATGGCCTCGGCGGAGAGGATCTTCCGCTTGCTGGACGAGCCCGAAGAGCCGGACTTCCGGAGCCCGGCCATTCGTCCAGCGGTGGTGCGCGGCGAGATCGAGTTCCGCGGGGTCTGGTTCTCCTACAACGGCGAGGACTGGGTTCTGCGGGATGTTTCCTTCCGCATCGATCCCGGGGAGCGAGTGGCCTTTGTGGGAGCCACGGGGGCCGGCAAAACCAGCATCATGAGCCTTTTGACGCGACTCTACGAGCCCCAGCGCGGCTGCATTCTGCTGGATGGCGTGGATATCCGGCATATCCCGCGCGACGAGCTTCGCAGGAACATCGCCGTAGTCCCCCAGGAGGTCTTCCTTTTCGCCGGCACGGTGGAGGAGAACATCGGCCTGGGGAATGAGCGGATCTCCTCCGAGGCGATCAGGCAAGTGGCCGAAGCCCTCAACATCCACGAGATGATCGAGAAGCTGCCGCGCGGCTACCGAGAAGATGTCCGGGAGCGGGGGAGCAGACTCAGCCTGGGCCAGAGGCAGCTCATCTCCTTCGCTCGCGCCTTGGCTCATGATCCACGCGTGGTCGTCTTGGACGAGGCCACCTCCAGCGTCGACTCGGAGACCGAACGGATGGTCCAGGAGGCCTTGGAAAAGCTCTTGGCCGGCCGGACGGCGCTCATCGTCGCGCATCGCTTGTCCACGGTTCAGAACGCCGACCGCATTCTCGTCCTGCACAAGGGGGAAATCCGGGAGGTCGGTACCCACAGCGAGCTCTTGGCTCGGCAAGGGATATACTATCGGCTGTACCAGTTGCAGCTCGCTGGGTTAAAGGTGGAGCGCCCGGTGGAAGGGGAGAGCTCGGCGCCCTCGAGCGAAGCAGCTTCCCACGTGCCGGCGACACGCGCTTGAGCTTGTGGAGGCACGAGCGCAGCCGACGGCAAGCCGAGGAGCAGCGGGCTCTTTTCATTCCGCTCGGGGGCGAGACCTCGGCGCGCGAGCGCACGGCGGAGGGGCTAAGAACGGTGGTGCTTGCGGCACCCGACCTCGGCCCACTCAGCCTGGCCCTGCGGCAATTCCTTCCAGTTGTTTTCACCGCCTGCAGATGCTTCCCACGTCCGACCTTCCGCCGGCGTGAGCTGCGGGGTCTTGTGATGTCCCGGTCCCCTGCCTGCCTGTGGGTCTCCGCGGGACCCCAGCATTCCGCGGTCTGGCGCCTGGGTATCGGAGAGGGAAGATCCGGCAACCACTGGACCCGCGGCGCAATTCGCCGTAGCCCCGTCGACCAAAAGGGGTCACGTCCCGGCACGATGAAGCCACGGAGAAGCAGGACAAGTCCGGCCCGAGGGAGCGAGCGGAGCTCCTCCCCTGCCTGACTTCTCTCGGGTCCGGGCGTTTCCGCCGGTCGCACTCGTGCGGGGCCAGAAACGCCGGCAGAGCGCCCTGAGCCCGCGGCTCGCTCGTCCCAAGGGCATGGACCGTCGCGTTCCGGTGGAAAAGTGGGCAGAGACGGGGGCGAGTTTTGGCAAATCGGACTTGACTTTTACGTTGGAATTGCCTAACATCACGTGTTCATTGGGGCGAGCTTGGGGACTGAACCATTCCAGGCGCTCAGGCGGACAACATGAGGCACCCATTCCCTTGATTCCCAGGTGGAGTGGGTGCCTTTGTCTTTTCGGGAGAAGGGTATCCGGGTGGGGGCTCGCAGTTGCCATGAGAGGCGTGGATAATCACGATGGGCGTCGAGATTGCCATCTTCGACCTCTTGCTTGAACCGCGATCCGAGGGGGTTCCTCACGGCCACTACCTCGGTTCCGCACTGCGGGGTGCTTTCGGCCGCTGTCTGAAGCGGACCGTCTGCATCGTGCCCCAAGGGGAGTGCGCCCATTGCCCCCTCCAGACCCATTGCCCCTACGTGTACCTTTTCGAGACCCCTGGGGAGGGCCGTCCGTCCCCATTCGGGTTGGAGACGGCCCCTCACCCCTTCGTCATCTGTCCGCCGGGTCCGCTCGAGCCGGAAACGATCCCTCTTGAGGTTCGCCTGGTGCTGATCGGCCGTGCTGTCAGCTTTCTCCCGCACGTGCTCTGGAGCTTCCACAGGCTGTGCCAGGCGGGGCTTGGAGCCGAGAGGCGGCGGTACGCGCTTGCGTCCGTCGTGGCGCGCACGGAATCCGGTCCCTGCCCGATCTGGTCACCCGGAGATCCCACGATCCATCTGTCCGGCTTTCGCGCCCAGAAGCTGGAGCCGGGGGCAACTCCTCTCGGGGAGGTGAGCTCCGTGAGGCTCTCCTTCGTGACGCCCCTTCGCGTCCGACATGAGCGACGGCTCTGCACGCGTCTGACCTTCCCCATCCTGATGACCAATATCCTCCGCCGCCTCTACCTACTCGAGCAGTACCACGGCGACGGGAAGTGGGAACTCGACCACCGCGCGCTGATCGCAGCGGCGGACGAAGTCCAGTGCCTGGAATACCGATTGCGATGGTACGACTGGACTCGCTACTCAAGCCGGCAGGAGACCAAGATGCAGCTCGGTGGACTCATCGGGACCGTCACCTTCGCCGGCAAACTCGGCCCGTTCCTCCCGTTCCTGAAAGCGGCGGAGCTTGTGCACGTGGGTCGAAACACGAGCTTCGGCCTGGGGAGGATGGTCATCCAAGAGATCAGCTGACCATGAAGCAAGGGGAGAGGCAGAAGGTATGGGCTGCCCCAAAGGGGACGGGTTCCGTCGCGAGAGGGCGCGGAGACGGGGGAACGGTTCGGCCCGCGCGGATCCCACGGGCGCCCAGCCGGATCGGTTTCCCTGGGGGAGGTGTCGGCCCAAAGGCAGGGTGGAGAGGATACGATGAGGGATTTGTTGCCACTGGACTCTGATCGCAAGGCGCTTCTCATCGCAGCGCTGTTCCACGACATCGGTAAGTTCCAGTATCGCGCCGAAAAGACGACGGTGCGGCACGAGGAGAACAGCGGGCGTTTCATCCGCGAGCACCTGCGGGGATTCAAGGCCCTGGAGGACGCCCTGGAGGAAGCCGCCAAACTGGCGGAGGGCCATCATCAGGAGCTCGCGCACCGGCACCTACGGAGCGCGGATCAGCTCTCGGCATCCGAGAGGATGGAGGACGAGACGCAGGTGGCCCGCAGGCCGCTGGAGTCCATTTTCGCGAGGATCCAGATCGACACCTCCGTCCCCCCGCCGTCCGAGACCTTCAGTCTCTGGCCCGGCCCCCTGGGACCCGAATGCGTTTTCCCCGAGAAAAGCGCCGGGGACTGGAAGGAAGAGGAGTCCCGCGTGTTGGAGTCCCACCGCAACGCCTGGGAAGGATTCCTGGGCGAGCTTGCCAATGTTCCCAAAGGGCTCGATTTCCCGGGCCTGCTCCACACATTTCACGCGCTCCTGGAGCGGTGGTGTACGCGAGTGACCAGCGCCGCCTACAAGGCGGTGCCGGACATCAGCCTGTTCGATCACCTACGCGTCACCGCCGCCTACAGCGATTGCCTCTACCTCGCCGAGGATTCGGAGAAGCCGATCGTCGTCGTCGAGGGCGACCTCGGAGGGATTCAACGGTTCATCTACCGCCTTCGGACCCCAGAGGGTGAACAGAAGGGGATGGCCAAGCAACTGCGGGGTCGGTCCTTCTACGTCAGGCTGCTCAACGACACACTGGCCAACTGGATCCTAGACGAACTCGGCCTCTTCCGGCCCAATTTGATCCTCAGCGGAGGTGGCCGCTTCTTGATCCTGGCCCCCAACCGGAAGGATACCGATGATTTGCTGAGACGGCTGCGGCAGCAGGCCAATGAGTGGCTCCTCCAGGAACTCCACCAGGACCTCACCCTCGCGCTGGAGTGGGAAAGCTTCTCCCTGCAGGAAATGGAGGATTTCGCGCAGGTGAGCAAGCGCGTGGGCCAGAAGATCGAGCGTGCCAAGCAGCGCCGCGCCTCCGATCTCCTCGCCAGCGAACAGCTTTTCGGTCCTTTTGAGGATGAGAAGGCCGAGCTCGAAGCCTGTCCGATCTGCCAGAAACTCGTGGAGGACAGGAAACGCTACGGAGGCAAATGCCGGATCTGCGCTCTCCACCAAGAGATGGGCGGCGCGATCCCGAGGTCACGATACCTTGTAGAGGTAGTAGTCGCCGAGGTGAGCCAGCTCAATCCGGACAGCAATCGGGTTCTCGTCCCCTTCCCGGAGTTCGGCCGGGCGTGGTACCTTGCGAGTCAGGGGGAGCCCGGCAAACCCACGGATCTGGAGGCCATTGTCTCCAGCCTGCCAAAAGGGGCTCGGCTTCGCATCACCACGCTGGGCGATAGCCAATTCCTTTCGGATGAGCCCCTTAGGGCCATCGATAAGGTCAACGGCGGACGGGGCGCGCTCGATTTCCTCTTCCTGGCCAACCACCTGCCGCAAGAGGACGGCCAGGTGAAGGATTTCGAGACCATCGCCGAGGAAGGCCCCTCGTACCCCTACCTGGGCTTCCTCCGAGCTGATGTGGACGATCTGGGATTCATCTTCAGCCACGGTTTCGGTAGGGCTGCCGCGCCCCGGCAAGACAACGTGAGTTTGAGCCGCTTCGCCACCCTCAGTCGCGAGCTCGATCTGTTCTTTTCCTGTCACGTGAACGAACTCGCCAAAGAATTCGGGCTCTACATCACCTATAGCGGTGGCGACGACCTGTTCGTGATCGGCCATTGGAAGAACGTTTTGGACTTCGGTCGGCAACTCTACCAGGACTTCACGAGATTCACCTGCGAGAACCGGAACGTCGGCCTGAGCGCCGGGTTGCTTGTGGAAAAGCCCAACTATCCGATCCGCTTTGCGGCCCAGGAGGCGCAAGAAGCTCAGGAAAAGGCCAAGTCCCGCACGTCCCAGCGCCAGGGCGGCGTTGACCTCGGCAAACGCGCCTTCTGCGCGTTCGACTGCGTGCACCCGTGGGAACGCGCACTGGAGCTCCTGGAATACGGCGATGCCCTTGTGTCCCTCGTAGAGAAAGACTATGAGCTCCGCTCCCTTGTAAGGTTCATCCTCGACCTTTCGCGCGCCGGCTGGACGAAAACGGGTGTCGATGTCCGAACCTACCCCAGGCTCCGAGCGAGGCTCTACTACGCCTTGGCGCGGAAGGCGGACGTCACGGCGGAAAGCCTGGGCGATCCCGGCGCAGACCGAAAGGTGCGCCTCTTCGGCCGGCTGATCAGCAAGCCGGACCTGTTCCGGGACTTCGCAGTCGTTGGGAACTACGTGCTGTTGGCAACTCGGCGTAGAAGGTGAACAGGAGTAAGCGCAAGGAGGTGAGTGGACCATGAATGGCGAGATTCCGGACGATCTGGCAAAGTTGGAGCCCCAGAAACTGAACGACGTGGCGGGGACGAAAGGTAAGGAATTCGCGAAAAACATCAGGGTTTCCCAGATCCGCAACATCTACAGCGCCATCACTCGCATTCGCAATGAGTACCAGCGCTCGGGAAAGCGCTTCGATGCGGTGCATCGCCGGCTGGTGCTTCTGCGACCGCGTCTGGCCTACGCCGCGGGGCGGAACCCGGAAGTAAAGCCCTTCCAGGAACTCTTCGACGAGGCCATTGAGGCCGTCCTCAGGTCCACGAAGAAAAACGAGGCCTTGGAGAATTTCTTCGCCCTTGCGGAGGCTGTGGTGGCGTACCACAAGTTCTACGGGGCAAGAGACTAGGGGAGAGGAACCATGAGTGGATATGCTTTGCGCGCCAATGTGCTCATCTGTGGAAAGATCGAGGTCCTGACGGGTCTTCACATCGGGGGCGGCAGAGGGAAGACCGAGATCGGTGGGGTCGATCAGCCTGTGATTCGGGATCCTGCTACCGGTTTTCCGTACCTCCCGGGCTCTTCGATCCGCGGCAAAATGCGAATGCTCCTCGAATATGCGCTGTGCCTGGTGGGCCTGTCCCCAAGGGACAAGAGAGAGCCAGGCTCCGTCCACGAGTGCGGGAAGCCAGACTGCCCCGTTTGCCAGATTTTCGGCACGGCGGCAGAGGAAGGCGGCTTGGGGCCGTCTCGCCTGATTGTTCGCGATGCTTTCCCGGATGCCCAAACCCAAGAATTCTGGAAAGAACTGGACACCGAGCTCCTCTACACCGAATACAAGGGGGAGAATTACCTGGATCGCCTCACCTCCCGGGCCAATCCTCGCTTTTTCGAGCGCGTCGTGCCCAATAGCTGGTTCAATTTCGAGATGGTGTACAGCGTGTTCAACTTCCCGGAGGTGGATGACCTGGGCATGCTGCCCTACGTCTTCCAGGGCATGCGGCTGCTGGAGCACTCCGCCCTCGGAGGACATGGGAGCCGCGGCTACGGGAAGGTCCGCTTCCACTTGTACATGGAGAACGCTTCACTCCCGCTCTACAAACCGGAAGACTACGGTAGGGGCAAGATCAGGTTGCCCGATTTGGATAAAGTCGACAGGAAGACGCTCCGCACGCTGGACGGCGTGGATGTGGATGAGCTGGTGGCGGACCTTCGGAAGAAGCTTCCCGCCTGATTCTCCGGCGCGACCCGTCTGACGCTGCGCTGCGGAGCGGCTTCCCTGTCCGGAGCGTCGCTGCTTCCGGCAGCGGTCCGGGGCGCGTCCTTACGCGAAGGCTATGCGGACACGCCCGTTCACACACAGGAGGCGAAGCCGTGTGGATCGTTCGGCTCAAACCGCGGGGCTCGGTTTCTCCTGAGCTTCGCTCCGATACCCTGTTCGGCTGCATTGCCTGGGCGGCCGTAGCCCTGGAAGGCCCTCGCCGGGTGGAGGCTTGGCTCACGGCATTCGAGGACGGCGATCCGCCGTTTCTTCTGTCCAGCACCTTCCCCTACCAGGAGGGGAGTGCCGGGGGCCGAGTCTACTTCCTCCCGAGGCCCCTTCATTGGCCGCGGCTTCCGGAGCCGCGCACGCTTGAGGAATACCGATCCCGGAAAAAGATGAAGAAGCGCAGATACGTGCCGCAGGACACCTTCGCCCGGGTCATCCGTGGCGAATCCGACGCACAGCCTTCCGGGGAGGCCCCCAGGCTCCAGCCGGAACCGGTCCTCCACAATCGCATCAATCGCCTCACCTGGGGCACGACCGACCCCGGCCGACTTTTCTACCAAGAGCAGCTCTTTTTGCCGACAAACACCGGGCTCTATTTCCTCCTCGACGTGCTCCACGAGTCGGAAACGGGCTTGCTCAGGGCCTGCCTGCATCTCCTGGGGCACCTCGGTTGGGGAGGCAACAGCGTAAGCGGCATGAACCACTTCACGGTGGAGATTGAGGAGAAAGCGGAGGATTTCCTCCCCAGGGTGGATTCCCCCACCCATTTCGTCACCCTCTCGCTTTACTTCCCGAAGCCTCGGGAGCGGGGGCATTTCGCTGCCCATGCCGATCGCTGTTGGTACGAGCTCGTCTGGCGCCGAGGCAAGATCGGGGGTCGATTCTTCCCCTCGGGCCATTTCTGGAAACGAGCGGTGAACTACTTCGTCGAGGGTTCCGTCTTCCCCTTGATCGACGGCGCACTCGGCTGCTTCGGGTGCAATCCACTGGTGAAAGCGGTGGAGCTGAAGAGCCCGTACGGGGCGCTTCGCCAAGTTCGAAGCTTTGGGATGGCCTTTGCTGTGCCGGCCAAAGTCACAGGAGTTCAGGAATGAAGTGGATATTGACCTGCCTCACCCCGGTGCACATCGGGACCGGGAGGGAACTCCATCCGATGGAATACGCGATCCGCAACGGGACGTATTACGTCCTGCGGCTGGATCCGGCCTTGGAGTATCTGGAGGGGAAGGTCACCGGGGTGGTGGAAAAGTACATGGAGCATGCCACGCAGGCGTTGGAGGGGCTCGCCCGCTCGCGGGGGCAGGGACAGAAACTGCGCTACTACGCGGAGGACGTCGGTATCCTGCAGTTCTGCGAGAAGGAGCTCAAAAGGCGCGACCTTGCTGAGCAACTCCTCCGCCAGCCCGATGTGGTGGCTTACCGATGCGATGGGGTGACCTGGAGGCCCCAAGGGAAGCATCGCCAGGTTCGCGAGCAGATGAAGTTCAACGGATTGCCGTACATCCCGGGAACTTCCATCAAAGGGGCGATCCGCACCTCTCTGGCCTATGCTTTACTGCTGGACTTGAGCGATCAGGAACTCGACAACCTCCTCGGGAGCTTCCCGGACGACCGGTCGTCCGTCCGAGCCCGGATACAGGCCCTGAAGCGAAGGTATGAAACAGCGCTCCGCCATTTGGAACAGGGCAATGAAGCGCGGGCAGGACAAGAGCTGGATGAGCTGACGAAACAGCGCGGCCGGCTGGAGAAGAGCATCGGGGAACCGCTGGATCACTTTTTCTTCCGCTGCGGCGCCGAGAATAGGGGAGAAGTCAAATACGATGAGCCTCACATGGACCTCCTGCGGGTGCTGCGGATCTCGGACTGTCACCTCCGCTCGGGCGGGATGACCGTAGGCGAAATGTTCGCCCGTGCGGCTCGGCGCTCCGCCCAAAGTGAGATCCCGATCCCCGCCGAGATGATCGACAGAGAGGCCCGGTTGGAATTCGAAATGAGCCTCGACGTCCGTCTGTTACAGGAGATGGCTCGAAATGCCTCGAAATCCGAGCGCGAATGGATCGGCTTCCCGGAGAAGTTCCGCCGCCTGTTCGCTTGTGAGCCGCAGGAACTGCTCCGATTGCAGAAGCCTGACGAACTGGCGCGCTGGGAGAAGGAGAAGTTGGACCTGCTTCTTCGACGGGTGCATCGGCATTCCGTCGACATCCTGAAGCGCGATGAGCGCTGGGCGAAGAAGGCGGCCAATGACGTGGGACAGGGTCTCCTCCAGGCGCTCAATGAGCTCCGAGCTCGCGCCGAGAAAGCCGGCGACGGATGCCTCCTCCGCGTCGGGTTCGCCAGCGGCTGGCACGCCACCACCGTCGCCATGGCCCTGGAAGAGCGCGGCAAGACCGACCTCCTGTCCGGCCTCTTGTATGTATTCCTCATGGACCTCCCCCAAAACCTCCGCAGAACGCTGACGAGGCAGGGTCTCAGCAACAAGCAGAACCACGGGACCATCCTTCGCCTCCTCTGTCGTACTCCGGATGCGAGTGCTTTCCCGACCTCGCGGCGCCTGTTGCGCGAGGCCGATGGTCAAGTCACCCCCATCGGCTGGGTATGGCTGGAGGAGGCATCTTCCGCCGCAGTCGGCACGGGGCGCGAGAGGAGAGTAGAGGAGCGATCCCAGCCGGCTGAGTCGAGGACGTCAGAGGAGATCACGCCGGAGGATCTGGAGCGACTGCAGCGCCGGTTCCGCGGGGAGGAATGAGTATTTTGGCGACGGGAGGAATTGTTCAACCCAACGTTCGTCCGCGCAAGCGAAGAGGGCTCTTTGCCGAGGAGAGGGCTCCCCGCTTATCCTTTGCCGCAAGCGCTGCGTCGCCAAGGGAACGAGCATTTCGTAGCCTGGGAGACTCAAGGAGCAGGCCGACTGCCCGTGGGTACAAACGCGCGGAAACGGGTCGAGATGGATTCGCGGCATCTGTTCGCTTTGTCCGAAATCGACGGGAGGGATCAAGCCGGGCCTCGGAAGGATCTGCTGCGCATCGGAGTGCTCGCCCTTGCGGTGAGGCTGGTGGTGCTCCTCGCTCTGGCGTGGAGGAATCCGGCCGGGCTGGCCAATGGCGACACCGCTGGCTACTGGACGCTGGCCGAGAATCTGCGCCTGCGTCGGATCTTCAGCCGTGCCACGGAGCCACCTTTCGCCCCCGATGCGTTCCGTACCCCGGGCTACCCCGCGTTCCTCTGGCCTTTGCAGGGGCTCGGACTTGGGATGGCCGGGGTGGCTGCGATCCAGATCCTGATCTCGCTCGCAGTGCTCGTCCTCACCTACGGACTGGTGAAGAAGCTCCTCGGACGCCGCGAGGCCAGGATCGCTTGCCTCCTCGTGGCTTTCGACCCGATGAGCGTTCTTTACGCAGTCACGGTGGCTCCGGAGGTGCTGGTGACAGCCCTCCTATTGGGAGCCGTAGCGCTGGCCAGCCTGCGCGGGAACGTGCCGGGGGCTTTCCTAGCCGGGATAGTCAGCGGGCTTTCGGCTTTGGTGAAGCCCATGGCGCTCTACTTGGCCCCGTGGCTCTCGGCCCTGTGCCTGTTGGACGCGCGGCAACCCTTGCGGGAGCGGTCCCGCAAGGCCGGGCTGCTCCTCCTCGCTGCGGCCCTCACCCTCTTCCCGTGGTTCTTCCGCAACTGGCGCGTCTACGGAGTCTGGCACTTCACCTCCATCCAGGGCTACAACCTGCTCTACTACAATGCGGCGGTGCTCGAGGCCGCGCGGACGGGACGGCCGATCTCTGAGGTCCAGGACGAGCTATCGGCGGAACTTGAGCAACGGGTGGAGTCAGCGGGGTTGAGGAATGAACTCCGCGACGCCTTGGCCATGGAGCGCCTCGCCCGAGAGAAGATCTTCGCGCATCCTGTGCGCTACGGCCTGCTCCACCTGCGAGGCATCCCAACCTCGCTGTTGGATCCCGGAAGGATCGAGTGGGCGCGCGTCTTCGGCTTCGCCAACCCGCATTGGGGTTTCCTCGAGGTTCTCTCCGCGGCTCCTCAGAGGAACCTCGTTCGCTTCCTTCGGGAACTCCCGGCGCTTCAACTCGGGCTCATGCTCTGCTACTTCTTGGCGCTCCTGGCGGTATCGGGCCTGGCCTGCGTGGGGATGTGGCGCCTCTGCGTGCAAGGCGCCCGAACAGGTTCCTCTCATGCCCCCGTCTGGCTCCTGGGTGCCCTCGTTTATCAGCTGCTCATCGTAGGACCCATCGGTGGAGCCCGTTTCCGTGTGCCCATGTGGCCCTTCGTGGCAGCCCTGGCCGCGGCGGGGATCCCGAGGCGATGGCAGCGGGAGGGGTCGTAGCCATGCGCCTGCCTCAGCGCCTCGTTCGCGAGCGTGGCTTGCCATACCCGGCCTTCGCGAATGCGGGAAAGGGGTGGCCTGCGCGGAGGCACCGGAGTCGGGCAACAACCCGGACTTGGAACGAGCGATCGGGATCCGCTGGCTCGAAGCGGGGGAAAACTACCGGGTCCCATGAGGGCTGATCACATCCGGAGGAGCGACGAAATGGGCGAGCTGATGGCAGATGGCGGTAGCGCAGTGGGCGCCCGAAGTTGCCCGACAACCCACGTGGCCTTGATTGGGGAGCAGCGAATGCCCATCTACATGGCCGAAAAGGCATTGGGCGCCAGGCGGTTCCTTGCCGTCGTCTCCGGGCGTACTCGGTCGGTAGCCGATCGCCTGAACATGGCTCTGCGGGGAGAGGGGGTCGATTGCCTCGATCCCGTGGAAGTGTCGGCCTACGATCTTCCAGCCGCTACCGAAGCCCTGCGCCGGGTGCTGGCTCAGCTCAGAAGCGAAGGGCAAGTGGTGGTGAACCTTACGGGCGGCACCAAGATCATGGCCTTGGCCGCCTACCTGGTTGCCGCCCCGGAAATACCCTGCTGCTATGTGAGCACCGAAACGGAAGAGCTGCTTTTCCTGGAGAAGGGGCGTGTATCCAAAGTACCGCTTCGGGTGGAGGTGAGCCTGCGGGAGTATCTGGCCGTGCATGGGTTCGACATCGTAAAGACCAACGAGCCATCGGAAGATCAGAAGGAGCTAGCCCGTGCCTTCGGGACGCAAGCCGCCGAGATCGCTTCTCTGCTCGAGAGCTTGCACGAGTTTTCCAAGGGAGCTCGGACCACCGTCCCCGTCCAATGTCCCACTCCTCAAGAGGTAGAGCTCGTGACGCAGCTTGACGAGCGAAACATCCTGACGAGGGAAGAAGCGCCACCGCTCCGATTTGGGCTGGCCGACACGTCCTGGCAAACGTTCCTCTGCGGAGGATGGCTTGAGGTGTACACGTTCGAGGCCCTGCGCGAGTCGGGCCGCTGGGACGAGGTCAGCTGCGGTCTCGTAGTTCGGGCGGTGGACGGTTCCTTCGAGAACGAATTCGACGTGGCGGCCATCCGCAACGGCCAGCTTTGCCTGTTCAGCTGCAAGTCTGGCCGGAATCTGTTGAAGGCTGCGGACAAGGCTCGGCGGGCGATGGAGGAATTGGGATTCGTCAGTCGGCGAGAGAGGCTCGGCACCTACTGCCAGTGCTTCCTCGTGACCGCTAGCCGCGATGTAAAGGACGCGATCCGCTCGAGGGCGCAGGAATGGGGTATCCACCTCATCCTTCTGAGCGATCTCCCCCAGCTCGCGAACGTAGTGGTAGAGCGCCTCGAGGCGACCCGCAAGCGAGGGGAATCCTGAGAGAGGAGGGTTGCACCATGGGCGTGTATCATCTCATGGGACTTGGCCGGTCGGTCGGCGTGGTCACGGGACCCATCTCCTACCTGGCTCACCGCTACACGCGGTGGAACGCCGAGGACCGGGAATTCTTCGGCCGATCTGGGGAGGCTTCCCAACGCGAGCGGGGCGCCAAGGTAGGGGATATCCAGGCCATCGTGCTTTTCACCTCGCCGGAGGTGATCGAGGGCTACGACCATGAGCTCAGGAAGGATTGCTTGGCCTACGACTACATCGACAACCTACCCGGGACCACGATGGGCCAGCAATGCGAGGGCGGAAGGATGCGAGAGCTCCTCCCGAAGGTATTGCGCGAGGAACTACAGAAGATCTGCGGCGGACGCGAGGAATGCGAGCTCTTTTGGTGCCAGGTGGACCGGAGGGACATCACCATCACCTACGAGCGCGTGGCGACCGTCGTGGCCGCCGTGGCCGGAACCGGTGCCTTGGGCCATGAAATCTGGGTGAACCTCACCGGCGGGAACAATGTGATTAACCTTTCCCTCGAGTTGGCTGCCTCGCTGTCCGGGAAGGTGGGGCGCATCTACTACGTCCAGGCTCAAGATGCCCAGGCGGAAAAATGCATCCGCTACACGGCGGAGAACGGCTACTGGGTGGAGATCCCCGTGATCCCGTTGAGCATTCCCTCCCCGCATCGTGCGATCCTCAGCCTGCTGAGCGAAGTGGGGGAGATGGGCCTCGAAGAGATGCTTAGTCGGCTCAAGACTCACGCGGACTATTGGGCTCAGTTCGAAAGCGAAACGCCGGACTCCCTGCGTTCCAAGTACCTGGACAGCCTGTGGAAGGAGGGGTTGGTGGAAGGCAGCGGCCGTCGTTGGCGCGTCTCCCGGCGCTGGGAACTGATCCGGCACTTTCAGGACTTGTGGGAGAGCGTCGCCAAGACGACGCGCAGCCTGGAAAACCTGGCAAAGGATGTCAAATGGCTCGAACGGGACATCCTGCGCCTCAAGTGATGGCTCTGCCGCGGAGCGGGGATTGTTTCGGGAATGGAGACCCAGGACTCAGGAGCGAACCGGGGCTATGATCCTCCTCAACTTCGGGCATCCGCTGACCGAGGAACACGTGCAGCGCATCGAAGAGCTGACGGGACGAAAGATCCAGCAGATCCAAGACGTGAATTCGCAGATCGATCCAGGGAAGAAGCTTGCCCCCCAAGTCGTGGAGATCGTCGACAAGCTGAGCTACACCTCGCGGGAATGGCAGACGCTGCCGATCCTGATCAACCCGCCCTCCCTCAATGTGATCGGGGCAGTGCTGCTGGCCGAGCTGCACGGCCGCATGGGCTACTTCCCACCCATTGTTCGCTTGCGACCCGTACCGGGAGCGCTGCCGCCTCGCTTCGAGGTGGCGGAGGTGATCAATCTGCAGGAAGTGCGAGATCAAGCGCGCCGTAGGCGAGACTGACACAGTGAGGTCAGGCATGAACAGGCGCAGCAATTCGGGAGGGCCTATGCGCCCAGAACGGGACTGGCGCAATGTTCTCCTGGCTGTGGTGGGACTCACCCCACAAGTGGTGACGGAGACGCTGTACTACCTCACCCAGGTGCGCGAGGTGCAGGTGCACGAGATCTGCATCATCACCACGGTGCGGGGGAGGGAACTGGCGGAGCAGTTGCTCTTGCGTCACGGCGAGGGGGCTCTGCATCGCTTCTGCGCGGAGTACCGCCTCGACGCCGATCGCTTGCATGTCTGCCCGATCGTCGTTTTGCAGGATCGCCATGGCAACCCCCTCGAAGACATCCGCACAGCCGAAGAGAACGAGGCGGCGGCCAACGCCATCCTGCGGGTGGTGGCCGACTACACCCGGGTTGACAGCGTGCGCCTGTTCTGCTCCCTCGCCGGCGGTCGCAAGACCATGAGCACCTTCGCCGGGTTTGCCATGCAACTCCTGGGGCGAACCCAGGATGAGCTACTCCACGTCCTCGTACGCCCCCCGGAGCTGGAGTCGCGACGGGATTTCTTTTACCCGCCCTCCCAAGGGGACTTCCTCGCGACCGATCCCTCCGGGAAGACGATCCACGTGCCGCGCGAGGAGATCTCCATCGATTGCGCCGAGGTCCCCTTCGTCCGCCTCCGCAATTGGCTCCCACGCGACGTGCAGCCGGGCCTCCTCTCGTACAGCGAGCTCGTCGCCGCCACCCAGTTTCACCTGGATGTGGAAGAACTGGACCTTCGCCTGGAGCTCCAGACGGAGTCCCGCATCCTGACCGTCCGCTGGGCCGGCGGAGAGAAGCAGATCCGACTCCAGCCCCGACAAGCGGCCCTCCTCCACTTCTTCCTGGAACACGCCGGAGAAGAGATCGACAGCGACCGCATGCAGGCGCTCTTGCCCGAGATTGACCAGCTGTACCAGAACACCTACGTTCGAGGGACCTCACGCCACAGCGAGGGCTGGGACCTCACCAACTTCTCCAATAACCTCACCCGCCTCAATGACGCCATCGCGGAAAGCGGCCTTCCCCCGACCATTTCCCGGCTTTGCAGAGTAGATCGGTACCGCTCTGGGGGGTACGCCTACTATTGCCTCCGCCTGCCCAAGGAAAGATGCCGGGTGATTCCCTCTCCGTGACCGAAGGGTACGTTACCGCAACTTTGCTGAGATATTACGAAACTCGCGGATCTCTTGACAAGCCCCTATCTTTGGCCGGGCAGTAGGGAGAGCTGGCGCCAGTTCCCGGAAAGGAAACGCGAACCCGAAGCCCCGGCAGGGGGAAAGTCTCAGCAAAGGAGGTGGTCGCCTTCGACCCGAAAATCACAGCTCATTCGATCGCCAGGATGTGCCAGCGCCGCATCCCGGACTGGCAAATCGAGCTCGCGCTGCGATTCGGGAAGCGCATCTACGCGCGAGGCAGCCTGTACTACTTCGTGGGGCGCCGGCAAGTGGACAAGATGGAAAAGCAGGGCTACCGCGGCGTCGAAAAACTCGAGGGACTGACCCTCGTCCTGGACCCGCACGACAAGGTCCTCCTCACCGTCTTCAAGAACCGGCGCTTCTTGGATCGCATCCGCTTCAAGGACTGAAAGGGGGTGATGGCCGTGAGACGCGCGATAGCAGAAGCTGTGGCGCTCCCCGAGGGTCCTGTGAACGACCTGGAGCTCTTCGTGCGCCATTGGTGCGGGCAAGTGGGCTCCTGTCATCTGGTTTTCTGGGCGGGGAAGATGTGGATCACCGTCCGCGCCACGCGTGAGAGTTTGCCAGCTTGCTTCGACGGGGGGCACTATTCCACGTCTGTTCGGGGGAATGCCTGACCGCGGTGCGGGCTCCCGGTGGCTTCCCGGGTGCCTCGGCCCCGGGGGTCCCGCCTCCCGCGGCAGGCAGGCATATTCCCGCTTGTGCACGCGCAGCGAACCGTTGCGGAGAAAGGGGGTGTTCGCCGTGGACGAACTCAAAAGAAAATTGGAGGAACTCCGGGCCGCGTGCGACTGGCAGGGCACGCTCCGCTTCGTGGAGGAGAAGCTGAATTCGGTTTCGGAATCGGCCAAAGCCAAGGTCGAGCTTTACCGGGCCGCCGGTTTCGCCTATTGCCAGCTTGGACTGTACCAAGAGGCCATCGGCTTCTACGAGCTTTGGAAGGAATTGGCCCCCAAATCGGCCGCCGCCCGCTACTGCCTGGGCTACGCCTACGCCCAAATGAAGCGCTACCCAGAGGCGATCGCTTGGTTCGACCAGGCGCTCAAGCTTCATCCCAAGTACATCGTCTGCCTCTACCGCAAAGGTGTGGCGCTGCTCGAGTGGGGCAAACCCAAGCTGGCCAGCCGGTGCTTCGAGGAGGCCCTCCAAGCCTACGCCGAGGCTAGCGAAGACGTGCGGCGGGCCAATCAGAAGTACCTCGTCAAAAGCACCTTCGACCTCGGCAAGGCCTACAGCCAATGCCGTCGCCTCAAAGACGCGGTTCGGATGTTCCAGTGGATCCTCGAGCACGACGCCAAGGGTTACCTCGATCGCCACTTCGTGCACTACAATCTCGGCAAGGCGTACCTGGACCTGAACGAACTGGCCCTCGCCGAGGAACAGCTCCAGCTGGCCCTCAAAGACCACGAGGACAAGGAATACGTCTGGGAGAGGCTGGGCTATCTGGCGCATCGCAGACAGGACTACCCGCAGGCGCTGCAGCACTACCAGCGCGCGCTGGACTGCCGCTACGTCCCCTACGTCCTGGTGAGCCGCGCCGAAACGCACGTCGCCATGGGAAACATCTCCTTAGCGGTGAAGGATCTGCTGGAGGCTCTGCGGCGCGACCGCCTCGGGAAACACAAGATCTGGATCCGCCTGGCCGAGCTCGCCCTTATGCAGAAACGCGAAGACCTGGCCGAGTCCAACTACCGCAAGGCCATCGACTTCAAGCGGAAGATGTACGGCACGGACTGCGCCCAGGCCCGCTACGCCCTCGCCCAGCTCTACTTCCGCCAAGGGAAGAAAGACGAAGCGCGCGAGGAGCTTCGCCAGGCCGTGCTCGCCAATCCCAACCTGTCCTGGGATCATAAGATCTTCCGCGCCCTCGGCCTCCCGCTCCCCCTGCCGGGAATGCGCTTCGAAGCGGTCCAAGACGAGGCAGAAAGGAGTGAGACGCCATGACCTCGCTTCCACAGTCTCGCAGCCAAACGGTGGAACGGGCGCGAAAGTTGATCGAGGAGGCCGCCCGTCCCAGCCCCGAGGAGCGGGCCGAGCTGCTTGCAGCGCTCCACGAACCGCAGCCTGCTCAGGCGCCGGAGACCGGGCGCCTCGACGTCGCCCTGGCCTTGCGCCCAGTCCGCGATGAGCTCCCGGTGGAAAGCCGACTCCTGGTCTGTTTGGTGCTCCACGACTGGGACGCCGTCGTCCAGCTCCTGCTCCAGGACGGGGAAGCTCGCCCCCTCCTCTTCCACTACCTCTGCCACGAAACCCCAGCCCTGCGACGCTGGATGCTCCGTCACATCACCCCCGAGTTCTGCCGCAACGACGTCGAACGCCTCCTCCGCGACGCCGCAATCCCCAATTTCCACGCCCTTCGCTCCTGGGCCGCGGTGGAAGAATTCCGGCCCCTCCTCACAAGCGTGCTCACGGAGCTCGCCACCTCCCCGTTCTGGAGCCTTTTCCACAGGGGACAAGCCGCCGCCCTCCTCCGGGAGCTCGGAGTCAAGGCGCCACCCATCCTTCGCAGGTCGCGGCGTCTGGAGTCCGGCCACGGCGCCCTGATCGGCTCCACCGCCCTCCAAGAGGAGCCCGATCCGCCTGAACTCGCCCCCCTCCTCCATGCCCTCCGTGCTCGTGGCCTCCGCGTGGACGGTATCTTGGTCCATCCCAACATCCGAGTGGGGAGCGTCACCGGCCGCATCACCTACAGCCAGCCCCCCGTGCAAACCTGGAGCGCGGAAGAGCGCTTGCGCCGCATCCAACCCGCACCCGGGGCTACCTTCGTAATCCTCGACTACTCCCAGATCGAGCCCCTCATCCTCCTGAACATTCTAGTTCACCGCCTCTGGCTCGCCATCCCGGACCTCCCTCAGGACGACGTCTATCTCTGGTTCTGCCCGGAGGACCGTCAGCTGGGAAAACGCATCGTCAATGCCCTCATCAACGGCGGCTCCCCCGCGGTGGTCGACCCGCACCCGAAAGCCCTTCGCTTCATCCGCGCGCTGTCCCAGTTCCGAGCGGAGTGGGTGGCCGAATGCCGTCAACTCGGTAAGGTCCGCACCCTCTCCGGCCGCGAAACCCCCCTCCCAGAGCCGCCCAACCAGGAGGGGAAGATGATGAATCGGCTCATCCAGGGGAGCGCAGCCGATCTGTTCAACACGGCCGCCGCGGAGGTCCACCGCGCCTTGACCCAAGAGGGCTGGGAGGCCGCCGTGACCTTCGTCCTCTTCGACGAGATCTGGATCGAGGCTCCCCTCGGGCAAGAAAGACGGATCGGATCCCTGGCGCGACGCATCCTGCGCCGCACCGCGGAAAGTTTCTGCCCCTATCGGGCACCCGACGTCCGCATCACTGTGAGGAGGTGATTTGCGATGGCCATGCTCTACGTCACCGAACAGGGCTCCCGTATCGTTCGCGAAGGCTATGCCCTGGCCGTCTGGAAGGGCCAGGAGCGCCTCTTCCTCCAGCCCATGGCCACGTTGGAAGGACTCGTCCTCTTCGGAAGGGTGGAGCTCAGCAACGCCGTGGTCGGCATCCTCGGTCGCTACGGCATCCCCTGTGCCTTCGTCTCCTCCGATGGGCGTTTCAAAGCCGCCCTCGTAGGGGAGCCCGGGAAGAACGTCCTCCTGCGTCAGCGCCAGTACGAGCTCGCCAGCGATCCTCGGTTCCGTCTGGACTTCGCCCGAAGGCTCGTCACCGCGAAGGTGCAAAACACCGTGCGCCTGCTCCAAAAGCGCGGTTTCGATGCCCAAGGCGTCCTGGGCGAGCGCCTGCACAATCTCAAACGCTCCATCCGCGGCGTCCAGAACCTGGACCAGATCCGCGGCCTGGAGGGGAGCTTCGCCGCCCTCTACTTCTCCCACTTCGCCACCCTGCTCAAGAATCCCATGGGCTTCGCCCGACGGGAGAAACACCCTCCCAAAGACCCCATCAACATCCTCTTGTCCCTCGGCTACACCCTGCTCTTCAACACCGTCTTCGCCTTCGTCTGCGGCCGAGGGCTGGACCCGCACCGGGGCTTCTATCACGATCTCTCCTACGGCCATCCCGCCTTGGTGAGCGACCTCACGGAAGAGTTCCGCGCGCCCATCGTGGACGGTCTCGTGCTCACCTTGGTCAACCGGGAACAGATCCGCCCGGAGCACTTCGCGAAAGAGGAGGGCCGCATGCGCCTCTCCCGCGACGCCCTGCGGACCTTCGTCACCGCCTTCGAGGCCCGCCTGAACACTGTGGTCCAAACCGGAAGCGGCAGGATGCCCTTCCGTCGCATCATCCAGGAACAGGTACAAGAGTTTTGCCGCAGCCTGGCCCGAAGAGGAGAGTATCGCCCCTTCATCTACCGCTGAGGAGCCCGACGCATGTTCGTGGTCGTGACCTACGACGTGGTGGAAGATCGCCGGCGCAACAAGGTGATGAAGACCCTGAAGGGCTACGGCCGACATGTGCAAAAGAGCGTCTTCGAGTGTCATCTGGATCCCCCCAGGATCGAGGCCATGGTGCGCAAGCTGAGCGGGCTGATCGATCCGCAGAAGGACTCGGTGAGGATCTACGTCATTCCGCCGCGGGCGCTGCGGAAGGTAATCGCGCTGGGGGTGGGCGAAGTGACCCGCGAGGAGAAGGTGGTCGTGGTTTAGCCGAGGCGAACGGGGGGCTGGGCTCGGCGGGCAAGCGAGACCGGGAGACGCCGAGGAAGGGGAGGGCGGTTTGGAGCCCGAAGCAGCTTGCGCGGTCTCGCCCCTTGACCCGAACGGAAACTTTGTCTAATTTTGATCGGATGCGGTGGGAAGGAGACTGCTGAACCTCGGAGGCTCTGGGGCTGGATTGGAGCGAAGTGATTGAGGGGGCTGGCGATGAGGGAAGAGAGGCAGAGCGATGCGGAAAACGCGGCACTTACCGTTTCGGGACGGCGCTGGGAGCGGGGAGAAAGGGACCCGGCGGGAAGGGTTCCGCAAACTGCGTGTGCAGGGAGAGGATTTTGCGGCGGCTAGAGGGACAGCTCTCTGGAAGGAGACCCCAACGAAAGGGGATTGAGACATCTTGTGCCAACTAAGGCTGTCGTCGTCAACTACGACGACGCTCTGGAAGGAGACCCCAACGAAAGGGGATTGAGACCAACTTGCGGAATTCGTCTCGCCGCCCCCACGAAGAACTCTGGAAGGAGACCCCAACGAAAGGGGATTGAGACTCCGTGCCGGGCCGTACGGCACGGACCAAGAGCTTGTGCAACCTCTGGAAGGAGACCCCAACGAAAGGGGATTGAGACAAAACTTCCGGGAAGATCTGCACGGCCGTGCAAAACTGTGCACTCTGGAAGGAGACCCCAACGAAAGGGGATTGAGACCATCTCCAATGTGAACCAGCGTAGTTCTGCCCATACCTCACTCTGGAAGGAGACCCCAACGAAAGGGGATTGAGACCGGGCGTGTTTCGCTTCGCTTCCCCCGGCCCGGCCCGCTCTCTGGAAGGAGACCCCAACGAAAGGGGATTGAGACCAGAGCTAAAGGTTACAAAGCATCGAGAAATGTCTTCACTCTGGAAGGAGACCCCAACGAAAGGGGATTGAGACTGCCGGGACGTACGGCACGGACGAGCAGCTTGTGGAGTGGCTCTGGAAGGAGACCCCAACGAAAGGGGATTGAGACGCTCGGTGTCGATCACATATGCTTTGGGGAACTGCAACGCGCCTCTGGAAGGAGACCCCAACGAAAGGGGATTGAGACTTGGGTAACAACCCACACCACATCTTCCCTAATAAGGAGACTCTGGAAGGAGACCCCAACGAAAGGGGATTGAGACAAGAAGCGCCCTATTTATTGGGCGCCACGCTGAAAGATACGCTCTGGAAGGAGACCCCAACGAAAGGGGATTGAGACCCGCCGGGAAAGTCTGAAGGGCAAAGCAGAAATCAGTCCGGCCGGACTCTGGAAGGAGACCCCAACGAAAGGGGATTGAGACCCCCATATGAAAATCAGATATGGGGCACCTACGAGTTTCTCTGGAAGGAGACCCCAACGAAAGGGGATTGAGACGAACGGTCCGGCCGAGCAACGTGGGGATAGAAAGGGTGTGGTCTCTGGAAGGAGACCCCAACGAAAGGGGATTGAGACCCATATGCTCACCCGCGTTCTGGTACCGTCCGTTTGCCGGGTTGCTCTGGAAGGAGACCCCAACGAAAGGGGATTGAGACCACCACGTATGTACACCTATCACCACGTGTCTCACGGGTTGTGTCTCTGGAAGGAGACCCCAACGAAAGGGGATTGAGACTCGTCAAGCCTTGGGTGCGACCCAACGAAGACCGCAAAGTAGCTCTGGAAGGAGACCCCAACGAAAGGGGATTGAGACGGGACAAGATATCAAGCGGGGTTACTCCCCACGCACCATCTCCTCTGGAAGGAGACCCCAACGAAAGGGGATTGAGACAGAACCAAGGAATCCAGCCAGTTCATAGCACGTAGCGCTTATCACTCTGGAAGGAGACCCCAACGAAAGGGGATTGAGACCCCAACCCGACGGCCAGACGGAGAGGAACAACCGAATTTCTCGGACCTCTGGAAGGAGACCCCAACGAAAGGGGATTGAGACCAAAACTGTGCGCGGTTGTCCAGCGGAACCACGATCACGGCACTCTGGAAGGAGACCCCAACGAAAGGGGATTGAGACAAGGTACAACAAGAACTGCGTCCGTGCCGGGGCGTACGGCACTCTGGAAGGAGACCCCAACGAAAGGGGATTGAGACATGCTGACATACCGTGTTCTCATGGGGTCTCTCCTGTGTTTACTCTGGAAGGAGACCCCAACGAAAGGGGATTGAGACTTCCGTCTAATACGGAATGGACCCTTTCGATTAGGGACGGACTCTGGAAGGAGACCCCAACGAAAGGGGATTGAGACGTCAAAATGACGACATACCTCGCACGGCCCCCGTCGACTACGTCCTCTGGAAGGAGACCCCAACGAAAGGGGATTGAGACGGAGAAGCTTGTGGATCTGGATGTTGTTCATGGCGTTCCTCCTCTGGAAGGAGACCCCAACGAAAGGGGATTGAGACCAACCAAATTCCGTGGCGAACGCTTGAACCGCCAGGCAAAACTCTGGAAGGAGACCCCAACGAAAGGGGATTGAGACGACAGCATCTCCGCCGGGCTTCACGGCCCGGCAGAGCAGCCCGGCTCTGGAAGGAGACCCCAACGAAAGGGGATTGAGACCCAAGTCACGTACATCGTCGTTCGTCAGAACGACGATGTACCCTCTGGAAGGAGACCCCAACGAAAGGGGATTGAGACAAAAACCATTTGGAACGCGACCGCTGCCCCGCCTATCTCGCTCTGGAAGGAGACCCCAACGAAAGGGGATTGAGACACAGCATAATAGCCGTCTTTGTCGCTGCCGGGCATGGCTGCCTCTGGAAGGAGACCCCAACGAAAGGGGATTGAGACTCACAACATCCGGCGCTATTATCGTCCAACGCAATGACCTCTGGAAGGAGACCCCAACGAAAGGGGATTGAGACCCGAAAACCAAATCTCGCCGTCCGCCATAAGGATAGCGAACTCTGGAAGGAGACCCCAACGAAAGGGGATTGAGACCAGCAAAAAAGCTGTCCTTGTCGCTGCCGGGGATGACCGCGCTCTGGAAGGAGACCCCAACGAAAGGGGATTGAGACCAATACAGAGCCCAAGCCCTGGAGTGGTCGGCAACAACGACTCTGGAAGGAGACCCCAACGAAAGGGGATTGAGACCGCTTTGCGCGGCTCGCAGCGGAAGACGTCCGCGAAGGTCCTCTGGAAGGAGACCCCAACGAAAGGGGATTGAGACGCATCCAGCTTGTCCGCATGGGGGTGGGATGCGACAAGAACACTCTGGAAGGAGACCCCAACGAAAGGGGATTGAGACCGAAGGGAACCTTGAGACGTTCCGCAAGCTCGCGAAGTTTGTCTCTGGAAGGAGACCCCAACGAAAGGGGATTGAGACTGATTAGCTGCGCACTCTGCCCCCAACAAAAGATCATGTCTCTGGAAGGAGACCCCAACGAAAGGGGATTGAGACGCCTGTCGGTGTGGGGGTGCGACCCGACAAGGACGCCAAAGCTCTGGAAGGAGACCCCAACGAAAGGGGATTGAGACCGGATCGAAGCAATCACGACCTCAACCGGAAGCCCGCTCTGGAAGGAGACCCCAACGAAAGGGGATTGAGACTCCAGCGGCACAATCAGCGCCGCGTCGGTGCCGGGCCGAACTCTGGAAGGAGACCCCAACGAAAGGGGATTGAGACTTGTTAGGTTTCCTGTTTAACAACGTTCGCCCGCATTATCGCCTCTGGAAGGAGACCCCAACGAAAGGGGATTGAGACCGCTCACAGAGTGAGCGCCAGGCCTGTCGTGCTTCCAGCGTCGCTCTGGAAGGAGACCCCAACGAAAGGGGATTGAGACTCCTCAAGACGGCGCACATTTTCCTCGGTCATTGGATGGGCGACTCTGGAAGGAGACCCCAACGAAAGGGGATTGAGACCGACTGTGATGGTCGTGTCCTCGAGGGCACTGTTCCACGCCTCTGGAAGGAGACCCCAACGAAAGGGGATTGAGACCTTCGCCATCTACGTTTCCTTCCGGCTCTTTCTTTTCCCTCCTCTCTGGAAGGAGACCCCAACGAAAGGGGATTGAGACTGACGCATGGAACTCAGTTGGTGGTAGCGAGCGATGTACTCTCTGGAAGGAGACCCCAACGAAAGGGGATTGAGACAAATCTTCCCGGCGGTCCAAGGGCGCAACGACGACAGCATCCCTCTGGAAGGAGACCCCAACGAAAGGGGATTGAGACACCCAGACGGCTTCCCTGTCAATTAGCAGAACAAATCCCTCTGGAAGGAGACCCCAACGAAAGGGGATTGAGACTGGGTTTTTTGGGGGGGTTCACAACATCCGGCAGCATTACTCTGGAAGGAGACCCCAACGAAAGGGGATTGAGACTCATAGCAGTCTCCTTTTGCTTCTCCACTTTGCTTCGCTTTGCTCTGGAAGGAGACCCCAACGAAAGGGGATTGAGACCGCCGAGGAGTTTTCGGAACTCCTCGAGCTTCCCCCAAGGGGAGGCTCTGGAAGGAGACCCCAACGAAAGGGGATTGAGACTTAACAGCCCGGACCAACAGCTTGTGGACTTGGATTGTTTTCACTCTGGAAGGAGACCCCAACGAAAGGGGATTGAGACTCGCTTCAGGTGGCTTGCCTCTGAGCATGGTTTTACCTCCCCTCTGGAAGGAGACCCCAACGAAAGGGGATTGAGACCTCCAGATTGTTCCCTTGGTCATAACGACCAAGTGCGAAATCTCTGGAAGGAGACCCCAACGAAAGGGGATTGAGACCACATGAAGATCATGTGGGGGATGCCCAGAAGCTGCAAGAATCCTCTGGAAGGAGACCCCAACGAAAGGGGATTGAGACTGCTATATCTCTCATGATTGTCACTCTCTTGATGTGAATTCCTCTGGAAGGAGACCCCAACGAAAGGGGATTGAGACTAGAGCGCAAAACTTCGCTTCGGTTCCGCTCGAAAACTCTGGAAGGAGACCCCAACGAAAGGGGATTGAGACATATGAAAACAAGGTGGGAAATGCCCAGAAGCTGCAAACTCTGGAAGGAGACCCCAACGAAAGGGGATTGAGACAAATCAAATATGGGGCACCAACCAATTTTCTGAATTCATCCTCTGGAAGGAGACCCCAACGAAAGGGGATTGAGACCGGTCCCCTCCGCGAGTGCGAGAATGAAAGATTTCCCAGTTCTCTGGAAGGAGACCCCAACGAAAGGGGATTGAGACCAGTGGCGTTCGTAAACGGAACGCCAAACCGACTCCACTTCTCTCTGGAAGGAGACCCCAACGAAAGGGGATTGAGACCGACGCCGCAAACGCGTGAATCGCATGGCAGAATTGCATGCCTCTGGAAGGAGACCCCAACGAAAGGGGATTGAGACTTCGCTTCGCTTCCCCCAGCCCGCCCGCACGGGCTGGGAAAAACTCTGGAAGGAGACCCCAACGAAAGGGGATTGAGAC